>Ga0208686_1000001_pt1 | contig 512988 bp, 481 predicted proteins | sample June2015DPH_6_50_FD_184694 | JGI IMG/M metagenome (GOLD analysis project Ga0208686, IMG submission 184694) | Peatland microbial communities from SPRUCE experiment site at the Marcell Experimental Forest, Minnesota, USA - June2015DPH_6_40... | ecosystem: Environmental > Terrestrial > Soil >... | reverse complement strand
CGTGGAGTCTTTTCGCCAGGCTTTCCGGCAGCTCACCGAGAGCGAGTCGGCCCGGCTGATGCTGAGCGGTCCCTGGCCACCTTATAATTTTGTAACGAGCGTTTCTCATCCCGGATAATTCCCCCAGGTTGGTGGAAGAGGTGGTAGCCATGGGTGCAAGTGTAACCTCGCAGGATAACGGCTTGGAACCACAGCGTTACCAGCAGCTCTACGACATGTTGCTGGACGCCATTCCCTCGTCGGTGCTGCTCATTGACCGGGATCTCCGGATCGTCTCGGTAAACCGCAATTTCCTCGAGAAAACCCGCCTCACCCTCCCGGACACCATCGGCCGCCGTCTGGAGGAAGTCTTTCCGGCCATCATCATCGACCAGATGGATTTCCCGGGACGCATCCGCCAAGTCTTTGAGAAGAACTTCCGCGTCAAGGGGGAACGGATGACCTACCGGGCCCCGGGCATTCCCCTGAGGATTTATTATTACAGCATCCTGCCCTTTTCCTGGCAGGGGGTGGTGGAGTTAGCCATGCTGCTCATGGATGACGTCACCGAGCAGGTGCGTCTGAGTGAAGAGGTGCGCCGGGTAGAGCGCCACCTGGCCTCGGTGGTGGAAAGCGCCCAGGATATCGTCCTGTCCACGGACATGGAAGGCCAGATCTTGACCTGGAACACTGCGGCGGAGCGGCTCTCGGGCTTCACGCTCTACGCGGTCCGGGGACACAACTTTTTCGACTTCTGCGCCGGTGATGATCAGGGAGAGATGGAGCGAGTTTTTACCAACCTCCAGGCCGGCAAAGACGCCCAAATGGCGGAATGGGACCTGAAAACCAGGGATGGCGGTCGCATTCCGGTTTCCTGGATCTTTTCCCCCATGAAGGACCATCTGGGCCAGACCACCGGGATAGTGGCCGTGGGGCGGGACCTAACGGAGCGCCGCAAATTTGAGGCCCAGTTGCTGCAGACCCAGAAATTGGCCGCCCTGGGGGTCATGGCCGGCGGCATCGCCCATGAGATCCGCAATCCCTTGGCAGTTTGCTCCAGTGCCGCCCAGTTCATCATGGAAGGCGATCTTGAACCTCAGTTGCAGCAGGAGTGCGCCGAAAAGATCCATGCGGGCATCCTGCGGGCCTCCATGATTATTGAAAATTTGCTGCGCTTCGCTCGTCCCTCGGTGAAGCCCGACATCAGGGAGATTAACCTGACTCCTCTCCTGGAGGAAACCCTGTCCCTGGTGACGAACCAGGCCCGGATTGCCAAGATTGAGATGCAGGCGCAATTGCCCCGGGAGCCCATCTTGATCAGCGGCGTGGAAGGTCTGTTGCAGCAAGCCTTCATGAACCTGCTGCTCAACGCCATCAAGGCCATGCCCGAAGGAGGGAGGTTGAGCGTCGCCCTGGGACAGGCCGACGGGGAAGCCTGGGTCAGCATCAGCGACACCGGCCAGGGGATCGCCCCCGGGGACCTGAACAATATCTTCGACCCCTTTTACACCACCGCGCCGGTGGGCCAGGGCACGGGGTTGGGCCTGTCCATCTGCTATTCCATCATCAAGCAGCACTTCGGCACCATCACCGTGGAGAGCGGGGCAGACCAAGGCAGCACCTTCACCGTGAGATTACCCATCTTGTATGCGGTTATGGCGGTGGGATGACTGATCCAGGCGAACTGATTCTCATTGTGGACGATGAGCCGGATATGTGCTGGGTCCTGGAACATCTCCTCAACAAACAGGGTTATGTCACCCGCCAAGCCCTGACGGCCCTGGAGGCCCTGATGCTCATGGAGCGGCACCGATTCGCCTGCGCCTTCCTGGACGCGAAGCTGCCGGATATGGACGGCCTGGAACTGGCCCGACGCATCCGGGAGAGGGCGCCGGACATGCGCCTCCTGATGGTGTCCGGTTACTTTTACCGGGATGACGTCTCCATCCAGGAAGCCATCTCCCAGGGGATAATTATCAATTTTATCAGCAAGCCCTTCCTCCAGGAAGAAATCCTCCGGATTTTGGAAACCTGAACAGCACCATTTCTGCTAGAAGGGCTCAAGCATGGGTTGGCTGCCCTAGAGAAGGGAAATCATTCCATAGAGCAAATTCCCTAGCCCCAGCCGGCATCCCCCCGCTTAATACCTAACCTGCTTATTTTTAATGATTTAATTTGCCTTCTGGTCCTGGCATGCTTCTTGGATTAATAGGCAGTGAGGCAAGTCCTCTATTTACAAAAATCCTAATTTTCATGAAGGAGGTTCCCCATGGCCAAAGTACAGAAGTCAACAGATTCCTCCAGCTTGGCGGAAGTGGTCGACCGCATCCTGGACAAGGGTATCGTCATCGATGCCTGGGTCAAGGTATCGCTGGTGGGCATCGAACTGCTGTCCATTGAAGCCCGGGTGGTCATCGCTTCGGTGGAAACCTATCTGAAGTACGCCGAAGCCATCGGCCTCACGGCCAGCGCGGCGGCTCCGGCTTAAGGCCTTATGGGGGAACAGTCCTCTTTCCGGATGGGTCCGGTGCGACCCCTCTCGGAAAGAGGCCCCTCAGCATCCTTCAGGGGCGAGCATTGCGGTGCTGACCAACCCCTAAAGGCCTAAAGGCAGGAGAAAAGGAGATCCCACATGGGTCGCTTTACTGATGAAATGACCCGGCTGGTTGGCGAGATCGTCGCTGTGCGCGGCGCCCGCGAGGGTTTTGTCAAGGACCTGACCCAGAATACGGCGGCCTTGATGGCTAACTTCCACCGGGCCCACAAAGACATGGCCCGGAAGACCAAGGCCGAACGGCGGGGCGCCGTAGCTCACCTGAAGAAAACGGTGGGCGCCAGGCGCCATGCCTTTGCCGCGGACCTGGACGGGGCGCGACGGGCCTGGGCCGGTAGATAAGCCAACGCCACGGTCTCAGCCACAACTGAGAAACCATTAACCTGAACTGACAACCGTCAATCTTTAAAAGGAGAATTACCATGGCTAAAGTACAAAAGTCAACCGATTCCTCCAGCCTGGCGGAAGTGGTCGACCGCATCCTGGACAAGGGTATCGTCATCGATGCCTGGGTCAAGGTATCGTTGGTGGGCATCGAACTGCTGTCCATTGAAGCCCGGGTGGTCATCGCCTCGGTGGAAACTTATCTGAAGTACGCCGAAGCCATCGGCCTGACGGCCAGCGCGGCCGCTCCCGCGTAAGGATGATTCTGGGGAAACGTTCCCCTTGCGTTGAGGGGCCGGTTCGGCCCCTCGAGGGAAGGGGGTTGCGGTTGAGGAGCAATGATCCGCAACTGCGATTCCTAGGAAAATTCCCCGGCACGGTCCAAAGGAAAGGAGATACTTGTTATGGGTCCTTTTACGGAAAGTATGACCCGGCTGTGCGGTGAGATCGTGGCCCTGCGCGGGGCGCGCCTGACCTTCGTCCGGGATCTGGGTCAGGATGTAGCCGCCATGAAGGCTGACTTTCGCCGGGCGCACGCCGAAATGGGGCGGCGAACCAAGGCGGAGCGCCAGGGTTTCGTCAATGCCTTGGGCCATGAAGTGGCGAGCCTGATGGGGGGGGTTCATCGAGCCCATAAAGCTATGGCCCGCCAGACCAGGGCGGAGCGGCGAGCTGCTGTGAACCACTTAAAGAAAACCGTCGGCGGCATGCGCCGGGAATTTGCCCTGGACCTGGCGGGAGCGCGCCGGGTCTGGTGCGGCCCCACTCCAGCGGAACACCGGGCCAAAGCCGAGGCCGAGTCGAAACGAGCCAGGGAAGTAGCCGAACGTGATCGCCTGGCCTCTGTAGCGATGGCTAAAGAAGAGGCAGTCCGGCATCAAGCCGCCCAAGGCCATAAAGAAGAGACGGGGCACCCGGGCAAAAAGAAGGGCTGAAATCCTCAAGTTTTTGGTAATCCAGACCGATGACACAGGTACAACAAGAGGCGCGGGCCAGGGTGCATCCGGACCGCTCTGGAGGGGAAATGGCGGAAGTTACCTGTTCTTTCTGTGGCGGCCGCGGCAAAGACCCCTTTGGGATCATGTCCTGGCTCTCCACCTGCTGCGTCTGCGGCGGGAGAGGAGTGGTGCAGGTACCGGCGCTCCATCGGTCCTGCGCCCACTGCCGGGGCACCGGGGCCATCAAGACCTTCACCTGCACTACGTGCCGTGGCAGCGGTCACGTCCCGTTGATCCCCGGACCTCTCCTGACCTGCCCGGAGTGCCGGGGCACCGGGGATGACGCCGCCTCAGCCCTGGCCTGCATGACCTGCCGGGGGCGAGGCTGGGTGCCCCGGGAGAGCGTTTAGATAATCAGGTTACCAATCATGCCCCTGGCTTCCAGGGGCAGTTCCATCGCCAGTTACAGGAGCAACGCGCATGAGTGGTGAGCAGCAGAAAAGGGCCACAGTGGCCTTGGTTAAGGTGGAGTCCCGGGATGACCAGGTGACGCCGGAAGCCAGCCCGGAATTCGTGGAAACGCGTTATGTCCAGGACCTGAGCAAACGGGCTCTGGCTTACTTGGCGGTGGGTTATCCGGTTCACTTCGCCGGTCCGGCCGGAACGGGAAAGACCACCCTGGCTTTTCATGTAGCGGCGCAGCGGGGCCGTCCGGTGGTCCTGATCCATGGGGACGATGAGTTCGCCAGTTCCGATCTGGTGGGGCGCCACTCCGGCTACCGCAAACAGAGACTCATCGACAACTACATCCATTCCGTCCTCAAGATGGAAGAGTCCATGGATGTCACCTGGATGGATAACCGCCTCACCATGGCCTGCAAGGACGGCTACACCCTCATTTACGATGAGTTTACCCGGTCCCGGCCCGAGGCCAACAACGCCCTGCTCAGCATCCTGGAGGAGAAAATCCTCAATCTGCCTAAGATGTCCCGGGGGGGCGACGGCTATCTGGAGGTCCACCCGGAATTTCGGGCCATCTTCACCTCCAATCCCGAGGAGTACGCCGGGGTCCACAAGACCCAGGACGCCCTCATGGACCGTCTCATCACCGTCAATCTGGGGCATTTCGACCGGGAAACCGAGGTGCAAATCGCCATAACTAAATCCGGTCTGTCTCGCCTGGATGCCGAGATCATTGTGGATGTGGTGCGAGCACTCCGGGGCTTGGGAGTCAACAACCACCGCCCCACCATTCGGGCCTGCATCGCCATTGCCAAGATCCTGGCGCACCAGGGGGCCCGGGCCCATAAAGATGACCCGGTCTTCCAGTGGGCCTGCCGTGACGTGCTCAACACCGACTCCGCCAAGGTGACCCGGGGCGGCCAGTCCCTTATGGGAGAAAAAGTGGGAGAAGTCATCGACACGGTTCTGGATTCCCGCCGGCAGACCCCTAGCAAAGCGGACGGGGTGCGAAGCCGCGCCAAGGAGTAACCGTATGGCCATTCCCAGGAGAGGTATACAGGACATCCGCACCCTGACGGGGAAAGTGAGAAAGGCCACGATTCCTCATGAGGCCTATCTACGCATCAGTCACATTGAAATGGAAAAGGCCAGGAAGACCCAGGAGAGCGAGAAGGCCAGGCAATTGATGGCAGACATCGCCGCCCGCCTCCTAGAAATTGAGGCGGAAAAAGAAAATCTCCTGCAGACGATGGGGGAAAGGGGCGGCAAGGCCACCCCGGCGCGGACCGGCCCGCCACGCAGCACCGGCGGTTTTAAAATCAAATATTAGTGTTTAATCAAAATTGCAGGTGATGCCGATGCTTACTCTTAAGGATGCCAACCAGATGCGGACTAGGCGCCAGGTGAAGGGTTACCGCTCCTGCCCCACTTCCACGGGCCTGCCCATGTGGGGGGCGGAGTTAGGCCGCATGTACCAGGAAGAGGTGGCCCGGTGCAACCGGGAGTTACGCCGTCACTGGCGGGCTGCGGCCTGGCGGGATCGCCGCCGCGGCTGCCGATGAAGGACCTGTGAGTTCATGGAATACGCTCTGAAGGTCCTCAAGCGGAGCGGCTCTGCAGTAAGGCCTGGCCGTCGGCAGCGTTTTGTGGATGAAGTGTCCTGCGCTTACTGCGGTGGCGGTGGGGGTGACCCCAAGTACAGCAGCGCCTCCGGGTGCCCCGTGTGCCGCGGCGCCGGGGCCGTGCGGGTCACTCCCCCGATGGTGGCCTGCCGGCGGTGTAGTGGCTCCGGCCGGGTGGGGGGTGATTTGATCTGCCTGACCTGCAAGGGGGTGGGGGTGTTGTCGGTCCCCGTTGAGGCCGATACCTGTTCGCGCTGCGGCGGAACCGGCGAAGATGGGGTTTTTTATTGCAACGCTTGTAAAGGACAAGGGATCGTCTGACGCCAGCAGACGTCAGGAAGGGAGAATTGACATGAAAATTAATTGTCTGTCCTGCGGCTTTAAAGTGGATCTGGACGATACGTATGACGACTTTGAGGGTCCCATCAAGTGCCTGTGCGGCGCTTTGCTGGAGATCAGGACCGAAGAGGGCATGCTCAAGGCCATCAAGAGGGTGGAACCACTGTCCTGCTCTGTCCCCAAGCCCAAGCGGATGGAAGGCGCGGCCACTACCTGAAGGCGTTCAGGCAGGGTCAGGCGACGGAAGTTGTCGCAATGCAGGATTATCTGGAAGCCGTGGGTGTTGCCTTCCGGTTTCCCATTGATGTGAGACAAAGATATGGCGGCGCACGCAGCAGCGAAAAGCGGCAGATACTTATACGCCATAGTGACCGCTCCCGGGGAGCGGAACTATGACCTGGCCGGTGTAGACGGGGCCCCGGTGTACAGCATCGCCAACGGGCAGGTGGCCGCAGTGGTGAGCGACGTGTTAAACGACAAGATTCGCCCGGAACGCCGGCACCTGGCCGCCCAACAAGCGGTCCTCAAGGGATTGCTGTTCCAGGCCGACGCCATGCTCCCCATGGCCTTCGGCATCATTGCCGATGGTCCCAAAGCCATCCAGAAGATCCTGTCTCGCAACCACAAGGCTTTCATCCAGCAACTCCAACACGTGGCCGGGATGGTGGAAATGGGGCTGCGGGTCTCCCTGGACGTTCCCAATATCTTTGAATATGTCGTCAACACGCATCCGGAGTTGCGGGCCGCCCGAGATCGCTTCCTCGGCCCCTACCGCAACCCTTCCCAGGAAGACAAGATCGAACTGGGGCGCCTGTTTGACCACCTCCTGAACGAGGATCGGGAAGCCTTTACCGAGAAGGTGGAGGAAATTCTGGCTGGTTATTGCCGGGAAATCAAACGGAACAAATGCCGCAATGAAAGCCAAGTGATGAGCCTGGCCTGTCTGGTACCCCGCAATGGACAGGACCGGTTCGAAGAGGGCGTTTTTGCCACGGCCAAGCTGTTCGACAACAATTATACTTTTGACTACAACGGCCCCTGGGCCCCCCACAATTTTGTGGAACTGAATCTTGAACTGTGACTCCGGACCTCTGCAGGAGATGTGATGTTTCTCGTTGACGACATCTTGCTGTCCCCCGTTAAAGGCGTCCTCTGGGTATTCCGGGAGATTCACGAAGCGGCCCAACAGGAACTGGCCGGCGAGAGCGAGGCCATCACCGCGGCCCTGAGCGAGCTTTACATGAGGCTGGAAACCGGGCAGATCACCGAGGAGGAGTTCGACGCCCAGGAAAAGGCGCTCCTGGACCGCCTGGACCACTTGCAAGCGGCAGAGAAGGCTGCGGCGGCACCTGAGAAAAAGCCGGGCAAGCCACGTCCCAAGGCCAGGCATGCCAGGAGAAAATCTTTGCCTGCAATGAAATCGGCAACCCTCGCCTGACCGATGACGGCAAGCTGGACCCAGGCGCCAGGGAGACGGGATGTGAGCAAGCTGGCGACCGGGGACACGACACCGTGAGCCTGGGGAAGTCTTGATGAGTTTGCCAACCCTCAACCCGCTTGAGGCAGTGGGCGCCACCCCTGGCATGCATGGATTCTCTTCCTTCTACTCTCATGGGGGCAATGGGTGTGCTCAGTTTTTTAGGGGATTCAGATCTCAGACTGATATTCTTCGGCGGCAAAGGCGGGGTCGGAAAGACCACCTGCGCCGCGGCCGCCGCCCTCCGCTATGCCCGCCAGTCCCCCCAGGGCTCCTTCCTCCTGGTCTCCACTGATCCGGCCCATTCCCTGGCCGACAGTATCGGCGATTTTCTTCTCCCCGACAATTTAAAGACCCTGGAGTTCAATGCCCAGGATTCCCTGGCGACCTTCAAGGCCAGGCACCGGGGCAAGTTTGCCGAGATCGCCGCCCGGGGCACCTTCCTGGATGAGGAGGATATTCGCCGCATCCTGGACCTCTCCCTGCCCGGCCTGGATGAACTCATGGCCTTGCTTGCCATTGCCGGCTGGGCGGACACCCGGGCCTACGACCTCATCGTGGTGGATACCGCGCCCACCGGGCACACGCTGCGTCTGCTGACCACGCCGAAGTTGATCCGCGGCTGGCTCAAGGCCCTGGACGCCCTGCTGGCCAAGCACCGCTTCATGCAGCAGCGGTTCCGGGGTTCGTATCAGCGAGACGAACTGGACGAATTTCTCCTGGATCTGGCCGCGTCGGTGAAGCAGATGGACGCTCTGCTGCAGGATTCCCGGGCCTGCCGGTTTGTGCCGGTGATGCTGGCGGAAGACCTCGCCATCAGCGAGACCTTGCAGCTCCTGGGCCAACTGCAGCGGATGCATATCCCGGTCACGGAGGTGGTGGTCAACCGCCTCTATCCGGAGAATTCCTGCTCCCTCTGCGCCGAAGGGCGGCGGCGTCAACTGCAGCTCCTGAACGAGCTTTTTGGCCGCGGCTCCTTAGGCGGATATACCTGGTGGGGTGTGCCCCTGTGCCCGGAGGAAATGCGGGGTGCGGTCCTTGAGACCCTTTGGGATGGGGTCAGTGTGTTTGATGCCGCGCCCCCGACTCCTTTCCAGCCCCTCTTGGAAATACCGCCCCGGGTGGAGGCCGCGCCCCTCTGCCCCTCTGCCGAGACCACCTTCTTGATTTTCGCCGGCAAGGGGGGCGTGGGCAAGACCACCCTGGCCTGCGCCACTGCAGTGCGCCTGGCCCAGGAGTTTCCGGGAAAACAGGTCTTGCTCTTCTCCACCGACCCGGCCCACTCCCTGGCCGCCTGCCTGGAGGCGAACCTTGGCCCCCAACCGGTGCGTCTCGGCCCGGGCCTGACGGCCATGGAGATCGACGCCCCGAGGGAATTCGCCGCTTTAAAGAAACAATACCACCAAGAGCTGGAGAAGTTCCTACAAACCACGTTCGAGAATTTCGATGTCCCCTTCGATCGCCAGGTGATGGAACGGATGCTGGACCTCTCCCCCCCCGGCCTGGACGAGATCATGGCCCTGGTGCGGGTCATGGAGTTTTTGGAAAAAGGCCGCTACGATATTTTTATAATGGATTCGGCCCCTACCGGACATCTCCTTCGCCTTCTGGAACTGCCGGAACTAGTGGACCAGTGGCTTAAGACCTTTTTCGGCTTGCTCTTGAAGTACAAGCTGGGCTTCCGGTTTCCGGATCTCTCCCACCAACTGGTAAGGATTTCCCGGGATCTGAAGCTTCTGAGAAACCTGTGGCGAGACCCGGCCCGGGCGGCGCTCTACACCGTGACCATCCTCACGGAAATGGCCTTCCAAGAAACCAGCGACCTGCTGGCAGTCTGCGGGCGCCTGGGGGTGCCGGCCCCGGTACTCCTTCTCAACCTGGCCACCCCGGCCTGGGATTGTCCCCTGTGCGCCGCCCTGAACCGCCGGGAGACGCTGATTAAGGACAAGTTCCAGCAAAACTTTGCCGGCCGACATCAAACCGTCATCTATCGCCAGACCGAACCCCGGGGCCTGAAGCGTCTGAACGCATTGGGGCAGGCCTTGTACCGGTCCAGGAATATGGAGAACCGTCATGGGGCTGTTGCTGATATGCCCGCTTTGTCAGGCTAAGATACCGCTGGTCTCCCGCGCTTGTCTGGCTTGCGGTGCCGACCTGCGGGACCTGCCTCCGACCGATCGCCGTTATTTCATCGGCAAGTCGGCGGCGGGGGAAATCGCCCCCCCGGTCCCGGAGGTGATTCCCGGGTCAAAATCGGAGACCGTGGAGGTGGAATTGCTAGAACCGTACCCGGAAACCATGATGCAGGAAGCCTCACTCCCGGAAAGCAAAGATGTGTCGTTGTGCGAGGCCCTGGACCGCATTCTCAATAAGGGCGCCGTGCTCTTTGGGGAAGTGATGATTTCCGTAGCCGATATCGACTTGGTATACCTAGGCCTCCAGGTCATCCTGGCCTCCATGGAAACCGCCCGGGGATTTAAGCCTCGGGGGGAGGGACAGTTGGGACCGAACCTTTTTAAAAAGGGTGTATGCTGATGAAATCCCCGGAACCGACTCAGGTGGAATCCCAGGCCATCAGCGATTTTGCCAAGGTCATGCAAGGAAGCGCTTCTTTGCCGGCCCGATCTCCGGGTGGCCAGACCCCCCGGATTAACCTGGACCAGGACAACATCAAGAACAGCCTGGGACAACTGGTCTTGACCCTGGTGAAACTGCTCCACGAACTGCTGGAGCGCCAGGGCATCCGGCGCATCGAGGCCGGGTCCCTCACGGACGACCAGATCGAGCGCCTTGGCTTAACCCTGATGAAGCAGGCTCAAGAGATCGACCGACTCCGGCAGGAGTTCGGCCTGGAAGAAGACGACCTGAATATCGATCTTGGCCCCCTGGGCCAACTTCTGTAAGGAGGAACTGCACATGGCCAGACAACAAGGCATCCAGAGTTCCATTCAGAGCACCAACCTGGCGGATCTCCTGGAACGCATCCTGGACAAGGGGATCGTCATCGCCGGCGACATCAAGATCCGGCTGGTGGAAGTGGAACTCCTCACTCTGCAGATTCGCCTGGTGATCTGCTCGGTGGACAAAGCCAAAGAATTGGGGATAGATTGGTGGGTAGCCAACCCGGCCTTTAATTCCCAGGCCCCTTCGGAAGAGCTGGCGGCCTCCCTTAACAAGATCGACGCGCGCTTGGGGCGCCTGGAATCTGCCATGGCCGTGGCCGGCCCCTGAGTTCCGTGGCGGCGTCGTGGAAGCCCTGCTCCGAGGAGCGGGTGGCCGCCAGCTACCAGCCCAAGGCCCCGAGGCCGCAGCCGGGTAGTGGTATCCGACAGCCGCAGTGAACCAGCCTCCGCAATCGAGCCGCGTGGGGGAATCTCCACCCCACGCCCTTCCAAAATAGGACATGAGTCTCTCTTCTGCAAAGCCCTCTCGATCGACATAAGTGAGTTTTCCTCGGTGCCAGACCACTCGCCCCTAGACGCTCTCCAGCTAATCTTTCCATATGATGCGTATCCCGGAAACCTTTGCAAATAGAGCTTGAATTGGTAATTCTCCCGAAAAATTGAAAAATTTCCGGGGAGATCATATTTTCCCGGGGAGATGGAGTCCCGGTCCCAGGTTTCCGGATTCAGACCAAAGCCATAGGTGCGAGACCGGGCAGTTCTGGCGCCAGAAATGGCAGGCATTAAGAAATCGGCACAGGGGCCGTCGCCCTTCTCCTGGCCGACCTTACCCGCCGAGAACACTGGCACCTCCATAAGCCTCCTCAGCCTTCCCTCTGAAAAGATAAATCTACGGTACTTAGAACCACTTACAGCCCCACCACGACCCGCAAAAGTGACATCCAAGGAAAAGTCAGGGGTACTTGTGAAATGCTTAAATCACACCTTTAAGGGCTAGCCACCCGGCCACATTTTGCTTATAAAATTTTTGGCCTGGGTCCCATCACGGGGGGGGGATCTGCTGCTCTCGCCCCTGGATAGAAAATTGAAAAAATTTCCGTGCCACCCGTTCTGACCATGGGGGGTGGAGTCCCTTCCCGCGGGGTTTTGGTTTAGGGGCAGAAAATTCCTCAGGCGGGGGGGGGATGGAAGCTGGAGGGCAGGGCAGCGCCGACAGGGACCGGGGCAGGGGCAGTTTCCGGACCACGCGGGCCACCTCCAGGAGCACGGGCTAGACCGTAGTTAAATGTAGGAGAATTCGAGTCCCAAAATCCGGGGTTCCCAGATTGACTTTGCCGGTTTAAATGGGTGTGATGGAGAAGAGGAGGGTGGATAATGAAATCAAAACTAACGGTGCTGATAATTGGTATTGGACTGATCCTATGGCCAAATATTGGAAGAGCACAAGCAATGACCCTAGACGGGACACCTGTCATAGGTGGGGATACTATTGTAGTTCCATCCCCAGAGCAAGAAATGCGTGATAGACAACGGTTTCAATGGGAGAAGGAAGACCGACAGAATCGAAAGGCAATGCAGGAGGAAATGGAAACCAAGGCAGAAGATGATCGGCGAGCGGCTGCAATTAGCCAAGCCAGGGCCGCCAGCAGAGCAAAGGTAGAGCGGTTGAGAAAGGAGGCGGGAGAAGAGCCCTTTCATTCCGCGCAAGTAGAACACCAATATTGACCAGGTGGAGACCACCCTTGATTCCGAGGTTTGCCTTCCCTTGTCGAAAATCTATATGGCAGGGGGGCGGGGAGGGGCCGCGGCGACCGGTTGCTTCACGGTGGAAAGCCGGAGGTAGGGCGGGGCCAATGGTTTGCCCATTGGCCCCGCAGACTTTTCCGTTTACCAAATGTTTACCATTTACCCCTTGCTAGGGGGATTTTTAGGCCGGTTTCATTATAATGGTTATACACGCAATTTATAGTGAATCCGGCAATATGCATATTCTGATTGGGTTTCCCGCCTTCCCCTTGTCCTCATGCGCATGCAGGAGGTCAGGGGTTCAAGTCCCCTCATCTCCACCAACAAGCTAAGTTAGTTGCGGCCCCTGGTTGCCAGGGGCCGTTTTTTTGGGGGGGGAGAACAGCAAGGGGCGCGAGCAGGATCACTCCCGGCGCTGACGGGCCGGGTCCACGTTAGGTTGCTATCTTTTCTGCAATTTTTCAGGTAAAATCTCGTTTATACGAATTGCTGTCAAGGTACTGGAAATGAAGCTATTGCCAAACCTCCGTCTGCCCCCCAATGTCATTCTGAGCGCAGCGAAGAATCTAGTAAATCTAGTGGCGTGTTTCATAATTAGCTGGACACAAGATCAAGATTGGAACGCTGGATTGGGCATGGTTAAGTCCCCCTTTGAAAAAGGGGGATGTAGGGGGATTCCAAGAGGTTATATTAAATCCCCCCTAACCCCCCTTTTCCAAAGGGGGGTTAAAATCGAGTCATTTTCAGATGGATAATCAATTGCAGAGCAGTCCACTAGTATGTTTAGTGACCTTAGATTCTGTTCAGGATGACAGTGAAATAGGGTTTTGCAAAAGCTTCTGGAAATATCTCTAGTGCGTGCGTACGGCGGCGCAGGCTTACAGCGAGCGATTGGCTCCGCCCCCCCCCCGGGGGCGGACATGCGGGTTCGCCCCTACAAAAACATTTTGGCAGAAAATTGGTCAACATGTGACCAATGACCGTGTTGAGGTATTTAAGTTGGCTCGAAGATTTACCGGGGAACCGTCATGCTGGCGCGGGTGAAGAGCGGTGCCCTCAAGGGAGTGGACGCCTACCTGGTGGAGGTGGAGGTCGACCTGGCGCCGGGGCTGCCGGCCTTTACCACTGTGGGCCTGCCCGAGGCCGCGGTCAAAGAGAGCAAGGACCGGGTCCGGGCCGCGGTCAAGAACTCCGGCTACAAATACCCCGGCAATCGCATCACCATCAATCTGGCCCCGGCGGACGTGCGCAAGGATGGCACCGGCTTCGACCTGCCGGCGGCGGTGGGCATCCTGGCGGCCCAGGGCCTGCTGGACCCGGAGCCCCTGGAAAGGCATCTGTTCTTCGGGGAGTTGTCTCTGGACGGCCGTTTGAAACCGACCCGGGGGGTGCTGTCCATGGCCCAGGCCACCCGGGAGGCGGGCCTGGCCCTGATCATCTCCAAGGAGAACGGGCCGGAGGCTGCGGTGGTCCAGGGGGTCGAGGCCTATGCCGCGGAAAACCTGGCCCAGGTGGTGGAGCACTTAAGCGGCCGGCAAGCCCTGGCCCCGGTGGCGCCGGCCCTGCCGGACCTGGAAGGCGAGCCTCCCCGGATGGAGTCGGACTTCCGGGAAGTCAAGGGGCAGGAACCGGCGAAACGGGCCTTGCTCATTGCCGCGGCGGGCAGCCACAACGTCCTGATGATGGGGCCGCCGGGCGCCGGCAAGACCATGCTGGCCCGCTGCCTCCCTTCGATCCTGCCGCCTCTCAGTTTTGAGGAGGCCCTGGAGACCTCCAAGATCTACAGCATCATGGGGCGCCTCCGGCCCGGCCAGCCCCTGATCACGGCGCGGCCCTTCCGGAACCCCCACCACACCATTTCCGACGCCGGTCTCATCGGCGGCGGCACCAACCCCCGGCCCGGTGAGATCAGCCTGGCCCACCACGGGGTCCTGTTTCTGGACGAGCTGCCGGAGTTCAAGCGGTCCACCCTGGAGGTGCTGCGCCAGCCCCTGGAAGAGGGCCGGGTCACCATTTCCCGGGCGGCCAGCTCGGTCACCTACCCAGGCCGGGTAATGCTGGTGGCGGCCATGAATCCCTGCCCCTGCGGTTATTACGGCGACTCGCGGCGGGCCTGCGCCTGCACCCCCAAACAGATCCAGCAGTACCGGAGCCGCATCTCCGGGCCGCTGCTGGACCGCATCGACATGCACATTGCGGTGCCGGCGCTGGGTTTCCGGGAACTGGCCGCCAGCGATGCCGCGGAGGGCTCGGCGGAGATGCGCACCCAGGTGCTGAAGGCCCGGGAGGCCCAGTCCCGGCGCTTTACCAAGGGCCGCATCTTTGCCAACGCCCACATGCCCCCCCGCCTCTTGAAACAGCACTGCGTCCTGTCGCCTGAGTGCCAGCGCCTCCTGGAAGTGGCCATGGAGCGCCTGGCCCTGAGCGCCCGGGCCTACCACCGCATCCTCAAGATCGCCCGCACCATCGCCGACCTGGAAGGGGTGGCCGACCTCTCCCCGGCCCACGTGGCCGAGTCCATTCAATATCGCACCCTGGACCGGAAATTCACCGTCTGAGACGTCGCCCGGCGACAAGATTTAATATATAAGGATAATTGTCCTTCTCCCTGCCTGGGGGAACGGAGAGGTATCTGGTTTGAGACCTTGAATTAAGGAGAAATAGAGGTGGAAAGGTTAATCGGAAACGTACAAGTTAAATAGATTTTGTTCTTCAATTTGAGGAAAAGATTTTTGCTTGTTTGATATAATAGGCCAAAATCTAAATTTGCTTCCTTCTAAGTATTTTTTCTCTATCTCAAATGCTATCCATTTTCTGTTAAGTCGCTCAGCCACTTCTCCAGTGACATTACTCCCTGCGAAAGGGTCCAGAATCACATCGCCTTCATCGGTAGTTAATTTAATTGCAAATTCAGGCAAATTCCAGGGAAACCGTGCCGGATGAGGCTTAATGCCGACCATTTCACAAGATTTAATATATGCGTCATTAGAGCTATTATTGCCACATTCTATAAGATTTGAAGGGATAGCCCCCCCACAATCTTTGTTAAATTTATCAGTTATTTTATGGCCGCTTGGGCGTTCTTTACTTTTATACCCCCTTTTAAGGAGTCTTTCCATATCCCTACTATAGGGAGTAAGAATTGCTGCGTTGTTGGCTTTAGGTCTTTCTGATTTACTTAACCAAAAAAGATATTCTACGGAATCCTTAACCCTTTGTCTCGACACTGTTACCCATTGTGCTGGAACAGGTAGCCTAGCCGGGTTATGCCAGAATAGTTCTTGTGCTAGAAAAAAACCGATATCATCTATTAGCTTTATTAGTAATCTATACTGGTAAACGGACCTTACGGGATGACCTTTTTCATAACTTCCACCAATGTTAAGGAAAAAGCTTCCGCTTGACTTCAAAATTCTTTTGAATTCGGTTGCGAATTTAAGGAACCATTCAACATACTCAGATTTTTCAACATTTCCGTATTCTTTTTTAAAATGAAGAGCATAAGGAGGAGAAGTGAAAATGAGATCGATACATTCGTCAGGGATTAACTTCAGAAGTTCAAGAGAATCCCCCAGGTAAGCAGAACCTAAGCTGGTCTTATAAAAAGGGGAAGCTTTTAAAGTTATCAATTATTTTCCTTTGAAATACTTTCCAATATCTTTATTAAATTAATATCCCAAGGGGTGGTTGTTTTAAATGGAACAGGCTGGAATATCCTTAGGAAACCTCCGTCATCAGTTTTTTCAAGATTAAGGGAGGAGATGAAAGCAAAATCCCATTTTCGTGTCTGATTGAACAAACATACGGCCAATATATCAAAATAGCCGGCTGGATAGGATCGAGTATTTGTTCCATCTTTGGAGTTTCGAGTCTTCTGTACTTCAACCTTATAAGATGGGTTCTTTTTAAAAATTCCATCTTTTCCGCTTCGCAGGTTCTTACATTCTATTATATATTTTCTTCCTTTATATATTATAAAAAAATCTGGAAGGCCATCCTTGTCATGCCATTCATAATCCTCAATCTCTTTGTTTTCTTTAAGAAAATCTAAATATTTTGATAGATACAATTCAGCGAGTTTTCCTTTAACATCCACTTGCGCCCTGAATCCTTTCAGTATTGCAAGCATTATATCATCAGCGGGCGCATTAAAGATTTCTTCCAGTTCATGCTTTTTTAGGGTCAAGAGGCTGGCGATAGAAATGCCAAAAGATTCTGATATCTTATATAATGAATCTACTGTGGGGTTTCTATCTCCGCGCTCAATACCTCCTATGTAAGTGGGGTGAAGACCTGTTTTTTCGGCTAAGTTTTCCTGGGTCCATCCTCTCGCTTTCCGGAGGTCGCGAATTTTTTGACCGATCTGTTTACGAGTGACTGACATGATTATATACTACCACTCGCAAAAACCGGATACAGAGACTATAAGTATTATTCTATCCTATGAGTATCCTCCATGCATCCATATCGGCAAGAATATTCTTTTGCTAAAGCGGTAGTGGTTTGGAGGAAAAAAATTTGGTCAAACGCGGTTCTCCGAAATGTTCCTCCTCCTTGCCCAAACGCCGCAGGCGATCTATCTTTGATGGAGGCCCAGGCGGGCCCGGGGCCTTTGCGCCTTAGTGGAACGCGACCATTTAAAACCTTGAATGGGTGTGAATGGGCGGCAGGTGACGACGTTCGAGGTTTATAGGTAGAATAAGGCTAATGGCGGGATGCGCTTCGCTTTCCCGCCCTACGGGCTTTTTGACCGCCACTTCCATTACGGATTTAAAGGAAATAAGGAGGTTAAGATGCTTCAGGATGATTTCTATGAATATGTTAAAGCAGCATATTCTCAGAAACGTATTGACTTACATAGGCGAGAAACCCAGAAATGGCATAAACTTTATGTCAACGATAAGACCATCTGCTGGATGCAAAAACCAAATCGAGACGGCTCTTTCTGGGTTTTCGTGTCTTCTAATAGTGAAGGCATTATAAGTGTATTGACTGGCTTAAAAGTTGAGCAAAGCAAGGGTGATATGCGAAAGTATATTGTTTCAATTATCGGTACTCATATGTTGCCTATTGAATTACTTGATAGGGGCATATCAGCAACTGGCGGATGGGAAGCAAGTTGGCCGGTGGGCTTCAAGATAAATGATAAAAATCAATTTGAGCTTGCAAAGAGGATAATTTTATCTCAATAAGGCCACAATTTGCGCTTATCGCATTAAAGCCAACGTTATTATTTTTTTGGAATTGACTCATGTTATTTATCTCCTGAGATAAGATTTCGAGACTCATTTAACGCATCCAGGACCGCCGCTTCGATTCTCCCTGAGGTGCCGGTAAGCGCAGGCTAAAGCCTGCGGCTACCGGTAAAAATACAGGGATCAGGGTTTAGGGATTAGGGGTCAGTAAAAGGCCCTGGCCTCTGGCCCCTAACCCCTGGCCCCTGGTTTTGCAGGCTAAAGTCTGTGGCTACCTATTTCTTCTTTCAACTTCGCTCTCTGGAAATGCTTCCCCTAAAAGATGGTGCGTAAGACGCACCCTACGTTTTGGCATCGGACCTGATTGTGGAAAGCGGTTTGAGTTGGTTTTTAGATATAAAGCGAAAAGAACAATTGGCCTGATACCCGCCAGCGACTGAAAATTTACTGTCTGATATCCCTCCTCTGCTTGCCCTGGGGCCGCGGGTGAGCTATCTTTAATGCAGCCCCAGTAAGGGCCCGGCGGTGTGGTTCAGATCAGCAGCCAATTTTGCGGACAAGGAGGACAGCCATGAGTTATAATATGGAAGAGTTGAAGGGAAAAATCCTGGAGATGTATCCGGAGCTCGCCAAGAGGGGGGTGGTTTGCACCCTCTCCTACGACAGCGGCAAGAAGGCCTATGTCCTGAAGATACAGAAGGGAGTTCACGAGCTGGCCACCTATATCGACAAGCCCGACGCCAGCCGTTGCCTGGAGGGGCACGTGTGCGTCGCCCTGGGCATACAGATAAGGCAATTTCTGGATAATTTTCAGGAAGAAGAGTAAAATTAAGCAAGTGGAAAAGGCTGCCTTCCTCAAGAGATGGCGGCTACGGGCGGGGAGACCCCGCCCCTAGGGAGATGGTGGGCAGTGCCCACCCTACACTAACTGGGCGACCCAGCGGGTCGCCCCTACTGGGCAACATTCTTGAGTAAGCATCACTGGAACCGTAAATGAGATTCTTCAAAGCCAACCCTGACCGGATGGAGCATTACCACCAGCGGCGCCGCTGGATCAGACGCCTGAACCGGATCTTGCTGGGCCTGGCCTTCACCGCGGTGCTGGCAGTGGCGGCGGGCGGGGGCTACATCTATTACCATTTCCTGAGGGACCTGCCGGACTTCACCTCCATTAAGGATTTCCGGCCCCCGGTGGTGACCGAGATCTTTGCCCGGGACGGCCAGCGCATCGGCGAGTTTTACAACGAGCGGCGCATCGAAGTGCCGTACAGCCGCCTGCCCCGGCAACTGGTCCTGGCCTTTGTGGGCGCAGAGGATGCCCGCTTTTTCGAGCATCCGGGAGTGGACATTATCGGCATCAGCCGCGCCTTTTTCCGCAACCTGGAGGCCGGCCACGTGGTGCAGGGGGGCAGCACCATTACCCAACAGGTGGTGAAGCGCATCCTCCTCACCTCGGAGAGGAGCTTTGCCCGGAAGATCCGGGAAGCGGTCCTGGCCTATCGCATCGACAATTACCTGAGCAAGGAACAGATCCTCTCCATCTATCTCAATAACATCTTTCTGGGCCACGGGGCCTATGGGGTGGAGGCCGCGTCTGAGGAGTACTTCTCCAAACACGTGGAGGACCTGAACCTGGCCGAGTGTGCGGTGCTGGCAGGCATCCCCAAGTTCCCCAGCCGCTACGACCCCTATCTCAACCCCATGGCGTCCAAGGAACGCCAAGGCTACGTGCTGCGGCGCATGGCCGAAGTGGGTTTCATCACCAAGGCCGAGGAAGAGGCGGCCCTGCAACAACCCATCAAGCTGAAGCCCTACCGCCCGGAATGGATCAAGGAGTGCGGCTATTTTACCGAACAGGTGCGGACCTTGCTGGAAGCGCGCTTCGGCAAAGACACGGTTTACAACATGGGCCTCAAGGTCTATACCACCGCGGACGTGGAACTGCACCAGGAGGCCCAGAAGGCCATTGAAGCAGGGATCGACGGTCTGATCCAGCGCAACGGCTACCGGGGGCCCCTGCGCCACCTGGCCGGCAAGGAAAGGGCGGCCTACCAGGCCCGGCAGGTCAAGTATTACAACAAATACCCGCCCCACCAGGGACTGTCGGTTACGGCCCTGGTGGCCTCCTTTGACAAGAAATGCCAGGCGTTGTATCTGCATTTGGGGGGGCAGTGGGCCTCGTTGCCGGAGAAGGGGAAGGGCGCCCAGGGTCCCCCCACCGCCGGCCTGCGGCCCGGGGACGTGGTGCAGGTGCGGCTGCTGGACCGGGACCGCCGCACCAAGATTTGGACCGCGAATCTCATTGCCGCCCCCATGGTGCAGGGGGCGCTGTTCTCCATGGAGCTGAAGACCGGCAAGGTCCGGGTGCTCATCGGCGGCAAGGACTTCGGCGACAGTACCTTCGACCGGGCCACCCAGGCCCTGCGGCAGCCGGGGAGCGCCTTCAAGCCCATCGTTTACGCGGCCGCGGTCGAGAGGGGCTACCGGCCCGATTCGATCCTGCTGGATGAGCCCATCTCCCTGCCGGGAGGGCGCCGCGGCGAGGTTTGGTCTCCCCAGAACTACGACCATCACTTCGACGGCCCCATCTCCGTGGCCTCCGCCCTGGCCCATTCGCGCAACGTGCCGGCAGTGCGCCTGATGATGGCCATCGGGGTGCCGGCTACCCTGAGGATGGCCAAGACCCTGGGGATCACCAGCCCCATCTTTCCCAACTATGCCTCGGCCCTGGGGGCCTCCGATGTCACCCTGTTTGAGCTGACCCGGGCCTACTCGGTCTTTCCCAACGACGGGGCCCTGGTGGAGCCGGCCTTCATCGACCGCATCGAGGACCGGGATGGCCGGGTGTTGATGGATTATCATTTGCAAAGCCGGCAGGCGTTGAATCCCGAGACGGCCCGGATCATGACCGAGTTGATGTTGGGGGTGGTGCAGCGGGGCACCGCCACCCGGGTGCAGGTTCTGGGCCGGCCCATCGCCGGCAAGACCGGCACTACCAACAATTTCAGGGACGCCTGGTTCATAGGCTTCACTCCGGCGGTGATCACCGGCGCCTGGGTGGGGATGGACGATGATCACAGTCTGGGGCCCAAGGAGACCGGTTCCCAGGCTGCGGCGCCCATCTTTATCAACTACATGAAGGATGCCTTGCGCGGCCAGAAGGTGCAGGAATTTCCGGATACCCATCCCATCCTGGCCAAGAAGGGCACTGAGGAGACCGGTAAGGATGAGGAAGCCACCGCGGGTGATGACACCTTTTATCCCGATGAGGACATCAAGGAAAAGGCTCCCGCCCAGGCCCAGTCCTCCAGCCAGCAGTTCTTTAAGAACGACCTGGATGAAGAATAGGAGAAGTTGGCCGCTAGAAGCTATTGCAAAACCTCAGTTTGCCTAATAATGTCATTCTGAGCGAAGCGAAGAATCTAGTGCCGTGTTCCGTAATAGTATGGCGTTGAATCAAGGGAAACCCTAAGTTCCAAGGGTACTTAAGTCTCCCTTTGGGAAAGGGGGATTAAGGGGGATTTCAAGAGGTTATTAAATCCCCCCTGCCCCCCTTTTTCAAAGGGGGGTTAAAAAACCGTATCTTTAAAGGCAAGGCAATTATGAAGCATCCCTCTGGTAATTTGAGTGAGTTGAGGTCCTACACTTCGTTCAGGATGACAATGAGGCCAGGTTTTGCAATAGCTTCTAGTTTTTTAAGTTAAGTTGTTAATCAGGGCTAAAACCAGCTTCTGATCTTTGTTAAGGCTCCGATTGAAAAAAATCGCAAGGGGGCGTGAGGCAGCACGCCTCTTACGTTCACGGATATATGCGTAAGGAGCGATTATGCGGGAAATCGAGGTGGCAGCAGTTACCCAGGGAGTGAAGGAGGCGGCCATTGTCGCCAATTATGAGGCGTCGCCGGACCTGCTGCGGGCGCTGGCCCGGGGGGCAGAGTCAGAGGAATCGGAGAGCGGGCGGGAGATCTTCCGGCAGTTGCTGGAGAACGCCAGCATCGCCCGGGAGGAGCGCGTTCCCATGTGCCAGGATTGCGGCTTGGCCGTAATCTTCGTGGAGCTGGGCCAGGAGGTTCACCTGGTGGGCGGCTCCTTTGAGGCGGCCATTCAGGAAGGGGTCCGCCAGGGCTACGGCGAGGGATACCTGAGGAAGTCTCTGTGCGATCCCTTGACCCGGGCCAATACCGGGGACAACACCCCGGCGGTGATCCACACCGAGATCGTCCCCGGAGACCGCCTGAAACTCATCGTGGTCCCCAAGGGGGGCGGCAGCGAAAACATGAGCCGGGTGCACATGCTGAAACCGGCGGAGGGTTGGGCCGGCATCAAAGAGAAGGTTGTGGGCACGGTTGCTGAGGCCGGTCCCAACCCCTGCCCGCCCATTATCGTAGGAGTGGGCATCGGCGGCACCTTCGAGCAGGCCGCCTATTTGTCTAAAAAGTCCTTGCTGCGGGATTTGGGCCAGCCCAATCCGGATCCGGAGCTGGCCAGGCTGGAGGAGGAATTGCTCCTGGCGGTAAATGACCTGGGCATCGGCCCCCAGGGGCTGGGCGGCCGGATCACCGCACTGGCGGTGCACCTTTTGATGCAGCAGTGCCATATCGCTTCCCTGCCGGTGGCCGTCAATATCCAGTGCCACGCCTCCCGGCACCGGGAAGTGGTTTTATAGAGGGGGGATATGCCCAAAACCGTGAAACTGACGCCGCCTCTCACCAATGCAGACGTCTGCAACCTGGAGATCGGCGATAAGGTACTGGTGAGCGGGGTGATCTATACCGCCCGCGACGCGGCCCATAAGCGCCTGATCGACCTCCTGGAGGCTGGCCGGCGGCTGCCCATGGAGATTCAGGGGCAGATCCTCTACTACGTGGGTCCGTCGCCGGCCCGGCCGGGAAGGGTCATCGGCGCAGCCGGACCCACCACCAGTTATCGCATGGACTCCTATGCGCCAACTCTGTTGCGCCTGGGTCTGAAGGCCATGATCGGCAAAGGCAAACGCTCTCCGGAGGTCATCGCCGCCATGAAGGAATACCAGGCGGTTTACCTGGGGGCCACCGGTGGGGCCGGGGCCCTTATTTCCCGGTGCATCAAAGACGCCCGGGTGATCGCCTTCCCCGAATTGGGGCCGGAGGCCATCCATCGCCTGGAAGTGCAAGACCTGCCCGCCATCGTTATCAACGATTGCCAGGGCCGGGATCTCTTCGAAATAGGGGTGGCCCGGTACCGGCGCACCCCCGCCCCCTAACCACTGCGCCCCCGCGGCTGAGGCGGGGCATTCCCCGTCAGCAAGAGGAGGTCGAAATGAACGTCCCCATGGACCTGGCAGAGGTTGCCTCCCGGGTGACGGAAAAGTGGCGGAAATTCAGGGAGTACAATTTTGGCACCCTGAAGAACGACGCCCTTATGACCTTCTACGACCTGGCCCAGGAATACGAGACCATGGAGAATTTCTACCGGGTCTCGGTATGGGTCGTCAAAGAATTTTTCGACCTGGACTGCCGTCTCTATTTGACCTGCGTCGAGGGCCGGCTGGAACTGGTGTGCGACAGCCTGCATGGGGTTTACACGGAAAAGCCGGCGACGCCGCCCCATATCCGGCTGGAAAGCGAGGCCTACGACGCCGGCGATTCCTGGATCATCCCCATCCGGGGCAATCAGCTCCTGGTGAGCCAGCTCCCCTTTTACGCCAAGGATCGAATCATCGGTATGCTGGAGATCTTCCCCGTGGACCGGATCTCCCAGAATGACAAGTTTTTCTTTGAGAAGTACGTCAATCGGCTGGGCTACAATCTGCACGTCAAGATCATCGCCAGGCAGAATATCCAGCACATCCGTTTCATCAACAGCCTGGTGGCGGATATCGAACACAACGTCATCATCCCCAACATCAGCCTCGCCCTCTACCTGAGGCATCTGCGGGAAAAAATCAAGACTCTGAAGAATTTAGAGTGCGTCTGCCAGGTCCAGGAACCGGAAGGCGCCTCAGCTGAGGATGGCCAGGGGTATTTTCGAGGCCTCGTTGACGAGATGGAGACCGATTACCAGACCCTGGAGCAGCATTATCGCGGCGTCAGTCTGTTCATTGAATCCCTGTTTAGGTTGTCCCATTTCCAGAAAGGGCACTTCGTCCTGCAGCGGCGCACCTGCCGGGTCCACAGCGAAATCATTCGGCCGCAATTGGAACTATTCCTTCCCAAGCTCCAGGAGCGCGGCATCACCATCGACACCCGGGCCGGGGTGATGCCCGACGAGGACCTGTCCCTGTCGGTGGATAAGGGTCTGATTGCCCAGGTCTACGCCAATCTCTTTTCCAACGCGGTGAAGTACACCCGCACCAACGAGGAAGGCCTCAAGTACATGGCCTATGGCCGGGATCTGCTCCCGGACTATTTCGGACCGGGAAAAGACGGGGGCAGGTTCAGCGTCTTCAGCACCGGGCCCCACATCCCGCCGGAAGACCAGCCGCATATCTTCGACGAAGGTTATCGGGGCGCCAATGTGGAAGGCGAGGTGGGTACGGGCCGGGGCCTCTTCTTTGTCCGCAGCGTCATCGAGACCCATGGGGGCGAAGTGGGCTACCAGGCCACTCGCGGGGGCAATAATTTTTACTTTGTCCTGCCCCTGGTGATCACCCCGGAGGTACCCTTGGTGGACGAGTTGACGGCTCCTGAGGCCGGACAGGAATGACCGTCCGCCATCTGGCCCTGGAACTCTACCACTGGCTCAAGCGGCTGGAAGAGTTGGAGCAGGCCCGGGCCCGATTGGGGCCTGAGGCCCCCCTGGCGGCGCGCCAGCGCCTGGAGGCCGAAACCCTCCAGGCCCGGAAGTCGGCGGAGCACTATCGGAAGCTGCTGGCGGCCCAGAAGGAAGAGGTAAAGATTTGAAGAAATGGCCAGTGGGCGGCAGGAGAGGCCAGGGTGCGTCGGCCGCGCCACATTCCCGCTGGCTGGGCGCTTCCGGCAGACCGTAGGGCGGGAGTTAGTAGCACAGGTTTAAAACCTGTGCCGCCAAGCGCCTCCCGCCACCCTCTAATCCTTCCGATTGATCAGGGCCGCCAGGAAGCCGGCGCCGAAGCCGTTGTCGATGTTCACCACCGCCACGCCGGTGGCGCAGGAATTGAGCATGGCCAGCAGGGCCGCCAGGCCCCCAAAGGAGGCGCCGTAGCCCACGGAGGTGGGCACCGCGATCACCGGGCGGTCCACCAGGCCGCCTACCACGCTGGGAAGCGCCCCCTCCATGCCCGCCACCACCACAAAGACGGTGGCCTGGGCCAGCAACTCCTGGTGGGCCAGCAGCCGGTGCAGCCCGGCCACCCCCACGTCGTACACGGGTTCGACCCGGTGCCCCATGGTCCTGGCGGTGAGCAGCGCTTCTTCCGCCACCGGGATATCGGAGGTGCCGGCGGAGAGCACCAGGATCAGCCCCCGGCCCCGATCGGGGAGGTCGCCGCGGATGATGGTCAACACCCGAGAGTCGGGGTGGTAGCGGGAGTGCGGGAATTCCGGCAACAGAACCTCGGCCTGGTCCGGGGCCAGGCGGGTCACCAGGATCCGCTCGGCCTGGGGGCTGAGGGCTTGCAAGATGGCGCGGATCTGCGCCAGAGTCTTCCCCTCGGCAAAAATCACCTCCGGGAACCCCTGGCGCAACTGCCGGTGATGGTCCACCCGGGCGAAACCCAGGTCCTCGAAGGGCAGGGTCCGGAGGCGTTGCAGCGCCTGCGCCACCGACTGCCGCCCATCCTTCACCTCGAGCAATAATTGTTCCAGGACCTTAATATCCATAGGCAATCCAAGGATTTATTTTAACTTATTATTCAAGTTTCAGACCAGGTATTAATGCGAGTGAATAAGATATTAAATTTCCCCTCTTGCCCTGGCCCGCTTGCCCATCAGGGGAGAGGGGATAAAGCCGGGTACTGGATTCAGGGGCGGGAAACCCGATTATATTTTCAGCAACTTTCCCTCACGGTTCACCAGATAGGATCGGTGGCCCCAGGTGACCCGGCTGCCCAGAAAGCTCAGGGCCCAAAGTGCGAAGGACAGCAGGTCCTTTAGGGGCAGCAGCCAGAAGGAGTTCCCGGGAAGATGGCCCAGCAGGCAGAATCGCTCTGAACAGACGGCCAGGGTCATCCGGAGGGCCATGGTGGCCAGGATGAGAGCCAATACCCAAAGGGGCGCGCCGGTGACCCCACCAAGGGCCAGGGAGAAGACCAGGGCGTGGGTAATCCCATAGGCCAGGTAGCCTTTGGGGCGGCAGACCCGGTAGGTGCGGGCCCAGCGAAGCTGGTGGGCCAGGTAATCCTTGAAGCTCATCATCGGGGTTTGGGTTTCCACTACATATGGGAGGAGGCGCACCTGAAGGCCGGCTGCCGCTACCCGCCGGCCCAATTGGAAGTCGTCGGCAAGGTAGTCGGCCAGGGGGGCAAAGCCGCCGCTGGCCAGCAAAGCGCGGCGGGTCAGGGCCATGGCGGCTCCCAGGGCGAAGCGGATGCCCTCCACATAGTGGGCCGTGGCCACCGAGGGGATAAAATCCGCGGCGATGGTCAGGGCCTCCAGTTGCGCCCCCAGGGTTTGGGCCGGCCCGGAGCGGTAGGGGCAGCTCACCAGGCCCACCTCCGGGTCCTTAAAGGCCGCGGCCACCCTGGAGAGGAAGTCGGGGCCCACCTTGACGTCGGCATCGGCAATGACCAGAAGATCGTAGCGAGCCCGCTCCTCCAGCTGGCGCAGGCTGCTGATCTTGGGGTTCAGCCCCAGGAGCTGAGGGCAAAAGACGATCTCGATTTCCGGTCCGGCATGGGTCCTTTGGAGTTCCCGTAACAAGGGAACCACCGGGTCGTCTTGATCCCGCACCCCGAAAAGCACCTGGCAGGGGCGCCAGTCCTGGGTTAGAAAGCTCTCCAGACACTCCCGGGTGGTGGCCTCCAGCCCTTTCAAGGGCTTGAACACGGTGATCCCGACGCCTTCTGGCCGCGGCAAGGGGGCGGCGGCCGCCGCGAAGAAGCGCCACAGGGAGACCAGGGCCAGAAGTTGGTAGCCCCAGGCCCCCGTAAGGAGCAGCAGAAACAGGAAAGGCAATATTCCCATAGTGTCTAAGTCACGGCCAGCCGTGCCGCCTTTAGGCTTCCAGGCTTTATCGGGGGCGGCCCGCCGGGGCGTTTTGTCCGGAAAGATAATAACATCTCCCCATAAAAAGCACAGAAAATTAGCGGCTCCCCACCTGATGAGGCGGGCACCCCTTGCCTTGGGGCGGATGCGGCTTATCTTAAGAGTGCCCTGTAATGGCGCGGCCAGGGGGAGTGCAGGCGGCTTAAGGGCAGCGGCCGGGACGGCGATTACCAAACCCTAAAGGAGAAGAACTCATGACGGCAGCGGTATATTGGCGTGACAATTATGAGGCGGCCCAGAAAGAGGCCAAGGAGGCGAACCACCCCTTGGTGCTGGAACTCTATATGGAAGGCTGTCCCCATTGCCAGCGGCTGCACCAGGAGACCCACAGCGACCAGGCGGTGACCGCCGCGCTTAACACCCGCTTCATTCCCGTGCGCCTGGAAGGGCGCGCCCACATTGAGGTGGTGCGCCAGTTCAACGTCACCGGGGCGCCCACTACCCTGATCTTTTCCCCCGACGGCCGGGAACTGCATCGCTTTTCCGGATTTTACCCACCTCCCGATTACCTTAAGGAGCTGGAAAAATACGGTTAAGAACGAGGGGCCGGAGGCCTGGCGGCCGCCGGCCCTTCTCTGTCCACTTTTCCCCAAGTAATCGAAATTTGCCGGGCGGAACGCTCCCTGATCATCTCAGGGAGAATGGTCCGCTAGCCGCTGGCTCCCTCATTGCCAAGAGAGGAAAATTTTCATATTATAGGGGGCAATGAATGCCGCCCCGAGCCGTCTGGCCATAAGGGCGAGTGATAGGGAGGGTTCATGCGATTTAGCGTCAAATGGGCGATAGTGGTTTTCGGGGTGCTGGCGGGTTGTTGGCTGGGGCTGAGGCCGGTGGTGGCCGCCGAGGAAGTAGGCCTTCAGGTGTCGGCCAAGTCTTATGCCATTATGGACGCCAAGACCGGCCAGATGTTATTGTCTTGTAATCCCCAGCTCTTTTGGCCCCCCGCCAGCACCCTCAAGATCATGACCGCCATGTCGGTGGTGGAGCACCTGAAACTGGACGACAAGGTTCCGGTAAGCCACTATGCCGCCTCCGCCCCCCCTTCCAAGGTGAGCATTAAGGCGGGGGAGACTTACACGGTTCAGGATCTGCTCTATGCCATGCTGCTCTCCTCCGCCAACGATGCGGCCCGGGCCCTGGCCGAAAGGGTGAGCGGCTGTGAAGAGGCGTTTGCTAAGCAACTGACCCAGGAGGTCCGCCAATGGGGGGCGTACCGCACCACCCTGGCCACCGCCAACGGCCTGCCCGCAGAAAACCAGTACACCACGGCCCAGGACCTGTGTCTGATGTTCAGGCGGGCCATGGGCATTCCGGAACTGGCCAAAATCATGGAAACCAAGTACTACACCTTCCCGGGGGACAAGGAACTGCGCAATCATAACCGCTTCCTGTTCACCACCCCCCTGGCGGTGGCAGGCAAAACCGGCTTTACGCATGCCTCCAAGCATACCTACGTCGGGATGTTTCAGAATGGCGACAAGGCCATCATTGTTGCCATGATGGGGAGCATAAAGAACTGGGCCGACCTGCGGCCCCTCATTGAAAAGGGCTTTGAACTGGAAGGCGCCCCCATCGCCGAGTTGCCGCCGGCAGAGGAGAAACTCCGTTTCCCCTCGCACCTCAAAACCGCCCGGGCCAGGGTCGTGATGGGCTCCGCCGTATGCGCCCCGGTCAGGAAAAGGGTCAGCAGGAAAAAATCAAAGCGGAAAGAAGAGCAGTCTTGAGAATCGCCGGCATGCCCCCCAGGGGGTTGTACAACAGAGTCAGGAACCAGCCGACCCGCCGTCGTTTCGTGGTCTCCACCATTAAGAAAGGCGAGGACCTCTTCGAAACCGCGGTTTTCGAAGTCAATTTCTTCTACCTGCCCCGGCGCTGGTCCAACCCGGACCTGGCGGTGGAATCCCGCGCCCAGGACGACGCCTGGGACCTGCATCACCGGTTGGCCGCCCGCCTGGCCCAGGAACACCCAACCCGTCTCCTCGAAGAATACCGCCCCTAGAGCGCAGATCATACCAGCCAATCTTTAAAAGGCAGGATGAGGTTTATGTAGAACCGCCGCCCCCGGCGGTTCTATCTTTTATAGCTGCGCCGCCGGGGGCGGCGGCGCTACCTAAATTCTCCGCCGCTCCTTTCAAATCCCCCAGATGGCGATCCTGGCCGGTTGGGCTTCAGCCAGCATCAGGGGGCGGTCAAAGGTCAGGGTCTTGCCCGCTTCGATGGCCAGGACCGCGGCCCGGGCGTCCACCAGGGAGCGGATGGTGTCCGGTCCCACCGCGGGCACGTCGAAGCGCAGGTCCTGATCCGGCTTGCTCACTTTCACCACCACCGTCCCGGGGCCGGCCAGGGCCCCGGCCCGGCGGATGCACTCATCGGTGCCTTCAATGGCCTCCAGGGCCACCACCACCTGGCGCCGCACCACCACACACTGGCCGATATCCAGGCGGCCGATCTCTTTGGCCAGCCGGAAGCCTAAATCGATGTCCAGAAATTCCTCGCGGGTGGGGGCCCGTTTGCTCAATTTGCCGGGTGGGGCCAGGAGTTGGTCCAGGAACAGCGTGGAGGGAGCGATGGTGATGCCTTCCTTCTCCAGTTCGGCGGCCACCGCCTGGAGGAGGCGATCATCGTGGCCGGCCCCGGCCCGCCGCACCACGCTCAAGGCCCGGAGATCCGGGCGGAAATCCCGAAACAGGCGGCCCCGGCTGATTCCTCCGGCCATCACCGCCCGCTGCACCCCGGCATCTTTGAAGATGCGGATGATTTTGCCCAACTGCCCCACGTAAACCCAGTGGAGTTCCTGGACCAGCTCCGCCAGGGCGGGGTTGGTTTCGCCGCGGTGAGCCACGGCGATGATGGAGGCGCCGCGGGCCCTGGCGGCCTGGGCGAAGAGGAGCGGGAACTGGCCCTTACCCGCGATTAAGCCGATTATCTCGGACATCTGCCGGCACCAGACCCCGTTCCGAGGTCTCCAGGAAGTGGAGCAGGCGCTGGATCTCCGGGCCCGGAGGAAGTTCCCGGCGGATTTTGGCCATGGCCTCTTTCAGGTTGAGGTCGGAGAGAAACAGGATTTCATAAGCCCGCTTCAGGTCGTGCAGGGCGGAGTCGGAGAAGCCGGACCGTTTGAGGCCCACCAGATTGAGACCCGCCAGCTTGGCCCGGTTGCCCACCGCCATGGCATAGGGCGGCACGTCGCGGTTCACTGCGGAGCAGCCGCCGATGAAGGCGTAGGCGCCGATGCGGCAAAACTGGTGCACCGCCGAAAGGCCTCCCAGGATGGCGTGGTCCTCCACGGTGATGTGGCCCCCCAGGGTGGCGGCGTTGGACATGATGACCCGGTCGCCCACCTGGCAGTCATGGGCCACGTGGCTGTAAGCCATGAAGAGGTTGCCGTCGCCGATGCGGGTGACGCCGCCGCCACCGGCCGTACCCCGGTGCATGGTGGCGAATTCCCTGATGGTATTGTCATCCCCGATGCTGAGCCGGGTCTCTTCGCCTTTGAACTTCAAGTCTTGGGGGATCTCCCCCAGGACCGCGAACTGGAAGATGCGGCAGCGGCTGCCGATGCTGGTAAAATCCCGAATAACCACATGGGGGCCGATCTGGGTGTGGCCCCCGATGGCAACCCGGCCCTCGATGATGCTGTAAGGGCCCACGGTCACCCCCGGGCCCAGTTGGGCCGCGGGATCCACGATGGCGGTGGGATGGATCTCTACCTGGCTCATTCTGCTTCCCGGCCCACCGAGGCCATCATTTCACCTTCCATCACCAGGGTGTTGTCGACGAAGGCTTTGCCCTGCATCTTCCAGAACTTTTGGCCGCTGCGCAGGGATTCCACTTCCAGCCGCAATTGGTCGCCTGGGAAGACCGGCTGCCGGAAGCGCACCTTATCGAGTCCCATGAGGAAGAGGGAGGAATTTCCCTGGTTCTCCGGGGTGGCCACCAGGGCCAGGATGCCGCCCACCTGGGCCAGGGATTCCACGATGAGCACCCCGGGCATGATGGGTCGCTCCGGAAAATGGCCCTGGAAGAACGGTTCATTGAGACTGACGTTTTTCAAGCCGACGATGCGTTTCCCCGGCTCCAGGGCGATGATGCGGTCCACCAGGAGAAAAGGGTAGCGGTGCGGCAGGATGCTCCGGATTTTTTCATAATTCCAGGGAAGGGGAGGCAGGGTCATGTTTCCGGCTCCTTATCCAGCCTGGCGGAGAGTTGGCCCAACTCTTTTTCCAGCCGTTTAAGCTTCTGATGGAGATCCGGGAGTTTGGACAGATAGGCCATGATCTGAAGCCACTCTTTTTGGGGCCGGGCCGGGTACCCGGACACCGTCTGCCCGGCGGGTACGGAGCGGTGAACCCCGGAATGGGCCCCTACCTGGACCCCGTCGCCCAGTTCGAGATGGCCTGCCAGACCCACCTGGCCCCCCAGTGCCACCCGGCGCCCGAGTTTGGTGGATCCGGATACCCCGACCTGGGCCACCAGCAGAGAATGCTCTCCCACCTCAACGTTGTGGGCCAGGTGCACCAGGTTATCCAACTTGGCGCCTCTGCCGATGCTGGTCTCCCCCAAGGCGCCCCGGTCAATGGTGCAATTGGCGCCGATTTCCACGTCGTCTTCAATGACCACGGTACCCAATTGGGGGATCTTCTCATTGCCGGCCGCGGTGGGGATAAAGCCATAGCCGTCGGCGCCGATCACCGTGCCGCTGTGGATGATGCAGCGCCGCCCTACCCGGCAACGCTCCAGGATGGTGACGTTGGGGTAGATGAGGGCGCCGGCCCCGAGGTGCACCTCATCCCCCAGGAAGCAGCCGGGCATGATGGTCACCCCGTCTTCCAGGTGTACCCGGTCGCCGATAAATACCAGGGGTGCGATGGAGACGTCCCGGCCCAGCGAAAGGTCCCGCCCCAGGCAGGCTTGATCACTAACGCCGGGCCAGCGCCGCCGGGGTGGAGCGAATAAGGCCGCCACCCGGGCGTAGGCCAGATAGGGATTGGCCACGATGATGCGCGGCCGGTCCAGGTCCTTCAGTTCCGGGCCCACGATGAAGGCCCCGGCTTTGCTGGCGTCGGCCTGGCGGGCAAAGCGCCTCAGGGCGATGAAGGTGATCTCCCTGGAAGTGGCGCGGTCAACGGCGGCGATGCCCTCCAGCACCAGGTCCGGGGGACCTTGCAGTTCCCCCAGCAGCCGGGCCGCCAATTCTCCCAGGGTTAGTTTCATTAAGTAATTTACTGGCTGAAGGCTCTGCGCAGCTTGTCTGTGACATCCAGGCTCTTGTTGCTGATCAGGACCGTCGACTTATCCAGGATCAGGTCCAGCTTATCTTCCGCGGCAATCTTTTCCAGGGCCGAGTCCATCTTCTGGCGCAAGGGGGCGAACTGGCTTTGCCGATATTGGGCCAATTGTTTTTCGGCATCGGACGCCTGCTTATCGAAGTCCTGCATCTTCTTTTCCAATTCCTGGCTTTTCGCCTTTTTGGCATCTTCCTTCATCAGGGAAGCCTGTTTCTGGAATTCCTCCACCTGCCGGGCCAGGTCCTGGCGTTTGACCCCCAGAGGGCGGCTCAACTCTTCAGTCTTCGTTTTGATGGCATCCTGGATCCGTTTACCTTCGGCGGAGTTCATCAATATGGCATTAGTGTCCGCGATGCCAATTTTCAGTTCAGCCGCCAGGGCTTTCAACGGGCCGCAGACCATGGTCAGGGCAATTAAGGCGCTGATTACCAATTTGGACATGAAACCTCCCGTTAAGTTCGATTAATTATTAACTCCCGGGTGAGGCCGGAGCCTTCACGGCCGGGAGATGTGCTGCTTAAGGGACGGACCGGGTCAGCTTTATCGAAAAGATTATATACTCTATACGCACAATTGCTCTTAGTTCAAAGTTCAATGTTCATAAAAATTGAATAAATCAGGAGAATATGCGTCAAGTGTCTGGTTCTCTTTATCCAAAGGGGCGCCCCTGGCAACTTTCTTCAAGACCCGGCTGGGACCTCACCCTAAATTAGAATGAGGAGCCCATGGTGAATTCCCAAACGTTCGACCTCTCAAAGGACTTTTGGGTCAGGTTGTAGCCCCATTCGACCCGGAGCGGCCCCATGGGCGAGAACCATCGGAAGCCCACCCCCGTGGTCGGCCGCAGGAACGGCTGTATCTGGCCGGGGCCGTAAACGTTGCCGGCATCAAAAAAGACAGTGCCCATAAAGCCCAGCTTCTTGATGAGGGGGAAGCGATATTCAGAATTCAACTGGATGAACCTGTCACCGCCAACACGCTCATTTGCAAAGGCCGGATCCCGGGGGCTAATATCAGCATATTTAAAGCCGCGGATGGTGTCAATCCCCCCCAGATAGAACTTTTCATAAACCGGCAGGTCCCCCCAGGACATGGCATTCATGTAACCCGCCCGGAAGTGCAGGAGACCCACGGTGCCCCACTTAAGAGGGAAATACCAGCCGGATTCCGCCACGTAGCGCATAAAGGCGACGGCGCCGCCGAGGCCGGCCATTTCCACGGAGACGCTGTTATCCGATCCCTGGGTGGGGGAGAACAGGGAGTCCCGGGAGTCCCGGCGCAAGGTCAGGGAGGTGGCGCTGGTGGTGTGAATCTTGGATGCCGCCGAGATGAGGGGGTCGGGATTGGGGCCCAGGTCCGAGAGGGACACATATTCAAAACGGTACAGCCAATAGAGGCGGGTGTACTGCCACTCCAGGGGATGGCTCAGCCTAAGGTCCCCGCCGCTCGATTTGCGATCATATTCTGTGTAGAGGCGTTCCCAGTTATAGATATCGACGCCTAAACTCAGGGGCCGGTCGAAGAGATAGGGCTCGGTGAAAGAAGCCCGGTAGCGGTGGGAAATCGACCCGAGCATACCCTCGACCTTGACCGACTCTCCCCGGCCAAACAGGTTGTTCTGGCTGACCTGCACCATACCCACAATCCGGTCCTGGGTGCTGTATCCGGCCCCCACCCCAAAGGTGCCGGTAGGCCGCTCCTTCACGGTGACCTTCAGGTTCATGTGGTTAGGGGTGGAGCCCGGGGAGGTGCTGAAGTTCACGTCTTCAAAATACTCCAGGCGCCGCAGGTTCTTGATGCTCTCCTTGAGATTGGTGGCGTTGAAGAGGTCTCCCTCATAAACCCGCAGTTCCCGCCTGATTACCTTGTCCCGGGTCTTGACGTTGCCGGCGATATCGATGCGTTCGAAATAGACTTTGGTGCCTTTATGGATGTCGAAGGTCACATCAACCTTGAGGGTCTTGTCATCTTCCTTAATCAGAGGGTTGATATCGGCGTTGGCATAGCCCTGGTCTGCATATAAGTCGGACAGGGTGGTGAGATCCTTTTGCATCATCTCCCGGGAGTAAATCTTCGCCTTGGGAATATCGAGCTTCCCCAGGAGCATTGTCTTGTCTTCCAGAAGGTCCCCCTGGACGTCCACCTTCCCCACCTGGTATTGCGGCCCTTCCTGGATGGGAATGGTGATGTAGATAAATTTACCCTTGACGTCGATCTTGGGATCTCCCACCTTGGCCTTTATGTAGCCATGGTTGTAATAAAACGACGCCAGCTTTTCCACATCCCGCTCCAGCTTGTCCTTGTCCAGTTTCCCAGCGTCGGTGATCCAGTTGATGGCAAAGAACCAGGATTTTTCTTTAATCTCCATCACATCCCGAAGTTCCTTGGGCTTAAAGGATTTGTTACCTTCAAAGTTGATCCCTTTAACAACCACCTTGCCGCCTTCGTCGACGTGGATTACCAGATTGACTTCGGTCGGCGTGACGGTCACCAATTCGTAACTGGCCCGGGCTTCATAGTAACCCTTCTCCCGGTAGAGGTTCTCAATTTTGTTGATGCTCTCCTTAATGGCGGTTTCCGAGGCCACCGAGAAAGGTTTGATCTCCACGACCTCCATGATCTTGTCGCGTTTAATCTTGTGGTTGCCTTTAATGATAATCTCTTTTATGGCTGGTTTCTCTTTCACCAGGACCGTGAGGACCTTGCCCTCCGGGGTATCGCTAATATCCAACTTCACGTCGGTGAAGTACCCCATCTTATAGATGGCCTTCAAATCCTCCCGGAGGTGGGCGGCATTGGCCATCTCCCCCTCCCGGGTCTGCATCACCCCAAGGATAGCGTCTTTTTCGATGCGGCGGTTGCCCTTGACCATCATGTGGGCGATCCGCACTTTGCCAAGGATTTTGAGGCTCAATTCCTGACCCATCTGACGGCTGAGGCCGGTGAGACCCTGGAGTCCGGTAGCCTGGAGCTTCATAGTGGCCGGGGCTGCCTGACCGGTAATATCCAGGAGCCGGCCTTCCAGGGAGAGGGCCTCGCCCACCTTCACCAGGGTGCCGTAAATGACCATATCGGCCCCCAGCTTGCGGCCGATCTCCTGGGCCAGGGCATCGTTCAAGGGCTCTTTCAGGTTGGCCAGTTCCCGCTTCAAGTCTTCCCGGGGGACCGTGGAAAAGCCATCGGTCTTAAGACGGTCCTCGATCTCCTGTTGCACTTTGTCACCCAGGCCTTCCAAGGGTTCCCGGCTGGCCACGGCAAAGGGGAAGACCGCCACCTTCTTCAGGACCACCTCTTGCTCCTGCGCCAGGGCCGGCTGGGTCAGGGCCACAGCCGCCAGCAGGACTGAAATCATGAGCCTTCGCAGCACCTTCATTCTCCCTGTAGAATCATGGCCTTGCCGTCAACCAGAGTAATGCGTCGGTCCAGGGCTCGAGCCAACTCCTGGTTATGGGTAACAATTACGGAGGTGAGGCCCCGTTCGTGATTCAGTTCCAGGATGAGTTCCTGTACCCTGGCGCCGCTCTTGGGATCCAGGTTGCCGGTGGGTTCGTCCGCCAGGAGAACTTCCGGCTCCAGAACCAAGGCCCGGGCCACCGCCACCCGCTGTTGTTCGCCGCCGGACAGCTTGCTGATGCGGTAATTCAGGCGATCCTTCAGGCCGACCCGCACCAGGATGGCCTCGGCCTTGTCCCGGGCCAGCCCCTGGAGCTCCCGGGCGATGAGGGCCGGCATCATGACGTTTTCCAGGGCATTGAATTCGGGGAGCAGGTGATGAAATTGGAAGACAAATCCCAGCCGGCGATTGCGAAAGGCGGCCAGGTTCTTGTCATCCATGGTGAAGACGTTGGTCCCTTCCCAGAGAATCTCTCCGCTGCTGGGGCGCTCCAGGGTTCCCAGGATATGGAGGAGGGTGGATTTGCCCACCCCGGAGGCCCCCAACACCGCCACGGTTTCCCCTTGGGGGATGTCGAGATCCACCCCGGTAAGCACGGGCACCTGGATTCCATTATTCTTGAAGGTCTTGACCAGACCCCGGACCTGGATCTTGGGGGGAGTCCCAGCCCTGCTGTGCTCTGCCATTTTCTCTTCTACCGCGTTAGGCACCTTAACACTTTCCCGAGAGGGCGTCAATCTTGCTAGGTTCGAGTCTCTGAATGGCGAAATGCTAGTCGATATTCCGCGCCCCTGCAGCCAATCTACCAAAAGTATCGAGGAGGGATCATCTCGCCGCCAACCACCGGGCGTTCACCGCTCACTCATACCTGATGGCCTCCACCGGGTCCAATCGGGCCGCCTGCCAGGAGGGGTACAAGGTCGCCAGGAAACTGATAGCCATGGCGGCCAGCACAATGGCCAGCACGTCCTGGGGCTGGACCAGCACTGGCAGGGTGGAGAGACCATAGACCCCGGCGGGCAGCTTGATGAACTCAAATTTTTTCAGCAACCCGCAAAGTCCCAGCCCCAGGCCAAGGCCCACTATGGTCCCCAGGCCGCCGATGGCCAGGCCGTTCATGATGAAGATTCGCAGAATGGCCTGCCGGGTGGCCCCCATGGACTTGAGGATGGCGATCTCCTTGGTCTTTTTCATAACCATCATGAACAAGGTGCTGGCGATGCCGAAGGCCGCCACCAGGATGATGAGGGTGAGGATAATAAACATGGTGATCTTTTCCAACTTCAGGGCCGCGAACAGGCTCGAGTTCATCTGCATCCAGTTTTTGCAGTAATAACCGGAGCCTAGCCGCTCCAGGATTTTTCCCTGCAGCCGCTCCGCGGCATAGATATCCCGGATTTCCACTTCCAGGCCGGTGATGCGGTGGCCCAGGCCCAGAAATTCCTGAACGGCCGGAATGCTGGTGAAGACCAGGCTATTATCGAATTCATACATGCCGGAGTAGAATACGGCGTTCACCCGGAAGGGCTTCATTCGAGGCAGGCGCCCCATGGGAGTCAGGTTCCCCAAGGGGGAGATGATGTTCAGGTAGTCGCCCGGTCTGAGATTGAGATTGCGGGCCATTTCGGTGCCGATAGCGAGGGGGGGAGGCTCCTCCGGCGCGAACTCGGCCAGATCGGTAAATTGCCCCTGGATCACCTTCAGGCCCTTGGGTCCGCCGCTGCGGATGGCCTGCGGGTCGAGACCCCGGATTACCCCGGCGGAGATGTTGCCCGGGGCCGAAAACATCACCTGGGTATAGATGAAGGGAGCGACGGACACCACCCCGGGGACCGCTTCGATTTCGGCCACTTCTTTCTGGTAAGAGGTGAAGGGGCCTCCCAGCTTCAGAACCAGGATGTCGGCGTTGACGCTAAGAATCTTTTGCCTCAGCTCCTGGGTGAAGCCGGTCATCACGCCGATGACTATGATGAGGGCCATCACCCCCACTGCCACCCCGGACATGGAGATGAGGGTGCTGAGCGACAGGAAGCCTCTCTGGCGTTTAACTCCGCGCAGGAGACGCAAGGCCACGAAGGTTTCAAAAAACGACAAGGGACTTACCTTTCCGGCCTGAGCAGCGGGAAGAGAATGACATCCCGGATGGAGGGTGAATCGGTGAGGAGCATCACCAGACGGTCGATACCGATGCCCTCCCCGGCAGTGGGCGGCAGGCCGTACTCCAGGGCCTGGATAAAGTCTTCGTCCATCGCGTGGGGCTCCTCCTTGTTCCCCGCCTTGTGGGCCTTCATTTGCCTGGCGAAGCGTTTTTTCTGGTCCACCGGGTCGTTGAGCTCGGAGAAACCGTTGGCCATCTCCCGGCCGGCGATGAAGAGTTCGAAGCGGTCCACCACTTCGGGGTCCTTATCATTTTTGCGGGAAAGGGGAGAGGTCTCCAGGGGGTAGCCGGTGATGAAGGTGGGCTGCAAAAGTTGCTCCTCCACCCTGAGATCGAAGAGCTTGGTCAGGGCCCGGCCGTAACCTTCGCCCTGGCGCAGTTCCACCCCTGCCTCCCTGGCGAAATCTATAAGTTTTTCCTCATCATTTATAATCTCAGGGGCTATGTTACCAATTTTTATTAACGATTCTTTCAGATCAATCCTACGCCATTTGCTTTTCAGGTCAATATTGTTGCCCTGATATTCAAAGCAAAGGCTCCCTGTGCTATTCTTGGCAATAGTTTGGATTAGTTTTTCAGTAATCGTCATAAGGTCTTTATAAGTTGCGTAAGCTTTATAAAATTCTAACATAGTAAATTCTGGATTATGTTTAATAGATAGCCCTTCATTTCTGAAGTTGCGATTAATTTCGTAAACTTTGTTAATTCCGCCCACCACCAGGCGCTTTAAATAAAGTTCCGGGGCAATACGCAGATATAATTTCATGCCCAGGGCCTTGTGGTGAGTAATGAAAGGCTTGGCCGTGGCTCCCCCTGGAATGGGCTGCATCATGGGGGTCTCAACTTCTAAAAACCCTTTCTTATCGAAAAATTGTCTAATTGTCCGGATGACTTTGGTCCGGGTCTCGAAGACCTGGTGTACCTCAGGATTGACCATCAGGTCTAGATAACGTTGGCGATATCTGGTCTCAACATTGCTGAGGCCGTGGTATTTCTCCGGCAGAGGCCGCAGGGATTTGGTCAGGAGCACAAAGCTTTTAACCGCCAGGGTGAGTTCATCGGTCCGGGTGCGGAACAGGGTGCCGGCCACCCCGATAATGTCCCCCAGATCGATGAAGCGCTGGAAGTTGGCATAGTCCTCCTCGCCCAGGACCTGCCGCTGGAGATAGATCTGCAGGCGGCTGCTGCCATCCTGGAGGGTGCCGAAGCAGGTCTTGCCGAACTCCCGGAGGAGCATCAGGCGGCCGGCCAGTTTGAAACTCTTATCACCCAGGTCCTCCAATTCGGTCTTGGTCCGGGAGCCGAATTGCTTGATCACCTGGGCGATGCTATGGCTGGGCGCGAAGCGGTTGGAATAGGGGTCGACTCCCTGGTCCCGCAGCTCCTTTAGCTTTTTAAGACGTTGACTTCTGATCTGGTCGGATAGCGCCAAGCTTCAGCCTGTTTCCCGGAGGAGATATAGATGTGCACCAATTTTTTCAAACTCCAAATTTTTAGATTATTCAGGGGCCGTAGTCAAGCCTTATTGGAGCCGGGCGGCTGGAGACCCGGGAAGGGCGGCAGGCCATCAAAATAAAGCTCCAGGAACCGGCTGCACCGGGGTAGCACAGGTTTTAAACCTGGGCCACCAAAAACAGCCATCAAAAAAAGGTTGGAAACCGGCTGCATCCCCGCAGATGAAGGCCCTGTTCAGGTCCTGGCGGTTATTTCGCCTTAATTTTAGCGAAGATGGCACCGGAAATAGTGGACGAACCCAATCCGGGCCAGAGCCAGGCGGAGCTGCTCTCCCGGATGCCGCCGTCACCGCGTCCAGCGCCTGGCCTGGGGAGTTGCAAGGTGAGAACTCTGCGAAGGTCCCCCTTTTTGTCATTCTGAGGGAGCGAAGCGACCGAAGAATCTCATAGATGACAAAGTCTGGTTTCCGAATAGGTCTCAAGGTTAAGCCAGGAAAATCGTGAAGAAAAGAACTGGAATTTCTCTCCTGGGGTTAAAATTTTCATCGACAATAAAAAATATCCATAAGTTGATTGCATTAGGGTCAGATTGTGAGAAAATTAGCGTTGGCATTGAGGCCACCGCAGTAATGGCAACTGGCTGCGGATTCTGGTGAGAAACCTTGCGGACGTTCTCCTTGCAGTCGTTCAGTATAGAGATGGAAACCACGGCCGGCACCGACGTTCTGGACCTGACCCCGCAGGTGGCTGCGAAGGTTCGAGACGCCGGGGTGGGCGCGGGCTTGCTAACCCTATTCATTTCCGGCTCCACCGCGGCTTTGACCACCATCGAATATGAGAGCGGTGCGGTTAAGGATTTGCAGGCCGCCATCGAGCGGCTTTTCCCCCAAGACCTGGAATATGGACATGACCGCCGCTGGGGTGACGGCAACGGCTATGCACATGTCCGGGCGGCCTTCCTCAAACCCTCGCTGAGCATTCCCATCGACCAGGGGCGTCTCCAGTTGGGCACCTGGCAGCAGATCGTCCTCCTCGATTTTGACAACCGGCCCCGGCAGCGCCAGATTTGGGGCCAAGTTCTGGGGTTACAGGCGACCAGCGGCTGAACTTAAGCAGCCCAAAACCTAAACCATGACCACCGCCCAACTCACCTTTGAAGATAACGCCCTGGCCCAGGCCCTGTTCGGGGAACAGGGCAAGCATTTGCGCATCATCGGCCGCACCTTGGGGGTCAAGCTGCCGGCCAGGGGCAACCAGGTGAACCTGGAAGGTCCGGAGGCCGAGGTTCGCCTGGCCCAACGGGTCCTACTGGAGCTCTACGAGTTGCTTCGCCATGGGTACCCGCTTCTGCCCCAGGACGTGCAGTATAGTATCAGGATTCTCCAGGACCGGGAGACCGCTTCGATCAAGGAGATCTTCCTGGATACGGTGTATATCTCCGCCATGAAGAGGCGCATCTCGCCTAAGAGCCTCAATCAGAAACGCTACATCGAGGCCATGCGCAACCACGACATCGTCTTCGGGGTGGGGCCGGCGGGCACCGGCAAGACTTACCTGGCCATGGCCATGGCGGTATCGGCCTTGATGAACCAGGAGTTCATGCGCATCGTCCTCACCCGGCCCGCGGTGGAAGCCGGAGAAAAGCTCGGCTTCCTGCCGGGGGACCTGGCGGAAAAGGTCAACCCCTATCTCCGGCCCCTGTATGACGCCATGCACGACATGATGGATTTCGAGAAGGCCAGCCGTTTAGTGGACCGGGGCATCATCGAGGTGGCCCCCCTGGCCTTCATGCGGGGCCGGACCCTGAACGACTCCTTTGTCATCCTGGATGAGGCCCAAAACACTACCTCCGAGCAGATGATGATGTTCCTTACCCGCCTGGGGTTCGGGTCCAAGGCGGTGATCACCGGGGATGTGACCCAGATCGACCTGCCTCCCGGGATGACCTCCGGGTTGGTGGAAGCCCGGGACTTGCTGCAGGGGGTGGAGGGCATCGTCCTGGTGCCCTTCAGCGAACGGGACGTGGTGCGCCATCCCTTGGTGCAGGATATTATCCGGGCCTATGAGAACCGTCGGCCGCGCCGGGGTTCCGCCCCGGGAGAGATCCCCAATGCCTGAAAAAGAACCGCCCATCAAAATCCGGCGCCTCTTCGGGCTGGAGCGCCTGCGCTCCCGCCTGCCCCGCTCCCTGTGCCGCAAGCTGCCGGCGTCGCCCTTGGAGGAGATGGTCCTCAAACTGGCACTGCTCCTGTTTTTGAGCCTGGGGCTGGCCTTGATCCTGTCGCCCCGGACTCCGGTCACTTCCAGGCAATATCGGGTGGGGGACATCGCCCGGGAGAACGTCAAAGCCATCAGGGGGTTTCTGGTGGAGGACGTGGAGACCACCGCCAAGCGACAGCAGGAACTGCTGGCCCAGATTCCGCCGGTCTTCGACCTGCAGGAGCAAATGGCCGATAAGGTGCAGCAGCGCCTCCACAAGGCCATGGATTATTTGCGCAGCCTCCTCCCGGCTGCCAACGCCGGGCGGCTGGCTTCAGGCAGCAGGGCCCGGACCCGGGGGGACGTCTCCTATAAGATGCTGTTGGAGCATAAGGCGGAGTTCGACCAGATCATGGGGGTAGCCATCCCTAATTTCACCTTCTCACTGCTGGCCAAGACGGACCTCTCCCCCTACCTGGAGGCCATGACCAGCCAGGTCCTGGGCCAGTTTTTCAATCAGGGAGTGATCAGCAGCCGCACCGTCCTGCAACCGCCACCCAAGGAGATCCTGGTGCGGCGCCTGCCTTCCCAAAGAGAACAGTTGGAGCAGGCCCCCTTTTCCTTTGTGGAAATCGATGAGGGCCGAAAAGCCATCGCCGGCTATTGCGGGGAGGTGGCAGCAGACCTCTCGCCCCCGGAACGCCTGCTGGTATGCGATCTGGCCCAGCATCTGCTGGTGCCCAATGTCTCGTTCAACCTGGCCGAAACCAGCGAGCTCCAAAAAGCCAAAATAAAGTCCCTGCAGCCGGTCTATTTTAAGGTCAAACGGGGTGAGATGCTGGTGCGGGAAGGGGAGCCCATCACCACCCTGCACCTGGCGCAATTGGAGGCCCAGAGCAAACTCTATCCAAAGAGCCGGGTAGTAATAGTGTTCCTGGGCATTTTCTTCACCCTGACCCTGCTGCTGGCAGTCTTTTACCAGTTGGCCAGTCTCTCCCTGCGGAACTTTTCCCAGCGCCTCCGGGACCTGGGCTTCCTGGCGGTCTTGCTGCTGGCCAGCGCCCTGCTGAATAAATTTCTCCTGGTCTTGGGTGAGAATCTATCCTGGAGCCTGCCGCTGGTGGGCCAAAACCTGGTATTTATGCTGCCCCTGGGGCTGCCGGCCATCTTGGCCGCCATGTTCCTGGGTCTGGAAACCGGGGTGGGAGTGGCCTTCTTGAACGCCACCTTCACCGCCCTGATGGTGGAGAGGCCCTTTCCCCTGTTCCTCTACTTCGTCATTGCCGGCCTGGTGGCGGTTTGGGGGGTGCAGAACTGCCGCCGCCGCAGCGCCCTGATCCAGGCGGGGCTGGCTATCAGCGTGGCCAATGTGGCCCTCCTGGCTGCTTTCAAACTGCTGGAATACCCCTTCGGCTTCCAGGACCTGTTCAACGGAGAGCTCTTTGCCTTTTCCGGAGGGTTGCTCACAGGCATCCTGGCCCTGGGTCTCACCCCGATTATGGAGGCGCTCTTTGGCTTTTCCTCCAACATCCGCCTGCTGGAACTTTTGAACCTGGATCAGCCGGTGCTCCGGGATTTGATGCTGATGGCCCCAGGCACCTACCACCATTCCCTGGTGGTGGGCCAGATGGTGGAGGCGGCGGCCGAAGCCATCGGCGCCAATCCCATGCTGGTCAAGGCTGCGGCCTACTACCACGACATCGGTAAAATCAAAAAGCCCGCCTATTTCGTGGAAAACCAGATGGACGGGGAAAACAAACACGAAAAGTTGGCCCCCTCCTTGAGTGGCCTGATTCTCATCTCCCACGTCAAGGACGGGGTGGAGCTCGCCCGGAAACAAAACCTGGGAGAGGCCATTACCGACATCATCCAGCAGCATCACGGCACCAGCTTTATCACCTATTTTTACCATAAGGCCCAGGCCCAGGCGGCCAACCCCCAGACGGTAAAAGCCGAGGACTATCGCTATCCCGGCCCTCGGCCCCAAACCAAGGAAGCCGGGTTGGTCCTCCTGGCGGATCAGGCGGAGGCCGCCTCCCGGACCCTCACCGATCCCACCCCGGCCCGCATCCAGGGATTGGTGCAGAAGATCGTCAATAACGTCTTCGCTGACGGCCAGTTGGACGAATGCGAGCTGACCCTGAGGGACTTGCACCACATCGCCAAGAGCTTTCTCAAGATCCTGGGCGGCATCTTCCACCATCGCATCCAGTATCCCCAGGCCGTCGAAAAGAAGAAAATCTATGAGGATTTGGATAAGCAACCGCCAAAGAAAAATGGCGCTAAATCCGGAGAGAATCAAGAGAAGAGCCGGGAAGATCTTAAACGCCTTGGGCTGGTCTGACTCTGAGCTGAGCCTCACCATCCTGGGGGACCGGGCCATGGCCCTTCTTAACCGTGAGACCTTCGGGCGCCGGGGTCCCACCAACGTTATTTCCTTCCCCCTGGATGTCCCCAACCTCGCCCCCGAGGGAATGGGGCCGGCCCGGGAAAGCCGGGAGGCCCCGGGCCCTGGCCCTCGCGCTACCTCCGAATCGAGCCCGCCCTTGCTCCTGGGAGAGGTGGTCATCTCTCTGCCGACCACCCTTAAACAGGCCAGGGAGCTTGGCTGGCCCTGGCAGGAACTCTTCGACTTTTTCCTGATTCACGGTATATTACACCTGCTGGGCTATGATCATGGGACGCCTCCGGAGGAGGAGGCCATGACCGAGAAGACCTGGGAGTTAATGGGGTTGCTGCGGCGGCAATCGAAATAGCTAGTGTGGTGTCCCACGGAAACGATGCCTAAAGGTTTCGCTTTTTTCCCTCCCCCTTGAGGGGGTGACACCGGGTGGGGGTGGTAAATTATCTTTAATTTACCATATGTTGCCACCCTCCCCCCAACCCCCTCCCCTCAAGGGAGGGGGGGATTTCTCTCAAATCCTTTGTTAAGATAATTGCGGGAAACTACACTAGCAGTTCCAGGCGTTACCCTTCCTGCACTGAAATTGCACCTCTAAGGAGGAACCGGCGTGCCTCGATTGGAAGTGAACGTAGATCATGTAGCGACCCTGCGGCAGGCCCGCCTCATCGATGAGCCCGACCCGGTGACCGCCGCCGCCCTGGCGGAGCTGGCCGGGGCCGACGGCATCATCGTCCACCTCCGGGAGGACCGCCGCCATATCCAGGACCGCGACTTGAGGCTGCTGAGAAAGACGATCAAAACCCGGCTCAACCTGGAGATGGCCGCCACCCAGGAGATGCTGGGGATCGCCCGGGAGGTGCAGCCGGACCTGGTGACCCTGGTGCCGGAAAAGCGCCAGGAACTCACCACCGAAGGGGGCCTGGAAGTGGCGGGCCACCAGGCGGCCTTGGCGGAGTATCTGCCGGCCTTAAAGGCGGCGGGTCTCAGGGTCAGCCTGTTCGTGGACCCGGTCGAGCCCCAGATCCAGGCCGCCAAGGAAGTGGGGGCCGAATGGGTGGAGTTGCACACCGGCGCTTACGCCGAGGCGCCCACTCGAGCCGAGGCCACCCGGCTTTTCCAGGAGTTGGTGACCGCGGCCCGCCACGCCCGCAGCCTCGGCCTGAAGGTCAAGTGCGGCCACGGCCTCAACTACCGGAACATCAAACCCTTCCGGGGCCGGGAGGAATTCGCCGAATACTCCATCGGCCACGCCATCATCGCCCGGGCCGTGCTGGTGGGGATCGAGCGGGCGGTCCGGGAAATGATCGCCCTGATTGGAGAGTGATTAAATAAGCTGTCAGCCAGTAGGGGCGACCCGCTGGGTCGCCCTTCATCATCGTTCCCAGGCTCCCACTTTGGTTAGAAAGACTTAAGAAATGGAATTAATCGACCTGCACGTCCACTCCAACGCCTCCGACGGCACCTTTGCGCCGGCGGAGGTGGTGCGCCTGGCCAGGGACGGGGGCCTCAAGGCCATGGCCCTCACCGACCACGACACCATTGACGGCCTGGCTGAGGCGGCGGCCGCGGGTGCCGCCTACGGCGTGGAGGTCATCCCCGGGGTCGAGGTGAGCGCCCGCTTTCCCGGCGGCACCATGCATATCCTGGGTCTGGACATCGAATATGGCAACGGCCATCTGGGCGAACGCCTGGCGGTCCTGCAAAAGGCCCGGAGCAAACGCAATCCCCAGGTCATCGCCAAGCTGAACGCCCTGGGGCTGCGCCTTACCCTGGAACAGGTGGCGAAGATTTCCGGCCGGGGCCAGATGGGCCGGCCCCACATCGCCCGGGCTCTGATGGAGGCCGGCTATGTGAGCTCCATCCAGGAGGCCTTCGACCTCTACCTGAACAACCAGGGCAAGGCCTACGTCCCCAAGTTCCGCTTTCCGCCGGGTGAGGCCATCGCCATGATTCGGGAGGTCCGGGGAGTCCCGGTCCTGGCCCACCCCTTCACCCTGGGGTTGGGCTCCGCCCGGGCGCTGAAATATACCCTGGAGGAATTGAAGGCCATGGGCCTGGCCGGCATCGAGGCCATCTATGCGGAGCACACCCCGGAGCAGGAAGCCTTATATTTGCGGCTGGCCCGGGAGCTGGGGCTGCTGGTCAGCGGGGGCTCCGACTTCCACGGGGACAACAAGCCGGAGATCGCCCTGGGGAACATGCCCGGCCAGGAGCGCCTCAATTATCGGCTGCTTACGGCGATGCAGGCCTGGCGCCGCCGGGAATACCACCTGGCATAATGGGGTTCCGGGTCGACTCTGCCGCGGCAGATCAGGCAGGGGCCGACTGAGAAGCGAACCACTTCCCATCCGCCAACACCACCGAGGCCTCCGCTTGCCGATCTGAGATGGTCCAGTAACGCCGCAGCAGCCGCTCCTTTTCCTCCGGGGCCACCTGCCTGAAACCATATTTTTCATAGAAGCGGATAGCCCACCAGGCCGCGGCCCAGGTGCCCACCAGGACGGGGGCGCTGACCCCCTTCAGCAAGTGGTTCAAGAGCCGGGCCCCGATGCCCTGGCTCTGAGCCGAGGGGCGCACATAGGCATGACGGATCAGGGTGACATCGGTTAGGGGTTGGTGGCCCATGACTCCCAGGAGGCCCCCGGCGGCCTGGCAAGTCCAAAAAGCGACCCCTTGGGCGATCTCCGCCCGCAGCGAATCGAGGGACATGTACGGCTCCTGCCAGAAATCTGCGGGGATTATTCCTTGATAAGCCCTGGCCGCCTCATTGATGATCTTCAGGGCGACCCCAACTTCATCATGGGTCAAGGGTCTGATCAAGGATACCTCCGTTGAGCCAGAGCGCCAGAAGTCAGCGGCGAGGCCCTGCTTCCGGGCCCGGAGCCATTTCAGGAGGCCGGGGTCTGGGGCGGGGGCGGGGGCGACGGCTCCGGCGCCTCCCCTCCTTCCTTCAGGTGGTGGCCGCATTGGGGACAATAGACGAAATCCGGCCCCAGTTCCCGGGAGCACTTGGGACAGTGGAAGGTTGGCGGGTCCGGCGGCGGCTGCCAGGAAGCGGGCTGGTTGACGCCGGGCGGGGGCGGCGGCGGTATGAGGTCGGGAAAGGAGGTCTGGTACTGCCGGGTCAGGTCCGAACTGGCCTCACGCAGCTTGGCGATCAGGGCCCCCAGTTTGGCTGCATATTCCGGCAGTTTTTGGGGTCCGAAAAGGATGAAGGCCAAAACCAGAAGTAAGATCAGCGTATCAAAATCTATGCCCATCTCGCTGCCGGAAAATTAAGCCTTGGTTATGCGGTTGCCACAATGGGGACAGAAGGCGAACTCTCCCGCCGGAAGATCCTTGTGGCATAAGGGACAGGTGGCGCCGGACGCCGCGGTCCCGCCGGGAATCTCGCTCTTGGGATACACCGAATTGGGGTCATCATGGGCCATCTTAAAACTCTTGATGGCCTTGCCGATACTTTCTCCCAGCTCCGGTAAACGCTTGGGCCCGAAAAGCAGGAGGGCGATGACCAGGACGATGAGCAGGGTCGAAAAATTATAGCCGAACATGGGGCGGCCTCTCTGAAGCCAAAAATTTAGTGAAGTTGATTTAATTATAAGCAAAAATTAACTTAAATGGAAGAGGGTGAGAAAACCCAGGAAAAAATGGGACGAGGCGGCCGCCAGGCAGAGGTGCCCGGAAGGCCGCCTGCTCAAGAATATTAATAAACCAATGGTAGCCGCAGGCTTTAGCCTGCGCCTACCAGTTACCGGCCTGAAGATTTAAGGACATTCTTTATTGTAAGGACATCCAAGACATGACTGGAACCAGCAAGCATCGGATGCCGCTATGAACGCCACGCTTTTCGCGCCGCCGCAGCCCCTGGCGATGCGCCTGCGTCCCCGGAGCCTGGAGGAATTTGTGGGCCAGCAGCATCTGGTGGGACCCGGGCGTCTTTTGTGGCGGGCCCTAAAGGCCGGCCGCCTCTTCTCCTCCATGATTTTTTGGGGCCCGCCGGGAATTGGCAAGACCACCCTGGCGATGGTCCTGGCCCGGAGTCTGGATGCCCAGTTCCTCACCCTCAGCGCGGTGATGGCCGGGGTGGCAGACCTGCGCCGGGTGGTGGAAGAGGCGCGCCGCTGGCAGGAGCAGGGCCGCCGCACCATCCTGCTCATCGACGAAATCCACCGCTTCAACAAGGCCCAGCAGGACGCCCTGCTCCCCCACGTGGAGGAGGGGCTTCTCACCCTCATCGGCGCCACCACGGAGAATCCTTATTTCGAGATCATCGGGCCGCTGCTGTCCCGGGCCCGGGTCTTCGTCTTTGAGCCCCTAGAGGAGGCGGAGATTCTCGCCCTCCTGCGCCGGGCCCTGGCGGACCGGGAACGGGGGTTGGGAGCCATGGCGTTGACGGTGACCGAAGAGGCCCTGGAACATTTCGCCCGCCTGGCCGGGGGCGACGCCCGGCGGGCCCTGAACGCCCTGGAACTGGCGGTCCTGAGCAGCGAAGCGGATGAGCACGGAGCCATCCGGGTGGATCTGGAGGCGGCCCGGGAATGCATGCCCAGGCGGGACCTGATCTATGACCGGCAGGGAGAGGCCCACTACGACACGGTGTCGGCCTTTATCAAGAGCGTCCGGGGCTCCGAGGTGGACGCGGCCCTCTATTGGCTGGCCCGAATGTTGGAGGCGGGTGAAGATGAACGCTTCATTATGCGGCGGCTGCTGATCCTGGCCTCGGAGGACATCGGCCTAGCCGATCCCAACGCCCTGGTGCAGGTGGCCGCGGCCTCCCAGGCCCTCACCTGGGTGGGACTGCCGGAAGCGCAGTACCACCTGGCCCAGGCCACCATCTATCTGGCCCTGGCTCCGAAGAGCAACTCCACCCAGGCCTATTTCCGGGCCCGGGCGGCCCTCAAGGAAAAGGGCGCCACCCGGGTGCCCGGTCCCTTGCAGGACGCCCACCGGGACCGCAAGTCGCTGGGCCACGGCCAGGGCTATCTCTATCCCCACGATTTTCCCGGCCATTTCGTCCCCCAGGAATACTTACCGGAAGAGCTAACCGGGGAGCGGTTCTATGAGGCTGGCCAGGAGGGGGTGGAACCGGACCTGGTGGCCCGCTGGCAGGCCTTCCGCAAACGGGGGGAAGAACCGCCGGAAAGCGGCGAACCCCGAAAGGAATAGGACTCCGGTAGAGTCCGCCACAAAATTGCCTGCAGAAGTGGCTCCGCATGGTTTTTCCTAGGGGCGGACCCAGGTGTCCGCCCTGCAAGGGAGGGTTTAAACCCCGCCCCTGCTGCCCATCAGTTCGTGGGGGGCGCGCACCTGGGTCCGCTCCTACAAGACAGTCCATACCCGCCTCATAGCCAAAACTTTGCCGAACCCTACTAATAAGACCCCCGATTTTCAGAAGGAAAAGACGGCGCCAGCGCGGCCGCCAACTGGACAAACAAACTTACCATGACTATCTATTAATTATATAGAAAAAGAGGAGGTATACCCTTGTCCAAAGGAGGCGCTACCATGGGCAGGGTCCTGTTGGCTGACAGCGAACCCAACATCCGCCAGCTCTGCCTGGAGGAATTGGAGGATGAGGGCTACGAGGTTCTGGTGACCGGCAGGGGCGGAGAGGTCGTGCGCCTGATAGATTCCTTCAAGCCTGACGTGGTTATCCTGGAAGTTCTGCTGCCGGATATGTCCGGATTGGAGACCGGGCGGATCGTCAAGGGCAGCTGTAAGGAGACCAGGGTGATCCTCTATTCCCACGCCCTTCCTCCCCATGATCTTTCCACTTGGGGCGCCGATGAATTTGTGGTAAAATCTCCTAATCTGGATCATCTCAAGGATGTGGTGCGGCAATTGTTGCCTTCCTGAAGGACGGGCACGCCTGCCTAGGGCTGGACATGGCTATCATGGAGATCAGCGTGGTCCCTTTGGGAATGGGCCAAACCAGCTTGGGCGACCACATCGCCGCATTGGTGAAATACCTGGAAAATAAAAACATTCCTCACGAACTCACGGATATGGGCACTTTGGTGCACGGCCAGCCCGAGACGCTGCTGCGAATGGCCCAGGCCCTGCACGAACTTCCCTTCCAACAGGGAGTCAAGCGGGTTCTGACCCACATCTCCATCGACGACCGCCGCGATAAAGAAGTCTCCCTGGGCGACAAGAAAAAATCCGTGCGAGTGCGACTGACATCAAGGTAAGATGGCGACCAAACAAGATTACTACACCATTTTGGGAGTGCCGCGTAACGCCTCCATCGACGATATCAAGAAGTCCTACCGGCAGATAGCCCTCCAGAACCACCCGGATCGCAATCCCGGCAACCGTGACGCGGAAGAGCGGTTCAAAGAGGCGGCTGAGGCCTACGAGGTCTTGCACGACCCGGAAAAGCGCCGTCTCTACGATCTCCATGGCCATGCAGGGGTCTCGTCCACCGGCTTCACCGGCTTCCGGGATTTCAGCGACATCTTCCGGTCCTTCGGCGACATCTTCGAAGACATGTTCGGCATGGGAGGCTTCGGCGGCACGGGCCGGACGGGCGGCATGGGCGGCGGCCCCCGTCCCCAGCCTGGGACCGACCTGCGCTACGATATCACCCTCGATTTTCTCGACGCTACCCTGGGCACCGAGGTGACGGTGGAAGTCCCGCGGGTGGTGAATTGCCGCACCTGCGGCGGTTCCGGGGCCAAACCGGGGACCAGGCGCATCCCCTGTCCCCAGTGCGGCGGCCGCGGGGTGGTTTCCCGGAGCCACGGTATCTTTCAGATCACCACCACCTGTCCCCGCTGTCAGGGAATGAAGGAATTTTTCGCGGAAGCCTGTCCCGCCTGTAACGGGGAAGGGCGGCTGCGGGAAAAGAAGAAGATCAAGGTGAAGGTCCCGCCGGGCATGGGAAGCGGCACCCACCTGGTGATGCCCGGGGAGGGCAACGACGGCGCCTTCGGAGGGCCGCCGGGTGACCTCTATATCGTCCTGGCGGTCCGGCCCCACGAGATTTTCCGCCGGGAGGGCTACGACTTGCATCTGGAAGTGCCTATCTCCTTTGTCCAGGCGGCCCTGGGGACCCGACTCACCATCCCCACCCTCAAGGACCGCCGGGAGCTGGTGGTCCCTCCGGGGACTCAACCCGGTGAAACCATCCGTCTCAAGGGGGAGGGGGTGCCCTATCCCAAAGGCTCCCGCAGGGGCGACTTGCTGGTGGAGATGCGGGTGCTGGTCCCCCACACCCTGACGGAGCGGCAGCGGCATCTGCTGGAAGAGCTGGCCGGGGAAGAAGCGGCGGAAGCCCAGGCCCGGGCGGCCCAGGGAACCCCGGGCGAAGACCACGAGGACGGGGTTCTCCATAAATTGTGGCACTCCTTTACCGAACACAAGCCGAAGTGATTCCGCCGGGGGCGGATACCCGGGCCCGCCCCTACCGCGCCAATGGCGCGCCTTCCCCGGCCTGACCAGAAATCCCCTCATCGAAAACCTAACTTAAAACTGCGTCTGGGCACCCTTGCCGGCTTTGCCGCCCATGCTTATTTTTAAGATGCTCTCACCAAAGAGTCTATTGATATTGACAAGCGCTCCTATTTGAGTAATTATTCACAATCAACTGGCTCGGTGGTGACTAGACGGGAGCATGGCCATTGATATCAATATCTTGATCGGTGGGGCGGCGGGGCAGGGGGTGCATGCCATCACCACTCCCCTGGCCAAGACCCTGGTGCGCCAGGGCTGTTGGGTGCTGTTCGTGCAGTCCTACGAGTCCCGCATCCGCGGCGGCCATCTCTGCAACCGCATCCGGGTAGCGGATGCGCCCCTGATCTCCTCCAGGGAAGGGGTGGACCTGCTGGTGGCCCTGAACCAGGAGACCATCCACCTGCACCAGGAGGAACTGGCCCCGGATGGGGTCATCATCTATGATGCCTCCCAGGTTCGAGAGCTGCCCGCCCGGGGGCTGAAGCTCCCCATGGAGCCGGCCACCCTGCTGCCGGAGAAAGAGGCGGCAGAGATCGCGGTCAACGCCGGCGCCGGCGGCGCTATACTGGGGCTGCTCCGGGTCCCCCTGGAGCCCATGATGGGCCTGCTCCTGGAGGCGTTTGCCACCAAGGGCGTCGAGGTGGTGGGTTGGAACCACCGGGCCGCGGCGGCCGGTTACAGGCTGGGGGCGGCCTTGGATAGCGGCTACTCCCTGGCTGCGATCACCCCGCCGCCGGCGCCCCGTCTCCTGGTCAGCGGCCATGAGGCCCTGGCCCTGGGAGCCCTGGCCGCGGGCCTGCAATTTATCAGCGGCTACCCCATGACTCCGTGGAGCAGCGTCCTCAACGCCGTGGGGCAACGGGCCGCCCGCTGGGGGGTGGTGGTGGAGCAGGCGGAAGACGAAATTGCTGCCATCAACCTGGCCCTGGGGGCCTCCTTCGCCGGGGTCCGGGCCCTGACCGGCTCCTCCGGGGGCGGTTTTTCCCTGATGGTGGAAACCCTGGGACTGGCGGGGTGCAGCGAGACGCCCCTGGTCATCGTGGAGGCCCAGCGCCCCGGCCCCAGCACCGGGTTGCCCACCCGCACCGAGCAGGGTGACCTGAGCTTCGTCCTCTCCGCCGGACATGGGGATTTTCCCCGGGCGGTGCTGGCCCCGGGCACCCCGGCCCAGGCTTTCGCCCAGGCGGCCCGGGCCTTCAACCTGGCGGACCGTTACCAGTTGCCGGTGATTCTGCTCACCGATCAATACCTGGCCGACGCCAACTTCACCCAGGAGGCCGGCGATTTTCCCGAGAAGGTGGAGATTGAACGGGCCCTTGATCTGGGGCCGGCGGCCGGGGTTTATGAGCGCTACGCCATCACCGCCGACGGCGTTTCGCCCCGCCGCCTGCCGGGTTTCGGGCCGGAACTGGTGGTGGCCGACTCCGACGAGCACACCCCGGACGGCCACCTCACCGAAGACCTTCAGGTACGGGTGCAGATGCACGACAAGCGCCTGCGCAAATTGACAAAACTGGGGCGCGAGCTCAACGGCATCTCCACCTCCGGCCCGGCCGCGGCCCCCCTGGTTTTGGCCTGCTGGGGTTCCAGCCTGGGGCCGGTGACGGAAGCGGTGGCCCGGCTGAATGAGGCCGGCGCCCCGGCCCGCATGGTGCACCTCAGCGAACTCTGGCCCTTCCCGGCGCAGGCGGTGGCCGCGGCCTTAAAAGGCGCGGGCAAGCTGGTGATGGTGGAGATGAACGCCACCGGCCAGGCTGACCGCCTGCTGCGTCAGGAGACCGGGATCGCCGCCGATCATCTGGTCCTCAGGTACGACGGCGCCCCCTTTACCCCGGAATATATCCTGCGGGGCCTGGAGGGCCACGCCTGATGCTGCCCCTGGAACTTTATCAAGGCCTCCAGCCGGCCTGGTGTCCGGGCTGCGGCAACTTCGGCATGCTCCAGGCCTTCAAGCAGGCCCTGGCGGAATTGGAGATCAAGCCGGAAGGCCTCATCATGGTCTCGGGGATCGGCCAGTCGGGAAAATTTCCCCATTACCTCCGGTGCAACACCGTGAACGGCATCCACGGCCGTACCTTGCCCCTGGCCACCGGGGCGCATCTGGCTAACCACGAGATGGCGGTGGTGGCCGAAGCCGGCGACGGTGACTGCTACGGCGAGGGGGGCAACCACCTGCTGGCCGCGCTGCGGCGCAACCCCAATCTCACCCTGGTGGTGCACAACAACCAGATTTACGCCCTGACCAAGGGCCAGGCCTCCCCCACCACCGACCGGGGCGTCAAGACCCTGCTGCAGCCGGAGGGGGTGGCCTACCCGCCCTTGCACCCCCTGGCCCTGGCGGTGAGCCAGGACTGCTCTTGGGTGGGTCGGGGCTTCGCCGGCATGGTGGAGCATCTGACCGGCCTTTATAAAGAGGCCCTCAGCCACCGGGGTTTGGCCCTGTTGGAGGTGCTGCAGCCCTGCGCCACCTTTAACCGGATCAACACTTATCAATGGTTTAAGGATCGGGTTTACCAGGTGGAGGAGGAGGCGGGCTACGACCCGGAGAACGAAATTTGGGCCTTTCAGAAGGGCAGGGAGTGGGGGGAGAGAATTCCCATCGGGGTGATCTGCAAACGGCCTCGCCCCTTGCTGGAGGAAGCCCATCCAGTTCTGGGGGCCGGTCCCCTGGTGCGGCAACAACCTAAGCGGCCTGTAAAGGAGCTTTTAGCCGATTTTTTCTGAGCAGTTTCCGGGGGAAATCTAGGCCAAATCTTAAGGAAGGGCCTTCTGGGGACTGCCGACCGAATTTTTCTGAAAGGAGATAGTTCATCATGGTGGCTAAAAAACAGATCAGCTCCTGGGACATCCTCCGGGAACCGAATCGCATCCTGCAGCAGGATGATTATAAATCCGGTATGGAGATACTGATTTACCTGCTCAGCTGGGCGGTGGAAATCGGGCTCTGCTTCACCCTGGCCATTGCCTATCTGGGGCGCTGAGGGGCGGAATCGGCATCTGCAAAATGTAAAGATTTCTAAATAATAATAATTGAAATTAATCTTTAACAGACTTATATTCTAAATGAGGACGAATCTAGCTGCCATACGCAAGGTGCGAGTGGCCGGCGGGAGCAGGCGCGGGGCAGGAACCCACCATTTCCTGGGGGTTACCAGAGGCACTGGCGTTGAGGGAGTCGCAGAGCCCAGGAACCTTTTGGCGGAGGCTCAGGGAGGTGTGGGAGAGCCATGATTATTAATGAACTGTTAGCTCCGGGCGGCAGCCTGGAAATGGTGGAGGGGGTCTTCAAGAACGGCGCCGACGCCGTGTACGTGGGGGCCAAGGGTTTCAGCCGCCGCAAGTGCCAATGGGAGTTGGAAGACAGCGGCATCGCCGAGGCGGTGCGCATTGGCGCCAACTACCAGGGAAAGGTGCGGGTGGCTTTGAACGCCGAAATTTCGCCGGAGAAGCTTCCCCTGTTGCTGGCCAAGGTGGAAAGGTATGCCCATGCCGGTATCGAAGGGGTGATCGTCAAGACCCCGGCGGTGATGCAAGCGGTGCACCGGGAGTTTCCGCAACTGGTGATCCACGCCAGCGTCGGCTGCAATATCCAGACCCCTGAGGAGATGGCCCGCTTTAAATCTTACGGAGCCAGCCAATTGGTGGCCTCCACCGAGATCAATACGGTTGCGAAGCTGGCCCGGTTCAAGCAAGAGGCGGACGAACTGGGATTAAAGACCGAGGTGCTGGTCCACGGGAACCGCTGCATCGGCGGGGTGGGCAATTGCATGTTCCACGAACTCATTGCGGACTCCTACATCCGCAAGGTCTACCGCGACGAAGACGGCAACGAGATCGTGGAATACGAAGGCTGGCCGGACCATAGCGGCAGTTGTTTCCGGCTCTGCCTTTTAAGCGAAGAGCAGCGGCGCCGGGTCCTTTCCCGGCGGGGGCAGTCCCCGGAGAAGATCGAAGCCCTCAACGAACGCGTCCGGCAGCAGCCCAACGTGGCCTTCGCCATTCTGGGAGATGAATTGAAGGCCTACCTCGACCTGGGGCTGGCCACCATCAAGGTCCAGGGCCGGGAGTATGCGGTCTCCATGATTTCCAAGATGATCTGCTGCTACCGCCAACTCATCAACGCCCACGCCCGTGGAGAGGACATCAATGCCACCTTTTACCAGCGCATCCAGGACCGCCTGGCGGCTCTGGTGGCGAAGCGGGATCAGGCCCGTTTGGAAAAGACCAGGGAACTGCATAAGAATATTGTCGGCCTGTAATCGATCGGGTTGACCGACCTGGAGATTTTAGTTTATTTCGCCGGGAAGCCTGCCCTATAATGGGGCAGGCTTCTTTTTTGGTGCGTATCGGCAGCCACGGGCATTAAGGCGGCAGAGCTGCCTGACTCCTGATACCGGGGCTAACCCGGAAGAGAGGGGAGGGTGAGGGAGACGGTCTTGTAGGGGCGCACCCAGGTGTGCGCCCCCTACGAAAGGCAGTGTAGGGGCGGGTTTAAAACCCGCCCCTACAGGGCGGACACATTGGTCCGCCCCTACGAAAAACCAGGCGAAGCCACCCCGCACCCGGTGTCGTCCCCTCGCAGGGGACAGGGGATTTATTGAGCATCGGTATAATATGTGGATTTAGCTGAAATTACAATGGCCTATGGTTTTACCGTTAGCTAGTGTAATCTTCTCGATCCAATTTTGTTGCCGGATCTGCTGTTATGTCCCACAAATAACAAAAGATTTGAGATATCCCCCCCTCCCTGAGAGGGAAGGGGGTTGGGGGGAGGGTGGCAACATATGGTAAATGAAAGATAAATTACCACCTCCACCTGTCGCCCCCTCAAGGGGGAGGGAAAAAGGGAAAGCATTTAGGCACCGTTTCCGGGACACAACACTACTGCCCATAAGCACCCTCAAGGAAAAATGGAGCGAGCCGCGCGTCTGATCCGGAGCATTGTCGAATTTCGCGAAAGTTATCCTGACTTGCGCGCCGGGGACGCGGTGCTCGGCCCCCTGGCGCTCCGGCCCGGCGAGGAGTTCAAGCTGCTGGACCTGGCGGAGCGCGGGGTGGCCCTGTTCCCCCCGGCCCTGGCCCAGCTCCTGGCCCGCTCCAAGGCCGCCCAGGCGGAAGCGCTGGGGCAGTTCATGGTGCCCGGCACCTTTGTGGCTTACGGGCTCACCGATCTGGCCGCCAATCTCTCCCGGTTTGCGTCCCGGCACGGGGGCGCGGTGGTCACCAAAAGGGACCGGGGCCACCTGGGGCTGGGGGTGGGCTGCTGGCCTTCCCTGGATTCCCTCTTTAGCCTGGCGGGACTGCAGCCGCTGCCCTATCCCCTGGTGGTGCAGCCTCTCCTGGAAGGGGCCAGGGATTTGCGGGTAGTGGTGGTGGCTGACTATGCCGAAGCCTATGAGCGGGTCAACCCCCACAGCTTCCGCAGGAATCTCTATCAAGGGGGCGCCTCGCGGCCCGCGGCGCTGCCCCCGGACAGTCTCATTTTCTGCCGCCAGGTCATGGCCCGGGGGAAATTTCCCTACGTCATCCTGGACCTCCTGGTGGGCCCGGACGGCGCCACTTATCTTTCGGAAATCAACCTCAGGGGAGGCCTCACCGGCGCCCGCCTCAGCCAGGCGGAGTTTCTCCGGCGGGTGGCCGCCCTGGCCGAGGAATTTTGCCGACCATGGGCAGACTCAGTGAAGAGCCCCGTTTAAGAAATCGTCTCCGGGTTTTTGAGGACCGGGCCGGCGCTGGCCGGTTGCTGGCGGAGCGCCTCCTGGCCTGGCGCGGCCGGAAGCCGCACCTGTCCGCCATTCCTGCCGGCGGCGTGCCGGTGGCCGCGGAGATCGCCCGGAGTCTGAGCCTCCCTCTGGAACTGCTCGTAGTGCGCAAGATCCAGATCCCCTGGACCACCGAGGCCGGTTTCGGGGCCTTGGATCCCGAAGGGGAAGCCATCTTCAATGAGGAGCTGCTCCAGAGGTTGTCCCTGACCAAAGAGGAGGTCGCCACCCAGGTGGCCAGGGCCGCCGCGGTCAGCCGCCGGCGGGAGGCGAGGCTGCGGGGCGGCCGGCCCTACCCGGAGCTGGCGGGAGAGCCGGCCATCATCGTGGACGATGGCCTAGCCTCCGGCTTTACCATGCGGGCCGCGGTGCAATTCCTGAAGCGCCGGGGCGCCGGCGAGATCGTGGTGGCGGTGCCCACCGCCTCGGAGCGCACCCTCCAGGACCTCCTGCCCGAAGTGGACGAACTCCTCTGCCTCAACGTCCGCAGCGGCTGGTCTTTCGCGGTGGCCGACGCCTATGTAAATTGGTATGATCTGGATGACGAGGAAGTGATAGAGATCATGGGGACTTTAACGCAGGAAGATAATTAATGCTTGTCTACGGAATAGACTTTACAAGCGTTCCTTCCCGGAATAATCCGATCACCTGTTCTCATTGCAGATTACAAGATAATGTTTTAATTGTAACCGGTCTATTCCCTTTAAGTGATTGGAATGAATTTGAAAATTTGTTAAATTCTGATGGATCTTGGATTGCAGGAATTGATTTCCCATTCGGTCAACCTAACAGATTGATTATTGACCTAAACTGGCCTAAACCATGGGAAGAATATGTCCGTTTTGTTTCATCATTGAGTAAGGAGAATTTTGAAGCAGTACTAACAACTTACAAATATACCAGGGCATATGGAGATAAGGAGCATCTGCGTATTACTGATAAGAGAGCAGGCTCTCTTAGTCCTATGAAGTTAAATGGAGTTCCTGTTGGTAAAATGTTTTTTCAAGGGGCAAAAAGATTACTTAATTCAAATAATAGTGTAGTTCCTTGTCTTAGGAGAAAATCCAATACAATTGTCATAGAAGCGTATCCTGGCTTAGCGGCGAGGAACCTAATTGGGAGAAAATCCTATAAAGGGAATAATGGTGATCAATCAAGAAAATTAAAAGTTAGAACTGACATTATTTCACAATTAATAGAAAATACTCTATATGGGTTTTGTGTTGCCATTACAGATGAATGTAAAGAAAGATGCATTAGAGACCAAGGAGGAGATTGGTTAGATGCCATTCTCTGTGCGGTCCAGGCCGGATGGGCATATTCCCAAAGATTTAGTAATTATGGAGTCCCTTGTGATTGTGATATTAACGAAGGGTGGATAATTGACCCATCAACATATAATCCTAAATAAGCATCTAATCCCCCTGGACTCCCTGGCCTTCGACATCGACGGGGTGGTGGCCGACATCATGACCACCTTCCTCGCCCTGGCCCGGGAGCGCTACGACTGCGGCCACCAGCTGCGCTATGAGCATATCACTACCTTTTCCCTGGAGGAGTGTCTCGATCTGGAGCCCCGGATCATTGCCGAACTGATCCGGGAACTCATCGACCGCCCCCACCAACTGGCAGTGGAGCCCTTCCCCGAGGCAGTGGCGGTCCTCACCCGCCTGGCCCGGGAGACGCCCCTGTTGTTTGTCACCGCCCGGGACCGGGCCGGGCCCATCCGGACCTGGCTGCAGCGCACCCTGGCGACAGTGCCGCCCCAGGATATCCGGGTGGTGGCCACGGGGGATCCCGACAGCAAACTCCATTACCTCCGGGAACAAAAGATCCGCTTCTTCGTGGAGGATCGCCTGGAAACCTGCCTGCATTTGTCCGGCCACGGGATCACCCCCATCCTCTTCGCCCAACCCTGGAACCGCCAGCCCCACCCGTTTTTGGAAGTGGCGGACTGGCCGGCCCTGGCCAGCCTTCTCTTTAAGGGGGAATGAGTTGGCGGGGGAGGGTGCTTAGGTCTGACGGTCCTTACTCACAGGCCGCTCCATTTTTCTTCAGGTAGGCATTTGAAAGGTAGCCGCAAGCTTTAGCTTGCGAAATAATTGGAAAAACGAGAGCGCAGGCTAAAGCCTGCGGCAACCTAAACCCCACATATTTTGGATATATTTCTGCAGCACGATACTAAATACTTGCCCCGCGGCCACTTCCTCTATCCCTTCCTTTTTCCACTTCGTTAAGATAAAATTTATCTATGATGACTCAGCGGGAAGCGGCATTAGCAGGGAAGATCACTCCGGCCATGGAGCAGGCCGCCGGGGTGGAAGGCCTGGCGCCGGAGGTGATTCGCCAGGGTCTGGCCCGGGGCACCCTGGTGGTGCCGGCCAATCCCGGGCATTTGGGGCTGAAGCCGCTGGCCATCGGCCAGGGGGTGCGGGTCAAGATCAACGCCAATATCGGCACTTCCCCCCACGACTGCGACCTGGAGAAGGAGCAGGCCAAGCTGGCCGCGGCCCTGGAGTTCGGGGCGGACGCGGTCATGGACCTGTCCACGGGCGGCAGCCTGGACGATATCCGCACCGCCCTCTTGGCCCAATGCCCGGCGCCCTTCGGCACCGTGCCCATCTATCAGATCATGAGCCAGGCCGGGAGCTTGGAAGAGGTCCGGGGCGACGATCTCCTGGAGATGGTGCGCCACCACGGCCGCCAAGGGGTGGACTTCGTCACGGTGCACTGCGGCGTCACCCGGGGCGCCCTGCCGCTGCTTGCCAAGCGGGTCACCGGGGTGGTTTCCCGGGGCGGGGCCTTCCTCACCGCCTGGATGCGGCGTTCCGGCCGGGAAAACCCTTTATATGAGAGATATGACGAATTGCTGGAGATCGCCCGGGAGCACGATCTCACCCTCTCCCTGGGGGATGGGCTGCGGCCCGGATGCCTGGCCGACGCCACTGATCGGGCCCAACTCCACGAACTCAAGGTTCTGGGTGAGCTTACCCGGCGAGCCTGGGCCAAGGGGGTCCAGGTGATGGTGGAAGGCCCGGGTCATCTACCCCTGAACGCCATTCGCAAAAACGTCCGCCTGCAGCAGAAATATTGCAACCAGGCCCCCTTTTACGTCCTGGGGCCCCTGGTCACCGACGTGGCCTCGGGCTACGACCACATCTCCGGGGCCATTGGCGGGGCCTTGGCCGCCACCCTGGGCGCCTCCTTTCTGTGTTACGTCACCCCGGCGGAACACTTGAAACTGCCGGAGGTGGAGGACGTCATCGACGGGGTGGTGGCCTCCCGCATCGCGGCCCACGCCGCGGATATCGCCCTGGGAAGGCCCGGCGCCGCCGATTGGGACCTGGCCATGTCCAAGGCCCGGCGGGCCCTGGACTGGGACACGCAAATCCGGCTCTCGGTCAATCCTACCAAGGCCAGGCGCTTCCGGGACCTGAGCCAGGCCCGGGATGACCAGTGCACCATGTGCGGCCGCTTCTGCGCCATGAAGGTCTTCGACGATAAGTTCGAAGGCTGAATTAGGGGACCTGTCGAGCCCTGAACACCCCGCCTGCCCCACTATTGCCCGCAGGGAAAAATTGGGCAAAGCTGAGGAACCTGAGAAGATTCCTGGTAATTTTTGCGGGCTTGTGATAATTTTGCCCTAGATTCCTCCATAAAAATGGAAGCCTGGATCCGGCCAAGCGGTGGACTGGGACTTAAAGGAGGGAATGATGGACAAGACGGATTGCCTTCCGGGACAGGGCCGGGGGGCTTTTTTATCTCAATCCCCGGAGGCCGCGCCATTTTCCGCGGCCCTGGACCAGATGCACCAGGAGCTGGGCGGGGTGCTGGACCGGATTACTCCGGAGATGCCCGAGACCCTGATCAGGGAGCTTAAGGCGGCGCCGCGCATCTTCGGATGCGCCAGTGGCCGCTCCGGCTTTATTCTCCGGGGCTTCCTGATGCGGCTGATGCACCTGGGGTATACCGTCTATTTCGTAGGAGAGACCACCACTCCTCGCATCCGCCCGGATGACTTGCTGGTGGTGATGTCCGGCTCGGGGGAGACGGCCCAGCCCCGGGAGATGCAGCGCCGGGCCAACACCGTGGGGGCCCGCACCCTGGGTCTCACCGCCCATTCCGACTCCACCCTTGGCCGGGAAGCCCAGGTGGTCATCACCATCCCCGGCACCACCAAGCTGACGCGGACCCGGGAGACCGTCTCGGTCCAATGCCCCGGCAGCCTCTTCGAACAGGCCGCCTTTCTGTTTCTGGAGGCGGTGGTCCTCCTTCTCTACCGCAGGGGGGCCAGCCGCGACTACAAAGATATCCTGGACCGCCACGCCGATTTGGAATAGGCAGTAGTCAGTAGCCAGTAGCCAGTAAATCTGGGAACTGGGAACGTTTTCTTAATTTCTCAGCAAAGAATTCCAAGGATAATCAGATGCCTTGCATATTGCAACTGGCCCTCGATTTTGTGGACATGCACCGGGCGGTGCAGGTGGCGGAGTTGGCGGTGCCCGCCGGGGTGGATTGGGTGGAGGCCGGCACCCCCTTGATCAAGAGCGAAGGCCTCGATGCGGTGCGGGAGTTGCGGCGCCTCTTCCCCGGCAAGGTCATCGTGGCGGACATGAAGATCATGGATGCCGGGCGGGTGGAGGTGGAGACCGCGGCCAAGGCCGGGGCCCAGATCATCGACGTGCTGGGGGCCGCCTCCGACGCCACCATTGCCGAGTGCGTCCAGGCCGGCAAGAATTACGGGGCCAAGATCGCGGTGGACCTCATCGCGGTGGCCGACCCGCTGGCCCGGGCCCGCCAGGTGGAGGAACTCGGGGCGGATTACATCTCGATCCACCTGGCCATAGACGAACAGATGCGGGGCGGGGGACAAGATCCCTTTGCGATGTTGGCCGCGGTCAGCGGGGCGGTGCGGGTGCCGGTGGGAGTGGCCGGCGGCATCAATTCCGAGACCGCCGCCCAGGCGGTGGCCCACGGGGCCGGCTACGTCATCGTGGGGGGCGCCATCACCAAGGCCGGGGACCCGGCCGCGGCCACCCGGGAGATCCGCCGGGCCCTGGATGAGGGTGCGGTGATTCCGACTACCCTGTTCAAACGGGTGGGGGAGGAAGAGATCCGGGGCGTGCTGGAGTTGGTCTCCACCTCCAATCTCTCCGACGCCCTGCACCGGGGCGGGGTTCTGGAGGGGCTGCGGCCCCTGTTTCCCGGGATGCGCTTGCTGGGCCCGGCCCTGACGGTGCGCACCTATCCCGGGGATTGGGCGAAGCCGGTGGAGGCCATCGACCAGGCCCAGCCGGGGGACGTAGTGGTCATCGACGCCGGGGGAGTGGGGCCTGCCGTCTGGGGGGAACTGGCTACCACTTCGGCCCTGCAGCGAGGGCTGAACGGGGTGGTGATCGATGGCGCCATCAGAGACACAGGCGACATCACCAAGCTGGGTTTTCCGGCCTGCTCCCGCCTGGTGATGCCCAACGCCGGGGAACCCAAGGGCTTCGGAGAGATTGGGGTGCCCATCCGGGTGGGGGGCGTCAAGGTGGAGAGCGGCGACTGGGTCCTGGGGGATGACGACGGGGTGGTGGTCCTGCCCCGCGCCCTGGCGGTGGAATACGCCAACCGGGCCATGGACGTCCTGGAAAAGGAGAATCGCCTCCGGGAGGAGATCAAGGCAGGCAGCACCCTGGCCCAGGTGGCCGATTTGCTCAGGTGGGAGAAGAAGGTGTGATAGAGGCGCCCGGCGGCCGGGTCCTCACCCCTCTTCCCGGCAGCGTTTTTTAGCTTCTTTGCGGCAGAGCTCCCAGATGACGCAGCCCGGGCGGAACTTGCAGTAGAGGCAAGGGTCGGTGCAGGCCCGGCAGGCGTCCAGGCACTCCCGGCAGTATCCCAATTCATGTTTCTGGCACCGGACCCAGGCCTCCCGGTCCGGGTGAAAACGGCAGCGGGCCATCGATTCCATATGGCAATTATATCAAAGAACCAGCCTCAGATCCCCTATACCGGAGGACTGTTCTGTCAAAGGTTCTGCTATGAAGCAGGCATTTGAGATCTGTTTGAACTTAGATATGCAAAATAGCTAATTATTTTACGGAACTCACAATATTCCCCTCTCCCCCCATTGGGGGGAGAGGGAAGGGTGAGGGGGGTACAAACGTTCTTGTAGGGGCGCACCCATGTGTGCGCCTCTTCCGAAAGTGTGGGTAGTAGGGGCGGGTTTTAAACCCGCCCCTACGAAAATCCATGCGAAGCACCCCTCACCCGGTGTCTTCCCCCCACAGGGGAGAGGGGACTTGGTTGCATCGGTGTAATATGTTGATATCGTTTAGATTACAATTATCTAAATTTTAACTGCGGAATACTTGAACCTTCTTCAAAATTGTTTTGAAAGACACCACTGCTATCCTGGCGTCCACCGTCGTCTGCCCCGCCGCGGAAAATATTCAGCCTGACAATAAAATTTTCCGCTTCCCCTTCAAAAACCACCTCTCCCTTATTACCTTAAGAATGTGGTTGGACAAAGAGGCCCGGCGGGTCGCCTGGTGACCCCGGGCCGGTTCGCCTGGCCGCCGCAAGCCCTCCTGAGAGGAATATTTGATGATCGAGGATCAATTTGCCGCGGCCGGGGAGCGCATGGTGGCAGAGCAAATCCGGGCCCGGGGGGTGGCCGACCCCCGAGTGCTGGCCGCGCTGCGCCGGGTGCCCCGGCACCGCTTCATCCCTGAGCACCTCTGGAGCCAGGCCTACGCTGACTATCCCCTGCCTATCGGGGAAGACCAGACCATTTCCCAGCCATACATCGTGGCCCTCATGACCGAGATTTTGGAACTCAAGGAGACGGACCGGGTCCTGGAGGTGGGCACCGGCTCCGGCTACCAGGCGGCGATCCTGGCGGAGTTGGCCGCCCAAGTCTTCAGCATCGACCGCAAGGGCGGCCTGGCGGATTACGCCCGCTCGATCCTGGAATCCCTGGGTTACCGGAATATTCGCATCCGGGTGGGGGACGGCACCCTGGGCTGGCCGGAGGAGGCCCCCTTCGACGGCATCATCGTCACCGCCGGGGCCCCACAGGTCCCCAGGCCCCTGGTGGAGCAACTGGCCAGGGGGGGACGACTGGTGATTCCGGTGGGGGACGCCTTCACCCAAACCCTCACCTGCGTGCGCCAGACCGGGGAGGGGTTGAAGTACGAATACCACGGCGGCTGCCGCTTCGTGCGCCTTATCGGCAAATATGGCTGGGACGGCGGGGAGACGGAGGTCTGATCAGATTGAAGAGTATAGCCATATCCCGTGAAATAAGAGGGTAGATTCTTAACTAAGGCGGAAGTTGAAACCTCTGGGAATGTCTCCATTTTTGTCATTCTGAGGGAGCGAAGCGACCGAAGAATCTCATAAATACCAAGGAAATACGAGATCCTTCGCTTCGCTCAGGATGACAAAGTTGTTTTTCGCAGAAGTCTCAAGTTATTTTTTCATGGACCGAGGCGGAAGCTTAACTTCGGATTAAGGAGGATATTGAACATGGCAGAACGGACCGGAGCAATCACTATGAAGGGCAATCCCCTGACCCTGATGGGCCGGGAAGTGCAGGCGGGGGAGCAGGCCCCGGATTTTGAGGTTATCGCCATCGATTTGAGCCCCTTCCGGTTTTCCTCGCTCCAGGGCAAGGTGGCCGTTATCTGCTCGGTGCCCTCCCTGGACACCCCCACCTGCAATATCGAAACCCGGTGGTTCAATGAAGAGGCCGCCAGGCTGGGGCCGGACGTGGAAATCCTGACCATCAGCATGGACCTGCCCTTCGCCCAGAAACGCTGGTGCGGCGCGGCGGGGGTGGACCGGGTCAAGACCTACTCGGACCATAGGGATGCAGCTTTCGGGGAAGCCTACGGGGTATTGATCAAGGAATTGCGCCTCCTGGCCCGGGCCGTGTTTGTGGTGGACAAGGGGGGAGTGCTGCGTTACGTCCAACTCGTCAAAGAGTTGTCCCAGGAGCCTAACTATGACGAGGTCTTGCTGGCGGTGGGCAAGCTGACCTGAAGAGAGAAATCCCCATATCGATTATTCGCCGTTCGCCACCTGGGGCTCGCGCTTCGGGAAGGCCGCGGCGATGACCCGCCGGGCCAGGGGCCCGGCTTCGGAGCCGCCGTGGCCGCCGTGTTCCACTATCACCGCCACGGCCACCTGGGGGTTGTCCGCCGGGGCGTAACCCACGAACCAGGCATGGTTTAGATACTTGGTGATCTTCTCGCCGCTGCCGCCTTTTTTCTCCTCTTCCAGCCTCTCCGTGGTCACCACCTGGGCGGTGCCGGTCTTGCCGGCCACCTGGATCTGGGCCAGGCGGGCATCCTTGCCGGTCCCGTTCTCCTCCACCACCACCCCCTCCAGGCCCTTCTGGACCGCGGCGATGTTGGCCGGACTGGCCCCCAGGCGATACTTGACCTGCGGCTGGGACTGAAAGATAACCTCCCCGCCGGGACTCTCCACCTTTTCCACCACCTGCGGCTCATAGATCACGCCGCCGCTGGCTATGGCCGCAACCACCTGGGCCATCTGGATCGGGGTGACCAGGTTATAGCCCTGGCCGATGGCGACCGACAGGGTATCCCCTTCGCGCCAGCCCTGGTGGAAGCGGGCCTTTTTCCATTCGCTGGAGGCCACCAGCCCGGGCATCTCTTTCTCGAGATTGAGGCCGCTGGGTTGTCCCAGGCCGAAGCGGCGGCTCCACTTGGCAATGCGGTCGATCCCCAGCCGCTCCCCCACGAGATAAAAATAGACGTCGCAAGATTCCACCAGGGCCTTATGGAGATTGACCTCGCCGTGGCCGCCCTTTTTCCAGTCTTTGAACTCGTGGCCGCCACGGACCAGGACCCCGGGGCAATCTAAGAGGGTTTCCGGGGTGACGACCTGCTCTTCCAGGGCGGCCACCGCCATAACAATTTTGAAAGTGGAACCTGGGGGATACTGTCCCTGGAGAGCGCGGTTTTCCAGGGGATGGTTTTTGTCCTGGCTGAGGCGTTGCCATTCCTGGGACGACAGCCCCCGCTCAAAGGCCTCCTGGGAAAAGGAGGGGGAAGAGGCCATGGCCAGAATCTTGCCGGATCGGGGATCCAGGGCGACGATGGCTCCCACCCTGCCTTCCAGGCAATCCTCGGCCACCTGCTGCATGCGGCTATCCAGGGTCAGGTAGACGTTGTCCCCGGGGGTGGGGGAAATCGAGTCCATTTGGCCGAATTCCCGGCCATAAGCATCCACTTCGATGCGGCGGTGGCCCCGGGCGCCCATGAGATAATTATCCCAGGCCAGTTCGACGCCGCTACGGCCCACGTAGTCACCCACCTTGTAATTGGCAAACTTGCCGCTTTTGAGCTGGGCTTCGCTAATCTCCCCCAGATAACCCAGGACATGGGCCGCCTGCCCATTATGGCGGTACTCCCGCTTGGGCTGGACCTGCACCAGGACTCCGGGCAACTCCGGCTGATAAGTGGCCACCTGGGCCAGTTCTTCCCAACTCAGGTCTCCCCGGAGCCGTATCTGGTAGAGACCGTTGGCCCGGGCGTTTTCCAATTGGGCGGCGATCTGCTTCTGATCCATATGAAGCAGAATCGCCAGCCGGTGGCTCAGGAGCCCAATATCTCCCACGTCTTCCAAGACCGCCATCAGTTCGTAGCTGGGCCGGTTGCCCACCAGAACCTGGCCGTCGCGGTCCAGAATCTTGCCCCGCCAGGGGGGCAGGTCAATGAGACGGATGCGGTTTTGTTCCGAGCGCTGGCGCAGGTAATCACCCTGCGCCAATTGCAGAAACCAGAGGCGCAGGAACAGGAGGGCGAAGAGGCCAAGGACAATGAGGGCCACCACGGAAAAATTGCGCCGCACCCGCTCCTGTTCATCCGGGGGCATGGCGCCGCCGGTGGAATCTCCCAGGAACTTAAAGTTCCCAAAAGAGTTTTCTTGCAGATTCAGCTTGGGGCGGGCCATGGCACTCTCAGTCGGTGGTCTCGTCTTGATAAGTCTTGCCTGGTATTTGCCGGGAGGCCGCAGTAATCCGTGCGCCTTGAATCGGCCAGGGAGACAGCTCCCCCGCCATTATGCCAGAGGCTGGTAAAAATCGGGCTGTTGGCTCCTGGGGCGCCAACCGTAGCGGCCCAAAAATCTTTCCAATCCAAGCACCAGTAAACACATCAACGGCCCCAGGACCGCGGTCAACAGAATTTCCACGGCGTGATGATACAGTTGCCCCCAGGCCAGTCCGCCTGCGTAGCCCAGGGTGATGAGACTCGTCTGCAGGAAGACCTCTTGCAGGACCATGGCCAGCAGGCAGGCCGCCGCCTGGAGGCCGAATCGCTGCTGGGGCAGACGCTGGTTAAAGAGGCGGGCCACTCCCACCACCAGCAGGGTCGAGCCCAGGTGCAGGCCGAAAGGGGTGATGGCAAAGCTGTCCTGCAAGACCCCCAGGGCCACCGCCAGGGCCAAAGCCAGGGCCAGAGAGGGCCGCAAACCCAGGTAGAACAGCAGTAGGGCCAGCAGCCGCAGGTGCATCTGCGGGAAGAACGCCAGGTTCTGTAGGTAGAAAATGGCCAAGGCCAGGAAGCCGTATGCGAAAAAGGCGGCGATCATGGTTCCGACAGGCTGAGGTTGGCGACTTTGATCACCAGGACTTCTTCCAGGGCCGACAGGTCCACTGCGGGAGTCACTTCGATTTCCTGGAAGACCCCGGGGCTCTTTTTGTCGGCCTTGGTTACCTTGCCGAAGAGCAAACCCTTAGGATAAATGCCGGTCAGGCCGGAGGCCAGGACCAGGTCCCCCACCTGGACGTCGGCGCTCTTGGGGACGAAATCGAGGGAGCAGCGGTTGCCTCCCTGGCCTTGAAGGATGCCTCGCACCCGAGAGCGCTGCACCATGGCGTCGGCGCCGCTCTTGCGGTCCACGATGAGCATCACCTTGGAGTACTGGGGATAGGCCTCCACGACTCGCCCGACGATACCCTCCGGCGCCAGCACCGGCAGCTCGGTCTTCACCCCCTGGGCCTTCCCCTGATCGATGAGGGCGCAGCGGGACCACAGGGACGAATCGTAGGCGATAACCCGGGCCCCAATCACTGGCAGGGCCACCTGTCTCTTCAGGGCCAAGAGCGCTTCCAGGCGGGTCAGGGCCTGCTGGGCTTCCTGAAATTGAATTTCTTTCTGCCGGTATTCCTCCAGGCTCCGGTGCAGTTGGAGGTTCTCCTGCCGGGCCCCCACCAGGTAGAAGTAGCCCAGCCAGAGGTCCCTGCCGCGGCGGCCCAAAGATTCCAGGGCCTGCAATACGGGGGCAGTAATGGCAACCACCGACCCTTGCACCTCTTTTAGGACCGGAGATTGCTTCAGGCCGAGGGACAGGACGGAGAAAAACAGCAGGACTGCCAGGGCCACGATCAGCGGAGTGCGGTAGTGCAAGTCGGGGCGCAAAGCCAACGGCCTCAATCAACCATTACTTCCTTCAGGATGTTCAGGTTGTCCAGGGCCCGGCCGGAACCCAGAACCACCGTGGTCAAGGGATCGTCGGCGATCTTGATGGGTAACCCGGTTTCCTGCTTGAGCAGGTCGTCCAGGCCTTTCAAAAGGGCGCCGCCGCCGGTCAGGTAGATGCCCCGGTCCACGATGTCCGCGGCCAGCTCCGGGGGGGTCTGCTCCAGGGCGGTTTTCACCGCGGCGACGATAGCGTCGATCTGCTCCTGAATGGCCAGGCGGACCTCATCGGAGTTGATATTGATGATCTTGGGGATGCCGCTCACCAAATCCCGGCCCTTGACGTCCATGGATTCGGGCTCGCCGGGGAAGGCGTTGCCAATGGTGGTCTTGATGATTTCCGCGGTGCGCTCGCCGATCAAAAGATTGTAGGTGCGCTTGATATATTGCAAAATGGCTTCGTCCATTTTGTCGCCACCCACTCGCACCGATTTGGAATAGACGATACCCGCGAGCGAGATGACCGCCACTTCGGAGGTGCCGCCGCCGATGTCCACCACCATGTTGCAGATGGGCTCGGTGATGGGCAGCCCGGCGCCGATAGCCGCGGCCATGGGTTCCTCGATGAGATAGACTTCCCGTGCCCCGGCCGATTGCGCCGACTCCCGCACCGCCCGCTTTTCCACCGGGGTGATACCCGAGGGGACGCAGACGATGATGCGGGGCCGGATCAGGGAGCGGCGGTTGTGCACCTTGCGGATGAAATGGCGCAGCATGGCCTCGGTGATTTCGAAGTCGGCGATGACCCCGTCCTTCATGGGGCGTATGGCCACGATGTTGCCCGGGGTGCGGCCCAACATCATCTTGGCCTCCCGGCCCACTGCCAGCACCCGGCTGCGGTCCCGGTCGTGTTTGCGCACCGCCACCACCGAAGGTTCGCTTAGGACGATCCCTTTGCCCTTGACGTAAACCAGGGTATTGGCGGTGCCTAAGTCGATGGCCAAATCATTGGAGAACCATCCCAGGATGGGATCGAGAAACATAGACACTCCTTAAATCTTCATGGAAACACCGCCTGAGTTCCAGCGGGGTGTGTGAGCTGGCCAGAGGGCCCCAAGGCACCCGGTCCCTCGAGTCGAGAAAGGGCTAGTCTAGCTCTAAGTATTTAAGTTTAAGTTATTTCGTTTATAAAATCCAACTTAAAAATCGGCGGTTGGCGGAACGGCCCCTGACTTTCGAGGATGTCCAAAACATGGCTTGGACAGGACAGGCGGCCACCGCCTCACCGGGTTGGCGCAGATGCCTCTTATGTCAAGAGGCCGGAACCGGAGAAAATCTAGGCGGTCCCTTGACAAAAAGACGTATAAATGGTTTATAAAATGGTTGGAAAACGTTCCGTCATAAGGATGGGCAAATGTCGAAGCGCACCTATCAACCCCATAATCTGCGTCGGTCCAGAACCCACGGCTTTCTGGAGCGGATGAGCACGCGGGGTGGCCGCCAGGTCATCAACCGCCGCCGGGCCAAGGGCCGGAAACGCTTGACGGTTTAGCGCCGGCGGAGTGATCCTGGGCCCTCCCTCCAATTTCATCGACCGGCGCCCCACCCCCGCCCCGACCCCACACATCAAGGGGATCGTTAGTTTTACCAAGGCGGATCGGCTCCGCCGCCGTCGCGATTATCTCCGGGTCCAGGCCCAGGGGAGGCGGCTCTATACGCGCCATTTCGGGGTCACCCTGGCGCCCCCGGAGACCCTCGTCCCCAGGCTGGGGTTGGTGGTGACCCGGCGCTTCGGCAAGGCGGTCAGGCGCAACCGCATGAAACGGCTGCTGCGTGAATTTTTCCGGCGACACAAGGCGCTTTTGCCCCCGCAGGACCTGGTGATCATGGCCAAACCGGGGGCGGCGGCCCTGAATTATTGGCGAGTGGCAGAGGAGTTGGGGGGCCTGTTGTTAGCGAAGCCCCCGGGGGTTGTCCATGACTAGGTTGGCTCTCTGGGTCATCCGGGCCTACCAGTTGCTGAGTGCTCCCCTGTTTCCCACGTGCTGCCGGTTCGCCCCCAGTTGCTCCCATTACGCCGCCGAGGCACTGTCCCGCCACGGCTTTTGGCGGGGCCTTTACCTGAGCCTGCGGCGCCTGTTGCGCTGCCATCCTTTCCACCCCGGGGGTTGGGACCCGGTGCCCTAGGAGTTACGAATGGAAAAACGGGCTATGATTGCCCTCGCCTTGAGTATGGTGGTCTTTGCGGTGTTTATGTTTATCGGGGAGCGGTCTCGGGTGGGCCAGGTTCCTCCAACCCAGAAAAGCGAGCAACCAGGGCAAGCCCAGCAACCCCAACCGCCGCTGGCTCCGGCTCCCGCCATTCCGGCGGCTGGGCCGCCTCAGGCCCCGGCTCCGGTCGCGGCCAAGCCGGGTCGGGACGTGGTGGTGGAGACCCCTCTGGTTCGGGCAATATTCACCGATGCGGGCGGCCGCCTGAAAAGCTTCCAGTTAAAAAAATACCGGGAAAATCTGCCCTTTACCCCCATCTACCAGTTCAAAGTGGGGCCGGTCTCTCTCGATTTGGATCGCTACTACAATCCTGAGAATTCCCTGGCCCATCCCAAAGAAATGGTGAACACCGGCCCCGGCCAGAATTACGACCTGGACCTGGGCTGGCAGGGCAGCAGCCTCTCCGGGTCTGGCGGTGGGGGGCCCATATCCTGGGTAGCCTCCCAGCCGGGCCTCACCCTCCAGGATGCGGGTAAGGGCACCCTGCAATTCACCGGCCGCAACAGCTCCGGCCTCACCTTCATCAAGACCTTCACCTTCAAGGCGGACAGCTATGCCTTCGACCTGACGGTGCAGGTGCTGAACCAAACCGGCCAAACCCTGGATGGGCAGTTGGACCTGGACCTCAGGGAGGAGTTTGCCGGGGAGGTGGCCGGCCGCTACCAAACCTTTGGTTTCAACGGTTCCGTCAATAATAGCTGGACAGAGATCAAGAGCGGCGGCCTCAAGGACCCCCGGACCCTTACCGGCAAGATCGACTGGGCCGGGCTGGACGAGGGTTATTTCCTGACTGCCATGGTGCCCCAGACGGCCCCCAAGTCCCTGGTGCTGCTCAAGGAGACCCTTCCGGGACCCATGGTGGCCAGTCTCAGAACCCCGGTGGAGAATCTGGCCACTGGCCGGGAGGCCCAGTTTTCCTATGGTCTTTATATCGGGCCCAAGGATCAGAAGGACCTGGAGACCCTGGGCCTGGATCGGGCTGTCAACTTTGGCTGGTTCAATTTCCTGGGCCAACCCCTACTCTACGCCCTGAATTTTTTTGAGCGCTATTGCGGCAATTACGGCTGGGCCATCGTCATCCTCACCTTTGTGATCCGTATCCTCTTCTTTTACCCCAACCACAAAAGCTACAAGTCCATGAAGGCGATGCAGAAGCTCCAGCCCAAGGTGGCCAAGATCCGGGAGAAATACAAAGACGACAAGGAGGCCATGAACAAGGAGATGATGGGCCTGTACAAGACCTTCAAGGTCAACCCCCTGGCCGGCTGCCTGCCCATGGTGATCCAACTGCCGGTATTCATTGCCCTGTACAGGGTTCTCGGGTCTGCCATCGAACTGCGCCACGCCTCCTTCATACCAACCCTGCCGTTTACCCATGTCGTCTGGCTGGCGGACTTGTCCACTAAGGACCCCCTGCTCATCACCCCCCTGGTCATGGGAGGCACCATGTTCTTGCAGCAGAAGATGACCCCCTCTCCGGGTGACCCTGCCCAGGCCAAGATGATGATGTTTCTCCCGTTGGTTTTCACCTTCATGTTTCTGAACTTCGCCTCCGGCCTGGTGGTCTATTGGCTGGTGAACAACGTGCTTTCCATTATCCAACAGCATTACACCAACAAGTACATCAGCTAGTTTTAGGGGAAGGGTTAATGGAGTTTGAGGAGTTTGAAGGCAAGAGCACCGAAGACGCCATTGAGGCGGCTTGCGCCCATTTTCAGGTATCCTCTGAGCAGTTGGAGATCGAGATCTTATCAGTGGGCTCCCCAGGCCTCTTTGGCCTGGGCGGCCGGAAGGCAAAGGTCCGGGCCGCCCTCCGGGATGAGTCGGAAGAAAACCTGCTGAGCGCGGCCCAGGAGATTCTGGAGAACCTCCTGGAGAAGATGCAGGAGCAGGCCAAGGTCAGCGTGCACCAGGAGGAGGACCGCCTCAGCCTGCGCATCGAGACCGCTGGCGCCGGTCTGCTCATCGGCAAGCAGGGCCAGACCCTGGACGCCTTGCAATATCTGGTCACCAAGATGCTGGCCAAGCGATCCCGCCGCAAGGTGAGGATCTCCATCGACGTGGAGGCCTACCGGGCCCGGCACGACGAGGCCCTGGCGCACCTGGCCCAGAATTACGGAGAGAAGGTGAAAAAGAGCGGCAAGCCCATCACCTTGGATCCCATGAACCCCTATGACCGCCGCATCGTCCATCTGGCCCTTCAGGAGGACAGGGATCTGAAGACTAGCAGCCGGGGGGAAGGGCTGTACAAGAAGGTGGTCATATCCCCCGCCAAAAAGAAGGAAGGCCAGGAGGACGCCCCGGAAAAGACAGTAATGGGTGATGACTAATGGGTGCAGGGTTAAGTTCCTTACCCCGGCCGCATTTACCTCTTACGAAGACATGATCCAGCCTGATCCGGCAGATACCATCGCCGCCATTTCCACTCCCTTAGGTGAGGCGGGCATAGGCATCGTCCGTCTCAGCGGCCCCGGGGCCAGGAAGATCGCCCGGGAGATCTTTCGCCCCCGCCGTCCCCGCCGCCAGTGGCGTTCCCACCAGCTATACCTGGGAGAGATCGTCGGACCCCAGGGAGAAATCATCGATGAAGTGCTGCTCACCTGGATGCGAGCCCCCCACACCTATACCCGGGAAGACGTGGTGGAGATCAACTGCCACTCCGGCTACCGGGTGCTGGAGCGCCTCTTATCCCTGGTCCTTTCCCGCGGGGCCCGTTTGGCCCAGCCCGGCGAGTTCACCCTGCGGGCCTTTCTCTTAGGTAGGCTTGACCTGACCCAGTCGGAAGCAGTCCTGGAGGTAATCCGGGCCCGGAGCGAGGCGGCGCTGCAGGTGGCCGCCGGCCATCTCCAGGGCGGCCTGGGGCGCGGCCTGGCCCGGCTGCGGGAGGACCTGCTGAACCTGCTGGCCCGGGTGGAGGCGGCCCTCGATTTTCCCGAGGAAGCCGAAGAACTGGCCCCGGCGTTCCTGGAGGAGGCCCTGGCGCCCCGGATGGAAACCCTGGAGCGCCTCACCGCCAGCTACCGGCAAGGCCGCCTGTTGCGGGAGGGCCTGCTGGCGGTCATCGTTGGCCGGACCAATGCCGGCAAATCGAGCCTCCTGAACCGCCTGCTTAACCTGGACCGGGCCATTGTCACCGAGATTCCCGGCACTACCCGGGACCTGATCGAGGAGACCATCATCCTGGGATCCATTCCGGTGCGCTTAAGCGACACCGCCGGGCTGGGTCTGGCCCGGGACCGGCTGGAAGAGCTGGGCATGGAGCGCACCCGGGAGCGCCTGGCCCAGGCCGATCTGGTCCTCTATCTCCTGGACGGCAGTCTGCCCCTGGCCGCGGCGGACCGGCAGGCCTTGCGGGAGATGAGCGGCCGCCGGGGCCTGGCGGTGATCAACAAGGCGGACCTGTCCCGGGCGCTTGGCGAAACCGAGGTGCAGGCGGCCACCTCCTTCCCGGTGCTGTCGATTTCCGCCCTCACCGGCCAGGGGATCGAAGCCTTGAAGGAGGCCATCGTAGCCCAGGCCCTGGGAGACGGCCTGCGGCTCAGCGGCGAGATGGTCACCCTGGCCCGGCATCAGCGGCATCTGGAGGGGTGTCTCGGCTGCCTGGCCCGGGTCCGGGAACTGCTGGCGGCTTACCTTTTGCCGCAATCCCCCCGGGCTCTGCCCTGGGAACTCGTGGCCTTGGAGCTCCAAGAGGCCATCCGGGAGCTGGGGGAGATTACCGGCCAGGAGGTGGGAGACGAGGTTCTGGAGCGCATCTTCGGGGAATTCTGCCTAGGGAAATAACCTAATGGACTTGGATCCCGTAGGCCGGGAGTTAGTAGCACAGGTTTGAAACCTGTGCCACCAAGCGCATCCCGCCTTTAGCATTCTTTGATATCACCCCGCGGGCCCGGAGGTCTCAAGACCTCTTTATTCCTCATTTTTCGCTATCTTCGAAAAATGGATTACGGAAATCCCCCCCAAAGCCCCGGGCGCTATCCGGACCATAGCGATTAAATATTGCTATTCCTTAATAAGTTCACGATAATGACAGGATATACGCGGAAAGCCTCAGACTATTTTGGGATCTAGGAAATTGCGCCCATGTGAAAGTTTGGCTTGAGCCTGGCGTACTATTGTGGGATCATAAATTAATGGAAAAATAGCGATGAGCGCTTGACAATAAGTAAATGATGATTAATTTTTTCAGGTGTTGTATGTTGAATTCTAAAGTTTACTTGTAACTATCATACTCCCTGTTAATCATGATGAAACAATCCAGCATCCAAATTGAAGAGGATCATCTTTGCGTAATCTCGGACCTGCATCTAGGTAATCCCGCCTTCTTAAGATCGGACTATTTAAAATCATTTATAATGCACCTGGCAAGAGAACACACTAGCCTTTGTATAAATGGTGACGGTGTTGATTTATTGCAAGGTACAACCAGAAAATTAGTAAAAGATTTACGTTCGGCTGTCAATAGTTTCAAGGACTTCATATCCCAGGGAAGCAAAAAGGTCTACTATGTGCTCGGCAACCATGACACTCATTTGGAGCCATATTTAGCGGAACTAGGCATTTTCTCTTTCACCCCTTTCCTGGAAGTCATTTCCGGGGGACGGCGGATTCATATCGAACACGGGCATGCTTACGACTATCGATATAACCATTTCCCCAAACTTTTCCATAATCTCTCGAAGGTTCTTGGTAAATTACTGATTATTTCGCCGAATCTTTTTCATCTTTTCTTTAAAATTGAATGGTTTTTTCATGTAAGGAAAAATAAAAAAGTAAATGGGTCCAATAGTGTCCTGGTTGATGCCCATGGGAACTTTTCCGCCGCTCGGGCCCTCTTTGCCAGGGGGTTTGATATCGTTATCCTTGCTCATACCCATCTGCACGGCCTGCATGTGATGGAAAATGGTAAGATCTTCGCCAATGCCGGGGCCTGGACCTCCGGCAAACTCCATTATCTGGAAATTAAGCACGGCGCCATCAGCCTAAAGGAATGGTATTGAGAAGGGGTGGATGGGGACTTCCAATTCCCCTCGCTGGCAAGCCTATGACCGCTACTGGGCAAGTGCCGCCCGAATCCTAGCTGTTTCGGATTGAAGAGGGTTTTTCTTTTCTTTAAGGCTGCGGGTCATCAAAAATCGTAGTTGAACTGCAAGTCGCCGCCGGTGTTGCGCAGGCCCATGGTGGAGTCGGCGCTCAGGTATTTGTTCACCTTGTATTCCAGCCGCATCTGTTCGGTATTGTCCCGGTAGAGGGGATTGGTCTTGTGTTCAAAGGTGACGCTGAGCTGCTTGGTCAGGGGCTTGCTCACCCCCACCGTCTGTTCCCCGCAACGCATGCTGAGGTCGCACACCAGGGGAACATTTTCCCCAAAAATCTCTTTTAGCTTCCTGGCGGTGACCCCGCCCAGAACCCCCAGGGCTTGCGCACCCACGGTGTTGTACTCCTCCCGGCTGAGGGCCGCGGCCGGGCGTCCGTAAACCAGGTAGGAGAGCACATCCGCGGGAGGCAGCCCCGGGTTGCTGGAAAAGTTCAGTTGCGGTTTGTTGGTTGGGCCGGAGACATCCAGCATCAAGGTGACCTCGTCCACCTGGCAGGTGGCGCGGCCCGCCAGGGTCCCGGGCACCCCGGGTTTGCCGGGAAGGCTCACCGTCCCCTCGGCCACCTTGAAGGTATGCCCCTGGATGTCGATGGTGCCTTTTACGGCCTGCAACACCCCAGCCGCCCTCAGCCGTTCCTGTCCCGGCGCCTTGCTGACTCTGAGGGTGCCTGCCAGGTCCACCTGGACATCCTTGTTTTTTACCAGGACCTCTCCCGTGGATTGCAGGGTGAAGTCAACCTGCATATTTCTCCAAAACGCCAGGGCGCGGGCAGCCTGGCCCTCTGGTCCCGGCTTGGATGGTTCCACCAGGCGGATATCGGGATTGGGAGCGATCTGGAAAAAGCTGGTGGCAAAGGTGGCCTGGGGGATCAGGATCTGACCGGTAAGGCGAGGGCTGCCAAAGGGACCGCTAAGGGTCAGGGCGCCGTCGGCCGCCACCTGGGAACCCTCCCGGCGCATGGCCAGAAAGTTGAGCAACACTCCTCGCAATTCCAGGTGACCCGGGGTGAATCCCTGGAGGGTGAGATCCCCGCTGAGGCGCAAGGTGCCACCGCCGCTCTGCAGGAGGACCTCCGGGATGGTGATTTTGCTCCCCTGGAGCCGGGCCGCGCCAGGCAGCAGCCGGTAAGGCAGGCCGGCCTGGCGGAGTTTGATCGACCCTTCTCCCCAGCGCACCTGGCCGGAAATCTGGGGTTGGCGGGGGTTGCCCTGCACCTGGGCCTGGATGTCCAGGGAACCATCGGCGGCCTGCACCTGGGGGCTGATGGCGGTGAGCATTGCCAGGTCGGTCTTTTCCCCCTTCACCGTGAGGGACAGGTTTTGTTCACCCCAAGACCAGCGCCAGGGGCTGAGGGTGAGGCGCAAAGGAATCTGGCCGCTCCAAACCAGCCGGGCTCCCTCGGCCTTTTCCTCCAGGTCGCCGCTCAGATTTAGCAGGTCGGAGTGGTAATCGAAGGTGGTTTGCAAAGATTGAAAGGCGAAGGTCCCCACCTGCCCCGGGCTCCAGGTGACCTTCCCCTGGACCAGGGGCGCTCCGGGCTCCCCGCCGATGGAGGCCTGGCCGTCGATTTTCCCTTCCAAGGGAGGCCCCTTTCTGCTGAGGAGCCTGGCGGGGAAATGCCGCAGGTGCAACAGGCCGGTCAGCCGCGACCCCTGGGCCTTCAGACTGGCGGTAAGCTCCCCGTCGTTGACTTTGAAGGCGGCTTCAGCCATTTGCAGCCCCGGAAAGAGCCGCAACTGTACCGGGCCGGTGTTGGCGATAGCGTATTCGGGGGAGCTGAAGCGAACCTTCTGCAATGCCAGGGAAACGGGGCGGGTCCGCAGGTCGGCGGCGCCCAAAAGTTCCGCCTGGGCCGCTCCGGGGGCGCCGGCGGTGAAGCGGAACCGCCAAAGGTTGGCCTCTCCGCGGGCGGAAAAATCGGCCCGTGAGAAGACCGCCGCCGGGGTGCTCAAGTTGGCGCCCCGGAGTTCCAGTTCTCCCGCGGCGATGGGCCAGCCGGCGCCGCTCGCCTTGAAGGTGAAGGTTTTCAGGGAAAACTCTCCCAGGGTCAGGCTGCTGCCGGAGCCCTGTAGGGATAAATGAGGGTCCTGCAGGGTGCCGCTGAGGGCGCCGGCCAATTCCAGGGGGCCCCCGACTGCCGCCGGCAGGTAAGGCCGGGCAGCCGCGGAGGCCAGGGTCCCCTTGAATTGGCAGGCGATCCGGTCCCCCTCCCGGGAGCCGGAGAGCTGGGCGGCCAGCGGCCCCAGGCGGATAGAGGCCTGGGTCACTGAAAGCCTCGGCTGTTGCCAGGTGAACCTGGCCCGCAAATCCTCCAGGGGCTCGGAGCCCAAACGACCCCGGGCCTCCAGGTCGCCGGCCAGGCTGAGGCCGGCCAGGGCTCGCCCCCCGGTCCAGTGGAAGGCCCCGCTGAACTTGCCGTTAAGGGCAGTCTCACCAGCTTTTTCCAGACCCAGGCGCGCCGGTTGGAAATTTTCCGCCTCGATTTGCAAGTTGCCTGCGAGACTGGAGAGCAACGGTCCGTCCGCGGCCAGGGTCAGCTTGCCGAAATTTCCCCGGACCAGCCCTTTCAGGTTCTGCTCCCGGGCGTTGCCGGCCAGGCTGATTTGCAACTGCTCAACGCTGATCCCGCCATCCCGGAAGGCAGAGAGGTCCAGGGTCCCTTGCAGCCGCGCCGGGGGCCAGGATGGACCGCCCCCTTTGAGGGTCAGCCCGGCGGCGATGGGGGAGAGGTCTTTGAGCCTTTCAGACCACTGCCGGCTGAAGGGCGAAAGCATCCCGGCCCCCAGCCCCCCCAGCTTGGCATCCAGGCCGTAGGACCACTCCCCGGCCTCCTGGTTAAGGTTGGCTTTCAGATCAAAGGAGGCCTGCTGCACCCGGCCGGCGCCGGTCAATTGATACCTGTTGGGGCCCAGGAGGGCCAGGCGGAATTTTCCCTCGATTTCCCATTCCCGGGGCCATCCGGGCTGGAGCAGTCGCAGCAACGCCCCGGAGGCGGGACCCAGCTCAAAGGAGAACAAGCCTTCGTGCCGGGGGCCCAGAACGCCTTCCTTCAGGCTGGCCAGGGACTGGCCCTCGCGCTGGACTTCCATGGAGTCGATGGCCAAGCGGCCCTGGGCGTAGGTGAAGCTCCCCCGCAAGGCGAAGCGGCCCTGGGGAGTGGCGGTGGTCAGGTCGAACCTGCGCACCCGGACCTCCTGCCCGGGCCTCCTGGGGCGAAGTACGGTAAGGCCCAGGTTCAGGTCCAGGTCCTCAAAACGCTGGCTGACGCCGGACCGGATCACCACCACCTGGCCGTGCTCCAGCAGAATCGCAGAAAAATCGAGGGACCGGAAGGGCGGCGGCGGACGTTTCTTCAGGATGGAGGCCAGTTCCCATTTGCCCTCCCGGTCCTGCCGCAGGGTGAGCCGGGGTTGGTGAACAACCAGGCTGCCGATCACCGGCTGCAACCGGAGTAAGGACCACAGGGAGAAGCGCAGCTCCACCTTCGGGGTGTGCAGGATCTCACCTTGGGGGCCGCTAAGGGTCACCCCGGTGAAGGTGAAGCCGGTGAGGGCGTGGCCCTGCACCGCCGCCACCTGGAGTTCGCCGTTGAGGCGGTCCTGGGCCAGGTTCACCACTTCCCAGCCGCCCCAACGCCAGAAGGCCTGGGACTTGAGGGCCCCCCAGCCGGCCACTCCCAGGAGCAGGATGACCGACAGGGCGATAAGCAAAACCCGTCGCATTCTTATTATTATACCATAGTTATTTGGTCTTGGGTCTCTTCCGGCGGCAGTCTGCCGCTAGCCTCCGGCCTCTTCCGAAAACAGAAAACCGGCTTTAAAAAGCCTGGCCGATGGAGAAATTGATATGGTAGTTATCCTTGTGTTCCGAGATCGGGTTCAGGGGAATCCCAATATCGATCCCCACCGGGCCGATGGGAGTCATGTAACGCAATCCCACCCCGGCGGCATATTTTAGCTGCCCCAGGTCGAAGCTGGGGATATCAAAGAAGACGTTGCCGAAATCGAGGAAGGCCACCCCCCGGATTTCCTTGTAAAGGGGAATGCGGGCCTCCAGGCTCCCATCCATCAGGGCCTCGCCCCCCAGGGGTTGTCCGCTGAAATTCCGGGGCCCCAGGTAATCGAGGCGATACCCCCGGACGCTATCGTAGCCGCCGGCAAAGAAACGGTAGAAGATGGGAATCTGCTCGGTGTTCTGGATGGGCTGGATGAAACCGAATCTGAGGCGCCCGGCCAGGACGAAGTTGCTGTCCTCCCACGGGGCATAGTAGTGGCGGGCCTCCACCACATTGCGGATAAACTCCAGGTTGGATCCCAGGAAAGTCGGGGAAAACTCCCCGGCCCAGGAGAGCACTCCCCCGTGGTGCGGGTCCACCAGATTATCCGTGGTCTCCCGGCGCAGGCCCAGAAGCAGCATGGAGGACCGGTAGAGCTCTTCGGTGCTCGTCTTGGTGAGGATGGACAGGGTCTCATCAGGAATATCGAAGGGCCGGGCGAACTCCAGGCTGTGGCCCACGTAGCCCCGAAGATTCCAGGGCAGGTCCCGTTCCAGTCGCTCCTGGGTAAAAAAGGACCTGTCGTTATACCCCGGCAGATAACGGAGGATATAGCCGCTCTGCAAGACCAGGTCGTTGCGGCTGGCCCAGAGTTGGGGATTGGTGAAGGTGCCCGTCAGCCGGTCTTCGATGCGGGAGTACTTGGCATCCAGGTCCAGAGTGCGGCCGCCTCCGTCGAGATTGCGGAAGCGCAGGCCCAACCTGGCCCGGAACTGGTCTTCATCACCATACCCCGCCCCCACCTTGAAGGAGTGCCGCTTCTTTTCCTTGACCACCACCTCCATGGGAATCCGGCGCTCCTTTTCCTTGCCGGTCTCCGGGGTGATGCTGACCGTTTGAAACAGGTCCAGGCCGTAAAGCTTCCGCTGGCTATCGTAAATCTTTTTGAAGGAAAAGACATCTCCGGGCTGGAAGGTTAGTTGCCGCCGGATCAGGTAGCCGGGGGTCTCGTCGTTGCCGGTGATGCTGACGTCGCCGAAATAGCCCAGGGTGCCGGCATTTACCGTGACTTCGATCCTGGCGGTATTCTTCTCCGGGTCCAGCAGGACCTTGCCCTCCACCACGGTGTGAGGATAGCCGTGGTCCAGCAGATAGTCCAGGTACAGGCGCTTCAGGGCCTCATAAGTGTCCGCCGAGAAGCGGTCCCCGATCTCCAGGGGCCACTTCTTTTTTAGGGAGGAGAGGTCCGCCGGAGGGGAGGCGGGGGCCACCTCGACCTCCTCCGCAATTACCCGGACGTAGGGGCCTTCGGTGATATGTAGCGTAACCGTCACCTGGCGGTCTTGGCTTTCGATTTCGGGGACGATCCTGGTGTGGTAAAAACCCTGGCTCTGGTAGTAGTCCTTTAAGCGCACCAGATCCCCTTCCAATTCCTCCTCCTTAAAGGCAGGACGCTTCACCCACGGCAAGCGGATCAGGGGGGGGCGGGGTATGGTCATTTCGGCCAGGAGCTTTTGCTTGGGGATGATCTCGGCCCCGATGATCTTAAGGGAGCGCAGCACTCGTCCTGGGGGTGCGTCGGCAGGCGGGACCTCGGCTGCCCCGGCGCCCTTCTGGGGCGCCAGGAGCAGGAACAGGCAAATCATGACCAGAAGCGGCCTTCCCAGCCCCGGCCAGCGCCTGCCAGGCCCCGGGTTCTGACCGGGCGCCCGCCCCTGGTTATTTCCCATGCCTCGAGGCACCGTTCCGTCTCCGGGGTTGAATCGAGATAGCGGTGGTAGCAGACCCCTGGCGTCGCCGGTGGGAAGCGGCTGGGATCGCCGGCCCCTCATCCCCGCTTGTTTCCCCGGGGTGGGGCCATTTCCGGAAAGAGCGGCCGCGGTCGCGGCGGCCGGAACAAGTCCGCAGCGGCTGCCGGCCGCGTCAGCAAGTCCGCCGGCAGCAGCCGCACCCAGGGAGAAAGCTTGCTGGGGCGCCGCCGGCCCCATAGGTTCCGCTGCCGGGCCCAGGTCAGGAAGAGCTGGCGGGAGGCCCGGGTGAGGCCCACGTAAAAGAGGCGGCGTTCCTCGTCCGGGTCGGCGGCCAGCTCCCCTGGCGGTTCCCAAGGGATGAGGCCCTCTTCGCAGCCGGCAATGAAGACATAAGGGAACTCCAGCCCCTTGGCGGCGTGCAGGCTGAGGAGCTTCACCCGTTCCGCGGCCAAATCGAGGCCGTCCCAATCCGGGCCCACCCCCTCCCGGGGTTGCTGGCAGGGGATGCCGGCCTCCTTAAGGGTGCGCTCCAACTCCGGGGCCAGGGCATGAAGGCGATACAAGACCGCGATGTCCCTGAAGCCCGCCTTACCTCCCTGGTCCTGATGCCGCAGGTCCCGGTCTTCCAGGGCCAGATGGCTCATGCCGCCCACCAGGTTTTCGATTTCCCGGGCGATGGCCCGGGCCTCGGCCTGGGGATTGGCCGCCTCTAGCAAGATCAAGGGACTGGTCCCGGGCTGATTAGTGGTCATGGGCTGCGGGGGCTCAGGGCCGCTGGCCTGAAGCCGTTGCGCCGCCTGCAGGATGGGCTCCGGCAGGCGGTAGGTCTCCTCAAACCGGCATATCTGCGCCTGGGGCCAATCCTCCAGGAACCTGGAAAAATACCTGGGGGAAGCGCCCCGAAAGCCGTAAATCGCCTGGTCCGGATCGCCGATTACCATGATTTCGGCACCGGGGCCGGCCAGCCACCGAAACATGCGGTACTGCGCTTCATTGAGATCCTGATATTCATCCACCAACAGGTGGCGGAAGCGGCGCCGCAGAGATTCCCGGACTTCCGGCTGCCGCTCCAGGAGCAGGGTGGGGCGGGCGATGAGGTCTTCATAGTCCCATAACCCCGCAGTTTCCAGGGCGGCTTCGTAGGAGCGGTAGGCCGCCAGATATCCGGGTTCCCCTGCCTCCTCCTCCCTCAGGTCCTTTGGATACTTCAGGGCCTGTTTCCAGGAGGTGATCTGCTTTTCCAGAGCGGCCCAGGGGAGCTGGTGGTCCCGGGCCACCTGCCGCAAGAGGTGGCGGCGCTGCTCCTCCACCGCGACCTGACGCGGGCTGCCCCCCTGATCCAGCAAGAGTTGGTGCCCCAGGGCATGAAAGGTCTTGATGGTTAGCCCCTCCAACCCTGGAAAATCCGGCAGCAGCCGCGTAAGGCGGTCCGCCATTTCCCCGGCCGCCTGCCGGGTGAAGGTGAGCGCCAGGATCTCCTGGGGCGGCACTCCCCGGCGGGATACCAGGTAGGCCAGGCGGTGGGTGAGTGCCCGGGTTTTGCCGCTGCCGGGGCCGGCGGCCACCACCAGGGCCGGCCCCACATAGGTGACGGCGTGGCGCTGGGCCTGGTTCAGGGAGCCCAGCAAGGCATCATCGAGGAGGGGGTTTTCAATTTGCGGTTTGCAGTTGGCGCTGGGTTCGGCGGCGGCGGCGGGACCTCGATCACCAACCGCCGCGGCTTCCCGGGCCGCTGGGGTAGCCGGGACTGCCGCGCAGAGGCTGAAAAAGGCACCCTGGCCCTGTAATTGCCGGCGGTCCTCCGGGGTGAAGAGGCTAATCTTCCCATACTCTCCGTCGTAGCCCCCGGCAATGTGGACCTGGCCCCGGCGCACCTTATCCACCGCCCGGGCCAGCAGCGGGCCATGCTCTCCCCCTTCCCGGGCCAGATCCTCCAGGGGCGCCCGGCGCAGGATCGTGAGCTCCGGGCCCAGGGCCGCCAGCAGCCGGAAATAGCGCTGGCGCACCTTAAGGCTGGCGGGGCCCACTTGCAGCACCTGGGCCAGGACCTCAGGGAGAGAGATCAGGGACTCGTAGGGCCTGGCCCCGGGGTGGGAGGCTCCCGGAGGCCGGTCCGCCAGGTCCTCGACCCGGTGCAGCACCCCGAGCGTCAAGGGCTTGCCGCACCCGGGGCAGCAGCCCTGGAGGGCCGCGGCCTCCTCCGGGTTGAGGCGCTGACCGCAATGACGGTGCCCGTCCAGGTGATATTTGCCCTCCTCGGGAAAGAATTCCAGGGTGCCGGCAAAACCCTCCCGGGTCCGCAGGGCCAGACTCAGATCCGCATAGGTGGGAGGCACCGTCAGGAGGTTGGCCTCCCGCCCTAACTTCTGGGGGGAATGGGCGTCGGAGTTGGAAATCAGGGTGAAGCGGTCCAGAGCCCCCACCCGCCAGTTCATCGCCGGGTCAGAGGAGAGACCGGTCTCCAGGGCATAAATATGGGCCAAGCCGTCTTCAAAACACTCTTCCAGGGAATCGAAGCCGCTTTTGCTCCCCAAAACGGAGAACCAGGGGGTCCAGATGTGGGCCGGGATCACCAGGGAGCGGGGGTCGATGGCCAGGACCAATTCCAGGAGGTATTTGGCGTCCAGCCCCAGGATGGGGCGGCCATCCGAGGCCACGTTGCCCAGGCGGGCCAGGCGCTCCGATAGCTGCAGGGCTGCTTCCAGGCTGGGGAGCAGCAGCAGGAGATGGACCTTGCGCACCCGCCCTGCCTTTTTATAGATGGCGCTGACTTCGCCGCTGACCACGAAGCGGACCCTGGGGGCCTCCTGCCAGGAGGGGCCCCGGAGTTCCGGCTCGAGAGGCAGGGCCAGCTCCTTCTTCAGGACATAGGTCCCCTCCGCCAGCGGCTCCATCCGGGCGGCCATCTCTTTAAGCCACTGCGGATGAGTGCAGTCGCCGGTGCCCACCAGGTGCAGCCCTTTATAGCGGCCCCAGAGGTCCAGATGCTCCAGGTCGGCCAGCCGGCCGGTGGCAATGGAATAGTGGGAGTGGAGGTGCAGGTCGGCGATTGTCTCCATGGGATTTCAACCTTACCATAAATCGGTGGCCGATACCACCGGCGCGCTTGTGCCGGACGTCACGCCTCCCGAAAATCGGGGCCAGTTTGTGCTTCTAACCAGTAGGCATTAAATCGAGGGAAAACGTAAGTTCCAGGGGGCTTAATATCCCCGTTTATCTTCTCGAAGGGGGCTTTTGGAACTGCCAGGGGGAAGAATACCCCCCAGGCTCCTTAAGAAGTGGGGGACCTTAATGAATCATTAGAAATCGTGGAACCCTAAAGTTTTGATAGCGGCAAGATATAGAGCGGTCCTACCTGAGAGAGGAAGCACGAATAGAAGACTGGTTTCGATTCTAACCGGACCCGCACGACCTTGGTACATCGGAAATCTTGACTTTGCATATAGGAGATAGCATTAACGCGCTGCCCCGGTTTCCCCCAAGTTTCTTCACTATCAAAATTGTACATAGATTAATTTAAATTTTACAGTTCGCCCAAACTTGTGCTATCCTTCCGATTACAAGAAAATTTGGCTTTTATAAGATGCGGTGTCAAAAATGAGAGCGATTATTGCAATAGCCCTTGTTTTCGTAGCCACCTTCGCGATAGCTGGGGATTTGGAAGACTTGGCCAAAGAGGGTTATGCCGTCGTGGAAAAAACCAGCGTCGATGGTGAGTTCGAAGGTTGCGACTTCGACAAACGTATTCCGTTTACGGACGGCCTTGTGTTCGTGTGCAGCACTTACAGCTATTCATACTCATATTGCCCCGAAGTTCTCATTCTTCAGCATGTTCGTAACGGTGACATAAAAGTGCTCATAGACGGCCGTGAGTATCGAGGCAAACTCTATCGGCGTAGGTGAGATTTTGACCCCAGATCTCAATTGGTACGCAAAAATCAGCAACGAAAAAGGTTTTCCTGTTCGGTGCCCTTTCGCCACACTCGAGTCTTGTCCGCGTTACTATCAGAGCATCTCCCTATTAGGGCAGGCGGGAAGTACCAAGATACCCCCTAAAGAAGACGAGCGCCTTCTCGCGTATTGGAAGAAAAATGATCTTTGGCCAAGAACTGATGAGTATGCTACGTCAATATCTGGACCAGTCGGAGAACCGCATCAGTATTCGAATTTTTGTCCCGAGATAGCCTTCGACCGCTTCGGATACTTCGCATCATACCTTGGACGTTATGCTGATGAAATTGATATTGGACTATCTCATAAACACCTCTCAGAAAACCATGTACCAGCCAGTGACTGGCGATGGTATTGGGCAGCACTCTCAGCCCTACACTATACCGAATGTCCGATTTATTCTGTGCTATCTTACAGAGCAGCAGCAGTTACCATTTCTCCGGTCCAGACGGAATTACCGTGGTATAAGAAATATCTCCTCGGGCTAATAGTCGGCATTATTATTGTTATCGTTGAGGGATTGCTCCTAAAACATTTTGGTTGGCAAAATAATGATTAACTTAACATTGCAATACAACCGGTAATTGGAAAGTTTGTTACTTATCTCTCTTCAGGCACCAAAAAAGGAAACAATGGACGGAAGAAACTTCTTCACAAAAACTGTGGTGCTTCTTTGCTGTGGCCTTTTCCTTTTGGGATTTTGCTGTGCTGCTGATGCCCAAACTGCACCGCAGATTGCAGGAAAGGCTTTTGAATCAACTGTTTTGCTGGTAATGGAAGATGCCAACGGACAGCCCATTTCTCTTGGCAGCGGTTTCTTGGTGCGAGAAGGGGAAATCGCCAGCAATCTTCATGTAATCCAAGGGGCTTCCCGTGGATATGCGAAGCTCGTAAGTCAAAAAGACAAGTATGACATTCAAGGTATTACCGGAATCGACACAAACCGCGATCTCGTTCTGCTGAAAATATCACCGGTAGGCACTCTGGGCGGCAATACTCAGAAACAGGTCGACGTGACGAAGCTTTCTGATTCTGAACTTGAGAAAATCGCTAATGCTCCTTCTTTGTCACTGTCACTCGGCAACAGCGATACGGTTCAGGTTGGCGAGACAGTCTATGCTGTTGGGAATCCGCAAGGGTTGGAGGGTACTTTTTCCCAAGGCATAGTCAGCAGTATAAGACAGATTGGGTCCGATAAACTTCTTCAAATAACTGCCCCCATATCTCCTGGAAGCAGCGGTGGTCCGGTATTAAACTCAAAAGGCGAGGTCATCGGCGTTTCAGTTGCAACATTCAGAGGAGGTCAGAATCTGAATTTTGCCATCCCATCAAACTATCTGAAGGATTTGATCGGAAAAGCAGGACCGCCAAAACCGCTTTCAGGGACAAAGTCTTTTGCAAAACAGAGGTCAATTTTGGCGGACCTTGGTGGGCGAAGCACAGAAGGCGTCTTAGGTGCGAATCTAACATACGATTCTTTCTCTTCGGATGGTTCATATTCATTCTCTTTGGTCAACAAGCTCCGTGAACCTGTTCGAAATATTTACTGCCTTATTGTTTTTTATGATGTTCAAGGGGACCCCTTAGATGTTGCGGTGGTTAGTTATGACGGAGTCATTCCTGGAGGACTCGCCAAGCGAGTCACAGGGGTTGTGGCCGAAAGCGTTGAAAAACTTAACAATCCAACCCCGGCCATCCCTGCTCCGCCACCTCGAAGACCAAAAGGAAAAATAGAATTTCGCATTCTTGACTTTCAGATAGCAGAATGAAGGCGAAGTTGCTTATCCAGGGAATGCACAAGAATCGCTTATTCCTCGGGATTTGTTTAATGGCCGATTAGATCTACCGCTAAAAGGATAATTGCTATCTATCAACACACCATTTTTTCCTTAATTTTTGGGAGAGCAAAAGGAAACCATGTGCAAACCTTTTAGGTGGGAAAGCCGCACCTGGCTTCCTAACTCTTCCGACGCCTGGGAAAGGGTGGATTTTCATTCTGATAATTTTAGCGGCCGCGGGCCCAGTGGGTTTACCATTTTGCCAATTGTTCTCTCCGAGAGGAGGCGGCCTGGGAAACCTGGGAGCTGGGCCGGCGCCCTCTTTAAAGGGGAATTAGATATTTGCATCCCTCAATTATCTTTTGTAGTGGCGGGGTTTCCCCGCCCAGGGCAAACCCACGATTGCCAGAGGCCTGTGCCACTGGACGCCGCCCCTACGGCCGTGATGGAATCGGGAGTCAAATATATAATTCCCCTTTAGGGTTATGAGTCCAGAACGACAAGTTAAGAGTGATAAAGAATGAGAAAATCTAGGAAGATGAGGGCGTAACCATTGTGACTAGGTGTGGACCAAAGAATTTAGAGAGGCCGGCAGCAGGATTAGCGGCAAAAATGGCGATCCCGGTAGTTGGCCGGGACATCGGAGCTGAGGGCGCCTGGGTTGTGGAAAAACAACAAAAGTTGTAAAAAAAAAGAAAAAAGCCCCTCCGCAGAGGGGCTTTTGATACCGTACTTTTCCCCCAGGTTACAGAGAAGCTTTGGACTTGGTCTCAGGCCAGGCCGTTTCCGTCTTCTCCTCGAAGTACGGCCGGAAGACGTCCTCGTCCAGGCGGAGCATCAGGCCGCCGCACTGGGCGCAGAGGGCCGTGTGATCATCAAGTCCGGCCACCCGTTGGTCCCGTCCCCCACAATCGACACATTGGTAATCGTAGATCGGCATAATTAATCTCCCCCCCCTGTACAGGTTAACATTTTTATTGCAATAATTGTACCTGACTGCCAACATAATTAACTTATTTGTAAAAGGTTAATTTCAAATAACAATTTGTCAACCCCTGGTGATACCAAAAATCGGTCTTAATGTTTTGCCAGGGCGGAAAAGGGTAAATTGTCCTAATCCGTGGGTGACTTTTACCCAAAGTCTCGGAGGGAGAGGTGGTATGACCAATATACCAAGGCCCGGCGCACCAGATCCTCCGCATCCCGGGGCGCTCACCCCCCCCCTGATTCCCGGACCCCTGGTTTCCTGGTTGGCGGGGGCGGTCGGGGCGGCCGGCGGACTGGGAGCACGGAAGCTCCCCGGCTTTTTTGCTCACCCCTTGGGTGTGGTGGTTTTTTTTCTGGCATCCGGGGTCCATCTGCCCTATATTGCACATAGAACGGCTGATCCGGCCGGATAAGGGGATCTATCCCAATTCACGGGCCGCCCCAGGGCTGACAGGAGACCAGCATGTCTGAACCGTTAGGGTACTTCACCTTTGTGCTCCACTCCCACCTCCCCTATGTCATTGGCCACGGCCACTGGCCCCATGGCATGGATTGGCTCAATGAAGCCGCCGCGGAGTCCTACATCCCGCTGCTTCAGGTCTTCAACCGCCTGGCAGCCGAGGGCCTGACTTCCGGGGTGACCCTGGGAATCACCCCCATTTTGGCGGAGATGCTGGCCGCTCCGACCTTCCAACGGGAGTTCGAGGAATATCTGGAGACGAAGATCCAGGCGGCCGGAGAAGACCTGCGCACCTTTGAGAAGCTGGGCGATCGCCACTTCGCCTCCCTGGCCCGGATGTGGGAAGACCACCATCGGGGATTGCTAAGGGTTTTCAAGGAGGATTTTGGCAAGGACCTCCTGAAGGTCTTTAGGGGGCTCATGGACCAGGGGGTGCTGGAAATTATCACCTCCGCCGCCACCCACGGGTATCTACCCCTGCTGGGCCGGGACACCGCGGTGCAGGCCCAGGTGAAACAGGGAGTGGCCGCTTACCGCCGCCACTTTGGCCGGGAACCCAAGGGCTTCTGGCTGCCGGAATGCGCCTACCGGCCCCGCTACCGCTGGGTCCCCCCCCTGTCCGATCTGGCTACGGAGCCGGTGCTGCGCAAAGGGGTGGAGGAGTTTCTGTCGGAGAATGGCCTCGATTACTTCTTCATCGATTCCCACCTCCTCAAGGGAGGCCGGGCCATCGGGGTCTACAAGGATCGCTTCGAGGCCCTAGAGCGCCTCTGGGAGCGGTTTGCCTCCCAGTACCAGGAACGGCCGGAGGAAGAGGATAAATCCCCCTACCAGGTCTATCTGGTGAGTTCCGCGCCGGAGAGCAAGCGCCCGGTGGCGGCCTTCACCCGGGACCCCAAGACCGGCCTCCAGGTGTGGAGCGGCGAATGGGGCTATCCCGGCGACGGCAATTATTTGGACTTCCACAAGAAACGCTATCCGGGGGGGCTGCGTTACTGGCAGGTAACCAGCGCCAAGGCCGATCTGGCGGACAAACAGCCCTACCACCCGGAGTGGACCACCCCCAGGATTCACGAACAGGCGGAACACTTCGTCTCCATGGTGGTGGGGATCCTGACGGAGTTTCGCGAGCAGCACGGCCGGCCGGGGATGGTGGTGGCCCCCTATGACACCGAACTCATCGGCCATTGGTGGTTCGAGGGGCCGGAGTGGGTCTACCAGGTGCTGAGCCGCTTCCAGACCCACACCCAGGTGGGCCTCAGCCCCGGCAGTGAGCTCCTGAAAAAAGCGGCTCCCCAGCACGTCATCTCCCTGCCGGAGGGCTCCTGGGGAGAAGGGGGCTACCACTGGATCTGGCTCAATGAAATGAACGACTGGACCTGGCGCCATATTTATCCGGCGGAGCAGGAGATGGAAGAGCTGGCCAAGCTTTATGCCGGGGCCTCCGACCCGCGCCTCCTGGACCTCTTGAAGCAGTGTGGCCGCACCCTCCTCCTCCTGGAGTCCTCAGACTGGCAGTTCCTCATCAGCACCTTCAGCGCCCGGGATTATGCCGAACTGCGGCTGGTGACGCACCACGACGACTTCAAGCGCCTGGCCGCCATGGTCCGGCGCTACGCCGCCGAGGGCGACCTGTCCCCGGAGGATTGGAATTTTTTCTCAATCTGCCGAGAGCGGGACGACATCTTCCCGGACCTGGAACCCGGGTGGTGGGCCGGGTTGCAGTACCCGCCGGCCGAGGTCGAATGAGGCGGGAGGGTTTGCAGTAAGCAGTAAGCAGTGAACAGCTCCGTCTCCACTGTGGGCCACGAACGGAAGTTTAACCCGTTTTTTTGAGAAGGTGGCTGGGGGGAGGGCCAGGGAAATTGAGCAGTGAGTAGTAAACAGCGAACAGCGGAGAGAAGTTAAACATTCTCCTGATCCCCGGGGCGGTTTGCCGACCGCCCCTATTTTATTTGAGGAAATGGCCGGAAAGGGGATATAATATAGCAAGCAAGGGGTGTGTAGATGTGCATCTTCTGCGGTGGCCAATGCGGCGGCGTCGGAGATTTTTTTATTTCCATGGGTTTGCCGGTCGCGGCGCTTTACTTTTTTAAGGTCAAACGGGCCTTTTTAAGGATAGCCAATCGCTTTGTCCCCCGGGGCGCCGCGGTCCCGGCACAACCGCTGCAAGCCGATACCTGTAGCTGTTGCGGGGCGCCCGCGGGCGAGTGCCTGGGGCCGGCTGTCCCGGCGGTTGGCTTCCGGGGACCGGCCGCGCCTTCCCTGAAAACCCTGGCGACCCTGAAGCTGGATTATGAGAAAATACCCCCGCACCAGGACAGGGAGCAGGAAGTTGGAGGCTGGCTGTTGTTTCTATGTATTAATCTGACTTTGATTATCCCCTTTTCCTCCATTTACGAAGCCAGTTCCGCCTTAGGAATGTACCTGCCCGGCGCCAGCTCCTTACAGTTATTCATATTCAGACATTCGCCTGCCTACCATCTGGGAGTCATTGCGGCGACGAGCTTTTTGGCTATATTCAGTTTCTATGCCGGGCTCTGCCTGTGGCAGCTAAAACCCAACGCCGTCAAGACCGTTAAGCTTTTCCTGATCAGCCAATTGTTGCTGATGGTGCTTCTCATTACGTTGCGGCCGGTGATGGTTTTTCCTCTGGGAGCGAGTCCGGGAAGTTTTGCTAATACCATTTCCAGACTGATACCCTTTCTCTCGTATTTCGGTGTTTGGTATGCATACCTCAGTTTTTCCAGGAGAGTCCATCTAACCTATCAGATCCTGCCCGCGCCGTCTCCGGCCGGACAACCCGCCTGATCATATGGTTAAGCCCAAAGGAGACTAATGAGTCCCGAAGCTTAACCTTGGGGCCACCTGGCCTTCCCCGCCCGGCCCGTTTATCCTTTGTGGGGGTTTTGCTACAAAAGGGCGGGGTTTGTGGTTTTTTTGCAACTTTTTTGGCAAAACGCCGCGGAGGATTCTCGCGGGGAGTCGGTTTTTTAGGAGATAACTGCCTGAATCCAGGCAACTTGGCCGGGCGCCGCGGCCTTGACCCTCTGGCCGCGGCCCCTCCGGCATGGGGATTGCACCAGTGGAGGCGAGGGGGATTTATGATCTGGCAAAAGACTGTGGCCCAGCCCTTAAGTTTCAGCGGCATCGGCCTGCACTCCGGCAGGCGGGTGGAGGCGACCCTCTACCCGGCGTCCGCCAACCAGGGCGTCTCCTTTGTGCGCGCCGACCTGCCGGGCCGGCCGCAGATTCGGGCCCACTATTCCCGGGTGGTGGACAGCACCCGGGCCACCTCCCTGGGGGAGAACGGGACCACCCTGTCCACGGTGGAGCACCTGCTGGCGGCCCTGGGAGGGATGGGGGTGGACAATGCCCGGGTGGAAGTACACGGTCCGGAGCTGCCAATCATGGACGGCAGCGCCGCCCCCTTTTCCCGGATGATCGCCGAGGCCGGCCTGCGCTCCCTCGCCTGGCCCCGGTCTTTCTTGATGGTGCGGGAAACTGTGGAATTGCGCCAGGGGGACCAATGGATGCGAGTGAGGCCCGGGATGCCCCGCATCACCTACAACATCGACTTTGAGCATCCCCTCATCCGGCGGCAGCGCTATACCGTGCCGCTGCGCCCCGAGAACTTCATGAGCGAAATCGCCCCGGCCCGCACCTTCGGATTTCTCAAGGAGGTCCAATTCCTACAGAAGCGGGGCCTGGCCAGGGGCGGCTCCCTGGATAACGCCGTAGTCCTGGATGAGGGAGGGGTCCTGAACCCCGGGGGCTTCAGGTTTCCGGAAGAGTGCGTGCGCCACAAGATCCTGGACGCCATGGGGGACATGGCCCTCCTGGGCCTGCCCCTCCTGGGCCACCTGGAAGTGGGCAAGGGTAGCCACGAACTGCACCTCAGTTTCCTGCAACTGCTCATGAGCCGGGAGAGCAACTGGCGCCTTTGGATTCCTTCGGGCCGCCATGAGAGACAGCCCCTCTGGGGGCAAACTCCCCTCCAGGAAGAGGCCATGGCTTAAAAGACGGTCTCCGGTTTCCGGTTTTCGGTGGGCAGGCCCCTGGGCCTGCCTTTTTGTTTCTTAGGAGCGAGCCCGGGCAGCCTGGCCCCGGGCTGCTTCGGCGCCGGTAGCAGATATTTTCTCTATCTAAAATTTGTCAGACCCTGATAAGGTTATGGTCATAACAATATCCGTCCATAATGATCTAATTGGGAAACAAGACTGACTGACGAGAATTAGGAAATGGATAAAAATCTTTTCCGATTTGCCGTAGGTTTTGCGATTATTTTTTCCTGCCTGGCATGTGCGGCTCAACGCCCGGTTTTGGCGCCCGATGAGCACCTCCAGGAGATGGCGCCGGATGCCGTGCAGCGCGATATCGATGATTGCATCCGGCAAGCCACCGAGGCTGGACCGGGGGCGCGGGGCCAGCAGCTCGCCGGGCAAACCGCAGGGGGTGCAGTTGTAGGCGCGGCGGCTGGTGCAGTCGCGGGAGCAATCTCCGGAGGTCCTGGACTCGGTGCTGCGGCTGGGGCGGCCGGTGGAGCCACGGCGGGTATTTTGCGCGGACTCTTCAAATCGAGTGATTTGGATGCCGGGCAGCGGCGTTATGTAGAGGACTGTCTCCGTCAGAAAGGGTACAACCCCATTGGCTGGCGATAGAAAAATGACCTGGCGCCAGCCCTGTTGCTAACGTAAATCCTACCGGCCTTTCCTGCTCAGAAGACCAGACGGATGTGGCAATTGGCTTCCCCAGTCTTTGGGGTCAGCGGCTCAATAGGGACAACAGCGCCAGGCGGCCAATAGGTCCCGGGCCAAGGACTCCTTCCCGCTGGCTGCCGCCGGCTGCTGCTCCGGCGCCACCGCCTGGACTGGGCTGCCCCGATAACCCAGCTCCAGCACCAGGTCAACCTCATCGTAGCTGATCTCAATTTCCACGGGGCCTTCGGCCAGTTGTCCTTCTTGAATCAGGGTCAGGGTCTCCTTGATGCTCCCTGAGGCCTGCAGGAGATCTCCGGAGCTCACGCCCCAGTCCTGGCCCCTGGCCCGCAGCCATTGATCCGCCGCCTCCCAGGAATTGGCAGTCCCAGCCACCGAAAGCCTGGCGTTCCGCCGAATGCCCAGGCGAAAAATCAGATTGAGCACGAGGCGGTGATTGTGGCGATGGACAGCATGGAGCCGGTGATCTCGTGCAGCCAGTGGGGCAGATTCGCGAAGTAGGAGCGATAGACCTGGTGGCTCACGGCCAGGATCAGGGACGTCGCGATGATGAAGGTTTTGCGCCTATCCAGGTTCCCGGCAGCCATCAATTGGAGGCCCCCTCCCACCACCAGGCTGCCGGTGAATTCCAGAGTGCTCCCAACACCGCGGGGGGAAAGGCCAAAAACACCGCGGCCAGTTTGGGTAAACAGGCCAGGGCGAGAAACCAGGCCCCCATGCCCAGGGCGATATAACGGCTGGTGGCCCCGCCGGCCTTGGAGGCCCCCACCGCGCTGATGGCGGTGCTTATGCCGGTGACCCCACGGGCGCCGCTCACCACAGTACCCAAGCCGTCGGCCAGCACCCCGCCCCGGAATGGAGCGGCGCTCGGGTTTTTGCCAGTCCGCGTCGTTAATACGCTGGCAGGTAGTCACCACCTCGATGGTGCGGAGGCAGGCGGCCAGGCCAGCCACCAGGAAGGGGATCAGGAGGGATGAATCGAAGGCATAGCCAGGTGGGAAAAGCCGGGGAGGGCCACCAGGGGCGCCGCCGCCACCTCCAACCTGGCCTGGGTGAGATGAGACCGGCCAAGACGGCTGCCGCCAGTCCGATGAGCATGGCCCCCAAAAGGGAACCAAAGAGCCGCAGCAGGCCGCGCCCCCAGACGCTGAGGCCCATCATCGTTCCCACCTCAGGGTGCTCACGATCAGGTGCATCCTGAAATCGTGGGTGCAGAGCGTGTCCACCACGCACAAGAACTGCTTGAAGCCGACCAAACCCTCCTCAAAGCCCACGGCGGTGATGATTATGCCGGACACCACCGGGGGAAAGACCCGGCGCAGCCGGTGGAGAAAAAGGGACAGCAGGGCCTCGAAGCCGCCGGCCGCCATGGTCATGCCCGCTACCAGGGGCATGCCTCCGACTTGGGCGGCCGCTATGGATACCTTGAGATAGATGGCGGTCAAGACCGGTGGCGCCAGGAAGCCCGAGCCGACGGGTCCCCGCCACAGCGCCTGGAGCACCACACCCATGCCCATGGCAATCATGGCGAAACTAAGAGTGCTGCGGGCCGCCAGCGGGGAGGCCCCGGCCTCCCGGAGCACTATGACCAGGAGGACCAGGTAAATGGAAACCAAAGAGACTTGCTGCAGGCTCAACAACGCCAGTTTCGGCAGAGAGGGCCATTCATCCGCTGCATAAATCAGATTTTCAGGGCGTTTCCTAGGCTTTGACCCCCGAATTAGATTGCCGCCTATCGATAAGTTAGGTATCTGGAAAAGGTTTTCTATGAAGAAGCAGAGATTTTTTAGGGTTAATCCGGAGCAGACCAGGCACCCCCGTCCTGCCGCCGGGCAGCGCACCCCGCCTTGGGCAATTGGTACCCGACATTCAGGGAAAATTGCGAAATTTATGGTATCATATCGACTCTTAGAGGAGTTGACTTAAGGAATGGCACTTTGGGGGGGATTCTCGGAGCAAAGAGGTCCCCCAAACCGATTTTCGATTGCGGGGCCAAGGCTGGGAATTTATCAATCTTCAACATATAATTATGTTACGAGAGCTAGGTAAAAATACCATTCTATTTTTCTTGGGCCTTCTCGTTGCTCTGGCAATGGTGGAAGTAGTTTTAAGAATTTATAATCCGCTTGGTTTCACCATGAGAGGCAATAAGATTCTATTGCCAGTTAACCGCACTCAAATCATCCATAATTTGCAAGGCGGCAGGCTAGACGAACTGGTAATTAATAAAAAGAATTCCATAGGATTTCGGGGCGAGGGACCCCCCGCGGATTTTAAGGCCTGGTTGACCATCGTCACGGTTGGTGGCAGTACAACGGAATGCTTGGCCATAAACGAGGAGAAAAGTTGGCCTCACCTGGTACAAGAGAAGCTTAAAACCCATTTTTCCAAGTTGTGGTTAAATAATGCCGGGTTGGGAGGACATTCAACCTTTGGACATATCATTTTAATGCAGGATTTTCTCATTAAGATTAAACCTAAATTAGTCTTGTTTTTGGTAGGCATAAATGATGTGGGGCGAAGTGATATCAGTAACTCAGACCGCAATCTCTGGGGTTTCGGCTTCCAAAAATTTGAGACGGCACTGATGGTCGGCGCCAATCACAGCGGAGTCATCTCAACTCTCTTAAATCTGTACCGCTTTTATTTCCCTGCCTATACCAAATTAAGTGAAATCGATGAAATAGACATACGAACCTTAAAGCCCAAGGAAATTGCCGCTGCGAAAGAAGAGGCGATTATTGCAAAAGATCGTCAAAATTATCTCCCGGATTACCGGCTGAGATTGGAAAAACTAATCGACCTGGCGCGGCAAAACCGAATTGATTCGGTGTTGATAACCCAGCCGGCGCTATATGGCAAGGGTGTCGATGATATCACCGGAGTTCGTCTGGATAATATCGATGTTTATGGCGCCACCAATGGCCAAACTGGTTGGAGAGAATTGGAATTATATAATGAGGTTACCCGCCAAGTGGGAAAAGAACGGGATGTACTGGTAATCGATCTCGCCCGGGAACTGCCGAAGAGTTCGCTATACTACTATGATTTGGTGCATTATTCCAATGAGGGGTGTGCAAAGGTCTCCGAAATTATATTCTCCCATTTACTCCCCTATATGGTGAAAAAATATCCGAATTATTATCGAGGCACAGAGCGGGCATCAATATCAGAGCGGAAACCTTGACAAAGAAAAGGCTTATCCAAGGGGCTTGGAAGATGGTATGAATGAAATGGATAGCAGGGCTAATGGTTAATGGCATCTTGTCCGGAAAGAGTCCCTCCGCGGCATGGCCGCCGTGCCGGAAGTCCGCCTTGGCAATCTAGAGATGGAATAGATGGTAACGGCGGATGCGCTTGGTGGCACAGGTTTTAAACCCGTGCTACTAACTCCCTCCCTACGAGCTGGCTCCGGTTCCTATACACAAATTTCTTGACAAAAATCGGCAATAGAGGAATTAATGATTTAATTCCATTTAGTTATCGATCCGTCCAAAAAATTAGGAGAGCATTAGATATCCTCAACTCTCACGCCTCTATGACTGAATTATCCACCACTTTGGAAGGCGGCGAACTCATTCCCGAGATCATGGATCATTTTCTAAAAATAGATAGTTAGTTGTCAATATTAGAACATTGTCAAATAGCACTTAGGTAATATTAATAAAGTGAGTATAAAATGGACCAAATGCCTTTCACAGCCAAACTCTTGATGCTGTCTCCATGGTTACTATATATTCTTATAAATGCAGTCTTTATAGGAATCTCGATACTGCTATTATATATAGTCAAACGGGTCGCACACTATAAAATAAGGAAAAGCCATAACGATGTTATTGCATCTATTTTTAATAAAGCTGGTACTGTTTTTGGAATTATGATAGCCTTTGTAGTGGTCATCCTGTGGCAGGACTATAACAGGGCGGTGGATAGCGCCATAAAGGAAGGAACCGAGGCGCTCGAGTTATATCGAGACCTTAGTCTGTATCCCAACCCAAAACAAGCCAACAGTGCTACCAAATCCGTTATTAATTTTGCCAAATTAGTAATTGACGATGAATACCCGGCAATGGCAAATATGAGGATGAGCCCCACAACCGAACAAGCAATGAACAATCTCAGGAATGATATACATAAAATTAACCCGCAAGATCGTCAGGGACAGATTCTTTATGCTAAGATCCTGAATGATCTTGAACATCTATCTAAATTAAGGGATGATCGGTTGTCAGAGACGGAGTCTAGTTTACCAGGTATCGTCTGGGCTGCTTTAATTGTTGGTGCCTTTGTTGCAATTCTGTTTTCAAGTCTACTTGGCGCTGAAAGATTTTGGTTACATGCATTACTAATATCTATGCTTGCAATAATATTAGCGACTGCTTTTTATTTAATTATAGAGTTAGACTATCCATTTATGGGTGAATTATGTGCCAAACCAACTAGTTATATTAAAATGCTGAAGACACTTGAAATTAAGTAAGCAACGATCCCCTACGATTTTTGATGAACATCACCCTTTCTTGACTAGGTATCAGTGCCGTTGCTCTTAAAAGGGTCCGGCGCCCCTTCGGGAAGAGGCACGTCGAAGGCAAAAAGCACCCCTGCGATCATCTCATAAAAGCCGCATAACACCACCAGTTCCACTACTCCCGGCAACCCCAAAGCCGCGGCCAGTTCGTCCTGCACAACCTGGGGGATGGAGCGCCGGTAGAGCACGCATTGGGCGGCGGCGAGCGCGGCTTGCTGCAGGTCTTCGAGTCCGGTGGGCTCCTGGTGAGTGCGAATCGCCTCGATCATCGCGGGAGAGACACCAGCCTTCCTGGCCAGCGGTTCGTGTTTGACCCATTCATAGGCAGCTCCCAATTCTCTCGCCACCCAAAGGATCAGGAGTTCCCGCAAGGCCTCGGGCAAGGCCTCGGACCCGAACCGCAAAAACGTGCCCAGGTCGCTGACCTGCCGCGTGAGCTCCGGATGGTTCAATAGGCTGCGATACATGCCGTCGATACGTCCCCGCTTGGCTATTAGCTGCTGATAAAGCTCCTGCCCTTGGGGATTTAATGAATCGGTGGGATCAGGAAGTTTGGCCATGCAATCGGACTCCTGAAAGCAACGCCGGATTAGTCATTGTCCACCCACTCCTTCTTGGCCTGGTTGTAAGGCGTCACAGGAGTGGTAAAAGCCCGGTCGCAGCGGACGTCCAGGAGATACGGGGCGCCGGCGGCCAGGGCCGCCTGAAAAGCCCGCTCCAGATCAGCCGGAGCCGTTACCGTGGCGGCCCGCAGACCCAGGGAACGGGCAAACCCGGCCCAATCATGGGTAGGCAACTCGGTGAGGCCCGCCGGGCCGGGTCCTTCCCGGCTGGCCCGCAACCAGACATTACCCAGAGCGCTATTGTTGATGACCAGAAAGATCACCGGGATGCCGTAACGAGCGGAGGTCTGGATCTCCATGCCGTGCATCAACATGCAGCCGTCCCCGGTGACCACCACCAGGGGCCGTTCCGGGCGGGCCAGCTTGGCCCCGATGCCGGCCGGAATCGCCCAGCCCATGGGGCCCAGGTTGGTAGCCGAAAGGTAAGTGCGCGGCTCATACGCCTCCCAATAATGGCCGCAAAAAGCCCGGTGGGCCCCCGAGTCCACCAGCAGGACCGTTTCCCGGGGCGCGACCCGGCGCAGGTCGCGCAGCACCCGCGCCGGATGCAAGGGCACCGCTTCGCTGTTGGTATTCTCCTCATCGTAATAGCGCGAGCTTGTAGACCTGAGATTTTCCAGCCAGGCGCGGCGCTCCTGGTTAGTGGCGGCCAAGCCGGCCAAACGCGGTGGCTGGGCTTCCAGGAGGTAGCGCAACACCTGCCCGCAATCACCCACCAGAGGCACTTCCGTGTGCCAGGTGCGGCCGATGACCTTGGGGTCCAGGTCCACATGGATCAAAGCCCGCCTCGGTAACATTTTCCGGTCCCAAAATAACGTGTCCCGCTGGCTGAGGCCTGAGCCCAGCACCAGGAGCACCTCTATCTCCCCAGATAAGATGGTCTCAATAGCAGGGCGGTGGCCGGCATAGCCGAAGATTCCCAGAGATAGGCGGTGGTCCTCGGGAAACACCCCCTTGGCCCGCAGGGTGGTGGCCACCGGAATCTCAAATCGTTCCGCGAAAGCCAGAAGATCACGGTGTGCCCCGGATTTCTCCACCCCGGCGCCGGCCAGTGCCACTATCCGGAAAGGGGCTGGCTGCGAATCGCCGGGAAGGAGAATTTGCCACAGCTTTTCCAGGGCTGTCAGGTCAACAAAACGGGGGGAATAAACCGAGGCATCTAGTTTGTCCCAGGGGAGGCGAACCTCCGTGCGTTGAATGTCAAGGGGGAGGCTGATATGCACCGGTCCTTGCGGACTGGCCAGCATTTTCATGAAGGAGGCCCGCAAATGGTAATTGGTCAAATGAGGGTTTTCCACGGCCAAGGACGACCTGGTCAACGGTTGAAGGAGAGCAACATCATTTAAGGTGACGGGACTGGAATCCTGGAAACCGCCGCGCCCCTCCCAGTCCGACGGCACTTGCCCCGAGACAACCATCACCGATGATTGATCCGTACAGGCCGCGGCAATGGCAGTGACCATATTGGTAATGCCCGGGCCCCCGATGGCGAAGCACGCCCCAAAGCGCCCACTGGCCCTGGCATAACCATCGGCCATATAGGCGGCGCCACCTTCATGGCAGGCAACAATCGGGGTTATGCCGGCCGTAGCCGACAATGCCGGCAAAAAGGGGTCTATGAGACCTCCCGGCACCAAAAAGACATGGGAAAGACCCTCGATACGGAAGGCTTCCAAGAGATAGGCAGTTGTCTCCATGGCCCAATTATCTTAGGCAAAATTCAAAATGTCACCAATAATTATCAACCTAGCGCCAGAATCAAGTTCTGGTTTGGCCGGTAAAGATAACTTGCCACAAAAGACCTTAAGTGGGGTGGGAAAATTGCAAATGGTGAAATGGATATTCTTTAGCCTGGATTACGCGGCACAATTTGATGGAATTATGGTCAACTACTTGATATAATGGGAAATAATAAGCAAATCGGTGGGTTAAAAGGTGCTCGCTAATGGTGAAAGCCAAAAAGAGATGATTCGTCCGGATTTTAACCGGGCCATCATGATAGATTTCCAAGGCGCCCAGATCTCATCCGACACCGGCTTTATCCTATTGAGAGAGATAGATGAGCGTTTCAGCATCATTGACCCCATGAGAGACTGCCTGGAAGACTTGAGATCACCTGCACATACGAAACATGCCTTGGTCCAGATGGTTCGTCAAAGGGTTTACCAGATAGCTGCCGGTTATGAAGATTGCAACGACGCAGATTTTCTGCGGATTGACCCGGCCCTCAGGCTGGCCCTGGGTAAAGATCATCAGGCAGCGGCCGGCCAGTCCATGCTCTCCAGATTGGAGAATGACGTTCTGGGTAATGCCTTGGGGTTAGAAGCATTGGACGGCGCTCTCACCCGAGCCGCCGACGCCCTACTGAAAAGGAAGAACAAGCGGCGGCTCATCATTGATCTGGATTCCACCGAGGACCCGGCGCATGGCAAGCAGGAGGGAGTTGCCTACAATGGCCATTTTGCCAAGACCTGTTTCCATCCGCTTTTTTCCTTTACCAATGAAGGGGATTGTTTGAGAGCCAAGCTGAGACCGGGTAACGTCCATTCCGCCGATGGCATTCTGGAGTTCATCAAGCCCATAGTGAAGCGCTACCGGGGATGGTTCAAGCTTTTCTGGTTTCGAGGTGACGCCGCCTTTGCCAACCCGGAGACCTACGAATATTGCGAGGAACACCGTATAACTTATTTTATCAGGTTACCCAGCAATGTGATCCTGATGCGCCTCTTAGAACCTCACCTTAACCGACCGGTGGGCAGACCGCCTAAGAGCGGCATTCAGGTCAGGATCGTTGACCTCCACTACCAGGCCAAGAGTTGGAGCCGGCCTCGCCGGGTGGTGGCCAAGATCGAGTGGCACCGGGGCGAGCTTTTCCCTCGGATCGGTTTTGTGGTCACCAACTCAAGGCTCCCTGCCGCCAAGGTAACCAAGGTCTACAACGGCCGGGCCGAGATAGAAAACCGGACCAAGGAAGGGAAGAACACTCTTCGGTGGGACAAAACCAGTTGCCAACGGTTCGAGGCAAACCAGGCCAGGTTGAAGATGGGGGTTCTGGCATACAACCTCCTGCATATGATCCGGCAATTTTACGTCTGGGGAGAGGAGGTGCGGCGGTCCATTGATTGGCTGATCAAGCGTCTAATCAAAGTAGGGGCCAGAATTTCTTATCATGGCCGGAGATGGTATGTCCATGTGGCCTCCGCCTTTCCTCTGGTACACCACTACCGATCAGTGCTGGCCTGGGGTTCTTAAGCTCCGCCGCATTGAGGTATCCGGGTTCTAAGGGGTAGGTTTGCCAAAATTTCTGCAAAAATTACCAGGTTCGGTTGATTGGTTGAAAAATTCATGGAAATTTGTGCTATCGTGTTCCCTGCGAGACAATTCGGCTACAAAAGAGGAACCTTGTGGGGTTAAACTTGGGGAGAAAGATCCCCAAAACTATTTTTTGACTGCGGTGGCTAAGGCTGCCGCATAATCTCGGCTAATGGATATTTTTTAGTGAGCCGATTATCTTGGGGAGGAATTTTCGTTCTGGATTTTTGACCGCAATAATATATAAAATTTTGGTCTATTCAAAATTATGTTCACAGACTGGGGTTGACCAAGATTGGGGGATGCACTAATATATACCGATCTAAGCTGGGCTCATCCGGGGAATGTCGGCTATGAGGTCTGTGAAGGTAGGTTCATGAATATTCTCAAACGCACGCTCGCGCAAACCATGCGTCATCATGCTGTTTGTTTTGATTCTGGCTGTAAGGCGCACGCCAGAGGCGACTGGGAGGGCGCAATCGCTGACTTCACCAAAGCAATTGACATTAAGCCCAATTTTGCCGTGGCCTACAATGCGCGTGGTGCTGCGAAAGAAGGTAACCGCGACTGGGAGGGGGCCATTGCCGACTATACCCGCGCCCTCGAGCTACAACCAGCTTTCAACGTGGCCTACAACAATCGCGGCATTGCGAAAAGAGCCAAAGGCGACCTGGATGGAGCAATCGGGGACTCCACCAAAGCCATAGAACTTCAGCCGACACATGCCGCATATTTTAGTCGCGGGAATGCTAAGTCAGACAAAGGCGACTTGGATGGCGCGATCGCCGATTATACTCACGCCATCGAACTTCACCCGTACTTTGCTGCTGCCTATACTTATCGCGGCGATGTCAAGAAAAGCAAAGGCGACTTGGACGGAGCAAACGCGGATCACGCTAAAGCCGCCCAACTTAAATATTGGAGCGGCAAGGTTTTCAACACTGGCTGCTCCATGTGCGGCGGAGCGATACTTGCGAAGTTTTCGGTTCAAAAGCTAAAACCAGAGCTGGCTTTTTTGGGCACCGGTCTGCAATGCACTTCCTGCAAGAGAAGCTTTCTTGAATCGTCAGTCATTCTAGATGACAACCGGACGATCCAACCGATTCATAATTTCGTCGAGAGCAGCATACGGCAACGCCAAATATCCTTGCCCGGGGCTGCCGTCATCATGGCGACCCCGGAGCCTCCGAGGACAACTGAATACAAGTGCATTCTCGGACGCCCGTTTCATACAGAAATCGGGATCGATTTCTTACAGCATTTCCTTTTGGAATGTATTCTATTACTAAACACGCTCACCTTTCGCACGATGACAGAACGCCTTTCAATCGAGATTGATGGATATTCCGAGGATAAGCGAGAAATTTGGCAGATTCCTGAGCTCACGTCGTTCTTCTACAAGATGCACAAGCAAATACAGTTTCCTTCGATCGCGTTTTGGCTTACCGGGAATTCATTGAAGCTATTTCTTAAGACGGTGGCGGCTGGAATGCCCCAGGAGGAGAAGTCGCAGGTTCTCCAGATGTCATCTGCAATACACACAACAATTGTGGAAAAGAAACTCGGAGGTGTAATGGCGGTTGGCGGCCTCTCCGACGAATTACACATTACGCGTTGGATTATGCTTGAATCGGTGTCTAAGACCAGGGCAGTTTTGCAAAATGCGTTTAAGGGTGAGGATGATATTGTTCGAAGAATTCAATCCCAAAGTGAACTCTGCAATTTACTGAGCTTGCCGATCGTTTGATGACAAATAACCGACCAGAGCGAGATTTGATTTCAATCGGCTCCAGAGCCACTGAACCCCGATAATTCCGATTCCAGATGAGTCCCGCTTGCAAATCAGGTTTAACCTTTGCGGTAAAAGTATTTATTGATTCTATGGGGTACAATATGAGCAAGCTTGTTAAGCCGAAGCTCGATATTATCTGGTTTAGCATGTAATTGGAGAAACCAGAGCCTTTGCCCAGTCTTGGCGTCCAACAAATTAATGTCCATTTAGGATGACCGGGGGCCCCCGAAAAAACGTTCCTGGATTATCGGCCGCCATTTCCGGGCCCCTTCCAGGTCCAGGCAGACGGAAATGATTTCTTCCTGCTCGCTTTTTTGCAGCGTGACCCAATCCCAGAGGTCATCCCAGGGTCTGATGATGTCCGCCAGTTCCTGGTAGCTGGCCGGAGCTGGAGGTTGGATGGCGAAGGACCAGCCGCCCTGAAGAGGATAGGTGCGTCCGCCGATCTCCCCCCTGTAAGTTGCGGTATTTATGCCTACCACCGGCAGATAATACTCGAAGGCCCGGGCCAAAGAGGCCATGACCCAATGGCCCCGCAATAAGGGGAAGAAGGAAGGGTTGACAATGAGGTCCACCCCTTGGGCAACGAGTTCTCTCACCCCTTCGGGGCGGCCCCAGAAATCGATGCACACCACCAGCCCGACCTTGCCAAAATCGGTGTCCAGGGCTCGCCAACCCTCCCCGGGACTGACGCCGAAGGCCCGGCGTTCCAGTTTCCCGGGGTTGACCTTGGGTTGACGGCCCACCAGATTCCCCTGGCGGTCGAACAGAGTGGCGGTGTTATACCGTTTTCCAGAGGCCTCCGCCACCAGGCCGGCAACCACATAGGCGCCCAGGTCGTGGGCGGCTCGCGCCAATTCCGCTTCCCCTCCAAAAGGGAAGTATTCCGGAAAACAAATGAGATCGGCGTTCTGTCCCTGGCAGCGGCTGAGAAGCTTGAGGGCCAGCTCCAGGTTCTCGGGGCTTTCCAGCCGCGCCGCCGGAAGGGGCTGAATCAGTAGGATTTTTACCATGCGGATTACCTGATGGAAAAAGGAACTTTGCCCTTCTATCTGATTAAAAGTACAAACTTTTTTCCATTAAATCAATATTAAGTTTTTTTGAGTCAAGCAGGCAAAGGCTATGAAGTCCGGCAGCATGAACCGGTTATGGCCGCTTGCTTGACTTGCCTAACCGGACTGAGTAAATTTGGCTCATTATCGCGGCGTGGCTTGGAGGCACCGGCGGTCTCAGGCAACTGCCAAAGGTAAGCCCGCACGCAGTCTGGAGATGGAATAATGGTGATGGCGGGAGGCGCTTGGTGGCATAGGTTTTAAACCTGTGCCACCAAGCGCCTCCCGCCTTCAATGGTCGTAGGGTGGGAAATAAAACGCTTCTTTCCGCAGGAGTTTCCCCATGAAAGTCTTCTTTGAGCCGCGTTCGGTGGTCCTGATCGGTGTGACCCGGCAGACAGGTCCCGGCGCCTTCAACAACTTGGAAATGCTGCGGCGCTATGGCTATTCGGGGAAAATTTTCCTGGTCCATCCCCAGGTCCAAGAAATCCTGGGCCAAAAAACCTTTCCCCGGGTAGCCGACCTGCCTGAGCCCCCTGAGTTGGCCGTCATTTCCCTGGGCCGGGATCGGGTCCTGCCGGTTTTCCGGGATTGCCTCAACCGGGGCATTAGACGGTTGGTGGTTATCAGCCAGGGCTTTGCCGACGCCGATCAACGGGGAGGCGTCTTGCAAGAGGAGATGGTGGAGCTGGCTCATAAACACGGGGCGCGGGTCGTGGGCCCCAATACCATGGGCGTGGTCAACGCCTTTTCCGGTTTCAGCTCCGCTTTCATCGATATCCCCCGGGAGCTGGCTCCGCCGCCCCTGACCCTGGTGCTCCAATCCGGGGTCTTCCAGGCGGGCTACCCTAGCTTTACCTGGCGCCTGGGGAAATCCATCGACATCGGCAATGGCTGCGACGTGGACTTTGTCGATCTGCTGGAATTCTTGGAAAATGATCCTCAGACTCAGATTATTATGCTCCACATGGAAGGCCTGAAACGGGGCCGGGAGTTCTTTAAGGTCGCGGCCCGCGTTGCCTCTCAAAAACCCATCCTGGTGTTGAAAACCGGGCGCAGCCTCGCGGGGGCCCAGGCCGCTCTATCCCACACCGGCTCCCTGGTGGGGGAAGACGCCATCTTTGACCTGGCCTTCGCCCAGGCCGGGCTGGTCCGGGTCCGGAACTTGGTGGAACTGCGGGCTGCGGCTAAGGCCTTTCTCCATTTCCGGCCTATGGCCGGGCCGCGCCTGGGCATGGTGACGGCCGCCGGCGCCTTCGGCACCATGGCGGCGGACGCCTGTGCAGACTATGGACTGGAATTGGCGCCCTTCCCGGAACGGATCCGGGGGGAACTGGAAGACCCCCACATCCCCTGGCACCACCTCCGTAACCCGGTGGATATCTGGCCCCTGGGCATGGTGGCCGGCTCCTTTAGCCGGGTGTTCGCCAAAGCCGCTGAGGGCTTGCTCCGGGATGAACAGGTGGATGCCGTGCTGGGCGTCGCCCCGTCCTGGGGTTCGCCGCTGCATGCCGATATCGACATGATGGCCGCGGTGCGGAAAATTCAGGGTGCCAACCCCTGCCAAAAACCCCTGGCCCTGTGCCCTTACGGCGACGATACCTGGCGTGCGAGCCGGGCTCTGGACCAGGAACCCGGGGTCGCCTGCTTTGATACCCTGGACGAGGCTATCCTGGGCCTGGCCGCCACCTGGCGGTGGCGGAGGATGGCTGGAGGGTTGCAGGCAGAGCCGGGGGAATTAGCGGCTCAGGCGGGGAGACCTGCGCCCCCGGCCCTCCCCTCAGAGCTCCCGCCCTATCCCCGCCGCCAGGTTGTGGTGGGTGGCCTGGAAGCGGACCGTAAGAGGGCCCCCGGCCGCCGCCCCCCTCTTTCAACATCTTCCTCCCCAATCCTGGTGGGGGAGGAGTCTTTGACGTTGTTGGGGCGCTATGGCATTCCCCTGGTCCCCGGGCGCCTGGCGCAGAAGGAGGAAGAGGCCCTGGACGCGGCCCGGGAATTCGGCTTCCCGGTAGTCCTGAAAATCATTTCGCCCCAGTGGCTGCACAAATCCGACTTGGGAGGAGTGCGCCTCCACCTTGGCAGTGAGGCCGCAGTGAGCCTGGCGTTTCAGGAAATGCTGGCTCTGTTTGCCCAGCGGACCCCCAAGGCAGAATTGCAGGGCGTCCTGGTGCAAAAGCAGGTTAAGGGAACCGAACTTCTTTTCGGGATCAAGTTGGACCCCCAATTCGGGCCGGTGTTGGTGGCGGGCATGGGCGGCATTTATACGGAAATTTTCCAGGACGTGGCCCGGGCCTTTGCCCCGGTCAACCGGAGAATGGCCGCGGCCATGCTGCAATCTTTGAGGATTTACCCCATCCTGCGCGGGGTGCGGGGGCAGGCTGGCGTCGCCCTCTCCGGCCTCGAGGACATTATCCTCTCCCTGTCCAGGCTTTCCCTGGACTACCCGGAAATCGAGGAGATGGACCTCAACCCCGTGGTGGCGGACGCGCAAGGGTGCTGGTGCGTGGACTGCCGGGTGGTGGTCAGAGAAAAGAAGTGATTTTCGGGAAGATATAAGGCCGGAAAGAGGCGAAGTGGAAACCCGGGTGGAATTGGTACGACGCCCATCTCTGGGATTTCTGACTCGTGCGCCGGCAGTGACTTTAATGTTGACAACCCTTCCAAAGGGGGCTTATGATCGAACCAGGCGTAGTTAGGAATGGCTGTTTCGTGCTTGAGTTCGGCCGGCTGCGATTTTCCGTATCGCTATTTCAGGGAAGGAGGCCACATCAATGTTAGTTAAAAGAATTAGTAAGTCTTTCATTGCGTGTCTGACAACCGCGATATTTCTGATGGGAACCATGGGTGCTGTTGCCAGTGCAGCCGACCAGAAAGAAAAAGGAAAAATTCCGGCTGGACCGATCAAGATTGGTTTTGCGGTTCCCATGTCAGGAGTTGCGGCTACACTTTCTCCTAATGCCGGAGTAAACGCTGAGTTAGCCGCCGAATATATGAACAAGTATGAAGGCGGGATACTGGGCAGGCCTGTACAAGCTATTATATATGATACAAAAGCAAATGCCAAAACAACAGTTGAGCTATTTGGAAAATTGATTGAGAGTGACAAGGTTGAGGCTATTTTAGGATGCCTTTCCTCCACCACCGGAATGGCTGTTGCCCCCAAGGTGGAGGACCAGTGGAAAATTCCGACCCTGCTCCTGGAAGCAACTACCATGGCAATGTTTACTACGGTGGATCCGAAACCGAAATACGTATACAGAATAGGGCCGGATGATGTAATGCAGTCTATCGCCCATGTGCTTGCTGTGCTGAAGGAAAAACCCGATGTCAAGACGATAGCTATCGGAGCTCCCGATTATGAATGGGGACACGACGTTGTGACCCGATTCAAGCAGATAATGCTGAAATTCAAACCCGACGTAAAATTCACTTACGAGTTTTTCCACCCCTTTGGAACAGCAGGTCCTAACTTTGCTCCTTATATCACCCATATCATGCAGGAAAAACCGGATGTCTATGTGGGATACTCCTGGGGATCGGATGGAGTGGCCTGGCATAATCAAGCCGAGGCCATGGGGTTGTATAAGAGCGTGCCTCTGGTATTTGATGTCTTTAGCGGAACCGCCAAAGGAGAAATGGCCAGGGAAGGCGCCTTGGCTGAGACCAGGGCGGGCGATGGTACGTTCCCCCCTTATGCGTTGGGCTATCCGGATAGCAAGTTCACCCCCATGATTTTGGAGAAAACTGGTGTCCTACCAACTTATGGAATGGACATCCATATGCTCACCGGTCTGCTTTACCTGAAAAAAGCCTACGAGAAGGCTTATGATTTGACTGGTCAATATCCTTCTCCGGAGACAGTGGCAAAACTTTTGGATGGATTATCGATTATCGGTCCGGATGGGGTAGCATCCATGCTTAATCACCAGTCGACCGCTCCCGGCATGGCTGTCGGCAAACTTCACCAGGAGAATGGCCACTGGGTAATGAAGGATATGATGTTTGTCCCTGATAATCTAAGAATTGTACCGCCCTGGATGACTGTTCCACAGTTCATCGAGGCGTTGGGTAAACTGAACCAATAACTTACGCAGGCGATAATTGTCTGTGCCTGGGCATTAGCCCGGACCGCCAGATACCACCGGCGAAGCCGGAGGCCTGATCCTGATATGTGGGCCTGCTGCCTTTGCGCTCAACCTGCCGCGTGCGGGGCCGTCAGACCTTTCCAGTCCTGGGGAGGCGATGACCTGTTGCTTCCAAGGACGGCCCCCGGACATCGCCTGGATCGCCCGAGCCCATCCCTGACCCTGTGATCACATAAGAATGCTAAGCAATAGCCTCTCATACATCTTTAATGCCTTACCAATAGTCTCCTACATTATCATTCTATCGTTTTCCCTGAATTTCCTGCTGTATATCTCCGGTCGAGTGTCGCTCACTTTCGCGGGAATATATTTGCTGGGAGCATATTTAACAGTCTCTCTGGGCACTTTGTTGTCAGGCAACAGTTTCTCTCTCTTCCTTTTCCTGGCGATCTTGATTGTCGTAAGCCTGCTGGGAGCAGCATTATCAATAATCATATATGAAATATTTGAACGCTTCTTGAAGACCGACGCGCACCGGATGATAGCTACGTGCTCGTTACTCTTGGTTTTTAGCGGTGTAATCAAACTTATCTGGGGAACTACCTCGGTAACCTTCTCAGCTCCTTTCTTGAAGCTGGGGATGACAGAAGTATTTGGAAATATCGTCCCCAACTATTACTTTTTCATGTTTGGGGTTGCCCTAGTGCTGATGCTGGCGCTGGCCTATTTTTTATATGAGACCTCCTGGGGCTTAAGATTCCGGGCAACTTCGTTAGATGGCGACCGGATCATGGCTCAATCCTGCGGTGTTAACCAGAACCTGGTTACCATCATAACCTTCGGGATATCCGGGATGTTAGCGAGTCTGGCTGGAGGATTGTACGCTCCCATAGCGGGCGCTTCTTACGGAATCGAGTCCAACGCCCTTCTCCTGGCAGTACTGACGATAATCATAGGTGGAGTTGGCAGCATTCAGGGAGCGGTCTTGACAGCGTTCATCATAGGGATAGCTGGAGGGGTTACGGCTATTCAAATACCCTTGCTCGAACTGGCTATCCCCTTCATCATCGCCTGCGCCACCCTGATGCTCAGGCCCTACGGCATATGGGGTAAAGAATTCAAACACTGAACCCTTTAGATGAAACCAACCAGATGAACGCTGAAGTCGATAAGAAGATTCCCTCACGGGGCAATAGCGCCTTAATTACCATACTGATATTGGCAGTAGTAGCCATGGTAATCCCTTTTTTGGTCAGCGGCTATCAACGAACTTTGATACAAAAAGGCCTGCTATGGATCCCGGCAACCTTTGGAGTCTATATTCTGTATAACTTGCTGCGCCAGGTTCACTTCGCCCAGTCTATTTTTATCGGCCTGGGCAGCTATGTTACGGCCTTTCTCGCCGGCAGATACTATGTTACCAATGAACTCCTGATAGTCCTCCCGGCAGGCTTGCTCCTCAGCATGGTGGTCGCCTATGTATTGGGAATATTCCTCATGAAAAGAACGGGCTTTTACTTTGCAGTGATGGGCATCGCCGTGACCATGGTCTTTTGGTCCCTCATTTACAAGGCCAGAGAAATAACTGGTGGCAGTGATGGTATTTCAGGCATAAAAACTCCGAGTCTTTGTACCATTCAGTTGAACGACTTGGGTCTCTATTATGTTTGCCTGATAGTCTCCGTGGCTATGATTGTGCTAATGTTACGCATCCTTCATTCGGGCTTTTCCCTCCAGCTGCGAGCCATTGCCGGAGACCTGGAAAAGGCGGAATCAATAGGCATTCCAGTGAAGAGCATGCAGCGAATAGCCTTCGTCATCGCCGGAGCAAGTGCCGGAGTCACTGGAGTGCTTCTCGCGTTCTCCTACAACTACGTGGACCCATCGACTTTCGGTTGGGAGTATGGAGCCGACTTCGTTCAATCCGCCATCATTGGAGGGGTCAATTCCTTTGCTGGTCCCATCGTCGGCACCTTCGGCTTCATCAATTTGGAATTCTGGATATCTACGTGGTTCGCAAACCTTTGGGAGATTATCATCGGGCTGACGATAGCCATCATCGTGGTGACCGTCGGGGAAGAAGGGATCACTGGCATAACCATAGCCCTCTTCAACAGAATCAAGGGCAAATTGAGAAACCCACCGGAAAGCACCTAAAAGAATGTTCAATAAGGCACAGGAGCCGCCTTTATTAACGGCGAACAAGCTGAGGAAATTCTACGGAGAAATAACATCCGTTAATGACATTTCTCTGGAGATTGCCCAAGGTCAAGTACTCATGCTGGTAGGCGCCAACGGAGCCGGCAAGACCACTTTGTTGAACCTGCTTACGGGGCTGGTAATGCCAGACCGGGGAGAGATCAGGCTCTCGGGCAGGAAGATCACCGGCCTGCCACCCGATCAAAGGGCTAAGAGAGGAATAGTGAAGACTTTTCAGCTGGAGCATATATTTGAAGGAATGACGGTTTTCGATAACATAAGGACTACTTGCTTATCAGCCGCAGGAAAGCATTACTCCATGTTCAAAAACCTCGACGATGAAAAGGAAATCAATGAGAGAACTGAGGAAGTATTGTCGCTATTTGATCTGGCAGACGTAAAGTACCATTTTGTTAGGAACTTGGGACACGGATATAAGAAAGTCATTGACATAGCGATGTGTTTTGCAATGAAGCCTAAGATATTGTTAGTCGACGAACCTACAAGTGGATTGAGCGAAGAAGAAAAATACCTTATCATGAATCTCTTAATGAATCAGATAAAAGCAAATAATCTCGCAGCGATAATCGTTGAACATGATCTTCATCTCGTCAAGGATCTATCAAAAGAAACCATAGTCATGTACGAGGGGGAGTTCATAGCCAGAGGAACCCCGGAAGACGTATTCAGCCAGGAAAAGGTCGTGGAAATTCTTGTTGGGAAGGGATTCTAATTGCTTGAAATAGATAACTTAACAGTTTTCTATGGTACTGAAAAAGCTGTTAATAAAGTGTCTTTGAAGGTTTCGGGTGAAACAATCTGCCTCTGCGGCCGCAACGGGGCTGGCAAATCCACCGTGCTTAGAGCAGTTGCAGGGCTGGTCGAGGTAGATTCCGGTCAGATATTGTTGGATGGTCAGGATATATTGACCATACCCCTTTACAAACGGCTGGAGTCCGGTATTGGTTATGTTCCGGAGGATAGGAAGCTCTTCAAGGAGATGACGGTTAAGGAGAATATCGAAGTAGCCAGAATCGGTGTAAACCCCTCCAAAAGGAGGGAGATGAATATTGATGAACTATTGCCGGAACTGGCTTCCCTCTATAAAAGGAAGAGCAAATTCTTAAGTGGAGGGCAACAGAAACTAGTCAGTATTGCCAGGGCTATCGTTACCTCTCCCAGTGTCTTGTTATTTGATGAATTATTGGAAGGACTCGCACGGTCAATGATGATTAAGATTGCCGAGATCGTGAATAAACTAAAGGCAGAGGGAAAAGACATTCTTTGCGCTGAGTCGAGCCTGGATAAGGCTAGTCTCTATGCAGACAGCATTATCTGGTTGGAAAAGGGTCAAATCGTCGCAACAGGAACCGTTGGCGAAATCAAGAGACAAATGGCGGACGCCATTAGAGGAAAATAAAATAATTGAGTTCTAGAATCCCGCAGCCTTGATTTAGCTTCGTATTCCGGCTCAGACTTACGAGGCCTTGATGGGCAGCCCCGATCCCGGGGGCTCAATCCCTGCGACCGGGGCCCAAGTTGTGGCAGTGGTTCGAAACGATAACCTGAAGTCGATTATTTCTTTTCCCCGGGTTTCACTTCATGCCTTGCCATCATTTCTTGGCGCCACTCCTTGATCACCATCAGATAATTTCCTTGCTGCACCGTGGTCAGACAGGCAAGCTTCTCGTCCCGCTCATTTTTGAAGGAAGCAAACAGCTTATCCTGGCCGGAAGTGACTTCGTTCACCAGTCCCTTGATTTTCGCCTCATCCGGCTTGGAGGCCTTTAGCGCAGCCTCCAAATCGGCATCAGCTTTCCTCATGCCGGCAATGATCTCCTTGCGCTCCGCCGCAAACTTTTCTCCCACCGCTGCCATTCCCTTCTCCTGGTCGGGAGATAATTGCAACTCTTTGGCCATTTTGGCTTTGAATTCTTTGTAGTAGGCCCCATACTCGGCCTGGTTTTGACCCAGGGCGGGGACCACCAGCAGGGCGATCACGACTGCCGCGAGCGCCGCCAACTTGAAATTGAACTTAACTTGCATTTTGTCCTCCCTTTGCAAGAGATTTAACCTGGATAATATGCTAGTATTCAGCCGAAAACGAGTTATTCATATATCCAGAAAGATTAAAGACGCGCTGATTCCGGTCTCCATGTTGGCATTTACCTCCAGGTCGGCGCGCCAAGTCGGCGCTGAACCGGACACTGGGTTAGGGATCATGGGCGTTGAGCGCCGCCACCGCCGCCGGACCTGGGGGAGCCGCCACCGCCGGATCTGGGAGCACCGCCGCCCCCGCTCCCCCCAACAGCGGGCCTGGAGCCGCCCCCGCCGCGGGGCTGGAAGTGTTGCTCATGCCCGCCCTCCTGGGCTCCATAATGATGGTATTGATGATACGGATTTACATAGGGCGTGGAATAATAGTTGTAGTAACTATAAGGTTCATGGAAAAAATAAGGTTGCGCCGGATAATAAGGATAATCGTAATAATACCCCTGATCGGAAAATGGATAGCCGCCCTCGCCGCCGTAGTATCCTCCCCCGACACAACCTGCCAGAATAAGGGCCAGCCCCAGCGATAAGCAGAATTTTATCTTCATAGCGAGTCTCCCTGACGATTCTTACGAAACGCTCCCTCAAGGCAGGAGGGGACGTGAACCCCAGGCCTTATCCGAAATTATGCGGCAACCGTGGCAACCGGAGTTCAAAAATGGTTTTGGCGGCCTCCCTCCCCTGGTTTGAACCTGGAAGCTGACCCACCCGCGCCAGAGACTTTTGTTAAGCATAATTTTGGCGTAAGTCAAGGTTTGCGGCAGCCTGCTAAAGGCTGGCGGCGGTGTAATACCCCTGGCTTTCCCGCACCTGAATGGGCGCGCCAAACATGGCGGACAGGTTGCCGGAGGTCAGCACCGTTTTTTTGGGCCCGTCCAGCAATACCCGCCCGTGCCGGATCAGGATAATCCGGTCGATTTCCGGGAAGATCTCTTCAACATTATGGGTAGCTAAAATGATGGTTTTCCCGTTTCGGGCGATTTTGCGGAGGGCGCTGAGGAAACGGTACCGGGCCAGGAGGTCCAGCCCCGCGGTGGGTTCATCCAGCATCAGGGCGCGGGGATCGGAAACCAGGGCCCGGGCGATCAGGGTCCGCCGGGCTTCGCCGGTGGACATCTCTTCGATAAACTTGTCGGCCAGATGACTGGCCTCTATCATGGCCAGGGCCTTCAGGGCCCGATCCCGCATCGGCTGGGTTATCCGGTGGTGATCGAAAAGTCCGTAGCTGGCAAAAAAACCTGACAAAACGGCATCCAGGCCCCGCGTCCGCCCCGGCAGCGTCCCCCTGAGGAAGGCAAGGTGCAGGTCGGTGGAGACAATGCCCAGAATGGCTCGTAATTCGAAGACGTTCCAGAGGGTTTGCCCAAAGATGGAGAGCGGTGCGGTGGCGCCGGCGTGGGCCAGGGGATATTCCTGGTAGGTAATCAGCCTGATAAGTGCGGATTTTCCAGCGCCATTGGGGCCCAGGATGGCGGTATGTTCGCCCTCCATCACCTTCAAGGTCAGGCTATCCAGGAGGCGCTTGCCATTTTTGATGATGGTGGCATCCTGAATCTGCAGCAGGGGCAAAGGGTGCGGCCGGGGAGGCCGGGGCTTGCCGCAGTCAAATTTTTTTGATTTTGGGGTGGTCATGCCCGTCCAGGGTAAGGTGGATCCAGTGTCTTCGGCTTCTCCCTAAATTTAACATATTCGCCGGCGCGCCGCCATACGCCCACCCCCACGGGACCCTTCCCAGGGGGGGGGAGGCAACCGGGACCAGGTGGCAGACTTGAGGCCGCGGCCGGAAAATGGTTTGGGAACCCCTTTGTCCTAGGGATTGACAAAGAAGCATTAAAGCCGTCACTTCTTCATAAGGCGGTCCGTCAGTTGCTCCACCAGAAAGAGCAGGGATTCCAGATCCAGGAAGTCACTAACAGTCGAGTCGAACAGGAAGTGAGCCTGGGCCGGGAAGCCTTCTGCCGGCTCGGCGTCCCAAAAGAGGAGGAGCACCGGCACCCGGGGCAGAGGCTGGAAGACCGCTTGGAAATCTGCATTCTCAGAAGCTTGGATCGGCGCCGCTGCCAAAGCGGCGGTCTGGCGCCGCAGTTGGTCAATCTGTCCGGTAAAATGTTCTGCCAGTTCCTTCTCCAGGCGGGCCAGGGTCTTGGCCTTGGAGACCGAGTTGGGCAGGCTTTGGAAGGTGATCCAGGTCCCCGCTAGCGCCGACTTCCCGCAGGAGGCGATAAAGTTGTAAAGCAAGATGGCATCCCAGGGATTCGGAGCAGCCCCGGCCGGGTAACGCACCTCGTCTTTGAATACCAGGAGAGGTTGACCGAAGAAGGAAAAGGTGAGGTAAGGCCGGCCGTTCTCCTCACCGTAAACGGCCCCCAACCCGGCGGCCAGGTCACGGAAATTGAGAGGGGCCATTTTTAGATGCATAACCTCCAGGGAAATGGCCAATGATTCCCGGCGGCGTCCCTGGCCCAGCTCTTGCTGGCTGGCGATGGCTCCGGCAAGCCCTTGTGCGGCTGGCGGCAGATGGGGACAGCCGCCCAGGTCTAGTCCCTCCTTAATTACCTGGGTGGCAAAGGCCATGCAGGTAGGCAGCCCGCAATCACCGCAGTTGGTGCGGGGAAGAGCCTTTAACAAGTCCAAAACGGTGTGCGCCATAGCGGATAACCCATTAAACAGCGAGGAGAATTCGGACTACCGCCCTCCTATCAGACTGAATAACAAGATCCCCAAGACGATTAGGGTCACCATGACGTAGAGGCGGTCCCGTTGCAAGGCGAAGGCCACAATGCTGAAAGCGACCCGCACCACCGGGGTGGCAATCAGAAGCAGCAGGCCGAATTGGATTATTCCCCGCCCCTTGAACGCCATGGCGTCCCGGATAATTCCCGTTATATGGCGTAAGTCGCTTGGCTCTCCGAGAAAAACCCGGTAAAGGGGTTTATTGTAAGCAAAATGATGCAGATAAATGACTCCCCCCAGCAATACCACAAGGGCGGAGATAATCACCCCAGTCCTGAGTATCACCCCGATGATTATGTCCATCTGCTGATCGGTCCAGGCCTTGGGATAACGCATCCTAGAACCTCCCGGTCAAGCCGTTATAAATCATCTCCACACCCAAAAACAGGATGACTGCGGCGAAGGTTAGACGCAGCCAGCGGGTGTGGATTCCTATCAGGAGGCGGGCTCCCAGTAAGGAACCGATGCATACTCCCAGCGCCACCGGCATTGTCAGTCCCGGATCGATATAGCCCCGGTTGAGGTAGATTCCGGCACTGGCCGCTGCCGTTACCCCTATCATGAAATTGCTGGTTGTAGTGGAAACCTTAAAAGGAACGTGCATGGCCTGATCCATAGCCAAAACTTTGACTGCGCCCGATCCGATCCCCAGCAGTCCGGAAAGGGAGCCTGCCAGAAACATCAAACTAAACCCGGTGGGGACGGCTTGCACATGATAGCTTAGGGGTGCTTGGAGGCCAGGATAGGAGGCGTCCATATGCAGACGGGTGGCCAGCGGATCAGGCTTCCCATCGGCAGACCTGGCTGGCGGGGGGTGAGTCGATAAATATGCGGAATAGAGGAGAACTACGCCAAAAATCACGGCAATATAGGACGGGGCAATTATGGCCGCCAGGGCCGCCCCGAATAACGCCCCCATAGTCGTGGCCATCTCCAGAAACATGCCGATCCGAATATTGGAAAATCCTTCTCTCACATAAGCGGCCGCGGCCCCCGACGAGGTGGCAATCACTGACACCAGCGAGGCGCCGATGGCATAGCGGATATCTATGCCGAAACCTAAAGTCAGGAGGGGTATGATTACCACCCCGCCACCCAATCCCGTCAAAGACCCCAGGAATCCTGCCACCAGGGACGCGCAGAAGATGGTACCTGCAAGTTCGCCAATATTCATGATCGACGTGGGAAGAACTGGAAATGATATTAATTTGTCAGTGGACCCCTCACTGAGGTGAGACTACCGATAAGTTCATGGGCCTTTCAATCGAACCGCTGTCCGGGCAGCCGCCACTTCCATAAAAATCTGCACCTCGACAGCCTTTGTCAAGGCAATCTCCTGGCAGATTTGTAACCTCTAATTCTGGACGCCGGCGGTGTCCGTATTAATAATTGCGGAAAGGCGGAAAGGTGAGGATCGAATTTTGAGAAGGGATAGATTCTTATCAGCAAGTTCAGATACTGATCCAATAGCAGGCTGGTAGCACCGGCGGCCCCTAGTCGCCCTTCACTCCCATCTTCGAAAACCCAACCTGGTCAAGACTTCCGGGTCGAGTGGTTCTTGCAAATGCTTCGCTACCAAGACGGCCAAAGGGAAAGGGTAGAGGTCCAGGGAAAAGGCCTTTTTCTCATTACCGGTTTTACCCTTAATCATAACCTGGATGCCGTTGCCATCCACTACTACCGTTGCGGTCAAGCCCCTGTAGTCCGGCGGTCGGATCTTCACCTGGGCAAGCATCGGGACAATGGTGCCGGCAAGGGCTTCGACATAGGGCCAGCGCTGGAAGTCGCTTGGGTCGAACTCCGTTAATTTCAACATAGCTTACCTCTTTTGGGCTTCATTATATTTTACCCGCGTAATTATTTTCCCGCCATGGGGCTGTCGGCACTCCACCAGCCGCCACCCAGGGAGACGAATAACGCGGCGGTATCCTGCAAACGCTGTGCCTGGGCCCCGATGTAGCCGAGCCTGGCCTGCTGGTATTGGTTGTCCGCGGTGAGCATCTGCAAATAGTTGACCAGCCCGGCCTGATAATTCGACTGCGTCAATTGCAACGCCTGCCTGGCGGCGTTTAGAGCGGCGGCTTGGGCCTGCAGGGCTTCGGCATCGTGTTGCACCGCGCGCAGGGTATCGGCTACCTGCTGGAAGGCGCTGACCACCACCTGTCGATAATCGGTTTGGGAGGCCTGATAGGCTGCGATGGCGGCCTTCCTCTGAAACCATAAGGTCCCGCCGCGCAAGAGTGGTTGGGCCAGGGCTGCGCCCGCACTCCAAAAATTGCCGCCGGTGGCCATGAGAGTGGAGATATCATTACTCGATTGGCCATAGCCGGCGCTCAGGGTGAAGCTGGGGAACATGGCCGCGGTGGCCACGCCGACATTGGCGCTGGCAGTGTGCATTTGAGCTTCGGCGGCCAGGATATCCGGGCGCCGGCGCACCAGTTCGGAAGGCAGGGTCACGGGCAGTTCCCCGGGCAGGGTGATTTCTGCCAGATCGACCCGGGGGGGCTGCCACTCCGCCGGGGTGCGTCCCACCAGGGCGGCCAGCAGATGCTGAGTCCTATCGAGGTTCTGCTTGATGGGCGGCAGGGTCGCTTCGGTGGCGGCGAGCTGCGATTGCACGCTAACCACGTTGGCATACGGCGCCGTCCCCGCCTGGAACTGGGTTTCGGTGATGCGCACTTGTTCTTTTTGAAAAACAATGAGCCGTTCCGTGGCGTCGATGGAGGCCAGGTAGCCTGCCTGGGCGATGGCGGCGTTGGCGACGTTCCCCAACAGGGTTAGATAGGTGGCCTGGGCAGTGTATGCCTGATAATCGGCTTGAGCCGCCAGGGCCTCCACGGTTCGCCGCGTGCCGCCGAAGACGTCCAGCAGGTAGCTAACAGAGACCGAGCTGGTGTAGAGATTGAAGATGCTGCCTTTGGCGGTACTGCCGAATTGGGCGGGGTTAAACCTCTCCCGGCTGTAGGAGAAGTTGCCGGAGGCTTGGGGGAAAAAGGTGCCGTAGCCGGCCCGCAGGTTCTCCTGGCTTTGCTGCAGCCGGGCCTGGGCCGATTGCAGGTTGGGATTTTGGGCCACTGCTTCCTTGATCACCTGGTCTAGCTTGGGGGATTGGAACAGGCGCCACCAATCCTGGGCGATTTGGGCGCCGTATGCAAAGTGTTGCGCCCGGCCGGCCGCTGCCACCGTCTTGGCCGGTTCCTCCCCTTGGGTGTATTGGGTCGCCGCCGGGGGCTGGGGAGGGACGAAGTCGGGTCCCACGGCACAGCCCGGGACCAGCAAGCCGGACAGGATTCCCAGGCAGAACCAGGTCAGGATCTGCCTATACCGGGCTTCGCAGTCAGCCTGCGCCGGTTGCCGCCGCCTCCACCTGCTCCGGTCTCCCGGCGGGTTAATGCGTTTCCACATAGACGTCCACCAGTTGCCCCGGATAAATATTCAGGTTGGGGGGCGGCTTGAAGCGGAACAAGACCGGCAGCACTCTCACGTCCACCCTTTCGGTCCTTTCATCCGACAGCTCGATCTTGGGGCTCACATAGGGCTGGATACGCTCGAACTCCAGGGGGATGCGCTCGGTCGTTCCTCTGATTTCCATTTGAGCGTTCATCTTGGAAGGCGGCGGCATCCTGGGAACGAGAATCTCGTCAATATAACACCGGACCTCAAGATAAGGCTGCTGGGGGTGGCTCATGACCAGGACGGGATCAGTTCCCTGGGTGTAGGTGTCATAAATTCCCTGGGGCGACACGAAACTGCCTGCCGCGGCGTTGATGGCCAGGACCACGCCGTCAACCTGCGCCCGAATGGTGTATTTAGCCAGCAGGGCGGCCCCGCTGGCATAGGTCTTGGACAAGGCCTCATATAGATGCTGCTGGTTTTGGATGTCATAGATCCAGGCCCCGGCCTTGGTCAATTGGTAGTTCCGCCGCGCCACCCCGAGATTGGCCTGATTCGCCTTGACCGTGTTGTCCGCGGTATCCAGCTGGTCCTTGCTCACCGATTTGGGGTCCATGGTAAATGATCTCTTTAGCTTTTTCAGCGTGTCCAGGGAAGTTCTCAGCTGGGCGGCGGCATAATCGACCTGGGCCTTGGACACCCTGAGGACTTCCGATCTCGGCTGGGCCTTGAGTTCCCGCAGCATGGCCAGAGCGGCTTCAGCCTGGGCCTTTTGCTGCTCCACGGTGGCCTTTTGAATGGAATCGTCTATCAACAGCAGCGGGGTCCCCGCAGTTACCTTGTCCCCTTCCTTTACCAGTATCTGGGTGACAGTTCCCGAGACTTCGGGATAGATATTGATATTAGCCCCGTGCGACTGGTAGCTTTCAATGATGCCGTTGGCATAAATACCCTTGGCATAAGGGTTCTGGGCCGGATTAAAGGCCGGCGGCAGCGGTTGCTTCCGGATGCCGTAAACGTAGGCGCTGACCAGGCCGCCCACTATTCCCAGGATCACCAGGGCTGTTAATATTTTAGATCTCACTCACACCTCCCACTCCCTTGCCTCCGCTGACAATCTTGACAATCCGGCCATCTTCCATCTCGAGGTTCCGGTCGGCATATTCGAAGATCCTGGCGTCGTGGGTGACGATCAGGATGCATCGGTGCTCGTTCAATAAGTTTTCTTTAATAAACCCGATAATCTTTCTGCCGGTGGCGCCGTCCAGGGAGGCGGTGGGTTCATCAAAAATTAAAATATCCGGACGGCTGACGATGGCCCTGGCCAAGGCCACGCGCTGCTGTTCCCCGCCACTCAACCTGGAGGGGGGCAGCTCCGCCCGGTCCTTGATTCCCACTACATCCAGAAATTCCAGGGCGAGACGCATGGATTCATCCCAGTCCTGCTTCTTCAGAATCAGGGGGAGCGCCACGTTCTCCGCAGTGGTCAGTTTCGGGAACAGGTGGTAGTCCTGAAACACGAAACCGACGGTATGCAATCTGAAATCGGCCAGTTCGTTGGGACTGAGCCTCCAGATTTCTTTCCCCTCCACCACCACCGTGCCGGCATTAGGTCTCAGAATCCCGGAGATCATACTCAACAGGGTGGTCTTGCCGCTCCCCGAGGGGCCGGTGATATAGAGCATTTCGCCAAAATTGAGCTCAAAACTGACCTCACGCACCGCGTAGGTCCTGATATCCTCAGCCCCGAACCATTTCACCAGTCCGATGGCCTGCACTGCCGCCTCGCCCATGGCTAACCTCTGAAAATGTCGAACGGCTCTATTTTGATCACTTTTCTCACCGCGATGAAACTGGAAACCCCGGAGATGATGAGCACCATGATGAAGGCCATGCCGAGATTCAAATAGGTGATATCCGCGGCGTAATTTGGCACCTTGCTTTTGGCCACTGCGACCAGAAGGGAACAGAGGCCAATCCCCAGGCCGTACCCGGTCAATCCGGTGAACAGAGTCTGAAAGAGGATCATATAGACGAGTTCGGAGCCCTTGGCGCCGATGGCCTTCAGGGCGCCGAATTTCTCCAGATTTTCCAAAACGAAGGTGTAAAAGGTCTGGCCGCAAATGGATAGACCGACCAGGAAACTGATCAGGGTCATGATCAGGATGTTGGTGCCGATGCCGGTTTGATATTTGTAATAGTCGGCGATCATTTTCTGGAATTCGCTATTGGTCAGCGCCAAATAACCGGCCTTGGCCACCTGAGCCTTGATATAAGGGATGTCTTTGTCATTTTTCGGTTCAACTAAGATGTAAGCAATGGTGAAGCGCGTGGAAGGAATATACTCAATAGCCCGGGTGAAGGTGGTGTACAGGGTCGGGATGCCGAACAGGGTGCTGCTGGTCACCTTGGCGATCCCGACGACGACCCCCCGGTGGTCATTGATCTCAAAAGTTGTGCCGATTCCAGGGTTTTCTAGTTTGGAAAATTCTTCGTCCTTTACCACGATAAATCCATTATCGGCAAAAATATCGTCAATTTTCCCGGCGATCAGTTCAGGCCGGCCTACCAGGCTGGCGTCGTCCAGTCCGAGGACGGTGGCCGGCTGATAGGTGCCGTCCTGGAGTTTGACGAGGGCTACCCCGGAATATAACGGCACCGCGTATTTGACGCCGTTGATACTACGCACCGCGTCCAGGATGTAATCGGGCAACTGGATGCTGTTGAGCGGATTGTTGACGGAGGGGTCCATGACCCAGATGCTGGCGCCCACGTTGATGATGGTAGCCGAGGCCTTAGTCAGTATGCCGGAAAATACGGAGGTCAGTTGCACCATAAGAAAGACTGCGAAGGTGACCCCTACGACCAGTCCGGCAAACTTGCCACGGTCATTGACTAACAATTTGAAGGCGACCCGGAGGATTCCTATCATGGTTGGGCTCCCTCGCCCGGAGCCAGGCCGTAACCGTCGTCCTCCCCCTTTGCCAGTCCTCTCAGGGCGGCTAAAGAAAACCGGGTGATGTGGTCAGCCAGGGCGGCAATGTCTTCCGGTCTATACTGCTGCTGGGGAAAAAGCCGATGGATTACCTGACGGGCGTTGCGGGGATGGAGACATTGACCGATGATGCTCATTTGGCAGAGGCGAATCCGCTCAGCTGTCCTCCCGGCTCCCAGCAGTTCTCCCACGATGGCCGCCAACTTTTCTGACATCGGGCGAATCGTCTTTTCCACCAGGGCATCCAGACCAGCGGTGGGTTCGATCATTTCCTGGGCCATCAACTGGCCGGGCCAGGACGGCACCCCCTCAGCGAAGAGGCTGAACACAACATGATGGATAAAGGCGTGCAGACGCTGCGCCGCTGGGAGATCCGCACCCTCGTCGGAGGCCAGAGGGTATTTCTCCCGGGCGCGGGCATGGGCGTATTCCAGGACCGTGGCATACAGGCGTTCTTTATCACCGAAGTGATAGTTCACGGCCGCCAGATTGGCCCTGGCCCGGCGGCAAATTTCCCGGATGGTGGAGTTGCGGAACCCTCGTTTAGTAAAGACTGTCCCCGCCGCTTCCAGTAGACGCTGGCGGGTTTCGGCGCCGGTAGAGCTTTCTGAGGGGATATCCGTAATTGGAACCTCAAAAAAAGTAAACAGACGTTTAAAATGCTTGTATCAATCAATTGTTTTAATGTCAAGCAATAAATTAGTCAGGGAACGTAGGGCCTTTTCCGGTTAACTTCCCAAGGTCCCGGGAAGCCCTGAAATCAAAAAACCCCTTGAGATCTCAAGGGGTCTTTTTTAGGCTCGCATTTCGGGTCAATCAAGGACAGGTAATTTGGGCTGGCGGGCGCCGCCCGGCCGCTAAATCCAATCCCCGAGGGATCTTGAAGAAGTCTTGGGCAGCCCCCTAAAGAGGGCAGACACAAAGGTCCGCCCCCAAGGAGAGTATCACGATCTAGGAAAGGATACCGGAGAAATGAAGCTAACTTAGCCGGTTTCCGCGATTATTTGGTCTTGGGCTTGGCCGCCTTATGATGGGTGCCCCGCTCACCAAATCCCCGTTGTTTAGCCATCTGGCTGCGCTGTTTAGAATATTCCTTGCATACCAGAGGATATTTCTTGGGATCCAAGCAGTATCTCTGGAAATATTCTTTGGGCTGCAGCTTGTGGGCCTTGCGGATATGAGCCTTCAGGGTGCGCATCTTTTTCCCGCACTCCAGGCAGACTACGTGTTTCTCCGCGACAATCTCCTTCAGGGGCACGGGCGGTTTCTTGACCAGGCCAGCTTCTTTCCCCTTTTCCGGGACCAAGGCCTCCGGCATAACAGTGCCGCCTTCCATGGCACCCAGGACTTGGTAAACCTCTTTAATTTCCTCCACCAGCTCTTGGGGAGTCAGTTCGCTCATGGAGGCGTGAGCTATCACAATCTGCGACGTTAACCTTAACACTTCGCTGGCCATGGGAACCTCTCTTTTTTCTCAAGTTAGTTAAGACCCCTGTAAAAGGCCTGGCGGTCATCCGGTAAGATTCTTCGGCCGCTTCGCTCCCTCGGCATGACCCGTTGGGACTCTTTTTTCAGACATCTCTATTAGAGAATTTGATTATTAGATTTATTATTTATCATAGTCAAGAATTTTATGCGCTTTAAATTTAATTTTTTACTTTTTTTGACATGAGATTCTTTGAACGGTTATCTACCTCCTGGGCGGGCGGGGGCGCCCGGCACATAGAAGACCGCCCAGCCAGGTATTTTCATCATAAAGTAATGAGGCCTAATTAACATAGAACGGCTCAAAGCGCTCCGGGGCTCCGGGGACAATTTCATGCTTACCCCGGCCGAGATTGACATCGCCATCCTCCTGTGACATGGTGACTAGGGAAAAATTGATACCGGAAGGCCCAGGTGCAGGTTGGGACCGACAGCTCGACTCACCCGGGGGGCCGCCTGCGGCTCGGGCCGGAGGCCAGGGTTGGGAAGGGCGCCCCGGGCGAGCGTTGTTTTATCGGGTTTTTAAAGAGAGGGGAATGAGACGATGAGGATTTTCGCCATCGCCAACCAGAAGGGCGGCAGCGGCAAGACCACCACCAGCGTCAATCTGGCCGCGGCCTTGAGCGAACTTGAGCGCCGCGTCCTGGTGATGGACCTGGACCCGCAACACTCCAGCACCGACTGGTTTGGCATCAAGAACACCGGCAAAGAGGTGCTTGGCATCTTCACCGAAAACGGCGACCCTGCGGGATTCGTCCGGGAGGCCGGGACTCCGGGGGTGGACCTGATCCCGTCGTCCCCCTGGCTGGTGGGGGCGGAGAAGATTCTGGCCGGGGAAGTGGGGGCGGAAACCATTCTGCGGCGCAACCTCCAGCGCCTGCCGCCGGACCGCTGGGACTACCTTCTCATGGACTGCCCCCCCACTTTGGGGATTCTGACCGTCAGCGCCCTGGCGGCGGCGGAAGAGCTGCTGGTGCCGGTGGAGGCCCATGTCATGGCCCTGAGCGGCCTGGCCCAACTCCTGCAAACGGTGGAACTGGTCCGGGAGCGCCTCAATCCCAAGCTCAAAATCTCCGGTATCCTGGCCTGCCGGGTGGACGCCCGCACCCGCCACGCCCGGGAGGTGGTGGAGCAACTCCGGGAGCGGTCCGGCCCCTTGGTTTACCGTACCGTTATCCGGGAGAATATCCGCCTGGCCGAATGCCCCTCCTTCGGCCGCCCCATAACCCAATACGATCCCAAGAGCGCCGGGGCAGCCGATTATCTGGCCTTGGCCCGGGAGATCATCAGCCAGGAAGGGAGTTAAGCGATGGCCAAACGCAGCACCATCGGGGAAAATCCCCTGGATGCGCCGGTGGCGGATAATCCTCTGGACACCGTGTTGCCGGGAGCGGGGATGGCCAGCCGGACGGCCAGGGTGGAAGAGCGCCTGGATCTGCTGGAAGCCGGGCTGGCGGGATTGCAGACGGAGGCGGCCAGGGTCAAGAGGCTGGGGCCGGAAATTAGCTTTGATGCGGCGCAACTGAAGACCGAGATGGCCAGCCTCAAGGGAGAGATGGCGCGGCTGCAGGCGGCCTGGCCGCTCCTTCAGGCGGAGATCGCGCCGCTTAAGGCCGAAGTGGCCGGACTGAAAACGGAATTGGAGCAGCTCCGGGCCAAGATGACCCCTTCGGACATCCCCTGGTGGCTGGGCGGCAGAAAGAAGTGAGGCGAACCCACTAGATGTTGGGCTGCGCTGCCGGTGGCCGCCGGCGCCATCTCGGGTCCCTTAATGGACGGAGCGGTCCCTGGCCGCCTGGTTTGGCCAACAGAATGGTCAGGTCAACCATCCAAATGGATAAAAATAGGTCCAGGAAGGGCGAATGTTTCTATCCGGGATTGACTTTCTCGGAATGGTTACTAAACCCTAACAATAGGTAGCAAAAGGATGGAGATTAGCTAGATAGATAATGCGCCTTATTTGAGGTGGCAAGGATGGCCGCATGACCCCTCGGGAGCGGAGAAAGGATTTATGATGCCAGCCACCTCACCTGTAAGGCCCCTTCCCCTAGCCAACCGCCAGCCAGGCGATTTTCCCAGATCCCCCTTAACCGGACCCGCTCGTCGGTATACCGGCCGCGCCCTGCCTTTGGCAGGCGCAAACCTCCGTGAGCAACGGCAATTGGCTTAAAGGCCTTGAAGATATCTAGGGCGGGCCATGAATAAAAATCTTTTGTATAGAATCGTTCTGGCTGATGACCATGCGCTGGTGCGCCAGGGGATCAGGAAGATCATCGAGGAAGACAGCAGCCTGAAGGTCGTGGGGGAAGCCGGCGATGGCATGGAACTCCTGGAGATTCTGAAAACTAGCCTGCCGGATCTGGTTATTGTCGATATCGCCATGCCCAGGCTCCGGGGCCTGGAGGCGACCAAAAGGATTAAGCATCTTTATCCCCAGGTCAAGGTCATGATTCTCAGCATGCACCGCAGCAAGGAGTATCTGCGGCAGGCCGTGGCCGTGGGAGTCAGCGGCTACCTCCTCAAGGAAGACGCGGATACGGCTCTCCATACCGCCATCATGGCTGTCCGCGACGGCAAGGAATTCTTTTCCCCCCTGCTCGCCATCTATCCCCCCTTTCCGTGCAGCCCGAATCCCGGGCGCCAGCCAGGTGAGCCCGTTTTTCTAGCTCAAGCTGCCAACCGCGGTCAGCCGCCGGAATAACTTGCGTCTCCCAACATTTCAGGCACAGGTCAGTGGGAGCCGGGGGGGCGCCGCCAGGTTTTTTACTGGCAAAAATTTCCCAAAGTGTGTTAACTTATCAAGTTCAGGTAATAATTTTTCTAAAGAAAAGATCATGCCAGAGATATTGCGGGGAAATCCGGGAGAACGGCGCCTGTTTTTAGGCAATGAGGCCATCGTGCGCGGGGCCCTCGAGGCGGGGGTGTCCCTGGTCACCACCTACCCCGGCACCCCGGCCTCGGAAATCGGCGACCGCTGCTATGAAATCTCCCGGCAGACCGACCTGGCCTTTGAATACTCGGTGAACGAGAAGGTGGCCCTGGAGGTGGCCGCCGGGGCCGCGGCTTCGGGCTGGCGGGTACTCACCGCCATGAAGCACGTGGGCCTGAACGTGGCCGCCGACACCCTCATGACCCTGGCCTACTCGGGTGTCAAGGGCGGCATGGTCATCGTCAGCGCCGACGACCCCTCCCTGTTTTCCAGCCAGAATGAGCAGGATAACCGCTTTTACGCCAAAATGGCGGGGATCCCCATGCTGGAGCCGGACAGTCCCCGGGAGGCATTGGTAATGGCCAGGGCGGCCTTCTCCCTCTCGGAGGAACTTAACCTGCCGCTGCTGCTGCGCACCACCACCCGGGTGAACCACACCCGGGGACCGGTGACCCTGGGGGAACTCCCCTCCCGGCTGGGGCCGGGCCGCTTTCTCAAGGACCCTTTTCGCCTGGTGATGGTGCCGGCGGTGGCCCGCCTGGCCCATGCCCGGCTTCTGGAGGCCCTTTCCCGGGCCCGGGTTCTGGCGGAGAAGAGCCCCTTTAACCGGGTCAGCGGCCAGGGCCGCTGGGGAATCATCACCAGCGGGATGAGCCGGGTTTACGTGGCCGACGCCGTCCGGGAACTGGGGCTGGCCTCCGAGATCAAAATCCTGGAACTGGGATTTACCCACCCCCTGCCCGAGGAGCTTATCGGCGATTTTCTTCAGGGCCTGGAAAAGGTTTTGGTGGTGGAAGAACTGGAGCCGTACCTGGAAGAGGCGGCCAAGGTTGTGGCCCAGGGCCGGGGGCTGGCTTTGCCCATCCGCGGCAAGGGCCCGGGGCTGTTCTCCCGGCTCTATGAATTCCACCCCGGCCTGGTGCGGGAAATGATCGCCCGCGTCTTCGGGGTCGATTATCGGCCCTCGGCCATCACCATCCCGGAGCAGCTATGGGGCGGGGCCTTGCCGGACCGCCCCCCCAACCTCTGCCCCGGCTGTCCCCACCGGGCCATGTACTACGCGGTGAAGATCGCCCTCCGGGACCTTAAGATGGAAGGGATCTTTCCCACGGACATCGGCTGCTACACCCTGGGGCTCTTGCCACCGCTCTCCATGGCCGACTTTCTCATTTGCATGGGCTCCAGCATCAACACCGCCGCCGGCATCTCCCGGGCCACCGGCCAGAAGGTGGTGGCCTTCATCGGGGATTCCACCTTCTTTCATTCGGGGCTGCCAGGGCTGGCCAACGCGGTGCACCAGAGGCACGATTTCCTGCTGGTCATCCTGGATAACGGCACCACCGCCATGACCGGCTCCCAGCCCCACCCCGGGGTGACCCTGACTCCCCCCGGCTATCCGGGGAAGCCCCTGGATATCGCCGGGGTGGTGCGTGGTCTGGGGGTGGAGGCCCTCTGGGTGGTCAACCCCTTCAAATATAAAGAGGCCCTGGCGGCTACCAAGGAGGCCCTAGGCGCTGCGGGAGTGCGGGTGCTCATCTCCCAGGCCCCATGTTATCTCTACGAATCCCGAATTACCGGGAAGAAAAGGCAGGCCCGCTTCCAGGTCACCGGGGAGTGCGGGGAATGCCGGGATTGCCTGGACTACTTCGGCTGCCCGGCCATGTACCTGAAACCGGGCGGCAAGGGCAACCAGATGCTCATTGACGAAGATCTCTGCAGCGGCTGTGCCTTCTGCGTCCAGTGGTGCGACTGCATCCGGCCGGTGCAGAAGGGAGCAGGGAGCAGGGAGCAGTAAGCAGTGAGCAGATTTTTGGTAGGCCATACCTACCGTGGTTTAACTGGTGGCACAGGCGTCCCGCCTGTGCAAGAGTGGGAAACAGAATTGCTGATGGAAGAATTCGATGATGCTGAAATAGATATCCTAAGCGGGGTTTTCCTGCGAGGATAATGATTCCAAATTTTCATTTTATTTAACCATGACCGCCACCGAAAACAGAAAACCGAAAACAGGAAACAGCCCCAAAAACCTGCGCATCTTCCTCACCGGGGTGGGCGGCCAGGGGACCCTGCTGGCCAGCCGCATCCTGGGAGAAGCGGCCCTGGCCGCGGGGCTTGACCCTTTGGTGAGCGAGACCCACGGCATGGCCCAGCGGGGCGGCATCGTGGTCTCCACCCTGGTCCTGGGGGAGTTGCAGAGCCCCCTTATCTCCCAGGGGGAAGCCGACATTATCCTGGGTTTTGAGGCCCTGGAGACCTTCCGGGCCCTGGACCACTGCCATGCCGGCACCCTGGTGATCGCCAACACCGCGGCCATTGTCCCCTATCCGGTGGCCATCGGCCAGGCGCCCTATCCGCAGGTATCCCGGATGCTGGAGCTCATGGCGGCGCAGGTGGGGAGCCTGCTGGCCTTCGATGCCGGGGCCGGCGCCCGCCAGGCGGGCAGCCCTCTGACGGTGAACATGGTCCTGTTGGGGGCTCTGGCGGAGTTGGGGCGGCTGCCGTTCGCCGCCCCCCAGATTCTGGCGGTGGTCCGCAGCCGCACCAACCCCAAGTTCCTGGAAGCCAATTTGCAGGCCTTTGCCTGGGGGCAGGAAGCGGCCCGGGATGACCGGAATTGGCTGCGGCGGTGCGCCTGTTGAGGGAAAAGGCAAACGTAAAAATGAAGTAAAAAGGCAAAAGTTTTGCTTTTTACCATTGGCCTTTTGACTTAAGTTGGCGCTCGGGCTTGCATCACCGGGTAAAATTCTTAAATTTTGAGGATGAAACCGGGGTTAGCCGACCGACGCCAGGCCGCCAAGTACCGGCAACTGCCGCACACCGCCGACCTGGCCTGGCGCATCCGGGGGCAGAGCCTGGCTAAGCTCTTTGAAAATGCAGCCGGCGCCTTGACGGCCACCATGGTCGACCGCCGTTACTTGAGGCGCCGGGAAAGACGGACCGTTGAGCTGGAATCGCCGGACCGGGAAGCCCTGCTGATTGACTGGCTCAACCACCTGCTTTATCTTTTTGACGTGGAAGGGTTTTTGGGACGGGAATTCCACCTCACATCCCTGAGCGAGCGGCGCCTTAAGGCCACCGTCTGGGGAGAGGCCTTCGATCCCCAGCGGCACCCGGAGAAATCCGCGGTCAAGGCCGCCACTTACCACCAGCTGGAGATCAGGCCCTGGGGGGATGGCTGGCAGGCCATGGTGATTCTGGATTTGTAGTAGCAGTAGTCGTAGCCAGTAGCCAGAAAAATCAAACCATACTGGGTACAGACTTATGGATGGTGATTTTGAGTTTTTAATGGTTAGCGATCAAGTGTTAGCATGTAAGGTCCCCCTTTGAAAAAGGGGGGAAGTAAATACTGATAACTGGCTACTGATATGAAGCTGCGGCAGGTGGACGAGTACCGCTGGGAGATTCCCCGGGAGGGCAAGATGCGCACCCGGGGCTTGGTCTTCGCCTCCGCGGCGATGATTTCCAAGATCGGGGAGGACCAGAGCCTGCAGCAGGTGGCCAACGTCGCCACCCTGCCGGGGATCGTAGGCCCTTCCCTGGCCATGCCCGACATCCATTGGGGCTATGGTTTTCCCATCGGCGGGGTGGCCGCCTTCTCCCTGGAGGAAGGAGTGGTTTCCCCCGGCGGCGTGGGCTACGACATCAACTGCGGGGTGCGGCTGCTGCGCACCAACCTGCAGCGGTCCCAGGCGGAGTGCTGCATGGAGGAGCTGGTCAACGTCCTCTTTGCCAATATCCCCTCGGGGGTGGGCTCCCGGCGCCAAGAACTGAAGCTGGGCCTGCCTGCCTTGAAAGAGGTGATGCGCCAGGGGGCCGGCTGGGCGGTAAAGAATGGCTACGGGGATAGATCCGACCTGGACCACATCGAGGCCCAGGGCTGTATCGAGGGGGCCGACCCCGAGCGTGTCTCCCAGTTTGCCATGGATCGCGGCCGGGACCAGTTGGGCACCCTCGGTTCCGGCAACCACTTCGTCGAAGTGGGCTACGTCCAGGAGATCTTTGATGAGAAGCTGGCCGCGGCCCTGGGGCTTTTTAAGGACCAGGTGACCGCCATCGTGCACACCGGTTCCCGGGGGCTGGGCCATCAGGTGTGCGACGACTACATCAAGGTGATGCTCAAGGCCGCAGCCAAATACGGGATCGAGCTGCCGGACCGGCAGCTATGCTGCGCTCCCTTGAAATCGGCGGAGGCCGGGAACTACCTGGCGGCCATGGCGGCGGCGGCCAATTTTGCCTTTGCCAACCGGCAGCTGGTCACCCACTGGGTGCGGCAGTCCTTCGAGCAGGTCTTGAAGATCGGCCCCCGGGACCTGGGGATGGAGCTCATCTACGACGTGGCCCATAACATCGCCAAGATCGAGACCCACGAGGTGGGAGGAGGAGTCCGCAAAAAGCTTTGCATCCACCGCAAGGGCGCGACCCGGGCCTTTCCGCCGCACCACCCGGAGACCCCGGCGGCCTATCAGGATACGGGGCAGCCGGTGTTGATCCCCGGCGACATGGGGCGATACTCTTTCGTACTGGTAGGGACCGAAAAGGCCCTTACCGAGACCTTCGGCAGCACCTGCCACGGGGCCGGCCGGGAGATGAGCCGGCACCAGGCCCTGAAGGTGGCCAGGGGCCGCTCCATCGTCCGGGAGCTTAAGGACCGGGGCATCGTGGTCCGGGGCGCCGGCCGGGCCACCATTGACGAAGAGATTTCCGAGGCCTATAAAGACGTGGCCATGGTAGTCGATGTCTGCCAGGGCGCCGGCATCTCCAAAAAGGTGGCGAAGTTGAAGCCGTTGGGGGTTATAAAAGGGTAGTTTTGAGTTTCGAGTTTTGAGTTAAAATGTAGCCGCAGGCTTTAGCCTGCGGATTTTATAAGAAACGCGCCAAGGCGGCGCAGGCTAAAGCCTGCGGCTACAAAAATTAAAGACTAGATTCTTCGCCGTTGGCGGCGGCTCAGAATGACTGCACAGGCGGGACGCCTGTGCCACCAAACCAAAAGGAAAAGGTGGGCAGTGCCCACCCTACAGACCTGGCAAACCTCGGAATCGAGGTGCCCAAGCAGAGATTGGAAACGAGAGGAATAATTTTTTTAATCGAAAACCGAAAACCGAAAACCGAAAACGGTCTTTTAAATGTTCGATCGCCTAACCGATAAACTGGCCCAGGTCTTCAAGAAGCTGAAGGGCCACGGCAAGCTCACCGAGGCCCAGGTGCAGGAGGCCCTGCGGGAGGTGCGCCTGGCCCTGTTGGAGGCCGACGTCAACTACAAGGTCGCCAAGTCCTTCATCGAGCGGGTCAGGGAGCGGGCCGTGGGCGAAGAGGTGATGCGCTCCCTCACGCCGGCCCAGCAGGTGGTGAAGATCGTCCATGAAGAACTCACCGGCCTGTTGGGGGGAGAGTCCCCGCGGCTGGACCTGAGCGGCCGGCCTCCCGTCGCCCTGATGCTGGTGGGTCTGCAGGGATCGGGCAAGACCACCACCGCGGCCAAGCTGGCCCGGCGCCTCAAGAGCCAGGGCCGCCAGGTCTATCTGGTGCCCGCCGACGTGCAGCGCCCGGCGGCCATCGAGCAGCTCCAGCGTCTGGCGGCGGACTGCGGGGTGGCGGCGCATCCCACCGACCCCGGCCAGAACCCGGTGGCCATCGCCGGGGCAGCCATGGAGGCGGCCTACGCCGCGGGCTACGACACGGTGATCCTGGACACCGCCGGGCGCTTGCACATCGACGCCCCCTTGATGGAGGAGCTCAAGGCCATCAAGGAGAAGGTGGCGCCGAACGAGATTCTCCTGGTGGCGGACGCCATGACCGGACAGGACGCGGTGCAGGTGGGCCAACGTTTCCACGATCTCCTGAAGCTCACTGGGGTGATTCTCACCAAGGTGGAAGGGGACGCCCGGGGCGGCGCCGCCCTCTCCATGCGGGAGGTGGTGGGCAAACCCATCAAGTTTCTGGGGGTGGGGGAGAAGCTGGACGCCCTGGAGGTCTTCCACCCGGACCGGCTGGCCTCCCGCATCCTGGGGATGGGGGACGTCCTCACCCTCATCGAGAAGGCCCAGGAGTCCTTTGACGCCGACCAGGTGAAGGCCCTGGAGCAGAAGCTGCGCCGGGAGGCCTTCACCCTGGACGATTTTCGGGAGCAGTTGCGGCAGATCAAGAAGATGGGCTCCATGGAGCAGTTGCTGGGCATGATTCCCGGCCTGGGCAGCAAGATCAAGGCCATGAAGAACATGCAGCCCGACGAGCGGGACCTGAAAAGGGTGGAGGCCATCATCGGCTCCATGACCCCGGGCGAGCGGGCCGACCACCAGATCATCAACGGCAGCCGCCGGCGGCGCATCGCCCTGGGCAGCGGCACCTCGGTGCAGGATGTCAACCGCCTGCTGAAGAATTTCACCGTGACCCAAAAGATGATTAAGCAGATGGCCCACGGCGGCAAGAAGATGAAAGGCCTGATGCCCAAGTTTTTTTAAAAAGCAGAATTGATTCTGCGAAAAGCTTCCGAAAAAAAAAATTATGGAACGCCTTTTAGAATTATTGGAGAAATTTGAAACATTAGGCCGCCAATTAAAATTCAAGATTATTGGGAGAAGGGGCATCAAGTCCCCCTTTGAAAAAGGGGGGATTTAGGGGGATTTAAATCCCCCCTAACCCCCCTTTAATAAGGGGGGGAGAATATAAAGATAAAATTAGGCCGGTCCAGTGGCTTGAAGGAGGATTACCCTCCCCCTTATTGCCTCTAAGGTTGGACCCGATCACATCCGAAGGAGGAGAGAGCAGCTCTAATGGCGTTACGTATCCGTTTGGCCCGTTTCGGCGCGAAAAAGCGCCCCTACTACCGCATCGTGGTGGCTAATAGCGAGTCTCCCCGGGATGGTAGCTTCCTGGAAATCATTGGCACTTACGATCCGCGTCAGGACCCTGCCGCGGTCACGGTGAAGGAAGACCTGCTGGCCCAATGGGTCAGCAAGGGCGCCACGCCCACCGACACCGTGGCCAGCCTTCTGAAGAAGCGGCCTCAAGCCGCGGCGGCGCCGGAGGCCTGAACGCTCGCCCAGGGACCAGACCCGGGGAGGTTGGTTGCCCCACCCCTTGACAGAGGTGGCTACTATGAAAGAGTTGATCAAGTTCATCGCTCAGGCCCTCGTGGATAATCCTGAAGAGGTGCAGGTCAACGAAGTCGAAGGGGAGCAAACCTCGGTTATCGAACTCAAGGTGGCCAAGGAAGATCTGGGGAAGGTGATAGGCAAGCAAGGGCGCACCGCCCGGGCTATGCGCACCATTCTCAGTGCCGCCTCCACCAAAATTCGCAAGCGGGCGGTGTTGGAAATCCTTGAGTAAAGGGCACGATTCACCCTCCCATCTCATCGGCTTGGGACGGATTTCCGGAGCCCAAGGCCTGGGCGGGGCCGTCAAGGTTCGTCCCGATGCCGCGGCCGCCACCACCGACCCGGAGGTCTTTCAGGCCCTGGCCGAAGTGGTGATCGGCGAGCAAACCTATGCCGTCCTCCAGGCGGATCGCCTCAAAAACCAGGTGCTGCTCCGGCTGGCCGGCGTCGAGACCCGGACCCAGGCGGAGCAGTTGAGCGGCAGGCAGGTCTTGGGAGACCGCCGGCGCTTTCCCCCGTTGCCGCCGGGGGAATACTACTGGTTTCAACTGCTGGGATTGCCCGTCTACGACGCCGGGGACGGGGCCCTGCTGGGCCGGCTGCAGGAGATCCTGCCCACCCCGGGCCACGACGTCTACGTGGTGGTCCAGGGCCAGCGGGAGCTCCTCCTCCCCGCGGTGGCGGAGGTGGTGCTGGAAATCAACCTGAAGGAAGGGTTCCTGAAGGTGGCGCCGCCGCCGGGATTGCTGGAAACCTATGCGCATTGATCTGCTGACCCTGTTCCCGGAATTTTTCAGGTCGCCGTTGGCCGAGAGCATGTTGCAGCAGGCCCAGATCCGGGGAGCCGTGGAGTTTAAGGTCCTGAACCTGCGGGATTACACTACGGACCGTCACCAGGTGACGGACGACCGTCCCTACGGCGGCGGCCCCGGCATGGTGATGCTGATGGCGCCCCTGGTGGCGGCCATCCGGGCGGCCCGGCAGGAAGACCCGCAAGTTTGCATCCTCCTGCTGAGCCCCCAGGGCCTCCTCTTTAGCCAGGATAAGGCCGGGGAGCTGGCGGCCTTGCCCCATCTCCTGCTAATCTGCGGCCATTATGAGGGGGTGGACGAGAGGGTCAAATACTATATTGACGGAATGCTCTCCATCGGCGATTATATCCTGACGGGGGGGGAGATCCCGGCCCTGGCCGTGCTGGACGCGGTGACCCGGCTGCTTCCCGGGGTATTGGGAGGCGAAGGGGCCGCCGCAGATGATTCATTTCAGACCGGGTTGCTGGAATATCCCCATTACACCCGGCCCCGGGATTTCGAAGACCACCGGGTGCCCCAGGTGTTGCTGGAGGGCGACCACCGGCGCATCCGGGAGTGGCGGCGGCAGCAGGCCCTGCTCCGCACCCGGGCCTCACGGCCGGACCTCCTGGCCAAGGCGCCCTTGGCGCCGGAAGATCGAAAGTTTATCGAAACCCTGGCCGAAACGCCGGAAGAAGACAGGTGAAAATTATGGAACGGGTTAATCAATTGGCCCGGGAGCAGATGCGGGCGGATTTGCCCGCTTTTCGCCCCGGGGATACCGTGGAAGTGTACGTGCGCATCGTGGAAGGTGAGAAGGAGAGGATTCAGATCTTCAAAGGGGTGGTCATCCGGAAACGGGGCGGCCTCACCGGGGCAAGCTTTACGGTGCGCAAGGTCTCTTACGGAGTGGGGGTGGAGCGCATCTTCCCCACCCATTCCCCCAATATCGACAAGGTGGTGGTTCTCACCCGGGGCGACGTCAACCGCAGCCGCCTTTACTACCTGCGGCAGCGGGTGGGCAAGGCGGCCCGCATCAAAGAAAAGCGGACCCCCATCGCATGAGCCGGCTCCCGGGCAGCGGCAAGATGTTTGCTGACCCGGAGGCTTTTTGGCGCCTTCAAGGTTTAAGCCTGATCGCCGGGGTGGACGAAGTCGGCCGGGGCCCGCTGGCCGGACCGGTGGTGGCCGCGGCAGTGATCTTGCCTGCCCCTCTCGAGAGGCGGATTTCCGGACTCCGGGATTCCAAGTGCCTGGCCCCCGAGGCCAGGGCCGTCCTGGATCAAGAAATCCGGGCCGCCGCCCTGGCCTTTGCCATTCGGGAATTGAGTGCCCGCCAGATTGAAATTCTGGGGATCCTGAAGGCCTCCCTCAAGGTCATGGCCCTGGCGGTGCGGGCCCTGACTCCCATCCCTCAGATGGTCCTGGTGGACGGCCACCTGCCCTTGCCTCTGACCTTTCCGCAGCAGCCGGTGATTAAGGGGGATGCCCTTTGCCCCTCCATCTCCGCGGCCGCCATCGTGGCCAAGGTGTACCGGGACCGCCTCATGGAGGAGTTGCACCGGCGCTATCCCCAGTACCATTTTGCCCGGCACAAGGGCTACGCCACCCCTGAACACCTGGAGGCCCTCCGCTGCTGGGGCCCCTGCGACCAGCACCGCCGCACCTTCCGGGGTGTGAAGGAATGGGTTGGCGGATTAACTACAAAATAGGTGGGGCGGCCGTCCCTGGCCGCCGGTCTGAGGGTGGCGGGCGGGGACGCCCGCCCCACCGGGTATTTTTAATATTAAGAGGGCTAATATGTGTCCGCCGCCGACTACCCGGCGCCAACTGGGCGACGCCGGGGAGGACCTGGCCGCCTCCGCCTTGAAAAGGCAGGGTTATAAGATCCTGGAGCGCAATTATCTCACGCCTCTGGGTGAGATCGACCTCATCGCCCGGCAGGGCAAAGTGTTGGTGATCATCGAAGTCAAGACCCGCCGGGGGGAGCGCTTCGGTACTCCCCAGGAGGCCGTGTCCGCCGCCAAACAGAACAGATTGCGGCGCCTGGCCGATTATTACCTGAAACAGAAACGTCTGGGAGCGGACGTGCTGGTGCGCTTTGACGTGGTGGGGATCACGGTTAATGACCAGGGGCCGCAGATCGAAATAATTCAGAATGCCTTTTGAGGGTTGCGGTGGGCACTGCCCATCGAATAACTATCTAAACTCTAAGGGAAAAGAGAGCCTCCCTGGTCTGAGATCCAGCCCCCCCATTTATCGCCAATGGTCTCTGGAACCTTACACATCGTCGCCACGCCCATCGGCAACCTGGAGGACATCACCCTGCGGGCCCTGCGGGTGCTCAAGGAGGCGGACCTGATCGCCGCCGAGGACACCCGGCGCACCAGAAAGCTCCTGAGCCACTACGGCATCGCCACCCCCCTGATCAGCTACCACGCCCACAACCGGGAGAGCCGGGGGCCGGAGTTGATCAGCCGCCTTCAGGACGGCCAGCAGATCGCCCTGGTGAGCGACGCCGGCACCCCCGGGTTTTCGGACCCCGGCGCCGACCTGGTGGCCCTGGCCTGGGAGGCGGGGGTCAGGGTGGAGGCCGTGCCCGGCCCCGCCGCCGGAGTGGCGGCCCTCTCGCTTTCCGGCTTCAAAGGGGATATACTTTTTATAGGTTTCCTGCCCCGGGGGGAAGGCCGGCGGCTCAAGCTCTTCGCGGGGCTGGCCCGGGAGCCGCGGGTCCTTATCCTTTACGAGTCTCCCCGGCGCCTGAGCCGCACCCTGGAGGAACTGGCCGCCACCATGCCTGATCGCCGGGTCCTGGTGGTTAGAGAGCTTACCAAGAAATTCGAGCAGAGCTGGCGGGGCCCGTTGCCCCAGGTGGCGGCAGAGCTTAAGGACGCGGCCATCAAAGGTGAATGCGCCCTGGTGCTGTCCCTCCCCGGGGAGCAGGCGGCCGCGCCACTGGACGTGGAGGGCTGTCTCCTGAAGACCGCCCAGGAACAGGGCCTCAGCGGGCGGCGGCTGACGGAGACGGTGGCGGCAGCCCGGGGGCTGCCCCGGCGCCCGGTCTACCAGGCCTACCTGGCCTTGAAGGAGCAGGGGCGGCTGAAGTGAATCTGAGCCAGTGTAGTGTTTCAGGGAAATCATCCATGAGTTCCAAGCCACAGCCGGATATCCTGGAGGAGACGCTGCAGCCGGAGCAGCCGGCGCCCGCTCCGGCGGTGGAGCGGGAACTCTGGGTGGAAAACCGCCTGGGCCTCCATGCCCGGCCAGTGGCCAAGATTACCGCCCTGGCCCAGGGTTATGAGGCCACCAGCATCACCCTGGAGAAAGACGGGGTGGTGGCGGACGCCCGGGATCTGTTGGCCATCCTGTCCCTGGACTGCCCCCAGGGAAGCCGCCTGGTGTTGCGGGCCAGCGGACCCCAGGCCCGGGAGGCGGCCATGACGATAGCCTCGCTGTTCGCCCGCAAGTTTGGAGAGACATGAGCCGGGAAAACCGTTCCCTCCAGGGTATCCCCGCCTCCCCTGGGATAGTCATAGGGCGGGTCCAGGTCCTGACTGAGGCCGCCCAGGTCAGCACCCGCCACCTGTACACCAAAGAGGATGTGGACGAGGAACAGGAGCGTTTCCGGCAGGCGGTGGACCAGATCGAATCGGAGCTGACCGTCCTCAAGGAGGGAATTTCCGAGGACCTGAAGGAGCACGCCCACATCCTGGAGCTGCACCTGTTGATTCTCCGGGACCGGATGCTCAACTCCGAAACCCTGAGGCTTATCCAGGAGGAAAACCTCAACGCCGAACGGGCCTTGCACCAGGCGTACCTGAAGATTAATGAGCTATTCCAGCGCATCGGCGACAAACATATCCGGGGCCGCCTGGCTGACGTGGAGATGGTTTACCAGCGCCTCATGGGGCGGCTCACCGGCAAAGACTCCCGCAAGCCCTTCTCCTTCAAAGAGCCGGCTATCATGGTGGCCCGGGACCTATCGCCTGCTGAAACCACCCAGATGGACAAGGCCCAGGTACTGGGATTCATCACCGAGCGGGGCGGCAAGACCTCCCACACCGCCATCATCGCCCATTCCCTGGATATCCCCGCGGTGGTGGGGCTGGATAACGCCACCCAGGAGATCGAATCCGGGGACCTGCTGATCCTGGACGGCATTACCGGTCTGGTGATTTTGAACCCGGATGACGAAACGCGCCGGACTTACCAGACCCGGCGGGCGGATTTCGAGGTCTTCAAGTCGGAGGTGTTCCTGGGTTGCAGCATGCCCGCCACTACCAGCGACGGGCTGCCCACCCGGGTGCTGGCCAACATCGAGATGCCGCAAGAGGTGGCCATGGCCACCAAGTGCGGGGCCGACGGGGTGGGACTGTACCGCACCGAGTTTCTCTATCTGCGCCAGCGCCATCTGCCCACGGAAGAGGAACTTTTTCAGGATTACCGGCAGGTGGTGGAGGCCATGGCGCCCCGGGTGGTAACCATCCGCACCCTGGACATCGGCGGGGACAAATTTCTGTCGCCCCTGGAGTACGCTCCGGAGATGAACCCGGCCTTGGGGCTCCGGGCCATCCGCTTCTGTTTAAAGGAGCAAACGATCTTCCGGACCCAGCTCAAGGCCATCCTCAGGGCCTCGGCCTTCGGCCAGGTGCGGGTCATGTTTCCCCTGATCTCCAGCCCCAGGGAGATGCAGGAGGCCCGGCAGCTCCTGGAGTTGGTAAAAAAAGAGCTGAAAAGGGAAAAGGTCCCCTTCGACCCGGAACTCCCGGTGGGAGCCATGATCGAGGTGCCCGCCGCGGTGACCCTGGCGGATCTGCTCACCCGCTATGCCGATTTTTTCAGCATTGGCACCAACGACCTGATCCAGTATGCCCTGGCCATCGACCGGGTCAACCAGCAGGTGGCGGACATGTACCAGCCCCTGCACCCCGCGGTGCTGCGCATGGTGCGGGACGTGGTGCAGGTCGGCCACCAGGCCGGCATTCCCGTGGCCATGTGCGGAGAGATGGCCGGCGACCCCCTCTACATCCCGGTGCTCCTGGGCCTGGGGGTGGAGGAATTCTCCATGAACACTATGGCCATCCCGGTGGTCAAAAGGGTCATCCGCATGACCTCTCAAGCAAAGGCCAGGGAAACCGCGGCGCGGGCCTTGCGGTTGCACACCGTGGAAGAGGTCAACGACTACGTCACCGGGGAGATGGACCGTCTCTTTCCGGAAATCTTCAGATTTGGCCGCCCTCTGGCCACTAAGCTGGCAAAATGAGCCAAGACGACATCAAGATCATCTGCCGCAACCGCAAGGCCTATTTCGAATACGCCATCGACGCCCTTTATGAGGCCGGCCTGGTGCTGAAGGGCACGGAAGTCAAATCCCTGCGCCAGGGCAAGGCCAATATCGACGACGCCTTCGCCAACTTCCGGGGCGGCGAGATCTTTCTCCACAACGCCCACATCAGCCCCTATTCCCACGCCGGACCGGAGAGCCACAACCCGGAGCGGCCCCGGAAACTCCTCATGCACCACTGGGAGATGCGGCGCCTGCTGGGCAAATTGCAGGAGCGAGGCTACACCCTGATTCCAGTGCGCCTCTATTTTCGGGACCAGCACGCCAAGGTGGAACTGGCCCTGGCCAAGGGCAAGAAGAAGTACGATAAACGGGAGAGCATCAAACGCCGGGAGCAACAGCGGGAAATGGAGCGGGCCCGGAGACATCGCTGAGGGAACCAGGAATGGATTTTTTTGAGAGGCTTGCCGAGAATCGCATTCAGGAAGCCATCGAGGCCGGGGTCTTCGATGACCTGCGAGGCAAGGGCCGACCCTTGCGCCTGGAGGATGAATCCCACATCCCGCCGGAACTCAGGATGGCTTACAAGATCTTGAAGAACGCCGAGTGCCTGCCCCCGGAGCTGGAAGTGCGCAAGGAAATCGTGACCTTGCAGGACCTGGTGGCCGGCCTGAAGGATGAAGCCGAGAAGCTGAAGCAGATGCGCCGCCTCAATTTTTTGATAATGAAGTTAAGCATGATGCGTCCGGTGTCGGCCCAGATCGTGGAGCACGAGCTTTATACCCCGAAAATTCTGGAGCGGTTGGAGAGCAAGCCCAGGTAGCGGTTAGCTTCCTTAAAGGGGGCCAATAACCAAACCCTGAGCCGAGCACTCGGAACTCGATGAAGCTCCGTTGGGATCACCCACTAACGCGGCGCCGCTTGCCGGCCCTGGCCCGAATCCTGGTGCAGGCCTATCTGCGGACCTGTCCGGTGGAACTGGTGATCGACCCCGGGCTCAAGGAGCGGTTGCTTTCAGGGCAGCAGGCGCTCTACACTACCTGGCACTGCCACCTGCTATTTCCCCTCTTTTATGTCCGCCACTACGAAGGGCAACTGTCGCCTCTGGTGCTAATGGCCAGCCCCAGCCGGGACGGGGAATTCATCGCCGAAGTGGCCCGGGGGTTGGGATTCGCCATCAGCTCCGGCTCCCGGCGCAAGGGCGGAGTGCAGGCCCTGCAGCAGATGGCCGGCTATTACCGCCGCGGTTATAGCTGCGGCCTGATTGCCGACGGTTCCCGGGGCCCGGCCCGGGTGGCCCAAAACGGCCCTCTCTATTTGGCCCGGATCACCAATGGACCCATCGTGCCGCTGGCGGTGGCCGCCAGTCGCCGGAAAATCTTCCAGACCTGGGACCGCTTCGTCCTCCCCTTGCCTTTCAGCCGCCTGGTTCTACTGGTGGGCGAGCCTCTGAACGTGCCCCCAGAGGCCAGAGGAGCCGCCCTGGAGGCCCTGCGGCAGGAACTGGAAGCCCGCCTCAACGGACTTTTCCACCAGGCTGTCCATTATTTTCCTTCCTGAAATTTTTCCTGAAAAATCTCCCCTGAGGCGCAATAATTGATTGCCAAGCCTGGATAAAATGTTAAATTTAAAGAAAATAAACTGATTGGCACGACGGATTAAATATATGCGTTTTGAAGAATTAGAGGCCCAGACACTGGACCAGATCGGCAGCCCGGAAGGTCAAGCCCAGGCCAGGATCATGGTCCAGAATCATCAGGTTCGGCATGGATACCGGTTGCCCGACCGCCTCCGGGGCGTGGTGTTTGACCCCCAGCCCTACACGGTGGAGGTGAGGATCCAGGACGACCAGCTTTCCTACCAGTGCGACTGCCCCCAGGCGGAGGAAGAGGAGATCTGTCCCCATGTACTGGCCCTGCTGCGGACCTGGGTGGAGGAACCGGACTTATTTTTAAGCCAGCAGGAGCTCAAGGACCGCCTGAAGAAATATTCGAAGAAAGAGTTGCTGGAGATCATCCTGGATCTGGCGGACCGGGCCCCCGAGGTGCGAGGCGTCCTGAAGGAAGAGGATCAGGGACTCGATGATATCCTCGAATCCATCGACCGGGTGGTGGAGGAGACTTCGCCGGAGGCCCAGTCCGTGGCCGATGCCGAAGGCAAGCTGCGGCGGGCCCAGGCCCGGGCCGATCGGCTGGCCCAGAGCGGCCGCCTGGCGGAAGCCCGTTCCATCTATTTCTATCTCCTGGACAGCATCCTCAGCCTGGAGGAGAAATTCCAACGGGCGGACCTGTTCGGGCTGGATCTTAAAAATGAATTATTCGAGGAATATTGCCAGTTTATCCACGAAGACCGCCACCTGGAAAAAGAACTGGTGCAGCAGGAAATCGAGCAATTGGAAAGCCGGGCCCCGGTCTTTTTTCACGGAGGACAGGACCTGAGCGAAATCAAGCGCGATCTGGCCCTGTAAGGCAGTTTTCGGTTTCTCCTGATTTCTCGTAATTTTTCAGGGGCGGGTGAGCCAACCCGCCCCGTTTTTTTCACGCCAGCCGGGGCGGACCCGGTACCCGGTTCCGTCCCTTCCCAAAATCGCGCCTCAAACTGTCAGGACCCGGGCCCTAAGGGGCGCCGGGTCTTTTTGGTTCAGGCCTCTGGGCTGGGACGGCTGCGGCGGGCGGCGCCAGGATGGTCTTCTGGTAGATGCGCAGCAGCGACAGCAGGAAGGAGAGGATCAGGGGTCCCAGGATAAAGCCGATCATCCCGAAGTAGGTGATGCCCCCCAGGATGGAGAAGAGGATGAAGATGCTGGGGGTGGTACCGCCGCCTTTCACCAGGAAGGGCTTCAAAACATTGTCGATGATGGTCACCACTACTCCGCCCCAGATGATCAGGCCCACCCCCGCGCCAACATGGCCGGTGCACAGGAGATAGATGGCCGCGGGCCCCCAGATGAGGGCGCTGCCCACGATGGGGATCACCGCCGCCGGGATCATCACCGTGCCCCAGAAGGCCGGCTGGGGCAGCCGGAAGACCAGGAAGCCCACCCCTCCCAGTGCCCCCTGGACAACTGCGACGATCACCGTGCCCCAGAGGGTGGCCTTGATGGTGGCCTCGGTCTCCCGGAGGATCGTTTGGTTATGGGAGGCATCCAGGGGGGAGAGTTTTATGAGTTCGGCGATAAAGACGTCCCCCTGCAGGAACATGAAGAAGGCAATGAACAGCACCAGCAGCAGGTCCAGGAAGAAGTAGGTGAAGCCCCTGATCAGGCCGATAGCATTGTAGTAAATGAAGGAGCTGGCGCTGCTCACCACCGTCCGGACGATCTGCTCCAGTTTGATCTCTCCCGGGGGCAGCGGCAAATTCAAATGGACCAGATAAGCCTCCAAGGCGTCGGTTTTGGCGGCGATCCAGACCCAGAACTGGCCCCCTTGCATGCCTCTGGTCACCTGGCTGGAAAATTCCAGGGCCTGGCTGGCAATGATGCTCATCAGACTGAAGAGGGGGATCAGGATAAGCAACAACAGGATGAGGCAGGTGAGGGCGGAGGCAGGGGCCCGCCGTCCCCTCAGCAGCCGGGTCAGGGCCTGGAACAGGGGTCTGGCGGTAAAAAAGAGCACCAGGGCCATGAAGATATCAATCAGATAGGGTTTGATGATGAGATATGAAAAATAGAGGACCAGGAGGGTGATGGCCCCCAAAAACAGCCGGGCGAAATGGCTGGGAAGGGCGCTTTTTTCCTCCGGGGGCGGGCACGGGGGGCAGGCCGCGGCCGCGGGGGCCTGGGGCGGAGGTGGCGGAGCCTTCGTCTTTGGGGTTCCCGGTTCTTTCATGGCAGTTAATGGAGGCTAATATACGGCAAAAACCGGGGTTTGCAAAGATGAAAAGGAGGGCCCCAGGCACCATCTCGTTCCCAAGCTGCAGATTGGGAAGCAGGGGTAAAAGGGGAAAAGGGGAAAAGGGGAAAATCAATTTGATCTTCATTTTCCCCATTTCCCATCCTTCCTAAGCTGCAGCTTGGGAACGTCATTATCCGGCAAACCTCCGGTTTATCTGGCGCCGTAGGGGCGGGTTTTAAACCCGCCCCTACGTTTTTAGGGTGGGTTGACCGGGGCGTGGGGGCAAGGCTGAGGTCGGCAGCACTGTCGTCAGTGGCACCGGCATCCTGCCGGTGGAAAAAAAAGCACAGGCGAGACGCCTGTGCCACCAGATAGGGTGGGTGTTGCCCATCTTATTGAACTTATTTAAGCCGGGATTAGACTGGTTCTAAATAATTAATAATTAATTATGGTTTAGTCTCTTTTTTCTATTATCTCGCTGATATCCTCTCTATTTTCAAAATCCTCACCAAAAACCTCTTTATAAGCCTTCAAAAAATAACCAGAGGAACGAAATTCCTTAAAAACGGGCCAATCAACATAACTTTGCTTGTCCAACCATACATTATTGGTCCCTATTTTCTTCATTAAGTCTGGTGCAATTTTAAATTCGTCTTTTAAAATTGCAACACACAACTTAAAAACGTTATCAGAAGCAGACCAATCTTCTTTATCCAATATTTGTTTAGCTACTAAATTATCCCCTGAAAATTTGTATGCTATTGCAGCATTGATGATATAAATTCTCCTTCTGGAATCATCGCTGTATTTTTTAAGAACATTAATAGCGAAATCCGAAGAAATTTTTGCTAAATCATACTGCTCCAAACATAATAAATGATAAATTATATCGCTTCCCAAATGTTTATCAGCTTCCTCAATTTGATCTGGCCTTAATTTCCTCCAAAGAACATGAGATAATTTAACACCAACCTCAAATAAGCACCTAAAAGCCTCATCAAAATATGTTGGGGAGACTGACAATCGATTGCCTGGCCTACATTTATCTAGTTTCACTCTATTAACCTTGCAGACATCTAAATATTGCTGGGATACAATACCATCGCAATGTGCAAAAAGATTTCGTCGCTGAGTAAGTTCAACAAAAGTAGGCCAAATGGACAAGCCTTCCTTTAATTTTATATCGAATTTATTTTGTAGCCAATCGAATTGTTCTACGTGGCTTTTCCTTAGTAGCTCTTCCACCTCTTTTTCTATTATATATTGCTTGGCGTCCTCAATATTTTTAAATTCTATTAGTCTCGTATAGCTAATATTTTTTTCTGAAGCGTTCAGAATATCTGGTTTTAGCCTATACAAGCATCTAATCAAATCACCGAGAAAAGCGTCATAAATGCTTATGAGAGACACTATATAATTCTTCGGGATGATATCCAATGACAGGATTAATCTGTGTAGGTCTGTGGATATTGTTTTAAATCGTTGGTAATTAGTTGTATTCAGCTTTAGGACATACTTTTTCTCGCCGTCAGTCTCATTTTTCTCGGCATATTTCTTAAAGAAATCGTTAAGAACTTTGCCATGTTTTTCGCATTCTAAACCCATTGTTGATATAACTATAGGTAACGATGCTGATAGACCTTCGATGCTTCTCATGAACCTATCGATTACCTGGGTAATAGCAATTTGATTCCCAGGCTTCTTGTCTTTGGATTTTTGATTCTTGCGGCCCATTGTTACTCTTCCTAAGTGGTCCTTCAAATTATAAATTCATAAAATGATGGGGTTATAAAGGTCAGAATCAACTGCACCTCGAAAAACCGCAACTGCGGCAGACCAGGCAGCCGCCTTCGGGTTCGATGGAGCCTCCGCAGTCGGGGCAGGAGCCCATGGTGGCCATAGTCGACTCCGGCTGGTCCACCTGGGCCACGCTGGCCAGGACCTTGGCGATGGCGTCGGGGCAGGAGAGCACCTGGCAGCCGTTCTGCCAGTTGGGGCTGGGGCAGCGGATGCCGGTGATCTGTTTGATGATGGAGTCGATCTTGACCCCGGAGCGCAGGGCCAGGGAGATGAGGCGGCCGGTGGATTCGATCTGGGAGCTGGCGCAGCCGCCGGTCTTGCCCATCTGGGCGAAGACCTCGCAGAAGCCCAGGTGGTCGCGGTTCACCGTAACGTAGAGTTTGCCGCAGCCGGTGGTGATCAGCTCGGTCGCCCCGGTGGTCCGCTCCGGCCGGGGCCGGGGGGTGATGTATTCCAGTTCGGCCTGGGGGCTGGCGCCGAAGCTGAGGACCTGGTCCTCCCGGCTGCCGTCCCGGTAAATGGTGACCCCCTTCAAGCCCAGGGAGTAGGCCGACAGATAGACCTGGCGCACGTCGTCGGGGGTGGCCTGGTGGGGGAAGTTAACCGTCTTGGAGACCGCATTGTCGGTGAACTTCTGGAAGGCCGCCTGTAGCTTGATGTGCCAGAGGGGGGAGACCTCGTGGGCGGTGACGAAGAGGCGCCGCAGGTCCTGGGGGATCTCCTTGATATCCCGGATGGAGCCGCTCTGGGCGATGCCCTTCATGAGATCAGGGGAATAGAAACCCTGTTGTTTGGCGGCTGCTTCGAAAAGGGGGTGGACCTCCACCAATTCGGTGCCCTCCAGGACCCGGCGGACGAAGGAGACTGCGAACAGGGGCTCGATGCCACTGGAGCAGCCGGAGATGATGCTGATGGTGCCGGTGGGGGCGATGGTGGTGGTGGTGGCGTTGCGCATGCGGCCCAGGCCGTTGCCCTCGAAGCGGCTGCCGGGGTAGGTGGGGAAGTTGCCCCGCTGGTCCGCTAACCTGGCGGAGGCCAACCGGGACTCCTCCTGGATGAAGGCCATGACCTGTTCGGCCACCGTCACCGCCTCCTCGGAGTTGTAGCGGATGCCCATCTTCAGGAGGAGGTCGGCAAAGCCCATGACCCCCAGGCCGATCTTCCGGGTTTGCAGGGTGCGCTCTTTGATCTCGGGGAGCGGGAAGTTGTTGGCGTCGATGACGTTGTCCAGGAAGTGGACCGCATCGTGCACCAGGGTCGCCAGGGTGGGATAGTCGATCTGGCCGTCTTTGGCCACCGCGGCCAGGTTCAGGGAGCCCAGGTTGCAGGACTCGTAAGGCAGCAGGGGCTGCTCGCCGCAGGGGTTGGTGGCTTCCACCTCCCCCAGGTGGGCTACGGTGTTATCCCGGTTGACCGCGTCCAGGAAGATGATGCCGGGCTCGCCGGTGGCCCAGGCGTTTTGGACGATGAGATCGAAAAGGGCCGCGGCCCGCACCTGCCTCACCTCACAGCCGGTGCGGGGGTTGATGAGGGGAAAGAGCCGATCCTCGCGGACCGCCTCCATGAAGGCGTCGGTGAGGCCCACGGAGATGTTGAAGTTGGTGAGGCGCTTGGTGTCGCTCTTACAGGTGATGAATTTTTCGATATCGGGGTGGTCCACCCGCAGGATGCCCATGTTGGCGCCCCGGCGGGTCCCGCCCTGCTTGATGGTTTCCGTGGCCACGTCGAAGATGTTCATGAAGGAAATGGGCCCTGAAGCCACGCCTTTGGTGGACATCACCGGGTCGTTGACCGGACGGATGCGGGAGAAGGAGAAGCCGGTGCCGCCCCCGGACTTGTGGATTAGGGCGGTCTGTTTCACCGCGTCGAAGATGGAGTCGATGTCGTCAGCCACCGGCAGGACGAAGCAGGCGGAAAGCTGTCCCAGCTCTCGGCCGGCGTTCATCAAAGTGGGAGAGTTGGGCATGAAGGCCAGGGAGGACATCATCTGGTAAAATTTCCGGGCGCTGGCCTCCACGTCGGCTTTCGGATCGTAGTTGCGGTCGATCTGGGCGATGGTATCCGCCACCCGGCGGAACATCTCCTGGGGCCCCTCCAGGGGCTCGCCCTTTTCGTCCTTTTTCAGGTAGCGTTTCTTCAGGACCACGACGGCGTTGGCGGATAAAGGCAGCTCCCCGACGATTTCCCTGGCTTCACCCTGCAGCATCATTGCCTCCTGAAATTAACGAGTCTTTTTGGGGCTAAAAAGCAATATCTGGTATTTTTATGGCACCACGATACTAGATATTGAGATTTCGTCAAGGGAAATAAGAACCCAATGGGGCAGTCTCAGAAAAAGTCAGAACTCTTTTTGTCGCGCCAGAGCCGGGTTCCAAGGGGCAGGCAGGTGATGAAAACTGATGAAAGCTCACTTTTTCTAAGGTTTTCTCCATTTGTCGCTTTTCAGCCTCAGACCTAGTTATTCTATTAATTATCTCAGAAAAAGCATCCGGCCGAAAGGCCATTTTGCCCATAGGATGGCAGCCCTTTAACCCTGTAAAGAGCGGATTATAAATCGAAGCAGAAGGGGGACCGGCGTCCCTGCGGTCCAGGCCGGGTTTGCCCCTGGTCCCAACATCTTTGATTCTCCCCGTCCCAGGCAGGTCCGGCCAATTCATTTGCCTTTTGGGTCCGGTTTCGGTATAAATTCTGTTAATACCCTAGGGAAGACAGGAGAATCCTTGAGCCAAAAAATGATCGGCATCCTGGGCACCGGCAGCTATCTACCGGAAGCGGTCCTCACCAACCAGCACCTAGAGAAGCTGGTGGCCACCACGGATGCCTGGATCGTGGAACGTAGCGGGGTGCATGAGCGCCGCATCGCGGCGCCGGAGGAAGATGCGGTCACCATGGGGGTGATCGCCGCCCGCCGGGCGCTCCAGAATTCGGGGATCGAGCCGGAGCAGCTGAGCTACATCATCTTGGGGACCAACACCCCGCCCCAGTTTTTTCCGGCCGGGGCCATCAGCATCCAGGAGGAATTGGGACTGGGCGGACGGATCGCGGCCTTTGACCTGCAGGCGGGTTGCAGCGGTTTTAATTTTGCCGCCTATGTGGCGGAGCGGCTGGTGGCTCCGGAGGGCAAATACGCCCTGGTCGTCGGCTCGGATGTTTGCTCCCGGTTCACCGACTGGACTGACCGGAGCACCTGCCTGCTTTTCGGGGACGGGGCCGGGGCGGTGGTGTTGGGTCCCAGCCGGCGGAACCGCATCCTCACCTCTTTCATCGCCTCCAGCCTCAACCGGAAGCTGTATTGCGACTCCGAATTCAACAATGAGGTGAGCCCCTTCCGGCCACTGCCGAGCCAGACCAGCAAACACTATCTGCGCATGGACGGCCCGGAGATTTTCAAGTTCGCGGTGAACGCGGTGAAGATGTCCATTCCGCGCCTTTTGGAGATGGCCGGACTGGAGCAGGAGGAACTGGACTATCTCATCATCCACCAGGGCAACTACCGCATCCTGGAAGCCGGGGCCAAATTTGCCCGGGTGTCCATGGACAAGGTGTTCGTCAATATTCACAAGTACGGCAATACTTCGGCGGCCTCGGTGCCCATTGCCTTGCACGAGGCTGTGACGGCAGGCAAGATCAAAGACGGCGACAAGGTGATGCTCATCAGCTTCGGCGCCGGGGCCACCTGGAGCGGCGCCGTGCTGCAGTGGGGGGAGTAGCAGGAAGAGGAGCTGTCAGCTTTCAGCAGTCAGCTTAAATCATATTCAGAATCGAGCTGGGGCGTGCATGGTCACGCCCTTATTTTTTGGGCAAATAATTCAAATCTCAGCTCATGGGGTTTTAGTGAGGATGAAGCCCCTCTCTATTTTCAGAAATTTAAGCGGGGCGGTTCCAAGAACCACCCCGCGATTTTTTGTATTAAGTTTTTAGCTGATAGCTGACCGCTATCACATAATCCTGATATTCTGGCCGGGCGCTGGCGCTGGGGTTTCCCCCGGAGCTGGGGCCGGTTTTTGTTCCTGGGGCGCCGGTTTTTGCTCTTTGGGAGCCGTCTCCCCGGTTTCTTCGGGCTTCGCCTTGGCCGGGGCCACCGGTTTGGCCGCCGGTTTGGCCTGCGGTTGCGGCTGGACCGGCGGGACCTCTTCTTCTTCCGGTGGCGCGGGTTTAAACTTTTCCACCGGCGGGGCCGGCCTTTCCTGCAGCGGCGGCGGCTGCATCCTTTCCGGCAGTGGGGGCGGCTGCATCCTCTCGGGCGGCGGAGGCGGCGCGGTTTCCAGCGACGGCGGCGGAGCCGCTTCCGGTGCTGCCAGCGGAGTAGGGGAGAGGTAGCGGGAATCGACCCACCCCAGGCGCCCGTCCCGTTTGACCCGGATCTGGAACCAATCCTCGGAAGACCCCACTTTTTCCACTTCTTCGTTCCGTTCCAGCACGGAAATCTTGGGGCAGTCCATGCCGGGGCAGGCCCGGAGATTGAGGTTCCTGACCTTGACGTAGAGGACCTCCCGGCTCACCTGGGGCGGCGGTGCCGGCGCAGCCGGCCCCCCGGGCAACGGTGGCGGGACATATCTGGGTTGAGCGCAACCGGCCAAGCCGAAGGCCACTGCCAGGGCCGGGATCGCGATCAGGAGCCATCTGTTGGCGGCAACGGGTTTCACTTAACCAGACCCTCCAGCGTTTTCCGGTTGGCTGTCCTGGATCTTCCAGTCATTGCCCTTTTTTTCCAGGGTGATTTTATAACTTAGCCGGCGAAGGTCGAAGTCATGGGTGCTTTGGTTATATAATTGAATGTTCCAGACAACACTTGCCGTAGCCTGCGTATCGCTCAGGGGCTGAACATTGGAAATCCGATAATCGACACTCTTGACATCGTAATTCTTCCACAGTTCCAAGATTTGATTCTCTAACTGTCCCAGATTGCGATAGTCGGAGGAATAGCAACTGAGCCACTTGTTGATGTCCTTGTTGAGGAGGGCGGCCCGAATCTTTTCCGAGATCATTTCCACATCCCGTTTCAGATCTTGCTGGGGGGCGGCGACAGTGGCCGGGGACCGCTCCAGGGTGGTGGTGGCCGGCAGTTGGCGCCAGAGATACCAGACGCCCACCGCCACCAGGAGAACGCCGAGCAGGGAGATGATGCGGCTGGAGCGCCGTGGGCGGCGGCGGGGCATTGGTTCGGTCCTCCTGGGATAAAAGAGCGGCGGGCGCTCCTCTTGTTGAGGCTCTTCGTCCTGGGCCACCCGGGCCATTCTTAGGGGCAGACCACACTCGGTGCAAAACTTTTGAGCCGGGAAGGTGGGGGTGCCGCAACGGGTGCAGCCGCGGCCCGCGGCGCTCCTGGAGCTCTTCAGCAATTGGCCGCAGCGCTGGCAGAAGCGGTGCTCGTCCCCATGAATTATTTGGCATTGCTCGCAAAAAGGCATAGTCCGGTTCCGTTGGCTAATCGCTCAAACTTTTTTTTAACACATTCTCCGGGCAAAGAAAAGCATAATCAACGCCGGACCGCCGCGACCCCCTGGCGAAATATGCTATAATTTACAGCAATTATACCTGGAACCCGGGCGCTCGCCAAGGTGCGGCCGCCTCCGGGGGGCTAGCCCGGTTGGTTGGCAGCCCAGGGTCCTCCCGGCGACCCCGGGCTGTTTCGGAAACCCCGAAAACCGTTGTCTGGAGGCCGGGTGAGATGAGGGGTTTCGATTTTTTCTAGGAAAAACCGCAGATTCCCCGGCAAATGAGGGGCACCCCCTTGACAAGGGCGGGCGCGGCCCGATATATTTTCAAGATTGAAATTGGGAGTGCTTTCCATGAAGAGCTATACCGCCGGTAGCGGGGATGTTCCCCGGCAATGGTACGTGGTGGATGCCCGGGACAAGGTCTTGGGCCGCTTGGCCAGCCGCATCGCCATGGTGCTCCGCGGCAAGACCAAGCCGGTCTTCACCCCCCACGCCGACACCGGGGATTTCGTAGTGGTGGTCAATGCCGCGCAGGTGCAGCTGACCGGCAGGAAACTGGACAATAAGATCTATTATCGGCATTCCGGCTACATGGGGGGGCTGAAGGAGATTTCGGCCCGCCACCTGCTGCAGAAGAAACCCATCGAGGTGCTGCGCCACGCAGTCCGGGGAATGTTGCCGAAAAATAGCCTGGGAAGGCGGTTGCTGAAGAAGTTGAAGGTTTATCCCGGGGGGGAGCATCCCCACCAGGCCCAGCAACCGACCGCCCTAACTTGGGAGGATTGATGGCGGCCCCAGCAAGCATCCATGCCAGCGGCAAGCGCAAGACAGCCATAGCGCGGGTCTACCTGCGGCCCGGCAGCGGCCGGATTCTGGTGAATCAGCGGAACTTCGAAGAATACTTTCCCATGGAGACCACCCGCAATCTGGTGCGGCAACCCTTGCAACTGGTCAACGTGGGTCCGGAACTGGACATATTGGTGAACGTCCGGGGCGGCGGTCTGGAAGGGCAGGCAGGGGCGGTGAAACACGCCTTGAGCCGGGCCCTGGTGACCCTCAACCCGGAATTGCGCCCCAGCCTGAAAAAGGCGGGCTTTCTCACCCGGGACTCCCGCATCAAAGAGCGGAAGAAGTACGGTCTCCGGGGCGCCCGCCGCGGTTGCCAGTATTCGAAACGGTAACTTGTCGGATTTATTTGAGGGAGGGCCGGGGGACTCTGTGGTGAGACCCCGGGCACCCTTAAAAAAAGCGCCCGCCCTCCCGCTCGCCCTACCCAACCCCTTTAAGGGCCTCTCCCGGACATGAAGCAGATCTCGGTCGCGGTCATGGGCGCCTCCGGCTACGCCGGCTTGGAACTGGTGCGGCTTTTGGTCCGGCACCCGGGGGCCCGGCTTACCGCGGTCACTTCCCGTCAATGGGCCGGGCAGCCCCTGGCCTCGGTGTTTCCCGCCTTAACCCGCATCTGCGACCTCGATTTCATCATTCCTGACCCCGAGGCTATTGCCGGCTTAGCGGAGGTGGTCTTCACCAGCGTGCCGCATCAGACCGCCATGGAAGTGGTGCCCCGGCTGCTGGCCCGGGACTGCCGGGTGGTGGACTTGAGCGCCGATTTTCGCTTCAAGGACGCCGCGGTCTATGAAAAGTGGTATCAGCCGCATGTGGCCAAGGAATTGCTGGTCGAGGCGGTCTACGGCCTGCCGGAGATCCATGGCTACGCGGTGAGCCGGGCCCGCCTGGTGGGCAACCCCGGCTGCTACCCCACCTGCGTTATCCTGGGAATGGCGCCCCTGGTGCAAAATAAGCTGATTCACCTGGACTCGCTGATCGCCGATTGCACCTCCGGCGTCAGCGGGGCCGGTCGGCAGGCGTCCCTTGGCACCCAGTATTGCGAAGTCAACGAGGGGCTGCGGGCCTACAAGGTGGCGGAGCACCGCCACAACCCGGAAATGGAGCAGGAGTTGAGCCTCCTGGCCGGAGAACCGGTGCTGGTGACCTTCAGCCCGCATCTGGCGCCCCTGAGCCGGGGCATCCTGGGGACCCTGTACGCCCGGCTGCTGCGGCCTCTGGACGAAGTGGAGATTCTCAACTTCTACCAGAATTTCTATGAGGGTCAGCCCTTTATCCGCTTGCTGCCCCAGGGCGGCCTCCCCAATACCATCAACGTCCGGGGCAGCAACTATTGCGATCTGGGCGTGCGGGTGGACGGCGCCCGGGGGCGGGTCATTGTGGTGGCGGCCATCGACAACCTGCAGCGGGGGGCCGCCGGCCAGGCGGTGCACAACTTCAACCTGATGGCCGGGTTCCCCGAGACCACGGGGTTGGATTTGGTGCCTCTTATTCCTTAGAGAAAAGGGGAAAAGGGGAAAAGGGAAAAGATAAAAGGGGTAAAGTTACAGAGGAGCTTTTCTCAGAATGCCAACAATCTATACCTTAGGATCTTCTGGGAAGAGGAAGGAATTCAATTATAGCGGAAACACTCTTTCCGGTGTAACCTTGCATTTTAATAAAGTTAATGCACGCATTTCATCTGATTTATTTAAGGCAATTTTGAATAATTTTCATGGACAAAAAATACCCGGTGGCTTCTGTATGACTTCTCCAATTCGAGGTGGTTTAGGGGAATAGGTTAAGCAAAACTCAAGTTTAACCCCAAGGCATGCTTCTCATATTGTGGCAATCTTAGTGCATGAGGGTCTTATTAGGAGTAGCTTGGAAGGAAATTCGGTCTATTTGCATTTCTAAATTTATTTTTCATACACCTTAAATTTAACTAATAATAATCGGGGGCATTCAATCTTTGTTTTTCCTTTTCCCCCTTTTCCCTTTTCGCCTTTTCCCCCTGATTGACCGTCCCGTCAGATGACAACGCGCAATATTGCCCTGTGGCTGGAATACGACGGCACCCGCTACCACGGCTGGCAGCGCCAGAAGAACGCGGTCTCCATTCAACAGGTGTTGGAAGAGGCCCTGGCGCGGCTCACCGGGGAGCAAATCGGTCTCATCGCCTCGGGGCGCACCGATGCCGGGGTGCACGCTCTGGGGCAGGTGGCCAATTTTCGCACCATTGGCGCCCTGCCCCTGAAGGCCTTTGAGGACGGTGCCAACTCCATGCTGCCCTGGGATATCGCGGTTCTGGAGGCCCGTGAGGTCCCTCCGGAGTTTCACGCCCGGAAATCGGCCCTCTTAAAGACCTACGAATACCGCATCCTCAGCCGGCCTCGCCGTTCCCCCCTGCATCACCATTGCGGCTGGTGGCTTTCCGGGAACCTGGACCTTAAGGCCATGGCGGCGGCCGCGGCCCTGCTCCCCGGGGAGCACGATTTTTCCGCCTTCAGGGCCAGCGGCGGCAATTCGCTCAACCCGGTGCGGCGGATTGCCGCGGCCCGCTGGCGGACTCACCCCGGGGGCTGGCTCATCTTCTCCATCACCGGCAACGGCTTCTTAAGGGGCATGGTCCGCAGCCTGGTGGGCACCATGGCGGCGGTGGGCCAGGGGAAGGCCGCGCCCTCCCTGCTGGCCGATTTGCTCAAGAACCGGGAGCGCCATCTGGCCGGCCCCACCGCTCCGCCCCAGGGATTGTTCCTGGTGGCAGTGGAGTATTGATAGTTTTCTGTTTCCTGTTTTCAGTTTTCTGTGAAAAACGATTCGCTCAGGTAGATTTTGTCACTGCGGCTGATTAAGTTAAAAGAAGACACGGTGATTTGACCATGGCAGGCAGAAAAAAGAAAACCAAAAACGGAAAACAGGATCTGAGCATCATCCAGGCCATCGAACTGGCCATCGCCCATGAGCTGGAGGCTCGGAAGAGCTACCAGGCCCTGGCCCAGGAGTCCGATGATCCCGAACTCCAAAGACTCCTCAGGGAGATCGCCTCGGAGGAGGCCCATCACGAGGCGACCCTACGCAGCCGCCTGCGCCTCTATGAGGAGAAACACCTGCTGCGGGACACCATCTCGCGCTACGTTAGCCCGGAGATGTGCGAGGAGATCCTGAAAAATCCGGCCCTGCTGCAACTGGGGGGCCAGCGCCAGGAAGTCACCGTGCTCTTTGCCGATATCCGTAATTTTACCGCCATGGCCGAGCCCCTGGAGCCGGAGCAGGTGGTGGAGGTGCTCAACGTTTTCTTCACCGAGATGGTGGACCTGGTCTTCCAGCACCAGGGGACCCTGGATAAATACCTGGGCGACGGGCTCATGGCGGTCTTCGGCGTGCCGCTGCCGCTGGCCGGCGCCGCCACCCGGGCGGTGGAATGCGCCCTGGCCCTGCAGCGCCGCCTGGGCGAGATGCAGGCCCAGGGGCGCACCCCTATCCAGGGAATGCGCATCGGCATCAACACCGGGGAGGCCATCGTCGGCAACATCGGCTCCGTAAGGCGCATGGACTTCACCATCATCGGCGACACGGTGAACGTCGCGGCCCGGCTCCTGGAGGCGGCCAAGGAACTGGGCGCGGACACGCTGGTGAGCCAGGCCACCTATAGTCAGGTGGAAGGGCAGTTCCAGTTGGTCGCACTTTCGCCGGTGGTGCTGAGGGGACGCCAGGAACCCACCCCGATTTACCGGTTGTCCGTTTGAGCGCCTGCCCCTGTTTGGTTAACTGATTGAATTTACGCAATAATTTTCTATGCTCCCCGGAGCCACAGACCCGCTCGCGAAAATGAGCAGTTAGTGAAAAAATGATTGACAATCTTCCCAAAATGGAATAATTTGAAGAACTGTATGACATGTGAAAATTTTCACATTTTTAATTCCCGAGGAGGAAGATAGATGGCCTTAGTCAATCCCCACGGTAAAGAGAAAAAGTTAAAACCCTTGCTGCTCTCCCCGGCCCAGGTGACCGAAGAGAAAAAGCGCGCCAAAGAACTGACCGTTGTTACCTTGACCTCCCGGGAAACGGCCGACCTCATCATGATGGGCATCGGCGGCTTCACCCCCCTGAATGGCTTCATGGGCCACGACGACTGGAAGGGCTCCTGCAGCGATGACATGAAGCTCAAGGACGGCACCTTCTGGCCCATCCCCGTCACCATGTCCGTCAACCAGGGCAAGGCCGACTCCATCAAGACCGGCCAGGAAGTCCTGCTGGTGGATGCAGAGACCGAAGAGATGATGGGGACCATGAAGGTCACCGAAAAGTACAAGATCGACAAAAAGTGGGAGTGCAAGCAGGTCTTCACCACCGATGACATGGAGCACCCTGGGGTGCAAATGGTCATGGGCCAGGAGGAAGTCAACCTGGGCGGGGTTTGTAAGGTCTGGAGCGAGGGCCCCTTCCCGAAACAGTATCCCGGCCTCTACATGCGGCCCTGGGAAACCCGGAAGATGTTTGAAGACAAGGGCTGGGAAACCATCGCCGCCCTGCAGCTCCGGAACCCCATGCACCGCTCCCACGAGTACCTGGCCAAGATCGCCATCGAGGTCTGCGACGGCGTTCTGATCCACCAGCTCCTGGGCAAGTTGAAACCCGGCGACATCCCGGCGGAAGTGCGCACCGAGGCCATCAACGTCTTGACCCAGCACTACTTCGTCAAGGATACCGCCATCCAGTCCGGCTATCCCCTGGATATGCGCTATGCCGGCCCCCGGGAGGCCCTGTTCCATGCGGTGTTCCGCCAGAACTTCGGCTGCTCCCACCTGATCGTGGGCCGGGACCATGCCGGGGTGGGCGAGTATTACGGCCCCTTCGACGCCCAGAAGATCTTCACCAAGATCCCCAAGGACGCCCTGGAGCTCAAACCCCTGAACATCGACTGGACCTTCTACTGCCACAAGTGCGACGGCATGGCTTCCATGCGCACCTGCTGCCACGGCAAGGAAGACCGCCTGATGCTCTCGGGCACCATGCTGCGCAAGATGCTCTCCGAAGACATGGAAGTGCCGGATCACTTCAGCCGTCCCGAAGTCCTGAAAGTCCTCCGGAAATATTATGGGGGCCTCACCAAGAAGGTGGAGGTCAAGGTCCACGGGTTCGCCACCGGGGATATCAGCGCCAAGAAGTAAGGGGTAAAATTGGGAGGGATGCAGCCGCTGGCCGCTTCTCCCCAATGTAAATAGCAAGGATAACCGCTTAACCCTAATGAGGAGGTTTTAAGTTATGCCAAGTTTCGTAATCATGGAAAAATGTGACGGCTGCAAGGCCCTGGACAAGACCGCTTGCCAGTACATTTGTCCCAACGACCTGATGGTTCTGAACGCCGAGAGCAAGAAGGCCTTCAACCAGGAGCCGGATCAGTGCTGGGAATGCTACAATTGCGTGAAGATCTGCCCCCAGCAGGCCATCGAAGTCCGGCATTATGCCGACATCATGCCCCTCGGTTCCAGCACCATCCCGCTCAGGGGCACCGACTCCATCATGTGGACCATCAAGTTCCGGGATCAGAAGACCATTAAGCGGTTCAAGTTCCCCATCCGGACCACGTCTGAGGGTTCCATTGAGTGCTTCAAGGGCAAAACCATGCCCAGCGACTTGGCTGCCCTCAAGCAACCCGGTTTTTACACCGGCAAGGCCCGTACCGAGTAGTCCACCCAGCAGCGCAAATTCAAGGAGGTTAATGAGATATGGCTCTGGAAAGAGAATTCTGTAAATGGTCTTTTTGTTCGAAACCGGAAGTAGTTACCATTGAGACCGACCTGCTGCTGGTAGGCGGCGGTATGGCTTGCACCGGCGCCGCGGTTGAAGCTGCTGCCTGGGCGAAGGCCGCCGGCATCAAAATTACCCTGGTGGACAAAGCCGCCCTGGATCGCTCCGGCGCCGTGGCCATGGGCCTCTCCGCCATCAATACCTACATCGGCCCCGAGAACAAGATTGCCGATTACGTGAACATGGTGCGCACCGACCTCATGGGCATTATCCGGGAGGACCTGGTCTATAGCCTGGGCGCCCACGTCGATCAGAGCGTGCATGACTTCCAGGATTGGGGCCTGCCCATCTGGCAGAAAGACGCCGAAAACCACACCGTGGACGGCCAGACCGCCAGAGACGAAGGCCTGCCCTTGCTGAAGGACGGCGGTAAGTGCGTACGTTCCGGCCGTTGGCAGTGCATGATCAACGGCGAGTCCTACAAGGTGATCGTGGCCGAAGCCGCCAAGAACGCCATCGGCATGGACAACATCTACGAGCGGGTCTTCATCGTTAAGCTGCTCACCGACAAGAACAACTCCAACCGGGTATGCGGCGCGGTGGGCTTCAGCGTGCGGGAGCACAAGACCTACGTCTTCAAATGCAAAGCCGTGATTATCGCCTGCGGCGGCGTGGTCAACGTCTTCCGGCCCCGGTCGGTGGGTGAAGGCCAGGGCCGTGCCTGGTATCCCGTCTGGAACGCCGGTTCCACCTATGCCATGCCCGCGGAAATCGGCGCCAAGATGGTGCTCATGGAAAACCGTTTCGTCCCGGCCCGGTTTAAAGACGGTTACGGTCCGGTGGGCGCCTGGTTCCTGTTCTTCAAAGCCATAGCCACCAACGCCTACGGCGAAGACTACATGGCCAAAAACTGGGATCGGGTCAAGAAAGAATACCCCGGTTACGCGGATAACCCCGGCACCTGCCTGCGGAACCACGCGGCCATGATCGAGATGCGGGAAGGCCGCGGCCCCATCATGATGCAAACCCAAACGGCCATGGCCAAGCTGGCCGAGACCCTGAGCAAGAAAGAGCTGAAGCATCTGGAGGCGGAGGCCTGGGAAGACTTCCTGGATATGTCCATCTCCGCTGCCTCCCTGTGGGCCTCCTTCAACATGGAGCCCGACAAGGTGCCTTCGGAAATCATCCCCTCCGAGCCCTATCTGCTCGGTTCGCACGCCGGCTGCGCCGGTCTCTGGGTCTCCGGCCCCTCCAAGAACTACATGGGCGCTCCTGACAAATGGTTCTGGGGCTATGACCGCATGACCACCGTTGACGGTCTGTTCACCGCGGGTGACGGCGTCGGCGCCTCCGGGCACAAGTTCTCCTCCGGGTCCCACGCTGAGGGCCGCATGGCTGCCAAGGCCGCCATCGCCTTCATCCTGGACCACAAGAACGACAAGCTGGAAGCGGCCCAGAACATCGACGAGCTGATCGCCGAGATCTACCTGCCCTTCGAGATCTTCGAGAAGTACAAAGACTACACCTCGGCGGTGGAGATCAACCCCAACTATCTGCTTCCCAGGCAGGTGCAGACCCGCTTGCAGAAGCTGATGGACGAGTACGTGGCCGGTTGCGCCACCATGTATATGACCAACAAACCCAGCCTGGAAGAAGGCCTGAAGCGCCTCACCCTGCTGAAGGAAGACGCCACCCACTTGGCCGCCCGTGACCTGCACGAACTGATGCGGGCCTGGGAGCAATATCACCGGATTCTCTCGGGTGAGGCCCACCTGCGCCACATCCTCTTCCGGGAAGAGACCCGGTATCCCGGATATTACTATCGTTCCGACTTCCTGGCCATCGACGACACCAAGTGGAAGGTGTTCACCATCTCCCAGTACGACAAGAACAAGAACGAGTGGAAGTTCGAGACCGAGCCCTACAAGCAACTGGTGAAGTAAGCAACCCTTGAGGCGTCCTCGGGGCCCCGGTCCTGCCGGGGTCCCGGGCGGCGTTCTCTCCGGCCGTGGCATCAGGCCCGCCACGGCCATTTTTTTAGGGGAAGTTCGGGCTTCCCTCCCCGGCCCAGGCAAAAATCGCTTGCACCTCTATTCACAATGTTATATTAGTGGGGTATCGCGTTTGCGGGGCCGGGCCGGAAGTCTCCATGAGCCCGAATCCGGTTCGCGAAATGTCCTGAAGGAGGACTGGTGTGAACGCCGAAAATCGCAAGATTCTGGTCATCGGGGGAGGCATGAGCGGCCTCGCCGCGGCCCTGGAGGCGGCGGAATCCGGGGCGGAGGTGATCATCACCGAGAAGGCCCCCTACCTGGGCGGCCGGGTAGCCCAACTCCACCGATACTTTCCCAAGCTTTGCCCGCCCACCTGCGGTTTAGAGATCAACTTCCGCCGCATCAAGGAAAATGCCAACATCAGTTTCCTCACCATGGCGGAAGTCACCCAGGTCAGCGGCACGGCGGGCAACTTCGAGGTCACCGTCCAGGTGGCGCCGCGCTATGTCAATGACCGCTGCGTGGCATGCGATGCCTGCGCCCAGGCCTGTACCGCCTTTCGGGTTAACGATTTCAACTATGGTCTGGACAAGACCAAGGCAGCCTACATCCCCTTTGATTTCGCCTTTCCCCAGAAGTACGTCATCGACGCCTCGGTATGCAGCGGTGACTGCGGCCGGAAGTGCCAGGAGGCCTGCAAGTACGAAGCCATCGAGCTGGACATGGCGCCCCAAACCCTGAAGTTCCGGGTGGGGGCCGTCATCCTGGCCAGCGGCTGGGAACTTTACGATGCCACCAAGATGGACAACCTGGGGTTTGGACAGGTGGCCAACGTCATCACCAACATGCAGATGGAGCGCCTGGCGGCCTCCAACGGCCCCACCGGCGGCTCGATCCTCCGCCCCTCGGACCAGAAGGCCCCCAAAAAGGTGGCCTTTGTCCAATGCGCCGGTTCCCGGGACGAGAATCATCTGCCGTATTGTTCCTATATCTGCTGCATGGCCTCCCTAAAGCAGGCCACATATCTCCGGGAGAAAGACCCGGAGACCGAAGCCCATATCTTTTATATCGATATTCGCACGCCGGGCCGCTATGAGCAGTTTTTTTGGAAGGTGCGGGACGACGAAAAGGTCCATCTCATCCGGGGCAAGGTGGCCAAGGTCACCCAGGCTCCCGGGAGCGACGACGTGGTGGTGGTGGCGGAAAACACCGCAACGGGTGACAAACAGTCCCAGACCTTCGATATGGTGGTGCTGGCGGCGGGCATGGTGCCCTCCACCAAGTCCTCTCCCTGCCCCCTGCCAATCTCCTACACCCCCGACGGCTTCATCATCGAGGAGCTCCTGCCGCCGGGCGTCTATGCCGTGGGCACTTTAAAGGGTCCCCTGGACGTGACCAAGTCGGTGCAGGACGGTACCGGGGTCGCGCTTAAGAGTCTCATCGCCCTGGGCAGGAGGTCATAATGGAAAAGAAATACGGTGTCTATCTATGCAAGGGTTGCGGCATCGGAGAGGCCATCGATTTTGAGAGCCTGGCCAAGGTGATCAAGAAAGAGGGCAAGATCCAGCATATCAAGGAGCACGACATCCTGTGCTCCCCCGCCGCCCGGGAGATGATCCTGGAGGATCTCAAGCCGGAAGGCGAGGGCATAAACGCCCTGGTCATTGCCGCCTGCTCCCCCCGGGTGAAATATACGGAACTCGATTTCCCCAACGTGTTGGTGGAGCGCTGCAATATTCGGGAGGCGGTGGCCTGGACCCAGGAGCCCAATAACGAACATACCCAGGCCCTGGCTGAGGACTACCTGCGGATGTACTGCGCCCGGGTGAAAAAGTCCGACATGCCGGAACCTTACCAGAGCGAATGCGACAAGACCATCCTGGTCATCGGCGGCGGCGCCGCCGGCCTGAGCGCTGCCCTGGAAGCCGCCAATGGCGGCTATGACGTGGTGCTGGTGGAAAAGCAGGCGGAGTTGGGCGGCTATGGGGCCAAGCTGCACCGCCAGACGCCTTCCAGCTATCCCTTCACCACTCTGCAGGAGCCTACGGTCTTCAAGAAGATCAAGGAGGTCCAGGGCCATCCCAAGATCCGGGTCTTCACCAGCGCCCAGATCGAGAAGATCGAAGGGGAGCCGGGTCTGCTGGACACCACCCTCACGGTCAACGGCAGCGCAGAGACCTTCCGGGTAGGCGCGGTGGTGCTCGCGGCCGGCTGGCGGCCCTACGACGCCACCAAGCTCACCAAGCTCGGCTACGGCCTCTCCAAGGACGTGATCACCAACCTGGAGATGGAGGAGCTGGCCAAAAAGGGCAAGATCGTGCGGCCTTCCGACGGCAAGCCGGCCAACACCGTGGCCTTCATCCAGTGCGCCGGTTCCCGGGACGCTGAACACCTGCCCTACTGTTCCGACTTCTGCTGTCTGGCCTCCCTGAAGCAGGCCCTCTATGTCCGCCAGCAGAACGCCGAGGCCCTGGCCTATATCCTCTACAAGGATATCCGCACCCCGGGGCAGATGGAGCTGTTCTATAAGGAAGCGCAGTCCGATCCCGGCATCATGCTGACCAAGGCTGAGATCGAGGGTGTCGCCTTGGGGGGCGACGCCAGGCTGCATATATTCGCTAAGGACACCCTCCTGGGCGAGAAGGTGCTCCTGGAAGCCGACCTGGTGGTGCTGGCCACCGGCTTGGTGCCGGTCACCAATGATGAGCCGGTGCTCAATCTCGCCTACCGGCAGGGGCCGGGGTTGCCGGAGATCGAGCCCTACCAGGGATTTGCCGACTCCAACTTCATCTGCTTTCCCTATGAGACCCGGCGTACCGGGGTCTATGCCGCAGGCGCGGTCCATCAGGCCATGACCATCCCCATGGCCATGAACGACGGCGCCGGTGCGGCCTGCAAGGCCATCCAGGCGGTGGAGCACGTGGCCGCGGGTATGGCGGTGCATCCCCGGGCCTGGGACAACACCTTCCCGGACCCCTTCATGCAGCGCTGCACCTCATGTAAGCGTTGCACCGAGGAGTGCCCCTTCGGCGCCATCGAAGAAGATGAAAAAGGCACCCCGTTCTTCAAGATTAACCGCTGCCGCCGCTGCTCCACCTGCATGGGGTCCTGCCCGGAGCGCATCGTTTCCTTCAAGGATTACAGCGTCGATATCATCGGCTCCATGCTCAAGGCCCTGGACGTGCCGGAACTCGAGGATGAAGAGGCGGAAGACGCGCCTTTCCGGTTCATCGGCCTGATCTGTGAAAACGACGCCATGCCGGCCTTGGACGCGGCCGGCTTGCACAGGCTGAAGTTGGACCCCCGGATCCGCTTCATCCCGCTGCGCTGTCTCGGGTCCTTTAATATGGTCTGGGTTTCGGATGCCCTGTCCCGGGGTGTCGATGGCCTGATGCTCCTGGGTTGCAAATACGGGGACGACTATCAGTGCCACTTCGCCAAGGGCAGCGAGCTCTGCAACTACCGCCTGGGCAAGCTTTCCGAAACCCTGGACAAGCTGGGGCTGGAAGCCGACCGGGTGCAGCAATACCAGATAGCCCACTCCGATTTCGATAAGCTGCCGGAACTCGTCAGTGATTTCGTCAAGCGGGTTTTGGAAATCGGCCCCAACCCCTTCAAGGAATTTTAGGAGGTCTGATCCATGGCAGGCGAAACTGTTATCAAACCGGACCTGCAATTCGTCAACCGGGTCATCGCCGCCGGGGGGGACACGGTAAAGAAATGCTATCAGTGCGACACCTGTTCGGTGGTTTGTAACCCCACTCCCGATAGCAAGCCCTTCCCTCGCAAAGAGATGCTCCAGGCCCAATGGGGCCTGAAAGAGGTGGTGCAAGACCCGGATATCTGGCTGTGCCATCAGTGCAGCGATTGCACCATTTACTGTCCTCGGGGGGCCAAACCCGGCGAAGTGATGAACGCCCTCCGGAAACTGTGCATCGAGGAATACGCCGCTCCCAAGGCGTTGGCCAAGATGGTGGGCGACCCCCGCTATCTCCCGTTACTGCTGGCCTTCCCGGTGGTGCTGCTGCTGGCGGCCCTGGGGGCTATCGGCCATCTGCACCTGCCCGCCGGCCCCATTGCCTACCACAAGCTGTTCCCCACCCTGTTGGTGGACGCCATCTTTGTCCCCGCTTTCTTCTTTGCGGTGGTGGTATTGGGCCGGGGTGTCCTCAGTTACTGGGGGGACCTGAATAGCAGCAACCCCTGGAAGGTTCGGGTGGAAGGCAATCCGGTGGGCAACCTGGTGGCTACCCTCAAAGATATCTTGTTGCACAACCGCTTCCGGCTGTGTGACACGACCTATAGCCGCTCCCTCAACCACCTGTTCCTGCTTTTTGGCTTCATCTTCCTGGCCGTCGTCACCAGCTGGGGCTTCCTGAACGAATGGGTATTTCATCATGAATCCCCCTACGCCATCTATGAGCCCATCAAACTGCTGGCTATCCTCGGCACCGCGGGCCTGCTCTACGGAATCTACAACATCATCCAGGAGCGCCAGGCCAACGCCGAGAAAGCGGGCTATGGCGGCTATTATGACTGGCTGTTGGTCTACGTGATCTTTGCAGTGGGGGCCACCGGCCTGCTCTCCTGGCTGCTGCGGCTGCTCGATATCCGCATCCTGGCCTATCCCACCTACTTTCTGCACCTGGTCTCGGTGTTTTTCCTGTTCTTCTACGCCCCCTACACCAAGATGGCCCATATGGTGTACCGCACCGTGGCCATGCTTTATGCCCGCATGTCGGGCCGTGGCTTTTAGGCGGGGCGACGTCGCCGTTAACTGGAAGTCGGCCCCACGCGGGGCCGGCTTTTTTTACCGGGAGCGGCCAGCCCCGGTACCCCACAAAACCCATTTTTTATGACTTGTGGGGTATAATCTATATATGCCCCACAAGAACCGTTATTCACGGCTTGTGGTGTTTATTTCTCGACAATCTTTAGCCAACCTGAACGGATGCAACCTTAGCATTACCAGAGGAGCGCCTCATGGATATGAGCCAAATAATGACCCTGCTCATCGGCCAGGGACAACGGTGGGTCAAAGAGCAGCGGCAGGCCTTCCGGGGCCGGGGGCGGCCCTTGTCCCCCAGCGCCATGGCCCAATTTCTGCCATTTTTCGAGGACTCCTTGCTCCGGGAGGTCCGGGTGGCAGCGGTGCCGGCCTTGGAAAATCCTGGGTTTCTGGAGGACTACCGGGATGATTTAACGGAAAAGGCCATCCCCTTGTTGGATTTTTCCGCCATGGCCGCCATCACCTTTATGGATAGCATCCTGGTGGTGGAGTCTTTTCTCAGCGAGCCCCCCGGCGGCCTCATTTTCCACGAACTGGTGCACGCAGTGCAATATGAGATCCTGGGGCCGGATAAATACGTAGAGTTGTATATCCTGGGCTGGGTCAATCAAGGTTTCAATTACGCCGCCATTCCTCTGGAAATGGATGCCTACGAGTTGCAGAACCGTTATGAGGCCGACCCCGCGGACCCATTTTCGGTGAGCGCCGAGGTCTCCCGCAGCCTGGACCTGATGCTGGAGGATTAAAGCCGCAACGCTTCCCAGGGGGGGTTATGGGGAAAGAATTTCTGGTATAATAAATGACGAATATGGAAACATAGAAGGAGTAAACGCATGGTCGACTTGAATATGAAGGTGGTGGAACCCCGCAAGCTCACCCCGGAGAGCCGCTTCAAATTCCGCTGTCACCCGGGAGTGTCCTGCTTCACCGCTTGTTGCGGCGCCACCACCATTATCCTCACCCCCTATGATATCTTGCGTCTGAAAAACCGCTTGCGGATACCCTCCGGCGAATTTCTCCGGAAGTTTACCCGCACCGAGCCCCACGACAAGACGGGCCTGCCTCTGGTCATCATGGACATGCCCCGGTTTGAGGGCAAATGTCCATTTGTCCGGCTGGTTACCGGCTGCGAGGTCTACAGCGACCGGCCGGCCGCCTGCCGTTATTATCCTATCGGCCAGGGAACCCTGATCACCGAGGAAGGGGTGGATGAGTTTCACTTCTACGTGCGGGAGGAACACTGCCGCGGCTATGAAGATGAGGCGGAGTGGTCCGTGGCCTCCTGGCGCGCCGACCAGGGGGTGGAGCAATACGACAGCATGAACCTGCCGTGGAAGACCATGATGCTGCGCCGGGGGGCGGACGGCGGGCCGGTGGCCGATGAGCGGGGCAATCGGCTGTTCCACATGGTGATGTACGATCTGGACCAGTTCCGCCGCTTTGTCTTCAAGAGCCGCTTCCTCCAGCTCTTTCAGGTGGATCCGGATTTGCTGGAAAAGATCTGGGATGACGATGAAGAACTGCTTAACTTTGCTTATTCATATATCAAGACTGTCCTGAAGTTTGAGGAGGCCTTGAAACTTTCGGAGGCCCAAATCCCCGAAGGGACCACCCTCTCTTTCTAGGGGTGGGGAGATGGGGGCGCTGGCTTCCGGCCTGTGCCGGGAGAGGCGCCTCCAAAAATTCCCAGTCGCTCATGAACCCAGGGCTCGCCCGGGAACCTGAACATAAGGGTGGGGCGGGCCGCAACCAGGAGCCGGCAAGATGACGGAGAGACCGGAACCGGAAGCCCCGGCCGACCCCCGGGAGGTCGCCGCGGTCCTGAAGGACTACCGGGTGGTGGCGGTGGTGGGGCTTTCCGAGAACCCCGAGCGTCCCAGCTACCAGGTGGCCCAGTACCTGCAAAATCACGGCTACCGCATCATCCCGGTGAACCCCGGCTGCCGCCAGGTACTGGGAGAGCCTTGCTACCCCAGCCTCAAGGACATTCCCTTTCCGGTGGAGGTGGTAGATATCTTCCGGAAGGTGGAGGCCATTCCCGCCATCGTAGACGAAGCCATTGCGGCGGGGGCCAAAGCGGTGTGGATGCAGCTCGACCTGGAGGAGCCCGGCTCGGCCCGCAAAGCCAGGAAGGCCGGGCTCAAGGTGGTCATGAACCGCTGTATGAAGGTGGAGCATGCCGCCCTGAGCGGCGCCTGATAAAAATTTCAGGCGCACCCACGAGGTTTTCCCAAAGGGGAGGGAAGTATCACCATGGAATCCAGCCTGTTTAACCAGAACGGCGAGGCCGTGGCTTATTTGGCTGCCGACGGCGAAACCTTCTATCTATGGGATGGCCGGGCCGCGGCTTATCGCGTGGGACCCCGGGTCTTCGGCGTCAACGGCAGGCAACTGGGCTGGTTCGAGAACGGCACCTTTTTCGACATTTACGGCCTCAGGGCCGGTTTCCTCAAGAGCAAGTCCCCCATCCCCACGGATATCGAACTGGTCAAACCCGCCAAAAAAGCCCCGAGTATCAGAAAGCCCCGGCAAGGCGGCCTTGCCAAACCCACCCTCTGTTACGGCTATGCCAATTATTTTCTGGAAGAGATCCTGCTGGAAGGACTGGAGGGCTAGCCTCCGGGCATAGACAAAATTTCCGCTCGTTCCCAAGGATAACGTGGGAACGAGCGGAAAAAACCATCTTGGCGCTTAAGTGAAGCGCGTTGGTTTTACGCCAACAATTCCCGGGCCTGGCGCATGAGCTCGCCGATGGCCAGTCCCTGCGGGCAGGCCTGCTCAGCCCGGGAGTAATCGACTTTCCCCAGCCGCTGCCGCACCTCCGGGTGCAGCCTCGCGAATGTCAGTCTGGCCAGCTCCGGTTCGCCATATTCCCGGTAGTACATGAGGCAGCGCATGACCTCGTTTACGGGTACGGCCCCGCCCACGGCCTCCTGGCAGATTTTGCCGCAGCCGGCGCAGTATTCGGACTTGGTCTCCAGGGCATACCGGCGCAAGGAGTCCATCTCCTTCCGGGTCAGTTTGGTCAGATCCCGGGCCGCGGCCACGTCGGCCGCAAGGATGGTCAGGTTGGGCATCTGTACGCAGAGACTGGCGATTTCGGGGGTCTCCCAGATGATCTTGAGTTTGGCCTGCTTGTCGGTGAAGCCCCGCTGCAGGAAGCTTTGGATCATTTCTTCCTTGACCGGGCCGCCGACTTCATGCTTCCCCGGCATGCCGGCCTGAGACTTCATGCCCACCAGTCCGATCCCGGCCTGGGCAGCGGTCTTGATGGCTTCCTGCATCTTGGGGTTGTGCATGACCCGGAAGTTGTAAGCGAACATCACCAGATCGACCCAGTCCAGTTTGGCGGCGCCCAGCAGATTGTCCTCCATGTTAGCGTGGGTGCTGAAACCGAAGAATTTAATCTTGCCGGCCTTCTTCATCTCCGCGGCAAAATCCCTGATGGCCGGCGTCAGTTCTGAAATGTTCGAGAGGCCGTGGGGGATGAATAAGGCATCCACGTATGAGGTTTGCAGCCTTTTCAGAGACTCATCCAGGCTCTTGGCCAGGTTGCTGCTCTGAGGGTGGATCTTGGTGACCAGGAAAATCTCCTTGCGAGCCTCCGGGTTGCGGGAGAAGAAGCGGCCGTAGCCTTCCTCGCTCAGGCTGTCGCCGTAAGACTCGGCCGTGTCCCAGTAGTTGACGCCCGATTTCAGGGCCTGCCTGAGGAGCAGTTGGTTGTTGATGGTGTCGAACATGCCGCCCAGGGCCAGGATGGATACATCCACCCCGGTCTTTCCCAGCTTGCGTTTGGGCATGGTCCCGGCCTGGGCCGCGCCAGCCGGCGGGCCCGGGGCGGCCATCACTGCGGCGGCGCCGGCTCCAGCCACGGCAAGGCCGGCGAGGCCGGCGAGGCCGACGGTGGTCACGAACTCCCTGCGGGTAAGGTCTGTTCCTGTGGTTTTGCGGCTCATGATGATGGCCCCCTCCTAAGGGCTCCGGGCACAGGCTAGATGAGCATGCGCCCCGGGCGGGAACGGGATTCGTTCTCACTGTAAACGCGGATGGCGCGCTGGCCCGATACCGGGCATCCGTGCTCGCACATGCCGCAACCGGTACATTTGGCGGCGTCCATAAAAGGACGCTGCAATCGCACCAAAATATCCACCCGCCCCCCGGTGGCCGGGAGGCCCGGCCCGGCCAGGGGGCTTTCCAGGGTCAGATTGGTTCCGGCCAAGCCGGTAATGCGCCTGAGGGCGGCCTCGGGGTCCCCGCTGGGGCGCAGATAGTAGTCTCCGCTGGCCAGGTTGACCGTCACCGGGATGGCGGCTTCCAGGTCCACTGCTGCGGGTCCCCGGGATCTGGCTGCCACCGCCTGGCCTTCTCTGAGGGTCTCGAAGACGGTGCGGGTGAAGATGGCCTTGGGGCTCACGGGACATAACTCCTGACAGACCAGACAGGGCCGGTCCATGGCCCAGGGCAGGCAGCAGCCCCGGTCCACGAAGGCCGTGCCTATACGCATGGGCCCCTGCGCGGCGAATTTGGCCTGGCCTTTTTTCTCGTCCAGGCTTAAAGGCCGGATGGCCGCAGTGGGGCAGACCTGGCCGCAGGCGATGCAGTTGGGGAGGCAGCCGCTGCTGCCGATCCGGAAGTTGACCGTGGGGCTCCACAACCCTTGCACCCCCGCCTGGAACAGGGCGGGTTGAATGATGTTGCCGGGGCAAATGCGCATGCATTGGCCGCAGCGGAGGCAGCGGCCCAAGAAGCGCTCCTCGTCCAGTGCCCCCGGAGGACGGATGAGGAGTGGGTCGCGGTCGGTCCCGGCCAGCCGGCCGACGCCCCACATGGAGGCCAGAAGCAGGCCGGCCCCGGCCACGACCAGGCCGCGCCTGGAGAGGTCCGGCAAGCCGGCCTCACCGGCAGCCGAGGGTTTGGCGGCAAAGGTGACTCGGCCGGCTGGGCAGCGGTGAAGGCAATTAAAGCACAACACGCACTCGCTGCCGATAAATCTTCCCGAGGGACGGCAGGCCCCTTCGCAGTATTGCTCACAGATATGGCAATCGCCGCAGGTGCCCGCGGTCTTGCCGATGCGCCAGGGGGTGAAACGGCTCAGCAGGCCGAACAATGCCCCCAGAGGACAGAGGAAGCGGCAGAAGAACCGCGGCAATGCCAGGTTCAAGGCCACCACGGCCAGGAACACCACCCCCAGCAGCCAGGCGGAGGCAAAATAGCGCGGCTGGTCATTGAGCACCCCCAGACGGTTATCGGCTAAGGGGGCCAGGGCCAGGTTGACGCTGCGGTGCAGCAGGGGCAGCGGGTCGAAAATCCCGGTCTGCACCGTACCCAGGAAGGCCAGTCCCAGCAGGCAGACCAAGGGGTAATATTTAAAGGCTTGCAGCCTCCTGTGGCGATTGGCCTCCTCCCGGGCCGCCGGGCTCTGCCCCAGCCGCCCCAGCCAGCCGGTAACCTGGTTGATCGTGCCCAGGGGGCAGGCAAAACCGCAGAAGAACCGGCCCACGAACAGGGTCAGAGCGATGGTTGCCAGTGCCCAGGCTAGGGGCGCAAAGAAGGTGTGCGTGGCGAGAATGGTGGCCAGGGCGGTAAGAGGGTCGAGGCTCAGGATCCAGTTGATGGGCCAGCCCCGCAACTGCCACCAGGCAGTCCCCAGGGTGGCCGTGACGCAGAACCAGAGAAACAGTCCCAGGAAGAATATCTGGCTGATACGGCGGACGGTGACAATACGCATGCGAGCTGCCCGTGGCTTAAGCTTTAGTGTTGAGAAGCACCGGATTGAGCTGGTGATAATCGGCCTGGCCGGCGCCGGCCTTCCCTGCCATGAGGATGTAGGGCACGTCGGCCAGGGAACGGCCCAAAAGTTCCACGCCAACCGCATCAGCCGCCACGGGGTCGGTGGAAACCACCATGGTGCCAGTCTCCTTCAGATCGGAAAGGGAACCGCCGGTGGGGCCGTTGCTGATCATACTCACCGTGCCGTCCAGGACGCACAGGGTGGGTTTAAGAATTTGCGCCAGCTCGGTGATGATGCCGTTAATATCCTGGTGGAAGACGTTGCGCCGCCCGCCCAGGAATCCGTAATAATTCTTGAGCGTCATGGAAGCGCCGGCGCGGTGGTGATCCTTGACCGGGCTCACCACCATGACCTTGGTCACTCCCTGGAAGACCCCGGCCAAGACGGGCCAATCCTCGATGAGTTTGCCCTGCGGCAGGCTGACGGGGGCAAACAGGGAGGCCCGGGGGATAACGATCCTGGCCCCGGCGCCTCGAGCCGCGTTGGCCAGCCCGCTGATCTCGAAGCAACTGTCGGGATCGTTTATGGGATTATCGGTAACCAGCACCTGGGAGGCCCCGGCCTTAACACAAAGGCTGGCCACCGCGGCGAGCACTTCCGGGTGGGTGGTGGCCCCTAGGGAGGGCGGGGTGGCGAAGGCGGCGTTGACCTTGATGAGCACCCGGTCGCCCTTCTGGACAAAGGCCTCCATTCCTCCCAGGGCCTCAACTCCCCGCGCCAGCATCAGCGCCCGGTCCGTGCCCCGGACGATGGCCATTTTCCCCGGTCCCGGGGTTTTGCCGCGGAGGGTGAAATCCCCCAAACCGGTCAACACCTTCTGGGCCGGGGAAGAGGCGGGACCTTTGGAGTCATAAAGGGCCAGTCCGCCGCCCCCGGCAGCCAGGGCCACCACCGAGGCGTACCCCAACCGCTTCAGAAAATCCCGGCGGTTCATGCCGGCTGCGAGCAGACGTTCTTCATCCTTGGGTTGCTTCACGGCTTTTTTTCCTCGAGGGCGGGGCGCAATTCGCCGGCAAGATCCAGGGCCGCCTCAACCGAGGCGGCGTCATGCACGCCCGCCATAATCCGGCCCTGGACCCAGACCACTTCAAAGGAATTATCGAGAGCCAGCACCGAGATGTCTCCTGCCGCGGCCGGAGCCTGGACTTTCCGGTAACCATTGGCGGCCAGGAAATCGAGGTAACGCCGCGCCTCGGCTGTCGCCGCCTCCGGGGTAGCGCGCCTGGCGATAAATGCCGTGGCGTTGCCGCTTTTCAGGTGGTATTCCCCGGTAAGCACGTTGTTGAAGCCCTCCATGGAGAAGACGTCGGCGGCCAACAGGCGCACGCTATCCGGCGCCAGGCCTTCCTTGGGAAAAAGCAGAGCCGGGTTTGCCTGTTCTCCCTTTGCCTGACCTGCCGGAGAGGGAATTTTGGCCAGGATTGCGGTGGCGTAGGTCGAAAGGGATCCTGACAGCGTCTTCGAGGTCCGGTCAGCCACAATCTCCAGATAATAACGCCCCTGGGTAAAAAACAGGGCATTGCCGGTGGTGTAGGCATTAGCGGTCAGGGGGAGGTTGGGGGAACCTGGACGGCGTTGCCCACTGAACACGGCAAAGGCGTTGGCAGCCGACCCCATATCATAGATAAACACTTCCACGAAGGCCTTATCGGCGGCGGTATCCAGGTTGAATTTGCGGCAGGACATCTCTTTGAACCCCGCGGGCAGGTAGAGATCAGCCTTGCCGTCGATCTTGTCGGAGAGGGTTTCCGGGCCGTAGCTCTCGATGGGGGCCAGGGGTTTGAAGCCCGGGACCTCGGGGAGCAGGGCGGCGGTGGCCGCCAACGCCTGGCCGGAGAGAGCCTCCGCCTTGGCTGGCGGCAGGGGAGGGCGTAGGTCTATGAGCACCGCGGGGTTAAAGCGGGTCTGCTGAAATAGCAGCCAGATAGTGATCAAGCCCAGCATGGCTATGATGCCGTAGCCGGTCAGCTTCTGTGCCGCACTTACTGTTGCTTTTCTGGGCGCCATGAACCTTACGCGAGGGCGAGCTAGTGCGCAATCCTCTGTTGCCGGTTCAGATCATAGATCGGGGCAAAGTGAAGCTCACCCAGCAGGGCTTTTTCCGGGGATGTGGACTGGAGTTCCCCATTTTTTTCGATAAAACGCAGTTCGGCGCTAACCCCGCAACCCGCCGTGCAGGCAGCATCCAGCTTGGATTTGGCCGCGGAATACTCAGGCCCCGTCTTGCTCGTGCCGTGAAATTTGGCTCGCCAGTCGATCCATTGCTGGGGGGTCAGGCCGCTCTGGTCGATGAACACATAATAGACCACCTGATCCGGGCAGTCCTCCTCCAGGTAGACGGTATATTCTTGAGGAGCGCCCGTGCTCCCTGGTCCGGCCGGTCGAGTCTGTTCGCCCTTTTCGATGAGCCAGGTGGTGGGACATTTGCGAGATGCGGCAAAGGCTTTCACCGGACCGAAAATAACGGTGGGGTTCATTTCGTCGCCCACGAAATTTCCGGAAAGAAACCCCTCGGGCGGGTTGAAGGGGATCAGTCCCTGAGCCTGCCGCTGGGCCAGGGCCTGAGCGCTTGCCGCCAGGGCCACGGAACTATAGCCGATTAAGAGCAGCACCCCTAAAAATACCGGAAGCAGACGTCTCATAACCTCCTCCTTCCCGACCGCGAGATGGCAAGGCAGATTCCTTAACAATATTTTATCTACATTCTTAGCGAAATTTCAAGAGCGCTTACACAATAATAATTTTTTTGGCCTCCCGGCTGCGAATCTGCCAAGTTGAGACCTCTGCGAAAGCCCCCATTTTTGTCATTCTGAGGGAGCGAAGCGACCGAAGACTCAGGTTCCGGCTTGCCAGCGGCCCCACCCTTTGATACTATTCAATCCGACCAGAGCCATGTGTTTGAACTATCTTGAAATTAGATCTGCAGGTTCAGGCAGTCGCAGGCTTTAATATTTCCGCTGGATAATCAGGATCTGACATGCACCCCGAATGGCTGAATCCGCCAGGCCTGTCTCTCTCCAAGGCTCACCTGCAACTGATCTTGCCGCTGTTATTCGCCCTGGCCATGGGCTGGAACGATGCCCGGACCAGACGCATTCCCAATTATCTCACTTTGAGCTGCGCCCTGGCGGGGTTGGGCTTCCAGTTGGGGTTTCACGGCCTGCACGGATTGACCGATGGGCTTTTGGGAATGGCCCTGGGCTTCGGATTGTTGATTCTCTTCTATCTGAAAGGCGGCATGGGGGCCGGGGATGTCAAGGCGTTGGCCGCCCTGGGGACGTGGCTGGGGGTCTGGGGGACGATCTATCTCTTTGTCTATATGGCCTTTGCCGGGGCGGTCCTGGTGACCCTGGTTCTCTGGTGGCAAGGGGTGCTCTGGAGCCGAATCAAGCGGGGCCTGGGGTTTCTGGCGGAACGGGTGCTATTGCGTCCCCTCCCCGGCGCCAGCGACGCGCTGGCGCCCGCGGCCCCGGAAAAATCCGAGGGAGTCCCCTACGCGGTAGCCATAGCCATAGGAATGGCGATCATCTGCGTGAGAGGTTTTCTAGGTTAGCCGGCCTCTATCCCGCCCCACCCTTGCCGGCCTCAAATCCGCGCACACCCGATCCCCTGGGCGGTGAGGACATAGTGCGCTTCACCGGCGCACTCAAGGCAGAGCATCTTTCCGGCTTGCACCCGAAGCCGGGGTTCCAGCACCCCTTCGCCGCAGCGGCTGCAGGTTAGCGTGGCGAACCGCGGGGCCGGGCCGGGCGCGGCCATCTTCAGATGCTGGATGCGAAACTGTTCCTCCAAGGGTACTTCCAGCAACTCCCGCCTGGCCACCGCCTGCCACAGGTGCTGGAAACGGTGCCGATCCTCGGCAGTGCCGCCGCCCTGCGCCACCACCAGTTCAAACAGCGGCTGCAGGGCCGGATAGCGGGTAAACATGGCCTCCCGGAAATCCGGCCGCAACGCCAGGCGCACCGCGGCCCCATCCCGGCGCCGGGCCACGGTCACCGCCGTCTTTCCCAAATCCTTGAAGGTCAAGCCGTTGTTGCCGAAGGTGCAGCCGCACACCACCTGGATGCCGTCGGCAAAGCAGTTATGGCACTCCACCGCGGCCAGCACTTCCTCCATGCCGGCGCTTTCCTGCTCCAGATAGTTCATGGCGTAGCGCCCGGCCTTGACTCCCATGGCCAGAAAGGGGCAGCGGTGCCCATGGATGGTCTCGGCGTGGCGCAGCAACCCTTCCAATTCATTATCCTTGATCATCGCGGCCACAGCCTGCCGGGGAGAGGGGTGTTGGTGCATCTTAGGGCTCCTTATTGAAGTGAAGGCGGGGGGGAACAGGGACAGCGGCCGGCTGCCTGCGGCCTGATAAAAGGATCGGCACCATTAGCGCCGGCGCCCGAACCTTTCCAGACGACGCCTAGAGCGGCGCCTGCCGGCGTCGTCTTGCTGACCCTGGCCCCACCGGCCCGGTCTCACGGCTCCCACCAAAGGAACGGCGTGCCATAGCGGTTGAGCCATCGGCGCCGCTCCCGGTAGTCCGGGAGGATCATTTCCACCTGGCCCCAAAAGCGGGGATTATGGCCCGGGGCCTTGAGATGGGCGAGTTCATGCACCACCACGTAATCGATAACCTCCGGCGGCAGCATGATCAGCCGCCAGTTGAAGCGCAGGCGTCCGTCCGGGTGGCATTCGCCCCAACGCCGCTTCCATTGCGAGAGCTCCAGCGGCCGCGCCCTAACCCCCAGGGCCGGGGCATAAAGGGCCAGCCGTTCCTGGATATGCGCCGCGGCTTGGCGGCTCAGCCAATCTTTCAGGGCGGGCCAACCGCAGGCAGGCCAATCCGGAAGTTCCCTGATTTCCTGCCCTGGCGGCGCCCCCGGTTTACCCTGGCTGCCGGCAGAGGGTAGGGGATAAGCCCGTCCCAGGAGGTAGAACGTCCCCTCCTTAAGGCAGGCCCAAGCCTCCCGCCTTTCCGCCGCCTTCTGCTCGATCCAGCCGCGGTGCCGGGCCAGGGCCTGGGAGATTTGCGCCGGTGAAGTGCCCCGGGGGGAGGTGACCACCAAATTCCCCCGGGAGGTGACCATCAGGGCGATGCTCCTGCGCCGGGAGCTGTACCGGTATTCGATTTCCAAATCTGCTGATTTGCTCATCAACTGCTAATCAATTTCCCACCTGAGATCAGGGAGTTTTAAGGGTTTCGTTTCCGGTAACAGGTTAGCAGACTAAAGGCGTTTTTGGGGCGGAACCATCAAGTCCATCTTATCATGCCCACCCAAAATCCGCCCCAAGATTTAAGGATGCCGGTCTGAGAGTTAGGGTTAAGGGGCCTTAATTGGGAACGCCCCCATTAAAAAAATCGGGGAGCAGGATTAAGGCGCCTGCTCCCCGGATTTCGAAGGTCTGCAACTTAGAGCTTATAGTGCTCTTCCACGATCCGTTCCACCTCTTCTTCGGTGGGCATGGTGTCCCGGTAACCGGCCATGTATTGGTTCCGCAGCCAGCGGAACAGGCTGACGGTTTCGTTGACCCGGACGATTTCGGGGATGTCGCCGCTTTCCACGGTCTTGAGATGGGCGTTATACTGGCCCAACATGCTGACCACGTCGTAGAAGGTGGCCGCGTCCCGCTTGATTCCCCGTTTGAAGGATCTGCCCTCCTTGGGGTAGATCTCGTCCGGCGAGGGGTTGCCGGAGATGTCGACACGCTGGAAGGGCCGCCGCACTGCCACCTGCCATTTGCGGGACTCCACCATCATGCGGGCGATCAGCGGCCCGGCCCAGTCTTGGGAAACGTGCCCGGTGGGGCAGGTGGAGAAGAATTCCACCAGGGAGGGGCCATTGTAAGCGATGGCTTCCTTGAGGATCTTGATGGCATAAAAGGGGTTGTCGATGGAGAGTTTGGCCGCATAGACATGGGAAATGGCCATGGCCTGGCTGATAATCCTCCGGTGCAGCGTGGTTTTGCCCGCGTATTTCTTGCCGATGGGGGAGGTGGAGCGGTCGCTGCCGAAACGGGTGGCCCCGGACTTCTGCATGCCGGTGTTCATGTAGCCTTCATTATTGAAAACCACCCAGGTGATGTCGTAGTTTTCCCCCAGGGCATGGTTGAAGGGTCCGTTGCCAATGTCGTAGATGGCGCCGTCCCCGGCGAAGACGAGGATCTTGGTGAGGACGCTGTTGTAGTTGTTCTGATGGGCCTGGTCCAGGCTGAACTTGGCGCCCAGGGCCGCGGCCGAAGCGGTGCCGAAGCCGTAGTGGCCCGCCGGGTACATGCGGGTGTTGAAGGGATTGACCAGTTCGGAGACCTGGTCGCAGCCGGTGGAATTGATGGCGTAGATGTTGAAGCCGTGGTCCAGCATGTGCTCCACCGCCCGTTTGCTGCGCTCCGAGAGGATCTTAATGCCCTGGTAGAAGGTGGCGCTCCCCTGGGGATTATTGCGCAGGGACTCCGCCGCGAAGAAGGTCAGGAGATTGATGGTCCCTTCGCCGCAGCCGGGGCACAGGGTATGTTTGCCGGGGTAGAGCTTGGAAAAGACAAAGAGCACCTGGTGGTTGAGAGCCATCTCCCCCACGTAGGGAGCGGCGCCGGCGGTATTGTCCCAGGCCCGGCAGGCTTCCGGCAGGAAATCCTCGGCCTTCACCACATTTTTGGACACCATCTTCAGGGCGTCGGTGGGGCAGACCTGGGCGCACACCCCGCAGCCCTTGCAGGAGGCGGGGTCGGCATTGAGGTTCAGGGCGAAGCGCTCCCAGGGGATGCCCTTGGGAGGCTTCTGGAATTGCTTGAAGTAGCGGCCCGCCTGCTCCAGCGGCCGGTCGGTGATCGTGGAGATCAAGGCCGAATCCGGGCAGGAGGCGGTGCACAGCCCGCAGGCGATGCACTTGGAGGCATCGTAGACCGGCAGTTGGGCGCCGATGAAGCTCATGTCCCGGAAGCGGCTGGTACCCGCGGGGACGACGGGCAGAAAGCGGTCCCAGGGAACCTTTTTGCCCTCCAGGGTGGGCTTGACCATGTCTCGATAGAAGACCTCTTGATAGTCGGGGATCAGGTTCACCGGCTTGATGCTGCCCATCTCATCTTTTTCTGTGAGTTCCAGCCGGAGGCCGGCGGCAAAACGGCCCTGGCCGAAGTTCTCCGGTAGGGGCCGGGTATAGGTCGGCCCTTTGAGGTCCAGGGCCTTGGCCCCATTCGTCTTGGCAGGGGTGGCGGCAGCCCGGGCAGCCCCGATCTTGAGCAGGGCAATATTGGCCTCCAGCATCTCCTTCTTCTTGGTTCCCAGTTTTTTCTCCAGGATATATTTGAAACTCGATTCGAATTCTTTTTCCGGGAGAATCCCCATTTCCTTGTTGATCATGCCGATGATGGGAGCCCCGGGCAAATTCCGGTTCAGATGTTGGACGGCTGCCTGGGTGGCATCCAGGGTTAACAGTTTGATCTGCCGGTATTGAATCAGGGACCGAACCTGGGCCGGGAAGGTGGCCATGATCTCTTCAGGGGTTTTGGCGGTGTTGATCACCAGAAGACCGTGCTTTTTCAGGCCGCCGGCATATTCCCTGAGGATTTGGTCGGAAAGGAACTTCTCATTGAAAAAGGCCAGGACATCCCTTTCGGTTAACTCCGAGCTGTTGCGGATGGGTTGGGAGGAGACACGCAGGTTCATGAAGACCGGGGCGCCTTTGCGGGCCGCGCCATAGCGGGCTCCGGTCTGGATATATTTGTGGCCGGAGCCGATATCCTGGGCGTAGATCAGGGCGGCGGTCTCCAGAGCGGTCTTGACGCCTTCGGCGCCCACCCCGACGAAGGTCATGCTCAACTCCCGCTCCAGGTAGCCGGGCAGGGGGGCCGGCTTCATGGTTAGCGGGCCTTCGATCCCCAGATAAAAATCCCGCTGCACCCCCCGCTTGCGATCGAGAGCGGCCACCATGTTTTCCACCACCGCGGCGACGTCATATTTATTAAAGTCTTTGCTGCCGAGGCCGTAAACCCCATGAAGCAGGGTGGGCATATCCTGGCGGCCATAGAGGTGGTGTTCCTTTTTCCCTTCCCGGCCAGCCCGCATGGAAATCTGCAAGGCAGCCTGCACATCAGAAAGGAGCAACTGGTTGTGGGCGGTGGCGCTGCGCTCCAGCACCGTGACCACCTGGGCCTTGCGCAGGCCAAACGCCAGTTCCTCATAGCAGGGAGGGTTGAACAGCACCGGACGCACCACCCCGATGCGATAGCCCTTGACGTCCCGGTAGTAATCCACCACCTCTTTGACCACTCCGGCCGCGGAGCCCAGGACGACGACGATCATGTCGGCATCGGAGGTGCGGTAGCATTCCACCACCTTGAGGTTGGTGCCCAGGATGCGGTTCATCACATACATGGCGGCCACAAAGCCCCGCTTGAAGAAGCGGTAGGCCAGGTCCTGGGCCACCTGCCCTTCCATGCTGAGGTCGGTGTCGGTAAAGGTGCCGGTGAGGGTGCCGTGCTCGAAGTTGGGCTGATAGAGGCGGCTGGGAGGACCGACATAATGCTCCAGGAAGGCGTCGGATAGTTGCTTAACATTCTCAATGGCATGGCTCTTGATGAAGCCGTCGCCTATGACCATGGTGGGCAGCATCACCTGGCGCAACTCCGAGACCTTGAAGGCGATGGGCAGCAGGTCGTGGAGCTCCTGGTTATCCTCGGAGACCAACTGGGCCCAGCCGGCATTGCGCACCGCATAGAAATCCGTGTGGCCGCAATGGATCGACAGGGATCCCTTATTGACCTCCCGGGCCATCACGGTCATCACCACCGGCAGGCGCTTGCCGGCCACGGAAAAGAGATTCTTGGTCTTGAGGAGCAGGCCCTGGGAAGAGGTATTATCCACGTACCTGCCCCCCTGGCAGGCCATGGCCTCCACCGCGGCGATGGCCGATAGCTCGTCGGAGGGCTGGAAATACATGAGTTCATGGCCGAACAGGTTCTTCTGGCCGGCGGCCGCCACCCGGGCAAAGTTTTCGGCGATGGGGGTGGAGGGGGTGATGGGATAGCCGCAGAGGCCGTCCACCAGCCGGGTCAGCACCGAAATGGCCGCCTGGTTGCCGTCCATCAGGACATCCTGGCGTTGGCGCATATTCTTCAGGAGTTGGTCGGGGATGGAGCTTAAATCGAAGTTTAAGAGTTCTTTGGCATCGAACCGCTCCCACTCCGTCTGCCAGTCGACGGGGATGATCCTCTCTTTCTTGACCTGCCGCAGTTGATGATAGGGAAGTTGCAGGCGCAGGGTGTCGAATTCACTGCTGGGCCTCATCAAGTAGCCTCCTTGGACCGAATTAAAAGCGGTTTCGCACCCGCTTGCTCAGTCCCAACCGGGCAGCCGCCGCGCCCCATCTCGTGCTAAAGCGTGATCCTGCGGGTGGCGCCTGACTCTCAGGGCAAGCCGGATTTGGAAACAGCCTCAGATATATTTTCGCAAAAATCCTCGTGGTTGGCAATGAAAAACCCCTTGACAAGCATAATGTATCCTTCAAAATTAAATAAAATTATCATTGAAGGATAACAGATGGCGGCGGACTACCTGTTCCTAGAGTTTAACGAGAGCCAGCGGCAAACCTACCGCGGCCTGGTCGATGCCTACCAGGCTTATCGGGAAGCCTGGCAACAAGTCCGGCTTCATAAGGGGTCCATGCACTGGAAGAAGATCCGGGACAGGAAGTACCTGTACCGCTATCGGGACCGCTTTGGGAACGGCGGCAGTCTGGGGCGGCGCTCGCCGCAGACGGAGCAGCTCTTCGCCGATTTCATTCGGGAGCGGCAAGAATCTAAGGCCCTCTCCCGGGAGCGCTGGCGCCACCTGGCGGAGCAGGCCCGCTTTGGCAAGGCCACCCTGCTGCCGCGGCTACCCGGGGCCGCCGCCAAGATCCTGCGGCGTCTGGAGGAGCACGAGCCAGGGGTCCAGCTCCGGGTCATCGGCAGCGCCGCCCTCTACGCCTACACCTTCGCCGCCGGGGTATCCCTGGCCGGCGCCGCCCTCCAGGAACTCCGGGGAGAGGCTGGCCACCGCCTCACCCTGGCCGGAGAGATGGGCGGGGACGATCTGCTGCAACTGCTGCGCCGGGCGGACCGCTCCTTTGCTCAGTTGCCGGGAGGCGGCTCTTTGGCGGCCAACCGGGACGGCTTGCAGGTGCACTTGCTCAAGGGCGGGCCAAGGCATTCCGGCAAAACCCGGGTGGTCACCGTGCCCGGGGCCAAGGAACCGCTGCCCCCGGAAGCCGGCCAACTCCAATTCCTGGCGGCTGCCCCCCCCTTATCCCAGGTGGTCATCGGGCCGGACGGCGGGCCGGCCACCATGGTGGTTCCAGACCCCCGGGCCTTTGCCCTCCACCGCCTCTGGTGGAGCCAGCAGGAGGACCGGGATGGAGGCAAACGGGACAGGGACCTGGACCAGGCCCTGGTGGTGGCGAGCCTGGTGCTGCGTCATCTCCCCCAATACGATCTTGCCCCCCCGGAGCTGGACATGTTTCCCCAGGACCTGGTGAGGGCCGCCAGGGCCTGGTGAGACCAGGGTGGCGCTTTCCGGAGAGTTGGGGGGGCCTCGGCGCTTCGATACCGCGGTTACAGGTCACATTTTTTAAATGGAGCGGTTGGGACTACGGAGCATAGCCCGGAGGCATTTCCGGGCGGGAGAGGCGCGGTGAAATCGATGGACATCATGAAGCTCAGAGTGAATATGGTCAGAATGGAGAAGATAAAAAGCTTCTTGCCCCAGAGCCGCTCATCGGATGCCTTATAGCCCGACCAGGCCAGATACAGCCAGGACAGGCCCAACACCGTCGCCACTGCCAGGGTGCGGTACCCGGTGTACCCCCCGCAGGTCAGCATCAGCGTGGCGGCCATAAAGGCGAGGATATAACCGACAATATGATTTTTGGCGGCGGCTGTTCCCTGCTTGACCGGCAGAACCGGGATGGCCGCGGCAGTGTATTCATCAAACCGGAAAACCGCGATGGCGTAGCAGTGAGGCATCTGCCATAGGCAGAAGATCGCCAACAAGATCACTGCTCCCAGGTCGAAGCGGCCGGTGACTGCGCAATATCCCGCCAGCGGCGGGGTGGCTCCCGCCAGACTGCCGATCAAGGCTCCGTAAACGGAATTGGGCTTCAGGTACAGGCTGTACACGCCCACGTAAATCACCAGCCCCGCCAGCACGATGCCCACCGCCAGCAGGTTGGTCGCCGCCCAGAGCAGCGCCAAGCCCGCCATGCCCAAAATCGTGGCGTAGGATAAACCGGCCCTAAGGGAGATGAGCCCCCTGGCCAGGGCGCGGTTGCGGGTCCGGATCATTTTCAGGTCTATTTTTCTATCGACGCAGTTATTGAACACGCAACCGGAAGCGACCACCAGGGATATGCCGATGAGAGTCGCCGGGAGAGCCACGCCATCTATCCGCCCTTTGCAGGCCAGAAAAAAGCCGCCTGCCGCGGAGATCAGGTTGCCGAAAACGATCCCCGGTTTGGCAGCGAGCAAATAGTTCTTGATCCTTGCAGGCATTGTCACATCATTCGGTGATACAGGTTAGACATGATCCAGAGGCTTCCTCCGACGAAGAGGATCATGATCAATAGAGTGAACACCATGGCCAGCACGTTCCAACGCGCCTCTGAGGAAGTGTCCAGATGCAGGAAGTAATGCAGGTGCACCAGAACCTGCACGAGCCCCGCACCGAAAATGGCGGCCAGGGTCGCCGCGGAGGACCAGGCGCCGCTCATCACCATTGCAAACGGAATGGCGGTCAGAATGAGGGCGAGCAGGAAGCCGGTGAGGTACGCTTTGAGGCTTCCCCGGCTGGCGCCGGTGCTGTCGATGGCTGCTTGACTCATTTACACGACTCCCATCAGGTAGACGATACTGAATATGCCGATCCAAATGATATCCAGAAAATGCCAGAACATACCCAGACGCATCAGCCGGGATTGAACCGGAGAGGTTAACCCTTTGACGGCGACCTGACCTATCATGACCGCCATCCAGATCAGCCCGATAGTCACATGGGCGCCGTGAGTTCCCACCAGGGTGAAAAAACTCGAAAGGAAGGCGCTGCGGTCCGGTCCGTAACCCTGGGCAATCAGGCCGTAGAACTCATGGATTTCCATGGAGACAAATCCGAGCCCCAGCAGCAAGGGAACGGCGAGTCCCATCAGAACCCACTTTTTCCGGCCGTCGCGCAGGGCCAGCATGACCAGGCCATAGGCTACGCTGCTGACCAGCAGCAACAAGGTTTCACTCGCCAGGTAAGGCAGATCGAACAATTCCTTCCCCGTCGGTCCGCCGGCATAGTTGCGGCCCAGGACGGCAAAAGTGGCGAAGAGCGTCGAAAATATGATGAGATCGCTCATCAGGTAAATCCAGAAACCGAAGGTCTGGATGGCGATGGTATCGGGGCGTCCAACCCCTTCGTTAGGAGCGGCGCCGATGGTCGCAACGTAGTCTGTGGTCATCATTGGGTCTCCGCTACCGGTGCCGGGATGGTCTGTCCGCCTGCGGGACCTCCCGGCGCGACGGCGGCCAACTGTTGATAGCGTTCATTTTCGATGCGCTCGACTTCGGCGGCCGGTATGGTGTAATGGGTGTCGTCGTCGCATGAGCGGGCAATGACCGTGAACAGCATACCCAGAGCGGCCAGGATGGCCAGCCACCAGATGTACCAGATCAAGGCAAATCCGAACAGGAAAGCCAGTCCGCCGATAATGAGGCCATGGGGCGCGTTTTTCGGCAACTCGATGTCCTCATATCGATCCGGCCGCTGATAGGCGGCGCCTTTTTCCTTCATTTCCGTAAAGGCGTCGATTTCATCCACTACGGGTATTCTCGGGAAGTTATAGACCGCGGGAGGAGAAGAGGTCATCCACTCCAAGGTGCGGCCGTCCCAGGGATCGCCGGTGGGATCATTGAGGGCCTGGCGCTTCTTAATGCTGACGACCAATTGAATTCCCAGAAAGAGGATGCCGAGTGCGATCACGGCCGTACCCAAGGCGGCGACGAGCAGATAGGGATGCCAGGCCAGGTTATTATAATGCGCCATGCGGCGGGGCATGCCCATGAAGCCCAGCACATACAGGGGCACAAAGGCAAGATAAAAGCCGATCAGCCAGCACCAGAAGGCGCGTTTCCCCCAATTTTCCTGCAAACGAAAGCCGACGGCCTTTGGGAACCAGTAAGTATAACCTGCAAAAAAGCCGAACAGCGTACCGGGGATCAACATAGTGTGGAAATGGGCGATCAGAAACAGGCTGTTGTGGAGTTCGTAATCAGCGGGTGGCATTCCCAGCAGCACGCCTCCAGCCCCGCCGACGGCGAAGGTCACGATGAACCCCAGGGTCCAGTAAATCGGCGTAGTCAACCTGAGGCGGCCGCGATACATGGTGAAAAGCCAATTGAAGATCTTCACCCCGGTGGGGATGGCAATCATCATGGTGGCAATCCCGAAAAAGAAGTTGACGTTCGGGCCGGCGCCCATGGTGAAAAAATGATGCACCCAGACGGAAAAGGAGAGGATCGTGATGGCCGCCACGGCATAGACCATGGATACGTAACCGAACAGCCGTTTTCCGGAGAAGGTGGCGACGACCTCCGAGAAGATCCCGAAAGCCGGCAGGATCACGATATAAACCTCGGGATGCCCCCAGGTCCAGAACAGGTTGGCATACATCATCATGTTGCCGCCCAGCGTGTTGGTGAAAAAATGCATACCCAGGTAGCGGTCTAGCGTTATCATGGCGAGAGCGGCGGTCAAAACCGGAAAGGCCCAAACCATGAGCACGTTGGTGCACCAGGCAGTCCAAACAAACAGCGGCATCCGCATGGGGGTCATGCCGGGAGCCCGCATTTTCATGATGGTGACGAGAAAATTGATACCGCTCAGGGTCGAGCCGATGCCGGCGATCTGGAAAGCCCATATCCAGTAGTCCACCCCCACGCCGGGGCTGTATAGTTTTTCGGTTAGCGGGGCATATCCCGACCAGCCGGCCTTGGAAAACTCACCCACGCCCAGAGATACCATGACCAGCATCGCCCCGGCTGCGGTTAGCCAGAGACTGAGCGAATTCATTAAGGGGAAGGCTACATCCCGGGCGCCGATTTGCTGCGGTACCACGATATTCATCAACCCGACCAGAAAAGGCATGGCCATGAAGACGATCATGATCGAGCCGTGGGCGCTGAATATCTGATCGAAGTGGTTAGGGGGCAGATAGCCAAGGGAGCCGCCCGCGGCAATGGCCTGCTGGGAGCGCATCATGATGGCGTCGGAGAACCCGCGCAGCAGCATGACCAAGGCGAGGATGATGTACATGATGCCGATCTTTTTATGGTCGAGGCTGGTCAGCCATTCCTGGTAAAGGTAGGTCCACTTTCTGTAGTAAGTGACCAGGCCCAGGATCACCAGGGCCAGGAGAAGCGCGCCACCTACGGCGCTCATCACGATCATGTTGTCATACGGAATCGCGGCCAGGCTTAACTTTCCAAACATATCAAGGTTCCTCTGAAACGCCGGTCATTGGGTGCATAGAACCGGGTCCCTTGCTCATGGCACCGGAATCTTTGCCCCAAGCCGGATCAAACTGACGCAGGACATACTCAAACAGATCGGGCTTGACTGAAGAGAAAAAGAGCACGGGGTGGCCGAGGCTCGGCTTGGCAAGCTCCTCATACCGATCCATATCAAGCTTTTCCGGCGTTTGTCTGATCTTTTGCACCCACGCTTGAAACTCCTCGCGGGAAACCGCATTGGCATCGAAAAACATGTCCGCGTAACCGGGACCGCTGAATTGCTGATTGTGACCCTCATAAGTCCCTGGTTTAGAAGCCATAAGGTGCAATCGGGTTTGCATGCCTGCCATGGCGTAAATCTGGCTGCCCAACTGCGGGATGAAGAAGGAAGTCATTACCGTGTCCGAGGTGAGTTTGAAGCTGAGCGGAACATTGACGGGAAAAGTGAGTTGATTGACGGTGGCGATATTTTGATCCGGGTAGATGAAGAGCCATTTCCAATCAAGGGATACGACTTCGATGTTGACGGGCGGGTTGGCCGAAGCGATGGGCTTATAGGGATCCAAAGTATGGGTCCTGGTCCAGGCCAGAATCGATAGAACCGTGACAATGGCAATGGGAACCGCCCACATGACTAAATCGATTTTAGCGGAATAACTCCATTTCGGCATATAAGTCGCTTTGGTATTGGAAGCCCTGTACTTCAGGGGAAACCAGACCGCCATGATGAAGACGGGAATGACGACAATCGCCATGAGCACAATGGCCGCAATGATGAGGAACCGCTCCGACTCGCCGATCGGTCCTTGGGGGTTGAACAAAAGTATCGTGCTGCAACCTCCGAGGAAAATTAGGCCACCCAGGGATGACAAGCGGGCAATAGCAAAATATTTCTTCCTCTTCATTTATCCCCCAATTTCTCAAGGGCCTTCGGATTTCGAAAGTTCAAACGCTGAACGGATGCATCTGATCACCTGTAGGATTATCAGGATCGCTGAGAGGAGTTACACCGGAGATCAGATAAATATTGAAATTAAGACCTGAGAGCAAGGATTGCAAGGTATCGGCAGGTGTTAATGAGCCCCTCACCAAGAGGTCTTGAGGTGAGACCCGGTACTCCGAGGCAAGGCTGGCGGCGGGGGCGGTTTTCTGTTTTTCCAACTTTGAACCTTGAACTTATTGATTAATCTTTGACGACCACGGCCAGGATGACCGCATGTCTTTGCTCCAGGCTGTCAACCAGGGAAAATCCGGCGTCTTTCAGGCCGCGGCGCAAAGCGCCGCCCTCAAAGCGGTCGCTTTCCGGATGCCGGAAGATGCGGCGGGTCAGGAAATTCTGGTAGAAGGTGGGGTAGTATTCCTCCAGGAAGTAGAAGCCGCCTGGTTTCAGGACCCGGGCGATCTCGGCCAGGCCGCCCCGCCAGTCCGGCAGGTGGTGCAGCACCCCGAAGCCAAAGACCCCATCCAGGGCGCCGCCCCGGTAAGGCAGGCGGAGGACGTCGGCCACGCCCAGAAAGATGCGGCGTTGTTTCTCCGGGTGCAAAAATGCCTGGGCCTGCCGGATCATGCGCCGGTCCAGGTCCAGGGCGTAGAGCGCCGCGGGCTGAAATTTCTTTAGGAGGAGAGCGGCCCCGGCGCCCCGGCCACAGCCCACCTCCAGGAGCCTGACGCCCGGGCCCGGGGACACGGTTTTACCGAACCAGCGGACGATGAGGCGCTGGATCACGACCCGCACCGGGTTGTTGACCACCAGCCGCTCGGCCTGGTTGAGCTTCATGCCTTCACCGCCACGTGGATCACTGCGATGCCGTTGGTGAGGCGCCGGAAGCGAATCTCTTTGAAACCCAGGCCCACCAGGGTGGCCGACACCTCCTCCGGGCGGGCAAACATGCGGATGGACTCGGGCAGATAGGTGTAAGCCTGCCAGGAGCCCACAAAGATCCGGCCCAGCAAAGGCATGAGATAAAAGGAATAAAAATCGTAGAGCCGCCGGAACCAGAAGGCGAGGGGTTGGGAAAACTCGAGGCACATGAGCCTGCCACCGGGTTTCAAGACCCGGTGCATCTCTTTGAACCCCAGCTCGGGATGGGTCAGGTTGCGGATGCCGAACCCTACCATGGCCGCATCGAAACCGCCATTGGCAACTGAGAGGCGCTCCGCGTCTCCCTGGAGAAAGGCGATGCGGCCCGCCATCCGGGAGCGGGCCACCTTGGGCCGGCCCGCTTCCAGCATGGCCCGGTTGATGTCATAGACCAGCACCCGGCCGCCGGCGCCAATCTTGGGGGCGGCCAGGAGGGCCAGGTCGGCGGTGCCGCCGCAGATGTCGATGACCCGGTCCCCCGACTTCAGCCCCAGGAGCCGCACCGCAGTCCGTTTCCATAGGTGGTGGAGCCCGAAGCTCAGCAGGGTATTCATAAAATCGTAGCGGGCCGACACCGTGTCGAAATGGCCGCGCACCAGCTTCTCTTTCTCGGCGGCGGCCACCGGCCGGTAGCCGAAGTAGGCCAGGTCCTCGACGGGCCGGGGGGGCGGGTTGTTCTTTCGCAGGTACATTAACCTTTCAGGATAGCGGCCAAGGTGTGGCGCCGCCAATGGCGCCGGCCGACCACTTCATGCTGGAGTGGTGGTCGGTTAATAGTAAGGCATTAAATCAAGAAAACCAGGGGGAATTTCAGGAGGCTATTGTAAATCCCCCCTGCCCCGCTTTTTCAAGGGGGGGGGTAGAAAACTGTAGGCGGAAACGTCATAGCGATTATGAAGCATCACACTATCCATTCCCATCCTGTCAGACCACTGGCGACCACACGGGCGAGGCGGCGGATCAGGTAGAAACCAAGGAAACCCGGGTTTCCGGGGCTAAACCGCCTCTTCCCCCTTCTCCCCGGTGCGGATGCGGATGACCTCCCCCAGGGGAGAGATGAAGATCTTGCCGTCCCCTACCTTGCCGGTACGGGCCTGGGTAATGATGGCGTTGGTGATGGCTTCAACTTTCTCATCCGGGACCACTATCTCGATCTTCACCTTGGGCAGGAAATCGACCTGGTATTCCAGACCCCGGTAGACCTCCCGCAGGCCCTTCTGCCTGCCGAACCCCTTCACTTCGGTGACCGTCATGCCGGTAACCGACATTTGGTGCAGGGCTTCTTTCACCGGCTCCAGCTTAAAGGGCTGGATAATGGCTTCGATTTTCTTCATGGCTGCTCCCCTCTCCCATGCCACCCCGATGCCACAGGGCGCAAGCATGTAAAGTTATTGAATTACGGCACCTATAACTTACCACGCCTTCTCTCAAAGGCAAGCCGTAGTTTGGCAGGGTACGATACACCACCGAACTTTGAACTTTGAACCTTGAACTCTGATTTCGCAGCAGGAGGCCACTTGCACCTACGGTGAAGGTGATTATGTTTTTCTTAGGGAAACCGGGTCTCTCGGGTTCAGGCGGGTGGCGGGCCCTGAGAGGCCGGGTGTCCGCGCCGCAGGCCTTTAATCGAGTGACTGCTGGAAACCATTTCCAGATAAAATTATTGCCAGGTTGCATAATCAGGGGCGCCTGGGACATAATACCGGATAACAGCCGGCAAGTTATTGCCAAACCGGCAAGCTGCCTGAAAGATGAGCGGATAACCTCAAGAGGGCTCAGGGTCAACAAAGGGATTTTGCAATAACTGCGAGTTCGATAACCGTTTCCTGAGGAGGTAGAGCATGTCCAAAGTCGCAATTAACGGTATGGGAAGGATCGGCAGGGCGGCTTTTAAAAATATTCTGGAGCGGCCGGAGTTGGAGCTGGTGGCGGTCAACGACCTGATGCCCATCGATAATCTGGTCTACCTGCTCAATTACGATACCGTTTATGGCCGCTACCGGCATCGGGTGGAGGTAACCGGCGAGGCCCTCAAGGTGGCGGGAAAAACCATCAAATTTCTGAGCCAACGGGACCCGGCCCAATTGCCCTGGAAGGCCCTGGGGATCGACATCGTCTTTGAAAGCACCGGCCTCTTCACCGGGTCCGATGGCCTGGGCAAACACCTGGCGGCCGGGGCCAGATACGCGATCCTGTCGGCGCCCCCCAAGGGCGCAGAGGTCTGCTGCATCGTCCACGGGGTCACCAAGCCGGGAGCAGCCGATCGCATGATCTCCTGCGCCTCCTGCACCACCAACTGCATCACCCCGGTATTGGAGGTCATGGGCCGGCGGGTCGGCGTCAAGAAGGCGATCATGACCACCATTCACGCCTACACCTCCTCCCAGGCCATTGTGGACGCGCCCCACAAGAATTTTCGCCGGGGCCGGGCCGGGGCAGCCAACCTGGTGCCCACCTCCACCGGGGCGGCGAAGGCCGCCACCAATACCCTGCCCCAATTCAAGGGGAAGTTTGACGGGGTGGCGGTGCGCTGCCCGGTGCCCGTGGGTTCCCTGGCCGATCTGGTTTTCGTCACCGAAAGGGCCACCACCGTGGAGGAAATCAACGCCATCTTCAAGGAAGAGGCAGCCAGCGAGCGTTATCGAGGCATCCTCGAATATGCGCTGGACCCCATCGTCTCCTCGGATATCATCGCCAACCCCCACGCCTCCATCTTCGATCCCAGCATGACCCAGGTCGTGGACGGGGACCTGGTGAAGATCATGAGCTGGTACGACAACGAATGGGGTTACACCAATCAGATGATCCGGGAGGCCCTGCGGCTCACCAAAGAATGCCTGACCTGTTGAGGCGGGCCGCGGCGGCCGCGATCCGAGAGAAATCAGGCCTGGTATTGAGCCCTACTGAATATTGCCTGAAAGCTTTACCTTTATCCCTCCCCCGGGGGGGGCGACACCGGGTGGGGGTGGTAATTAATCTTTCATTTACCACCATATGTTGCCACCCTCCCCCCGACCCCCTCCCCCCAAGGGAGGGGGGTATCTCAAATCGTTTGTTAAGATAATTGTGGGACACCGCCGTAGAAGCCGCTGAGCTGAAGGAAGCGCTCCCGGCGGCGCCCCCTCGCCTAACCCCCATGCCGATCCATAACCAAGATATCGCCGCCATCTTCGAGAAGGTGGCGGATTTGCTGGAGATCGAGGGTGCCAATCCCTTCCGGGTGCGGGCCTATCGCAACGCGGCCCGGGTGGTGAGCGGCACGTCCCAGAGCCTGGCGGACCTATTGGCCCGGGGCGATGATCTGACCCGGCTTCCCGGGGTGGGCCAGGACCTGGCGGGCAAGATCCGGGAAATTATTACCAGCGGGGACCTGGGCCTGCGCCGGGAACTGGAGGTCCGGACCCCGCCCGCCCTGGCACTCTTGCTGAACCTGGGAGGACTGGGGCCCAAGCGGGTCCAACTGCTGCACCAAAAACTGGGGATTACCAGCACCGCAGACCTGAAAGAAGCAGCCCAAAGCGGCAAGATCAAGGAGATCAAAGGCTTCGGCCCCAAGATCGAACAGCTGATCCTGGAGGGCCTGGGTCACCTCAGCGCCGCCGAGAAGCGCTACAAGCTGGTGTTGGTGGAGCCCGTGGCCGAGTCGCTGGTGGCACACCTCCAGGCGGCGCCGGGGGTGGCGGAGGCCATAGTTGCCGGCAGCTACCGGCGGCGTCAGGAGACCGTGGGCGACCTGGACCTGTTGGTCACCTGCCGGGAGGCGGCACCGGTGATGGACGCCTTTGTCACCTATGAGGACGTCAGCAAGGTGCTGGCCCGGGGGGACACCAAATCGATGGTGGTGCTGCGCAACGGCTTGCAGGTGGACCTGCGGGTGGTGCCGAAGGAGAGTTACGGCGCGGCCCTCCATTACTTTACCGGCTCCAAGGCCCATAACATCGCCGTCCGCCACCTGGGGGTGCAGCACGGCCTCAAGGTCAATGAATATGGGGTCTTTCGGGGAGAGGCGCCCATCGCCGGTCAGACTGAGGCGGAGGTTTACGCGGCGGTGGACCTCCCCTACATCGAGCCGGAGCTGCGGGAAGACCGGGGGGAAATTGAGGCCGCCCAACAGGGCCGCCTCCCCCGGCTCATCACCTTGCCGGATATTAAGGGCGACCTGCACACCCACACCAAGGCCACCGACGGCCGCAACACCCTGGAGGAGATGGCCCGGGCCGCCCAGGAGCGGGGGTATCAATACCTGGCCATAACTAACCACTCCAAACGGGTGAGCATGGTTCACGGATATGACGCCAGGAATCTGGCCGCCGAGATGGACCAGATCGACCGCCTCAACGCCCAATTGCAGGGCATTACCATTTTGAAGGCCATCGAAATGGATATCCTGGAAGACGGTTCCCTGGACCTGGAGGACGAAATTCTCAAGAGGCTGGATCTGACTGTGTGCGCGGTGCACTACAACTTCAACCTGACCCGGGAGGAGATGACCGGGAGGATTATCCGGGCCATGGACAACCCCTATTTTAACATCCTGGCCCATCCCAGCGGCCGGCTGATCCAGCGGCGGGAGCCTTATGAGGTGGACATGGAGCGGCTGATGCGGGCCGCTCGGGAACGGGGCTGCTTCATGGAGTTGGACGCCCAGCCGGACCGCCTGGACCTGGTGGACATCCACTGCAAGCTGGCCAAGGACCTGGGGGTCAAAGTGGCCATCTCCACCGACGCCCACAGCATCGCGGACCTCAACTTCATGCGTTTGGGGATCGGCCAGGGCCGGCGCGGCTGGCTGGAAGCCGCCGATGTCCTCAACACCCGCCCCTGGCCGCAGTTGCGGAAACTGCTGCGGAGGATTTAATATGATTTTAGAAATAAGATGAATAAAATATATGATTGGGCTATCGGCATATATTTTGGATTGTTCAAATGGCTTATCAATGGCAGGTATACGCTGCTGATTTATGTCTTATTCCTGGTTCGCCACCAGACACTCAGAAGCCACTCGACCCCCGGGCAGGCGACAGGTCCTTACTGCCACACCAGCCACTCACCCATAGCTAATATGTTTATTTGACTTCTTTGATTTCTCCCGGACGCCAGGCGTTATTGAACCAGGGCTCCAGCGCGCCATAAAGGCGCAGGAGGGTGTTCCAGCCCTTGCCGGGGATGGTCTGTATCCAGTTCTTCTCCTTGCCGAGCGGGGCCTTGGGTCCGAAATAGACGTCCACCGACCCGTCGGCATTGACCAGGAGTCCCTTGGTCCGGCTGCTGACCGCCGGCCACTCCTGATCGGTCTGCAGCATCGAGCGAGTCTGGCTGTCGTAAAGGAAGACGGACCAGGCCTCCCTCACCGGGATGTTGGGCGGCAAGTGGAGCCGATAGTTCCTCCCGCCGTCGAACGGCATTCCTTTGGGGTCGACGAACGCCGCCATGAACTGCGTCCCGACGCCCACCATGCTTGCGCCCATTGCCGGGGCGATAGCGGTGGCATAAAAGAAGAAGCCCGAGTACGCGTCCAAGAGGCGTGCGCCGTTTGCCTCGAACTTGTAGCCGCCGATGATCCCGCGGCGCCAGGCGCTGTTCGGGTAGTAGTAGCCGTCCGGCGTCCGCCACCGGTACATTATAGCCCGGGCCGTGGCGTCACCAACCCGGGCGGCTTCGATGAGGATCTTCTTCATCCGCGCATCCGGCGCGAAGGGTTTGCCCTTCCGGATGCCGATGGCAGCCCAGAAGCCGAGCGTGGTCGGGTCGACCGAATCCGTTGGTTCCTCCTGCACGACCTGATTGAGAGCCTCCCAGAAAGTATAATCCGCCGGGGCGATCCCGTTGAAGGCTTTGTTGGAGACGTCTATGAATTTCGGCGTTCGGGGCTTGCCGGCTTGAGACAGCGGATAAATCTTGGTGAACTTCTTCACCAGGTCCACGCCCGGTTTCTGGTCGCCATTGACCAGAGAGCTCTTCCAAACGACCCAGTTGCTGAACGTCGCTGATTGGATAACGTGGTAGCCTTTCGGAACTTTGTCTTTGTAGCCTGGGGGCAGCAGCAGGTATTTGCCACCCTTGCCCTGGTCCGGGCCGGTGAGGCCGACATCACCGGCCCAGTGGTACCACATATCATCAACCAGCCCAATTACCTTCGGTGGAACCTCCAGGACCTGCGGACCCTGACGGAGATCGACCCAGAACCAGGTGTAGGGCGTGCCGTTGGTCGCGGTCAGTTCCAAGGTCCTGGCGTTCATCATGGTTTCAAAGATAGGCACGGTCGCATTGGCCGGTCCTACTTCTAGGACTCCCTTGCGGTTGGCCCACTGGTTCACTACAGGCAAGCCGAGCAGATAAGCCTGCACCGCCCGCTGAAAGTCCAGGTTGTCATAAAGCTTCTCGGCGCTGGCCTGGTCCGGGACGCCATCGAAGAAATTGAGGGTGCCGACGCGGGTCTCAACCTTGTCCGGGCAGGCGATGCCCGGCGGTATGGGGGTGGTCATCTTATACTTGGCTGCCGGGGGCGCTGATGCACCGGGTGCCTGCTGCCCGTTGCCGGGGCTGACAGCGACCGTCATGAGGACAAAAAAAATCGTGCAGATCCAGAGTTGGTTCCGTGGTCTCATTAATTATCCACCTCCAAAGAAGGTCACCGGTGCCCCCTACTGTTCACCTTTGCGTGGGGGCGCACACATGGGTGCGCCCCCACAAGACAGTCCCTGGGGGCACGCCTAAGTTCAAGAAGATCTCTGGTTTTGGTGGGCAGTGCCCACCCTACATGCCTCATCGCCAAAACCTGGCCGGATACTACCAGGGAATTTGATTTTTTAAAAACTCATTCAAAGCGCCGCATCAGCTCCGCCATCAGGTCATCCACATTTTCCGGGGTGATCCGGTTTTTCCAGATGGTCTCTTCGGCCAGGCGGCGGCGGCCGGGGTCCTGCAGATCCTCCAGGCCCTGGAAGATGCCGGTGCGCCTTCCTACCTGGTAGATCATCTGTTCATCCCGATTCAGGGAGAGGAATTTCTCCACCGCCGCCAGCATGCGCCCCTGGTCCTGGGGCAGCGCCCCCTCCACCTCCGGCAACAGGTTGCGGAAGTGGTCGCTTACCACCACGCTGGTAATGCCCCGCAAGGATTCCAGGAAGAGCTGCACTTCCCGGGCCATTTCCAGGTCGGTCGGCCTTTCGAAGCGCCCCTCCTGATAATCCTGGTAAAGCGGGCTGCCGTAAAGAATGGACAGGGTGCGCAAGCGGATGAAGTCCGGGTTGATTTCATTGAAGGCGGCGGCCGTGTCCTGGGCGTGGACCCGCCAGAGGGCCCGCCCGCCCAGCCCCGGCAGGTAATATTCCGAGAGCTCCAGGCCCGCCTCTTTCACCAGGCGGCCCGCCGTAATCTGCTGGTTCCGGGTGGTGCCCTTGTGCACCAGCCGCAGGACCTCGTTGGCGCCCGATTCCAGGCCGATGTGCAGGCGGTTCAGACCCGCCTCCCGGATGGCCTGGAGATCCCGGAGGCTCAGCCGGGCGATCGTGCTGGAGCGCGCATAAGAGGTCACCCGCCGCACTCCGGGGAACCGCTCCCTCAAGTGAGAAAGGATCGCGGCCAGGTCCGGGGCGCCGATCACCAGGCTGTCGGCGTCCTGGAGGAATACCGACTGCTGGCCGTGGCGCCGCCAGTGGGCCGCAGCCTGCCGGGCCTGCGGGTCTCCCGGGGCCTCGCCGCCCTGGCCGGAGAGGGTCCGGGCCGCCTGGTAAACCGCCTCGATATCCCGGATCACATGGTCCAGCGGGCGCCGGGAGAAACTGGTATCCTTGTAGGTCGAACAAAACCGGCAGCGGTTCCAGGGGCAGTTGCGGGTCACCCGGAGCAAGAGGCTGCCGGCTTCGCTGGGAGGGCGAATGGGCCCTTGTTCGAAGCCGCCGTAAGGTTCTGGTTCTGTCAAAGTGGTCCTTTTTGGCGGCGGGATTTGGGGATCTGCCGCCACATTTTCCATTTCCAAATAGTCGCCGCATGCTATTGGGTATCGTGCCCATTTCTAGTATATAATTATATATTTTAACCCCAAGACGATCAATGGCGGCCGGAGCCAAAATCGGCAGCGGCCGGGGGCCGGGCCGCCGCCCTCGCGGTGATGGTCTTTGGCCTGGGATGGCTTGCTTTAATAATTGCCCGGGTGGCTAAATTAACCACTTTTGGGAATTTTCTTTAGAGGTCCAGATGAGCGAGATCGAGGCGCAGCCCTCCGACTTTATACGCGACCTGGTGGCCGACGACCTGAGCGCCGGCAAGAATGAAGGCCGGGTCTGCACCCGGTTTCCCCCGGAACCTAACGGCTACCTGCACATCGGCCATGCCAAGTCCATCTGCCTCAACTTCGGCATTGCCCGGCAGTTCAACGGGCTCTGCAACCTCAGGTTCGACGACACCAATCCCACCAAGGAAGAGGTGGAGTACGTCGAATCCATCATGGATGACGTGCGCTGGCTGGGCTTCGACTGGGGCTCGCGCCTCTTTTACGCCTCGGACTATTTTGAGCAGATGTATGAATACACGGTGCACCTGGTCCGCGAAGGCAAAGCCTTTGTCTGCGATTTGACCGCGGACGAGGTCCGGGACTACCGCGGTACCCTCACGGAGCCTGGCCGGGAGAGTCCCTACCGGAACCGCAGCGTGGCCGAGAACCTCGACCTGCTCCGACGCCTGCGGGACGGCGAATTTCCTGACGGGGCCCGAACCCTGCGTGCCAAAATCGACATGGCCTCCCCCAATATGAATATGCGGGATCCGGTCCTGTATCGCATTCTCCACGCCGGGCATCACCGCACCGGGGATAAATGGTGCCTCTACCCCATGTACGATTATGCCCACCCCATTTCCGACGCCCTGGAGGGCATCACCCATTCCATCTGCACCCTGGAGTTCGAAGACCACCGGCCTCTTTACGACTGGACCCTGGATAACTTGCCGGTTCCCTGCCATCCCCAGCAGATCGAATTTGCCAGGCTCAACCTCAGCTACACGGTGATGAGCAAGCGCAAGCTCCTGAAGCTGGTAAACGAGGGCCGCGTGGCCGGTTGGGACGACCCCCGCATGCCCACTCTGGCGGGGATGCGCCGCCGGGGCTACCCCGCCGCGGCCATCCGCCACTTTTGCGAGCGCATCGGGGTGGGCAGACGGGAGAACCTGGTAGACCTGGCCCTGCTGGAGTACTGCGTCCGGGAGGATTTGAACCGGCGGGCCCCCCGGGTGATGGGGGTGCTGCGCCCCCTGAAGGTGGTGTTGGTCAATTACCCCGAGGGCCAGGTGGAGGAGCTGGAGGCGGTGAACAACCCCGAAGACCCGGCTGCGGGCAGCCGCCAGGTGCCCTTCTCCCGGGTACTGTACCTGGAGCGGGAGGACTTTCTGGAGGAGCCGCCCAAGAAGTTCTACCGTCTGGCCCCGGGCCGGGAGGTGCGGCTGCGCTACGCCTACTTCATCAAGTGCGTGGAGGTGGTGAAGGACGCGGCCGGAGAGGTGGTGGAGCTGCACTGCACTTACGACCCCCAGACCCGGGGCGGCTACGCCCCGGACGGCCGCCAGGTGAAGGCCACCCTGCACTGGGTCTCGGCGAACCACGCCGTCCCCGCGGAAGTGCGCCTTTACGACCGGCTGTTCACCCGGCCCGAACCCGGGGCCGAGCACGAGGGAGATTTTCTGGCGGATATCAACCCCAATTCCCTGGAGGTGCTCTCATCCTGCCGGCTGGAACCCAGCCTGGCGGGCGCCGCCCCGGGCAGCTTCTATCAGTTGGAGCGCCAGGGCTACTTCTGCGCCGACCTCAAAGACTCCGCCCCCGGTGCCCTGGTGTTCAACCGTACCGTGAGCTTGAAGGACCCCTGGGCCAAACTGCAACAACAGGAGAGGAAATAACTCCCCTCGAGCCCAGTGCTGCCCGGCAAGCTTTTTCCTTTGTGGCATGTAGGGTGGGCACCGCCCACCAAAACCAGAGATCTTTTTAACTCAGGCAGGCTCAACAGTTAATGAATGCTGGTTTGGGGTGCGCACCCCAGGTTTTGCTCACTGCCCTGGGCGACCCAGCGGGTCGCCCCTACGTTTTATTTCCTGGAAATTACAAGCTATTTCCCTCTCCACCCTTGGGGGGAGAGGGCAGGGTGAGGGGTACGGATTGTCTTGTCCGGACTGCCTTGTAGGGGCGCACCCACGTGTGCGCCTCCAGGCAAGGGTGGGCAGTAGGGGCGGGTTTTAAACCCGCCCCCACAGGGCGGACCCAGGAGTCCGCCCCCTACGAAAAACTATTTTTGAGGAAATAGTGGGCAGTGCCCTCCTTAGGAAAGCAGGTAAAAGCAAGTCGTGCGCAGTGCCCACCCTACAACCCTTAAGGATGCTCAATATTACCGCGGTCTCGCGGCGCTTCCCCGTGCCCCGGCATTAAAGACCGGAGCCATCAAGCCGGGCGCCACCGGCGAGCTCCTCAACTATCCCGGCTGCGGGTGCGGATGACGTGGACCGCCTCGCTCCCAGGCAGCAGCTCCACCGGTTCGCCCAGCAGGAATTGGCCTTTACTGATCCATTCTTTCAGAAGCAGGGCGATTTCCCGGGCCCGCACCAGGCTGGAGAGAGGTACGGTGGGCACTTCCTGGCCGCCCAGGGTGAGGGTGCCCCGCTTTAACTGGGCGTAACTCACCTGCCCCAGGACGCGGCCGGTGCCCGCGGGATAATCGCTCCCATAGTCCACAATGGGGGCCAGCAGGTCTTCGTCGGCCACCCCGCAAAAGTGGGCCATCTCCTCATTTAGGATGGGAATCGGGATACCCAGGCCCACGGACAAAGAGCAGCCGTAACCCAGGAGGCTCACTCCCACCAGATACCTGGAGGTCATCTTTTTCAGGTCGCCCATGACGAACAGGGTGCCCGCCGGACCCAGGGGGATGCCGTGCTCGGACCGGGGCTTGGCGGGATTGTGCTGGGTGCCGGGGAAGACGACGTACCCCACCCCGCCTCCCAGGAAGATACGGGTGCCGATGCCGGTGGTGCGGTAAAAGGGATCATTGAACAGGGGGCTCAGCTCCCCTGAGGTGCAGTAATTGGCATTGCCCGCCTTGGGGCGCAACGCCCCCATGTAGGTGTAGATGGTGCGCTTGGACAGGTTCACCGCCACGTTGTAGTTTTGATAACAATTGCGGGGGTTGCAGAGGATGGCGTTGACCATCTGCTTTAAGGTGATCTCTCGCTCCAGGCTTTTGTTGGGATAGCAGTCGGTGCCGTAGGCCTCGGCCACCAGATGCACGCTCTTGCCCGCCACCAGGTCCTGGATCACATGGCCGCCGCCGTACTTGAATTCACCGGGATAGACCTTGTTCAGAGGATCTTCCTCAGTGGGTTCGGTGACGCCGAGGTAAACGTCCACCGCGGCCAGGCCGGCGTAGGCCGGCACGTCATTGAGCCAGACCTTGGACGCCTTGATGGGCGGCTTGGCATGGCCGAAATTGAGGATGGCCCCGGAAGAACACATGGGGGAAAAGGTGCCGGTGGTCACCACGTCCACGGTGCGGGCCGCGGCCGCCTCGCCTTTGCTGCGGACCAGGCCGACCATCTCTTCGGCGCTGACCACCACCGCTTGACCTTTCCTGATTTTGTCATTAATTTCCTGATAGGTCTTATTTACCTGGTAATTAGTCATAAGCTTTCCTTCCGGGAGAGGCGCCCCCGCTATGGGTCACGATTTTCTGGGTTCCGTCGGTTCCTTTTTCATTACCAGCCTGATCTCTTTTTTCGTCATCTTAGACCCGCTGGGTAATATCTTTCCCTTCCTGGCGCTGACCTCCGGCCAACCGGAGGCTGCGGCCCGGAAGGCGGCCGCCCGGGCCTACTTCTATTCATTCGGCATCCTGGCCATGTTTTCCCTGGCAGGCCAGGGGGTGCGCAGCGCCTTCCCCTCGCTGATTTAATAAAAATCGACCGGGTCGATCTTGCGGCTCGCCGACCAATGAAAAAAGAGATTGCTGGGGAGCCCCTGGAAGACGTAGCCGGTGGGGGGCAGCAGCAGCCGGCGGCAGATGGAAGCAAAGGAGTAAAATTTTTGGAAGCAGCGCCAGACGCCGGCTTCGCACTCCTCCGGGCTCATGTGGCTGGGGAAAAAGTTGCACACCATCCCCAGGTACTTTTCGGCGTCGGGATTGTGCATCCGGCCCTCCTGCTGAAGCCGTTCCCACATGGGGGTGCCCCGGCGGGGGGTGGCCACGTTGAAAAAGGCCATGGGCGCCTTGATCTTCTCCAGAAAGGCCAGGGTCTCATCAAAGAGCTCCGTGTGGTCCCCGTCCAGCCCGAACATGAAGTTCAGGGAGTAGAAGATGCCCTTTTCCCGCAAGCGGCCCAGGAGCCATTCATACTCTGCCACCGGATTCTGCACCTTCTCGATGGCGGAGATGGACTCGGGGCAGACGTTTTCGATGCCGATGTTCACGTGGTTGCAGCCGGAGCGTTTGGCCAGGTCCAGCAGTTCCTCGTCCCGGGAAGTGTTGATGGTCCATAAGCAGCTCCAGTGGAGTTTCAGCGGCATCAGGGCCTTGAACAGCTCCTTGGCGTATTCCATGTGCCCGGTGAGGTTATCATCAATGAAATAGATGTTCTTGAGGCCGGTGATGCGGACGTTGGCCTTGATCTCTTCAATCACTTCGTCAAGGGGCCGCCGGCGGTAGGTGTGCCCGTAAACGATGGGAACCTCACAAAAGGCGCAGTGATAAGGGCAGCCGCGGGTGGTCTGGGCCGGGATGATTTTCACCCGGTAGCGCCGGAAATCGACCAGTTCCAGACGGGGCCGGGGCAGGCCCGTCAGATGGTGCAACCCCTGGGCCTGGTAGCGCCCCTGCAGGCGCTTGCCGCGGGCGTCCTCTATGACCTGCTGCCAGACGTCCTCCGCCTCTCCCACCACCACCGCATCGCAGTGCTCCATGGCCTCCTCCGGGTGCAGGGTGACGTGGAAACCGCCCATCACCACCGGCACCCGGCGCCGGCGGAACTCCGCGGCGATTTCGTAAGCACGCTCCGCAGTGGCGCAGGTGGACGTGATGCCCACCAGGTCGTACTGGCGGTGGTAGGGAATCTCCACCAGGCGGTCATCGGCCAGATCTACCATGACCTCCCGGGGGGTGAGGCCGGCCAGGTAAGGCAGGGTGATCCCCAAGAGCCAACGCTTGCGGCTGCGCAAAACTTTCCGGTCCGGATATTTGGTAGTGGGTTGAACCAGTAAGATTCTCATGAAAACGGCCCTCGCCCCGCTCCGGCCACCAAAAATGACCGGATACCAGGCTGACTCTGCAACAATCTGCAAAAAGTGAAGCTCACCGCCCGCCCCGAAAAATCCTGGACGGGCAACCTCTTATTAAGAGTATAGCATGGATAAGCGAAGATAAAAAGGCGGGCGCCCTGGGGCGCTCCTGCCATTGGGGAGTGCGGCCCGGTATCAGACACCCGAGATAGGGACTCATCACCTGAAATCAGGTCTTCCGCACCAGGGGAATGACTTTGCCCTTGCCCGCCGGAGGGGTTTCCGGTCCCGCCGGGGGCTTGGGGGGAATAAGTTCCAGCCTCACCGGCCGGCCACCCATGGTAAATTCTTCTCCCCCGAGATGAGACTCCTCCAGGATCATTGTCATGACCTGGGAAGGCAGGGTGAGCAACAGGAGTTCCACCTGATACCAGCCCCGCTTGACATCGGGGACGATATCATTGATGCGGGCGTAGAACGCAGGCTGGCGGTCGTGGTGCACCATGACCAGGTCATTAATGACGGCGCCATATTTTTGAACCATGGCTACAGTTCCACTACATCCGATTCCATCTCTTGTCCCATGAAGAGGCTGGCAAGCTGCTGAAAACGCGGGGTGAGGTCGGTGGAGAGGTAGCGGCGGGAGCCACCGCGGCTCAGGCGGCTCTCCAGTTCCGGGTGGCGCCGGAGATAGTCCAGCAGCTTAATCGCAGTCACCTGCCCGGAGCAGATAAGCTCCGGACTATGGTCGAGGAGGCTCAGGATCTGCTCCTTCAGGATAGAGTAATGGGTGCATCCCAGGATCAGGGTGTCCACCCGGCCCCCCTGGAAAGGAGCCAGATAGCGGGAGAGGATCATGGCGGTGCCTTCCCAGTCCTGCTCACCGGACTCGATTAACGGCACCAACAGGGGGCAGGCCTGCTGCAGCACCTCCACCCGGGGGTCCAGTTTTTGCAGCTCCAGTTCAAAGGAGCGGGAGGTCACGGTACCTTCGGTGGCGATGACCCCGATGCGCCGGCTGCGGCTGCGAACCAGGGCTTCCTCCACCGTGGGAATCAGCACCCCCAGGACCCGGCGCCGGGGATAACGCTCCGGCATATAGACCTGTTGGATGCGCCGCAGGGCCCGGGCCGAGGCGGTGTGGCAAGCCAGGACGATGAGCTGGCAGCCCTGGCGCAAGAGGTAATCCACCGCTTGTTCCGTGAAGCGCTGCACTACCCGGTCCGAGCGGGTGCCATAGGGAATTCTGGCATTGTCCCCCAGGTACAGGTAGTCATATTGCGGCAGGACCTGGAGAAACTCCCGCAGCACCACCAGCCCGCCGAATCCCGAATCGAATACGCCGATCATAGGTTTGAGTTTTGAGTTTCGAGTTTTGAGTGTAGGGGCGACAGTGGCACAGGCTTCCAGCCTGTGATTGGGTCGCCCTGGTTTCGAGTCCGCTGTTTTACTTCTCCTGGCGCTGCTGGCGCAGAAATTCATGCAGCCCCTTGAGCTCCCGCCAAAGGGCCGGGACCTGATCCAGGGGCAGAGAGTTGGGGCCATCGCAGGGGGCCTTCTCCGGGTCGGGATGCACCTCCATAAAGAGGCCATCCACCCCTGCCGCCACCCCGGCCCGGGCCAGGAGCGGAATGAACTGCCGCTGGCCCCCGGAGCAAACGCCCTGGCCACCGGGGAGCTGGACGCTGTGGGTTACGTCCAATATGACCGGGCAGCCCAACTCCCTCATGATGGCCAGGCTGCGGAAATCGACCACCAGGTTGTTGTAGCCGAAGCTTACGCCCCGTTCAGTGAGGAGGATCCGCTCATTCCCGGCAGCCCTGGCCTTCTCCAGCACCGGCCCCAGGTCCCAGGGGGCCAGGAACTGGCCTTTTTTGATATTCACCACCTTGCCGCTCCGGGCCGCGGCCACCACCAGGTCGGTCTGGCGGCAGAGGAAGGCGGGAATCTGCAATACGTCCAGGACCTGGGCGGCGGGCCCCACCTCGGCCACCTGGTGGACGTCGGAGAGCACCGGCAACCCCACCTCAGCCTTGACCCGGGCCAGGATTTCCAGGCCTTCCTCCAGCCCCGGGCCCCGGTAAGAGGATAGCGAGGTGCGATTGGCCTTGTCGTAGGATGCCTTGAAGATCAGGGGCAGGGCCAGCTCCCGGGCCATCTCCTTCAGGGTCCGGGCGATTGCCAGGGTGGCCGCCGCGGACTCGAGCACGCAGGGGCCGGCGATCATTACCAGGCTGGCGTCGCCTATCGAGAAATCGGCAATTGGGATTGGGACAGTGGCTTTCATCAAAGCTAGGGCTGCTTAGTTAGGCAATCACGGGTTCCTGCTTCAGCCTCGCTCCCCTGATGGGCCCCGGGTGGGGGAGTGTTAGGGCTGATCGCCTCTTTATTTATGACCACTCTTTTGCCGCGACCTCGACCGCCGACCGAACCAGACCAGCAGGGCCCCGGCCACCAGGGCCATACTCAAGGCAAGGAGCTGGGTCAAGGGCATCCAGCCAAAGTACGTTGGGCCGCGATAATCGAGGGGGCTGCGGAAGAACTCCACCACGAACCGCACCGCTCCGGCCAGGCAAAAATATACGAGGGCGAGCTGGCCATCGTAACTTTTCCTGGTCTTCCAGAAGCTGAGCGCCGCGAAGACCACCCCCAGGTCCAGGAAGGCCTCGTAAAGTTGAGCCGGGTGCACCGGTACCCGCAGCGGGCACAGGGTCGCGGGATTGGTGAAGAGCACCGCCCAGGGCAGAGAGCTGGGGGAGCCGTAACAGCAGCCGGCCGAGAAGCAGCCGATCCGGCCCAGAAACTGGCCCACCGGCAACCCCAGGGCCAGGGCGTCCAGGGTGGGCCGCCAGGGCAAGCGGTGCCGCCGAATAAACCAGATGGCCACCGCCAAGGCCAGGATCACCCCGCCCTGGAAGTCCAGGCCGCCTCCCCAGATGGCAAAAATCTGCAGGGGGTGCGCCAGGTAGGTCCGGAAATCCAGGAGCACGTACATCAGCCGGGAGCCCACCAGGGCGGCCACCACCGCGTAGAAGCAGAGATCAAAAAAGGTCTCCGCCGGCAGGCCCAAACGCCGAGCCTCCCGGCCAGCGATGAAAATGGCGCCGAGGAAGGCCAGGGCCAGGAAAAAGCCATAGGTGTACAGTGTCAAAGAGCCGTATCTAAACAGGATCGGATGCATGGTCAGGACACTCTTCCTTTAAGATAACCCACACCAGCCAGCCGGCGCCCAGGCACACCAGGCTGTCGGCCACGTTAAAGGCGGGCCAATGGTAGCGCCCCCAGTAGAAGTCGAGAAAGTCCACCACCTCTCCCAGGCGCAGCCGGTCGAGGAGATTGCCCAGGGCCCCGGCCAGGATGAGGCTGTAGCCCACGGCTGACCCCCAGCAGTCCCGGGGCAGGCGCCACCAAAAATAGATCACCACGGCCGCCACCAGGCTGCTGAGGATAATGAACAGTATCCGGGTGAACCTGACCGGCAGCTGCCCCAGCAAACCGAAGGCCGCCCCCCGGTTGTGGATATGCACCAGGTTGAAGAAGCCTTTAACTACGGGGACTTCCGCCCCCAGCGGCAGGAGTCGCTGGACCAGAATCTTGCTACCCTGGTCCAGGGCCAGGCCCAACACCAGGATGACGAGAAGGATGGCGAGCTTGCGGGACATAGCTAATCTGGGTTCCCTGCCAACACCTGGCGGCAGCGCCGGCAGACCTGGGGATGACGGGGATCTTCGCCCACTCCCGGATAATGAAACCAGCAGCGGACACATTTTTCTCCCGCGGCTTTTGCCGCCCGAACCGCCAAACCGGGGACCTCTGCCGAGACGATGCCTTCCCCTCCAAGGCTTTCCAGGGGATCGACCCTCAATTCAGCCACCTGGGCCAGGGTTTGCAGCTCTGCAATTTGGCCCGCAAGTTTCTCATAAAGCTCACCGGTGGCCCCCAAGATCACCCGGGCCTCCTGGGCGGTGGCAATCTGCTTATTCTTCCGGGCCTCCTCCAGGCCCCGATTGATCTCCCCCCGCACCTTCAATAAGAAGTCATATTTGGCCAGCAGCGCCTCATCGGGGAATCCCGCCGGCGCCGCCGGCATGCCCTCCAGGTGGACGCTGGCCATCTTGTTCCCGCCCGGCAGGTAATCCCAGATTTCCTCGGCGGTGAATGACAGGATGGGGGCCATGGCCAGGGTGAGGCCCTTGAGCAAGTCCCACAGGGTGCTTTGGGCGCTGCGCCTGTCCGGGGAGTCGGCCTGGGAAACGTAGAGGCGGTCTTTCAGGATATCGAGGTAGATGGCGCTCATCTCCACCGCGCAGAACTGGTGCAGCCGGTGAAAGGCCAGGTGAAATTCGTAATCCTGGTACGCCTGTTTAACCCGTTCCAGGAGTTGGGCCAGCCAGGAGAGGGCCAGCCGGTCCAATTCCTGCCTCTGCTCCGGCGGCACCAGGTGGTTCTCGGGATCGAAGTCGTAGAGGTTCCCCAACATGAAACGGGCGGTGTTGCGGAAGCGCCGGTAGGCGTCGGCCGATTGTTTTAGGATGTCAGGGGAGAGCCTAACGTCGTCCCGGTAGTCCACCGAGGCCACCCAGAGCCGGAGGATTTCGGCCCCGTAGCGATCCGTGACCTCCTGGGGGGCGATGACGTTACCCAGGGATTTGGACATCTTACGGCCATCGCCGTCCATCACGAAGCCATGGGTCAGAACCCCCCGGTAGGGGGCGTGGCCACTGCTCCCCACCGCGGTCAGGAGGCTGGAGTGAAACCAGCCCCGGTGCTGGTCCGAGCCTTCCAGATAGAGGTCGGCGGGGCTTGGCCCCAGGACCGGGTCGGGGTCGAGCACCGCGGCCCAACTCACCCCGGAGTCGAACCAGACGTCCAGGATGTCAGTTTCCTTGCGGAAATCGGCCCCACCGCAGGGGCACCGGGTCCCCGGCGGCAGCAGCTCGGAAACCGGGGCCGCGAACCAGAAGTCGGCGCCCTCAGCCCGCACCCGGCCAATGAGCTTCTGGAGGAGCTCTGGGGTGAGCAGTGGCTGGCCGCACTGCCGGCAGTGGAAGGCGATAATGGGCACCCCCCAGGACCGCTGCCGGGAGATGCACCAATCGGGGCGGCGCTCCACCATCTGGTAGATGCGTTCCCGGCCCCAGCGGGGAATCCAGGTGACCTGCCCGATGGCCGCCAGGGCCTTCTGACGCAAGCCGTTTTTCTCCATGGAAATGAACCACTGCTCCGTGGCCCGGAAGATTATGGGCTGTTTGCAGCGCCAGCAGTGGGGATAGGGGTGGGTCATTTCCCTGGGCTGGCCCCAGAGCTTGCCTTTCTCCTTAAGCAATTCGATGATGCCGGCGTTGGCCTTCCAAACGTGCTGCCCGGCGAATTCCGGCACCTCATCGGTGAAGCGCCCGGCGTCGTCCACCGGGGAGTAGGGCGCCAGGCCGTATTTAACGCCGCTGTCGTAGTCCTCCTGGCCGTGCCCGGGGGCGATGTGCACCAGGCCGCTGCCGGCCTCCAGGGTGACGTAGTTCGCCAGGATCACCCGGCGCTCTTTGTGGTCCTGAAGCCAGGGGTGTTGATAGACCGCGCCTTCCAGCTTGCGGCCTTTTAACCGGGTTAAGCCGGGGAGCTCACGCCCTGGAGGGCCACCTGCCAAATCCCCCCCAAGGGAGGCCAGGTTTGAGGCAACGACCAAGACTTCGTTTCCTGTGTCAAAGGCGCTATATTCTAGGTCCGGATGCACCGCGATGGCCAGGTTGGCCGGCAGGGTCCAGGGGGTGGTGGTCCAGATAACCAGGGAGACGTTTTGCAGTTTCCCCAGTTCCGGCAACTGCGGCGGCGGACTCACCAGGGGAAACTTCACGTAAATGGACGGGGCCTGGTGCTCTTCGTACTCCACCTCGGCCTCGGCCAGGGCGGTGCGGCAGGTGGCGCACCAATGGATGGGCTTTTTGTTGCGCTCAATGGCCCCGCTGAAATAGCAGCGGCCGTATTCTTCCAGGATTTCAGCCACGTAGGCCTGGTCCATGGTGAGATAGGGGTGGCTCCAATCCCCCAGCACCCCCAGACGCTGGAATTCGCCCTTCTGAATGGCTATGAATTTTTGGGCGTACTCCCGGCAGCGGCTCCGCACCTCTCCCTGGGAGAGGCTGAGCTTTTGGGCCTTCATCTCTTTGTCCACCTGGTGTTCGATGGGGAGGCCGTGGCAATCCCAGCCGGGCCGGTAAGGGCAATCGAAGCCGGCCATCTGCCGGCTCTTGATGATGATGTCTTTGAGGATCTTGTTGAGGGCGTGCCCCAGATGGATGTGGCCGTTGGCGTAAGGCGGGCCGTCGTGGAGGACGAACCGGGGGCGTCCCCGGCCCTGGCTGCGGAGCTGGGCGTAGAGGCCGGTTTCGGCCCAGCGCTGGAGCATCAACGGCTCCCGCCGGGGCAGGTCGGCCTTCATGGGAAAATCGCTCTTGGGCAGGTTCAGGGTCTCTTTATAATCCAACAGAACGGCCTCCAGGCCGATGGTATCAATATACTTTATCCCATCGCCCCAGAAAATCAAGCCGCTGTGTGTGCTCCCGGGAAAAAGCGATTTGAAACCGTTTTCGGTTTCCGGCGCCAGGCAAAATCCAAGGTGTAGGGTGGGCACTGCCCACCAATTTCTTATCAGAAACACCGAAACCAGAAAACCGCCTTGCCTTCCCTCCCGGCTCCCTTGACCGCCCCGGGAAATTTCGGATATGATAAGCCATGCGCCCGCAGCTGACCGCCTTCTTCCTTTCGGCCCTGGTCTTTCCGGGATTAGGGCAACTCTATAAACAAGACCGCCGCAAGGGGGTGGTCCTGGTGCTGGCGGCCAACTTTCTTTTGGCCCTGGTGGTGCTCCTGGGCTTCATCCTGGTCTCCCAGGAATACACCGCGGTCTTCTATCCCCGGCCCCTCACCTGGGAGCTGGTCCGCCTGCTGCTGGTGGACACCGTGCACCGTCCCCTGTTCTGGCTGCCCGGCGGCCTGCTGCTGGCCTTGTGGGGTTATGCCGCCCTGGACGCGGCTCTCCAGGCCCAACCCCCGGCCAGCCCTGAACCCTGAACCTGGGTTCAAAGTTCAAAGTTCAAGGTTCAAAGTCGAGAGCTGGTGCGGATATTACCTTTTCAGGTTTTTGGAAGAATTGGAATTGGTGGCACAGGCGTCTCACCTGTGCGGACTGAGCGGCGGGCGAGACGCCGCCCCTGACCCCTGAACCTTGAACTTTGAACCTTGAACTTTGAACTGGGTGGAGAGGGCGAGCCGCAGGCTCCGCAATTACCGGTATGAAACAGTATTTATTGGATGAAATCGCCAGGGCCGACCTGCCCCGGGTGCGGGAATATTTGTCTGAGCACGCCCTCGCCTCGAGCCTGGAAGGCGTCTGGTGGGTGGACCTGCCGGAGGAGCTGCTGAGCCCGGAGCAGTTCGAGCACCAGCAATGCCGGCCCTTCCGCTTTGCGGTGGAGCTGGGGGATGACTTCGTGCGCTTCGAATTCCTGATCCGCAGCCGCGAGACCATGCGCTGCACCTGCGTCGGCTACGCCACCCGGCAGCAGCGGGACTTCATCCTGACCTGCGCCGACCGGCTGGTGGAGGAGCTGTCCCTGCGGACGTGATTAAATGCCGGAAGGTGAGGAGATAATGCCCAAGGCGGGATGCGCTTTGCTCTCCCCCCCTACGGGCTGCACTTGGGCGTTAGACCACCAATGAACGAGGTATCATGGATACATCAAGGGGAATTTACGCAGGTCTCGCTGGCGTAAAACTCGAAACACCAGAGTGTTCGTTAGGCTCAGGAATTCGATTGTCTCAGATGTACGCACACCTTATGGCACCGTTTTTGATGGCATTTTCGCCAGCGCCCCCTGGCGGTCATCACCCGGCACCCTGGTCCGCTGTGGGCGGTGGATTCGGTTCCGACATTCACGTTCAGCTTGAGATTCCGCCGACCGCAGCAACATCTCTATCTCTTGATCCAGAATTCATTGCGTGGTGGATCACGGCTTTCTTGAGACTTCGAGTAGGTCCAATCTTCCTTTTTGCAGTCCTCGGAGAGCAATCATTCGAATCTGCAAAAACCAGGCACAACTCGGCTAAATACTACCCCATTGAGACAGAGTCCCGATTCTTAATGGTTGCCCCCAACGCACGAGGGGTAATCACTGAAGTTGATGTTGCTTGGGTGGCAAATTACTGGCTGGAGGCATCGAAGCTTTACTACGGAAACGATTACTTTCGAATTCTATTCGAAGCAACAGATCAATGCATGTTCGCGAGGCACCGGAGTCTCGCCATGCTATGGCTATGGGGCGGTCTTGAGGCGGTCTTTTCCCCGGGGAAGGCAGAACTCAGGTATCGAATATCTAATGCCATTGCTTGCTTTCTTGAACCAGCTGGCATTACGCGAATGAACCTGCAAAAAGCGATCTCAAAACTATACGACTCTCGGTCCGCCGCAGCGCATGGGCGGGAGGACAAGAAACGTGACTCTTTGCAAGAAACTTATACCATTGCGCGACGCGCCGTTGTTAGAATGATCGAAGATAACCGGGTACCAACCCATGTTGAGCTCGAAGCAAAGCTATTTGGTGCCGATCCTTTGTAATGGCGTCTAAGAATGGAGTGCAGCCCATGCGCGCGATCGGTGGCCGGCTGGCAGCAGATATAAGCAGTGATCATGCAACCTCTACTGGGCAGTGGCCAAAAGCAAAATGTCCGAGTCGAGTAGCTTTGAAGGAACCTCACACCCACGCCCTTCCAGAATTGGGCATGAGTCTCTCTTCAAAAAGGCACTCTTGCACAAGATAAGGAAGCTTGGCTCGGTGCCATATAGCTTGCCATTATCGATAAAATGAGTTTGTCACTATATCACCTGGATATCTATAAAATTCCTCTAAAAACCTCCACGAACTTGCCTTTCCCGGTCAATACGGCGACAGGGTGTATTTCTGTTCGGGCCGGGGGACGTACCATTTGATGAAGTTGTAGTCGATGCCGGCGAGGGCGGGCTTGATGCCCCGGAAACGCTTGGAGATGGCGGGCAGGGCGTCGGGCCAGTAGAGGAAGGTGTAGGGCTGATCCTCCGCCAGGATTTCCTGGAGCTTGAAATAGGCCTGGCGGCGCTTTTCCCGGTCGAAGGTGTGCCGTCCCTCGTCCAGCAACCGGTCCACCTCCGGATTTTGGTAATGGGTGAAATTGAGTTCCCCCGGCTTGGTCTTGGTGGAGTTCCAGATGTCATACTGGTCCGGGTCGATGCCGGTGTTCCAGCCCAGGATTACCGCCTCGAAGTTGCCCTTCTCGATGAATTCCGAGACAAAGGCGGCCCATTCCACGGTGCGCACGTTCACCCGGATGCCCACCTCCCGGAGGCGCTGCTGAATGATCACCGCAGTCAGCTCCCGGACGTTGTTTCCCTGGTTGGTGAGGATGGTGAACTCAAAGGGCCGCCCGTCCTTGACCAGGATGCCCTCGGGGTTGAGCTGCCAGCCGGCGGCGGCCAGCAGGGCTCTGGCCTTCTGGGGATCGTAGGAGAATTTGGGAACGTCCGGGTTGTAATACCAGGCGCCGGGCTTGTACGGTCCGTAAGCCTGCTGCCCCAGGCCCATGAGCACCCCGTCGATAATCTCCTTTTTGTTGATGGCGTAAGTGAGGGCCTGGCGCACCCGGCGATCGGCAAACCTCGGATCCTCCAGGTTGTAGCCCAGATAGACGTAAGAAAATTGGGTGTAGCGATATTTATTGTACATCCGGGCGAACTTGGGATTCTCGCTCTGGCGGCTGTACTGCAAGGGGCTGAGGCCCATGCGGTCGAGATTGCCGGTCACCAGCTCCAGGAACTGGGTGGCCGTGTCCGGCTCTATCCGGAAGAGATAGCCGTTGAGATAGGGCCGGCCCTCGAAGTAGTCGGGATTGTAAGTGAGGATGATCCTCTCCCCGCCCTGCCAGGCCAGGAATTTATAAGGCCCGGTGCCGATGGGGTGGCGGGCCAGGGGGGATTTGGTGAGATCCTGGCCCTCCAGCAGGTGCCGGGGGATGATGCCCAGCCCCCAACTCTCCAGGGCCGGGGCGAAGGGTTGGGCGTAGGTGACCCGAAAGGTATAGTCGTCCGGGGCCTCGGCCTTTTTCACCTGGAGGTAGTTGCCGGAGTAGGCGGTGGGGGTCTTGGGATCTACCATCACCTGGTAGGTGAAGAGGACGTCCTGGGCGGTGAAAGGGGCGCCGTCCTGCCACTTGACGCCGTGGCGCAGCTTGAAGGTGATGGTGAGGCCATCAGGGGAGATCTCCCAGGACTCCGCCAGGGCGCCCACCAGGTTGAGGTCGCCGTCGTATTTCACCAGGCCGTCGTAAACCAGGCCGTTGATGTCAGCGGAGGCGCTGTCGGTGGCCAGTGGAGGCAAGAGGGTGCTGGCGTCGCCGATGGAGCCGTCGATGAACCAATCGCCGTAAGCGGGGCCGGTGTCGGGGCCGCCGTACTGCTTTTCCTCTTTGGAGGCCTTGCAGCCCGCGGCTGTTAGGGTCAGGGCCATTAGGGCCAGGCAGCCGAACAGGAGCAGCCGGCGCCAGCGGTTGCTTAGCGATTGGGGCGGGGAAGAGATTATTTCCCCCTCACCCCGGCCCGCTCCGGAAACGGGGGAGAGGGGATAAATAGTGGATCGCATTATTTTCCCATTAATGAATAATTGCGTCTCACCCGCACCCTGCCAGAGAACCTCAGGCCTGATATTTGTTGAAAAAAGAGGGAATTGTCACCCTGAGCCGAAGGCGAAGGGTCTCAAGTATTTAAAAAATACGAGATTCTTCGCTTCGCTCAGAATGACAATTCTGACTATCAGGGTGTTTTTCACCAGCCTGCTACCGCTGGCAGCCGACAGCCGGCAAACGTCAGCTAAGGCCAGGTTAAGCCTTTTGCCGGAAGCTGAATCACGAGATTTTTGACCGCCAGGGGCCGCCGTGCTTTCCCGCCTGGTGCACCGTAGGAGCCGACGCCGCCAGATTATGCCGATTTTCTCTTGCCCCGGCCCGGTCTTTTGGATAAATTGAAGAGAGGTCGGGACGTGGCTCAGCCTGGTAGAGCACAGCGTTCGGGACGCTGGGGTCGGAGGTTCAAATCCTCTCGTCCCGACCAGTAATCTTTCCCGGAATATCGGGCTCCAACCATAAGGGGCGCAGGCCAAAGCCTGCGGCTGCCCAAAAACCTCCCCGATTCGGTCTTTGTTGATCTTTCCGCGGGCGTAGTGAACATGGAGCACGCCTGGCCTCCGTAGTGCGGCGGCCACAGGCCGCCCTATAATAAGCAGGGGCGCGCTCGCCTGGGCGTCCTCAAACAGGGCGGACACCTGGGTCCGCCCCTACCGGCTAATGTAAGGAACACAGGCTGGAAGCCTGTGCCACTTTAAGGAAATGGTGGGCAGTGCCCACCCTGCACTTGCTATCCCCAAGTAATCGCTTCCACTCCCCCCTCAGCCCCGGCGGCGCCAGCGCGGGCCGCCTGGGGTGTCAGTGATCTCGACTCCCTGTTGGGACAGTTCCTGCCTGATCTCATCGGCCGCGCTCCAATCCCGGCGCCGGCGGGCTTCCTCCCGGGCCTGGACCTTCGCCTCGACCTCTTCCTCCCGGGTGGTGGCGGCTAGAGGCGGGTTCATCACCCCCAGCACCTCATCCAACTCCTGGAGACGATTGCTGACCGCGGCCGCGGCTCCCTGTCCCAGTTTTCCCCGGTCCATCTCGGCGTTGAGATCCCCCACCAGGGCGAAAAGGCTGGAGAGGACCCGGGAGATGTTGAGGTCGTCTTCGAGAGAGGCGACAAACTCCTTCTTCAACTGGAAGAGGCGCTCTTCGATGGCGCCGTCCGCGGGCCGGTCTGCGTCCGCCTGGGAAAGGCGCGCCAGGAAGTGGTCCAATCTGGCCCGGGCCTGGGCTGCGGCCCTGAGGTTCTCCAGGGTGAAGGCCAAAGGTTTGCGGTAGTGGGTGGCCAGCAGGAAGAAGCGCAGGTCGGCGCCGCTGAAGCCCTGATTGGTGAGGTCCCGGACTGCGGCGCCGGCCTCGTCCTTCAGGGGCCGGCCTTCCTTGAGCACCCGTTCGCAGTGGAGCCAGGCGTGGGCCAGGGGCTTGCCGGTGGCGGCCCAGAACAGGGCGTTCTCGTTTTCATCGTGGGGGAAAAGGGACTCCGTACCGCCCACGTGGAAGTCCACGGACTCCTTTAGGTGTTTCAGGGCCATGGCGGCGCTCTCCAGGTGCCAACTGGGGCGCACCTGGCCCCAGGGAGTCGAATGATAGAGGCCCTTCTTCAACTCCGAAAGCTTGGCCCGTTTCAGCAGGGTGAAATCCCGGGGGTTTTCCTTGGCGTATTCGTCCAGGTCCACGGTTTTGCCCACCCGGATCTTGCCCAGGTCCACGCCGGAGAGGCGGCCATAGTCCTTGAAACGGGAGATGTCGAAATAGACGGAGCGCAGCTTTTCATAAGCGAAGCCCCGCTCCAGGAGTTTGCGGGTGAGGCCGATCATCTCCTCGATATGGTCCGAGGCCAGGGGATAAAGGGCTCCCTCCCGGAGGCGCAAGGCCCGCAGGTCCTCAAAAAACTCCTGCTGGAAGCGGCCGGTGAACCGGGGCAAGTCCTGGCCTGCGGCTTCGGCCCCGGCGATGGCGCGGTCGTCCAGGTCGATGAGGCTCACCACCTGCCGCACCTTGAGGCCCCGGGAGGTGAGATAGCGGCCCAGGAGGTCGGCCAGCACCAGGCGCCGGGCCACCCCCAGGGAGAGGTTGCTGTAGAGGGCCGGGCCGTCGGTGAAGATGGCCGCCTCGCCCGGGCGCCGGGGTTGGAAGGCCTCTTTGGCCCGGGCCAGGGTGTTGTAAAAGCGGAGGCTGGGAACCTCTTTCTCCACGAACAGGGGGGTGGAGAGATAACGTTCGCCGCCGTCCGGGGCGATGACCACGATGAAGCCTTCCGCCATCTCCCGGGCCTGGCGGAGGGCTACGGCCACTGCGGCCCCGGAGCTCATCCCCAGAAACAGGCCCTCCTGCCGCGCCAGGCGCCGGGTGGTCTCATAGGCCTCTTCATCCTCGATATTGACGATGGCGTCGGTCTGGCTCTTGTCGAAGATTCCCGGCTTATAAGACTCCTTCATGTTTTTCAAACCCTGGATGGCATGGCCCAGGAAGGGTTCCACGGCCACCACCCGGATGGCCGGATTATATTCCTTCAGGTAGCGGTACAATCCCATGACCGTGCCGCTGGTGCCCAGGGTGGCCACCAGCATGGTGACCTGGCCGCCGCTCTGTTCCCAGATCTCCTGGGCGGTGGCCCGGTGGGCCGCAGGATTGACCGGGTTGTTGAACTGATCCGCCAGAAAATATTTTTCCGGGTCTTCCCGGCTCAGGCGGTAGACCTCCTCGATGGAGCCATCGGTTCCCAGGTGGGCCGGAGTGAGGAGGAGCTCGGCCCCCATGGCCTTGAGAATCCTTTTGCGCTCCAGGGAGGCGGACTCGGGCATGGCCAGCAGCAGCCGGTAGCCTTTGACGGCGCATACCAGGGCCAGCCCGATGCCGGTGTTGCCGCTGGTGGCTTCCAGGACGGTCTTCTCCGGGGTGAGCTCGCCCGCCGTCTCAGCCGCCTCGATCATGGCCAGGGCCGGCCGGTCTTTGACTGAACCCCCGGGGTTGAAGTATTCGAGTTTGACGTAAATCTTGACCCGGGGATTGGGGTTGAGGCGGTTCAGGCGCACCATGGGGGTGCGGCCGATCAGCTCCAGAATATTGGCGGCCTTGCCTTCCATAGTTAACATCCCGAAAGTCGGAAACGGATCTAGAATTCTTCCTTCACCGTGAATTCGCCCTCTGGCCCGTCGGCGGATTCGAGTTCGCCGGTCAGGAAATTGTTAATCAGGGTGATCAGGGTGGCAACAAAATGGCGCCTGGCCTCCGGGGCCTCTTTCAGGACCTCCAGCAGCCGGTAAGTCAGGGAGATAATCACCATCCCGGCGTCCGCGGGTGAGACTTGCCTCTGGTTGAAGATCTCCAGAATTGCGTTCACCAGGGGCCGCAAGCGCTCGGCCATCTCGGCGTCGATTTCCTCCGGCATAGATTCGTTATCAGAAGCAGTCATGAGCGTCCTGGCAACTTCCTAAGAGTCTAAAAAGATATGGGAAACGTAGCACATTCCCTGGCCGTTTGCAAACGCCGCCAACCGCCGGTAGTTTCCTAATTTAAATTTGAGGATAGGCGGGTTTAGATAACCACCACGGCGGTTTGGTTCGGGTTCGCTTACCCAAAAGCTAACAATTAACTGCCATAACAATTATTTACTATCATCTTAATATAATTAATGTTTATTTTCCCCATATCATCAATCGGCAATTCTATTTCAGTATTTCCAAGTCTATATGGTGTGACCTTCCTGCTATAATTATATCTCCAATAATGATGATTAACAATTACCGATAAATAAATCAAAACTTCAACAGATGTCCCTTCCGTTAATTTCAAAACATATATATCATCTGGAACTGTGGCAAAATCATAGAGTTGTACAATTGCAGTTCCTAATATTCTCTCAACAGTTATTGCAGGAGCTTTTTCGGTTGGCAGAATATTTACATAACCAATAACCCCGTTATTGATGGTTTTAGCTGATATTAACGGGGTGCTGCCCCTCCGTAATTTTTCAAAGTAAACACCTTCACCTTTTGCGACCTTTAATATATCCCCAATTCTAAACTTTTTAAATTTAGGAGTAGCTAACTTAATTAGTTCTCTTTTTGAAGGAAGTAACTTATCTTGTATATCATTTAAACTAACTTCTGCGATAAATTTATTATCCAATTCTATTTTTTTAATCCTATATGGAGTAATTTGTCTTCCATACATAAACCTCCATTTTTGGTTTTTAATTAGGGCACAAACATAAAATAAATATTCTACAGTAACTTTTCTCTTAGGTTCCAATACTAGACAATTATCATCAACGCAACATGGTTCTGTTTGAACAAATGCTTGACCAATGCTTCCCGTCCTGGGAACGGTTATAATTGGAGGACCATATTGGGGGACAATATCAAAAAACCCGTAGCATCCATTATCAGTACCCTGCGATGATATAAGGAGCGTTCTCCCATTTTTAAGCTCCCGTTTAACATTATATTGATGTTGGCCATAAGACACATGAAACAAATCACCTATTGTCATATCAAACCTCATTTTTCATATATTGATTATACCTTATTTTGAATATAACAAGTTCTTTTACCATCGCCTCGATGTTTTTCTGAATTTCTTTTTGTGAATATCTTCTGTCATCCAAATAAGCCTCTGGCAGTATTTCTATATTTTCATCATCAGCGGGAGAGCTTAGTTTTTTGTAACACGAAAATACAGGCTCGTCTTTTTTATTTAAAAAGTGTTCTATGGCCTTTTTAAATTGTCCTTCCCTAACCTTTATTCTCTTACTTTTCTTTTTAATAAACCCATCATCCGTTATCTTGCAGAAAAAGATTTTATTTTCTCCCTGAGCAATATGCGCTTTAATTAATATCAAACATGTTATAGTTCCGACAGGATAAAAAGCCTCTTCTGGTAAACTAAAGACAGCTTCTACGGTATGGTTTAATATTATATGTTTTCTCCATTTTTTATGCTGCGGCTCGCATAATACTGAAATAGGAAGAACACTTAATAATCGGCCCCCCACGCACAAACATGATAAGGCATGGTCAATAAAATCAGTTTCCGGTGGATCATCGGCATCGGTCTGAAATGGCGGATTCATTAATACTTTAGTAAACTGCTTTTCTTCGGGATATTCAAAGCAATTATCAAAACTTATGTTATTCTTCCCGTCACCCCTAAATATCATATTAACCACGCCTAATGGATAGGCCGATGCAGAGGTGTCATTCCCATAAATTTGCGTATCTCCAAGTTTCTTAATGGCAGATTTATTATTGTTAACTAATGTTCTATATTTATTAAATGCTGCAATCAAGAATCCGCCAGTTCCACAAGTAGGATCGTACACTTTGTCGTTGATATTTATCTCTATCAATTCGCACGCAAAATCAGTAACGTGTCTAGGGGTAAATATGATACCCAATTGTTTATTATCACCGCCGTATTTCAGGAATACCTCATAGAATGTTCCCAAAATATCATAACCAGATTTCATTAAAGAATTTATATTAGCTTTTTTCAATTCATAAACGATAAGCGGTATTGCGTTAGATAACGACTTGTCATGTTTATTAAGTATTAGCATAGAGAACAATTGTTCTATATTATTACATTCTTGTAACGCCTCCCGTACTCTTGTGTTTATATCTTGAATCACAAATTTGGGATTTAATGAAAAATCGCCTTTCTGATACATAGCCAGAATGATAGAAGCGAGCACTTTGGCTCTAGATGCTTCTTCGACTTTATGTTTATGTAGAATCTTGTTTATTTTATCTGCTCTTTTGTATAGATACTCTAGGGAAGGAATATGAATATCTAATGATGATGCGCTACGTTTTAATACATCCCCACATTCTTCTGGATTAAGTATTTGTGTCAAGGGTTGGCCATGCGAAACAATTATTTCATACTTATCTTTATTTCTATAATAATTTATTATGGCAACTCCAGACTCTTCATTGCCAGCTACGCCGATGATTATTCTAATATCAAGCCCACCTATTTCATTCAGAAACTTTGAATAATGTTTAGCATCTCTAACAGCTTCATCAATATCTGTTTTGTCTGGCTTGGTTTCAATAATTGCACAGGGATTCTGATTGTCGTCGACTAAAATAAAATCCACAAACCCCTGTCCCGATCCAGTCTTGGATGCCTTTTCTAATGCCTCTTTAATACGGAAGTCATATTTTTGTGCCTCGCCTCCCTGGAGCAGATTGCCTCCTTTTTGCGGTTTTTTAATATTCCATCCTATTTCTTTGAGGGTATCGGTAACATAAGTTCTTGTCCTGTTTTCTGAATCTTTATGTTTCATAGCTCATCCTTCAATTTATGGTCGTAAACGATGCAGGCTCTGACAGCTTTTTCGGGGGAATCTACGGGCGGGATATGGAGAACGGCGTAATAACGCCGCCTAGTGCTTCCTTCAATGGGGGAGGACCAGACATAGCATTTAGTGGCTTGGGGGTGTCTCTTGATACCAAAAACAGATACCACTCCGCCCCAAACATTTTCTTCCCCAAACATCTCCACCACGGCCCCGTCTTCCAGAAAAGACGCCTGGCAATGGCGCAGACGCTCCATGGTGCGGTTCATCTCTTTAACCATGAAACCGTTTCTCATACATATTTGTTCCTAAGATAATCCAATTTTTTACAAAAATCCAGAAATCCTTTGGTCAATATCAGAGCTTATACGAAAGGCAAATTAGGACACTACCCAACCGCCGGAGAGCTTGGGCGGGAAACGATGCCCGAGGAGACAGACAGAGGGGAGGGTGGGGGGGATGTCTGTTGCCGGTCCAGGGGACGGGCATTTGTTTATGCCGTTACGGACAATTTTGGGAGGACCATTTCCCATGTTCCTCCTTTGCCAGAAGCTGAAACCGGATTATTTTCTCAGGTATCAGATTAATTTCCAAGGAACCGGATTCCTTAGCTCAGGAGGATAAGATGAACATTTCATCACGCTGGACCGGCTGGCGGGTTACTCCGCCGCCGGCGGTAAGTTGTGCGTCATTTGGGACCGGGCCCAGCCTCCCAAAATCGAATATAACCGGGTGACCAAGGTCTGCACCCTGCCCCGGCGGCTGGGACTGGAATTTACGCTCAACCGGCTCCTCAAAGAGAGGCCTCCATTTCCGGCCTGGTGGCCGCGGCTCGGGCCGGCATGGAGAAACTGGCCGCCCAGAACGAATATCTGGGCCCTCCTTACCGGTATGTGACCATCACCGGGGCGGGGCTCTCCGAGGCCTGAGCCGTTTAGGGATCTGACGATGCGAATACCAACTTTGTCATCCTGAGCGAAGCGAAGGATCTCCTATTTCTGTAATATTTATGAGATTCTTCGGTCGCTTCACTCCCTCAGAATGACAAAAATGGGGACTTTGGCGGAGATCTCTCCTGGCAATATTGGTGTGGATACTACTGCCCGGGGGGCTTAACCGCGCCTGACCGATTAGGGTTTGACAACCTGTCCCTCTTTTTCTATGGTTAGCGGTGGAGGAGGAAGGTTATGAGCGGCGAAGCCAGGCGTTGCCTATTTTCCCGGCAGGACCTGGAGGAGCGTATCCGGGAATTGGGGGCCCGGCTCAGCCAGGACTATGCCGGCCTAAACCCGGTGCTGGTGGGCGTCCTCAAGGGCGTGTTCATCTTCATGGCCGACCTGGTGCGGGCCCTGGAGTTTCCGGTGGAGGTCGATTTTGTCCGCCTCCGCAGTTACGGGGCCGGCACCGAGACCTCCGGCGAAGTGAACATTACCAAGGACGTGGAGGTGCCCTTGCGGGACCGGCATGTCCTCATCGTGGAAGACATCGTGGACACCGGCCTTACCTTAGCCTTCCTCAGGGCGCACCTGGCCAGCCACCGGCCCCGGTCGTTGAAGATCTGCTGCCTCATCGACAAATGGGAACGCCGGGAGGTGGAGGTCCCCTTAGACTACGTGGGATTCCCGGTGGCCGAGGGGTTCCTGGTGGGCTACGGCCTGGACTGCGGCGAGCAGCAGCGCACCTTGCCGGAGATCTACGTCCTGGAAAAATTGAAGTAAGCAGTAAGCAGTAGGCAGTGAACAGGGAGCAGGGAGCAGGGAGCCGCTAAAAGCAAAATACCGAGAGGGATAGCCAAATGCCTACCTCGTTCCCCAAATAGCTGAAAGTTGACCGCTATTATGACCGGCGCCGGCCATTCTCCCTTAAGAAAAATCCGGTTCGCCGCCATCGATCTGGGCAGCCTCACCGTGCGCCTGGCGGTGGCGGAATCGAGAGGACCCGGGCAGTTCCAGCTACTGCTGCACCTCCGGGAAATCACTCGCCTGGGCCGGGGCCTGGCCCAGACCGGGGAGCTGGCCCCGGAGGGCATGGCCCAAACCTTCCAGGCCCTGGCAGGTTTTAAGCAGGCGCTGGCCGACCATGGGGTTGAAAACTGCCTGGTGGCGGCTACCCACGCGGTGCGGGCCGCCAAGAACGGCCCCATCTTCGTTAAGCGGCTGCGTGAGGAGCTGGGCCTCGAAGTTCGGGTTCTGGCCCCGGAGGAGGAGGCCCGCCTATCCCTGCAAGGGGTGCTGTCGGCGCTGGCCCCCCCTTATCTGCAGACCCCGGTCCTGGTGGCCGACGTGGGCGGCGGCAGCTCCGAGTTCGCCCTGGCGCAGCCGGGACGGGAACCGCAGTTTGCCAGCCTGCCCCTGGGGGTCCTCACCCTGAGCCAGGCTCATCTCCTGGGTGACCCGCCGGACCCGGAGAAGGTGGCCGCCCTGAAGCGGCTCCTCGCCCAGGATTTGGCGCGCTTCCGGGACCTGAGCTTCCCATCGCCGCGGCTCGTCGGGGCAAGACTCGTGGGCACGGCCGGGGCGGTGAACACCCTGGCGGCCATGTACCTGAAGCTGACCCGCTACGACCCGAACCGGGTCAGTAACCTGCTCCTGACCCGGACTCTGGTGGCGGAGCTGAGCGAGCTCATCTGCCGGCTGCCTGAGGCGAAGCGGGCCAGGCTTCCCGGGATGGAGCCCGCCAAGGCCGGGGTCATGGTGGCCGGTGCCTTGCTCATCCTGACCATCCTGGAGGTATTTGGCCAGGACTCCCTGGTGGTGGCCAACGCCGGTCTCCTGGATGGAATTATGGCAAGTTTTAATGAAGATACGATGAAGTTTCGAGTTTCGAGTTTCGAGTTTTGAGTTAAAATAGGCAGAATATTCTAAGAGCTCCAAGTGTATTAAAATCCCCCTTTGGAAAAAGGGGATTTAGGGGGATTTCAGGAGGTCATTATAAATCCCCCCTTCCCCCCTTTTTCCAAGGGGGGTAAAAACCCGTATTTTGAAATATCATGGCAATTATGAAGTATCACCTTATCCTGCAGTAAGGGTCAATTTTCTTTAATAAAAACGGAGCAGCGGAATACCGAAAACTCGAAACCAAGGACGGACACATGGGTCCGCCCCTACATCTCCAAACTCGAAACTCAAAACTCGAAACTCAAGGATGCCCTCATGAGCCCAGACGCCATTCACTATGCCTATACCTTCGATGATTTGCTGTTACTGCCCGGGGCCTCGGCGGTGCTGCCCAGCGAGGTGGACCTGAGCACCCGCCTCACCCGGCGCATCAGTCTCAACGTCCCGCTGTTGAGCTCCGCCATGGACACGGTTACCGAGGCCGACACCGCCATTTCCCTGGCTCGCCAGGGGGGGATAGGCATCCTGCACCGCAACCTGACCATCGCCGGCCAGGCCCTGGAAGCTGAAAAGGTGAAGAAATCGGAGTCCGGGATGATCATCGACCCGGTGACCATCGGGCCGGAGGCCCGCATCGCCGACGTCCTGCAGATGATGGAGCGCTACCGCATCTCCGGGATTCCGGTGGTGGAGGGACGCAAGCTGGTGGGCATCGTCACCAACCGGGACTTGCGTTTCGAAACCAACCTGAATCAGAAGGTCAAGGAGGTGATGACCAAGGACCATCTGGTCACCGCGACGGTGGGCATTACCCTGGAGGAGTCCAAGGCCCTGCTTCACAAATATCGTATTGAGAAGCTGCTGGTGGTGGATGAAGCGGGCGACCTGCACGGGCTCATCACCATCAAGGACATCGAGAAGATCCGCAAATATCCCTGGTCCTGCAAAGACGAGTTTGGCCGCCTGCGGGTGGGGGCCGCGGTGGGGGTGGGCCCGGACCGGGAAGAACGGATCGACGCCCTGCTCAAGGCCGGGGTGGACGTCATCATCATCGATACGGCCCACGGCCATTCCAACCGGGTGGTGGAGGCGGTGGCCGACGCCAAGCAGAATTTCCCCGAGATGGAATTGATCGCCGGCAACGTGGCCACCGCCGAAGGGGCCCGGGACCTGGTGCGGGCCGGGGCCGACGCCGTGAAGGTCGGGGTGGGGCCGGGCTCCATCTGCACCACCCGGGTGATCTCCGGGGTGGGAGTGCCCCAACTCAGCGCCATCATGGACTGCGCCCGGGTGACCCGGGAAGCCGACGTGCCCCTGGTGGCCGACGGCGGCATCAAGTATTCCGGAGATGTGACCAAGGCCCTGGCTGCGGGGGCGGAGGTGGTGATGATCGGTTCCCTCTTCGCCGGCACCGAGGAGTCCCCGGGAGAGACCGTGATCTTCCAGGGGCGCAGCTACAAGATCTATCGGGGCATGGGCTCGCTGGAGGCCATGAAGACCGGCAGCCGGGACCGCTATTGCCAGGAGGACGTGGACCTGGAATGCAAGCTGGTGCCCGAAGGCATCGTCGGCCGGGTGCCTTCCCGGGGCTGGCTCTCCGACGTCATCTATCAGCTCATGGGCGGCCTGCGCTCCGGCATGGGCTACGTGGGAGCCGCAAACATCCGGGAACTCCAGGCCAGGGCCAAATTCGTGCGCATCAGCCCCGCCGGCCTCAAGGAGTCCCATGTCCACGACGTCATCATCATGAAGGAAGCGCCCAATTATTGGATGGATTGATGAGGAAAGCAGTAAGCGGTAAGCAGTAAGCAGTAAGCAGTGAGCGGTGAGCAGGAAGGTTATCAGCTTTAAAACGTAGGGGCGGACCCAAGTGTCCGCCCCTTTTATTATTGCGGGCATTTAAGGAAGCGCGGGTATGCCTTACGCCGCCTTGGCCTTCAGCCAGGCCTCCCGGGCCTGGTGGTTCATGGGGCTGGGGCCCAGTTTCAAGGCCCGCTCCACCATCTCCTTGGCGATGGCCGCAAAGCGCGGCCCTTCCGAAGATGACAGGTTGTACATCTCCAGGCGTTCCGGCTCGAAACCCATTTGGGCAAAGTCCTGCTTCACCTTGTTGACCCGTTTTTTGGCCTGGATATTGCCCCTCAGGTAATGGCATTCGCCCTCCAGGCAGCCGGCCACGAATACCGCGTCGGCCCCGGCCTCGAAGGCCTTGAGCAGGTGCAGGATGTCTACCCGCCCGGTACAGGGCAACATCAGGATCTTGATATCCGGGGGATACTGCAGCCGCATCGAACCTGCCAGGTCCGCAGCGCTGTATGCTCAGTAGCGGCAGCAGAAGCCGATGATTTTGGGGGCAAATTCGCCGGTCATGGCTCTCTCCTTCCTTTAGCCCGCGGCCAGCGCCGTTTCTTGGGCGATGATCTGGGAATCGCTGAAGTTTTTCAAGGTGATGGCCTTGGCCGGGCATTCGGACGGGCAGATGCCGCAGCCCTGGCACTTGGCCGGGTCGATATAGGCCGCGTCCACGGTGTAGTCGATGACCGGCACGTTGAAGGGGCAGGTGCGCACGCAGGTGAGGCAGACGGCGCATTTGTCCTGGTCCACCACCGCCACGATGCCGCCCACCTCCACCTGGTCCTTGGCCAGGAAGGTGGCGGCCCGGCCCGCGGCGGCCATGGCCTGGGCGATGGACTCATCTATGGGCTTGGGGTAATGGGTCAGCCCGGCCAGGAAGATGCCGTCGGAAGGCAGGTCCACCGGGCGCAGCTTGGCGTGGGCCTCGTTGAGGAAGCCTTCGGCGTTGCGGGGCACCTTGAAGATCTCCCCCAGCTTCTCCACCGAATTGGGCAGGATGGCGCTGGCCAGGGTGAGGAGTTCGGGCCGCAGGACCACCGGCATCTGCAGGATGGGATCGAAGATGGTGAGCTTCAGGCCGTCGCCCTCCTGCTCAACCTTGGGCTTGGACTCCAGGTCGAAGCGGATGAAGATCACCCCCAGTTCCCGGGCCTCTTTGTAGAGGAGCTCCTTTTCCCCGTAAGTGCGCAGATCCCGATAGAGGACAAAGACGTCCAGGTCCTTCCGGAGCCTTTTTAGTTCGATGGCGCTCTCCACCGAGTGGGTGCAGCACAGGCGGCTGCAATAGGGGCGCTGCGGCTCACGCGAGCCGACGCACTGGATGAAGACTGCCTGGGCCGCGGCATCGATCCTGGGGTCCTTTTCGGCGATCAGCTTGTCAAACTCGAGGGAGGTGAAGATATTGGGGTGCCGGCCATAGAGGTACTCCTCCGGCTGGTAGGCCTGGCCGCCGGTGGCCATGACGGTGGCGCCGTGGTCCACCTGGCGCTCGCCCGCCGGGGTGCCGATGGTGGTGTTGAAGTTGCCGATGAAGCCGCTGGTTTCCTTGACCTCGGAGTTGAACAGGACTTCGATTTTGGGGTGATTCTCCACCTGTTTGATGAGGTCTTCCAGGTAACCCCGGTAGTTGTAGCCCCGGGCGCTGGTCACCAGGTTCCAGGCATTGCCGCCCAGCTTGTCGCCCTTTTCCACCAGATAGACCGGGAAGCCCATGCCGGCGAGGGAACGGGCCGCTTCCATGCCGGCCACCCCGCCGCCGATGACCAGGGCGTTCTTGAACACCGGGAAGGACTGCTTGTGCAGGGGTTCCAATTGCACCACCCTGGCCACCGCGCCCCGCACCAGGTCTTTGGCCTTGGCCAGGGCCTTTTCCGGTTCGTGCATGTGCACCCAGGAGTCCTGGTCCCGGATGTTGGCCATGTCAAAGAGGTAGGGGTTGAGGCCCACCTCCTGGATGGTTTCCTGGAACATGGCCATGTGGGTGCGGGGCGAGCAGGAGGCCACCACCACCCGGTTCAGATGATGCTCTTTGATGGCGTTCAGGATCTTATCCTGGGTGTCGGCGGAGCAGGTGAACAGGTTCTGGTCAGAGAAGACTACGCCGGGCAGGGTGGCGGCGTATTCGGCCAGAACCGGCACGTTGATGACCCCGCCGATATTGATCCCGCAGTTGCAGACAAAGACGCCCACCCGGGGGGCCTGGCCGGCGACATCGATCTCCGGGGGCAGTTCCCGCACCTTGACCTGGGTCCCCCGGGCCGGAGCCAGAAGCTCGCCCGCCGCGGCCGCGGCCGCCGAGGCCTCCATCACCGACTGGGGGATATCCTTGGGGGCCTGGAAGACGCCGCAGACATAGATGCCTTCCTTGTTGGTGTCCACGGGAGCGAAGGGTGAGGTGGCGGCAAAGCGGGTGTCGGGCTTGACCTCGATACCCATGGTCTTGGCTAACTTCAAGGCGTCCCGGGAGGACTCCAGGCCCACCGACAGGACCACCATGTTGAAGACTTCCGTCTTCAGTTCGCCGTTCTCCGCCAGGTAGCGGACAGCCAGGTCGCCGGTGCCCGGCACCTCGTCAACGGTGTGAATCCGGGAGCGGAGGAAGCGCACCCCGTGTTCGTCTTCGGCCCGCCAGTAGTACTTCTCGAACTCCTTGCCCATGGTCCGCATGTCCATGAAGAAAATGGCGGTGTCCAGGGGGTAATCCTTGCAATGTTCTTTGGCAATCACCGTCTGCTTGATGGCGTACATGCAGCAGACCGCGGAGCAATAGCTGTTGTCGCAGTGGTTGATGTCCCGGGAGCCTACGCATTGCAGCCAGGCGATCTTCTTGGGCTCCTGGTGGTCGCCGGGGCGCACCAGGTGGCCGGCATAGGGCCCGGAGGCGGAGAGAATCCGCTCAAACTCCAGGGAGGTGATCACGTTGGGCAGTTTGGAGTAATGGTAGGCCGAATATTTTTGGGGGTCATAGACCGTAAAGCCCGGGGCCAGCACCACGGCGCCCACCTCCAGGTCGCGGGTGGCGGGGCCCAGGTCGTGGGCCACGGCCTGGGCCTGGCAGGAGATAGCGCATTGCATGCATTCGGAGCAGACCCCGCAGTTAATGCAGCGGGCCGCTTCGGCCACCGCTTCATCTTCGCCGTAGCCCAGGTTGATTTCTGCGAAGCCCTTGATCCACTGCTCCACCGGCAGGGTCTGCATCAGGGCTCGCTGCTTCTTCTCGATGTCGGCCCGGACGGGGGACCAGTTGCCTTCTTCCTTGGTTAGGGGCTTGAGCGGCGCCTGGCGGCCGGCCTTCAAATCCTGGCCCTGGAGGTAGCGGTCGATGGAGATGGCCGCCTCGCGGCCCGCAGCCACCGCGGCGATGGCGATATAAGGGCCGGTCTCCACGTCGCCGCCGGCAAAGACCCCTTCACGAGAAGTGGCCTTGGTATCCGGGTCCGTCCGGATGAGGCCCCGGGGGGTGAGCTCGATGTGGTCGGCCTCGGTGATGAACTTCAGGTTGGTCTTCTGGCCGATGGCCATGATGACCACGTCGGTGTCCTCGGTTTTGGTGCGATCTTCAAAATAGGTGGGGGCGAAGCGCCCCTGCTCGTCGAAGACCCGCGCCACCGCCTTCAATTCGATGCCGGTGACCTTGCCGCCTTTCTCCAGGATCTGCTTGACGCCCCAGCGGTTGACAATCTTCACCCCTTCCTGGCGGGCCTCTTCCACTTCCCAGGGGGAGGCGGGCATCTCTTCCGGGGATTCGAGACAGATCAGGGTGACTTTGCCCTTCTGGCGGGCCGCGGTGCGAGCCACGTCCATGGCCACGTTGCCGCCCCCGATGACCAGTACCTTCTTGCCGGCCAGATTTTGCTTCTTGCCCATGGCCGAGTCTTTTAGGTACTCGACGCCCCAGAGGACCCCCTGGGACTCGTGCCCCGGCACCGGGATGCGCACGGATTCCTGGGCGCCGACCCCCAGGAAGACGGCGTTGAAGCCGTCCCGGGTCAGCAGGTCGTTGATGCTCCGGTCCTTGCCGATGGGTGCCTTATATTGGATCACGACGCCCAGGCGCCGAATATAGTTCACTTCCCGTTGCAGCACTTCCCGGGGCAGCCGGTATTCCGGGATGCCGTAGCGCAGCCAGCCGCCCGCCTCGGGCGCGGCTTCGAAGATCACCGCCTGGATACCCCTCAGGGCCAGGTGGTAGGCGCAGCTCAACCCGGAGGGGCCGGCGCCGACGATGGCCACCTTCTCGCTTCTCTGGGGAATTTCGGGCACCGGCAGGGCGTCCCAATCCACCGCGTCGGCCACAAAGCGCTTCAGGTTGCAGATGGCGATGGGCTCATCGACTTCCTGGCGGCGGCAGTCGCTCTCACAGGGGTGGGGACAGATGCGGCCGATGGTGCCGGGCAGCGGCAGCCGGTCCATGATGATGGCCAGGGCTTCCGGGAATTTGTGCTCCTTGATCAACTGGACGTAGCCCTGGGCGCTCAAATTGGCCGGGCAGGCCCGGACGCACGGAGCCCGGTCCAGCTTCTTGATGGCGAAGGTGGCGGGAATGGCCTGGGGATAGAGGCGGTAAATGGCCTTGTTCTCGCTGAGGCCCAGGTTGAATTCATCCGGAATCCTCACCGGGCAGACCTCGGTGCAGGCGCCGCAGCCGGTGCATTTGGCCGGATCGATGAAACGGGGCTGGGACTCCACGGTCACCTTGAAGTTGCCCGGCCCGCCGGCTATGGCTGTGACTTCGGACAGGGTCAGGATCTCGATATTCAGGTGACGGCCGCATTCCACCAGCTTGGGGGAGATGATGCACATGGAGCAGTCGTTGGTGGGGAAGGTCTTGTCCAATTGGGCCATGACTCCGCCGATGGCCGATTTCTTTTCCACCAGGTGCACGTAAAAACCTGCGTTGGCCAGGTCCAGGGCGGCCTGTATCCCGGCGATCCCCGCCCCCACCACCATTACCTTGCCCACCGGACCTCGCTTCTCGGCTGCCATAATATTACCTTCCATCATATTTATATATGCGTAATTTTGTTCAGGTTTTGTGAATTTCTCCACTTTCCCTCATAAAACATAAAAAATATTACCCTGGTTGTCAAGAAAGATTGTCCCGGAAAAGCAGGGCCGAACCCCGCTTTTCCAAGGACCCGCCTTGACCGGGCCGGAGAAATGCTTAATTAACTCCTATCGATAAATGGGTTCAAGTCCCCCTTTGGAAAAGGGGGATTTAGGGGTGATTCCCATGGCTCCTTACCGCCAATTGTGCTATGGTGATTTTGTGAGAATCCCATATTTTGGAGGTTAGGAGCCATGGCCAGTTTAGGTACTATAATGCTCACTGGAGTATCTGGAACGAAATATCAATTTCATATTTATGCTAAAGAAGCGACATTTGAAAAATTTGGTGCGGTTTATGCCATCACGAGTAGATTCAAAATGCCAGATAAGAATTTTAGCCATAGTAGTCCTACCTATATCGGGCAAACTGGCGACCTTACAAAGCGTTTCTACGACCACCATCGGGAAGAGTGTTTTGATCGCCATGGTTGGAATTGTATATGTGTACATCGCGATGACAATGAAGCATCCAGACTCAAAAAAGAAAGCGACCTTATTGAAGCTTACCAACCTGTTTGCAATCAACAGTAGGTGATTCCAGAATTTCTTCGTTCATCGGACGCTTTATCTGTCCGCGGGCTACAAGTGCCCGATGGAAAATTACAATCCGGCCTGTGATACACAAATCGACAAGTGGTTCCAATTTTCGCCAAAGAAAATTTACCAAAAATTTACCCATGGGGTTCTCCTACTTGCTCTGATGGAATAAACGCCTCGTTATATGTGCTAAGTATATAATTTCCCATAAAAATGCGAGAACATATAAGTCACTTGACACTGTTTATCAAGAATCCTTATTGGCTTTCTTTTTGCTGGTTTTAGGCTTCGGCGGCGTTGCCAGCAGTTTGAAATTTCATAGGAATCATGAAGCACCACCCCAGGCGGGACGTCTGGGCGAGCGCGGTGCCAGAATTTTTCTAGAAAGGAAGGGCGGCCAATGACCATTCAAGAAGATCTTCAGGAAATTGAGGCCTTTTGCGACATCCTGGGCCTGCGGGAAGAACCCCTGGGGCTGTATTACACCCCCGTGGCCCCCCCGGAGGCCATCTCTCCCCAGGCCGCGGTGCTGCCCAGCGCCGAGATGGAGAGGGCCGGCGAGTTGGATTGGGAAGCGACCTTCGCCAATTTCTCCTGCGTCATCGGGGTGCTCTGGCGGGCCCGGAGGCTTAAACGACCCGCCTGCTTCGACCAGACCCGTTTCGGCTGCCTGGGGGGCGCCTTCTATTTGGGGTTCTTAAAACCCCAGTTGGAGCGCATCGCCTATTACGTCTCCACCGGCCAACCCGGGGTTTTCGAAGGCGAATGCTACCTGGACTCACCCGCGGCGGTGCGCCGCTTCTTCGAGGTCGTGGACCCCAGGCCGGCCCCGGAGCAGTTCTGCGTGTTCAAGCAACTTAGCCAATTCAGCGCTGACGAAACCCCCGAGGTGGTGATCTTTTTCGGCCGGGCCGAAACCATCTCCGGCCTCCACCAACTGGCCACCTTCGTCACCAACGACTTTGAGGTGGTGCAATCCCCGTTTGGGGCGGGCTGCACCAACATCGTCTCCTGGCCCCTGAAGTACCTGGAGCGGGGCCAGCTCAAGGCGGTGTTGGGCGGCTGGGACCCCTCGGACCGCAAGTTCCTCAAACCCGATGAGATCACTCTGGCGCTGCCTTTTGAGTTGTTCACGCGCATGGTCCGGCGCTGGCGGGAGTCCTTCCTCACTAAAGAGGCCTGGAAAACGGTGCGCCAGAAGATCGAGCTGAGCCGCAAGGCCTGGAAGGAAGGATAGAAAAATAGGGCGGCCTGTGGCCGCCGAAAATGGCGGGTAGGGCACGCCCTATAATTGCCTTAGTGGCACATGGCCTCCGGCCGGTGAATGGCAAGGTTGTTAGTTTCTCATAAAAAGGAAGATTCGCAAATCAAACCGGGAGCGGCAAGATGAACAACCAGTGTGATGTCAAACTTTATGCCTTGAGCACCTGCATTCATTGCAGAGATACCAAGGAATTTTTGACTCAGTGCGGGATTGCGTATAAATGTATAGAAGTTGATAAGTTAGCTCCCGAAGAAAGAAAGAAGGTTCTGGTGGAACTTAAGGAGTTAAGTCCGGAGTGCGCTTTCCCTACCATCGTTATCGGCGCTAGCGTCATTGTTGGCCTGCAAAAAAAAGAAATCAAGGAGATCCTGGGAATCAAATGACGCTTGAACAACTATATGAGGCTCTAAAGAAAAGCCAGGAGGCCAAGGGCTACTACTTTAATAGAGATAAAAAGAGGGTTTTTGATCTGTTAGAGGGGTTGTTGATCAACCAAAAACGCTATGGCTACATGTGCTGTCCTTGCCGGCTGGCGGCGGAGGATCGAGATTGGGATCAGGACATTATCTGTCCGTGTGTGTACCGGGGGCCGGATGTGGCTGCCTATGGCAGTTGCTACTGCAATCTTTATGTGTCCCGGGAATGGAACGGGGGAAAGCTGCCCCCTGCGTATGTGCCGGAGCGCCGCCCTCCCCAGAAGCGGTTTCGGCTCTAGTCCTTGCCTGCAAGCAGCAGGCATCTAAGCCACTCTCCCCCCAAAATACCATTGAGAATATGGAGACCATCTCAGCAATTTTTACCTCTCAGACTATATGTGCGCAGTTTGGCAAGGTATCACTCATTAACCACCCTCATAAACTGGCTCATAGATTACTTACTTGCAGCCCCACTGGCTGGGAAACCACGAATAGCAGACTGGCTTGGATTCTAACCGGATACCGCACAACCCTGGCAATCTTGACTTTGCACATAGGAGATTTAAAATTTTCCCTAAAAAAATTTAGTTTACATTGACAAATCCTTCCACAATGCTTATTTTGGGAATTGAATAATTAGTTTTGGGATGTTTTTGTAATCTAGCCTTTGAACGTATTCTAAAGCTTCCTTGCGTAATCTCCCAACGAACACAGAGGAGAGAGCTGCGAACTAAACTAAAAAGTTATTTTGCTGTTAAAAAGGCCGATAATAGTTTTTCTGTCTGGAAGCACTAAGGTTGCTAAGAATCGGATAAACAAAGGAGGGTAGCTTCGATGACTAATGAGAAGTTTTTAGAATCAAGTCCTCAGACTGATTTTATCTCCATTCCATTCCATGTCAGAAAAAACATTTTTGGCGCCTTGAAACAAGTTGAAGAACAACAACGGATCGCATCATCCTTTTATAAAGGACCAGACCGCTACGTCGTTATAACTCCTCAGGATATTATGAAATATTGTCAGACATCGGGGACCTTTTCAGAAGAAATTATTGATGAAAGGGTAATGGACAGGGAACCACTTATCGTAATGGAGGAGTCTCAAGCCGGCAGACAGCTCGAGCAGCTTATAGAACAAAAGAAAGTTGTTGCATTGGCCCGAGTAGGAGGCATTGTCGGACTGATTGTGCCAGGAGATGCCAGCGTCTATTTTATGCCTATTGAACCCGGACTTCCTGGGACCCCAATTTTTAATTTCATAGAAGTGTATTGCCCAAAATGTGGTTGTACCATGTACGTCCAAATATACGATGAAGATAATCCTCCTAAGTGCGATCATGGCTGTCCCTTGGTGCCCAAATGAATGAATTAGAAGAATTCCTCGGCACCAATATTAAAGCACTGGGCATCCGCTTTTCTCTGGTAGGTCTGTTGCCTTCAGCCATCCTGGTTCTCTTTATCCTGGTCCATTATTGGAGCGGAGCCCCTGCCAAATCCCCTGATTTAGCTATAGTTTTTAGCCATATTAATGCACTTGATGTAAAGAAAGTTATTTTCCTTGTCTTGGCAATCCTTGTCTTCTCTCTGATCATCCACCCCTTTCAACTTTCATTTCTTCGATTCCTGGAGGGATATTGGGGCAATTCCTGCCTCAGTGGTATCATAAGCCGCCCATTCCGTTGGGTTCATAAGCGTCACCGGCAGAAACTTGAGACAGCGCAGACTTGTAGGCATGAGCCTACCGAGAAAGATAAGCAGGATGCAGCGGCAGCCGCCTTTCGCCTGGTCCGTTTTTTTCCCAACGAAGAACGTCTCCTGCCGACCTCACTGGGGAATGTCCTCCGGGCTGCTGAGGATAGGGCAGGGGCAAGGTATGGGCTCGATGCCGTGGTCGTATGGCCGCGGCTTTATTCTATAATGCCAGACAGGATCACCGCCATTTTGGATGGCCAGCGGAACCAGATTGACCTCTGCGCCAGATTTTGCCTTGTATTTCTGGTTGCCGCCCTTATTTCGGCCGCTTTTCTTTATAGACTCCAATGGTGGTGGCTAGGGGTACCGCTGGCGACACTTTTGCTCTCATGGTTAAGTTATCGGGGAGCTATAGCCGCTGCGCTGTCCTATGGCGAGATGATTCAAACTGCTGTCGATCTTTACCGCTTTGACCTCCTCCAGGCCCTTCACCTTCCCCTGCCGCCTGACCGAATATCAGAGAAAGAATTTAACGAAAAACTCTGCTTTTTTCTGCGACAAGGGAAACCGATGAACTTCACCTATGAGCACCCACCTTCAAAAACCGAAGAAAAGGTGGAAAGATAACAAAAGTCGGGGCAACCTGAGGACGCTGATTAGGATTCTGAGATTTCCGTTCAAGGAGCGAATATGACGGCCGGACTCCACTATCTGCTATATCTACGCAGCTTCAATCAAAATTAGCGCTTGTCGATCTGGTTTTGATACCTGAATTGTGGCTTCTCCGGCTTCTCCGGGCCCAGGCTGGACGCCTGGGCTTGTAGGGGGCGGCGTCTCGCCGCCCTGGGCGGGGACCCCCCGCCCCTACGGAAATGGTGGGCAGTGCCCACCCTACATATCGGTTCGGTGCCGCTGTCACCCATTCGCAGGATTCTCCCAAAATTTGTTGCAATGACCACACCAAAATAATAAATTCTAATAGATATCGATTCCGGCAGTATCTGTCTTGCCCTGTCGCCCCATTCCCTGGCAGATCGCCTTAATAAGGAGTCTTTGGATATGGATGAAAAATGCCCTTCGGGGGCGGACCCCAAGACCTGCGGAGCGGAGCCCCAATCCTGTTCAGGGTGCAGCCCCTCTCATCATCAACCTGAACCGTCCCAGGAAGAGAAGAATCTCACCCGGGCCCTGAAGCGCATCCGCCACAAACTGGTGGTGATGAGCGGCAAGGGCGGGGTGGGCAAAAGCAGCGTGGCCGTCTCCCTGGCCCTGTCCCTGGCCCGGCGGGGCCACAAGGTGGGCCTGATGGACGTGGACCTGCACGGCCCCAACGTCCTGAGGATGCTGGGCCTCAAGGAGCCCCTGGACCTCCAGCACGCCCAGTTCCACCTGCCGCCGGACCTGTTCGACAATCTGCGGGTCATTTCCATCGAGATGCTGATGCGCAACCGGGACATGGCGGTCATCTGGCGGGGCCCCCTGAAGCACCAACTGATCCGCCAGTTCCTGACCGAGGTGCAATGGGACGACCTGGACTACCTGGTGGTGGACTGCCCGCCGGGTACCGGGGATGAGCCCATGAGCGTGGCTCAGACGATCATCGACGCCAAGGCCGTCATCGTCACCACGCCCCAGGAGATCTCCCTGGCCGACGTGCGTAAATCCATCAATTTCTGCCAGAAGATCGACATGGGGATCCTGGGGATCATTGAGAATATGAGCGGCTACCGTTGTCCCCACTGCGGCGGGGATATCCCTCTGTTCAAGCAGGGCGGCGGCGAGGTCATCGCCCGGGAGGCCAAGGTTCCCTTCCTGGGGGCGCTGCCCTTCGACCCTCAGGTGGTGGATGCCGCCGACCAGGGGCGGCTCCTGGAGATCAAGGACAGCCCCTTTTTCCAGGCACTGACCCCCATAGTGGAATGGCTGCTGACGGCATTACCTCTCACGGTGAGCCGCCGGCAGCCCGGGGTCCTGAAGTTCGCCCTGCCGGTGAGCGGCGGCAAGCTCTCTGAAAAGTTCGCAGACGCCTCCCACTTCGCCTTGTTGACCGCCAGCAACGGCAACCTCCAGGACCAGGAGCTGGTGCCCGCGCCTCCCCATGAGCCCGGGGGCCTCCCCGAGTGGCTGGAGGAACTGGGGGTGACCCACGTCATTGCCGCCGGCCTGGGAGCCAAGGCCGAGAAGCTGCTGACCCACAAGGGCATCGAAGTCATCGCCGGCCCCCCCCAGGGGGACCCGAGAATACTGGTTGAGCAATACCTGGAAAAGACCCGGAGCTCCGGCACCGGATGCGGTTCAAGTCGCAACACCGCTTAAAGCGAGGGGGAAAAGGGAAAGAGGTTAAAAGGGTAAAAGGGTAAAAGGTAAAAACCTTTTCTCTGCCTTTCCTTTCCCTTTCCCCCTTTTTCCCTATTTTCCCCATTCTTTACTCTTCCCACTCCAGCACCAGCAGCATGGCGTCTTCCCGGGTATCCTGGTAATACCCGGGACGGCGCCCCACTTCTTTAAAGCCGAAGGAGGCGTACAAGGCCAGAGCCGGGGTATTGGAGGGCCGCACCTCCAGCCAGGCGGCCTTAGCCCCCAGGGCCTGTGAGCGGCGCAGGGCTTCCCGGAGCAGGAACCCGGCTACGCCCCGGCGCCGCTTCTCAGGGTGCACCGCCAGGTTGAGGAGGTGCATCTCGTCGGCTACCAGCCAAAAGACGATGTAGCCCCAGAGTTCCCAGGGGTGGGAAAGAGGGGGTCCGGCCACCAGGAAGTGGCCCAGCGACTGGTTCAGCTCCGCCAGAAAGGTCCAGCGGGACCAGGGGGTGGGAAAGGACTCTTTTTCTATGGCAAAGACGGATTTAAGATCCGTCAGGCCGGCCTCGCGGATGGTGAGCCCGGGGCTCATTTCTTGCGGCGCAGTACATCGCTGGCTACGGTGATTCCGGTCTGGCCGGACTGCTTCAAGTCCTGGGCCACCTCCTGCAAATCGGCCTTATTGCGAATCTGGGGCAATTTCATCAGCATGGGCAGGTTCACCCCGGTAACCACCTCCACCTTGCCCTCCTTGAGGAAGGGCAGGGCCAGGTTGGAGGCGGTGCCCCCCAGCATATCGGTGAGGATGATGACTCCAGAACCGTTGTTGATCTGGGCCAGGCCTCGCTGAATCATCTGGCGGGAGACTTCCGGGGGGTCGTTGGGCTCCAGGGAGACGGCCTGCACTCCTTCGCCGCGTCCCAGGATCAGATCCCAGACGCTCATCAGGGCCTCGGCTAGTTCCTTGTGAGTGACGATTAAAATACCGATCATTACTGATCTCCTAAGGTCCGCGGCAGGTCGCGATGGCTGAGGGTAATGGGAAAATTCCCCTGACTCAGGTGCTCCGCCAGGAGCTTGACAATGACCACCGAACGGTGCTGGCCGCCGGTGCAGCCCACCGCCAGGGTGAGGTGGGCCTTGCCTTCCTCCTGGTAGCAGGGCAGCAGGTAATCCACGAAACTGAACAGGTGCTTTAGGAAGGTCTGGGTTTCCGCTTGTTTGAGGACGTAGTCCCGGACTGCAGGGGCCTCGCCGGTGAGGGCGGACAGACCCTCCACAAAGTAAGGATTGGGCAGGAAGCGGACGTCCAAAACCAGGTCGGCTTCCGGGGGAATGCCGTTCTTGAAAGCAAAGGAAACCAGATGGAGCCAGAGGCGCTGCTGGGGGGAAAGTTTGGAGTACTCTTTTTGGGTCAGCTCCCGCAGTTGATGAGGGGTGTAATGGGAGCTGTCGATGATGCGCTCCGCCAGGCCCCGCAGGCCGGCCATAGCTTCCCGTTCCGCCCCCAGGGCCTGGGAGATGGATTCCCGGTCCGCCAGGGGGTGCTGCCGCCGGGTCTGGCTGAACCGCCGGATGAGGGTTTCTTCATTTGCCTCCAGGAAGATGAGGTGGAGTTTGACCCCCTGGCCCTGCAAGCGGTGGAAGACCCGGGTGTAATTCTTCAGAAACCCCTGGGTACGCACGTCCATCACCAGGGCGATTTTGCGGCCGTCCCGGGAGGCGCCGCTCTGCATTTGCAGGAACCGCGGCAGCAGGCCTAAGGGGAGGTTGTCGACGCAGAAATAGCCGACGTCCTCCAGGGCGTGCAACACCGTGCTCTTCCCCGAGCCCGACAGCCCGGTAATGATCAGCACTGGGGCAGCCTGCGCCGCTGGCTCGGACTGCCCCGGGGTTTCGGTCTCAGGCCCCATGTCTCAGAGTCGCCCCCTGCCTGGGAAAAACGGAAAACGCAACGCTGTAGCGGAGATTAACCTAAAATTCCGCATCTCTCTCGTCGATCAGATGATAAATCTCTTCGGCTCCCTGAGCCTTCATGAGGTTCTCCCTGAACGGCTGGCTCATGAGCATCCGGGAGATCTTGGCCAGGGTCTTGAGGTGCAGGCCCGCGGAATCGACCGGAGCCAGCAGCAGAAAGAAGAGGTGGGACGGTTTGCCGTCCATGGAGTCGAAGTCGACTCCTTTGAGGCTGCGGCCGAAGGCCAGCACCAACTGCGAGAGCTGGGGCAGCTTGCCGTGGGGGATGGCAATGTGGTCGCCGATGCCTGTGCTTCCCAGGCGCTCCCGATCCAGCAGCACCTCCATGACGCTTTTAAGGCTCAGCCCGTCCTGACCATCCGTAATGGTCCTGGCCAGTTCCTCCAGGACCTCCCGCTTTTTGCTGGCTTTAAGGTCCGGCACGATCCTTGCCGGCTCCAGGATCTCTATGATTTTCATAGGACCGCCGCTTCTCCTAGTGCAAATCGGGCTCCACCAGGATGAGGGAGCCATCCTGACGCCGGTACAAGATGTTCAAACTGCCATTGGCCACGTTAGTGAACACCACCAAGTCTTCCCCCCCGGTCTGCATCATCTCCACGGCATCGTCCACCAGCAGGGAGGGCACCTCCACCCGCTTGCGGCGCACCGCCGGCAGGGTCGAAAACTCCTCGGCCTCCTCCGGCACTGGCGCCGCCGACCTGGCGGTGCGGTCCCCTTTGGGCTCCCGCTGTTTGTCCCGGAATTTCTTCAACTGCATACCGATCTTGTCCATCACCAGGTCGATGGCCGCGTACATGTCGGTATTCTCTTCTTTGCCCTTGATAACCCGGCCATTATTGTCGATAGTGACGTCGGCCAGGTGGCGGAATTTCTCCAAACCCAGGACCACGTGGACCTCCACCGGTCCTTCCAGGTAACGGCTAAACTTGCCCAAACGGTCGGTGACGTAGTTCTTTAGGGCCTCTGTGGGCTCAATTTGCCGAAAAGTGACGGAAATCTGCATTTACTCCTCCCGTGGGATGGCCTGGGGCCGCGGCGGGTTAATGGGCCTGATTCCCGGGCGGGCTTTTGCGCCGGAATCCGGGTTTTTTGCGTTTACTGGAAGAGAGCACTCCCAGCATGCCGCGGTATTTGGCAACGGTGCGCCTGGCGATGAGGATGTCCTGCCGGCGCAGCAGGTCGGCGATCTCTTGGTCGCTCAATGGGTTTTCGGGGTTTTCGGAGTGCACCATCTGCCGGATCTTATCCTTGACGCTCTCCGAAGCGATCTGCTCCCCCAGGCTCATGTTGATGCCGCTGTTAAAAAAGAACTTTAGATCGAAAATCCCCTGAGGGGTGTGGACATACTTATGGGTGGTCACCCGGCTGATGGTGGATTCGTGCATCTGCACGTCCTCGGCCACCTGGCGCAGGGTCAGGGGTCTGAGATGCGACAGGCCGTGATCCAGAAACTCCTGCTGGTAGCGGACGATGCTCTCAGTCACCTTGTACAGGGTCTTCTGACGCTGGTGAATACTGCGGATGAACCACAGGGCATTGTCCAGGTGTTTCTGGATGTAGCTGCGCACCCCCTCCGGCAACTGGCCGGGGGCCCGCATAGCCTCCAGGTAAAAGGAATTGATCCGCAGCCTGGGCAGGCCGTCTTCGTTCAAGCGGATGACGTAATCGCTGCCCACCTTTTCCACGTGGACGTCGGGGTTGATGTAGTCGACATCCTCGCTGTCGAAGCCCCGGCCGGGTTTGGGTTCCAACTGCATGATGACTTCGGTAGCCCGGATTACCTTTTCCATGGAGACTTTCAGCTCCCGGGCGATGGCCTGGTAATTTTTGTTGGCCAGATTGTTCAGATGGCCGTCGATCATGGCGGACACCAGGGAATCCGAGGTCCCCAGCACCCGGACCTGAAGTTGCAGGCACTCTTTTAAATCCCGGGCCGCCACTCCCGGCGGATCGAAACCCTGGACCACTGCCAGGACCTCTTCCACCCGGGCTGGTTCGATCCCCAACTCCCCGGCGATCTCCGCAACGTCGGCCCGCAGGTAGCCGTCCTTATTCAGGTTGCCGATGATCAGGGTGCCGATGGCCTCGCCTTCCTGGTCCAGTTCGGCCATGTGCAACTGCCACATGAGGTGGGATTTCAGGGTGGTTTTCTGGGGGTTGAGGCTCTCGAAGGGCAGGGCCTCCCGCTCTTCGTATTCGCCCATGGGCGGCGGCATGAGCCGGTCTTTCAAGAAGCCTTCCCAGTCCCAATCTTCCTGCTGAGTTGACTTGGCTTCCCCGTTATCGCCATCCCCTTCCTGGGACGGCTCGCTCTCCCCGGAAAAACCCGGAGCCTCCTGCGGCAGATCCCCCCCGGGCTTCTCCTGACCCTCGACTTCGGAGTCTTCCAGGACCGGATTGCTCTCCAGAACTTGCTGGATCTCACCCTCCAGCTCCAAGCGGGAGAGCTGCAGCAGCTTGATGGCCTGCTGCAGCTTTTGGGTCATGATCAGCGACTGAGTCAGCTTGAGATTCTGGCGAAGCTCTAAGGGCATTGATCAATCTTCGAGTTCGTTGAGATGCGATTTACTCCCGAATTATAACTTAAAGGTTTCTCCCAAGTAAATTCTTTTGGCCAGTTCGCTGTTCACCAGCATCGAAGGCGACCCTTCCTCCAGGACTACCCCTTCGTTGAGGATATAGGCCCGGTCGCAGACTCCCAGGGCCTCCCGGACATTGTGATCCGAAATCAGCACTCCCAGGCCCCGTTCCTTCAACTGCCGGATGATGTTTTGGATATCGGTGACCGCCATGGGTTCGATGCCGGCAAAGGGCTCATCCAGGATGATGAAATGGGGCGCGGTAACCAAGGCCCGGGTGATCTCCACGCGCCGGCGTTCTCCGCCGGAAAGCGACGAGGCCTTCTGCTGGGCCAGGTGGCCGATGCGCAACTCGGCCAGGAGTTGTTCCAGGCGCTCCTGGCGCACCACGGGGTCCGGTTCCACGGTCTCCAGGATGGCCAGGACGTTCTCGGCCACCGTGAGCTTGCGGAACACCGAGGGCTCCTGGGGCAGATATTGCAACCCCTGCCGGGCCCGGCGGTAAATGGGCATGGTGGAGATATCCTGGCCGTCCAGGAAGATCTGGCCGCTGTCAGGCTGCAGCAGCCCCAGGATCATGTAAAAGGTGCTGGTCTTGCCGGCGCCGTTGGGACCCAGCAGACCCACCACTTCCCCGCTGTTAACCTCCAGGCAGACCTGGTCGACCACCCTGTGGCCGTTATAACTCTTGGTAAGGGTCTGAATGCGGAGGCGGTGCATAACCTAAGGCCGCCTATCCTTCTGGGGTTTGGCCGCCCAGGGCACTGCTCCCGGACCGCCGGGCCCCGGTTGCTTGGCGGGGTAGAGATCGGCCTCCACCCGCTTCTGGGGGGAGCTCTCGGCCCGCATGGTGTTATCCGCGAGGTTGAAGATGATGCGCTCCCCCTTCAGGTTATTCTCTTTCTGCCAGACCTGGGGGTTGCCCACCAGCACTATTTCGTTCTTATTCTTGTAATAAGTGGCTTGCTGACCGGTGGCCACCCGGTCTTCCTGGACATAGCGCACATTGCCGGTGGCCACTATGTGGTCAATCTGGTCGCCTCCCAGCTCATCCAGGGGTGAGCCCCCCGCCGGCTTGCCGGCTGCCGCCCCGGGGGCGGCCCTGGGGGCAGCCCCGGCCGCGGCCCCTTTCGGCCCGTTAGCCTTGGCCGCGGCCCCGGCCTGCTTGGGTATGAAATAGACCTTCAGTTGATCGGCGTACAGGATGGATTCCCCATAGGTGGCCTTCACCTTCCCCGTGAAAATGGCAATCCCGGCATTCTGGTCCGCTTCCAACTTATTGGCGATGATGTGCAGAGGGAATTCTTCGCCTGGTTTGCCCGGCGGCGGCGCTCCCGGGACCGCCCCGGCAGCCGAACCAGGCCAGAGAGCCAGCAGCATCACGGCCAGGGCCAGGTAATCTCTTATGGTCTCCATGTTCCTTCTTGCACCTTGATTTCCGTTAACTGATGTTGGGACAAGACCATCCTTTTCTCCGCCAGCCACACCCGCAACCCCTTGCCCTTAATCCGGAGGGTCGGGTTGCTCAGGATCACTTCTTCCGGGGAGACCAGGACGCGCGCGTTGGGGTCGTAGGTGGCGACGCTGGTCTTAACCAGCAGGTCCCCCTGCTCCATCTCCACGTTACCTGTCAGGGTTAAAATCCGGGTCTTGGTGTGGAACAGGCCCTCGTCCGCCTTGACCTTAAGGTGTTCCCCCGGCCCGAAGAATTCCACCCGTACCCCGGTGAGGTTCACCTCTCCCTGGTCTTTGCTGATGTCCGCCTTCTGCCCCACCAACACCCAGCGTTTGTCGCCATCCTGGATCTCGGTTAAGGACAAGGTCTCCATGCGGGACTGGGCTGCCGCGGGCGGGGGTTTGGGCGGCGGCGGAGCGGGGCGGTTCAGCTCCTCAAGGCCCCAGGCGCCCAATCCCACCACCATCACCAGGAGGGCGGCCCAACTCCATCTCGGCAGCCTCCAGGCGCCAGCACCGTTTTTGGGGACCAAAATTTTCATGCCAACTGAGTCGTCTTTTTAAGGGAATTATAGTAACCCCAGGAAAAAGTGTAAAGGCTAATCTGGCGGGGCGAGCGCGGGCAGGCGGGTTGGCTGGGGCGGGCCTCAGTTCTCTCGCTTTTTCCCCTCTCCCCCATTGGGGGAGAGGGTGTTTGGGCGCTTGGAGGCTACCCCCGTCGTTTCTGGCTAAAAGTTTGCGGCTACATTTTGCAATTTTCATTCTCAGCCTCAATGCAAAATCTCTGCCGGACACTATTGGGTGGGACACCTACGCTACCATTTAAAGGGAGGCCTGTACCTGGCCGCAAAATCGGCGGGCACGGCTCACCATGGTTGCGAATCAAGTTAAGTGACTATCTGGAATAAGCGATAATAAATCAAAAAAACTTTGGGTTTGATTTATAATTATTTCATGAACCAATTGCGTATAATAGTCTGGCTTTTTTCTGATAGTTTTTATAGAAAATCGCATTGGCCTGAGCAGAGGTTTTCGTCCATCATGAAAAAGGGACAAAAGAGAGTCATGAAGACGTTTCAAAAATACAAGTAACCTTTCTATTTCAGTAAAGTTAGTTCTGGAGTATAGGCCATGTATAGCATTAAAATTCAATCGTTGTCGGTGGCCAAATATATTATGTCTTATTATTATGTAATTCTTAGAAATATTTCTATATTTTTCCACATACTTTTCTAACCTCTTAAAATCATTATTATTTGGTACATAAATTTCTCTCATGTTTTCATTGATCCATTCATGCGCATTGGCACTGCTTTTTCTCTTTCTGGTTTCTAATGCATTTGCTGAAAAAATATTAATATTTGATTTAGCAATTTGAAGCAATCTTCCAACGTTATGCGTTTTCGGATGTGTGTCAGGTTTATCAAATATTCGAGATAAGGCATTAAAGAATGAGGCTTCGAGAGCGAATTTTATGGTATTCCAGAGCTCTGGAGTTCTTTTGACAATATTTAATGCCTTTGTGTCATCACCTAGCACATCGTTTATAGCCCGATATGCATAAAAATATCGCATGCATAGTTCTACTTCCTTTCTGAAAACCTCTAATTCATTTAAAAAATCATCTTCCTTCATGTTGCCATCTAGGGCTTCACAGTTTCTGTCCATTTTCCCTGGGCCTTGAGGATCAGGTCGCAGACCTCCCGCACCGCGCCGCAGCCCCCCGGACTTTGGGTGATCCAATGGGCCGCGGCCGCCACTTCCGGGGCGGCGTCGGCCACCGCCACTGCCAGCCCGGCCCGGGCCATGATGGGCAGGTCCACCAGATCGTCGGCCACTACCGCTACCTGGGTGGCTGCAATCTTCAGGCCGGCCTCCAACTCTTGCATCACCGCGAGCTTGTCCCGCAGGCCCTCAAAAAACCGGCTGATCCCCAACTCCCTGGCCCGGTGGTAGGCGGCATCGGAACGGCGCCCCGACAAAAAGGCTATTTCAATCCCGGCCCGCTGCGCCATCTTGAGGCCGTGGCCGTCCCGGACGTGGAAGACCTTGAGGGTCTCCCCCCGGGGCCCGAAGTAAAGGCGGCCGTCGGTGAGCACCCCGTCTACGTCCAGGAGCAGCAGGCGGACGGCCTGGGCCCGCCGCCGGATATCTTCCGGATAGTCCTGAAAATTCATGCGGCCTTCCTGGTGTTACCGCGGCAGGAGAGAAATTGAAATCAGTTTCCTACTGTCGTGCTTAAGAAATATCTAAAAAAATATCTGGATGGTTATGTAGCCGCAGGCTTTAGCCTGCGCCACCGTTTTTTCTAATCATTTCGCAAGCTAAAGCTTGCGGCTACATTTCAAAATGCCTGGGGACCATGGAATTGGGCGACCCAGCGGGTCGCCCCTACACATCATTCGGACAGCCGCAGCAGGATGCCGCCCCGCAAGGAGGCCCGCAAGGTGTATTGCAATAGTCCGTAGCTGGCAAGCAAATATACCACACTTAAAGAGAAGCCGTAAAGCAGGGGCCGGCTGGAGTGCAGCGGAAAGCCGTAGAAGTGGCGGAAGTACTCGAGGAAATAGGTGAGCGGGATGAAGCGGGCCAGCCCCTGGGCCCACGCCGGCAGCACGCTGACCGGATAATAGAGCCCGCAAAACAGCATCATCAGGTAGGAGAAGGCCCAGGCCGCCACCTCCGCCCGCTGGCCGAAGCGCAGCACCAGGGCCAGGACCAGCGCCCCGATGATGGCGGCATTGAGGAACATCCCCGCCAGGAATACCGCCAGGCCCCCCGGCCCGGGGCGGCCCAGTTCCATATGGAAGATCCAGACGCTCAAGACGGTCATGCCCGCAAAGACCAGGAAGCCCCGGATCACCCCCACCAGGCCGCAGCCCAACAAGATGTGGATCAGGCGGATGGGGGCGATGAATTCGTGCTTCAGGCTTTTGGACCAGACGGAATAGAGCAGGGAATAGGACAGGTCCAATTGGGCGATTTGCACAGTGCTTATGGTGATGGCGCCGATGAGGATAAAGGTCACTGTATCTCCGGGAAGATTGAGGAAGCGGGTGAGGAGCCCCACCGAGAAGATGCCTATGGCCGGCCAGAAGAGCATCTCTAAGGCCGCGAAGACGTTGCGCCGGTTCACCAGGCCGCTGCGCACCGAAAAGGCCCAGATTTTTAGAAAACTAGTGGGTAATTTCACGGTAGATCTCTTCCAGGTCCACGGGCTTGAGCTTTACCAAAGCCAGCTCCCCGCCGCCGTGGGAGACGGCCTCCAGGACCGCCGCCAGGCGGACTTCAGCCCGGTCCAGCACCAGGTCCACCCGGACGTCCTGAACCCGGTGACTCAGGACGCCGGGCAGCCGCGCGTAATCCAGGGCCGCCGGGGCCCCCCGGAAGACCAGACTCAAATGGTCTCCCAACCCCAAGCGCTGCTGCAACTCGGCAATGCGCCCCCGGGCCGCCAGCCGCCCTTCTTTCAGGAAGGCCACCTCGCTGCAAAGCATCTCGGCCTCCCGCAAGTTGTGGGTGGTGAGCAGGATGGTGAGCCCGGTCTCCCGGTTGAGGCGCAGGATTTCTTCCCGGATATGCTGGGCCATCTCCTGGTCCAGGCCCGAGGTGGGTTCGTCCATAAACAGGAGTTCCGGGTCGTTGATCAGGGCCTTGGCCAGCATCAGGCGCTGTTTGAGGCCGGTGGACAGACGTTCGAAGACCACCCGGCGCTGGTCTGCCAACTGGAAAAGGTCGAGGAGGCCCTCCACCTTGGCGGTTAGGGCCCGGCCGCCCAGCCCGTAGAGACGGCCGTAAAAACGCAGGTTCTCTTCGGCGGTGAGGCACCAGAGGAAATGGGCCCCGGCAGCCGCCAGGTTGATGCGCTGCCGCAGCCTGGCCGCCTCCCGCACCACGTCCAGGCCCAGCACCCGGGCGCGGCCCTGGTCCGGGTGCAGTAAGGTGGCCAGGATGGAGATGAGGGTGGTCTTGCCGGCGCCATTGGGCCCCAGGACCCCGAAGATGGCCCCGGGGGCCACTTCCAGATCCACCTGACGGAGCACCGTCTTCCAGGGACCGAACCTCCGCTCCCGGAACGACTTGCCGATGGCCTCAGCAAAAATGGCTGGTTGCATAATTACCGATTAATTTTTCAATGAATACTATGAAGCATATAAATTATCAGGAAAATCCCCATTACCAAGATTACCAGGGCCACGAGTATGTCCAGTATGATCGAAGGTCGATACGTGTCATCAACTATTTCCCTTTCAACCTTTTTATATCTAACAAATGCCAATAAGCCAATTAAGGCGCCAATCGCCACCAGGACGATGCCAAAAATTGTGGAAGATCCAGAGGAGGGAGGCATGACGTTAGAAATATTATTTTTACCAAGGAAATATTGTAATTTTTTTATAAACAAAGCAAACTTCTCGACGACAAACCCAAATGCCATTATACCAATACTGGTCCTTACCCAGGCCAGAAAGGTCCTCTCATTGGCCATATGATCGCGGCGATCCGCAACGTTGCCAGGTTTGTTCTTTACAGTTGTGTCCACCATATCCCACTCCTGACTATCTTATTTATATTAGAGATGGGCCTAATGCTACAGGCTGAGTCTATCAAACCCGGCCCCGGGGGCCAAGGGGGCCGGCTTGCAAATCTGTTCGGAGTGCGGTAAATTAGGGCCAATGGACCAGGAAGAGCGCATCGTCAATCCCAGGCCCCTGGTGGAAGACCTCGGTCTGGAGCCGGGGCTGCGGCCCCGCACCCTGGCGGAGTTTGTGGGGCAGGAGGAACTGCGCCGCAACCTGGAAATCGCCCTGGCCGCGGCCCGGGGCAGGGGCGAGGCGGTGGACCACATCCTGGTGCACGGCCCCCCGGGCCTGGGGAAGACCACCCTGGCCCATATCATCGCCCAGGAGATGGGGGCCAACATCAAGCCTACCGCCGGCCCAGTGGTGGAGCGGTCCGGGGACCTGGCGGCCCTGCTCACCAACCTTCAGGCCAAAGACGTCCTGTTCATCGACGAAGTGCACCGCCTGCCCACAGTGGTGGAGGAGATTCTCTACCCGGCCATGGAGGACTTCAACCTGGACCTGATCATCGGCCAGGGGCCCGGGGCGCGCTCCGTGAAGCTGGAACTCCCCCAATTCACCCTGGTGGGGGCCACCACCAGGGCTGGCCTGCTCACCCCGGCCCTGCGGGACCGCTTCGGCTTGATGCTCCGGGTGGACTTCTATAAGGTGGAGGACCTGGTCATAATTGTCCACCGGGCCGCGAGGGTGCTCGATATCGAACTGGAGGACGAGGGCGCCTGGGAGATCGCCCGCCGTTCCCGGGGCACCCCCCGCATCGCCAACCGCCTCCTGAAGCGGGTGCGGGACTACGCCCAGGTGCGGGGCGACGGCCGCATCAACCGCGAATCGGCCGACGCCGCCCTCAGCCTGCTGCATATCGACACCCTGGGGCTGGACCGCATGGACCACCTGATCCTCCGCACCATCCTGGAAACCTACGACGGCGGGCCGGTGGGCCTGGGCACCCTGGCCGCCGCCCTGTGCGAGGAGGAAGGCACCCTGGAAGACGTTTACGAACCCTATCTGATCCAATCCGGCTTCCTGCAGCGGACCCCCCGGGGCCGCGTGGCCACCGGCCGGGCTGCTGAGTATTTTGGCAAGATGGCGGGAAAGGGACCACACCCTAAACTTTTTTGACGAGAAGTACCTTCCTGGTCTGGTGAGGTTATGCCGGGAGTTCAGGGGCGATCCCAGCAAGCTGGGAGCCTTCCCACGGCCGCCCCCAGGTGTTGGCAAGCCCTTTAGGGGGGCTAAGAAGGGGCGCTTCAGACCTTTCTTGACATCCGCTGAGGCCGGGTATATGAAGGAACCTGTGAAAACCAAACTGATCTTTATTACCGGCGGGGTGCTCTCCTCCCTGGGCAAGGGAGTGGCGGCGGCGGCCATCGGCGCGCTTTTGGAGTCCCGGGGCCTGCGCATCACCTTCCAGAAGCTGGACCCATACATCAACGTGGACCCCGGCACCATGAACCCCTTCCAGCACGGCGAGGTCTACGTCACCGAAGACGGGGCCGAGACCGACCTGGACCTGGGGCATTACGAGCGCTACACCACGGTGACCCTGGGCCAGGAAAACAACTTCACCTCGGGCCGCATCTACCATAACGTCATCACCAAGGAGCGCCGGGGAGACTACCTGGGGGGCACGGTCCAGGTCATTCCCCACATTACCGACGAAATCAAGCAGTCCATCCTCCAGGTGGCGCCCTCGGCGGACGTGGCCATCATCGAGATCGGCGGCACCGTGGGCGACATCGAGAGCCTGCCTTTTCTGGAAGCCATCCGCCAGCTCAAGGGCGACCTGGGCAAGGACAGCGTCTGTTACATCCACCTCACCCTGGTGCCCTTCATCAAGAGCGCCGGCGAGGTCAAGACCAAGCCCACCCAGCACAGCGTCAAGGAACTGCGCTCCATCGGCATCCAGCCCCACCTGCTGCTGTGCCGCACCGAAAAGCTCCTGAGCAAGGAGATCAAGGCCAAGATCGCCCTCTTCTGCAACGTGGAGCCGGATGGGGTGATCACCGCCCAGGACGTGGACAATATTTACGAGATTCCGCTGCTCTTCCACCAGGAAGGGTTGGATCAGCAGTTGGTGGAGATCCTGAACATCTGGACCCGGGAGCCTCAGTTGGAAGCCTGGGAGGAACTGGTGCAGCGCATCAGGCACCCCAAGGACCGGGTGCAGATCGGCATCGTCGGCAAGTACGTGGACCTGAGGGAATCCTACAAAAGCCTGCACGAGGCTCTGGTACACGGCGGCTTGGCCAACGAGGTCCAGGTGGCCCTCACCTATATAGATTCGGAGCAGGTGGAGCGGGAAGGAGCCGAGGGCTTGCTGGGGCACCTGCACGGCATTCTGGTGCCCGGCGGCTTCGGGGTGCGGGGGGTGGAAGGTAAGATCCAGGCCATCCGCTACGCCCGGGAACACCGCATCCCCTACTTCGGCATCTGCTTCGGCATGCAGTTGGCGGTCATCGAGTTCGCCCGGCACGTGGCCGGCCTGCCCGAGGCTACCAGCGAGGAGTTCGACCCCGAGGCGGCCGAGCCGGTCATCTACCTGATGCGGGAATGGTACGATTATCGCCGGGACGCCATCATCCATCGGGACCGGGAATCGGTGAAGGGCGGCACCATGCGCCTGGGAGCCTACCCCTGCGTCCTCAAAGAGACCTCCCTGGCCGGCCTGGACTATGGCCAGACCCAGATCATGGAACGCCACCGCCACCGCTACGAGTTTAACAACTCTTACCGGGAAAAATTGAGCGCCGCCGGTCTGGCGATCACCGGGACCTCTCCCAACGGCGAATTGGTGGAAATTGTTGAACTCCCCGACCATCCCTGGTTCCTGGGCTGCCAGTTCCATCCGGAATTCAAATCCGGTCCCAGGAACCCCCACCCCCTGTTCCGGAGCTATATCCGGGCCGCCCTGGAATTTAAGCAGAGCAACGTCAAACCCGGCGAAGAGATCTGAAGACAGTTGCCAGTAGTCAGTATACAGTAGTCAGTGATCAATTTTGTTTAATCCGCTTCACTCCCAATTATTCTTTAAATAAGGAAAATTAAAATGGCCGTTTGGGAAATTGCTATTCTTATGTGCGTAAGAGATATGGTAAAGGAAGCAATGTAGCCACAAATATACCGCAATATAGGAAATTACCTAGAATTAGGCCCTAACCATTTAGAAGGGATACCGTATGGCGGCAGACCGGCATTTCAACATGAGGTTAGAAGTTTTATCTCCAATTTGTGCAAATTAGGTTACCTTGTGAGAGAGGATCGAGGTTGCTATTCAATGACAGATAAAGGCAGAAAACGAATAGACTTGGATTTTGAAGATCTTGATATTTAAGGCGGGCTGTGTGGCCGTCGCTAAATGGCGGCCACAGGCCGCCCTAAACTGGCTACTGGCGACTGGCTACTATTATAAGCAGCGTCTGATCAAACCCGGCGAAGAGATCTGAAGGACCAAAGGGGGCCCGGTGGATACGCAACGATGGTTGACGGCCCTAATTCTGCTGCCGCTCCTGGCGCTGGCGCTGCTCCGGGGCGGGCTGGCTCTCTTCGTGCTGATGCTCCTGGTGGTAAACGCCTTGGGCCACTGGGAGTTCCTGGGGATGTTCCAGGCAGAGGCGGACAAACCCCGGCGCTTTAAGGCGGTGTTGCTGGGTTCCTTCATCCTGCTGAGCTTTGGCACCGCCCATCCCAGCACCCAGGGGTCCATTCCCACCGGGGGCCTGGTCTGCAATCCTACCATCGTCTTGTTCGCTCTTTTCTGGTGCCTGTTCATGCTGTTTCTCTTCTACCTGCTGAGCTACGAGCACATTGCGCAGGCAGGCCCAAGTTTGGCGATCAACACCCTGGGCCTCCTCTATCTGCCCTTCCTGTTGGGGCACCTCATCTGGCTGCGGTTCCTCGTGGATGGGGAGTGGTGGGTCCTCTGGTTTCTCATGGTGATCTTTGCCGGGGACACCGGGGCCTATTATGTGGGCCGGACCCTGGGAAAGACCAGGCTCTACCCCGCGGTGAGCCCGGGGAAGACCTGGGCCGGGGTGGCGGGCGGCCTGGCCGCCAGCCTGGTGGTGGGGGTGGCGGCGGGGAAATGGCTGCTGCCGGGGGTGGGGGGACTGGCACTGGCCGCCCTGGCCGTGGTCCTGGGGGTGGCGGGCCTCTTGGGGGACTTGTTCGAATCGATGCTGAAGCGCCAGGCCCAGGTGAAGGATGCCTCCAAACTGCTCCCCGGCCACGGCGGGATGTTGGACCGCCTGGACAGCATTCTGTTCAGCGCCCCGTTGCTGGTCTACGCCCGCCTGTTTCTCATCGGCCGGTGAAGGTTGGCCCGCGGCCGCCTTGCAGCATCTAGATTCGGGCGCCCAGGGCGCGCAAGAGGCGTCCTAGGCGCCGCCACGGGGTTAGGCCCTTATTGGACGGACGGGACGCTCGCCGGTTTGACGGCGGGAGCCGCGGCCGCGAGCTTCCCGCGGTAGGCCCCGGTGGCTTCGTCCAGTTGGGCCGCCGACAGGTTGTACTGATAAAGGGCCATCAGGTAGTCGCCCCGGAAAACCCCGTACCGTTCGAAGGCCTGAAAGATTTCATCCATCTTGCCCAAGCCCATGTCGAAATTGCCGAAGGCGGTAACCAGCCAGCGCCGGGAGTTGACGTAGGCCTTTTCCAGGCCTTCCGAAGACTTGTAATATTGCTGCACTTCCCCGTACCTTTTGGCCACTTCTATCGGGATGCCCATCAGGGCAGCCCTTTGATCTTCCCGCAACTTCTCCAGTTCCGCCTGGGCCTCGCCCACCTTGGCCTTGAGGATGCCGAAGTCGAAGTGCCATTTGGCCCCCACCATGGGCAGGGCCCCATAGTCGTTGAAATAATCGTTGATATAAGGGTCCGGGTTATATTTGCGGCCCGGGGCGCCGGCCAGTTCGCCCATCACCGCAAAGAAGAAGGAGGGCAGGCGGTCGGCCTTGGCGGCGTCCACCAAGAGTTGCCGGGCCACCAGCCCCTCTTTTAACTCCCTGAATTCCGGGCGTAATTCCAGTGAGGTTTGGATATAAGTATCCAGGGTGCCGGCAGGGGGAGCGGGTGTGGGCAGGTTCTCGGGAACCCGGAAATCCTGGTTTTCGCCATAGCCGATGAGGGCCTTCAGGGCCCGATAAGCCGTCTTGGAGCCCTCCTCCGCTTCGGCGCTCGATTTTTCCAAGGCACCTTCGTAGGCGGCTATCCGGTACCGGTCCGTTTCCTTGGCATTGGGGGAGTTCATGGCTAGGAGCCGGTCGACGCGCTGGCGGGTGTCGTTCAGGTAAGTGCGGGCCTCTTTCACCGCCTCTTTGCCCTGATTCGCCAGGATCAGGCCATAGTAAGCCTGGGCGACCTGGACCACGACCTCGCCCTGTTGGGACGTCACTGCTTCTTCCTTCACCTTGACGTTGTGGGCGGCGGCCTCCTCCCGGAAAGCGATCTTGCCGAAGGTGTACAGGGGCTGAATCACACTGAAATCGAGGTGGCCAAAGACATTGACCCCGTGCAGCTTGTCTACGGGGTCGGGCCAGTAGAGTTGGCCCGGCACCCCACGGATCTCTCCCAGTTTGGCGTTGGGCACCACCCCGCCGGTGGCGAGATAGTCGAACTGGGGCCAGCGGTAGCCATGGGCCTCTTTCTTCTGTTCCTCGGCAAACTTGACATCACTGCGGCTGGCCTTGACCACCGGACTATATTGAAGCGCCATCGCCTCCAGATGAGGCAGATCCAAAACCGGCGCCGCACCCTTGGGCGGCTCTGCGGCTATTGCCGCCGCCGGCCCCAGCAGGAGCGCCAGGCCCAGGATCAGGCCACCTAAACGTCCTCGTGCAAACATAGCTCCCCCTCCTTTTTGAAATCAATTGCTTTTTACCTTAGGGGGTAAAAGCGTAACAGTCAAGCAGGATTTCCACAACCGCTGGTATTATTCCCCTGGAAAAAACCAACCGCGGGCGGGCCGAAGGATTGCCTTGGCGGCCCCGGATTGGATATGATTAAGGCGAGGTGATCGAGGATGCCGGGACCAAAAAAGGTTTTGCTCACGGGCGGGGCTGGCTTCATCGGCTCCCATGTGGCTGAGGCCTTGCTCAGACAGGGCCACGAAGTGGCGGTGGTGGATAATCTCAGCAGCGGCCGGCGGGAGCAGGTGCCGGCGGGGGCCCAATTCTACCAGTACGATATCCGGTCCCGGGAGACCTTCGACCTGATTGGCCGCTTACGGCCCCAGGTACTGGTGCACCACGCTGCCCAGATGAGCGTGCGCCTGTCGGTTGCGGATCCGGTAATGGACGCCCGGGAGAACATCCTGGGGTCGCTGAATCTCTTCCAGGCCGCCGCCGGGGCAGGGATGGAGAAAATCCTCTTTGCCTCCACCGGCGGCGCCATGTATGGGGATCAGGCCCCGGTGCCGGCCCGGGAGGAAGACCGGCCCCTGCCGGAATGCCCTTACGGGATTGCCAAGCTGGCGGTGGAACACTATCTCCACTTTTATCAGCGGGAATACGGCATCACCCCCATCTGCCTGCGGTACGCCAACGTCTATGGGCCCCGGCAGAACGGCCTGGGTGAGGCGGGGGTGGTGGCCATCTTTATTGAAAAGTTCCTGGCCGGGGAGCAGCCCCTGATCAACGGCGACGGCCTCCAGACCAGGGATTTCGTTTGCGTGGAGGACGTGGTGGCGGCCAACCTGGCGGCCCTGGACTATCCCCAGGCCGGGGTCTTCAATATCGGCACCGGGCGGGAGACGGACATCCTTACGGTCTATCGCCAGCTTCAGGAGATCATCGGCTCTCCCCGGGGGCCGGCGCATGGTCCGGCCAAGCCCGGGGAACAGCGCCGCAGCGCCCTGGACAGCACCCGGGCGGGGAAACTGCTGGACTGGCAACCCCGCCTGACCCTGGCCGAAGGTCTGGCCCGCACCGTGGCCGCCTTTCGAGAGCGGGGTTAACAGGCTCCATTCTCTCTTCGGGCGGGCCCCTCGCTAAATTTTATCTCCCCTTGTCAGATCAGAGAAAAAGATTTAAATTAACAAATTGTTTGTCATCCAGCAGGGCGACGGTGGCCCAGGCTTCCGGCCGGTGATTGGGCCGCCCGCCTAAAGCGGGCCCTGCCCCCTAAGGTTTGCAACCCCAAAGAAATCTCGAGCGGATGGGAATGGCATGGAAACGATGATCGAAGTCCGGGACCTGACCAAGTATTACGGCCCGCTGCTGGCCGTCGAACACCTCGACTTTCAGGTGGCGGCTGGGGAGATCGTGGGATTCCTGGGTCCCAACGGCGCCGGCAAGACCACCACCCTGAAAATGCTGGCGGGTTATCTGACCCCCACCAGCGGCGCCGCCCGGATCAACGGCTTCGACTGCGTCGAGCAATCCCTGGAGGTGCGGCGGTCCCTGGGGTATCTGCCGGAAAACGTCTCCATCTATCCGGACCTGACGGTGCTCCAGTTCCTGCGGTTTGCCGCCCAGGCCAAGGGGGTGGAGGCTGCGGGACAGGCGGCGGAGATCCACAGGGTCATGGCCTCCTGCGGCCTGGAGGAAGTGAAGGGCAAGCTGGTGGCCGCCCTGTCCAAGGGCTTCCGGCAGCGCCTGGGGCTGGCCCAGGCCCTGCTGCACCAGCCCCCGGTGCTCATCCTCGATGAACCCACCATTGGCCTGGACCCCTTCCAGATCGTGGAGATTCGCAGCCTCATCAAAAATCTGGAGGGCGCCCACACGGTGATCCTGAGCAGCCACATCCTGCCGGAGGTGGCCCAGTTGTGCCACCGGGTGATCATCATCAACCGGGGCCGGATAGTGGCCGTCGATACCCCGGACAATCTCTCCAGGCAATTGGGCCGGGGCGCCCGCATCAGTCTGGCGGTGCAGGGCCCCGAGCCCCAGGTCACCGCAGCCCTGGAGACGGTTCCGGGGGTGTCCCGGGTGCTTAACCGCGGCGAGGGCCGCTACCTGGTGGAAGGCGGCAATGACCAGGACTTAAGACCGGAATTGGCCCGATTGCTGGTGCAGCAGGGCTTCGGCCTGCTGGAGTTGAAAGCCCAGGAATTCACCCTGGAAGAGGTTTTCCTCAACCTGGTGACTGACGAGGAGATCGAGGCGGCGGCATGAAAAATTTCAGCGGTTTCGCGGCATTGCTCAAAAAAGAGCTCATCATCTATTTCGCCGGTCCCATCTTCTACATCACCGGCTTCTTCTTCCTATTGCTGACCGGATATTTCTTCTATGTCAACGCCGTCTATTACGGGATTACCAGCCTGGCGGCGGCGGCGCAGGCCACCAACCCCCAGGTGGCGGCGCAACTGAATCCCCAGAACATGGTTTACCAGCCTCTGTTCATGGTGCTGGCCATCATCTTGATTTTTCTGGTGCCCCTGCTCACCATGCGCCTGTTAGCCGAGGAGAAGCGGTCCGGGACCGCAGAACTCCTGTTTACCTATCCCCTGGCGGACTGGGCCATCATCCTGGGTAAGTTCGCAGCCGCCTTCATGATTTACCTCATCTTCCTGGCCTTCACCGTCAGCTACTCCCTGGCCTTCTGCTTCATGACCCGGGTGGATTTGGGCGCCCTGGCCGCCGGCTACTTGGGGGCGGTGCTGCTGGGGGCCTCTTTTCTGGCCCTGGGCCTGTTCGCCTCCAGTCTCACGGAAAATCAGATCATCGCCGGGGTTGTGGGCTTCGCCCTGCTCCTGCTGTTCTGGGTCATTGGCTGGTCGCAGGAACTGGGCGGGGGAGGCGTTCTGGCCAGGGTTATACAGTTTTTGTCGCTGGCTGAGCATTACGAGAATTTCAGCAAAGGGGTGATCGATACCCGGGATCTGGTTTATTGGGCCAGCTTCATCTTTTTCTTCCTCTTTCTCACCAAGAGGCAACTCGAATCCCGGCGCTGGAGAGCATAAAAGTGGACCCACTGAACGGACTCAATAAACGAAAGGTAGTTTACGGTGCTGGCTCCCTGGCCTCGGTGCTGCTGGTGGTGGGAATGCTCATCGTGGTGGCCTTGTTGGCCAATTGGCACCAGGCGCGCTGGGACCTGACCCAAAGCCAGAGCCAGTCTCTCACCCCGGTCACCTTGAACCTGCTTAAGCAGGTGGACCACCCCTTGACCATGACCGCCTTCGTACCCGAGGGCTCCCCCGAGCGGGAAGGCGCCAAGGACCTGCTCCAAAGGTATGCTTACTCCAACCCGAAGGTGGGTTGGCATTTAGTGGACCCGGAGCGGGAACCCCTCAAGGCCAAGGAGGCGGGCTACCGCTTTCCCGGCAATGTCCTGCTGGAATATGAGGGCCGGCGCCAGATGGCGGACAATTCCGACGAGGACAGCATCAGCAACGCCCTGCGCCGCATTTTGCAACCGCAGCGCCGGAAGGTCTATCTCTTAAGCGGCCATGGCGAGCGGGAGCCGGCCGTCCAGGAGTCCAGCGGCCTGCAAACGGCCCAGCGGGCCCTGGAGAATGAGGGCTATGAGGTTGGCAGCCTCAACCTGGTGACGCAGCCCGAGGTGCCCCAGGATGCCGCGGCGGTCATCGTGGCCTCTCCCAACAAGCCGCTCCTGGGGAGCGAATTGGATGCCCTGAAGGGCTACCTGAACCGGGGCGGCCGCCTGCTGGTGATGATGGAGCCCTTTCAGGATGCCGGGCTGAAAGGTTTCCTGGCTGGCTACGGCATCACCCTGGATGACGGCATTATCCTGGATGTCAACCAGGTCAGCCAGTCCCTGCACCTTAGCCCGGTCATGCCCCTGGCGGTGCAATACGGTCCCACCCGGATAACCAGGGATTTTAAGAACACCCTGACCCTTTACCCCATGGCCCGCCCGCTCTCCCTGAACCCGAAGGTGAAAGGGGTGGTCTTGCAGACCCTGGTGAGCAGTATGCCCAGCAGCTACGAGAAGATAGGCCAGGGATGGGTGAAGAGCGGCCAGGGGAACTTCGATCCCAAGACGGACAAGAAGGGCCCTTTTATCATCGGGGCCCTGGCAGAAATCAAGCCGGAGGCGGCCCCAGCATCTGCCGCCAAGGGGCAGCAACCGGCCGCCGGGCAGCCGGAGGAAAAGAACCGGGGCTACCTGGCGGTTTACGGCAGCGTCGATTTTGCCTCTAACGCCTACTTCAATCTTTTGGGCAACGGCGACCTGTTTTTGAATACCGTAAACTACCTGGCCGGGGAAGAGCAGCAGATCATGGTGCGGAAAGCCTTGAAGGCCCAGTTCCTGGTGTTATCGGGCCATGAGCTCTGGATCCTGCTCCTGGTCAGCCTGGTGTGGGCCCCGCTTTTGATGCTGGTGGCAGGAATCCGGGCCTATCGGCTGCGGAGGTCCAGGAAATGAATCCCCGCCGGCTGATTCCCTATGCCGTGGTCTTCCTGGTGCTGGTGGCGGCCTACATGAGCCTGAAGTCGCATCAGGTCAATCGTGAGGCCGAGGAGTCCCGAGCCAAACAGGTGTTTTCTTTCAAGCCCGGGGAAATCAGCGCCATCACCCTGAAAAGGCCTGGTGGGGAGATTCAATTGGCCCGCCGGGGAAGCAACTGGGAGATCACCCAGCCCCAGCCGGCCAAGGCCGACACCGCCACGGTGGACGAGATGTTGCGGCAACTGGCCGACCTCAAGATGGTGCGGGAACTGGGGCCCGGGGATCTCAAAGTCTTCGGCCTGGCCCAGCCGGCCTTGCAGGTTTCCTTCACCGCCAAGGGGGAGCAGCACCGCCTGGCTCTGGGGGAAACGGTCCCGGCGGACCAGGGCTACTACTCCCGGAAGGATGATTCCCCCGGCATCTTCATTATCGCCACCGGCGCCCGGGATTCCCTGAACCAGCAACTCCTGGCCCTGCGGGATAAAACCCTCTGGACCTTCCAGGTTGACCAGGTCAAGTCTCTCAAGATCCGCAACGATCAGAACCAGGTGGATCTGGAGAAGGGCAACGGCAATATCTGGCAATGGGTAGGACGGCCCGGGATGCGATTGAGCTCCCCGCGGCTGGAACGCTTGCTGCAGGAGTTTTCCAGGGTCCAGGTCACCGAGTTCCCGGCGGTCCTTCCGTCGGCCTTGCAGGCCGCGGGGCTGGCCCCCCAGGCCAGGATGGAAGTCAGCGTCGCCAGCCCCCAGGGGGTCGAAACTCTATATTTGGGGGCCGAGACCCCCAAAGGAGTTTATGCCCGGCTGGGGGCCCAGGGCCCGGTGGTTATGGTGGCCCGGGATCTTCCGGAAAAGATTCAGGGAGGGGTAGCCAACCTGGAAGACCGGCGGCTCTGGACGGGCCTGATCCCGGAAGTGGGCCGGGTGGACTGGGGACCCCCAGGGCAAACCTGGAGCGCCCGGCGGGAAGGGGAGGTCTGGAAGATCACCGGGCCCAACCGGGTCGTAGTGCAACCACCCGCCTACCTTTTGGGTATGGCCCTGATTTACCTCCAGAACCTGGAATCATCTCGTCTGGTCAGCTTGCCCCCGGCCGGCGCCCCGGCCGCCCCCGTCTTCGTGGTGGCGCTCTTCGACCAGACCGGCAAGCCCCTCTTCCGTCTGGAGCAATTGGGTAACCTGGCCAAGGGCCAGGCGGAGACGGAAGTCCGGGCCACCTCCGGCGGCAACACGCTGACCGCTCTTGTCCCCCAAGCGGACCTCACCCGGTGGCAGGAGGAGATGAGCCGACTCACCACACCTCCGCCAGCCGCGCCAGCCAATAAATGATCCGGTAGCTCCTGGATAAGCCTGAAGCTCGGCGGGGCGAGCTGCGGCGGCGCCTCTGCCCTTATCCGGGCGAATTTCCGGGCCGCGGCCTACCCATCCTAAAGTCAAACCTGCTATAATTTATCTTATGATTCTGCTGACCAATGACGACGGTATCTACGCTCCGGGCCTGTGGGCCCTTTATCAGGAATTGCTCCAATTGGGGGAAGTGGCGGTGGTGGCCCCGGAGAGCGAACAGAGCGCCGTGGGCCACGCCATCAGCCTGGTTAACCCCCTGCGGGTCAAAAAAGTCAGCCTGGACGGCGGGGTAGAGGGTTGGGCGGTTAGCGGCACCCCCGCTGACTGTGTCAAGATCGCCCTGTCGGAGCTGCTGCCGGAGCCGCCGCAAATGGTGGTTTCGGGTATCAACCTGGGTCCCAACGTCGGGATCAACGTCCTTTACTCCGGCACCGTATCCGCGGCCACCGAGGCCTCCATCCTGGGGGTGCGGGCCGTGGCCGTGTCTCTCAATTCCTACAAGGCCGACGCCGATTTCGCCGCCGCCGCCCGGCTGGCCCGGGAGACGGTGGCCCGGCTCCGCTCCTGGCCCGGCTGGAAGAATGGGGTCTGCCTCAATATCAACTTGCCGGCCCTGCCGCCGGAGCGGGTGTTGGGGCTTAAATTCACCCGGCAGGACGTGGGTCCTTTGGTTGAGCACTTCGAGCGCCGGGTGGACCCCCGGGAACATGTTTACTATTGGCTGGCGGAGATCCATGAACGGCGCCTTCCGGACCCGGAGACGGACTACGGGGCCCTGGCCGCCGGCTTCATCTCCATTACCCCCATTCACCACGACCTCACCGATTACCGCACCCTGGGCGCCCTCAAGGTCCATAAGTGGGAGTAAGGATTTTGCGGCGGTGGGAGCCCGGGACCAGGAAGGCTGGCCCACCGCGCCACCTGACCGACCCGCGGCCGCGGCTGCCGATCCGGAAATTCATGCGCTAATTTTTCGGATTTTGCTAAGGAAGGTTAGGGAACGGGTTCCCGCTCATCTATCTCCGGGAACTTTCCTGTGGAGTTCTATCTTACCGCTCTGCAGGAAGAACTGGCTCATACCTGCCACCCCCCATAATTATCCCAAGGCCAGCGACACCGGAAACTGCACAACAGGGGAGAAGGGGCGCCGCTCCCCGGCGCCATCATTTTACCACTTGGCGTCAAAGATCTTGGCAACGGGGGAAAAGAAGCCGCGATCGGGCTCCTTTTGGGGGCTCGCCAGGATCTTCTGGCACTCTTGGATACTTTTTTGAACTTCGATTTTCTTGGGGAAATCGGGATATTCATCGGCCAGAGCCTGGTAGCGTCCCAGGGCCGCCTGATAATGTCCGGTCTTAAAGTAGAACTGCGCCACGTAATACTCATGCTCGGCCAGGTCCTGGCGGCATTTGGCCGATAATTCCTCCACCTTGGGGAGGTATTCACATTGTGGATACTTCTTTTTCAAGCGGCTAAATTCATCCATGGCCTTGGTGGTGAAGGTCTGGTCACGGTCAATGGTGGAGCGCTGCATATAGAAACAGAGGGCCTCACGATAAATGCAATAAGGCATGGCCTTGTTGGTGGGATGCAGCTTTTCGAATTCCTTGTATGCCTGGAGGGCCTCGTCGTATTTCTTGTCGTAAAAATAGGCGTCCGCCAGTTTGATCTGGGCCAGCATGGCCTGGTCGCTGTAAGGATATTTATCCCGCACGGTCTTGAAGTTATCGATGGCGTCTTGGTACTTCTTCTTTTGCAGATCCGTGAGGCCCTTGTCGGCCATCACATCAGGTGTCCCATCGATTTTCTTGTTGTCCGAGAACCAGCCCTTGACGGTGGAGCAGCCAAAGGCAAAGGTTATGAATAGCAGGGGCAGAAGCAACTTGGCGACGCGGGGGGCTAAAGTCTTGGTCTTCATATCTCACCCGTTTAAAGAGGTTTACCAGCTAGTTTACCGCAATCCGGGCGGCCCATGCCGGCCCCGGGGTATCTCCATCTGGCTGCCGCTGATTATCGAGTGATAGTAGCAAGAAGAAATGGTTACCGCAGCTCATAGGGCTTTTTTCAGGGCATTCTCGATGATGGAACGGGAAACCGCGCCGGTGATCTGGTCCACCACCTGGCCGTTTTTGAAGATGATCAAGGTAGGGATGGCCCGGATGCCATATTTGGCAGGAGTCTTGGAATCTTCGTCGACGTTCATCTTGGCCACCTTGACCTTGCCGGCGTAATCCTTCGCCAGTTCTTCCACCACCGGGGCGATAGCCCGGCAAGGACCGCACCAGGCCGCCCAAAAGTCCACCATGGCCGGAATATCCGACTTCAAGATTTCCTGTTCGAAATCGGCATCGCCCACCTGCAGAAGATCGGACATCTCACTCTCCTGAGTTGAATTGGCCCTATTGGTCAAATTTAATATATCAGCCGCCTCTTGTCAACGACTTTTAGAACCGCCGGGGAGCCGCGGACCACTTCAAGAAAAAAAAGCCCGAACCTCTCGGATCGGGCATTTCCGAAGACGGCGGGCGAGACGCCCGCCCTACCTGTTAATGTTTTAATCGGCTTCCACCTTGGGCCGGGGCAGCAAGCCCGCGGCCTCGATGATCTCCGGAGCCCGCTCCTCCCATTCGATGGCCATCAAGTGTATGCCGGAGACGCCCTTGAGGGACAGGCACTCGTGGATCTGTTCCACTGCGATTTTAATGCCCTCCGCGGCCACCTTATCCTTGGGCACCCCCTTGAGCCGGGTGATGAAGTGATCGGGCACGTCCAGGCCGGGGACGAATTTCTTCATATAGTTGGCCATGCCCACGGATTTCAGCGGGGTAATACCGGCCATGATAAAGGCCTTTTCCGTGAGGCCCATGTCATTAGCCGCCTCCATGAACTTCCGGAAGCGCTCCATGTTGTAAATGCACTGGGTCTGGATGAACTGGGCCCCGGCAGCAATCTTTTTGCCCATGCGCACCACCCGGAACTCCTGGGGATCGGCGAACGGGTTGGCGGCGGCGCCCAGGAACATGCGGGGCCGGCCCTGCACCTCGGTGCCGCTCACCATCTTGCCTTCGTCCCGCATGGTCTTTACCGTGTTAAGCAGCATCACCGAGTCCATGTCGTGGACGTTTTTGGCCTGGGGATGGTCGCCGAAGGACTGGTGGTCGCCGGTGAGGCACAGCAAATTCTTGATCCCCATGGCGGCGGCCCCCAGGACATTGCTCTGCAAACCGATGCGGTTCATGTCCCGGGTGACCATCTGCATTACCGGCTCTATTCCCATTTCCAATAGGATCTTGGAGGCAGCCATGGAACAGAAGCGCACCACTGCGGTCTGGTTATCGGTGACATTCACCGCGTCCACGACGTTTTTCAGAAAAGTGGCCTTGTGCCGGAAATGCTCGGCGTCGGACCCGCGAGGGGGGCCGCATTCGCCGGTGACTGCCTTCTGGCCGCTTTTGAAGATCTTTTCCAGTTTGCTTCCCGCAGCATATTCGGCGGTCATTGTTTCAACTCCTCCCGTATCGATGTGCGTAGCCCGCCGTCGCGGCTGGTGGACCAATTCTTATATAACTTGACTTCGGTGAGTTTGTGAAGCTCCCCCAGGTTCTGCAGACGATCATAAATGAGCTGCCAGATGCAGGGGATGCTGCCCTTGCCCACCTCGCAGATGCCCTGGGAAGACCCGCCGCAGGGGCCGTTGAGCAACTGCTTGGCGCAGCGGGTGATGGGGCAGAGGCCGCCGAAATCGCCGATGATGCAGTTGCCGCAGGCCTGGCAAAACTCCTTCCAGACCCCGTGCTCCATGGCGCCGCCGATGCTGGTGGTGTTGACCCCGGGAAAGACCTTGAGGTTGGGGTAGCGGGCCGCGATGTACTGGGGCCCGACGCTGCAGGCGATGGAGACCACGGCGTCAGCGTCGGCCACCAGCTCATCCAGAGCCTCGATGTATTCCGGGTCACACTGCCGTTCGCAGGTATATTCCTTCACCTCCAGCTCGTCGCCGGCGGACTTGCGGGCAATCCGGAGTTCGGAGGCCAGGATAGCCACTTCTTTCTCACCGCCCACGCAACAAACAGTGACGCAACCTTTGCAGCCGGCCACCACAATCTTTTTAAAATCCTTGACCTTTTCCAGGATTTCCGCCAGGGGCTTTGATTCCCCGATGACCATAGGGTTCCTCCTCTCCCATTAATGCAGAGCAAAAAAAAAGACGCCTGCCTCCCCCCCCTTTATCCTAAACCGAAACCGGGGCGGCGCCGCCCCGGAAGCGCGGGGTGGGGAAATTGTGGCTGCCGGGCCGCTTCCTGGAAGATTGCGGGGATGGGCCTGCCCTCGGACTTGTACATCTATTCACTTAAGATTTTATGGAGAAAGAAAGGGGTTGTCAAATATAAAAATCCACCGGAATTTCGCTTCTGCGGCTTTCCCAGAGTAAAAAATTTATTGACAAATCGATGGCCGGTCGTTTAAATGAAAGACTATGTGAAAAAAAGTATGAGCCCTGGCGTGACTCCATCCAGGCGAGGGTCCGCCCAGGGTCGAGTATGCGATCACCCCCGGCGTTTCTCTAAGTCCGGAACAAGTCTAATGATTATAATACCTTAAGGAGGCGGTTTTTATGGCGAAGTATGATCCGGTTAAGCAGAAGGACTGGCAGATTGCGGAAATTGCCGAAGCGGAGATGATCCCCTTTGACAAGATGTGCGATAAGCTGGAAATTCCCAAAGAAGAGCGCATCCCGCACGGTCAGAAGATCGGCCGCGTCGACTACTTGAAGTGCCTGGAGCGCCTAAAAAACAAGCCTGATGGCAAATACATCGAAGTCACCGCCATCACCCCGACTCCCCTGGGAGAAGGGAAATCGACCACCTCCTTGGGCTTGATTGAGGGCCTGGGCAAGCGGGGTATCAACGTGGGCGGCGCCCTCCGCCAGCCTTCCGGCGGCCCCACCATGAACATCAAGGGCACCGCCGCAGGCGGCGGCATCTCGCTCTTGATCCCCATGACCGAGTTCTCCCTGGGCCTCACCGGCGACATCAACAACATCATGAACGCCCATAACCTGGCCATGGTGGCCGCCACTTCCCGGCTGCAGCACGAGTTCAACTATGACGACGCCCAGTTGGCCAAGCGGAACCTGAAGCGTCTGAACATGGATCCCAAAAACTTCGAAATGGGCTGGATCATGGACTACTGCGCCCAGGCCCTGCGGAACATCACCATCGGCCGGGGCGGCAAGATGGACGGCTTCTTGATGGATTCCAGGTTCGGCATCGCGGTCTCCTCGGAAGTGATGGCCATCCTGAGCGTGTTCAGCTCCTTGGCGGACCTCAAGGAACGGCTGAACAACATCACGGTGTGCTACGACAAGAAGGGCAATCCCGTCACTACCCATGACCTGGAAGTGGGTAACGCCATGACCGCCTGGATGGTGCCCTCCATCAATCCCACCCTGATGCAGAGCGTGGAGAAGCAGCCCGTCTTCGTGCACGCCGGCCCCTTCGCCAACATCGCGGTGGGCCAGTCCTCCATCGTCGCCGACCAGATCGGCCTGAAGCTCTTTGACTACCATGTCACCGAGTCCGGGTTCGGCGCCGACATCGGCTTTGAGAAGTTCTGGAACGTCAAATGCCGGTTCAGCGGCCTCGTCCCCCACGTGTCGGTGCTTACCACCACCGTCCGCGGCCTGAAGTCCCACGGGGTCAACGCCGGCTGCTTGCCGGTCCCGCCGGGCAAGCCGGTTCCCAAAGAATATTTCGAGGCCACGAAAGAAAACTTTAAATGGCTGGAAGATGGCGTGCAGAACGCGGTGCACCACGTCCGCACCATCAAAAAGGCCGGTATCAACCCGGTGGTCTGCATCAACGCCTTCCATTTCGATTCCAAGGAAGAGCACGACTTGATCCGCCGGGTCTGCGAGGCGGAAGGCGCCCGGGTGGCGGTGTCCAAGCACTGGCAGTTCGGCGGCGAAGGCGCCCTCGAATTTGCCGACGCGGTTATCGACGCCTGCAAAGAAAAACCGAAGTTTAAATTCCTCTATCCCAACGATATGCCGCTCAGGAAGCGGGTCGAAACCATCGCCCGGGAAGTGTACGGCGCCGATGGCGTCGACTTTGCCCCTGAGGCCGTGGCCAAGGCCAAAAAGTTTGAAGGCGATTCCAAGTACAACGAATACGCCACCATGATGGTGAAGACGCACTTGAGCCTGACCGCCGATCCCACCAAGAAAGGCACTCCCAAGGGCTGGCGGCTGCCGGTGCGCGACTTCCTGATTTACAGCGGCGCTAAGTTCATCTGCCCGGTGTGCGGCGCCATTTCCCTGATGCCCGGCACCAGCTCCGACCCGGCCTACCGGCGGGTGGACGTGGACACCAAGACCGGCAAGGTTACCGGCCTGTTCTAAAAAACCCAAGAACCCGATAACTGAAACCCTCCATGCCTTCCGGGGCCTGGAGGGTTTTTTATGCGGATCCGGCCCTCCATCATTGCTGTCCGGCAGGGTTCTTACTAATCTGCCGTCGTAATCTGGGCTCCCAAATCTTCATTGATCAACTTATGGAGTTCTCTTGTTTTTTTCCTCTCCCCCATTGGGAGAGAGGGCAGGGTGAGGGGGATATGAATGGTCTTGTAGGGGCGCACCCAGGTGTGCGCCCCTACGAAAGTGTGGGTAGCAGGTAGGGGCGGGTTTTAAACCCGCCCCTACAGGGCGGACACCTGGGTCCGCCCCTACGCATACCCAGGCATAGCCACCCCTCACCCCATCCCTATCCCCTCACCGGGGAGAGGGAGTTTTGGCACCTCCGGGCTGCCCCCGTCTTCTCTGGCTTAAGGCTTGCGGCTATATTTTTCAATTTTCCTTCGCCAGTCCTGGTGCAAAATCTCTGCCGAACGCTACTGGCCCTCCAGGCTCGATCGGGGCAGCCGGATTTTTCGCTCTGGCCGAAGCTGCTTCCCTGGCGAAGGCGGCTTTTGTGATATTTATCACTTGCTTCTTGCAGCATTGGCATGGTAAAAAATCAAAGATTATGGATAGACGTGGTCCGGTTCAGCTAAGGGCCGGCAGTAATGGTGCGGTGGCTAATTTTTCCCTTAGTGAGGAGAATGGTGGCTATGTTTGAGATAGTGGAACGCCAGGAGATGGCCCAGGGGACGGTGATCAGCAACTGGATCAAGGCCCCTAAGATCGCCCAAAAGGCCAAGCCGGGGCAGTTTGTCATCCTGCGGGCCGATGAGACCGGGGAGCGCATCCCCCTGACCATGGCCGACACCAACCCGGCAAAGGGCCTGATCAACATCATTTACGCGGTGGTGGGTAAGTCGACCGCCCTGTTCAAGACCCTGGAGGTGGGCCAGGGATACCTGGACGTCATCGGTCCCCTGGGCCAGCCCACCCACCTGGAAAAAGTGGGCAAGGTCATTTGCGTGGGCGGCGGCACCGGCATAGCGGTGCTGCACCCCATCACCCGGGGTCTCAAACAGGCTGGCAACCATGTCTTCTCGGTCATCGGGGCCCGCACCAAGGACCTCCTCATCCTGGAGGACAAGATGCGGGCGGCCTCCGCGGAACTGATGGTCTGCACCGACGACGGCACTTACGGCCACCATGGTTTCGTCACCGACAAGTTGAAGGAAACCCTGGAGGCGCACCGGGACATCGCCCTGGCGGTGTGCATCGGGCCGGTGCCCATGATGAAGTTCTGCTGCAAAATGACCAAGGAGTATGGGGTCAAGACCCTGGTGAGCCTCAACCCCATCATGCTGGACGGCACCGGTATGTGCGGCTGTTGCCGGGTGAGCGTCGGCGGCCAGATGAAGTTCGCCTGCGTGGACGGCCCGGAATTCGACGGTCACGCCACCGATTTCGAGGAGCTGACCCTACGGCTCCGGGCTTATTGCTCCGAGGAAAAGCTCTCCTATGATCAGTTCCTGGGGATGCCCGCCACCTGCTCTTGCGGTACGCCCGGATCCTTGCCTAAATAGAAGCCTCAAGGAGAAACGAGAATGACCGAAGAAGTCCAAGCTCCCAAGAAAGAGAAGATTCCCCGCCAGAAGATGCCGGAGCAGGAACCCAAGGTGCGGGCCCGCAACTTCCAGGAAGTGCCTCTCGGCTACACCCCGGAGCTGGCCAGGCAGGAAGCCCAGCGCTGCATCCAGTGCAAAGACCCCCGCTGCAAGCAGGGCTGCCCGGTGGAAATCGATATTCCCCAATTCATCGCCGCTATCAAGGAAGGCGAGTTTGAGGCCGCCATCCGGAAACTATGGGAAAAGAACTCCCTGCCGGCGGTGTGCGGCCGGGTCTGCCCCCAGGAAGTGCAATGCGAAGGCATGTGCATCCTGGGCAAGAAGGACGCCCCGGTGGCCATCGGCAACCTGGAGCGCTTCGCCGCCGATTATCAGAGGCTTGAAGGCAGAAGCATCCTACCCCCCAAGGCCGAGGCTACGGGCAAAAAGGTGGCGGTGGTGGGGGCCGGCCCTGCCGGACTCACAGTGGCCGGCGACCTGACCCTCAAAGGCCACGAGGTCACTATCTATGAGGCCCTGCACGGTCCGGGCGGGGTGCTCCTCTACGGCATCCCCGAGTTCCGGCTTCCCAAGGCCATCGTCGCCCAGGAATGCAACTTTCTGGAGCGCCTGGGGGTCAAGATCGAGGTGGACTCGGTCATCGGCGCCAGCGAAACCGTGGATGAGCTCCTGGCCCAGGGCTTCGACGCCATCTTCCTGGGAGTGGGCGCCGGCCTGCCGGTATTCCTGAAAATCCCCGGGGAACACTTCATCGGGGTTTATTCGGCCAACGAATACCTGACCCGCTCCAACCTGATGAAGGCTTACGAATTCCCCAAATACGACACCCCCGTCGTCAAGGGCAAGAACGTGGCCACCTTTGGCGGCGGCAATGTCGCCATGGACTCGGCCCGCACCGCCCTGCGGCTGGGGGCGGAGCACTCCTATATCATCTACCGGCGCTCCATGGACGAATTGCCCGCCCGTACGGCGGAAGTCCACCATGCCGAGGAAGAAGGCGTCGAGTTCCTGCTGCTCGCCAACCCGCTCCGGTTTCAGGGCGACGAGGGTGGGCGGCTCACCGGGGTGGAGTGCCTGAAAATGGAACTGGGCGAGCCTGATGCCTCCGGACGGCGGCGCCCGGTGCCGATCCCCGGCTCCGAATTCCTGGTGGAGATCGATACCGCGGTGGTCGCCATCGGCTCCGGCTCCAACCCCCTGCTCACCAAGGGCACCCCGGGCCTGGCGCTCAATAAGTGGGGCTACATCATCGCCGACCCCAAGACCGGCAAGACCATGAAACCCCAGGTCTGGGCCGGGGGCGACATCGTCACCGGCTCTGCCACCGTGATTCTGGCCATGGGCGCCGGCCGCCTGGCCGCCAACTCCATCCACGACTACTTGACCATGGGGTGGTAGGGAGTCAAAATCTTGGGAAGGGGGCCAAGGGCGACGGCCCTTACCCCCTCCCCAAACCCCATCCCCCAACCTCCCCGCCCAGAATTTTCCTACTTCTATTTCCCCAGCTTTTCCACCCGAACCCCGATGAGGCGGATCATCTTTCGCCTGGGGTTTTCCCGGTGATCCAGAAAGGGCATCAGCAGTTTCATGGCTTCGAAGCGCAGGGTGCGCGGCGATGGGGAGGGGTTGGGGAGCGTCCGGGAGCGGGAGTGGGTGGTAAAGTCGGCGAAGCGCACCGTAACCACCACGGTGCGGTAGCTGTGAAACCCCTCGGCCTGCACCCGCCGGAAAACCTCCCGGCACATGAGCCAGAGGCGGGTGAAGATGAACGGCAGGTCCAGGTTGTCCCGGGCGAAGGTCTCCTGCTCCCCCACTGATTTCGGTTCCCATTCCAGCACCAGGGGGCTGTCGTGGCGGCCGCGCAGGCGCTCGTAAAGTTCCGGGCCCCACTTGCCGAATTTATCCTTAAGTTCCTGGGGCGAAAAGCGCTTCAAATCCCGGACTGACTTGATCCCCAGGCCGCCCAGGAGCTTTTCGCTTTTGGGACCGATGCCCGGTATCTTGCGCACCGGCAAAGGGGCCAGAAAGTCCTCCGCCTGCTCGGCAGTGACCACCGTGAGGCCGTCGGGCTTCCGGAAATCCGAGGCGATCTTGGCCACCAATTTGTTGGGGCCCAGGCCGATGGAGCCGGTGAGCTGCTCCCGGGCCTGGATCTCCTCCTTGATTTTCCGGCAGATGGTCACCGCGGCATCGACGGAACCGGCGAAGCTGAGGTCGAAGTAGGCCTCATCGACGCTGGCTTCCTCCACCAGCGGGGCGTGGCGGCGCAAGATCTCCATGAGGCGCCGGGAGACTTCCGAATACTTGCGGTGGCTTACCCGGACGAAGGCTGCCGGGGGCAAACCCCGGCGCCGCGCCGCCTCCGAAAGCTTCCAGGCGCGGGAGATGGGCATGGCCGAGTGGATGCCGTATTGCCGGGCCGGGTAGTTGGCGGTGGAGACCACTCCCCGGCCCTGGCCACCAGCGGGGTCAGCCCCCACCACCAGGGGCCTCCCTTTGAGCTTAGGTTCGTCCCGCTCTTCGATGGCGGCGAAAAAGGCGTCCATGTCCAGGTGGCCGATGAGGCGCATGATTCCCATTCTAATCCTTGGGGCCGCACAGGAAAAGGGGAGGCCAGGAGGCTGGCCAGGTTGACCCGCCTGCTCCTGCGCCCCCTGCCCCAATCCTAAATCCGAAATTTAGGATTGGAAAAATTTTAGGAAGTGTATAATAATAAATAGTTAGGGAGATGGCTGCCAAGGTCGGGTTCATCCGGCAGCCCGCAGATGACGCTGATGAACAACATCATTGACATTAAACGGGCCCACCCTCACGGCCAGGCGAAAAGATGGCGCCAGGTACACCGTCCCTGGTGGCGTCTATGGTTCTGGCCCGCGGCCTTGCCCCCGGAAGACTTGCGCCGCCTGGCCCCGGAAGAGCTGCGGCGGGGTTGGGTTTGGGGGCCGGCGGTGGACCGCGGCCGGCAAAGCGGGGCCGACTTAAGGTTGATTTAACCGTCCCTGACTGGGGCCAGGCGCTGATACAGGCAGGCCAGCCAAGCCCCGGCGGGGTCTGATAGCATTACGAGGTCGGCAGCGCTGGATTGCCGGCCTGTTTTGTTTTATGCCGTTTCTGGGGATGGGTGATTTTCGGCCAGCGGCCCGGCTGCTTGCATTAAGGTGGTAAGAGTAATGACGAATGACGAGAAAGCGGGGCATCAGGCTGCCATCCTCGACCAGTTCACCCGGCAGGCGGTGCCCTTCTCGCAGCAGCCGGCCCATTCCCAGGAGGTTTTTCTCGAGCTGCTGTTGCAGATGTCCGAGGCGGGCCCGGCTGACACCGTCTTGGACGTGGCTTGCGGCCCCGGCCTGGTGGCCTTAGCCTTCGCCGCCCGGGCCCGACACGTAACCGGTATCGACCTCACCCCGGCCATGATTGCCCGGGCCCAAGAGTTACAGCAGGAGAGAAAGCTCACCAATCTTACCTGGCAGGTTGGCGACGTGCTGCCCCTGCCTTACCCGGACGCCTCATTTTCCCTGGTGGTTAGCCGCTATGCCTTTCACCATCTTCTTGACCCCCGGGCGGTATTCGCCGAAATGGTTCGGGTCTGCGCCGAAGGGGAGGGAAGGGTCCTGGTGGCCGATGTGGCTATGCTTCCCGAAAAACGGGAGGCCTTCGACCGGGTGGAGAAATTACGGGATCCCTCCCACATCCGCAACCTGACCCCAGTGGAGTTGTCGGGGATGGCTGCCAGGCTCAACCTCCGGGATCTCAGGACCCGCTTCTTCAAGACGGAACGTAACCTGGAAGTCCATCTGCAGGCCTCCTTCCCCAATCCCGGGGATAAAGAAAAGATCAGGAAGATCTTTCGGGAAGATATCGGTAAAGACGACCTGGGAGTGGGGGCGCATTGGCGGGATAGAGAGATCCATTTTGCCTACCCCATCATGGTGCTGGTGGGCCGCAAGGCAGAGGATTGAGGACTGCCTCCCCGGCTGCAACCGATACGCAGATCAAGGCGCTCCTGAAGATAAGACCGGTTACGTCTTTTTGGGTTGCGGCTTTGCGGGGGAAGGGCGGCGGCTTAAAGGTCAGCGCCACCATCCCAGTATCCCCCAGACCCCGGCGCCGCTGGCCAGGAGGGACAGGAAGGTGATGGCCGCCATCAGGAGGGAAGTGGCGTATAGGAGGCGGATGGCCTGGCGGTAGTTCACCCAGGAAAGAGGAGAGGCATGGGGGTCGCCGATGAAGGGCTTGTCCAGCCGGTGGCCGGAGTAGGTGGCGGGCCCTCCCAGGCGCACCCCCAGGGCCCCGGCCATGGCGGCTTCGGGCCAGCCGGCGTTGGGACTGCTGGCCTTGGCGGCATCCCGGCGCAGGATGCGCCAGGCTCCCCGGAGGTCTCCCCCCGCCGCCGCCGCGGCCGCCACCAGCAGCAGGGCGGCCAGGCGGGCCGGCAGGAAGTTGAGGATATCATCGGCCCTGGCCGCCACCTTGCCAAACCGGCGATAGCGGTAATTTTTATACCCCACCATACTGTCCATGGTATTGGCGGCCTTATAAAGAAACAGGCCCGGCAGGCCCAGGAGCAGGGTGAAGAACATGGGGGCCACCACCCCGTCCGCCAAATTTTCCGCCACGGTTTCCAGGACCGCCCGGTGGATCTCCTCCGCATCCAACTGGGCGGTTTCCCGGCCCACGATCATGGACAGTCGAGCCCTGGCCTCGGGCAAATTTTTCCGGGCCAGGACCTCCTCCACCTGCCGGCTTTCCAGGTGCAGGCCGCGGGTGGCCAGGCCGGCGTAAATCAAGTAGGTGATCAGGACCAGGCCGGCCACCCGAGGCAGGAAGGCCGCCACCACCAGCAATCCCATGACCGCGGTTAAGGCCGTCCCCATGACCGCCAGCCAGAAGAGGGCTCCCGCCGCCACTCGGGTTTGGTAGAGGACCGACTCCCAGTATTCGCAGGCCCGGCCCAGGAGCCGAACGGGATGGGGCCATTGCGGCGGGTCCCCCAGCAGCAGGTCCAGCAAGTATCCGGCGAGAAAAGGCAGGGCCAGTTTCACGGGCGCTCCTCTATCAGGAGCTGCTCCAGGGCTTGCAGAAGCCGTTGGTTTTCCTCCCGCCGGCGCACCGCCAGGCGGAAGAACCTTTCATCCAGGCCGCGGAAATTGCCGGAGTCCCGCACGATGATTTTCCGAGAGAGCAGCGCTTTTTGCAGGGTGGCTGCGGTCCATTCCGGACGGGTAATCTTCACCAGGAGATAATTTACCGCCCCTGGGAACGGGGCCAGTCCCGGCAGGGATTTCAGACCATCCAGGAGGTATTGCCGTTCCCGGCTGACCAGGGCCCGGGAACGGACCATATAGTCATGGTCTTTAAGGCAGGCCTTGCCCATGGCCTGGGCCAGGGTGTTCACCGACCAGGGTTCCTGGACTGCGGCCAGGCGCCGGATGAGAGCCGGGGCCGCCAGCAGATAGCCCAGGCGCATGCCCGGGATACCGAAGAACTTGGTGAAGGAACGCAGGATCAGGAGGTGGGGAAACTGGGATAGCCGCGTCTTTAGAGAGGCCTCCTCCACGAAATCGACGAAGGCCTCATCGAGCAGCAGGTGGACGCCGGCCTCCGTTAGCAGGGCCGCCGTCTCCAGCAAAAGTTCCGGCGGCAACAAGGCCCCGCTGGGACTGGCGGGATTGGCCAGAAAGACCAGGTCCGCCCCCCGGGGATTCGGGGGCGCGGTCAGGGTAAAATTGTCCGCCTCGCCAGTGATTTGGAAGTCGACCGGCACCCGGGCCGCCGCCAGGGCCTGCTCATATTCGCTGAAGGCCGGGGCCACGATTAAGGCCCTCCGGGGCGCCAGGGCCCGGGCCGCCAGGTAGAGGAGTTCCGTGGAGCCGTTCCCTACCAGAACCTGATCCGGGGCCAACCGGTGGTAAGCCGCCAGCTCCTGCCGCAGCTCCAGACAGTGGCGATCCGGGTAATGGACGATATCCCCCAGGGTTCGCGCGATGACCTCGGAGATTGCCGGCGGAAACCCCAGGGGGTTGATGTTGGCCGAGAAATCGAGGAGGTCGCGGCAATTAAGTCCCAGGGTGCGGGCCAGGTGGTAGACCTCGCCCCCGTGGGGAGGGATAGTTTCCGGCAGCTTCGTATTAACTGGCATAGTCGGTTGAATTGGCCGCTAGTTATTATGTAGGGTGGGCACCGCCCACCACTTCCTTATAGTGCATTTCTGCCAATAAACAGAAAACAGTAAACAGTAAACAGTAAACAGGAACCTCAGGCCTCATGGTTGAATCAAGGCCCGAATTCGGGCCAGGTCCAGGTGGGTTCGCAGCAAATCGGCCAACAGGTCCAACTGGGCCTCCTGAAAATCCCGGAAGGCGAGGGATGGGGCCGCCGCCCCCCCTTGGCTGCAAGAGTCGGCAAGGCTGATCTCGGACAAGAACCCCCGGCGGAACTCATCATCATCGAACAGGCCGTGGAGATAGGTACCCCAGACTCGCCCCTCAGGACCTATCCAGCCATCCAGGACCTTAACCGGCTGGCCGTTGCGGCTGTTGATCTCGAAGGCCGGCTGTCCCTCGCCCCGGCCACTGGTCTCCCCCATGTGGATTTCATAGGCATCGATGAGCAGCCCGGCGGTGCGGCCCTCAAGTACCCGGGCCCGCACCTGGGTGGTGGCCTTAACTCCGGCCATGGTGGTGACCACCGGCAGCAGCCCCAGGCCGGCCTCCGACCGGGGAGGGCCCTCCACCCCCAGGGGATCCAGGACCTCCTGGCCCATGATCTGGTAGCCGCCGCAAATGCCCACCAGGCGGCCGCCGCGCCGGGCATAGGCCTGAATCTCCTGGAACAGCCCCGTCTCCTTGAGATAGAGGAGGTCGCTGATGGTGTTCTTGGTCCCGGGCAGGATGAGGAGGTCCACTCCATCCAGGCCTTGATGATGATCAAGGTAGCTGAGCGACACGCCGGCTTCCTGCTCCAGGGGGTCGAAATCGGTGTAGTTGGAGATGTGGGGCAGGCGCACCACTCCCACCCGGAGGGATTTTCCTGCTGCCGGCCGCGACCCCGCCGCCTTCTCTTTGCGCCCCAGGGCGACGCTGTCTTCCTCCGGGAGGGCCAGGTCCGGGGCGTAGGGCACCACCCCCAGAACCGGTCGCCGGGTGCGGCGTTCGATGATCCTTTCCCCCTCCTGGAAGAGGGCCCGGTCCCCCCGGAATTTGTTGATGATGAAGCCCGCCAGCAACCGCCGTTCTGCCGGGGTCAGGAGATGGAAGGAGCCGATGGTGGCGGCGAAAATCCCGCCCCGGTCGATGTCGGCCACCAGCAGGACCGCGGCCCCGGCCTTCTTGGCCATCCGGAAGTTGACCAGGTCGTTCTTCTTTAGATTCAGCTCCACGGCGCTGCCGGCCCCCTCCAGAATGACGAGCTCATGCTTGAGGCTGAGGCGGCGGAAGCTCTCCATCACCAGGCGGGTGAGCCGCGGTTTGTGCCGGTAATATTCCTGGGCCGAGAAGTTGCCGTAGACCTGGCCGTGGACGATCACCTGGGAGCCCATCTCGCTGCTGGGTTTGAGCAAAATGGGATTCATGTCCACGTGGGGGGCCAGGCCGGCCGCCTGGGCCTGCACCACCTGGGCCCGCCCCATCTCGCCGCCCTCCGGGGTGATGAAGCTGTTCAAGGCCATGTTCTGGGCCTTGAAGGGCGCGACCCTGAGGCCCTCCTGGTGGAAGATGCGGCAGAGGCCGGCAGTGATGATGCTTTTGCCTACGTCCGAGCCGGAGCCCAGGATCATTAAGGGACGGTATTTCATAAAAATAGTTTTCGGTTTTCGGTTTCCGGTTTCCGGTAACAGGGCATAATGGCAATCAATGTCACTTGCGGTTCTCCTCTCCTTCCTTCACCTGGTATTTATCCAGGTAACCCCGGGGAGTGATCATATAGGGGCCATAAGTGAAGGTCCGGGACGAGCCCACGATGATGATCGTTTGCATGTCCACCGGGTATGCCAGCAGTTCTTTAAGGCTGGTGATGACGCTCTCCTGGCCCGGGCGCATGGCCCTTCCGACCAGGCCCACCGGGGTGCCCGGGTCCTTAAACCGGAGCAGCAGCTCCCGGACCGCCGCCAGTTGCCAGTGGCGCTTCTTGCTTTGGGGATTGTAGAGGACGATGACAAAATCTCCCTGGGCCGCCAGCTCCAGACGCCTCTGGATGGTCTCCCAGGGGGTGAGCAGGTCGCTGAGAGAGATGGCGGCGAAATCGTGCATCAGCGGCGCGCCCAGGAGGGCGGCCCCGGCGGCCAGGGCCGGCACCCCGGGAATCACCTCCAGGTAAAAATCTACCTCCTCCTCCCCGCCCTCCGGCGGACCGATCTTCAGCCCCCGGGCGGCGCAAATCTCCAGAGCCAGCCCGGCCATGCCGTAGATGCCGGCGTCGCCCCCGGAGACCAGGGCCACCCGCGCCCCCAGCATGGCCCGGTCTATGGCCATCTGGCAGCGCTCCATTTCGCCCTTCATGCCGGTGGCCACTACCTCCTGGTGGGTCAAGAGGGGTTGCAAAAGCTCGACGTAAGTGCGATAGCCAGCCACCACCTGGGCCTCAGCCAGCGCCGCCCTGGCCCGGGGGATGATATAGTCCGGGAACCCGGGTCCCAGACTCACCACCGTCAAGCGTCCCCGACGCGGGCCACCGCCAGGGTGAGGTTGCCCCTTTTCCGTTTGGTCAGGACCAGATCCCTGCCGCCGGCTTTCAGGGCCGCAGCTTCGGCGACGCTGACCACTCCCACCAGCCGGATCACCTGGGGCGAGGGGTTGGGCACCGGTACGCTCTGTAACTCTTCCTTGGTGAACCATAAGAATACCACTCCCAGCCTGGCGGCTGCATCAATCAAACCCGGTTCCTCTTTTCTGGCCTCGATGCTGGCCAGGGCCTTCAAGGAGGATAGGGACAGTCTTTCCTTCCTGAAGGAGTCCTGGAGGAACCTCAGGATTTCGTCGGCGGAGACGCCTGGGTGGCATCCCACGCCAGCCACCAGATTTTGAGGCCGGAGCACCAGCCAGGCTTGGGGCCAGGCGCGCTCCCGAAAGCCAACGTACACCCCGGGCCGGTCCCCCGCCAGGGCGGTGTCGAGGTCTGCCTCCGAGATGATCCGCTCGGGATACTCTTCGGCGAGTTCGGCCAGGAAGCCGTCCGGGTCCACCAAACGCAGGCTCTCACCGGACAGGAGCTCCATTTGCACCTGGCTCAGGGCGGCCGGGTTCTCGATGGCCAGCCCGGCGCGGAGGGCGGCCAGGTCCAGGGCCGGCAGCCCCTGGAGGTCGCTGGCGGTGGTGATGACCGGCGTGCCCTTAATGATTTGCGCCACCTGGCGGGCCAGTCGGTTGGCCCCTCCCTGGTGCCCGGAGAGCAGGCTGATGGCAAACTTGCCGGCCTCATCCACCACCACTACCGCGGGGTCCCGGGCTTTGCCCTTCAGGTGGGGCGCGATGCTGCGCACCACGATGCCCGCGGCCATGACCGCTACCAAATTTTCTCCCCGCCGGAAGGCTTCCTCAAAAACCGTGGCGACCCGGTCAAAGGTCTGCACCTCAGGATCCTCCCCGGCCTGGGCCCGGGCCAGCCAACAGCGGGCCCCGGGCAGGCCCCGGCTGATTTCCCGGGCCAGCGAGGCGCCCCGGGGGGTGAGGGCCACCACCCTAATCGCTGTTTCCGGAACGGAACCCATGGTCGAAGCCCTGGTCATAGAGTTTGGAGTGCGCCTTGAGGCCTTCGGGCCTGTCGGCCAGGGCCGGCCCCACCAGAATCAGGGCCTGGCGCTGGATACCGGCCTGCCGCACCCGGCCGGCGATGTCGGCCAGGGTGCCGCGGATAATGAGCTGATCCGGCCAACTCACCCGGTGGGCCACCACTACCTGGGCCTCCGCCCCGTAGCTGGGGGTGAGTTCCGCCACCACCTGGTCGATAAGCCCGATGCTGAGATAAATGACCATGGTGGCTGCGTGTTTGGCCAGTTCTCCCAGGGCCTCATGGGCCGGTACCGGGGTGCGCCCTGCGCCCCGGGTCAGGATGACCGTCTGGGTCACCTCCGGCAGGGTGAGCTCCCGGGCCAGGGCCGCAGCCGCGGCCGAAGCGGCAGTTACCCCGGGAATCACCCGGCAGGGAATGGCCTCTCTCTCCAGGATTTCCAACTGTTCCTGGATGGCGCTAAAGAGGGTAGTGTCCCCGGAGTGGAGCCGCACCACCCTTTTGCCGGCCCGATGGTCCCGGATGATGCCTGCGACGATTTGCCCCAGGTTAAGGGGCGCGGTGTCGATCAGTTCCGCCTGGCTGGGGGCCCAGCTAAGCAGCGCCGGCGGCACCAGGGAACCGGCGTAAAAAACTACGTCCGCCTGGGCCAGGGCCCGCTGCCCCTTGACCGTAATCAACTCCGGGTCGCCGGGGCCGGCCCCCAGAAAGATGACGGGATGGCGTTCTGTCATGTCAGCTATCTCCTGCCCAACCCGAGACGATCCATACCGGGTTCTGAGCTTGCATATAGGCGCCATCGGCCAGGGGGCGGGAGCGGCTCACCTGGAGCAGGGTCACCTCCATTTGCCAGCCGGCAGCGGCCAGAACTCCCCGGGCCCTCTCCAGGGTGTTCAGCAAGGTAGCGGTGAGGACCACCCTCCCATCGCCGGGTTCCAGGCGTCCCAGGACTGCCGGCAAAATCTCTCCCAAATCCCGGCCGCCGCCGCCGATGAAGACCCTCTGGGGGACGGGCAGGTCCGCCAGGCAGGCGGGGGCGCGGCCTAAGACCACCTCCAGGTTGGTGACCCCGAATTTGGCGCGGTTGGCCCGGATCTGGGCGGCCCGGTCCTGGTCCTGCTCCACCGCGATGATCCGGCCGCCGGGCAACAGCAGGCTGGCCTCCAGACTCACCGAACCGCAACCGGCCCCCAGGTCCCACAGGGTTAAGCCGGGGGTTAGGGCCAGCTTGGCCAGGACCACGGCCCGCACTTCGGCCTTGGTGATCAGGCCGCCCTGGCGGGCCAGGGCCTCTTCCGGCAGCCCCAGGTGCAAGTGGCCCAGTCCCCCGGCCTCTGAGGGGGTTGCCGCCTGGGGATGCTGCCTGGCGCCGGGCAGGATGACCACCAGGTTCAGGGGGGAGAACTCCTGCTCCAGGGCTTCCCGGGGGCTGAGCCAGGTGAGGCGCTCGGTCGCCTGGCCCAGGTCCTCCAGGACGCAGAGCCGGGCTTCTTCCTGGCCGCGGGCCAGCAACCAGCGGGCGATGGCCCCGGGCGTATGCTCCGGATCGGTATAGACGAGGACCCGGTCGGGGCCCCGGCTGAGGGATGCGGCCAGGGGTTGGAAACTGCGCCCGTGCAGGCTGACCACCGAGGCGTCCTGCCAGGCCATCTTGAGGCGGGCGCAGGCGGCCTGGACCGCGGTGATATTGGGGTGCACCACCACCTGCTCAGGCCCCAAAAGTTTCAGCACGAGGGGACCGACCCCGTAGAAGTTGGGGTCCCCGGAGGCCAGCACCACCACCCGCAGGTCCGCGGCCAGGGCCGGGAGTTGGCCCAGGGCGCCTTCCACATCTTTCCCCAGGGGAATCTTTTGGGCCGGATGATCCGGGAAATAGGAGAGGAGGCGCCGTCCGCCCACCAGCACCTGGGCTTCCCGGATGACCTTAAGCGCCCGGGGCGTCAGGTCGTCCGGGGACATTCCCAATCCCACCACCTGCACCGCTATCATGTTAAGCTCTCTTAAGCAGGGGGCGCACCCCCTACTTATCGGGCCTGGGACCGCCGGGGGGGCTGGCCCAAGCTAATCAATAATTTTTAGCACGGATCTTCGCCCCGCCACAGGGGCTGCCCGGCAAAATCGAGGATCACGGCGGCCAGCTTGGGGCCGGGCCGGGCATGGCCGCGCAGGGCCGACAGCATCCGGACGCCCACCTCCGCCACCACTTGTGGCGACCGGACGCCTGTCTGCAGGATCTCCAGGGCTTGCCGGGAGGTGTTGGCCCGGGAAATTTCCTGGGCCAACCGGTCGTCTCCGGTCTGCTCCCGGACCAGCCGGGCCAGTTGGCCCAGGTCCGCCAGGCCCCGGGAGGCATGGGTGTGGCCCCGGCCCTGGGCGATCTTCAGGGCCTTGCCGAAAAAGGCCGCGGTGGTGATCTCGGCAAACCCCAGATTTGCGGCGGTCCTAAGGGCAAAGCGCACGTAATCGGCCATCTGCACGAAGGCCGCTTCCGGCAGCTCCGGCAGCAGGACCTTAAGGTGCGCCTCGCTTTTGCCACCGGTGCTAAAGGCGATCTGTTGCAGCCCCAGGGCCCGGGCCACTCGCAGGCTGGCCACAATGGTAGCCCGGTAGGCCTGATGTGAAAAAGGTTTAACCAGGCCGGTGGTACCCAGGATCGAGATACCGCCCACGATCCCCAGGCGGTGGTTCAAGGTATGGCGGGCCAGCTCCTCGCCCCGGGGCACGAAGATTTCCACCCCCAGCCGCAGTGGTTGGCCGGGGCAATACCGCTCCCACACCTGGTGGAGGCTGCGGCGAATCATCCGCCGCGGCACCGGGTTGATGGCCGGTTCTCCCACCGCCAGCGCCAGCCCCGGTTTGGTCACCCGGCCCACCCCTTCCCCCCCCAGGAAAACCACCTGCTCTTTGGTGTCCTGGCCGTCCAGGCGCCAGACCCGGGCCCCGATCTGGGCCTTGTTGGTGACGTCGGGGTCATCCCCCGCGTCCTTGATCACCGAGGCCTCGCCCCGCTCCCCGGAGCGGCGGTGGTATAAGAGCGGGATAGTCAGGCAGCCGCCCCCGGGGAGTGTGACTTCCACCCTTTCGGGCCCAGGGGGTGCCAGCAGCTCCCACAAGGCTCCCTGGGCTGCGGCTGCGGCTGCGGTGCCGGTGGAAAAACCCTGGCGCAGCTCTCGACGAGGCCTGGGTGGCAGGCTGTCATTATTATCTAAGTCCATAATCTCATGGATAGGTAGCATAGGCGTCCGGTAGCATAGGCCTCTGGCCTGTGGGAACTGAACTGCCAACTTAACTTACACAGGCGGGACGCCTATGCTACCTGGACTTACTCGCCTCCTCACGCCCAGACGGCATAGGGCGCGGCCACCGCAACCAGGCTCAGGAGCCGCAGGCCCTGGCCCAAGACCAGCAGCTCGGTTCCCATCTTGGGGGAAAAGATCCCCACGTTGGTGGCCAATTGGTGGCGCAAGGCTCGTACGGGGGTGGCCACGATGTTCCCCAGGACCAGGGCTATCACCGTTTGGGGCACCGTCAGGGCCCCGGCCTGCAGAAAGGCTCCCGCCGCCGCCATCCCCGAAGTGAATTCCGCCGCCACGCTGAACATTACCACGCTGGCCGCCTTCATAGGCAGGAGGCCCAGGGAGACGTGGCTGGCGGCCGCCCCCTCAAGCCACTTGAACATCCCCCAATCGTTGAGCGCGAAGATCAGCACATAAATGGGCATGGTGAAGAGGACCACCCGGAAAAACCGCCGCTGAAACTTTTGCCAGATTTCCCGGCGCAACCCCTCCTTTTTCCCGGGGTCCGGCACGGCCGCCGCCAACTCGCTCCCACTCTCGGCCGGCAGCCGCCAGCGGGAATAGACCATGAGAAGGGCGCTGCGGAGCACCGCGGCGCTCAGGGTCAGCCCCAGGTAAATCAAGCCCGCCTGCCGGGTCAGAGGCAAAATGATAAAAAAAGTGGTGGGCAAGTGCAGCAAAAAGACCGGCAAGGCGCTGTTGAGCAGATAGGTAATGGTCAGCTCCCGGCGGCCGATGCGGCCTTCCTGGTAAAGGGTGACCAGCATGGTGTTGGCCAGTATTCCGGAGAAAAAAGCGGCGGTGAAACTGGCCCCGCATTCCTCGCGGAGGTGGCCCCAGCGCAGCAGCGGCCCGGCCCAGCTTCCCAACTTGGCGGCCCAGCCCAGGGACTCGATGGCCTGCCCCAGCAGCAGGCCCACCCCCAGGTAAAGCAACAGCCGCAGCAGGGGCCAGGCCAGTTGCCGGTAAAGCTTGTGGGCAGAGAGCTGATGCGCCTCGGGCCAGAGGCCCAGCCAGTAGGCGGCCACCAGGAGGCTAACCAGGAGCAGCAATAGCCACCCCCCCCAGCCGCGCGCGGTTGGAGAAGCGCTAGTCAATAACCTTTGCCTTTCTTTTTGATAATGATCATGGATAGATAGGGCAAGGGCTGTTCGTGATAATCGCGCAGGTTCTCCACCACTGTCTCTCCCTCCAGGCCGCAGCGGCTGATACAGATGGCCCGGTCCAAGAGATCCATTTCCTCCAGGGTCCGGTAAATCTCCCGAAAGTTGCGGTAGGTTTTCAGCATCACGATATTGTCGCTGTGCTCCACCATTTCCCGCAGCCGGGCGGCCCCCTCGGCCCCGGACACCAGCACGAAGGATTCCTCCCCTTCCGTCAAGGGGGTCTGGGTGAGGGCGGCCGCGGCGCTGTAGGAGGTGATCCCGGGGATGGTGACCACTCGCACCTCCGGGCACAGGTGCTTCAAGGTCTTTAAGAGGTAGCCGAAGGTAGAGTAGGTGAGGGGGTCCCCGAGGGTGACGAAGGCGGCGTCCACCCCCGTGGCCAGAACTTCCAGGACCCGCCTGGCGTTAGTCTCCCAGGCCGCTTGCAGAACCTGGGGGTCCCGGGTCATGGGGAAGGGCAGGCGTTCGATCCCGGCGCCGTTGACGTGGCGGCGCACGATGTTCATGGCCAGGCTGTAGCTGTTTTTGGTCGAGCCGGAGGCGAAGAGGTGGGGGATGTGTGAGAGCACCTGCACCGCCTTGAGGGTGATCAAATCCGGATCACCCGGTCCCACGCCGATCCCGTAAAGAGTACCGATCTTCCCGGTCATGCCTCGCTCTCCTCTAAGGCCATGATGGCCAGGGCATTAATCACCGCGGCGGCCACCGCCGAGCCTCCCTTGGGCCCCAGGGCCGTGATGAATGGGCAATCCTGGCGGCTCAAGGCCTCCTTGGATTCGGCGGCGTTGACCCAACCCACCGGCAGCCCCACCACCAGGGCAGGGGCCGGAGCCCCGGCGGCCAGCAGCTCGAGGAGGCGCAGCAGGGCGGTGGGGGCGTTGCCGATGGCCACGATCCCCCCGGCCAGCAGCGGCAGAGCGGCCTCCATGGCCGCGGCCGCCCGGGTGGTCCCCTGGCGCCGCGCCTCCCGGGCCACCTCCGGATCATCCATCAGGCAGAAGGGGGTTACTCCCAGCCGGCTCAAGCGGCCGCTGGAGACGCCCGCCAGCAACATGCGGGTATCGGTGGCCAGTGGGGCTCCCTGGCGCAGGGCCGCCACCCCCGCGGCCAGGGCCCGGGGATGCAGCCGGACACTCTCGAGGTAATCCAGGTCGGCGCTGGTGTGGATCATCCGCCGCACCACCTTCCAGACCGGCGGCGGAAATTCATGGACCCCCGCCTGGGCCTCGATGCGGCGAAAGCTCTCCGCCTCGATCTCTTCGGGTAGCCGCGGCTCCCAGCTCATATCTTCTCCTTATAAGCGCGGCAATGGTCCACCAGATGGCGGGCCACTTCCGGGTTGCTGCTGAAATGGAGGTGCACGTAACTGGCCAGCACGTTGCCCAGTGAGTAGCCCTCCGGTGGCGGCGCGTTTCCCTGGCGGCCGGCAACCTGGTATAGCCTGGGCAGGTCTCCGGTTTCCGCCTCGATTTCCGAGTAGTGGAATTCATGGCCCCGGGCCTTGGTGCCCGCCGGACCCAGCAGACCGGCGGTCCTCAGGGTGACCTCACGGTAGCCCAGGGCCTTCAGCCTTGGCAGCATGCGGACCCGGAAGGGGAGCAGGCCGGCCATGGGGTGGCTCTGGCCCTGAAGATCCCGGATTTCCCGGGACAGGTACATCAGCCCCCCGCATTCCGCATAAATGGGGAGGCCACCTGCGGCCGCCTCGGCCAGGGTGCGCTTGATCCCCTCATTGGCCGCCAACTGCCCGGCAAAGAGCTCGGGGTAGCCGCCCCCCAGGTAGAGGCCATGGAGGCCGGCGGGCAGTTGAGGGTCCGTCAGCGGGGAAAACGGCACCAGTTCGGCCCCGAAATGCTCCAGCCATTCCAAATTTTCCGGGTAATAGAAACAGAAGGCCCGGTCCCGGGCCACCCCCAGGCGCACCAGAGGGGGCTGCGGTGAGGCCGGCGGCGCCGCCGGGGGCTGGGGTAGCGGCGGCAGGGACGCCAACAGCCGGTCCAGGTCCAGATGGCCTTCCACCCAGGCGGCCAGGCGCTCCAGATATTCTTCTCCCAAAGGATGATCTTCGGAGGTGACCAGACCCAGGTGCCTTTCGGGGATGGTTATGTCCGGTTCCCGGGGCAGGCCGCCCAGGCATTTCACGTCCGGCAACCGCTCCATGGCCTCCTGAAGATATTGCCAATGGCCAGCCCCGCCGACGCGATTGAAGACCACCCCGGCCAGGGCCAGTTCCGGGTCGAAGGCCGCGAACCCCTGGACCAGGGCCGCGGCGCTCCGGGCCATGGCCCGGGCGTCCACCACCAGGAGGGCCGGCAGCCCCAGCCACTTGGCCATTTGGGCGGTGGAACCGGCCTCGCTGGCGCCGTCATAGCCGTCGAACAGTCCCATAACCCCCTCCACCACGGCCACCTGGGCCTGGGCGGCGTGGCGCCGGAACAGGGACAGGTTGGCTTCCCGGCTCAGCATCCAGCCGTCGAGCGTTCGGGAGCAGCGGCCGGCGGCCCGGCCATGGTGCCCCGGGTCAATGAAGTCGGGACCTACCTTGAAGGGCTGCACCGTGAGATTGCGGCGCCGCAGGGCAGAGAGCAACCCCAGAGTGACGGTGGTCTTGCCGACGCCGCTCTGGGTGCCGGCGATCACCAGGCCGCGACAGCCCGTCATTTATCTTTCTCCCAGGAGGGCCGCAGCAACACGGCTCCCGCCGGCCCGCCGCCGGCTGCTAACCACTATTGAGTCCAGGGAATCTGGCGCAGAAATGGAAGAATCCTTCAATCCTGCCAACTCCTCAGAGTCTCCGGGCCTGGGCCCGCAACCCGACCAGCGGCCCCGGAATCACGAGGGAACCTGGCAGTCAGCGCCCGGCGGCCACCAGATCTTTGCGTTCCCCGCAAAAAAAAAATCCTTAAGTCCATTGGACTTAAGGATGCACCCAGTTTCTTAATCCTTAAGGGAAGGAGGCGCGTCCAGGGCGTCTCCAGGGTCCGGGCCCATTTACCAAAAAGCGCCGAACCTCCGGGCAGGTCTTCTGGCTCCCGGATCGACCTAATGCCTGCGCCTTCCCGTCCCACTCCAGTGGAACAGTGGCTTTGTGCAGGGTTCGTCCCCGGTCACAGCGGCGGGACCGCGACGGCTAACACTCCGTCTTCCCTATTAAACCCCGAAGGGTGCCTCGGATAAGAAATCATACCCGCCGCCCCCGAATATGTCAACCACAATCAGGCTGGCGGCGAGGGGAGAAATCTTTTCTCCTTGGAATTTGCGGCCGCCGGCATTTTAGGTGGCGCCAGCCCCCGATCAGTAATAATTATTCAGTAATAATCTGGTGGCCTCTTGCCAGAGGCGTTCGCCGTGCCTAAAAGAGATTTCAGATAATATGTAAAGGGAGGACAGCTCGCTATGGACGTCCTGATGCTCTCCCGCCTGCAGTTCGCGGCGGCCACCGTGTTCCATTTTCTCTTTGTGCCGCTCACCCTGGGACTATCCGTCCTGATCGCCATCATGGAGACGGTGTACGTCAAGACCGGGGATGAGGAGTACCGGCGGATGGCCAGGTTCTGGGGGAAGATCCTGGTCATCAATTTCGCGGTGGGGGTGGTGACCGGCATCACCCTGGAGTTCCAATTCGGCACCAACTGGTCCCGGTATTCCCGCTACGTGGGTGACCTCTTCGGCTCCCTGCTGGCCATCGAGGCCACCCTGGCCTTCTTTCTGGAATCGACCTTCCTGGCCGTGTGGGTCTTCGGCTGGAAGCGCCTCTCTCCCCGGCTCCACGCCCTGTGCATCTGGCTGGTGGCCCTGGCCTCCAACCTCTCGGCCCTGTGGATTCTGATCGCCAATGCCTGGATGCAGCATCCGGTGGGCTACGTCCTTAGAAATGGCCGGGCCGAACTAAAGGATTTTCTGGCGGTGGTCACCCAGCCCTTCGCCTACCAGATATTTATGCATACCATCTTTGGGGCTTATATCCTGACAGGCTTCTTCGTCATGGGAGTCAGCGCCTACCATCTGCTGCGCCGGCAGCACACCACTTTCTTCAGCAAATCCTTCCGCCTGGCGTTGGGCATGGCCCTGATCTTCTCCCTGGGAGAGCTGTTCCAGGGGCATTTCCATGCGGAGGAAGTGGCCAGGATCCAACCCGCCAAGCTGGCGGCCATGGAATCCTTTTGGGAGACCAGGGCTGAGGCTCCCGAGTTTCTGTTTCTCATCCCGGACGTGAAGAACGAGCGCAACCTGATGGAGTTCGGGCGGCTGCCCGGGGTTTTGAGCCTGCTGGCCTTTGATTCTACCGAGGCCACGGTTAAGGGGCTCAAGGACTTCCCGCCGGAGGACCGGCCCCCGGTGACCGTGACCTTCGTGGCCTTCCGGGTGATGGTGGGCCTGGGCTTCCTTTTCGCGCTGCTCACGCTGGTGGGTTGGTTCAAGCGTAATAAGCTGGAATCGAGCCCCTGCTTTTTAAAGGTGATGCTCTATGCCATACCGCTCCCCTATGTGGCCTTGGAGGCAGGCTGGATAGTCACCGAGGTGGGCCGCCAGCCCTGGATCGTTTACGGGCTGATGAGGACCGGGGCGGCGGTCTCTCCCATCGCCGCTTCCCAGGTGGCCGTCTCGTTGGCGGCCTTCATTGTGGTCTACGGCCTGCTGGGAGGAGTGGCCTTCTATCTGATTGCCAAACAGGCCCGGCGGGGGCCGGAGCCGGCCCCGGCCGCCGCCGCCGGGGGGGAGGGTTGAGTGATGCTGGGAGCCATCTGGTTTTTCCTGTGGGGAATCCTGTGGGCCGTCTATTTCATGCTGGACGGCTTCGACCTGGGGGCAGGGGTCATGCTGCCCTTCCTGGCCAAGAGCGAAACCGAGCGCAAGCTGGTCTACCGGGCCATGGGGCCTTTTTGGGACGGAAACGAGGTCTGGCTGATCACCGCCGGCGGGGTGACCTTCGCCGCCTTCCCCACCACTTACGCGGTGATGTTCAGCGGCCTCTATTCCGCCTTGATGCTCATCCTGTTTGCCCTGATCCTGCGGGGGGTCTCCTTTGCCTTCCGGAATGAAGTGGACCACCCCGGCTGGAAGCGCCTCTGGGATTGCTGCCTCATTGGCGGCAGCTTCTTCCCGGCCTTGCTTTTAGGAGTAGCTTTCGCCAATATCTTCCGGGGCCTGCCCATCGATGGGGCCGGGGTTTACCAGGGGGGCCTGCTCACCCTGATCAACCCCTACGGCCTGGCTGGGGGCGTGCTCTTCCTCCTGCTCTTCCTGGTGCACGGCTCCCTGTGGCTGGCGATTAAAACCGAGGGGCCGCTTAAGAGGCGGGCCGCGGCCATGGCGGCCAGATTGTGGTGGCCGCTGTTGCTGGTGGCGGCCCTGTTTCTGTTCGCCAGCTTGCGGGCCACCACTCTGTTTGACAACTACCGGAGTTACCCGGCCCTCTTGTTGATCCCCGCCCTGGCGGTGGCCGCCTTGATCCTGGTCTATCTGTTTATCCGCCGGGGAGCGTGGTGGCGGGCCTGGTTCGCCTCCTGCGCCACCATCGCCGGAGTTACCCTGTTCGGGGTGGTGGGACTCTTCCCGAGGCTGCTGCCCTCCAGCATCGATCCGGCTTACAGCCTGACCATCGCCAATTCCACCTCCAGCCCCCTGACCTTAAAGATCATGCTGGGGGTGGCCCTGACCTTTGTGCCCATCGTCATTGCCTACCAGGTCTGGGTCCATTTTCTTTTCAAGGATAAGGCCAAAGAGGAGGACCTGGCCGGGGAAGGGGGCTATTGAGTTTCGAGTTTTGAGTTTTGAGATGTAGGGGCGCCCCGCTGGGTCGCCCCCTTTTCAGTTTCGAGTTTCGAGAACTGAGCTGAGAACTGCCTCAAGCCAGGAGCGGGTTTAGACCTGCTCCTGCCTTTGCCACTATGATCTCAAAGCGTGATATGCTAAACATTTATCATTCCATCGAACTCAAAGAATAATAGAAGTGTCCTCGGGGCCTCCTGGACCGGCGTCCGCTGCCCGGAAGCAAAGGAGCTACCTTATTCATCACTTTGCCTAGGGGTCCTCAACGCACAGACCTGTGAGGACCTTCCTTTGCTCGGACCACAAGTATCCTGGATTAAAAGCAGAGCAGACCATCTCTGCTCGTCAAAACGTTCCTCCGACAGAGTCTGGCGGTCTTGATAAGATGTCATCTGCATGGCAGGAGGGTGGTGTCCATGATTATACAAGAGATCACCAGTGACATGGCCCAGCAACAAAGTGCTGAAGAGCTCTGGGCTACCCTCGCCACTTCATCTCAGGGACTCTCCGGTGATGAGGCCCAGAACCGTCTGGCCCAATTTGGCCCCAATGCCCTGGAAGAAAAAAAGGTTAACCCAATCTTAAAATTCCTGGGTTATTTTTGGGGGCCTATTCCCTGGATGATCGAAATTGCCGCAATCCTGTCCGCGGTAGTCAAGCATTGGGACGATCTCATCATTATTTCGGTCTTGCTGGCTTTCAACGCCCTGGTGGGTTTCTGGCAGGAATTCAAGGCCGCCAATGCCCTGGAGGCCCTGAAAAAGCAACTGGCTCTCAAGGCCCGGGTGCTCCGAGATGGAAAGTGGCAAGAAATTGCCGCTGAGCAACTGGTTCCCGGGGATATTATCCGCCTCCGCCTGGGGGATATCATTCCCGCCGATGTCAAGCTTTTTGAGGGTGATTATCTCAGCGTGGACCAGTCGGCCTTGACCGGCGAGTCCTTGGCTGTAAGCAAAAAAGCGGAGGACATTGCCTATTCCGGCTCGGTGGCCAAGCAGGGGGAGATGGTGGCGGTAGTGACCGGTACCGGGGCTAACACCTACTTTGGCCGCACCGCCAAGTTGGTCCAGGCGGCCGGAGCCCCCTCCCATTTCCAGAAAGCTGTTTTGCAGATCGGGGATTACCTGATCTACCTGAGCCTGGGGCTGGTGGCAGTGCTCATCCTGGTGCAACTGGAGCGTGGTGACCCTCTCCTTACCCTCCTTCAATTTGCCCTCATCCTCACGGTGGCTTCCATTCCCGTAGCTTTACCCGCGGTGCTTTCGGTGACCATGGCAGTGGGAGCGCTGGCTCTGTCCAAGCAGAAGGCCATCGTCACCCGGCTCGAATCCATAGAGGAGATGGCCGGCGTTGACATCTTGTGTACGGATAAGACCGGAACTCTAACTTTGAACCAGCTTACCTTGGGAGACCCGGTAATCTTTGCGGCCCGCAACCCGGAAGAGTTGATCCTTTATGGGGCGCTGGCTTCTAAAGAGGAGGATCGGGATCCCATCGATTTGGCGGTGTTGGCCGGGCTGAAGGATAAGGAAACGCTGCAAGGATATAACCAGGTTCAGTTTGTGCCTTTCGACCCGGTCCACAAAAAGACTGAGAGCACCGTCAAAGATAAAGAGAATCGAACCTTCAAGGTAACCAAGGGCGCCCCCCAGATCATCATGGCCCTGTGTGAGCTGGACCAGGAAACTCTTGCCAAGGCTCAGAAGGTGGTAAATGAGTTGGCGGCCAAAGGCTATCGCACCCTCGGAGTAGCTCGCACTGAAGATAACGGTTCCTGGCAGTTTTTGGGAATTTTGCCACTTTTTGATCCTCCCCGGGAAGATTCCGCAGAGACCATTGCCGACGCCAGGCAGCATGGCATTCAGATCAAGATGGTGACCGGAGACGATGTGGCCATTGGCCGGGAGATCGCCAGCAAACTTGGACTGGGCCTGGACATCCAGCCTGCCGCCCAACTCTTCAAGAAAGGCGTGGATATCGACCACCTGAGCGCCGAGGCCATCACCCAAATCGAAAAAGCCGGCGGCTATGCGAGGGTTTTTCCCGAGCACAAGTATGAAATTGTCCGGGCTCTGCAGTCCCGGGGGCACATCGTCGGCATGACCGGCGACGGCGTCAACGATGCTCCGGCCATCAAGCAAGCCGACGTGGGCATCGCGGTGAGCGGCGCCACCGATGCAGCCAGAGCCGCAGCCGCCCTGGTACTCACCGCCCCCGGTCTCTCAGTAATCGTGCGGGCGGTGGAAGAAGCTCGCCGGATCTTCGAGCGCATGAACAGTTATGCCATTTACCGCATCGTAGAGACCATCCGCATCATGTTCTTTGTAGTATTGGCCATGATCGTTTTCAACTTCTATCCCATAACGGCCATCATGATCATCTTGCTGGCTCTTTTCAATGATGTTCCTATCATGGCCATCGCCTGGGACCGCACCCGGGTGGATCCCAATCCGGTCAAATGGAACATGCGCCGGGTGCTCACACTCTCCACCGTCCTGGGACTCACAGGAGTGCTGGGGAGCTTTTTGATGTTGATCATCGCCAAAAATTGGCTCAAACTGGATATTCCCCAGATCCAGACCTTCGTCTTCCTGAAGATGGCCGTGGCCGGACATTTCACACTCTTCGTGACCCGTACGCCCCGCATGTTCTTGAGAAAGCCGCACCCGGCGCCCATACTGTTCTGGTCGGCGGTTATCACCAAACTCCTGGCTACCCTCTTCGTAATTTATCCCTTCGGTCTCATTACCCCCATCCACTGGAGAGCCGTGGGGGTCATTTGGGCCTACTGCGTTGTCTGGCTCTTCATGGGCGATCTGGTTAAATTAGCGGTCCTGAGACATTTGGAAATGAGCAGCCCCCGGCACCAGACCTTTCTGCGGGTGCTGAAGCACTGCATCCATCCTTTTTGCGCGGTGGAGAAAGATTCCTCCAGCGCCTCCCCTTCAGGGAGTCGTTGAAAAAGGAGAGTCATGTGAATCGATCACAGGGAGAGCGCGAATGAAAAAAGATGTCGGTCGGATGCCGGTCCAGGAAGCCCCAAGGAAGCTTCCAATTCAAACTTCGGAAGAGATGCATTATTTTGACGAGAATGTCAAAATTTTGGCCTTGGGAGGCCTTCTGGGCTAAGGTGGAGATCTGCTATTGCCGGTAACCAATTTAATATAGGATATATGGATGTTTGGAAGAATTTCCGAATTAATCAAGAGTCGCATCTCTCCGGAGACCTATGGGGGGGGCGGCCGTTTTCGTTGGCCGCTGATGAGCATCGCGGTGGGCGTAGTGTCGGGACTGGGAGCGATTCTTTTTGAAGAACTACTGCGGCGTGCACTACATTTCTTCCTCTATCTGCCAACGGGTTACATGGAACCATTGAAAGGGGCGGAAGTATCAACTGTGGCTGCTTTGGCTTCGACCCATTCCTGGCTCTTTCTTTTGATTCCGGCCCTGGGGGGATTGGTCTCCGGGCTAATGGTTTTTTTAATTGCTCCCGAGGCAGAAGGTCATGGCACCGATGCCATGATCGAGGCCTTCCATCAAAAGGGCGGTTATATTCGCAAGAGAGTGCCTCTGGTCAAAATTCTGGCGTCAGCGCTTACCATCGGCAGCGGCGGGTCTGCTGGCAAGGAGGGACCCATTGCCCAAATCGGCGCCGGTTTCGGGTCCTTCCTGGCAACGGTCTTGAAGCTCAAGCCCCGCGACCGGCGCATCCTGGTCTTGGCGGGAGCCGCCGGCGGCATCGGCGCCATCTTTCACGCACCCCTGGGGGCCGCGCTTTTCGCTCCGGAGGTCCTCTACCGGGAAACGGAATTCGAATCTGAAGCCATTCTCCCCTGCATCGTCTCGGCAATCGTGGCCTCGTCCATCTTTGACCAATATTTTGGACGGACCGCCTTATTTTTTCCGGGACCGGTCGATTTCGCGCCGGTGGAACTGTTGCCCTATGCCATTTTTGCCGTAGTTTGTGCCCTGGTGGGCTATGTATATGTGAAGCTGTTTTACGATGTCGTTCGGGACCGATTTTTTAAAAAGGTTCCAATTCCCAGGACCCTAAAACCCGCTTTGGGGGGACTGATGCTGGGGGCTATCGCCTTCCTGGTCCCCCAGGTGATGGACGGCGGTTATGGCTGGATTCAGGCGGCCCTGAATGGAAAAATCTTTTGGGGCACCATGTTTATGCTGGCGTCGATGAAGATTGTCGCCACTTGCTTCACCATCAGTTCCGGAGGTAGCGGCGGCGTCTTTGGCCCCTCTGTATTCATTGGGGCCATGTTGGGAGGGGCCTTCGGCTATCTGGGCCATCAACTGGCGCCGGGGTGGGTCATCCACCCCAATTCATTTATCCTGGTGGGCATCGGCGGCTTCTTTGCCGGGGTAGCCAAGGTGCCGATAGCTTCTATCATCATGGCCTGTGAAATGTGCGCCAGCTACACTCTATTAGTACCCTTGATGCTGGTGTCCACCATCTCCTATCTTCTGTTGGGCAAGGTCAGCCTGTATGAAAAGCAGGTGGTTAGCCGGCTGGCCTCTCCGGCCCATATGACCGAATTCGCCCGGGGCCTGTTGGAAGAGATGTATGTTATGGACGTGGTAAAACCGCAGCCGGTTGTGGTAGTTGGGGAAAAAATGCCTCTCGACCAACTCGTTGAGGTTATGGCGAATTGCCCGCAAATTTACTTCCCAGTGGTTGATTTGGGTGGCAGAATGACGGGCATCCTCTCCATAAACGACATCCGGGAATTGATGTTCGAGGAGAGCGTTCAACACCTGATCGTCGCCAAGGATGTGGCCACTCCCAATGTGGTGAGGGTATTTGGGCAGGATTCGTTGCAGGAGGCTCTGGATAAGATGGCCCGGTTAAAGGTGGACGAATTGCCGGTGGTGAAGGAGAATGCCCCTGACGAGATCATTGCCATGATCTCCAAACGGGATATCATCGGCTATTACCATTCCCAGACCGGGGCCGGGGGGCCGAGCATTTAATTAATACGACCAAGACATGGGGAATCCTAAGGATTTCAGGGGTTGACCAGCCTGACCTTCACCTTGACCCCGCCCATGCCGTCGCTGATCTTATCCACCTGGGCGATTAACTTCTTTTCCTGGCCCCAGGCGCCCCCGATTCTGACCACCAGTTCCCCGTCCTCCACTTCCACCTGGGCCGAGGGGATTTCGTCCATCAGGGCCACCTGCACCTGGGCGGCCCGGAGCAGGGTTTCCATGGCCTTCTGAGACTCGGGCGTGGTCTGGAAAGTGGGCCGCTGCAGGGTGCACTCGATGAGACTGACCGCATCATCCACCCCCATGGGCTCAAGGTGAATTACCAGGTCATAAAGTTGGGGGTCCCGGTTATCGATCCCATAGAGACGATAGCTCCAGCGGTAGCGCTCCTCATCATCCTTCTGGATGAAGGTCCGGGCCGCCTCCGCGGAGATGCCCTGGCGCTTCATCTCTTCCGCCACCCGGTCTTCCAGGTCGGCCAAAATCCTCACCTTGAGTACATGGCAAACGCCCTGAACGAAGAAATGACCGGCCAACCCGTGATAAACCACGTTGCCCTTGACGAACTGGTGCAGCAGCGCCTCGCGTATATAGGCGATATAGCGCTCTTTGCCATAGGTGAAGCGCTCAAAAATTGACGGAGCATCGTAAATGGCCCGGGCCAGTTTGATTTCGGGAACATTGAAATGCTCCGAGGCCCGCAGGATAACTTCCCGGGAGAGGCATTCATATCCCAATCTCTGGGCCAATTTCTTAGCCACTTCTTTACCTTGGCTGTAGGAGCCTCGGGAGATGGTGACTATGGACATGGGGTTCTCCTTTTAACTTGGCTCCGCCGCTGCCTCGGTTGACAACCCAATCTCATAAGGCCGCGACGAGCATCCTGATCCCTACTATGGCCACGGCTGCGGCCGGAGACTACTTTGTTGTGGCACATCATCAGGAAATTACGATAAAGGAAACACCCTGATTTGTCAATTAGGAACCAAGGTAATGGAATTTTCCCATTTTTTACGCCATTGCTGCCCGGCAAGAATTTGCTCAAAAGGGGCTGGTATGCGAAAACCCGGGAAAAATGGTTTTTCAGGGAGAGCCATGCTATCATGCGGCTGATGAGTAGTTATTAATAAATAAACTCAAAAAGGGAGGCGCCCATGGGAGAAGTAGTCCATACGTCCCGGATCAAGATTGTGCGGGAAAAGGGACCTACCCGCAGGGCCATGATTGAGGGCTTTTCAGAGCCGATTTATTATGGCGTTCACGGTGGGATCAAGAGGTTCTACAACGTGGAGCCCGAAAAGGAGTATGCGGCGACCCTTGATCATATCATTGCCGGGACGGCAGGGTGAATGATGGGGACACTGGCCACGCTGCTGGCCGGAAAGAAGATCCAGACGCCGGAGGACCTCTACTGGGCTGAGGTGGAAGGGGACATCGAGAACGTGAACGGGGTCCTGAAGATCACGACGATCCGGGTAAAAATGCATCTCAAGTGTCCGGATGATTTGGTGGCCGATGCCAAGGAGGCCTTTGCCAACTATATTGCCCGTTGCCCGGCGGCCCAAAGCGTCAAAGATTGCATCAAACTCGAAGACGAGCTAATCCTCGAGAAGTAGGCCGAGAATCCGCGGGCTTTCCCATGCAGATATTATGAAAAAGAGATCGAACCCGCCCCGGTATTTTTGAATAAATTTGGAGAAATGCCGCATGCCAGAAATTCCTTCGACTAACAGATGGTTGTGGTACTCAGTTGCCATTATCCTGGCCATCCTGCTGGGCATTGCCGGTCCGGCAGCGGCGCAATGGGGTGGTTTGGGCCGGGGTGGCGGACGAAACGGGGGCTCAGGAACGCATGACCGCCCGGAATACGATCCCAAGACAGTGACGACAGTGAAGGGGCAGGTAGACAGCCTGGGAACTTATGGAATGACGGGATGGAAGGCCATGCCAGGCATGCAGGTCCACGGATTGCTCCTCAAGACCGATAAGGGCAATATTACCGTTCAGCTGGGGCCGCCCGCGTACGTCAGGAAGCAAGGCTTTGATTTAAAACAAGGGGACTCCCTGGAAGTGACCGGTTCTCAGGTTACCAGAGACGGCCAGCCCCTGCTTCTTGCTGCCCAAATGAAAAAAGACGGGCAGACCTTGAAATTGCGTGATGAGCAAGGTGTGCCCCTTTGGCAGGAGGAGGAGCATCACGGGCGAGGGTCCGGAGGCGGGGGTTGGGGAGGCAAGGGCTCTGGTGGAGGGGGTCCCGGCGGGCGGGGGAGCAATTTCTAAACTGGTAACCTAAGCTCCCGGAACTTATTAAGATCACTGCCATTTACCAATCTCAAATTAGCTGCAAACCTTCCGGGGGCCTGGTGCGTCCCCTAAACTTCCTGAGATCATTAATCTCCGCGCCCTCCCTGATCGGCTGGCAAGCGCGGCTGCCGAGAAATCGAGACGCCGGCCTTGTCTCTGTGGTTGACCCTCCCTAAGTTATTAGATAAAACTAGTGGCGGGTTCCACACTTGGAGCTTTCGCAGAAATTTAAAAATTCCGAAGTCATGGAAAAGACACTACTGACCAGGTCGGGCTATGAGAAGCTGGTGCGGGAGTTGGACCTCCTGAGCCGGGTGGAACGGCCGCAGCTTGTCCAGGAACTCCTGGAGGCTGCCCAGGAGGGGGGGGAGAGGAACCCCGATTTCCTCTCCGCCCTGGGCCAGCGGCAGCGCCTGGACCGCCGGATCCAGCAGTTGCAGCAGACTCTGGCCAACGCCGAGGTCATGGTGGGGAGCAACCTGCCCCCCAATCGGGTGAGATTCAATTCCTGGGTCAGGGTTTGCAACCTGAGCAGCGGCCGGGAACGGGAATTTAAATTGGTGTCCACCCTGGAGGCCAATGCCACCCTGGGGCATCTTTCCACTTCGTCGCCCCTGGGCCGGGCCCTGCTGGGGCGGCGCCCGGGAGAGCGGCTGGAGGTGCACACCCCCTCCGGCCTGAAATTTTACCAAATTCTGGAAATTCGCCTGGATAAAGGATGAATACCGGCCAGCACCCCACCCCCAGCCAGCGGCTCCGCAGCAGCCAGGTCCGTCTGGGCCTGGCCTTCTGGACCCAGTCGGCCTTTTTTGTGGTGGAGCTGGTGGCCGGGATTCTGAGCAACAGCCTGGCCCTGCTGGCGGACGCCGGTCATATGTTCAGCGACGTGGCGGCCCTGGGGCTCAGCCTCCTGGCCCTGAGCTGGGCAGAGCGGCGGCCCACGGCCCAAAAGACCTTCGGTTACCGCCGAATGGAGATTTTGGTGGCCCTGATCAACGGCCTGGTCCTGTGGGCCATGGCCGCCTATATCTTCTATGAAGCCCTGGGCCGGCTTTTTCACCCCCGGGAAATCAGCGGCACACCCCTGGTGGCCGTCGCCAGCCTGGGCCTATTGGTCAACCTTGTGGGGATGTACGTCCTCAGACCCGCCCGGGAGCGCGGCCTCAACCTGAGGTCCGCCTTTATCCATCTGCTTTCCGATTCCTTCGCCTCCTTTGCCGCGGTGCTGGCGGGTCTGGCCATCCTCTGGCGAGGCTGGCAGTGGTTCGACCCCCTGGCCGGGATAGTGGTGGGGGTGATGATCGTAGCCAGTAGTTGGCAGTTGGTCTGGGAGGCCACCGAGATTCTGATGGAGGCCACCCCCAGGCACATCGATCTGGCTCAAGTGCAAAAGGCCCTGGAGGGGCACCCGGAGGTGAAGCTGGTCCACGACCTGCATATCTGGACCATTGCCTCGGGGATTTTTGCCACCAGCGTCCATGTGACGGTGGACCATTCCCCGGACCGGGATTGCCTCACCTGGGAACTGGAAGAGATCCTGCGACACCGCTTCGGCCTGGAGCACAACACCATCCAGTTGGAAGGCCCCGATTTTCACGACCCCCAGGTGTGCCCTTTGACCCGCCTGGAAGAATTGATCGGCTGAGCCGCCGCCCCAGTCCAGTGGCGGCCCCTTAAAGAAATATCTGATCAGAGCTCAATTCGAGGAGGACTCATGGCAGCAAAAGCTAACCGCTGGGAACTGAAGCCGGAAAGTCTGCGAGCTGTTTGTAACCCGGACAGCCTGGGTTTCGATACCACGCTGGATCTCACTCCCTTAAAGGAAAGGGTGGTGGCTCAGGACCGGGCGGTGCATGCCCTGGAGTTCGGCCTGGGAGTCAAGGACCTGGAATACAACATCTTTGTGGCCGGGCCGCCCCGTGCCGGGAAAACCGAAACCATCATGGGATACCTGGAGGAACTGGCGGCCAAGGAACCTTCTCCCCCCGATTATATCTACATCCATAATTTCCGCGACCCGGAGAAGCCCCAGTGCCTCGATCTGCCTAAGGGCCAGGGCCGGGTCCTCAAGGCCGACATGGAGGAACTCATTTCCGCCCTCAGGGTGCAGGTTCCCGAAGTGTTCGAAAGCGAGGATTACTCCACCCGCCGGGAAGCCCTGATGCACACCATCACGCAGGAACGCAACGCCATTCTCCAGGAATTGGACGCCAAGGCGGGAGAGGAGGGCTTCATCCTCAACATCTCGCCCACCGGGCTGATGATCTTCCCGGGCAAAGATGGCAAGCCCCTGGCTGAAGAAGAGCTCAAGGCCCTGAGCGACGAAGAGCGGGAAAAGCTGCGGGTTAAGTCGACCGCGCTCCATACGGTGATGAACGACGCTATCCGCAAGATCCGCAAGATGGAGAAGGAATACCAGGAGAAGGAGAAGAAGCTGGACCAGGATGTGGCCCTCTATGTGGTGGGACACCTCATGGAGGAGCTTAGGGAGAAGTATAAGGATCTTCCCCAGGTGTTGGCCTATCTCAGCGATGTCCAGGAAGATGTCCTGAAGAATATCGAAGACCTGAAGCGGCGGCCGGGGACCCAGGGCCCCTTTCCCTTTCCCATGCCGGAGCCCAGCTTAACCCAGTACCAGGTGAACGTCTTCGTGGACCACAGCGAAACCACGGGCGCCCCGGTGGTCTTCGAAAACAATCCCACCTATCCCAACCTCTTCGGCGCCATGGAACGCCGGGCCCAATTCGGCGCCCTGGTGACTGACTTTACCCTGATCCGCAACGGCTCGCTGCACCGGGCCAATGGCGGCTATCTGGTCCTGAAGGCCATGGAACTGCTGCGCTGGTTCATGTCCTACGAGGCCTTGAAGCGCTGCCTGAAAAACGGGAAAATTGGCATTGAGGACCCGATGGAGATGTACGGCCTGATCACTACCCGCACCCTGCAGCCCCAGCCCATTCCTCTGAACATCAAGATCATCCTCATCGGCGACCCCTACGTCTACCAGATTCTCTATACCTACGATGAAGACTTCCAGAAGTTCTTCAAGATCAAGGCCGAGTTCGATTGGCGAATGCAGAAAACCGACGACCATCTTAAGAAGTTTTGCGCCCTGGTGGCCGGGTATTGTAAGGAAAAGGAACTGCTGCCCCTGGACAAGACCGGCATGGCCCGCCTCATCGAGTATGCCGGCGAGTTGGCGGGTCACCGGAGCAAGCTCACCCTGCAGCTCATGGAGGTCCTGGACACCTTGAGAGAGGCCAATTACTGGGCCCGGAACAATACCCATAAGAATGTCCTCGGCACCGACGTGGAAAAGGCCATTGCCGAGAAGACCTACCGGGCCGACCTGCCGGAAGAGAAGCTGCAGGAATTCATCGACGAAGGCATGCTCTTCATAGAGACCTCGGGCCAGGTGGTGGGCCAGATAAACGGCCTCTCGGTCTATGCCCTGGGGGACCACGCCTTTGGGCGGCCCAGCCGCATCACCGGCACTATCGCCCTGGGCCGGGGAGGGGTGGTGGCCATCGACCGGGAGTCCCAACTCTCCGGAAACATCCATAACAAGGGGGTGCTAATCCTGGCGGGCTTCCTGAAGAGCCGCTTCGCCCAGGATAAGCCCCTGACCCTGAGCGCCAGCCTCGCCTTCGAGCAGAGTTACGGCATGGTGGAGGGCGATTCCGCCTCCATGGCGGAGCTGGCCGCCCTGCTCTCAGCCCTGGCGGACGCACCCCTGGCCCAGAATATGGCCATGACCGGTTCGGTGAGCCAGCGGGGCGAGGCCCAGCCCATCGGCGGGGTCAACTGGAAGATTGAAGGGTTTTATAAGGTTTGCCAGGCCCGGGGTCTGGATGGGACACAGGGGGTCATCATCCCCAAGGCCAACGTCCAGGACCTGATGTTGAAAACAGAGGTGGTCGAGGCGGTGGCGGCGGGGAAGTTCCACGTCTGGGCCATAGGTCACGTGGACGAAGCCATGGAGCTGTTAACCGGCGTGGCCGCGGGCCAGCGTCAGCTCGACGGCTCTTTCGAGGCCGGCACCCTTAATGCCCGGGTGGACCAGAAATTGCGACAGATGATGGAACTGGCCCGGGAGCTGATGAAGCGGGAAGAAGAGACCGGCAAAAAATCCGAGACCGGGGCTCCGGCCCCGGCCTGCGGCAGATGATGGGCACCGTTCGGGCCTTGGCCCCAGCCAACGAATTGAGGTAGCGATGCAGATTGATGAACAATTTCTACAATCATTGCTTTATGAGGAAGAAAGCGTAGAGCTAGATGTAAAGCGAGATCAGTATCGCTTTGTTAGCGCAACTGATGAAGAGAAAAGTGAACTCTTAAAGGACATACTTAGTTTTGCGAATGCATGGCGAAGAAGCGATGCTTTTATAATGATTGGCGTTGAGGATATAAAGGGAGGGAAAGACATAGTTGTTGGAATCAGCGAAAACCTCGATGATGCTGCACTGCAACAATTTATCAACAGTAAAACCCAGCGTCCTATTACTTTTTCTTATAGGAATATTTCTCTTGAAGGTAAAACAATCGGATTGATTCATATACCAGTACAACGGAGACCATTTTTTCTCATTAAGAATTATGGAAAGATAGAAAAACAGATTGTCTATATAAGGAGGGGCACATCAACAGCAAAAGCTGACCCTGAAGAAATTGCGCGAATGGGAAGTTCTTCCTCTCAAGTAGCAGGTTTTCCCGAATTAGAGGTGTTCTTTGGCGATCCACACAATCGTACCCGGCTTAGTGAAATACCAGTTATTCACAGTTTAGTTTTAATTATCCCTGATAAAAAATCGATCCTAGATTATGTACCACCAGGAAAAGACCGCCTTGGCTTACAAATTTTTGTCAATATAAACCAAGATTATTATCGAGAATTAGCATCATATGCACAGATTTCCAGGATGGTTTCACCATTATTTCTTGCCATAAACAATCTAAGTGAGATCACGGCTCACGATCTCAGGCTTGAAATTAAAATCCCCGGTGAATCGGAGAGTGTCGTCGCAATGGACGGTTATGGATTTCCAGATGTCCCTAAAGGGCAAACCAATCTGTTGGTCAATCGATTTGTTGGGCCCCCTCCCCAATATGAGATTACAGTCCGCAAAATGGGATCAAAGTGGCTAGCCCAAGCGCGGATTAACAAGGTTCAGCCGAAGAGTACATTCTGGATAGAAGCCCCGCTCTATCTGGGGGCTTTGGTCTCTCGGGATGTCGAACTTGATATTGCTGTTTTCGGTGACAACCTACCAGAACCTCACCATGAAAAACTAATTGTCCGCATTGAGGCCGAAAAACGGCAAGTTGATCTCAAGGGTATTGTCTCGCTGGAGAGGGAAAGAACCCTGGCAAATATCTAAAGGATAACCGGAGGCTAAGATGCACCGTCGCGATTTTCTCAGGTATATGGCCGCTTTGGGCCTGGTAGCCGGGGTCGGCCGCCATCTGGGATTGCCAGAGGAAGTTTGGGCCGCGCCTCCCGGAGCCGGGCCGGCGATCTCTGCCGATGAGGCCCTAAAGGTCCTCCAGGACGGGAATGCCCGCTATCTGGAGGGAAAGCCCCTTCACCCCCACCAGGGCCGCGATATACGGGCATTGACCGCAGCGCAAGGCCAACACCCCCTGGCCGCGCTGCTCTCCTGCTCCGATTCCCGGGTGCCGGCGGAGCTGGTCTTCGATCAGGGGATCGGCGATCTCTTCGTGGTGCGGGTGGCCGGTAATGTGGCCGCCACCGATGAAATCGGCTCCCTGGAATACGCCGTGGAACATCTCAGCACCCCACTGGTGGTGGTCATGGGTCATAGCCAGTGCGGGGCGGTGAACGCGGTGCTGGAAAACGCCAACTTCCGGGGCAGCCTCCCAGCCCTCCTGGCTCCCATTAGGCCGGCAGTGGCCAGGGCCAGGGAGGAGAATCCCGGGGTCACCGGGGATGCCCTGTTGGCGGCCGCCATCAAGGACAACGTCTGGGAGGCCATGAAAGACATCCTGCAAAGGAGCAACCTGATCAAGGGCGCGGTGAAGGCCGGCAGCACCAAACTGGTGGGGGCCTACTATGAGCTGGATACCGGCAAGGTGGAGTGGCTGGGGCCGGACCCCGGCCTGGAGAAGCTGCTGGGCGGTGCGGGCAGGGGAGGCGCCAAAACTCGGGCCCGGGAGGAGAAAAAGCCGGACAAGCAGGAAGAATAAGGTAAGGGCGGACCGGACGAGGAGAAACCGTAATAGCGCTCAGCTTCAGCGGTTAGCTTTCAGCTCAAGAGGGCGACCCAGCGGGTCGCCCCTACAGGCTCATCACCGGGCAGTATTCAAAAAATCGGGGAAGGCCCGGATTGAATCCGAACCTTCCCCTCTCCGGTTCACCCCCAGATGGATTCCTCAGGCCGCCGTCCTATCCTCTGAGTTTTCAGAAGGGACGGCCAACCGGCAATTCCGCAACGCCTGGGTGCGTCCTTTAGGGAACCGGTCAACAGCACTTACATCCCTTACCGGTTTTATAGCCCTTACCCTCCTCGATCTCCACCGGCGGCCGTTCGCAGGCCGACTCGGAGCTGGAGCACCAATCGGGCAGGGGTTCTCCGGTGCCCTCCACCGGGCGCTCGAACTGGTTCACCACCTGCCAACCCTTGCTGGTCCAGGCGGACAGAGGCGGCGGCGGGGAGCCCCCGAACTTGAAGTTCTTGGGCCCGCGGGTGTCCAGCATCTGCACCTCCACCTCGTGGCCGTCCTTCTTAACCTTATAGCCCCACTCGTAGTTGTTGCTGGTGTTGGGCGTGGTATATTTGCCGAAATACTTGAGGGTATCGCCCGCGACTTTAACCCGGGAATAGGTAAAACAACAATCTCCCGTGCCGCTGCCCCCGGGGCCGGTTAATCCTCCGCACCCGCAGTTGGCGGCCTTCAGCTCCAGACCATCAACCTTGAAACCGCCGTGCACCTTTTCAAAGCAGCTCATATTGTTCTCCTTATTTATTATTTGAAGTTTTTTGGATTAAATTTGGCGTGGCGGACGCCCGCATCCCAGGTTAGCCATGGCGCCCGAGATGACTAACCAATTAATTTGACAACATTAATATCAGTTCCCTTTTAGAAAGTAATAATCCCCGGGATTAAAGCCAATAGGCAGAAATACCTATTCCCAACTAGGCAGAAATACCCAAACGGAAAGAGGGTGGGGTTTTGAGGGGGTAAGCAGGGAACGGGCGCGCCCCGGGCCATTTTGCTCCATCAGGGAGATGGCTCGATTTTCGCAAAATGGTTTGCCTAGCGGGGGGATTCGATATAGGCGTAGGCGGAATGGTTGTGAATAGCCTCGAAATTTTCCGATTCCACCGCGAACCAGAAAAAGTTGTCGTTCTGGCCGAGGCGGTGGGCAATCTCCCGGACCACGTCTTCCACAAACATGGGGTTGGAGTACGCCTTTTCGGTGACGAACTTCTCATCCTGCCGCTTCAGCAGGGCATAAACCTCGCAGGAAGCCGACTCTTCCACCAGGCGGATCAGGTCTTCGATCCAGAAGAATTTGTGGTAGCGCACCTGCACCCGCACCTCGCCGCGTTGGTTGTGGGCGCCCACCTTGCTGATCTCCTTGGAGCAGGGGCACAAGGTGGTGATGGGCACGGTGATCCCCACCACCGGGTCCAGGCGGCCGTCCTCGTAAAGCGCCCCGGTGAAGGTGCAGATATATTCCATCAAACCCCGGGCCCCGGTAACCGGAGCCTCCTTGTCGATGAAATAGGGGAAGGTCATCTCGATGTGGGCCGATTGGGCGTGCAGGCGCCGGCGGGTCTCTTCCAGGATGGGGCCGATCTTCTTGAGGCTGATGTCCCGGCGGAATTCGCTGAGGATCTAGATGAACCGGCTCATGTGGGTGCCCTTGTGGCGATGGGGCAGGTTGACGTACATGTTGATCCGGGCCACGGTGTGTTGGGTGCCCTTGAATTTATCCAGCACCATGATGGGGTATGAGATGTTTTTCACTCCCACCTTGTCGATATCGATGGTGTGGGGGCTTATGTGGTTGTGGACGTCGGTGAGGTCCGCGACGCTGATGATCGGGGTGGGCGATTTTTCGGTGGTCATGGCTTTTATCCGCAGGCTCGGTTAGGCGCTCACCAAAACCTCCCGGGTCAGGTGTACCGGAAGCGCTCGGCCACCGCCCGGGCGTGGAGCGGCAGCCCCTCGCTCTCCGCCAGGGTGATCACCGTGTCCTTAAGGCCGGCCAGGGCCTCCCGGGAGAGATGCTGAAAGGTGGGCTTTTTGATGAAATCGTCCACCGACAGACCGGAAAACATCCGGGCGCAGCCCCCGGTGGGCAGCACGTGGTTAGTCCCGGAGGCATAGTCCCCCACCGGCACCGGTGCGTACGGCCCCAGGAAGATGGAGCCGGCATGGCGGATGCGGGGCAGGAGGGCGAAGGGCTCCCGGGTGACGATCTCAAGATGTTCGGCGGCGTAAAGGTTGGCGAACGCCACCGCCTCCTCCAGGGTCTCGGCAACCAGCACCGCGGAGTATTTGGTAGGGGCCAGGGCCGCCTCGATGATTTCCCGCCGGGGCAGGTGGGGGAGTTCCGAGTTGATGATCTCCACTACCTTTTGGGCCAGCTCAGGTGCAGGGGTGACCAGAACCGCGGCGGCCTCGGGGTCGTGCTCCACCTGGGACAGGAAGTCGATGGCCAGGAACCGGGGCTCGGCGGTCTCATCCGCCAGGATCAGGACCTCGCTGGGACCGGCGGGGGAGTCGATGGCCACGGTGCCGAAGACCAGGAGCTTGGCGGCGGTGACGTACTTGTTGCCCGGTCCCACAATCTTGTCCACCCGGGGCACCAGCTCCGTGCCGTAGGCCAGGGAGCCGATGGCCCAGGGACCGCCGATCTTGAAGAGGCGGGAGGCGCCGGCCAGGTGGGCCGCCACCAGGGTGGCGGGGTTCACCACCATTCCCGGCCCCGGCGGGGTGGCGGCGATGATTTCCTGCACCCCGGCCACCTTGGCGGGGATGATGGTCATCAGGGCGCTGGAGGGATAGGAGGCCAACCCCCCGGGGATATAGCAGCCCACCCGCGCCAGGGGCCGGCTCAGGCGTCCGGCCAGGATGCCGGGCTGCACTTCCATGGCCCACATCTCCCGCTCTTGCTGGGCCCGGTGAAACTTTTCGATGTTGGCGTGAGCCGCCTTGAGGGCCGCCAGCACCTCCGGATCAACGGCCCGGTAAGCAGCCGCGATCTCCTCCGGGGAGGCCTCCAGGTCGCTCAGGGAGAGATCGGCCTTGAACTGCCGGTGCTGCCGCAGAGATTCGGCGTCCCCATCCCGGCGCAGCGCTGCCAGGATGGGAGCCACCTGGGCCAGCACCTCGCTCACGTCTCCCCGGGAGCGCCCGAGGATGGCCTGCCGCCGGGCCGGGGAAAGCCTCTCTAAGTATTCGATTTGCAAACCTGCCATGCGCAGGCGCCGCCTTTCAGGGCAATAAGATCAGGTCGTGGCAGAAAAAATTATATAGAATTGTTGCTGAAATCACAAATTAATACGCAGCCGCCCTAGTGTTATGTCCCACAATTATCTTAACAAAAGATTTAAGATACCCCCCCTTCCTGAGAGGGGAGGGGGTTGGGGGGAGGGTGGCAACATCTGGTAAATGAAAGATAAATTACCACCCCCACCTGTCGCCCCCTCAAGGGGGAGGGAAAAAGGCAAAGCATTGATTCACCGTTTCCGTGGGACGCAATTCTAGGGCGCAGGCTGGCAAGCCTGGAATTGGCGTTCGATGCGGCTCAGGGCTGAATCCGGTTGGAATGAATCGACCTTTAGGGAAGTATGTGATAAAAACAAGCACTAGATGAAATGCGCAAATGAAAACCTGCCTGCTTGCCTGAACCGCATTGGGGTCATTATCCTGCTGGTCGGCCTGGTTGGCGCCCTCCTGATTTATCTGACCGCTGGCAACTATAGCGGCGAGGTTTTGGGTTACGAACAAGGGAATGGATCGGTTTATCCGATGAATCCCGAAGATTACAAGGCGTATTCCCGGGATATGGAACTCGTCGGCGGCGGGGCCAATGTGCTTCTGGATGAGTTAAGGCGATGGTTTGGCGGATTGTGGCATGGTAAATCGCTCGCCTTCATGGTAGCTTGTGCCACTATCTTAATATCTTCCGGTCTTTTCTATGCAGCCAAAAACTGGACGCCCCCGTCCAAAACTGATAGCAGCGGCGACAGCAACCGGGACGGAACCGGGTGACGCAGCGGTCTCGTGGCCGGGCCGGGGACGTAGAAGCCTCGAAACAACCGGCAGAGGGTGAGAAATGAGTCCCAGAAGAAGGCAAAAACGGCGGTCCTCACGGGAAGAGCAGGTGCTGCGCGCCTTTCAGGAAGCGTCCCGGCCCCTGCTACCCGCGGAGTTGCTTCAGGCAATGAAGGCGGACGCAGCCCAGGCAGAGGCGGTCAACACCGCAGTGGAACTCCTGGTGGCCCAGGGCCGGCTGGTTTCCCTGAAGGGCGGCCGCTACGGCCTGCCGGAAAAGATGAACCTGATGGCGGGGGAGCTCTCGGTGCACCCCGACGGCTTCGGCTTCGTCACGCCGGAGAGCGGTGGCGGCCAAGACATCTACCTTACCGCGGTGAACCTGAAGGAGGCCTGGCACGGCGACCGGGTGGTAGTGCGGATTGAGGGCCACCGGGGCCGCCGCCGGGAGGGCAGGGTAATCCGCATCCTGGAGCGGCGCCTCCAACAGGTCCTGGGCCTCCTGTGCCTGGCGGACCAGGTCTATTACGTGGAACCCGAAGACGAGCACCTCATCTTCAACCTGGTCATCCCCCCGGAGCAGTTGGCAGGCGCCGAGCCCGGGCAGATGGTGCGGGCCGCGGTGACCCACTATCCCACCGCCCACCTCAACCCCCAGGGCGCCATCACCGAAGTTCTGGGAGCGGTGGAGGACGCCGAAGTCCAGACCCGGTTGGTTCTCCTCAAATATGGGCTGCCGGATGAATTTCCGCCGCAGGTCCTGGCCGAGGCCGAAAGCATCCCTGCCGATTTATCCCCCCAGGTTCTCAAGGACCGTGTGGACTTGCGGGGTCTGCCCCTGGTCACCATCGACGGCGAAAGCGCCCGGGACTTCGACGACGGCATCTGCGTCGAGAAGAAACCCGGGGGCTCTTTCACTTTGACCGTGGCCATCGCCGACGTCAGCCACTACGTGGCCCCGGGCTCGGCCCTGGACCGGGAGGCCTGGGAGCGGGGCAACAGTGTTTATTTTCCCCAGCGAGCCGTGCATATGCTGCCGGAGCGGCTGGCCACCGAGCTGTGCAGCCTTAAGCCCGACGTTGATCGCCCGGCGGTGGTCGTCATCATGGATTACGACCGCCGCGGCAAGCTGCAGCATTTCGAGTTCAGCCGGGCCCTGGTGCGCAACCACGCCCGCCTCACCTATCGCCTGGTGCAGCAACTGCTGACGGAAAAAGACCGCAACCTGCGGCGGCAATACCGGGAATTTCTCAAGATGCTGGGATGGATGGAGGAACTCTGCGCCCTGCTGCGGGAGCGGCGGGAGGAGCGGGGCAGCCTGCTGCTGAGCCTCCCGGAGGCGGAGGTGGTCCTGGATGAAAAGGGTTGGCCAGTGGACGTGCGCCGGGTGGACCAGCTCACCTCCCACCAGATTATCGAAGAATTCATGATCGCGGCCAACGAGACGGTGGCGCTCTTCCTGGGGGAGCCTTCCCTGTTCCGGGTGCACGAACGGCCCAGCGCCGACAAGATGATCGCCTTTGGTGCCTTTCTCAAAAGCCTGGGTTTCGTTCTGCCCAAGGGGGCCCAGAGAGACCCCCGGGTGTTGCGGGGCTTCCTGGAGGAGGTGCGCCGCACGCCCCTGGCCCCCATGGTGCAGCTCATGCTGCTCCGCTCTTTGAAGCAGGCCCGCTACGCCGGAGAGGCCCTGGGCCACTATGGCCTGGCTACCGAGTGGTACACCCATTTCACCTCACCCATCCGGCGCTATCCCGACCTGGTGGTGCACCGCCAGTTGCTGGCCAGGCTCGCCGGCCGCAAGGGTAAAACACCTTCCCCGGAGCTGGAGGACCTGGAGGCCGCCGCCCTCCACCTGAATAAAAGGGAGCGCCTGGGGGTAGAGGCGGAGCGAGAGATGCTGGCCCGCATGCAGGTGCGTTGCCTGGCCGGGCGGGTGGGGGAAACCTTCTCCGGGATGGTCGCCGGGGTTAACGCCTTCGGGTTTTTCGTCACCCTGGACGAGGTCTTTGCCGAAGGGTTGGTGCGCCTGGTGGACCTGCCCAACGACTACTACCGCTACGATGAAGTGCGGATGCGCCTGACGGGGCGTAAAACCGGGGCCAGCTTCGCCCTGGGGGATCGGGTGCGGGTTAAGGTGGCCCACGTGGACCTGCGGCGGCGCCACGTCAACCTGGTGCTGGCCGGGGAGGACGACGGAGAATCGGCAGGTGCTTGACACAAGTTGCCATCCAAGTTAAAGAATCTTTTGTAGGGGCGCACCCAGGTGTGCGCCCGCCGTGGGGCGGACACGCGGGTCCGCCCCTACACCAAAAGAGCCATTTGACGGGAATTTTCTCTGAAGGGAAGGAGAAGGCATAGGGTACCGGGGCAACTTCAGGGCGGTCCAGGGTTCACGGCCATCCGGGTGGGCCGGGCCTACAGCACCACCGTGCCCCCGGGTCCAGGTCTAACAGCCCCGCAGTTCCACCCTCGGATTGAGGGCCTGGAGTCTGGTCAGAAAGTCGTGGAAATTGTCGAATTGCGCCAGAAGCCGGATCTTGGGGCCATCGGTTCTTACCAGGAAAAATCCGAGGTGGGATGAGGGTTTGATGGACCTGATTTCCTCGGCCCGCAGCACCCGTCGCCGCAAGATACTGATAAACTCTAGGGCGCCATCCGGAGCCAGGGTTATCCGGTGCGGCAGGTTAAGGATAGAAAACAGCGCTATGCAGATAATGACCAGGAAATATGCCCCAAACAGGGGAGGGGGGGCCTTGGGCGCATGAGCCAGTAAAGGCACCACTATTATTGCGAAGCCGCCCCCGGCGAGCGCCAATAACACGAACCCCAGCAGCAGCTTCAGGCCAAGCGGCAGGTATAACTTATAAACCCCCGTTTCTGCCGTGCTTGCCATCTTCGTTTCCTCGGATTGCCAACCCTCACATTTCCGGGGCCCCGGACGGGACCAGGCAGACCATGATCAACAACTCCTCACCGGGGTTGCGGATTTGATGTTCCTCCTGGCCCGGGATAAAGACCACGTTGCCGGACGCCACCGGGCGCCACTGGCCCGAGCCGTAGATCTCAGCTTCCCCCCCATGAATGAACATCTCATGCTCCCACGGGTGGGCGTGCTTCGGGGTATGCCCTCCCGGGGCGATCTCAAAGACGCGCATACAAAAGTTGGGGGCGCCGTCCTGCTTGCCGATGACGACCCGGGCCGCGATTCCTTGGGCGGCGCCCTGGGAGAACTCGGTTACCGGGGCGGCGGTATAGGGCATGATCTTCATAATCTCCTCCTGGTCAGGCTCAAGGATGCTTTCCCCAGTCAGTCACGTTTCTCGGCTGGAGGGGACGAGGGCGAAACCGGCGGCGGCCCGCCCAGCAATTTAAAGGATTGCAAGAAGGCCTCGGTCTCAGGGCTGGTTTGCTGATTCTTGGGGGTCACCACCATGATTTGGTACATGCGGTTGCCGGCGATGAACAGCCGCCCCTTAAGCAGCCGCGCCTCCGGCCCCATTTCGCTGTTGGTTTCGATGACCAGTTCCCTGCCCGGATTGCCCATCAAAGTGATCTTCTCTTCCCGGATCAGCTTGCCTCCGACGTTGGCCACCGAGCCGTCGCGGCTGGCGTCCAGCATCTTCTCCAGTTTGTCCGGCTGGACCAGTCCCGGGGGATAATCCCAATAGCTCACAAAGTAACCGGTATCCCCCAGTTGGCCCGAGAAAATATGGAGTTCGATCTGGTCGCCCTGGGTCTCCAGCGGTTGCACCTTCTCCGCAAGCGTCACCGGCGTTATCACCGAAAAGCGGCCGGCCGCGGATATTAATTCCCGGGGCTGGGGAGCCTGGTTGCAGGCCGGCAGGCACAAGGCGAACAGCAGAGGGATTAAGATGATAATGCTCTTCCTCATCGGACGGCTCTCCCGCACTTCATTCTGGTTTTCGATGGGGTCTCCCCGGTTTCCAGCCTATTCGCAGGCCCGCATGCACTCTTCCCGAGAGATCACCCTGGCATAAAAGGAAGCCAGGGCTGCCATGAAGGCGCCGTGCACCTGGCGGGCCGGGATCAGCGTCTCGGCAAACTTGAGGTCCCGGGTGGCGCAGGCGTCCTGGATGACCACGCAGGAAAAACCGTGGTCCACTGCGGCCCGGGTGCTGGCATCGATGCACATGTGGCTCATGGCCCCGCAAATTACCAACACCCCCACCCCGGCTGCGGCCAAGCGCTCCTTCAAGCCCGTGTCCCGGAAGCTGTTGGGGAAGTGTTTGCTGATGACCGTCTCCCCCAGCCGCGGGGCGATACAGGCATGGATTTGCACCCCCGGGGTGTCGGGCAGGAAGAAGGCCGCGCCTTCCCGGGTCGAAACGTGCTGGATATGGTAGGTGGGCCATTGCCGGCGGCGAAAGGCCGCCAGCAAGGCCTGGGCCTGGGAGGCCGCCTCCTCCATCCCCGTAAGCTCCATCCGGCCGCCGGGAAAGTAATCGTTCTGGATATCGACCAACAGCAAGGCTTTTTTCATTCCGACCTCTCAGAATCCCGGGGGCGCCGGCGTCCGCGCCCCTGCTTCAGCGGCGTTTCCCGGGGCTTCCTTATTTTTTCCGATGCAGGGGCTAGCGCCCGCAGGTCGGAGACAGGAGGCTGTAGCCGCGGCTGCCTTTCCACCAGGCTGATCAGGTAGCTCTGCCACTCCTGCCAGGAGGCCTTGGGGCTGAGTTCCAGCTTTTCCAGGGGGATCTCGGCCCGGGCGCTGGCCAGGTGGCCACCGGCCTGGCCCAGCTGGCCGAAGGCCTTGACCGCCAGGCGGTTGGCGTTCTTGTGCAAGCCGTCATTGCGAAAGATCACCACCAGTTGCTTCTGATAGATGCCCGCCACGATGGTCCAGGCGATCTCTCCGGCCCTGAGGAAGAAGTCCGCCAGGATGACCAGGATGTCCGGGGCGGCGAGCACTCCCAGAAAGGCATAGATGCGGTTTTGCCGGAGGCAGAACCGGTTCAGGGCCAACTGCAGGAAGTGCAGCATGTCCAGGTTGAATTCCGAAGATTCGAGGCGCCGCACCACGGGTTGGCGGGTGAACCGGAAGAGGTAGTGAAAGGCCCGCATGTCAGCTTCCACCGCGGGGCGCTCAAAATTGGCGGTGTCGGTCTTGATGGCGTAATAAAGGGCGGTGGCCAGCTTCAGTGAAGGTGTGATGCGGGCCTCCCGTAAATACTCAGTCATGATGGTGGCGGTGGCCCCATACTCCGGACGGATGTCCACAAATTCCGCCTGGGTGCCGGGCAGGCGGGGGTGGTGGTCGATGATGGCGTCGAAGTGAAAGACGTCTAATTCCTCCCGGTGCCCGGGCTGGTTGTCCACCAGGGCCTTGCGCGGGAAATCCTCGGGAGCGATCTCCTTAAGGGGGGTCAGGGTAATTTCCAGAAGGTTCACCAGGCGCTGATTTTGGGGACGGGTGATGGGGCAGATGGTGGAGATGATGCAGGCCGAGAGGCGGTGCCACAGGAGGCGCTTCAAGGCCAGGGCGCTGGCGATGGAGTCCGGGTCCGGATTGATGAGGATCAGCAGGCGGTCGTCCCGGGAAAAGAGCTGATAGAGTCGCTGCACCGGTTTGCGCATGGGGGTGGCCGTTCCTGGCGGCCATTGTAACCCAGGTGCGCGGCCCCGGGCAAACAACTTTTACGGTTTTTCTTTGCCATCAGGGTTAGGGTGCCATATATATATCGGATAAGTCTGGGCCGGGGATGCTGAGGAGTCTCTCACCCGCGCCAGATGGGAGGCTTCATGGACAAGACCCCCAAGGTGGTGGAGCAGGTCCTCCGGGGAGAGGTGCGGGCCGCGGCCCGGCTGATGCGGGAACTGGACGACGGGGAGCCTGCGTCCCGGGAGGTTCTTAAAGAGCTGTACCGACATGGCGGCCGGGCCCATATCCTAGGGATCACCGGGTTTCCGGGAGTGGGCAAGAGCACCCTCACCGACCGTATAATTCAAAGTCTGCGCCGGGAAGGCAAGACCGTGGGGGTAGTGGCGGTGGACCCCACCAGCCCCTTTTCCGGCGGGGCTATTTTGGGGGATCGCATCCGTATGCAGCGCCACGCCCTGGACGAAGGGGTCTTCATCCGCTCCCTGGCCACCCGGGGCCATTTCGGCGGCCTCACCGCCTCGGCCCGGGCGGTGATTACGGTGCTGGACGCTATGGGCAAGGACTACGTCCTGGTGGAGACCGTGGGGGTGGGCCAGGATGAGGTGGAGATCGCCGCCACCGCCTATACCACCATCGTGGTCACCGTGCCGGGTCTGGGGGACGATATTCAGGCGATCAAGGCCGGCATCCTGGAGGTGGCCGATATCCTGGTGGTGAACAAGGCGGACCGGGAAGGGGCCTCCCGCGTTTACCAGGATCTGCTGCGGATGCTGGAGCTGCATGATCCGGCGCGGGCCTCGGCCTGGCGTCCCCCGGTGCTCCTCACCCAGGCCAAGGACGATCAGGGCATCGGGGAACTGATGGACGCGGTGCAGCGCCACCGGGAGTTTTTGGAGGGGGACCCGGAGGCCTTCCAGGCGGCCCGGATCACCAGGGGGCGCCAGGAGTTTCTGGAACTACTGAAGGAAGGGGTCTTCCGCCAGTTGCTGCGGCAGCTCACCGCTGACGGCCGCCTGGAAGGGCTCCTCCAGGAAATTTTGGCGCGGCGGGACGACCCTTACTCCGCCAGCGAAGCCTTGATCCAGGATATCCTGGGAACCGTTTGAGGGATGGCCCGGCGTGCCGGTGAAATGCCCGGATAGCATTTTATCTTTAAGGATTATATCGACAGACAATTCATGACAAAATTTCAGGTATCGGGGGAGCAACAATAAAAATGGTTCAGGTAAGGAAGCTTTTTACGCCGGTGGACTCTCTTGATGCAGAGCAAACTCAGGCCCTCCTAAAAGAACGACAAGAGGGTAGCTACACGATTTTAGATGTGCGCCAACCGGGAGAATACGAAGAAGAGCATATACCGGGAGCCAAACTGATTCCCTTACCGCTATTGAACGAATCCCTGGACCAGTTAGACTCCAACAAGCCAATTATTGTCCATTGCGCCAGCGGCGGACGCAGCCGGGTAGCGGCTCAACTATTATCCGGGCAGGGATTTAGGGAAGTCTATAATCTCACAGGTGGCATCAAGGCCTGGAAGGGTGCCAAGGCCACTGGTCCGACAGAAGTAAATCTCGATCTGGTGCGGGGGGATGAAGGCCCTGGCGAGATCATCGCTCTGGCCTATGGCATGGAAAGAAGCCTGCAAATCTTCTATGTCACCATGGGAGAAAAAGCCCAGGATCAGAAACTGGTCGCGCTTTTTAAAAAACTGGCCGAAGTGGAGGAACATCATAAGAACTTACTATTTGAACTTCAAAAAAATGTCTATTCCGGAACTGTGGATCTCTCATCTTTTGAAGGGGGGATAGATTCCAGAATTTTAGAAGGGGGCTTTGAGATGAAGGATTTCATGGAGAAAAATGAGCCCTACATGCGGACAGTGGTGGGTGTTCTTGATGTCGCGATGATGCTGGAGACGCAGGCCTTAGATCTGTATCTTCGTTTTGCGGACAAACTTTCCCGGCAAGATGCCAAGCAGATTCTGTTCAAGATTGCCCGGGAAGAAAAGGCCCACCTGGCCTCTTTAGGCCTGCTACTGGATGAAAAAACCAGGGGCTTAAGATAGGATGAGCATGCAAGGAAGAACGTAATTGTCCTGAATCAGACTTAATTTGACATTATCCCCCTGGGCTTGGTTTCTGTGTCCTCTTTCCGTTAACCTGCCGCCCGTCTCCACCAGCAAGCTAAGGTTACCGGAGAATTTGATTTTTAAAGTTTTTAGAAAGAGGGACGCGTTTCAGGCGCGTCCCTCCAGGATTCTCAGCAGACCTGCAAGCCTACATAGCCTTGGGTGGGGCCGGGGCTGTAGCCGGGGCTGGGGCCCCCGGGGCCACCGGGGCCGGCGCCTGCTCTTCCTCCGCCGGTTCGGCCTTCTCCTTCTTGGCCGCAGGCCGTTTCCTGGGGACCGGCCTGGAGTAGCTCACCGGGAAGGATTCGAGATAGCGGGAGGCCGCCCAGCCGATCCGGTCGGTTCTCAGGTCCCGCACCTGGGACCAGCCGCCGGCGTTCATGCCCAACATCTCCACTCGCGAATTAAGGCTCATGGTGGTGAGGATGGGGTTGCCGGTGCTGGGCCCGGCCCGGAGGGCGAGGCCGTCCACCGCCACGTAGAAATAAGGCGGCCCGGGGGTGCTGGCCATGGCAGCCGCGGGCACCCAGCCAGTGATCCCGGTTTTGACTACCCTGACTCGCCACCAGCCGCGGTAATCCTCGTCAATCCTATCCGCCCGGTCACCCCGGTGCAGCAATTCCACGGAGCGGCAGTTGTAATCGGCGCAATCCCGCAAATAGACGCTGGTCCAGGCCACATAATAGCCGGGGGGCACCGGGCTGGGGGTGATCAGGTCGCCATAAATCCAGCCCACTGAGCCGTTGCGGTCCAATTGCACCCGGGCCCAGTTTTGGTTGTTCCGGTCCAGGACCAGGATCCGGTCACCGCTGTAGACCGGGGACACGACGGGGCACTCGTCGCCGTAGCTGGGGCAGGAACGCAGGTAGGTGATGGTGGGCACCACGTAATAATAGGTGGGGCTGACCGGGTAGGCGGTGCCCGTGCCTGATGGCTGCCCACAGGCGCTCACCAGGGCGAGAATCAACCCTACCAGCAGCAGGCCGGCTCCGTGCCGTAGTTTCATGACTTTCCTCCCTTATTGCTCCTGTTGGAGAGCGATGATGCGCCAGTTTCCCTTCTCCTTGACAAATTGCACCTGATATTTCAGGGTGGCGCTGGTAAGTTCTCTGTTCTCGCGGTTCCGGACGTCGACGTACCAGATAACCGAGGCCGTGGCGTGGTCGGGATCGGTGGCCTGGACTTTGTCCACCGTGAACACCAGGTTGGTGAAATCGTAACCCTGCCAGTATGTTAGGGTATCCTGGCGTTTCAGGTCGTAGGTGGGAAAGGTCTGAGAATAGACGCTCATGAAGCGGTCGATATTCTTTTGCAATTGGGCGTTGCGCAAGGTTGCCAGCACGGCTTCCAGTTGATCCTGCAGGCTGGCAGCGGGGGCGCCGGGCGTTGCCAGAGTCGGAGGCGGCGGAGATTCCGCCAACGGCGGCGCCGGGGTGCTCCCGATCCGGCTGAAGATCACGATAAGCAGCAGGATGACGATGATCGCGGCCCCGGCCAGGGCGCCGATGACCCAGGGCGGCAGACTCTGGGGCGCCGGCGGGGGGGCGGGAGCAGGTGCCGGGCCGGGCGCCGGAGCCGGGCCGGGCGGAGAGGCCTCGGCGGCCGGCCCGGCAACCCCCCGGATGTCTTCTGCTTTCAGGGGCGCGTCGCATTCGTGGCAGAACTGCTGGCCCGGCGAAACCCGCACCCCGCATTGGGGGCAGAAGATGTCCCCTTCCTCCGGATGCATCAAGAAACTGCCGCAGTTATTGCAATAACGCTGGCCTTCTTCAAACTCCGCCTGGCAATGGGGACATGGGGGCATGGTTCCCTCCGGCGCCGGATGCGATACCGGGAAAGGGTTGGCACAGGGATATGTAAGCCCAAAACCCCGAAAATGTCAAATAATTTTCAGGTTAAGGGATCGGGGATTAGTCAGGGTGGCTGAGTCCCCAGGGGCGGCGGCAAGCAACCCCAACACCCCTCAGGCTGCCGCCGGACCATCTGGCGGTGGTGCCGGCCGGGCAGGGGAGCGTTAGCCGGGGGAGGGATGATAAGGCCAAACCAGGGAAGGAGGCCGCCAGCTTCAAGCCCCAAGGCGGCCCGAAGGCTTTTGCATTGAGACCAGCGCCTCTTTGCATTATAATTCAGTGGAGGCATAAGCGAATTTTGAAGGGAAATTAGCAGTGGCTGCGGCCCTGTCCAAAATGAAAAATTGGTTCAATCGCAAGAGCCGGTCTTCCCGGCTGCCCTCCCTGGAGCCGCCTCCGGAGCTACTGGCGCGCTTCCTGGAGTACAAGAAGCTGCTGGCGGCCAACAGCGCCATTCTCGCCATCGTGGCAGACCTTAAGGATAGGGTGAACGGGGGGTCCCCCATCGACGTGCAATACGTGCGCCAGGCCTGCGGGCGCCTGGACCGGAAGGCGGAGACCCTGGTGGCGACCCTGCTGGCCATGTCCGGCGGCCGCTACACCGGCCTGGAAGCGGCCCGGCGCCAGGTGGCGCAGCGGCTGGCAGACGATCTGGCCGTCGGCATCCTTCTCACCCCGGGGCCCCTGGCCCTGCCCCTGATGGAGGTGCGGGAAGGGATGTTCTTCGGGGACAAGGCGGAAAAGCTGGGGGAGCTTACTCGCCAGGGGTTCAAGGTCCCCGCGGGTTTCGGGGTGAGCGCCTATGCCCAGAAGCTTTTCTTTGAAGCCGCGGATCTGGAAACCTACATCCGCCGGGCTATCTCCCAATCCCACATTCGGGACCTGGAGAGCCTGCGGGAGGCCGGGGAGGATATCCGGGCCCGGATCAGGGCCCAGGAGCTGCCCGAAGAGCTGGCACAAGCCATATCCAGCCTACTGGCCGGGCTGCCCTCGGACCGGGTGGCGGTGCGCAGTTCCCCGCTTGAGGAAGACGGCCAATTCAGTTTCGCGGGCCAGTTCGATACCATCCTCAATGTCACCGCGGCTCAGGTGCTGGAGCGTTATAAGGAGGTCATCGCCTCCCAGTTCACCTCCCGGTCCCTATACCACTGCCATACCAGCGGCTTTTCCTGCCAGGAACTGGCCATGGGGGTGGTGGTCATGGAAATGGTGGCGGCCGCGGCAGCCGGCGTTCTCTATACCGACGACCCCCGGGCCGGCGGCGCAGCAGTCATCCACGCGGTCTGCGGCCTGGGGTCCCTGGCGGTGGAGGGAGTAGTGGCGCCGGACATCTACACGGTGGCGGAAGACCGGCTGGTGGCTATCCATGTGGGGGAAAAGACCCGGATGCACGTGCCTGCCCCCCAGGGGGGCCTCCTGGACCTGGAGGTCCCGGCGGAGCGCCTGGGGCCATGCCTGGCAGAGGATCAGGTCCTGGCCTTGACTGCCCTGGGCCGCGAGGTGCGCCAACATTTTCACCTGCCCCAGGATATCGAGTGGGCCCTGGGGGCGGACGAAAATTTCTACTTGCTCCAGGCCCGGCCATTGAGGGAGGTTTGTCACCTGCGCACCGGCGCCGAGGTGGTGCCCCAGAGCCGGGCCTTCCAGGTGCTGGAGCGGTCCTTGAGGCTTATCACGCCTCTGAACCTCCTGGATCCCCGGAGCGAAGATTTCCGTCCCGAAGCCTGCCGCACCTACCACGACATCACCCGCTTTGCCCACGCCAAGGCCGTGGAGGAGATGTTCCAGATGGCCGCCGACCAACTGGCGGGGGATGGCGGCCGCCAGCTGGTGAGCCACCTGCCTCTGGACCTGCGCCTCATCGACCTGGGGGGCGGCCTGAGCCCCGCCGCCGGTCTGTTGCAGGTGCGGCCCGAACACCTGCGCTCCCGGCCCCTGCTGGCTTACTGGAAAGGGGTCAGCGAGGCGGGCCGGCAAGGCCCCGAACCCGCGGACCTGGCCGGCTTCCTCTCCGGGAGGACGGGCGCCGCCACCGGCACCGACGTCCAGGAAAACCCCGGTGAAAAGAATTTTGCCATTATCACCGATGATTACCTGATCCTGTCTAACCGCCTGGGATTCGACTTCGCCGCCCTCGAATCCTTCCTGGGGACCGCGGCGAACAGCTTTATCAGCCTCACCTTTTACGGAGGCGGGGCGGACCTGACCCGGCGCCAGCGGGTAGTGTGCTTCCTGGCCCGGGTCCTTAAACACCTGCATTTCCGGGTGGAACTTAAGGAAGATGCCATCACCGCCCGGGCCGACGCCATGGAGCCGGCGGCATTGGAGGGCAAGCTGGAGATTCTGGGCCGCCTGCTGATGGTCAGCAAAGTGGTGGACCTTTCGATGCTGGACGATGAGGCGGCGGACCGCTGCTGCCAGGAGTTCATCACCGGGGGCCACACTGCGGCGGGCTGAAAAGCCCCTAAGCACTTCCTGAAAAAGAGCGCCAGCAAAAACGGCCGCCAACTTTGGCAGTCGAGAGGCGGTCGGCCAACTGAGGAGGCTCACCGGAGATGGGACGTATTCTGGCCGTCGATGACGAACTGGACATGCTGACCTTGTTGAAGATGATCGTCGAGGGCTATTCCGGCCATCAGGTGGTGGCCACCGACAACCCCCTCGAGGCCGCCGGCCTCCTGGAAAAGGAGACCTTCGACCTGGTGCTCACGGACCTGAAGATGCCCGGCATGGATGGTCTGGAACTCCTGGCCCGGGCCAGACGGCGGGATGAAGACGCCCTGGTGGTGGTCATCACCGCCTACGGTTCTTTGGAGTTGGCCGAGGAGGCCATGGCCAAAGGCGCCTTCGACTATATCACCAAGCCCTTCCGCAAGGAGCAGATCCTGCTGGCCGTCGACAAGGCCATGCGCTGGCGGGAGATGCAGCGTCAGAACCGGGAGCTGAAGCGGCATCTGGAAGGGGCCAAACAGGGCACCGGTGGACTCTCGGCTTGATTAGGCAGCAAAGGAGGAAAGATATGGTATGGTTCATAGTCGTGGTGGTTGCTGTGGGTGCGCTCATCTATTTTAGCGGCGGCTGCTGAGGCCAGTGATAACCGCGGCTTAGTTTAAGCCGCCCGGAAAAGCGAAGGCGGACCAACAGGTCCGCCCTCCCGTGTCATAAACCGAAAAGCAGGGCTTGCCTTACCCCTTGGTCTGGGCCTCCGCCGCCGCGGAGGCCGGCACCACCAGCACCGGCACCTTAAGGTCCCGGTGGGCCACCTCCCGGATCACCCGTTCAGTGACTGAGCCGATGAGGTGCCGGCTGACGAAGCTGTGGCCGTGGCTGCCCAGGACCAGGAACTTTACCGGGCCAGCCCCCTCCAGGAAGGAGAGGATAGCCTCGGAGACGTCCTCCCCGCCCTCCAGCAGGTGGGGAAGCACCTCCACCCCGGCCTTTTGCCCCCGCTGGCCGGCCTCCTCCAGAATTTTCTGTCCGTAGGCTTGCTGCTCCTCTTCCAGATGGCGGTCGATGAAGGCGAAATAGCCGGCCTTGCGGCGCTGCATGACCGTCAGGGCGTGCACCGGCCGGTTCAGGAGGTGCGCCAGATAGAGGGCCGTTTCCATGGCCTCCCAACCTGGAGCGGAGCCGTCCACCGCCACGACAATGGGCTTGCCGCTTGCTACGGCCATCAATGCCCTCCTTTCTTGAAGATCATGCCCACCAGCAGACCGGCGGCTAAGGCGATGAACACCGCCATGAGGCCGAAGAGGGTCGGGTGGTTCTGGGAGACCGAGGTCAGCCAGTTCTCTATTCCCACCTTTTTGATCTCGATGACGTCCCTGCCGTAACCCACCTGTTGCCCGTTCAGAAAGGCGAAGGATTCCACCACGTAACGGCCCTCGGTGGCTGCGGAGGGAAAGCGGAAATAGTGTTTGAAGAGCCGGCCGTCGGTAACTTCCAGGCCTTGGGGACCGGCGACGATGCTATAAAGGTTGGCCTTTTCCTTGATCTTTACCAGCCCTCTGAAGATCAGGTCCGCATCAGCAGGCGCGGCCTCGCCCCGGATGAGGTGCAGCTTCATATCTTTCCGCACCGCCACGTACCCCAGCCCCAGTTCCTGGGCGGTTTCCGGGGAGACGATCTGGTCCACCGGCTTGGTGCTGTGGATCTTGTAAATGAAGGGGGCGTGGCTGACTTCATACTGCTTCACCGTCATCCAGAAAGGCCCTACCCGGCCTTTGACCGAGAGTTTGACCTTTTCGCTCTTTTCGGTGGTGAGCCGAATGATGAGGTCGCAGTCTTTGACGGGGCTGACTCCGAAAAAGTAGATATCATCCCCGCTGTAGGAGAGGCCGATTTTGATGAAATTTTTAGAGGCCGCGGTGACCACCGCCTGCTGGTCCCCGGGGGTGGCGGCCAGGGCCGCCCCCGCGTTGCCGCCGGCCAGAAAGAGAACCATTAAGAAGAGCAGGAGCCGTTTCATCTTAGTGCCCCCCTCCCCCCGAGGCCAGGCTCACCAGGTCGCTGGGAGTGAGGACCAGGTCCAGGAACATTTTTACGGCCAGGACCAGGACGATGATGGCCAGCAAGATGCGGATCTGCTCCCCTTTGAGGCGTTTGCCGGCGATGGCCCCGAACTGGGCGCCGATGGTGGAGCCGCCCAGGAGGATCAGGGCCAGCAGCAGATCCACGGTCCTGTTGAACATGGCCTGCTGCAAGGTGACGTTGGCGGAGGTGATGACGATCTGGAACAGGTCGGTGCCGATGGCGGCGATGGTGGGCATGCCGATGATATAGATCATGGCCGGCACCATGATGAAACCGCCCCCCACCCCCAGCAAGGCCGCCATGATCCCCACGGTGGCGCCGATGCTGAAGGGGAAGATGGCGGAGGTTTGCAAACCGGAACGTTCGAAGTGTATCTTCAGGGGCAGTTTATCCAGGAAGCCGCCCGGCTTGGCGACCGCCATCCCCTCGGCGCCCGCCGCCGCGGCGCCGCGGCTGCGCCTGATGGTGCGCCAGGACTCGATGAACATGGCGCCGCCCACCAGCCCCAGCATGAGCACATACACCACCTTCATGACGAATTCGAAGTTGCCGATGGCCCGCAGCACCTTGACCACCTGCACCCCCACGGTGCCGCCGGCGATGCCGCCGACCATGATGATCAGGCCCATCTTGAAGTCCACGTTGCCCAGTCGCCAGTGGGCGAAGGCTCCGGAACTGGCGCCGGCCACAATCTGGTTGGAGTCGGAGGCCGCGGCCACCGCCGGGGGGATGCCGATCATCATCATCAGCGGGGTCAGCAGGAAACCGCCCCCCACCCCGAAGAGCCCGGAGAGAAAACCCACCAGGCCGCCGATCCCCAGGATCAGGAAAAAATTGATGCTGATACCTGCTATGGGAAGATAGATATCCATGCCGCCCGCTCCCTCCCGGTGAAAGATGGAAGCAGTATGTTAAATTTATCACAAGCTGTCAAGAATATCTTTTCGACCAGGAGCTAAAACAAATTGGGGGAGGAGGAAAGGGCAGAGGCCCTTAATCCCTAATAGGGAAAAATAGGGTGCGGGCACTGTCCCCAAAAACCTATAAGAGCGACAGTGGCACAGACTTCCAGCCTGTGATCGGGCCGGAACCGCGGTTCCCGGCTTTTCTTTTGATTAAGGATGGGAGGAGGGGGTTTTGGGGGAGGCGGCAAGGGCCGGCGGCCTCGATCGTGCTTGGCGGCGGGTAGCACTTAGCCCTGAGTGAACTAAATAATGGGGGCGACCCAGCGGGTCGCCCCTACGGGGAGCAGATGATTCGCACAAGCGAGATGCCCCAGGTTAGCAATGATTTGCTAGATTGTGTCTAAGCGCCCGCAACCCTGTTAGCCATTTTTTCCTTTTTCACTTTTACCCTTTTCCCCCGGCATTTCATTTCGGCAGCAGCACCAAAGCGACCAGGGTTTCCGGGTTATCGGCCAGGACGATTTCCAGCCCTTCCTTCGCCTCATCCAGGCCGGCAAGGTCCGCTTCATTCTCCCTGGGGAAGACCACCACCTTGACCCCGGCCTGGCTTGCCGCCAGGATCTTTTCCCGGATGCCGGTCACCGGCAGGATGCGTCCGGAGAGGGTCAATTCGCCGCTCAAGGCCACGTCGCGGCGGGCCGCCCGGCCGCTTAAGAGCGACAGCAGGGCGAAGGCGATGGCCAGCCCGGCCGAGGGGCCTCCCTTGGGGTTGGCGCCGGAGGGCAGGTGGATGTGGATATGGATATCAATGTCGCTGAAAAAATCGGGGTTCAGGCCGAACTGCCCGGCGTGGCTGCGAAGGTAGCTGAGGGCGGTTTGGGCCGAATCCTTAAGGACGCTTCCCAGGGAGCCGGTTAAAATCAGTTGCTTATTGCCGCTCATACGGGAGGCTTCCACGAAGGTGAGCTCCCCGCCCAATTCGGTCCATACCAGCCCGGTGGCCATCCCGACCTGGTTGCCCGCCTCGGCCACTTCCTGGACGAATTTCCGGGGCCCCAGAAATTCTTCCACCTTAGTCTGGTCCACCGTGAGGGCGCAGGATTTGCCCTTGTCCGCCAGGCAGATGCGGGATAGCTTGCGGCAGATCGCGGTGATCTCCCGCTCCAGGTTCCTGAGGCCCGCCTCCCGGGTATAATCCCGGATGATACTTAAGATGCCGTCGTCGCTGAACTCCAGGCCCAGTTGGTGCAGGGCGTGTTCCCGCAACTGCCCAGGGATCAGGTATTTCCGGGCGATGTTCAGCTTTTCGTCCTCGGTGTAGCCGGGGAAATGGATGACTTCCAGGGAGTCCAGCAGGGGCGCCGGCAGCTTCTCAACCACATTGGCGGTGGTGATGAACATGGCCCCGGAGAGGTCGAAGGGTACCTCCAGGTAATGGTCCAGGAAGTGGGCGTTTTGCTCTGAGTCCAGGATTTCCATGAGGACTCGGGCCGGGTCGCCCTGGAAATCCGGGCCGATCTTATCGATTTCATCCAGCATGAAGACGGGGTTGCCGACCTCCAGGCGCTTCAATTCATCGATGATGCGCCCGGACCGGGCCCCGGCGTGGGTCCGCCGCTGGCCCCGGAGCTCCGCTTCGTCCCGCAGCCCCGCCAGGGACAGGCGCACGAACTTGCGATCCAGGGCCTCGGCGATGGCGAGGCCGGCGGAGGTCCTGCCGCTGCCCGGGGGGCCGGCGAAGCAGAGGGTGGGCCCCCGTCTCATCTGCAGATGCCGTTTTTTATCGACGATTTCCCGCACTGTGGCCCGCAGCTCTTCCAGCTTGATGGGCTTGGAGAGATAATGGGCCGCCCCCCTCTTCAGGGCGTCCACCGCGGTGCCCACCGTGGGGTAGCCGGTGACCATGATGATCTCGGTTTGCGGCGACACCTGCTTCACCGATTCCAGGAGCTGGAGGCCGTCCATCTTCTCCATCTTCAGGTCGGTGAGGATGATGTCGAACTCCTGGGCCTTCACCTTTTCCAGGGCTTCCAGGCCGTTGGCCGCGGTGGCCACCTGGTGCCCTTCCTTCCGCAGGATGTACCCGAGATTGGTGCGGGCGATCTCCTCGTCGTCCACCACCAGCACCTGGGAGGCCTGGAGGCTGCAGAGGGTGCGCATCGCCAGGTATTCCAGGAGGCGCTCCTTGACCTGCTTCAGGTCATAGAGTTGGGACTCCAGGACGCGTTCGGCCCGTTTCAGGTCCAGATTGTCTTCGGTGACCCGGTGCCAGGGCAGGGAGATCAGAAAATCGAGGTAATTGAGGCCGATGCTATATTCTGCCACTGAGGGCTCGGTCTTCTCCAGTCGTTCCAGCTCCTTGAGCGCCGCTCTCGACGCAGCCTCCGGCAACTGGGCCTTCTCCACCGCGGCCCTCAGCTCCAGCAATTCCCGGGCTGGCTTGGGGGGGCGCACCTCTTCACTCTTCCGAAAAAAGGGCATGTCTGGGGGCCTTCCAGAGAGTATTGATCTTAGGGGACCAGTATAAAGGAAAACCGGGCCTGGGGCAAATCTCCTACGAAGAGGGCAAAAGTAAAAAGTAAAAAGTAAAAAAATCCTTTGCCTTTTTACTTTGGTTTCACCTTTTGCCTTTTTACTTTTTACTTTGTCTTAATTAGCGGCCTCCTCCGGACGCAGGAACGAGAGGCTGTAGTCTTCCTTCTGGAAGGCCTGGAGGCAGCGTTCCAGGACGGTATCGGAGGACAGGGCCAGATCGAGCTGGCGGCAGAAGGCTATGAGCAGGCCGGCCAGCTCCAGGGTTTCTTCGGTTTCCAGGAGGGAATACTTCACCAGGCGGCCCTGCACCAGGTCGCCCTTGGCCTGGGCCTTAAAGCCCAGGTCGTCCAGGATCCTTTTCAGGAGCCGGGCCCGGCGCTCCCGGCGGTCCACCGCGGCGGCCCCTCCCTTGAACTGGAAGCTGATGTAGTTGTCGTTGCGCTCTTCGGAGATATAGGCGTCCACCATGCCGAAGTGGTAGCCCAGGCGGGAGTTGAAGTTGAGGTAGGAGTCGGTGATGATAGCGAAGCTCTTGCCCCCCAGGCCCCGCTCCCCTTTGTTCATATCGTACATAGTATTGGCGAACACCGAAATGAAGCCCTTCATGTCCTGGGCGACCTGTCCGGACCAGCTCACATTGGGGTGGTGGAAGCCCCTGAGCAGGGCCCGGAAGGGCCGGGAAACGATGTCGTCTTCGCGCACCTGCGCCTGGCCGCTGACCTTCAGGCCGCCGCCCAGGTCCAGGATGAACAGGTTGAGGGGCAGGTCGCTGACCAGGCGGCTGACGCGGCTTGAATCCAAGACCCGCTCCACGTCCGGGTTGAACATGGCGTCCATGGCCTTTTCATGGCAGAAGCGGGTGAGGTCGTGCAGGGTCCGGCAATTGCCCGCCAGGAAATCCGGGCTCTCCGGCTCGAGGAGGTTGAGGGGGTTGGTCATCTTCAGGATGCGCCCCAGTTTCTGGAAGACCGGGGAGGTGCGAAGGTCTTCGGGGGTTTCCGGCTGCCGCCCCAGCAATTCGGTGACGATGCCGGGATAGACCCGGGCCGCATCCGCGTCCACGGTGACGATCTGGCCGGGGCGCAGCACCCGGGTGGCGCTGCCCACGTCCACCAGGGTGGGAATGCGGAATTCTCTGGCCACGATAGTCATATGGTCCGTGGGGCTGCCCACTTCGGTGATGATGGCGGCGATGCGGTCCATGGCCAGGACCAGGCGGGCCGAAGGCTGGCGGGCCACCACGACCGCGCCCGGGGGGATGTCGGCCACCTCTCCGTCGTGCAGGAAGAGGTGGACCCGGCCGGCCGCGGCGCCGCCCACCGCCCGGACCCCGAAGCTGAGGAGCGGCGGGATCGCCGGTTCCGCCGGACGCTCCCGGAGGGCGGCGGCGAAGCGAGGGGTGCTCACCCTGAGGGGCCGGGACTGGAGGATCACCAGGTTGCCGGCCTCGCCCAAGGCCCATTCAATGTCCTGGGGGCCGCCGAAATGGTTCTCCAGGATGAGGGCGCTCTCTGCCAGGGTCCGGGCCTGAAGATCGGTCAAGGAAGGGGAGCTGCCCTGTTTCGGAGGCAGGGCCTCGGCCGCCACCCCGCCTTCAGGCAGGCAAACCAGGGCCGCGGGCTTCTCCGTGACCCGCCGCTCTTTGATGGGGTGGCCCTCCTTGCGGGACACCACGTAAAGATCCGGAGAGATGGCCCCGTCCACCGCGTACGGGCCCAGGCCCCAGACCGAGGTGATCAAGACGCGGTCCGCCTCCGGGGCCTGGGGGTCTTGAGAGAACATCACCCCGCTGGCCCGGGCCGGCACCATGGCCAGGACGCCCACCGCCATGGGAAGTTCTGAGGCGGAGAAGTGTTGGTATTTCCAATAAAAGATGGCCCGGGAGGTGAACTTGCTGGCGATGATCCGTTTGTAGTGTTCTGGCAGCCCGGCGGCTGCCACGTTGAGCAGGGTGGCGAACTGGCCGGCAAAGGAGAATTCGCTGTCCTCCCCCACGGCGCTGGAGCGCACCGCCAGCCAGGGGGACGGCAGGCCTTGGACCGCTTGCGCCAGGGCCTCCTCCAGGTCCGGGGGCAGCGGCGCCCGGAGTATCAGCTCCTGGATCTCCAGGCTGATCGCCTCCAGGCTTTCCAGGTCGTGGATGGAAGCCCGGGACAGCATGGCTTCCAATTCGCCGGAGAGCTGGGCCTCCTCCAGGAAGCGCTTGTAGGCCATGGCGGTGATGGCGAATCCCTGGGGCACCGGCAGGCCGATGCGGTTGCCGATCTCCCCGAGGTTGGCCATCTTGCTGCCCACCGCGGGCGCCAGTTCCCGGTTCAGGGCCGATAAGGGCAAGATATAAGGGGTTTCCGGGATGCTGGGGAGCGCCGCCAGCTCAGCGCGGATTTCCTCCGCCAGCCGCTCATAAGCAGAGGCCAATTCCGGATGGCGGCCTCCCTCGATCATTAGATCGAGCTCGGTCACCACCTCCCGGACGTTGTCCAGGAGGCGCTGCGTCTGGGTCTCCAGGTAGCCGGTGTCGAAGAGGAATTCCCCGGAGAGCTTTTCCTCCATATCGGCCATGATTTCCAGGGCCTGGTTGTTTCCCGTCAACAGGCGGCGGAAATGGCCGAACTGCTCCCGCAGGCGGGACATTCCGTCCACTTCCTCTTTTAGAAAGCGCCGCAGGAACTTGAACACCACGCACCCTCAGTTGCTACACTTTTTCAGGCTTACTGCTCGGTGCCCGCCGACCGCTGGTTCTTCAACGCCTGCAGTTCCTCTTGCATCCGCCTCCACTCCAGGGCCCGCCGGATGGTGATGAGGATGGTCTCCTTGCGGAAGGGTTTGGTGATGAAATCGTAGGCCCCTTTCTGGACGGCCTCCTCCGCGGTCTCTATGGTGCCGTAGGCGGTGATGATGATGATGGGGAGGGTCTGGTCAATTTTCCTGATGATCTCGATGAGGTCCATACCGTCCACCAGGGGCATTTTCAGGTCGGAGATTACCACGTGGTAGCGGTCCCCTTGGAGAATTTTGCTCACCTCCAGGGGGTTGTTGGTGGTGGTCACCTCGTACCCGGTCTTATCCATCAGGATGGTCTTCAATAACCTGAGCATATTGGGTTCGTCGTCCACCACTAATATCCGTTCCGGCATATATCCTCCTGGGGGTTGTGGCCTTAACTGAGATTATTGGGCGCTGCCGCTGCTCCCTTCCCGTTGCTGCTGCCGCGGTCCCCCCCGGCTTCCTGCTCCGCGGCGATGGGCAGGTAAACGGTGAAGGTGGTCCCGTGTTTTTCAGGATATTCATCTGCCGGGAAGGAGGTAAAGATGATGTTGCCTCCGAATTTGGTGATGATGCCGTGGCTCAGGGACAGGCCCAGGCCGGTGCCTTCGCCGGTCCCTTTGGTGGTGAAGAAGGGGTCAAAGATCTTGGGCTGGGCCTCCCGGGGGATGCCGTTGCCGGTGTCGCTGAATTCAATAGCCACCCTCTGGCCGTCCGGGGCCGGCTTGGTCTCCACCTTCAGCACCCCCCCGCCCTTCATGGCGTCCCGGGCGTTGTTGATCAGGTTGATGAAAACCTGTTGCAGCTCCTGGGGGTCGCCCTTGGCCAGGGGCAGTTCAGGGGTGAAGTTGGATTCCAGGCGAATCTTTTTGGTCAACAGGGTGTTTTTCACCACCGCCAGGGTCTTTTCCAGGATCTGGTTGAGGTCCGCCACGTTCTCGGTGCGCTCCGGGGCCCGGGCGAAGGTGAGGAGATTCTCCACGATCTTCTTGCAGCGCAGGCCCTCCTCCTCGATGACCTGCAGGGTTTCGTGGATGTCGGGCAGCTCCCCGGTCTGCTCCAGCAGGTGCTCGGTAAACCCGAGGATCACGGTCATGGGATTGTTGATTTCATGGGCCACCCCGGCGGCCAGGGTGCCAATGGAGGCCAGCTTCTCCATGTTGATCAAGCGGTCTTCCATCGATTTGCGGTTGGTGATGTTTCGGGAAATGATCTCGAAGGCGAAGATCTGCCCCGCCTCGTCCCTGATCCCCACGACGTTGGTGGAGAACCAGAACTCCCGTGGGCCGATGGCCACCTGGTGGCGGAGGCTGGTGCTCAGGCCGGTCGGTTTCGTTTTCCGCAGCCATTCCATATGGAAGTCTGCCGCTTTTTGGGAAAAAACCTCGTAGAGGCTGTGGCCCAGGAAGTCTTCGGCGCGGCCCGCCGCCGCATCCGGGGCCGGTCCTCCGGGGGCGTCGGCCAGGGCGGTGGCGAAGAGGTTGGCGGCGTAACGGTTGATGGAGAGGATCCGGCCCTGTTCATCCACGGTGTAAATGAGGTCGGCGGCATTCTCCACCAGGCCCTGGTAGCGGGCCTCGGACTTCTGCAATTTCTCTTTCTGGCGGCTGACCTCCTGCTCCAGGTTATCGGAAAATTGCCGCTCATAGCGGAAGTTCAGCAGGGCGATGGTGCTGGAGATGACCAACAGGCCGATAAGCACCTGCATGAGGAACTGGCGCAGATAGAGAGAATGGACCGCGCCCTCCACTTCGCTGGCCGGGGCCACCACCGCCACCGACCAGATGGGCGCCGGGTTGGCGGTGGGCCCCGAGGCCGGGTCTGCCAGTCTCACCGGCGCATAGGCGATGAGCTTCCGGATCTCGCCGGTGAGACCGCGATGCCAGCCGGAGATGTAAGTCCCCCAGCCCTCCTTCCCTTGCAGCATCTTGTCCTTCTGGATCCGGTTGATGGCGTCAAAGGAGATGGCCGGCGCCCGTTGCTTGCGGACGGTGAAGGCGTTCTTGCCGACGAAGTCGCGTTCCGGATGGCTTAAAAAAGTCCCCTGGCTGTCCATGACCCAGGCATAGCCGGTCTTGCCGCTCCTGATCTGCCGGGTAAACTTGTCGGCCAGGCGCTGGGCATCGAGATAAAAGACCAGGACCCCGGCGAAGACCCCGGAGGGCTGGGGATGGTTGTCGTCCACCGAAACCTCATAGGTGGGCACGGCCATTACCGAGATGAGGCGCCCCACATAATCGGGGACCTGGGTGGACACCGGGCTTACGTAGACCCGGTCCCGGTTTTCCGGGTTGGCGGCCCATTCCAGGTAAGGGGCGTCCTTAAAAGAGCCGCTGGCGATCCGATCTAGACCCCGGCCTGCCACCAGGTAGGCCCGGCGGTCCTTGGCGTCGATGCGGATAATCTCCACCACCCCTTCCTCCCGGACGCTGTCCAGGGTGGCCCGCATGCGGTTGGCCCAGGTGAGGGGTTCCAGATACTGAATGGCAGGGGAGTAGTTAAGGGTGTTCAGCTCCCGTTTCAGGAAGTTGATGTCCTGTTCCAGGAGGCTGGCGGTGTGCCGGGCCAGCACCAGTTGCTGCTGGTTGAAGTCCTCCTTGACGATATCCAGCATCTGTCTGGCGCTCATGATCCCCAGATAGATGCTGATCCCCAGGAGGGCGACGTTCAGCGCCAGCAGCAGGGCCAGGGCGTGCCGGGTGATGAGGAAGGGGAAGCGCCGCATGTGGCCGTCATCCTCAGGTGTCAGGCGGCAGCCGGACCAGGTGGGCCAGCGCCGGGACAAATTGCCATTTATGCTTAAATTTTAGCTTAATCCGGGATATCCGGCAAGCAAACCTGGTCGAGATTCCCGGTAGTCAGGAGGCGGGGTGGGCGCCGGGTTCACCTGCGAACCGGTAATTTCCTGCCAGGAAAGCCTCTACGTACCAGTCAACCTGCTCGCCAGCCGTCATGATCATGTCCCGCTGACGGGCGCAGCCCATGAGCCGGCCCACCAGGTCGAGTTTCTCTTCCATGAGGGGACGGGGATACTTCCATAGCTTGGCGACCACCAGGTCTCCGGTGACTTCCACCTGAAAATCGAGCCGGGCCATAACCGCGCCCAGAAATTGGGCCCGCCGCCCTCGCCGGGCCTGGTCCGCGGCGCCCCCCTGGAACCGGAAACTGATGTAGTTGTCGTTGCGCACCTCGCTGATAAAGGCGTTCAGGGTGGCAAAGTGATAGCCCAGGCGGGAGTTGTAATTGAGATAGTTCCGGGAAACTATGGCCAGGGTCCGGGCCCAGAAGTCCGGCATGGGGCCGGCCAGGGAACGGGAGACTACGGAATAGAGTCCCTTCACATCGATGGGGATGGGTCCGGCCCAGGAAATTCCGGGATAGCTCATTCCCCGCCACAGGGCCTTCATGGGGATGGAGGTGATGGCGTCGGGAGTAACGAACCTGACCCGCCGGTCCGCGTCAATGCCGCCCCCCAGATCGATCAAATGAAGATTCAAGGGGATGGTGGTCTTGAGTTGGACCATGTGCACCTGGTCCCGGCCGACGCGTTCCCCCAGATCGAACATCTCGGTTATGGCCATCTGATGGGCGAAGCGGGCGATATCGTGGAGGGTCTTACAGGATGCCGGCGTAAAGTTGCTCAACGTCGGGTCGGTCAAATTAAGCGGGGTTATCCATCGCAAGACCCGGCGCAAGGTGGCGTAGATCGGGGTTTCAGCCAAAAGGGAAGTCTTTTCTCTTTTGGCGGTCAGCAGCGCTTCCACGCGCCCCTGGTAAACCCGCAGGTGATCGGCGTCCACGGTGACTTCCTGCCCGTTTTGCAGGACCTGGGTGGCCTTTTCGGTATCCACCAGGGATGGGACCTTGAATTCCCGGGCCAGGATGGCCAGATGCGCAGTGGCGCTGCCGATGTCCACGACCAAGGCGGACGCCTTATGGAGCACGACGCCGTAGTTGGAGGAAGTGTGGCGGGCCACCAGCACCGCCCCCGGGGGAAAGCTGGCCAGGTCTTCGTCCTGGCGGATGATGAAAACCGGGCCTGCGGCCACGCCGAAGCAGGCGGCGCTGCCGTGGTCGATCAAGACGGGGTGGCGGTCCTCTATTGCAGGCGGCAGCTCGGATTCGCTTTCAGGCTGCAGCAACGTTAAGGGGCGGGATTGCAGGAGCAGCAACCGTCCCTCCCTATCCACGGCAAATTCAATATCCTGGGGGCGTCCGAAATATTCTTCCAGTTGCGCCCCGTAGCTTCCCACCTGCAGCAGTTCCTCCGTGGTCAGGGCCGGTTGGCGTTGGTCCGCTGCCGGTACCGCTTCCGAGGTAAGCCCCCCTTTATCGGGGGTGGCGATCAGACGGACGGGTTTGTTGCCGGGGCGCCGCTCTAAAACCTTAATTTGCGGTTTCTTGGCGAGGATAAAGTGGTCCGGGGTCAAGGCGCCTTCAACCACAGAAGGCCCCAAACCCCAGGCTGCGTCCAGGACCATGGCGTCTGCGCGGCCACCCAGGGGGTCGACCGTGAACAGGACGCCGCTGGCCCGGGCCGGCACCATTGCCAGACAACCCACACTCATGGCCAACTCCTGGCGGAGCAACCCTTTCTCGTGCAGATACACCAGTGCCGAAGGCGAGAATTGACTGGCCAGGACCTTAAGATAATTGGGGAAGAAATCGGGGGCGGGCACATTCAAGACCGTCAGGAACTGCCCGGCAAAGGAAAGCTCCTGGTCTTCATATAAACCGCTGCTGCGCAAGGCCAGTTGGGGTTCGTAACCCAGCCTCCCCGCCAACTGGAGGTACTGTTCATGGACTGCCCCGGAGAGCTGCGAAGGGATTTCCGCCGCCAGCACCAAGACCCGCAGCCGTCGGCTCTGGCCTAACAAATGGGCGACATCATCTACATCCACTTTTTCGAGAATCTGGCCCACCCGTTCGGCCAGTCCATTTTCAGCCAGAACCAGATGGTAAGCCTCGATGGTTAGCACAAACCCGTCCGGCGTCGGCAGGTGCAAGCGATTTTTGATCTCACCCAGGTTGGCGTTTTTCCCGCCCACGGCCATCAGCAGCCTCCGGTCAACCTGGCTCAAGGGGAGCACGAGCGGTATTTTCTCACCGGAGGCTGTTCCAGCCTGAATTTCTTCCTCTATCCTGATTTTTATATTTGCAAAAACGGGGACCAATTCAGCATAACGATTGTCCCCCAGTGCATTTAATTGTTCGATGAGAGTCTGACAGGCCTGGAAAATCATCTCCGTTCGAGACCGGATGTATTCCATATCGAAAACGAAGTCGCCTGCCAATTTGGCATCCATCCGCGACATAATCCGGAGGGCGGCGTTGTTGGCGTCCAGCAGGTCCTTGAAGGACTCGTGCTTCTGTTTTAAATAATTTTCCCACCCCTCGGGTGGGACCGATTTTTTCCTTTTTAAAAAATCGAATATTTTCAAAATATTACCCAATAAGAAGCTGGCTGCTGGACGGATCAGGCCGAACGTTGGGCCTGACGCCATCGCAAAGCCTTCTCCACCGTCGTCAAGATCTGTTCTTTACGGAAGGGCTTGGTAACGTAGTCAAAGGCGTTATAACGCATGGCTTCCACTGCCGACTCCACTGTTCCAAAGGCGGTGATGATAATTAACGCCAGGTTCGGGTCGAGTTCTTTGACCATCTTTAATAATTCGATGCCTCCGATCTCCGGCATTCTCAAATCACTGATCAAGAGATCGGCATGATTTTCCCGGCACCATTCCAGGGCCTGGTTGGGGTCACTGGTGGTAAGCACCTGGTAATCCGTTTTTTCCGTAAGGATGATTTTTAGCAACATCAGCATATCCGGTTCGTCATCCACGATTACGATAGTCCCCGGCATTTTGACGCTCCTTTCAGCAGGTGTCCTGAATTCGTGTGAAAAATGGTCTCAAAGGCATTAATTCAAGCCGAATCAAGACCTGCTTTTTGGGGATGTGTTGGTTAGAGAATTAAAGAATCTACTGAGTAGAGACCTTCACTTGGTTGGGACGTTACCTCAACACCTTCCAGAACATGGTGATGATAATGGCACAAATAATACCGGCAAACAAGAGCTGGAGCCGGTGGCCGGGCAGTTTTTTCCGCAGCCAGCCGCCGCCTTGATAGCCTGGAACCGTGGTGACCAGAAGAATTACCATCAGCAGCAGATCGACATTTCCTTTGACGCTGTGAGTGAAGGCCCCGTATAGAGCCAGGACCAGGTAATTAAGGAGATTGGTGTCTATGGAGACCACGGTGGGGATGCCCAGGATGTAAATCAAAGCCGGCATGCGAATGAAACTGCCGCTCACCCCCAATAATCCGGTTAACAGGCCGGTCACGGCGCCAACCCCCAGGATCACCCATAAAGAGACGGCCTCAACCCCGGACATCGGCAGCGATATGAGCGGCGGCAAGGCTACCCGCTGCAGCCGGGTGGCCATGGCCAGCGGGGGAACCCCCGGAGCGCCATCAGCGAATTCAGCCTGGCGGGCGCTCCTGGCTTCCCGATAAACCTGACTCCCGATCCAGGCCAGCAAGCCGCCGTAGACCAAAGTCATGACCAGTTGCACCAGGCTGATTTTTCGGCCCACCAGGGTGACCCCCCCGGCATAAGTGAGATACTTAAGTAGTTGGGCGCCTATTTCCAAGCCGATGACACTTCCCAGAATTAGGAGAATTCCCAGCTTATAATCGATGTACCCCAGACCCCGCTGCCGTAAATTGGCGAGGGTGGCGGTGCCCACCATCGTGGAAAGCTCAGTCCCCACGGCCACGTTGTAAGGGATGTGGCCCACGAGGTTGAGCAGCGGCGCCATTAAGAAACCGCTGGCGCCCCCGAAGAAGCCGCCTAACAAACCCAAACAGAGCCCCAAAACGATCAAGGCAGCCAGGCTGACGGCAAGATCGCCATTGGGCTGGATCGCATAGAACCAGCCATGCACAGGCTCAGCGAGGCGGCCCAGGTCAGGACTAAGAATCTGCTGCCAATGGGAGGCAATAGGGAGGGTGATGGCCATGAATAAGTCCGGGTTGGGAAGCTAAATGTCGCCTCCGCCGAGTTTGATGCCGAAAATATTTTCGATAACCTTCAGGATCAAGGCCAGAATGAGTCCGATAATTAGCGGCGCCACCAGGGCCAGGGCCACGTAGGGCCAGTGGGGAGCAAAAAGCTCCCCGGCCGGGGACGCGCTTTGGGACATCGCCGTCAACCACTGCCAAAAGGCCATGATTTCTCCAGGAAAAATGAATGCAGACGCCTTTCCATTAATAGATAAAGTCAATCCTTCTGTCAAGGATTAGGCATTTTTGACAAACTGTAAAAGGATTTTCTAGGGGATACCCTACCTGAAAAACCGGCCAGGCATTTAAACTGCTTACTATTTCAAATACATAGCTAATTATCCGCCCCGGCATGGAACTTGTAGAGATAGGCCTCGAATGCGGCAAGAGTTTTGAGACGCCTCCTTAACCAAAACTACTCATATCATACGGAGGTTTAACGATTATGAAGTTTGGGAATAAAGCATTCACCATGATGCGGGCGGCGGCTGAGGCCCACGCCCGCTGGGAGATCGAGTCTTCCCTCGAAATCCTTAAGAATCGGAAAAAGCTGCTCATGTTGCTGGTTTTTAGCCTGCCGATCCTCGGCTTTATCGGATTCGCCTGGGCTGCGCCCGACGTCTTGGGAGGCAAGGAGGCCTATGCGCCGGCCTTTTATTCCTCTTCGGTTTTTCTGGTTTCCATTCTTATCGGTCTGGCTGCGGGTTTGATAACCGGCTGCATCGGCGCCGGCGGCGGCTTTGTCATCACCCCGGCCCTGATGAGCATGGGAGTCAAAGGCATTCTGGCGGTGGGCACCGACCTCTTCCATATTTTCGCCAAGTCGATTATGGGAACGGTGATCCATCGAAAGTTGGGCAACGTTTCCGGCACACTGGCGATAGCCTTTGTGGTCGGCTCGACGGGCGGGGTCGTGGTCGGCGGCACTTTAAACCGGGCCATTTATGAGTTTAATCCGGTCTTAAGCGATCTCTTTATCAGCCTGGTTTATGTTTTTCTCCTGGGGTTTTTGGGAATCTACGCCATGGTAGATTTTCTTAAACTCAGGAGGGCTGGCCGGGCCACCCGGATCATGGCCCCCGAAGAGCAACAGGCAACCGCCGTCCCTGCCGTACCCACTACCGGTCTGGCTCAGAAGCTGCAATCCATCCAAATTCCACCCATGATCACCTTCGATGAGGACCTGGTTCCCGGCGGCAACCGGATTTCCGGCGTCTTTGTCGCCATATGCGGTGCTATCGTGGGCCTGGTAGCGGCCATCATGGGGGTGGGCGGCGGCTTTTTGACCTTCCCGATGTTCGTTTACATGTTGGGGGTGTCGTCCTTCACCACGGTGGGCACCGACATCCTCCAGATTATCTATACCGGCGGGTTTGCCTCCATTTCGCAATACGCCATCTATGGCTTCATCTTTTATACCCTGGCCATGGGCTTGCTCCTGGGCTCCCTCGTGGGAATCCAAATAGGAGCCCTTACCACCAAGGTGGTTAAGGGCATGTACATCCGGGGCTTTTATGCCATAACCATCCTGGCCGGGTTTGTCGACCGGCTTTTCGCCCTGCCGAGAAAACTGAGTCAGATGGAAATTGTCTCAATCCCGATTGAGATCACCAAGGTTCTGGATCTCCTCGGAACGATCATATTCTTTGCGATTATGGCCTGTTTCGGCTTCTGGGTATTCTTCATGTTCTTTAAGAACCTCAATAAATTAAGGGGGATCGAATCCCCCGGCCAACCGGGCGTAGAGGGGGCCTAAACCATGAAACCCATGAAACTCGCTCTGGGAATTATTCTCCTGGCAGTGTTTGCGGTTATCCTGATTCTGATTTTCATGCCGATATTCGGCAGCGGCCAAAATGGGCTGTCATATTCGGATAACTTCTTCAACTCCCTGGCCAAAGGCTCCAGCAATCACCTCGCCGAGATGCGAGAGCTGGCCCAAACCAAGGTGGGCACCCAGGTGGCCGCGGAAATCAAGTTGACCAGCCCGGCCCAGGCCAAAGAAACCGCGAGCCTTTACACTCAGGCCGGAGCCCAGGCCGAGGTGGCGGGGCCAAACCTAAAAATCAGCGGCGATCTCGGTAAGGTTCTGGCGCAATCGGTGGAAGATGCCGCCGCCCTGTTCAACGAACAGGGTGGAAAACTCGAGGCAGAGTACCACTATGACCCCAAAAAGGTCGTGAAAAACTGGTGGTACTCCCTTAGTAAGCTGTCTGCCGCCATGACCAAACAGAAAAAATTTAATCTGGCCAAGGTGATTGCGCAAGTCCAGTCCCAGGCCTTGGAGCCCGGCTACAACTTCGCCGGCATCGCTGCGTTCCAGGTGAGCGATAAAGCGTTTTTACTCGCCGTCATGCTGGTATTTTATGTCTTCTACACCCTGTTTTACGGCTTCGGCATCTATGAGCTGTTCGCAGGCCTGGGCCTGCAAATGGAAAAATCCACCAAGGAAGAAGTCTGAGCGGGGGAACCGGCAAGAATTTCCCCGGGAGTAGCCGGCCAGCGGCTTTGTTAGCGCAGGAGCCTCTGGCCGGCTTCCCCTCCATATGATATGCCTCATAATAGGGCCTTAGACCTTTCGATTTCCTGTCACATCCTTGCCTCGGGAGTGTGACCTTGCCTATCTGGCGCCGCCTTTTTCAAAGAAGCCCTTCCCAGCCGCCGGCCTCCAAGCCGCTTGGCCTTAAAGAACAATATCAGCGCAAAGTGCAGCGCTATATGGGAATCGTCGAGGCAGGCAATGCCGCCCTCAGAACCCTGGCGCAATTGCAGTCAGACCTGGCCGACGGCGTCTATATCACTCCGGCGTACGTACAGCTCCAAATCGAAATCGTCCTAAGCCATACCCGCCTTGCCGTCTCCGTATTGAACGAGTTCAGCAAAGGGAAAGACCGAAACCTGGCGGAGATTCTTAGCGCCCGGGAAAAATACCTGAGGGAGGCATTATCTCAAGCCCTCGGCGTCGAAATTCCCACACTCTCTCTCCCCTTCGAAACACAGATACTTCCCCAGGTGGAACTGCTGGCCAGTGGGACGGCCTATCCGGCTGAGGGAGCGGAGGTTCCCGATCAGTTCATTATCGAGGGAGTCTGGGGGTTCGGGGCTGCGGTGGGAGAAATTGAGGCGCGGCCGTGGAAATATCAAGTGTCCCCGGGGCAGGGGCCGGAGATATCCCTTTCAGAGTCCGGCGTCCAGGCCTCCAGGCTTACCTGGGACCTTCAAGATGGGTTTGAGAGGAAACCTTTGCCGGAAAACCTCCAGGGCCGGTCCTGCCTTGAGGAAGAAGAGCTGAGGACCATAACCGGATATGTGGGGTTATTGTCCTCCGCATTGCCCGGTCCTCAAAGAGTCGTCTGGGCGCTGCGGCCGGATAAAGAGATCATCATCCTAAGGAGCGCCCTCATCGGCGAGCCTTCAGGGCCCGGTTCCCCCAAGCCTGAAGATTCGAGGGGACTGCTCATTTCCAGGGGAACGAAGATTTATCCCGGACGGGCCTTGGGACCGGCCCTCCGGGTCGATGTCAACCAGGTACCCGATCCCCGGAATGTTTCTGCCGGGACGGTAATCCTGGCTGACAGGCCGGCACTCTCTCTGGCGCCGCTTTTGAGCAAGGCTGCGGCCCTGGTGGTGGGCGCCGGGGAGGCCCGTAATCATCTGGCTTTCTTAGCCAGAGAGGCGCGGGTGCCCACGATCTTTCACTATGGCGGGGATGGAGCGCTTTCCCTCGTGCCGCCCGGCGCCTGGGTCGGCGTAGATGCCTCCAGCCTCATGGTCTTCGCCGCCGATCCTGAGAAGCCGTTGTCCAAAGCAGAGCCTGGCCCCAGCTCCCGGCAACCGGTGGCGAAAAAGATTCTCCAGGGGCTCAGCCCCTATTTGTTTCCCCTGGCAGCCCCGGTTTTGCCGGATAAGCCTCTCACTCCTGAGACTTGCCGCAGCCTCCACGAAATCCTCTTCTGCGCGGCGGCGGGCCGCCTGCGGGAAATGAACACCCTCAGCCTGCGGGCCCGGGTGACCCCCAAAGACGCCGCGAGCCTGGTAACCGGGCGCATGGTTCCGATTTTGGTAATTGATGCGGGAGGCGGGTTGTCCGAGCAAACCCCGAAGGTCGATTTCGAGGCAGTGAGATCGCTGCCCTTCCGAACCTTTCTCAACGGCTTGATGTCGATCCCCTGGCCCAAGGCCCGCCCGCTGGATGTCAAGGGGTTCATTTCGGTCATTGGCGTAACCTCAACCACCCCCCGGGCCGACGATCAACTGCGGAAAGTCAGCTTCGCCCTCGTCTCCAAGGATTACATGAATTTCAGTCTGTGCCTGGGATACCACGCCTCCACTATCGAGGCCTTTGTCGGGGAAAATCTGGATGACAATTACATCCGTTTCCATTACCAAGGCGGCGCCGCCGCTCTGGAGCGCCGCTTGCGAAGGCTGCAGTTGATCGGCGGGATTCTGTCCCGGCTCGGCTTTACGGTGACGCTGAAAGGCGATTTGCTTGACGGGACGGCGATTGGCGATCCACTTCCGGCGCTGCTGGAAAAATTGGAAATTTTGGGACGCCTGGAAGTTTACACCAAACAGATGGACATGGTGATGTCCGGTGATGAGCTCACCTATGGATATATCGATGATTTTTTCAAAAAGCACGTAATGGTGAGGTATCCAGAGACTCAGGAGTAGGTATGCGAAAATATTTGAAAAATTTACTCTTTCAGCGAAATTTGTGCTATCATGCCTTCCACGAAACAATTTGGCTAAAAAAGAGGAAACTTGTCCGGGTTTAACTTGGTTAGAGGGCTCCAAAAATCCATTTTTTCGACTGCGGGGCCGAGGCGGCCCATAATCTTAGATGGTTTAGAAGAAGTCACGCTGAACCGCTGCACACTAACTTGCTTCGTTGTCATTTTCTTGCATCAATCACAATTCCAGGCAATGACAGGAGCCCTTGGGGAAGACTAGTAACCCGGCGCCGGTCAGGCCTGAGCTTCAGGGTTTTAAGACTATCCTGTACCTCGGTTTGCCATGCCGTAATTTCTCCATGGCATCATTAATTTCACTTTAATTAAATTTGATTGTTCATCCATTTTTTGCTATATGAAATCAATGAATTATTGGAATCCTTGATGAAGTTCCAAGTGATGAAAATGAATCAGGAAAGGTCAAATCAGGTTCCATGGCAGTATTTGGGATACTCTCTTCAGCCAGTGCGCTTCTTAGTAAGATTGATAGAGGGGGATTCCGATTCAAATGTAAGCTTAGAAGCATTTGAAGACATCGGAGTTGAAACTTCGAATGGACACCGAATTGCTGAACAAGACAAAAGTGCTCCTCGAAGCAACCCAGTTTCTGATCGTGCAACTGAATTGTGGAAGACGTTCAGCAATTGGATACATGCAGTTCAATCCGGTCAACTTGATCCAGGAAGAACAACTTTTGAAATTTACGTCTCGCACCGACGGACTGGGAATATTGTCGAAAGCTTTTCAAGAGCCAATAACCCACAAGATTCTTACCAAGCGTTAAAGGAAGCCAAGAAAATTATTTGGGGCCCTCCGCCACTTTTTCCTCTAAAATCTTCCGTGCCCGCGACTATTGAACCTTATGTTACAACTGTATTTGAAGCAGATGTCCCACTGGTTTCTAAAATAATTCAGAACTTCCATTTAATATGTGGGAGTGGGAGTCCTCAGGCCGATTTGCATGCTCTGGTAAGTAAAGCTTGGGTTCCAGAAGAAATTGTAAATGACACCCTACATTTTGCTTTGGGCTGGGTCAAACGAGAAACCGACCTCTTATTAGAGCAGGGGAAAGTAGCATGCTTATCAGTCGGAGTATTTCGCAGAAATATTATTAGCTTTGTCAGAAGACATGACTGCCGAACTATTCTTGATACTTTCGCCAAAGCTCCCACTCAAACGGAAATTGAATCTCAAAGGCTCAGGACCTATGTTCGACAGCTAGAGATTATCCGAGAAGAAGATGAACACAAAATCAGAGCTATTGCAGACTACCTACGGGCAGAAGTGGATCGCACTCATTGGGCCGAAAAGGGTTATGTACATGAATTGAGTTTCGATGAATTCGAAAAAAACCTCCAAAGAACTTGGATAAATCTTAAAACCAAAACTGATATTGCTCTCGCTGGTCATAATGAAGTCGAGAGAGGAAAATACTTGTGTTCAGAGTGTGAAATGCATCATGCCCTTCTGGAAGGCCTTGACCTTCCACCACATTTTACTCCAGGCAGTTTTCACGCGCTTTCCGATAGAACAGTTATCGGCTGGCATCCGAATTATGAGACACTATTAAAAGGGGACTAAGCAGGGGAAGCATAGATGACAATCTTGAATAGAGAGGTTCAGTTTGTACAGAATCCTGCCCTGGGCGCTATGCTTTTATGGCATTTCGCTATTGGTTATGAAGAAGGGAGCCGCGTCAATAGCGCCACACCAATTCCTTTATTGTTCATAGTGCTTCCAATTGCTTACCATGAAGCGGCATTTCAATTTGCTAGAACAACCAGGAGGTCATCTGGATTAAGAGCTTTCGCGGCGAAATTTTTTGAATCCAAAGTATCAGCAAATGATCAACTCCTGACCATTCACACAAGATCATTACTAATGAGGAACCTAACTATACAATCAATAAAATTGTCAATTATGTCTCACTTGATATCTATAGACTATAAGGCAGGGGTTGCTATTCCACTCTCCTCGACACCACCTAAAACTGGTATTCCCAATAGCATAAGAGATATGTTGAAAGGGACAGAAAAACTTGGATATTGGTGTGCGGGCGTTTCCTTACATGAAGTTTCAGCAATTATGAAGGTAAGTTTCTAATATGTTCTTTCAAATTAAAGAAATTATTCTCTGGTCTAAAAATCGGGCATTCAAACCAAGAAGGTTGCACTTCGAACTCGGCACAGTCAACATAATTAGCGGAGCATCTAAGACTGGAAAGTCCGCAATAATTCCAATAATCGATTTCTGCTTGGGAGCTGGCAAATGCAGGATTCCAAGTGGAATCATCCGAGATGCTTGCGAGTGGTTTGGAATTCTTGTCCATACGGATACAGGCCAAAAACTGTTTGCTAGGCGGGAGCCAGGTCTTCAAAAATCTATTGGTGACATGTTTGTCCTTGAAGGAAAAGAAGTTATTATCCCGGAAAATATTGATTATAAGAATACTAGATCTGATGCAGTCAAACAATCTCTTGACTATTTTGCAGGACTTACCGCATTGGACTTCAATTTCGACAAAGGTGGTTCTGGATTTAAAGCTCGTCCAAGTTTCCGTGATCTATCAGCCTTCATTTTTCAGCCACAGAATGTGGTGGCCAATCCGGATATATTATTTTATAAGAGCGATACATATGAGCATCGTGAAAAACTCCGGACCATTTTCCCATATGTCCTAAATGCTATTACTCCTGATTTGCTGGCAAAACAACATGAGCTATCCCAATTGACCAAGGAATTGAAGCGGAAAAGGAATGAACTTGAAACTATAAAACAAGTCTCCGAGCGATGGATGGCAGAAATCAAAGCAAAGGTTTCAGAGGCGAAGGAACTTGGATTTATAAAAAAATCTATTTTACCTAATGCAAACCGGGAGGAACTTATTGATCTGCTTAAAACTGTTGTAAGTAGTTCGGGTGATAAAATTAATGTCACAATGGAAACAGTAGATGAAGCTGTACATGAACTTATTGGGCTGCAAGATGAAGAATCTCACATTTCCAATGATTTGGTAGGCCTTCGTAAGAGATTGGCCGAAATGTCGGCGTTACGACAAAGTACGATACAATTTCGCGGCGCTTTACAGATTCAAAGGGATAGGCTCAAGATTTCTCAATGGATTCGCGACACACAAGAGGTTAATCATGAATGTCCTTTATGTGGTAATTTACTCGCGCAATCAACCCAACAACTTGACAGCCTAATAAAATCCTTAAGGGAAATTGAAATAACGGCAGGTGAATTTGATAATATTCCTGCGGCTTTTGATCGAGAATTTGAACGCGTTAGATCTGAAATTGACAACCTTACTGAAAAACTGCGGGGGATAAGAATACGCAGAAATGCATTGGAGCAAAGTTCTGATAAGGCAAAGCGAAGTTATTATGATTCTCTCGAAGCCTCTCGATTTATTGGGGGCCTAGAGCAGTCACTGGAGACATATTCCAGAATAGGCAAGGACAGTGAACTAAGCGCTGAAGTTCAAGAGCTTTCTGAGAGAATCCGAGTATTGGAAACCGAAATATCGGAAGGTCAAGTGAGGAATAGAACCAAAAGAGCTCTTTTGATGGTGAGTTCAAATGCAGGGAAACTGCTCCCAAATCTTGATGTGGAAAGACCTGATGACCCCGTTACTCTTTTAATTGAAGATCTAACTATCAAAGTAGGAAATGTCTCGAGTGAGGATTATCTGTGGGAAATAGGTAGTGGCTCAAACTGGCTTTCCTATCACCTCGCAATTTCCCTAGGGTTACAACAATTTTTCTTAAGCCAAGATCAAAATCCTGTTCCTTCTTTCATCGTATATGATCAACCTAGTCAGGTATATTTCCCGAAACGGATGGCAAATCGTGAGAAGGAAACCGATTTGGATCCCAAGCTTCCTGACGAAGATATAGTTGCCGTGCAAAAAGCCTTTCAAGTCATTTCTGCAGTTGTGCAAGCAAGCATGGGAGAACTTCAGGTAATTGTCCTGGATCACGCCCCGGAAAATGTCTGGGGAAACATCCCTGGGGTTCACTTAGTCGAAGAATGGCGGGAGGGTAAGGCACTTATCCCAAAAGACTGGCTATAGCGCTGAAAGCCATAGCTATCGGTATCAGGCTGTTTACCCCATGAAAGCCCGGGGCTCCTTCTAACTCTATTCTTAACCTTCGCCTACCCTGCAGAGATTATTCAGATTAAGATAGTTAAAATAATAAGGACCGGACTGCCAAGGTGATTCCGCGAATCATAAATTATTAGCTGAATCAAAGTTTTCTTGCTCAGGGAAAATGTTTCCATCTTGACCAAAGTCGCGGTAAATTCTGGGCAGGAAATTTTATGGTCCCGATTAACCCCCTGCGGCGGCAGAAGAAGGCGGAGACGCCCTGGCCTCCTTCCCTGAAGGACGTCTGGCGGTGCTTTCAACGGGTTTTGGCCCTCAATCGCGAGATCACGGCCCGGATGGGGGACCTGGAGGGGATTCTATCCGCGCCTGAGGGGCCGAACCTGGACTCCTGGCGTTCCCAAATCGAGCTCCTGGGTGGTAAATTGGCCGAACTGGTGGCCGCCCTGCAAGGCATGTCCGGTGGGAACTGGCCGGAGCTGGAGACCTCCCGGCAACGCATCCTGGATGCCATCGGCCAGCGGCTGGATGAGGCGCCCGCGGTGGCCGGCCCCATGCTGGTGCGCCTGGGAAAGGCCGGCCCGGAACTCCTGGCGGCCCTGGGCGGCAAGGCCGGCAACCTGGCCCGGGTCAAGAACGAATTGGGACTGCCGGTGCCCGACGGGCTAGTGGCCACCCTCAGTGCCTATCGGGTCTTCATGGAAGAGGGGCCGCAGGCTGAGGGCGGTCCTCTGGCGGACCGGATCAAGGCCCGGCTGGCCGCCATGGATTTCTCCGATCCGGCGGCGGTGGCGGACGCCTCCCGGGAGATCAAGGCCATGGTTGTGGCCCAACCCATACCCGCCGCCTTAGAGCAGGGATTGCTTAAAGAATCGCAGAGGCTGGCGGCGGGCCCGGGGTCCCGGCTGGCGGTCCGCAGCAGCGGCGGCCGCGAAGACCTGGGCCTCACCTTTGCCGGGCAGTACGACAGCTTTCTGGGGGTAGCACCGGAGGAGGCGCCCCGGCGCTGGCGCCAGGTGGTGGCCAGCCAGTTTGGGGAGCGGGCCTTGATCTATTTCAAGATCCAGGGCCTGGCGGTGGAGGAGGCGGCCATGGGGGTGCTGGTGCAGCGCCTGGTGGAGGCCCGGGCCGCCGGAGTGATGTTCACCACCGATCCCGGAGGCTACGACCCGGACCGGGTCCTGGTCAATGCCGTTTGGGGGTTGGCCGCCGACCTGGTGGGCGGCCTGGTGAGCGCCGACGAATTCATCGTCTCCAAAAAGAGTGGCCGGCTGCTGCAATCCCGCCTGGGACGCAAGGAGGAGTGCCTCACCCTGGTTGGAGGGCTGCTCACCCGGCTGCCATTGGCCCCGGAGCAGGAGTCGGCTTGGGTCCTGAATCAGGGCGATTTGGAGCGACTGGCCGAACTGGCCCGCCTCCTGGAAAGGGCGTTCGGCCGCCCCCAGGCGGTGGAATGGGCCCAGGACCGGGAAGGACAGCTCCATGTCATCCAGTCGCGGCGCTTGCAGCACCAGGAAGCCGGAGTCTGGCGCCGCTTTGATGCTTCGGCCCCGGTGGCCGGAGCCGAAATCCTCCTGGCCGGCGGCCGCAGCGGTTCGCCGGGGGTGGCGGCCGGCCCGGTATTTCACCTCCCCGCAGGAGGGGACCTCTCCCAGGTGCCCTGCGGGGCAGTGCTGGTGGCCCCCCGAACCTCGCCGCTTCTGGCTCCGGCGCTCCCCCGGCTGGCCGCCCTGGTCACCGAGGTGGGCTCGGTCGCGGGCCACCTGGCCCTGGTGGCCCGGGAATACGGGGTGCCGGCCCTGGTGGACCTGCCCGGGGCCGGCCAGGCCTTGCCGGAAGGCCGGGTGGTGACCGTGGACGCCGTGCATGGCCTGGTTTACGGGGGGGAAGTGGAGGAACTCCTGGGTCCTCAGTGGCGGTGGTCCCTCAGACCCCCGGCGCCGCCGGTTCCGGAGAACTTTCGGGCCGCGCTGGACCTGATCAGCACCCTGACCCTGGTGGACTGCCGCAGCCCCGGCTTACGCCCGGAGAACTGCCAAACGTACCGCGACCTCAGTTGCTTTGCTCATGAAAAGGCGATCCAGGTCCTGGCGCAGCGCTTCCTGGCCGGCCATTATGAGACCCCAGGTCCTGGAAAGGGACGGAACCGGAAGAAATCGAGCCGCTAAAACCCTAATTTGAGACCTCTGCGAAAGTCGTCGTTTTTGTCATTCTGAGGGAGCGAAACGACCGCAGAATCTCATATATACCAAGGAAATACGAGATCCTGCGCTTTGCTCAGGGAGACCAAGTTGTTTTTTCGCAGAAGTCTCAAATCAGTTTTTTTAAATTTTCCTGGCGGTCCATATGGTTAAACCAGCCCCGAGGTTTTATCTTATCGTTTAAAGAGGCGATGCCATCATGGTGGAGAATTCCGTGAACTGCCCCGGTCCCTGGGAGCGGCTGCTGGCGTGCACCGACGGCTCCGAGGAAGGGCAGCACGCCGTGGCTCAGGCCCTGGCCCTGGGCCAGGCTTGCGGCGCCAAGGTCTACGCCCTGCAGGTGGTGAGGGTCATCCCGGAATTCGAGGCGGTGGCCCCGGACCTGCGGGCCGACCTGGAAGAAGAGATCGAGCGGCAGCAGGCGGCTACGGCCGCCGCCGCTACCCGGCTGGGGGTGGAGTGGGAGTGCCGGATACTCCACTGTATCTCGCCGTTTGCCGCCATCGTGGCCGAAGCCGAAAAGATCCAGCCTCAGCTCATCATCATCGGCCGCTACGGCCGCACCGCCATGGAGCGCCTCTTCGTGGGCTCGATCACCGCCCGGGTCATCGGCTTGAGTCCGATCAACGTCCTGGTGGTCCCCCGGGAGGCCTCCCTGGCCTTCCAACGATTGCTCATCGCTTCGGACGGTTCTTCCTACAGCGACACGGCCCTGGTGGAGGCCATCGCCATGGCGGCCCGGGCCGGCAGCGAACTCCTGGGGGTGGCGGTGGCCCGGGAAGAAGGAGAAATACCCGAGACCCAAGAAATCCTGCACCGGATGCTCACCGCGGCCAACCGGGATGGGGTTTCCTTCCAAGGCATCTCGCCCCAGGGACTGGCGGCCGACGAGGGTATCATGCAGGTAGCCCTGGAAAACCGGGTGGACCTGATCGTCATGGGCAGCCACGGCCGCACCGGGTTTAAGAGACTGCTCATGGGCAGCGTCACCGAGCGGGTCATCGGACAGTCCCCCTGCCCGGTCCTGGTGGTGAAGAAGAAATAAAGGCTTGACAGCCATTTTTATTCCCTGATGCTGCTTGGGAACGAGTTGCGGACTTTTTAATCTGAGGATGTTTTTATAAACCGAAAATCGAAAATCATCCATCCGGAGTCCACCATGGCCAGCCCCGCCCCTTTGGAGAAATTATTGGTTTGCACCGATGAGTCCCCGGACAGCCAGGGGGCGATCACCGCTGCCCTGGACCTGGCCAAAGCCGCCGGTTGCCAGGTCTTCCTCTTGCAGGTGCTCAGCTTCATCCCCTTATATGAATTGCAGGCCCCGGACCTGCTGCCGCCGCCCATGATCAATCTGGAGTTGCAGGCGGCTCAGGAAGCCGCGGTGCGAGCCCGTCTGGAGTCCTGGCGGGAGAAGGCCGCGGAGATGGGGGTGCGCCTGGAGATTCGCATCCGCATCAGCGCCTCCCCCTATGAAGGCATCCTGGAGGAGGCCGAGGCGGTCCAACCTGACTGGATCATCATGGGCCGCCACGGTCTCACCGGCCTGAGCCGGCTGCTCCTGGGCAGCGTGACTGCCCGGGTCATCGGCCACAGCGCCTTCAGCGTCCTGGTGGTCCCCCAGGGTGCGGCCCTGGAATTCAAACGGGTCCTCATCGCGGCCGACGACTCGCCCTTCAGCGTCGCGGCCTGGCAGGAGGCCCTGAGCATTACCCAGAGGATGGGGAGCCAATTGACGGCCATTACCGTGGCCGCCAGCGACGGCGAGGTCAAGGCCGCCAACCAGGTGGTGCAAGGGATGGAGGCTGAGGCCAGCCTGCGGGGGGTGCCTCTTACAGCTGCGGTCGTGCCCCTGGGCCACCCCTACGAGGCCATCCTGCAGATGGCCCAGGCCAAAGAGGTGAACCTCATCGTCGTGGGGAGCCACGGCCGCACCGGCCTCCGCAGACTGCTAATGGGCTCCACCGCCGAACGGGTCATCGGCCAGGCCCCCTGCCCGGTCCTGGTGGTGAAGAAAAAGTAAAGAGGGTTTTGGGGTTTGGAGAGCACGTTGGTCCCTTCGTCTCCCAAAAGGAGCGGGTTTTCTTGACATGTCGATCCTGGTCCTTACCTTCTATTCGTCTTTGATGCATCTTTCCCCTTAGGCCAATCACAGGCGCAGATGGAGCCTGGCGCCCCTGCCGGCCAGATCGTGCTGGGAATGCGTGACGGTGCTGCCGTGAGCGCTCCCGGCGGGACTTGATGCAGGACTTCCTGCGTAAAAACGTCAAGCATTAAGCCGAACCCCTCGGTTGATAGAGGAGGCAGTCAGATGGCAACCATATTGAGATGGTTCTGTGTTCTCAGCGTAGTTGCGTGTGGAATCTATTTGCCGTCGCAGGCCGCTGAGCAGCAGGAGCACATGGCGCAAATGAAAGCGAACACGGCTTTTCAACGAGAGATGATGGAAAGTATGGAAAAAATGGACAAGGATATGGTCGCCGAACCCATGACCGGCGATCCCGATCATGACTTTTGCGCCATGATGATCCCGCACCACCAAGGCGCTATCGATATGGCGAAAGCTTTCCTGTTGTATGGCAAAGACCCCGTCCTGCGACGGCTCGCCGAGGAGATCATTGTTACGCAGCAGCAAGAAATCGAAGTGATGCGTCTCCGGCGGGCCGCCTTGCAAACCGGGGCGGCAACCGCACCCCAGCAGAAACAATAAGAAGCGACTGCGTCAATTTTTATTAAGAAATCCTTATAAGACCATCATAAAATTGAAAGGAGGGAACCTGGAGATGAATATCGGATTTTTCAAAACATTTATCGTTTCCTTGCTATTGTGCAGCTTATTGTGGGTAATGGCCTGCGCCACCGCCACCGGGCCGGGGCCTACGGGGACTTCCTATAGCTCCCCCAGCTACGGCCCGGAGCAATCGGATCCTGAGTTTTGGCGAATGTGGGAGGATGCACATGGTGGGGGCTGATTATTTCCTTTTGGCTCGACATCGCCAAACTTCCTGAATGACTGAAAATGACTGAAGGAGGAGAGTATGAGATTGTTGCGGCTTCTAATAATCATGATGGTAGTTTTGGCCGGCTTCGGCCAGGCCGCCATGGCGGGTAGTTCTGATCCGCTATTTGTGAACCTGGCGTCGGATGATAACCACAAGGCCAATATGGCGATCGCCTTCTCCATGGAGCAATTGAAACATGGCCATCCGGTGACGATCTATATCAATAGTCAGGCGGTTAAGATAATCAACAAGACCAACAACCAACGGTATGCCATGCAGCAACAGAAACTGACTGAGTTTGCCAGTAAAGGCGGCACGGTTTTAGCCTGTCCGGTGTGCGAGAGATTCCTCAAGTTCACAGAGTCCGATGCCATCCCGGGCGTGAAATTCAGCACGGCCGACTCGGTCGCCGCGGCCCTATTCAAAGACAATACCAAAACACTTTCCTGGTAAGCAGGTAAGTATATTTTAGGGCCTAACAGGAGTTGATTATGAGGAAGATGGTTGTGATTTGTCTGGCTTCGGTCCTTGCCTTCGGATTTGCCACCGTAGCCGGTGCCCAGAAGGCTTCCATCGGGATGCAAACCGGGGCGGCAACTTCATTTCCCGTTTCAACTAAAGACCGGGTCTACACTGCCGACCAGACCTCGAACACCGTTTCGGTGATCGACCCTTACTCGAACAAATTGCTGGGTGTCATCCGCCTCGGCAATCCCCTTACCGGCGCGCTTAGTCCGCTGTACAAAGGCCAGTTACTCGTACACGGACTGGGTTTCTCGCCGGACCACCGAACGCTGGCGGTGGTCTCCATCGGCTCCAACTCGGTCACCTTCATCGATACGGAGACCAACAAAATCAAAGGTGTCGTCTATATTGGGCGCGCCCCGCACGAGGCGTTCTTCACGCCCGACGGCAAGCAACTCTGGGCGGTGGTGCGCGGCGAAGATTATGTCTCCGTGATCGATCCTGTGAAAATGAAGGAGATACGCCGTGTGCAGACCGCCAACGGACCAGGCATGGTCCTGTTCAGCCCGGATGGACGCTATGCCTACGTGCCTTCAAGCTTCACCCCTGAGCTGGATGTGGTGGACACGCGAAGTTACAAGGTCATTGCCCGCGTCCCGCAGGCTAGTCCATTCTGCCCGAATCTGGCCGTGAGCCGGGACGGCACTGAGGTTTGGTTTACGCTCAAGGACTCTGGCAAAACACAAGTGATGAGCGCTAAGCCACCTTTCCGAATCCTTGCTACACTCGATACCGGTCCCATCACCAATCATGTCACGCTCGTGGAGAACGCCGAGGGCAAGTTCGCCTATGTTAGCGTAGGCGGGGAAAACGTCGTGAAAGTCTATCGCCGTGGCCAAAAGCCGGAATTGGTCGCCACCATTCCGACAGGCGATCTGCCGCATGGCATTTGGGGGTCGGGGGATGGAACGCGGGTCTATGTGGGACTCGAGAACCAGGACGCCGTCGCGGCCATAGATACACTCACGAACAAAGTCATTGCCACCATTCCTGTCGGTCAGCAGCCGCAGGCGCTCGTCTACGTCCCTGGGGCCGTGCCAGTCGGTGACGGCATGGCCAATTTGATACCGCTCGGTGAAGCGGGCCAGGCTGCGCATCTCACCCTGGCTGCGCCTGAAGGCAGCGGCAGTGCGGCGCAGGCATCGGTTTCCGTGAATTCCTTAGGGCTGGTGGACTTGCTGCAGATTGCGGTATCTGGCTTGAAACCTGCAAAATCGTATCGGCTCTGGCTCGTGACCTCCCGAACCGCCCCGTACGGAAAGAAAGAGGAGCTCGCCACCTTCCAAACGAATCTGGCAGGGGCGCAGATTGCCCAGGCAATCGGACCCTTCCGTCAAGTTCTGACCTCCAAGAGGGAAGGCACTTCCGCGGGAGATGAGCAGCGGTTTCTGATGATCACTCCAGCAGACAGCGACGTACTGGAGCTCATGCAGAAAGCTCCCTGATGGCGGGAGACTGGGTCGGAACGCAATTTTTTAAGAGACAATGCTCATACCGTAGGAGCAGCGAGAGTAAGTTCAGACGGTACAAGAGTTACCTGGAGAGGCGTAATCCAACTTTTGCCTACCGGGGAGCAAACACATGGCCAAGATTAGAAAAATCGACAAAGTCTGGCAGAGCAAGCCCACGCTGGAAGGGGCCGGGGTTCGCCTGCAGCGTGCCTTTGGGTACCAGGAGGTGCCTCAATTCGACCCCTTTCTTCTCCTGGACGATTTCCGCGGCGACGACCCGGCCGACTATCTCAAGGGCTTCCCCTGGCATCCCCACCGGGGGATCGAAACCATCACCTATGTCCTGGCCGGGGAAGTGGCCCACGGGGACAGCATGGGCAACCGGGGGGTCATCACCCCGGGGGACGTCCAGTGGATGACGGCCGGCAGCGGCATCGTTCATCAGGAGATGCCTCAGGGGGACGATCAGGGCCGCATGTACGGCTTTCAGCTCTGGGCTAATCTCCCGGCCTCCCAGAAGATGATGGAGCCCCGCTACCGGGATGTAAAGAGCGCCCAGATTCCCGAGGTCTCCGTGGCCCAGGGCGTCAAGGTGAAGATCATTTGCGGACGGGTTAACGGGGTGGCGGGACCGGTTCAGGATATCGTCACCGACCCGGAATATCTCGACGTGTCGATGCCGGCCGGGTCCGAATTCCATCATCCCGTTAAGAGCGGCCACACCGCCCTGGCCTACGTCATTGCCGGGGAAGGCTACTTCGACCCGGAGCGTGACGCCTACGCCCACGAAGCAATCGGGGCCAACTATTTCGATTTCGACCGCCGCTGCGTCTGCGGCGACCGGAGCATCATCCTTTATGGGGATGGCGACGAGTTGGCAATTTCTGCTCCCGCCAGTAGTGTACGCTTTCTCCTGGTCTCGGGGCAGCCCATCGGGGAGCCCGTAGCCTGGTACGGCCCCATTGTCATGAATACCCAGGAGGAATTGCAGTTCGCCTTCAAGGAATACCAGGAGGGCACTTTCATAAAACACGCCCAAAGATGAGCCAGCCGTAGCTCTGGCGAACATTTGAGCCGGTATGAAAAAAGTCGTGTTGGAAACCGCCGCGGCTGCGCATCGGCGAGGGCGGGGAAGCAGAACGCCACTCCACTGCCTATCACTAAGACCAGGCTCTTTTTTCCACGAGTTTACCTGCGAGGTTAAATTGGAGTGCATCAAACCCCGTTAAGAGTAGGCCGGTCCATCAGCTGGGAGACTTTCAAGATCCTCTTAATCTTTTGGTCCAGGCCACTAGACTTTCCAGCAATTCCTTGATTTTTTCCCTGGTCTTTGGGTCCGTTACCCGGTTATTGGCGTCGAACTTCTCCTGGGCAAAAGGCACCATTACTTCCGGTTGATTCACCGGGTACATGTTTAAGAATACGCAGCTTTGGCGCAGATGGTACTGGGCCCTGCCCGTACCCAGCATGCCCCCGGAGGCTCCCATGATCGCCACCGGCTTCCCATCAAAGGCGTTATCTCCGGGAGGGCGGGAGGCACTGTCAATAGCATTCTTCAAAACCCCGGACATAGAGTAGTTGTACTCGGGGGTAGCGATCAGCAATGCATCCGCGGCCCTGATTTTCGCTTTGAATTCGTTTACTTTCGCGGCCTGCCGATCCTCCAGGTCCTGATTAAAGGGCGGAATCCCTTCCAGATCGAAGATCTCCAGTTCCGCTTCGGTAGGCACCATTTCCAGGGCGGCCCGCAAGAGGGCCCGGTTATAAGAACCTTGACGCAGACTGCCGGCAAAGCCGAGGATGGAAATTGTCGCGGCCATTTTTTCTCCTTTCCGCACGGTACCCTTGGGCTTCCCGCCGTTCATAAGATAAAAGATTAGAACCCCTCTCCCAATGTCAAGAAGTTGCCGAAACCTCGGACCTCGGCGAATGCCTTTTTAACATCAGGACAATTGCCGATGCCAAAAACCAAGTCTCCCCTGCGCCACATGTTTTATGGGTGACCTGGAAGAGAAATGCCGGGGAGAATATTGAAAGCCAGATACTCCGGATAAACATATTAAGAGAGAAGTCAGTGGAGGGCGATAGCTGCTACATCCCTCCAACTCCACCATTTGAGCCGAGATTATGCGGCAGGTTTACCCCCCACATTGCCAAAATGGTTTTGGGGATTCCTCTCACCGAGTGGGCGCCCTTATTTCAGAATGAACGCTTTATAATCCAGCAGTCTCAAGGTCAGGGCAAAGGCACCGGCCACCACCGAATTATCAAAAATTATCACGATATCCCGGCTCTTGTTTAGTTTCTCGAGATTGTCAAAAGTCCACAAATCGGCATAAGGGATATTGATCGCCCCTTCCACATGTCCTTTGGCGAATTGGTCGAGAGAGCGCAAATCCAAGAAGGTCGGATTCTTTAGAGATTTGGATTGGTTTTTTTCAATGGCCCAGGTGGCGGGATCGCTCTGATTGAGGTCCATCAACGCCATAAATACCTTGGAATCGGATTCGGTCGCATATAGGGCCTTTTGCCAGCCCTTGATGCCCCCCCTCATCCAGTTGACATTTTTATATCCGGCATTTACTGCCAGCCTGGCAGCATGATAGGACTTCCATCACATATCGTCCGCACAGAACACCACAATGGGAGGCGATTTATCCTCTGGGAGAGCGGACATATCGAATTGGGCATCTTTCAGATCGAAATCGGTCCGCTTGTGATCTTTAGGGACATCCATGGTAATGTGAATTGAACCAACGGGCCTGGCCTGAACCCAATCCGTCATGTGAGTGTAGCACGCGATCAGCAATCCCCCCTGGGCCTGGATCTGCCTGGCCTCCTCTGGAGATACCACTCTCGCTCCTTCAAGACTGGTGGGTGTAGTTCCCTTGGCAGCTTCGCTCATGTCTCGATTCCTTTCCTGTATTTAGGATGTGAGTGGTGTAAGTTAAATCCTTCTTAAATCAGGCTATATAATATAAGCCCACAGGATTTTATCTGTCGGGGAGACTCCTATTTTTTTGTCGGGGAGACGCCAACTTGTTTGTCAGGCATGGTCCTACTGGTCGGGATAAGCAGTTCCATATGGAGCCCAAAAGCTGATCCAGTCCGGCCAGACCAGAGGGTGAATATTGTTAAGCAAGCAGGCGCTTTTCTGGATGAATACGTAGAGGTTGAAGCCCAGGCTCCTAATGAAATGATTAGTCTGAGATTTGGAAAATCAAGCCGCCATCGGTGAGACAGAAAGAATCTCGGGACCGTGGTTCCGGCAACTCAATCCGCCGGTGCTCATGCCGGCGCACCGCGGCCATTTTACCGTCCACCGCTGACGGGGGGTCAGGTTTGCGAGCCATATTTAACATTAGGTCTTAAATGTTTCCCGCCTCTAGCCTTTTCAACTGCCGGTTCTCATCCTCCAGGACCTTGAGACGCTTGGCCTCTGATTTGCCCAGACCCTTGTACTTGGCCCGCCAGCGGTACAGGGTCGCCTCCTTGATCCCGTACTTTATCGCTTTGGGGGCCTCTGCCGGGGCAGAAAAAAGGGCAGAGCTTGCCGCCCCTGCCCCGGCATCTGGCCCCCCGGTCGGCGCTCAGGTCGCTCTCCAGCGTTGCCCTATCCTCCGCCGGGGAGTATATGAATATAGCATCAACCGAGATTATGCCGCATCCATAGCTATTTCTGTCCCTACGAAGTTTTGGAGCCCTTGAGCCATATTCCCACCCCCGGTAAAATGTCTTGGAAATATCTTTTATAACTCCAACGGCCTGGACCATTTTCCCAGGCTGGTTAATTTTTTCCAGGCTCTGCAGGCATTTTTGTTTTGCATCTGATAAAATCACTTAACTTTTTTTCCCCGGTCCTGGTCTAATTGTCAGGAAAAGAGAACCATACCTTTATGGGGAGGATCGGGTTGTGGACAAATTAAAGCTCTTTTTGAGATTTTTGGTAATGGGTCGCGTCTCCCATCTCTTGGTGGGATTGGTACTCGTGAGTTTTCTGGGGGGATGTGCGGGCACCAACATGGCGCAGCAGGATCCCTACATGCTTACCGGGGCGGGCTTGGGTGCCGCCACGGGTGCGGCTCTGGGAATCGTCGCCAGTCCCGGCAATCCCTGGAAGGGCGCTGCCATCGGCGGTTTGTTAGGGACCGCGGTGGGCGGTGTGGCCGGGGAAGCCTACGGGCGCTCGGTAGCCCCAGCTCAGCCCACTTATCAGGCGCCGGCGCCGCCGCCCCAGGCTTACCAGCAGGGGCCGCCTCCGGTCTCTTATCAGGGGCCGCCTCCGGTTGCCTATGGGTCTCCGCAATCGGGCTATAACTACGGACCGCCCCCTCAACAGGGCTATTGATTGCCGGCGGGAGCCGGGGAGAACTGGTTATGAAGGCGCAGACCGGCTTGATTGTGGCCTTGACGGCGCTTAGCTTGATCACGGGCTGCGCCTCCAGTCCCTACATGGGCACCGGCGCCCTCCTGGGAGGCGGGGTGGGAGCCATCGCCGGAGCGGCCATCGACCATCACAACCCCTGGCAGGGAGCCCTCATCGGCGGCCTGGCCGGCACCGCCCTGGGGGCTGGGGGCGGCTATGTGCTACAGCAGAGGCAAGCCAGCCAGCCGCAGCAGGGCCAGCCCCAGCCCGGCCAGCCCCAGCAGGGGTATAACTACCCGCCTCAGCCCGCCCCCGGTGCTGCGCCCCCGCAGGGCTATGGGTACGGCCCTCCGGCGCCAGACGCCGCCCCCGGTCCGGCCTACGGTGACAACCGCGGCAACCCGGCGGCCCCTCAGGGGCCCCAGGAAAGCGCTGGGCCGCCGCCTGAATCTTACTACAGCCAGGCGCCGCCTCCACAGACCCCCGGTGCTGCGCCCCCGCAGGGCTATGGGTACGGCCCTCCGGCGCCAGGCACCGCCCCCGGTCCGGCCTACGGTGACAACCGCGGCAACCCGGCGGCCCCCCAGGGGCCCCAGGAAAGCGCTGGGCCGCCGCCTGAATCTTACTACAGCCAGGCGCCGCCTCCACAGACCTCCGGGGACCCTGCGCCCCCGCCCGGCTATGGCTACGGCGCGCCGGCGCCTGGCGCCGCTCCTGCCTCGGCTTCCAGCACCTGGGTCGCGGTGGACCCTCAGGGACCCCAGGGGAGCCCCGTGCCGGATTCTTACAGCCAGACACCGCCTCCACAGGCCCCCGGGATGGGGGCGCCCCCCGCCAATGGGCCGTATTAACGTGAGGAGCAACTGCCGCCTGCCTTCAGGCGGGCTCCGCCGCTCCCCGTCCCTGCCTCGGCAATGGCAAGGGCAGGGAGCGGCCGAGTTGATCAGGGGTCGGCGAGCTGTACCCCTATTGTCCACCTGCTATCCCCCTTCCCCGGCGACGAGAGAAAATTAGAGGCTAGGGCCATGGCCCGGTCTCCCCAAAAAATATCATCTTTCTCACCCCGATTTCACTGTCATCCAGCAGAACGAAGCCAAAGCCTGGCCTGATTCCCACCTGCCGCGGAAATTAGTTACCGCGCCGCGGCGTCTGTGTTATGATCCTTTCCGGCCATTGGCCCAACAAACCTCTCATCCGCGGGATTGACTTTGGCTCCCCCGATCCTATGCCAGGAAATCTCCCTGGCCGCAGTGGACCTGGAGGATCACACCTTCGTGGTCCCCGACGGCTCCGATTTGACCAGGCTCCTCGCCTCCATGGAGGAGGTGGGCCTGCTGGCCCCGCCCTGGCTGCGGGCCCGCGCCGATGGCCGCTGGCAGGTGGTGGCCGGCCTGAAACGCCTGCAGGCCGCGGCCCAGCTAACCAAAAAAGGCAAAAAAGATTGGGAAAGGCTGCCGGCCCGGACCCTATCCGCCTCGGCCCCGGAGTCCCATTGTTTGCTGGTCGGGCTTTACGACAACGCCTTCACCAGGGGATTCAACCTGTGGGAGCAGGCTGTCCTGGCTCGGCGACTCCTGGACCATTGGGACCGGGCCCTGGTGGCGGGCAAATTTCTGCCATACCTGGGATTGCCGGCCTCCAGGGCTCATCTGGAGCGGCTTATCCAGGTAAGCGCTCTGGAGCCGCCTTTCCAGGAATTGTGTGCCCGAGGCCGCCTGGCCCTTACGGCCGCGGCCTCGCTGTCTCAATGGCCGGGGGCAGACCGGGCCGCGGCCTTAGATTTTTTGGCGGGGTTGCCCTTTAGCCAGAGCAAGCAGGAGCAATTCCTCGAGGATGTGGAACTCCTGGCCCGGCGGCTGAACACCTCACCCGGTGAGATCCTGTCCCGGAAGCAACTGCGGCAACCTCTGGATGACCCGGCCCTCACCCCGTTGGAACGGGCCGAGGCAGTGCGGCGGCTCCTCAAGGGCTGGGTCAACCCCCGCCTGCACGCCGCGCTCACCGCCTTTGAGCAGGCCTTGGGCCGCCTGGGCCTCAAAGGCCACCCCCGGGTTCGCCTTAAGCCGCCCCCCGCCTTTGAGGGCCCCGATTTCCATCTGGAAATCAAATTTCGCGATTCCCCGGAGTTACAGGGGCTTCTGGCAGAAATCGCCCGTCTCAGCGCCGAGCAAGAGTTTAGCGACCTGACCCGCCTCTAGGAAGGCGGGATTAACCTGGTTCAGTTTCCCTCGCCGTTCATTCTGGGGGTTTAAGATAGCTGGAAGGACCGGGGATTAATCAAAATCCGGAAAACTTTCCTTATCCGCCGCATATACGCATTTACCCCCGCTCCAGCGATAAGTCTCCCATATGGCAAGTTAGTTGCCACCGAGCCAAGCTTCCTTATGTTGGTTTAGGATGCCTTTCAGAATAGGGAATCATGTCGAGTCCTGGAAGAGCGTGGGGTGGGGGAGATTCCATCGATTCGGTCTTTTTGCTTTTTGGCCTCTCCCCAAGCAGAGGTCACATGATCTCAGCCTAATGACCTAACTCACCTGCCCGGCCCTCATGAGTGTGCTTCGAAGTCCCAGAAACCGACATCCCGGGCCTGGTCAGGTGTAGCGCCTGGTTCGGCATTTGTTGGTATCAGGTCACGAGCTACGACCATTCCGCTGAATCCGCCGGCAAAGAGGATCAGCCAAGTGCGGAAACCTTCCTCAGTAAAGTGAGGCCCGTAGGGCGGATCAGCGGGTAGGTCGCAGTGCAGTCCTCCATGCCTCTTTATAGAATCGGTGAAGCATATCCTACTCCTGCCATTCGAGCAGCGAGGACCCGAGCGGCTGCGGGCCGCGCACGTAGCCCGGTTTGATGTCGGGCATGTCGATGAGGCTCGGCAGATAGGTGATCTCACCGAAAGGACTGCTGATCGTGGTCACAGGCACGTCGGTCTGAGTGGCGATGTCCGCGAAAGGAAGCGTGCCATTGAGGGCACTGTGATCGAGCAGTCCCAACTCCTGCGCCCACATACACATCCGGGTGAGCGACACCCGCACCTGGTAGCTGCCACCTTCGGTCGCCCTGCGGAGCAAGGCCGCGGCGATTCCCGCCGCGCCAGCGTAGGCCGCAAGATAATCGGCGAAGATCACCTGCAGGGGCATCAGCGGCGCGTCAACTGCTCCCTCGGCATCGACGTACCCCGACACGGTCACCGCCATCATGTCGAAGCCCCGGAAGTTCGCCCACTCCCCTTCAAAGTCGAAGCAGCGCAGTTCATGAGCGATGATCCCCGGCTTGCTGTTGGCCAGTCGCCGCGGCGAGATGCCCCGCTGGTCCAAGTTCAAATACGAGCAGGTGAAGATGTCGGCTCGCTGAAGCAGCTCGAAGAAGCGGCGGTTGTCGGCCTCGTCGTCGAAGTCGCAATAGGCGGCCCGCTTGCCGATATCGGTTTCCAAGCGCCAGTTCATATGGTCAGGATAGTTCGGCTTGGAGATATGGAGCACGTCAGCGCCGAACTCGGCGAGGGTGCGGGCCGTGATCGGTCCGCCGACGACGTGAGAGCAGTCAAGCACGCGCAAACCGGACAATGGCTTGGGACCGCCTTGGGGGAGAGGCACAGGGTCGCTGTCACCGATCTTTTCGACCTCGATCACAGGCTTGCCAGCAAGGCGGCGACCCACCGGATGCGCCAGCCACTCTGCCGCAGTGCGGACCACCCCGATCGCGCCCGACTCCTCGCGGATCGCACGCTCGAGTGTTTCGGCATCCCACTGCATGATTGCGGCCTCGACGGCGCGCTGGGTGGGAGCGCACTTGAGGACCTTGTACATCGCATCGCGCAAGCGGGGGTAGTAAATCTCGATCTTGACGAAACGCCCGTCGCGGGTCGGGTAGAACTCACCGCTTAGCGGAGAGTCTACGCCGACACCGGCTCCGAAGTCGGTAAAGGGAATTTTCCGGCCATTCTGACGCATGAAGGCGATTCCATGGTGCTGATGAACGCCATTGCGCACGCTCGTCGTCACGCTTTGGGGGGAGCCGCCACGCTGCTGCCATAGCTCGCCGAGCGCCATGCCGAACGCTGCCTGGGCGGCCGCCATGATCTCACCGAAACGGTGCCGCGAGGCCAGGATTGGATCCTTGCCACGGATGGTTACCTTTCCTGCGTAGCTGGACTCGCGCAGCCCGATCGCTGCGAGGATCATGTCCAAGGCCAATTGCGAAGTTTTGCTGTCAACGGTTGCCACTTATTCACTCCTTTTTTGCTAGAGTTTCAAATGTTGGAGCAAGCGCTTCCGCTATTTCACCCCAAGCAGCGTTTCCATTCTTCGAGGAGGCTCTTGCACACCTCCTTTGCGGACGGGTTGACAGCTTTGAACCGCCAAATGCGTCGGCGACATCGCCACGATCAACCCACTGCTGCACTGCTGATATGATAGCCACTGATCCGCAATTTTCAACCCGCCTCAGGGCATTGGGGGTGGCACTCCATAATCGTCAGACTATCCGGCCAAACCAGATTTACACCAATCGACATATTTCTTGATGAGCACGATATCTGCTATAACTGGGAACTTATCAAGACCCTGAAAAACTTCTCTTATCCAGACCATATCTTCAATTTTCCTCACTCCACCCATAAGTCCCCATCGTGGCAAGACAGTTGCCATTACCGATACCCCTTCACTGTCCACAGGTAGTAGTATGTACATGTCGCCTCGGCTTTCTCCCTGGCTCACCATTACAAGGCGGCACTGGTCTGTTTTCCTTAAGCTCCCCAGCTTTGAGACATCCAGAGACTAAGTAATAGGTATGCTAACATTTTGAAAAAATTACGTTTCAGCGAAATTTGTGCTATCATGCCTTCCACGAAACAATTTGGCTAAAAAAGAGGAAACTTGTCGGAATTTAACTTATTTAAAGGTGAGCAGTATATTCATTGGCGCCGGCTCGCCGCGGCCGAATAATCTCGCAGGCGCTTGAAGTTCCTTCAGGAGTGGAGCCATTATGATTTTAAAGATGCGGCCAATAGTGCTGTCGGCCCTGGCGGTTGGTGCCTTACTGGTGATCCCGGCCCAGGCGCAGATGGAGAAAATGATCACCACCACCAAGACCGCCTCTCTCGGCCAGGTGGCGGCGGTATTGTCTTACCAGGAGGCAACCTTTTCGAATCCACTGGCGGATTGGCGCCTTTATCAGCCCCGGCTCAAGGTGATACGGGATGGCCAAACCGTCTTGGATGAACCGTTGCCGGCCGGCCAGGCCGCCGAATTCCGGCAGATCGACGGGCCGGAAGTGTACCCCCTGCAGGGAGGTGGCGAGCCGGAAATCCTGCTGAAGATCGGCGCGGTAGCTAAACAGCCCGGCGCCCTCCTGATTTATCGCTATGATCCCGCCACCCACCACTATGTCCTCAGTCAGCAGGCGGACACTGGGAAGATCGAGGTGTCCACTAAAGTGGAGACCAGGCGGGTGGTGCGCTCCAAAAACTTGCAAGCCGAGTTGTCCTTCCCGGAGGACATCATGGTGACTGGCCAGGTAAACCTGAAAATCACCCGTGACGGGAAAACCTTCTCCGAGATCATCACCCTTGGTGAAGATGAGAATATTGCCCAGGTCGAAGGCCCGATGCTAATCGACTTTGAGAGGACGGGGGAGCCGGAGGTGGTCCTCAATGTCAGCAGCCAGCACGCCTACTGCTGTTCCTTCACCTTTATTTATCATTATGTCCCGGCCCGAAACACCTACGCCCTCCTGAAACATTGCTGGACCAATTATCGCAACCAGGCCAGTCTCCAGGATCTCGATAAGGACGGCGGGCTCGAATTCGTCAGCCGCAATGAAGACTTTTCCGGGGAGTTCGGTCCTTATGCGGTCAGCGGCGCCGCCCCCATCCAGATCTGGCGCTACCAGCAGGGACGGTTGCAGGATGTCACCGGCCGCTATTCCGATCTTATCCGCCAGGATGCCCAAGGCTGGTGGGAGGAATACCAGCAAAAAGAATCGGATTGGTACCATCAGCCCATGCCGATGACAGCTTACCTCGCGGACATGTATCTGCTGGGGCAAGGTCAAAAGGGTTGGCAGCAAGTGCGTCAGGTGTACCAGGCCAAGGACCGCCAGGAGTTCTTCGGCCAATTGCGCCGGGAACTGAAAAAGCACGGCTATGCCAAATAACCGTCTTAACAATCTTAGGAGGGAATCCGGTGCAACATCCTGAAAGGTCTCAGATCGGCAAATGGATCCCCCTGCTGCTGGCCTTAATGTTCCTCAATCTGAGCTGCACCGAGAAGGCGGCGCCGCCTCCGGCGGGGCCGAGCGTGTCCCTGCCGGCGGTGGCACTGCAGGCCTTTGGCGCCTTGCCGTCCTCGCCTCCCGCCTCCGTCACGCCCGCTTTCCAGGAGCCGGCCGTGGCTTTGAACCGGGCGCTGAACTATCGGCAGGTCCTGGCCTTTTTGGGAGTCCGGCTCACCCCGCAAGAGAAAAAGTTTCTGGAGAAGCACCGCTTCCTGCTCATCTCCAAAAGCGCCACCAAATTCAAAGGAAGGGTGGACCTGGGTTGGGAGAGCGCTAGTTATGACGAGATGCTGGGGCTATTTGAAGAGGTGGGCGGAGCATCCGACTCCACGCAACGACTACCGGAAAACTGCCACTTCGTCAATCCGGATGTGGTGTTGCACGCCTTCCACAAGTATCTGGAAAATTCCCTGCAATATCTGGAAAAGACGGAGCTGGCCGGGACGCTGAAGCGTTTTCTGACCAATCTCCAGGCCAAGGCCCTGGAGTCCCGAGCCGCGGCCTCCGGCCCCCTGGCGGAGCATTATGAACTCATCGCCGCGCAGCTCACCGTGCCCCTGGTCATCCTGGAAAATGCCCACTGGCCCAGCGCCAAGGAACTGGAAGAAATCGCCTCGGAACCCCCCAAGGTGCCGGTAACGGATGACCACGACACCCTGGCCAACGCCCTCAAGATCCTGGACGGGTTCAAGGGGAAATTATCTGCCCCCGTGTTCAAGCGCATGGCCGCTGAGTTGCGGCTGATTTACGAGGCCCGGGAGGTAAAGCCTTCTCCCCTTTACAGCCAATACGCCAAAGATGGGGCGGTCCAGGCCGATTACACCCAGTTCACTCCCCGGAGCCACTATGTCAAGAGCTCCGTTCTCCGGAGTTATTTCCGGGCTATGATGTATCTGGGAAAGAACAGCTATCTCCTGGGGAAAAACGAGGGCGTCAGCGACGCCCTGTTGCTCACCCTCCTCCTGGCCAGCCCGGGCCCCGACGGCCGGCCGTTCCTGCAGGACTGGCAGCGACTCATGGAAATCACCGGCTTTTTTGCCGGGCAGCCGGATGACATCAGTTACCCGGAATGGCGCAATTTCCTGGTCACGGTCCTGGGCACCGACAAACTCGCCGCCGGACAGGCCCTGGACCCAGCCACGCTGGCAAAAATCAGCCAGCACTTGAAAGAACTCCAGGGTCCCCGGATTCTCTCCGACGTGGTCGTGGCCCCTGAAGTTTTGTCCTCCACCAAAGCGCAGTTGTTGGCCGCGTCCAAAGGCTTCCGCCTTTTCGGACAACGCTTCACCTTTGATGGCTGGATCTTGAGCCGCCTCACCGCCGGCCAGGAAAAGACGCCATTGCGCCTGCCCTCCATGCCCTCGGCCCTCTTTGTCCCCGCGGCCCTGGGGGATAAGGCCGCCCTGGGCTTTGCGGACCAGTACCTGCAGAACCTCTCCCCCCCCTTCTCTCCGGAGGAGACGGCCGGGTTCAACGGCCGGCTGCAGGAGGTGGGCGCGGACCTGGGCAAGATCAAGGAGCCGGAATGGTTCAGTTCCGTGGGCGGAGCCTGGTTGAAGCTGCTCGGCACCCTGACGTCCTCCTATGGCCGGGGCTACCCGCTCTACATGCAAGACCAACTCTTTCCGGTCAAGCAGGTGGAAAGCTTCCTGGGTTCGTACACCGAACTCAAGCATGACACTCTGCTGTACGCCAAGCAAAATTACGCCGAAATGGGCGGCGGCGGGGAAGAAGGCACCCCGCCCCCGGTGCCCAAAGGGTTTGTGGAACCCAACCTGCCCTTCTGGCAAAACCTGGCGCGGCTGGTGAATTACGTCGAAACCGGCTATAGGAAATACGGGCTTTTTAAAGGGGACCTGGAGGAGTACGGCACCCTTGGCCGCTTTAAAAGGGAGGTGGCCTTCTATGCCTCTGTCGCCGCCAAGGAGCTTCAGGGGGTCCCCCTAACCGAGGAAGAATATGAAAACCTGCGGACTAGGTCACTCCAATACATGGCCGAGCCTCGCGACCCGAACGTGATTTTGGAGAGTAAGGAAAAGCGCGCCGCCCTGATCGCCGACGTGCATACTGACGCCTCCGAGGGGCAGATCCTCTATGAAGCCACCGGCGAGCCTTACATCATGCTGGTCCTGATGGGTAATGACGGCACCGTGCGCCTGACCGTGGGCGTGGCCTACAACCATTACGAGTTCACCGGGCCTCTGGCCACCCGTTACACCGACGCCGACTGGCAGAGCCGGGTTTACGAAGGTAGCGCCCCTCAGCCGCAGAAGAACTTTTGGTATCAGAGTCTGGCGACTAAATAAATGCGCCGGCTCGCTTTGCTAGCGCTCATCCTGCTGCTGGTCGCCACCTGTTCCAGCCCTGACCAGCCCCCGGGCAAAGGGGCCTTCCCACCCTTTTACCCCGACGGGGGGCTGTTTCTGGCGGCCATCCACCACTGCCGGGTTCAGCCCTTACCCCAGAAAATCAGCGGCCTCACCGGTCCCCATCATCTGCTGGCCGCCGACCTCATGGCCGCGGCCTTATCCTTTGTTACCGGGCTGCCCTTCAGCCAGAGCAAGCAGGAGCAATTTCTCGAAGACGTGGAGCTCCTGGCCCGGCGGCTGAACACCTCACCCTGGGAGATCCTGTCCCAGAAGCAACTGCGGCAACCTCTGGATGACCCGGCCCTCACCCCGTTAGAACGGGCCGAGGCAGTGCGGCGGCTCCTTAAGGGCTGGGTCAACCCCCGCCTGCACGCCGCGCTCAGCGCCTTTGAGCAGGCCTTGGGCCGCCTGGGCCTCAAAGGCCACCCCCGGGTTCGCCTGCAGCCGCCCCCCGCCTTTGAGTGCCCCGATTTCCATCTGGAAATCAAATTTCGCGATTCCCCTGAGTTGCAAGGGCTTCTGGCAGAAATCGCCCGTCTCAGCGCCAGCCAAGAGTTTAGCGACCTGACCCGCCTGTAAGAACGCGGAATCAGGTGGCTCAGTTTCCCTTGCGGCTTATGGGGGGCGTTATAGATAGCTGGAAGGGCCGGGAATTTATTAAAATTGGTAAAACCTTCTTTATCCCCGTTGCCTCGGCATCTCCCACCAGGAAGACTTCTTTGGTCCGGCAACCGGCCTCACCCGGAGATTCGGCGATCTTGGCCCCGCCCCATAAGTTTATAGATACTATATTGTTACGCTATGAGGACCCGATCTGACTCTGCGAAAATTTCGAGAAATAACAACCATTCTTGTGTGGCAAGAATAACGGGGCCGATCGGCTGAGCTTCATATCGGATTCAAAGGATATTCCTGGCTTCGGCCCAGGGCTGGAAGCGTCACACCGGTGTTGGGCTTCACAAATAGAGCCTGGTATCGAATCAAGAAAACCTAGGTTCCCGGGGCATTAAACTCCCCCTTTGGAAAAGGAGGACTTAAGGGATCTCAGGGGGTTATATTAAATCCCCCTTACCCCCCATTTTCAAAGGTGGGGTTAAAAAAGCGCAGTTGGAAATGGCGTAGCCATTATGAGGTGGCACCCAGTGATTACTTTTAAATATTAATCAAATGCAGTCTCCTGGCATCATAATTGCTATCAATAAAGCAAGGAAGAACCATCGCCCTTCCATTGCCGGCAGGTTACGGGGCGGAAGGCTCCTTCTCGTCGTCCTGCCGGCAGTTCCGCCGGCCCTGGGCGCCTCAGGAGTAAGAATGGAAAGTTTTGATTACCGCCTCGCCGATCTGTTAGACATGAGTATCCTTCAGACCTTGTCTGACTCGAACTTTCAGGCCACCGGCCTGCCCATGACCATCATCGACGCCTATGATGCCTCCATCCTCGTCCGTTCTGGCTTGACAGATATCTGCCTGAAATTCCACCGCGCTAATCCGGCTTCTAACCAGCGTTGCCTTGAGAGCGATGGCTTCGTCAAAGAGCACCTGGCCGAGGGCAGGTCATATCAGTATAAGTGCCTAAACGGCCTCTGGAATATTGCCATGCCCATCATGGTCGCCGGACGGCATCTGGGCACCCTATTTCTGTCCCAGTTTTACTTCGAAGGCGAGGTCCCCGAACGGGAGTTTTTCATCCGGCAGGCCGGGCAATTCGGCTACGATCTCGACAGCTATCTGGAGGCGCTGGATCGGTTGCCGGTCTTCAGCCTCGAAAAGGTCAACTATATCCTTGCCTATGACCAGGCGCTGGTGCGGTTTATCTCGGACCTGGCGACGCAGTCTCTGCGCGTGCAGAAGGCCCATGAGGAGCTGGAAGGTCGGGTCAAAGAGCGCACAGCGGAACTTGCCGAGGCTAGTGAGTCCGTTAAGGAAAACTTGCGTCTACGCCAGCAAATTCTGGATACCATACCCAGCCCCATCTTTTACAAAGGCATCGATGGCCGGTATCAAGGAGTAAACCAGGCCTTTCTTCAGTTCTACGGCAAGACCATGGAACAGGTCTTGGGCAAGACGGTGTATGAGGTTTTTTGCAAGGAAATCGCTGATAAATATTTCCAATTGAACCAGCATCATTGGCAGCACCCGGGTCCCCAGATTTACGAGTATTACACCTATGACGCCCAGGGCCAGCGGCGCGAGGTAGTGGCGCATAATGCTACTTTCATGGACAAGAATGGGGTTCTTGCCGGTCTGGCGGGAATCATGATTGACGTCACCGATCAAAAAAGAGCCGAAGAAGACCGCCTGCGGTTCAGCAAACTGGAGTCCCTGTCCACTCTGGCTGGCGGCATTGCCCACGACTTCAACAATATTCTTACTGTTATACTTGGGAATATTGGCCTGGTGATGCTGGATAGCAAGATAGAACCCCCACTTCAAGACAGGCTGGCTCAGGCAGAACAGGCGTGCCTCCAGGCCCAGGGCTTGTCCCGGCAACTGCTCACCTTTGCCAAGGGCGGGGCGCCCATTAAAAAGATTGTTTCTATCGGCAATTTACTCAAAGAGTCAGCTACGCTGACGCTATCCGGTTCCAGGTCTCGCTATGAGGTGTCCATCCCCGATGATCTCTGGTCAGTGGAAGCCGATACGGCTCAGATCAATCAAGTTATTGGCAATCTGCTGATCAATGCTGATCAGGCCATGCCGGAGGGTGGAATTATCAAGATAACCGCGGAAAATGTTTCAGTAGAAGCCCAATCGAATCTACCCCTGGCAAATGGCAAATATGTTAAGTTTGCCATCGCCGATCAGGGGGTTGGCATCTCCCCAAAATATTTGAATAAAATATTCGACCCGTATTTTAGCACCAAACAAAAAGGAAGCGGATTGGGCCTGGCGACGGCTTATTCAATTATTAAAAATCATTCCGGACACATACAAGTGGAGTCCCAGTTGGGGGTTGGCGCCACCTTTCATATCTACCTCCCCGCCACGGAAGAAGGAGTTCCCGCCGCGGAACCGGAACCGCCAAAACCGGCTATGGGGCATGGGAAAGTCCTGGTAATGGACGATGAAGAAATGGTCAGGGAATTTTTAGGCAGGATGTTGAGCCGTTTGGGCTACGAGGCGGATTTCGCCAGCGATGGTTCTCAGGCCATAGAAAAATTTGTCCAGGCGCACGAGGCCGATCAGGCATTTGATGCGGTGATTCTCGATCTGACTATCCCCGGGGGCATGGGAGGCAAAGAAGCCATGCAGGGTCTCCTCAAGATCGACCCCCAGGTGAAAGCCATAGTTTCCAGCGGCTATTCAGATGACCCGATTATGTCTGATTTTCAAAAATATGGGGTCTCCGATGTCATCGCCAAGCCGTATCGGGTTGCGGAACTGAGTAAGATTTTGCAAAGAGTCATTCCTGAGAAAAGAATCTAAGACCTGCCAGGCAAAAATCCGGGGACAACTCTGAAGAGCTTTTCTGCTACACTTCAATCGGTTTGATGATCAATACCAAGCCCATCACTATGAATACCATGGTATCGGCTGCCGGGCCCCAGAACCTGCCAGTGACGGACATGACCATCCCCAGGGCGAAAGCAGCCACAAAAGTGCCTCTGATGCTACCTAGCCCTCCCACCACGACTACCGCAAAGCAGATCAACAGGACCTGGAATCCCATATAGGGATTTACCGCGGTGATGGGCGCGTAGAGGACGCCGCCAAGTGCCGCCAGGCAGCTTCCCAGGATGAAGGCCAAGGAAAAATATTTATCAACGCTGATTCCCAGGCTGGCTACCGCCTCCTTGTCCTCCAGGCCGGCGACGATGATTTTCCCCACCACCGTGCGGCTAAAAAAAACTTCCAACCCAACAAAGATCAGCAGCGAAATCAGAATGATGATGAGCCGGTAGACCGGAAGCTCCACGCCCAACAGGGAAAAGTAGGTGCCGACGGGATCGGATAAAGGAATGGGGATGGCCCCCCAGATCCACTTGATGGCATCAACCCCGATGAGGAGGACAGCATAGGTGGCAATGATGGCATAATCGACGGACTCGCCATAGAGTCTTCGCAGGACGTAGCGCTCGATCACGTATGATATAGGGATGACGCTTATTACTGCGATAACGGCTGATAGGAAAAATCCCAAGCCCAATTTTTGCAGAGTGGTGACCAGGATATAGGCGCCCAGCGTATATACCAGGGCATGCGCGAAGTTGACGATCCGCATGGTCCCGAACGTCAGGGACAGTCCGATGGAAATAATGTAGAGGATTCCCCCTACGGTTAATCCATAGGCAAGCGTGCTGATCATCGGCTGATCTCAGACTGAGGCGCAGACTCCTCATTAGCAGGCTTTTCAAAACGTTTGCACAATGCCACGATATATCCCCAAACCCCGGTTCTGAACTTGAACACCAGCAGAAGAAGGACAACCCCCAAAAACATTTCCCAGCGCTGGATATAGTTTGGCAGGTAATTGCTTATCAGCTTGTAGCAGACGCCTCCGATCAGCGCTCCGTAAACACTTCCCGCCCCGCCGATGAGGCTTGCAAAAATGACTTCTACACTCCTGAGGGGGTCGATAAAGCTGGTGGTAACATAGCTGTAGTTGAGAATAAAAAGGGCGCCGGCAAAGGCGGACAGACTGACCGAGATGATAAAGGCCACCATTTTGACGGCAAAAGTATTATAGCCCAGGAACTGCACCCGGGTTTCGTTTTCCTTGATACCCCTCAGGAGAATGCCAAAGAGGGAGTTCGTGAGCCTCCGAACTAAAAAAATGACCAGGAGTAGACACACGAGGGTGAAGTAGAAGACTGTCATTCGGTTGGAAAAGTCGAATATCCACACCTTCTTGAAAGAGGCGGACATGCCGTCTTCGCCCCCGGTCCAGCGTGAGAACGCCACCAGGGCCAGGAAAAATCCCAGCTGATTGAAAGCCAGATTAATGAGTGCAAAACAGGCGCCGGTGGTGCGCACAATGATGGGCCCTAAGATTAGCCCCAGGGCCGCGCCCGATGCCACGGCAAAAAGAAGGGCCAGAAAGGGATTTCCCGATATGTACTCCAATGACAAGGCAAAGGCGTACGCCCCCACTCCCAGATAAAGCATATGGCCGAACGAAAGCCTTCCCATGTGGCCGTACAGCAGATCGTAGGCCAGCACGAAGATACAGAAGATCATAAAATCAATGGTGCGGTCCGCGGAGAGAAGCGGCATCAGCAGCAAAAAGAGGGCTGCGATTATGAGCAAATCAAATTTCCGGAGAAATTCGAGGGTGGATCTGATCAGGGATTTGCCGCCGGTCCAGGGTAAGCTCATGGTCGTGATCCGCTATAAATAAGTCTCCAGATAAGATTGATTCTGAATATCGGCCGGCTCGGAAAGTTCCGCGGGTAGGCGTCCTTCCTTCATGCAATAGATTCGATCAGCCAATCGGGATACCACGGAAAGATTCTGTTCGACGATGACCATAGTCACTTCGCCCTTCATAAGCTCAAGGGCTTTCAAGACCTCTTCGATGGTACCCGCGGCCAGACCTTCGGTAGGCTCGTCAATGAGGAGTAGGCGAGGGGGGCCCACCATCGCCCGGCCGATGAGGAGCAGTTGCCGTTGGCCTCCTGAAAGCCCTCCTGCCTTGCTTTCCAGGACCCGGGAGATCTGCGGGTAGATTTGCACCACCCGATCCAGGGCATCCTTGAGCTTGACGTTGGCGCCGTAAGCGGCCAGCTCGATGTTCTCCCTAACCGTGAGTTTGGTGAACACCCGTTTATCCTGGAACACGTACCTGATCCCCAGGCGAGCCACCTTATCAGAAGGGCTTCCGGATATTTCCTTCCCAGCAAATTTAATCGTGCCGCGTAAAGGACGCAGAAAACCGGCAATGGTCTTCAACATGGTGGTCTTGCCGGCCCCGTTGCGGCCCACGATAAATACGACTTCACCCAGTCTGGCGTGTAAGGAGACATCTGAGAGAACCTGGGCATTCCCGTAAAACACATCGATCTGGTCTACCGACAACAGCATGCTATGTTCCCTGAGGCTGGTCTGGGGGGCGGCAAGTCACGTCGCCCCAGTAAACTCGCCGTACCGTCGCGTCGCACAAAACAGCCTCGGGCAGGCCATCGGCAATCAACCGGCCCTCGTGCATGACACTGAGACGCGAAACGAGGCCCAGGATGCGGGTAATCTTGTGCTCAATGATCACGAGCGTAAACTCGTCCTTTAACTTATTGATCAGATCGAGGACATCGGTAATCTCTACCTCACTCAGGCCAGCAAAAGGTTCATCCAGCAGAAGCACCTGAGGTCTGAGGGCCAGGGCCATGGCGATTTCGAGTTTACGTTTATCCCCATAAGAAAGTTCGGAGGTGGGCAGATTCATCTTCTTGGCGAGGCCCACTCTCTCCAGGGCAGATCTGCAGTTATCCACCACCTGGGAAGAATGCGGATTACCCAGGAGGCGCCACAGCAGTCCTTTGGATTCGGGCCGGGAGTGAACGACCGCGATGACGAGATTGTCGAGGACCGACAACGAGTCAAAAACGGAGACCAATTGAAAGGTTCGGATCAATCCGAGGGCTACCCGCTTATAGGCCCCCTGGTTGGTGATGTCGGCGCCAAGGTAGCTGATGGTTCCTTCAGAAGGCGGAAAAAGGCCGGTGAGGAGATTGAAAAAAGTTGACTTGCCCGCGCCGTTGGGTCCAATAATGCCCGTAACTTCTCCTTTTCGGAGTCCGTAGTCCACGCCGTCAACCGCGGTGAAGTCGCCGAAACGCTTACTAAGGCCACGGCTTTGGAGAATGACCTCTTCTGACATGCGGGGAATTCCTTTCTGGTGCGCCGGCGACTGCGCGTCATGTAGCGGGGAGGTCAGGTTAGCGCCGCAGGGCCCTATCCTGACCTCGGAAGAGGGTAAATATCAACGGTCCGAAAGGATGGTGGCCTGGGAAATATTAGTATCCCTCCGCCTTTAAAGACGGCAGATAATCTTCACCGGTATAGGCGCCGATGACCTTCACCAGGTCCCATTTGGGATCTTTTCGTTCTGCCGCTCCTTTGCCCACCACCACAAAGGCATTGTATTTGAAGATCGGTTGGTGATCCTCCCGCCAGGTCCCCTTGCCCTTCATCGATTCGAAGGTGGGATTTGCCATGATGGCTTTGGCGACAGCCATCCCATCGTGGCTCTGGGCAATGGACATGCCCCGCAGGGCTTCCTTGGTGCCGATGTAGGCCATAGCCGAATAGGGATCAGGAGGATACCCATACGCCTTGGTAAACTTGTCGGAAAAGGCGCTGGCCTGCTGGACGATGGCTTCATCCGGAAAGCCGCTCAAGTCGTAATACCAACCCATCAGGGAATAGACGCCTTCCAAGGCCTCGGGGGGCACACCGCTGCCAAAGACATCCGTCATCCAATCGAACCAGATTTTGGATTTCTTCTTCAAGCCGGTTTCGTTAGCCTGCTTGAGCACGTTGATGGCATCGGTGCCCCAGTGGGCCAGCATGACGATCTGAGGATTCATCTCCATGATTTTGGTCATATACGGCGTGAAATCGTTCGTCCCCACCGGTGACTCCAGATACTCGACTTTGATACCCAGTTTGTCGAAGGCATCCTTGGCGCCCCGCCATTGGTCCTGGCCAAAGGCATACGCCGGGCCGAAGAAGACGATTTTCTTCAACCCCAATTTGTTCACGATATAAGAAGCCCCGGCGTAACCGATGGAATAGGCGCAGCCATTCACGGCGAAAGTGGTAGGCGCCAGCTCCCCCTTCTCAAACATCTTCATGGCCACCACATTGACGGGGAAATAGCCGATAGGATGCTGTTTTACTTCCTTATTGAGCGCGGCACTGATGGGAGCAAAGGTCTGCCCGACGACGACATCGACCTTGTCTTCATCGACCAACTCGCGGAAACGGCGAATGGCCACGTCCGACTTGGTCTCATCGTCTTTAACGACGTACTTGACAGGGACCTTCTTGCCGCCCCAATCGAGGCCGCCGGCCGCATTAATCTCATCGATGGCCAACTTGGAGCCATCCAACTGAACCGGGCCCACCGGGGAGGCGGCTCCAGTAAGACCATAGATCAAACCCACTTTGACTTCTTTGGGCGGCGCCGCAGCCAGGGCCGCAACCGCGAGGCTAAATACCAGGCAACTCACCGCAGCCGCAACTATCAAAGCCGTCTTGCCAGATGTTCGTACCTGCATGAATGTACCCTCCTTATTTTTGCTGACTGAACTTATCTGCTGATTAGAGGAGCTGCCTAAGAGATGGCCCCGAGAAATTCCTTACTCGACATTACTGTGCCGATGCGGGGGAAGATCACCTCTTCGGCATAGAGTTGCTCGCGGTCGGTATCCGTCGCGGTGCAATCATTAATCACAATCACCCGATAGCCCAGGTCGTAGGCGGAACGGGCCGAAGATTCCACGCACCAGTTGGTATGGAATCCGGTGAACGCCACATACTCGATCTCGTTGGCGCGCAGGAGGTAGTTGAGGGCGGTGGAGTGAAAGGCATCCAGGGTCAGCTTGCCGCGCACCAGGATGTCTCCTGCTTTCGGCTTCAAGGGTTCGATAATCTCAGGGCCCGGGGTCCCTTCCAACCAGGCGCCGGTACCCCAGTCGGCTTTCATCTCCATTTCTATGCCGCGCAGGCCCGCGGTTCCCGGTCCTCCCGGCTTTAATTCCGGAAAGCCGTGCTTAAAAGCCTGAAAGGGGACATAGATGATCTTCACCTTGCCCCGCGCCCCATCCAAAAGGGACTTCAAATTATTGATAACGTCCCTTTTGGCTAACTGCTCGGCAATGTACTGATACATCGTACCCCCAGGGCTGAGAAAATCGTTTTGAGGCTCAATGAGAACAATGGCAGTGTTGTCGGCCGGCAACTTCATATCTCTCTCCTTCTGCAAGGTTAAGGTGTATGACAAGGCGGGGTTTTAAGGCGGGACCCTGTGTCACCGTCCCCCGAGTTGTTTCCAGCGCCCTGCGTCCACATCTTCCCGAATTTGGGCCATCATATATTGGTTATGCCTGCGGAAGGCCTCCTCGGCCTTTTCCGGGTCGCGTCCCCGCAGCGCCCGGACAAGTTCAGCATGGTGGTCAATGAGCTTCGAGAAGTCGGGCTGCATATGCAGGGTCAAGGGGCGCATCTTATTTTTGATGGTCTCGAGAAGTTCCTTGAGCCACTCGTTGCCACAGGCATCATATACGGTCGCATGGAATTCAAAGTCCAGCTTGGAGTAAGCCAGGATATCCTGCTTCCCGATCACCTCCCGTTGCCTCAGGATGAATTTGGCCATTTTTTCGAGGGAGCTTTCGTCAATGCGGGTAGCCGCCAGCCGGGCGGCCATGCCCTCCAGTACCTCCCTTACCGCATACAGATCCAGGGCCTTCTCAGCGGTGAGGGATGACATGAACACGCCTCGGTTGGGAATATTCTCAACGAGGTCTTCCTGCTCTAAACGCCTCACGGCTTCCCAGACAGGAGTGCGACTCACCTCGAGTTCCCTGGCGATGCTTTCGATGTTAAGGCGTGCTCCCGGCTGGAAGCGGTAATTAGCTATCATCTTCTTCAAAATGGCGTAAACCTGATCGCTGAGCTTTTCCCGCTGTAATTTTGCCACTAATGCCTCCCGTGTCCCTGAACATAGAAATCAGCCGGTGAATTGTCAAGCATATTTTTCATATTTCATTAAAAATAAATCATGAAGTAGTCTATCCAATAAACTGGGCATCTGGACGCTACCAGAACCAGGATCTTCAGACGGGATAATGGTTCCTAAACTCCAGGTCCAGATACAGCTCCCTTTCCCCTGGCGCATGCTCACGTTATGGCAAGGCCTCAAGAAGGCATCCAGGTCCGTCGGCAACGACTCAAGCTCGCGGTAAATCTTTTTTCGGAGGTAGCTAGCTTAAAAACCAGAAAATATTCGAGATAAAGGTTCACGAGCCCCCCGCCCCCTTAAACAGACTTGCTCACCGGCGCCGCGGTAATTAACTTACTAATAAATTCCGGTCGAGCCCGGGAGCCGGCGCCGACCCGTCCGGCTTGTCCGGAGCATTTTTGGGTAAAGGAACCCCCTCATGGCAGAACCACGCTCCAACCGTTTGCTCGAGAGCGCCAGCCCCTATCTGCAGCAGCACGCCCATAACCCGGTAGATTGGTACCCCTGGGGTCCTGAGGCCCTGGAAAGGGCTCGCCGGGAGGACAAGCCCATCTTCCTGAGCATCGGCTATTCCACCTGCCACTGGTGCCATGTCATGGCCCACGAATGTTTCGAAGACCAGGCCATTGCGGCGGTCTTGAACGAACACTTTGTGGCCATCAAGGTGGACCGGGAAGAGCGTCCCGACCTGGACGAGACCTATATGAACGTGGTCACCGCCCTCACCGGCCGGGGCGGCTGGCCCTTGAGCGTCTTCCTCACCCCGGACCTGAAGCCCTATTACGGCGGCACCTATTTCCCGCCGGCAGACCGCGGCGGCCTGCCGGGGTTTCCCCGACTGCTCCTGGCTCTGAGCCAGGCTTACCACAAGAACCAGGAACAGATCCAGGAGTTGGCCCGCCGGGTCATTGAGCACCTGCACACCCTGGGAGAGATTCCCGCGGCGGCGGCCGAGCCCTCCCGGGAAGTGGTGGATCAGGCAGTGGGACGCTTGCTCAAGGAGTACGACCCGGTCCATGGCGGGCTGGGCGGGGCTCCCAAGTTTCCCCGGGCTCTGGAGTTAGGCCTTATCCTGTACTATTACCACCTTTCCCGGGACCCTCAGGTGCTGGAGAAGCTGGGCTTTACCTTGGAGAAGATGGCCCGGGGCGGCATCTATGACCAGCTGGGGGGCGGTTTTCACCGCTACTCCGTGGATGCCGCCTGGGTGGTGCCCCACTTCGAAAAGATGCTTTACGACAATGCCCTGCTGGCCCCCATTTACCTGGCGCACTTTCAGCTCAGCGGCAGCCCCCTGAGCCGGCGGGTCGCCGCCGCAACCCTCGATTTCGCCCTCAGCGACCTGGAGGCTGCCGACGGGGGCTTCTATTCCGCCTGGGATGCCGACAGCGAAGGGGTGGAAGGCAAGTACTACGTCTGGGGTCTCCAGGAGGTGGCCGCGGCGGTAGGATCAGACCTGGGACCGGACCAGGCGTCCCTGGCGATCGCGGCCCTGGGGGTGACTGCGGCCGGGAATTTTGAGGGGACTAACGTCCTGACCCGGCCCCGCTCCCGGGAGGAGCTGGCGGCGGCCTTCTCTCTCAGCCGTCTGGAAGTGGAGCAGCGCCTGAGTGCGGCCCTGGAAGCCTTGCGCCGGGCCCGGGCGGGTCGGGTGCCTCCGCACCGGGATGACAAGATCGTGACCTCCTGGAACGGTTTGATGCTGGCGGCCCTGGCCCAGGGATTCCAGGTTCTGGGGGAACGGCGCTATTACGAGGCCGCGGCCCGGGCGGCCCGCTTCCTACTGGCGGAGCTATTCCGGGAAGGGCGGCTCCAGCGGAGCTGGCGGCAGGGCCGGGTGAGCGTTACCGGTTTTTCCGAGGATTACACCCACCTGGCATACGGGCTACTGGAGCTTTACGAGGCCGACTTCGACCCCTCCTGGCTGGCGGCCGCCCGGCGTCTGGTGGATCTGCTGGACGATTTGTTCCTGGACCCGGTCTCCGGGGTCTATTTCCTGGTGGCCCGGGATCAGGAAACTCCCTTGCTGCGCGCCAGGAGCATCTATGACCAGACCCTGCCTTCGGCCAGTTCCATGGCCGCCAGGGTTTGCCTCAAGCTGCACCGCCTTACCGACGAAGACCGCTATCGGGAGCGGGCCCAGGCTATCCTCCGGGTCCTCCAGGATCAGGCCCGGGAGACCCCCTGGAGCTTTGCCCACCTGCTCTCCGTGCAAAACCTTTATCTCACACCGCCGTTGGACCTGACCCTGGTGGGCGACCCCGGGGACCCGGCCATTCAGGAGATGCTCCAGGCAGCTTACCGTATCTTTCTTCCGGAACGGCGCCTGGTCCTGAAGAACCCGGCAGACTGCGCCGCCCTGGAGGCGGCGGCGCCCGCGGCCGCTCCCTACAGTTCTCTCGACGGCGCGCCGGTAGCCTACCTCTGCCACCGGTTCACCTGTCTGCCGGGGATCCGGGGGGCCCAGGAGCTGGAGCGGCAGTTGGCCCGGATCAGCGCCGGAGACGAAGATCAGCCGTAGGCTGAGCGTAAGACGAGCAGGTTGCCAAAAGAGCCATCAAAGAAAGTAAAAAGCTCAAGTCTGATCCGGAAGGGTGAGATGAAGGGAGGTCACACCGACCTGAGATAAGCCAAAGCCACCGCCGCCGCCAGGCAGATAACAATGGCCAGGGCGGTTACCCGGTTTAACATCCTAAATTCCATGACTCACGCCTCTCTTTTACAGAGAAAAATATTCAAAATGGATGCGGGAGTCGGGTACCGCCAGATCCCGCAGGTTGGCCACCAGACTGTGGATAAAAGGCGGCGGACAGCAGAGAAAGAAAGAGGCCGTCCCCAGGCGCTCGCCGCAAAGGCGGGCCAGCTTTTCCCGGTCCAAATGTCCTTTTTCGCCGGGCCAGGCCTCTTCCGGCCGGCTCAGGACGTGCACCACCTGAAGTTCGGGTCTGCTCTCCCCATCCTCTTCCATCCGGGACAGTTCTTCCCGAAAGACTATGCTGCTTTCGGTCTTATTTGAATAGAGCAGCAGGACCCGCCTCTCCGCCTGGGTATCCCGCATGTGGCGCAGGTTGCTCATCAGGGGAGTGATGCCGATCCCCCCGGCGATAAAGACCAGATCCCGCGATTGGGGATAGAAAACGTAAGAGAAGCGTCCGAAGGGGGCGTGAATGGCGGCGGTATCGCCAGCCCTGGTCTGGCCGATGGCGGTGGTGAAATCCCCTGACTCCTTGATGGTGGAAGCATGGTAGCCGGGCTCGCTGGGACTGGAGGAGATGGTGAAATGGTGTTCCTCCACCGGCAGCCCCCGGCCCCGGAACAGGGTGACGAATTGGAACTGGCCCGGCAAGAAATCGAACCGCTTCTCCCCCGGGGGCGGAGCGAATTTGATGGTCCAGACCCTGGGGCACTCCTCGTGGACCTCCTCGACCCGGTAAAGATGACGCCGGAGCAGCAGCGGCCTGAGCAGGCGGTGATAGCCGAAAAGGAGGAGGGCCCCCCCCAGGAAGACCAGCCAAAGGACCTGCAGGGGCCGCACTGTGAAATCTTTGCTGGCGTTCCAGCTATGGACGAAAACCAGGACAACAACCAGGGGGCCAATGATATCATGGGCCAGGCGCCAGTTTTCGTATCTGATCCCCAGCCGCGCCCGCCAGAGGCTCAGCCCCACATGGATGAGCAGGAGCAGGAGCGCCACCTTGGCAATGATGATGTACCATTTGACGTTGAGTCCATAGAGTAGATGCCAGCCCCCGCCACCCAGGGCCATTAACAGGGGGTGCAGGATCAGGAGAAGTGCGGCCACGGTCCCCATGCGGCGGTGGAAGGGGAAGGTGAGATTGAGGCCGAAGGGCGCCTCTACCCAATGCAGGCGGGCGGCCAGGACCACCTGCACGACGAGGATGGCAAAAGCCAGCAGGGCAAAGCCGCGGCCAAGATTATAATAGAATACGTCGTCGGTCTTCAGGTGGAAGGCCGCCACCACCAGCAGAGGCGAAAGGATAACGGCCAGGTACAGGATGATCCGGGAGCGGGCCCCGTTCACGGAAGGTCCGGGGAATAATCCGAGTGGGGGCCGTGCAGTAAATAACCTGGGGAGTCATAAGAAGCCCCCGGGACAGGAGCAGACAAATAATTTGGGCCATTTTCGCTGGAAGTCCCATAACCCCCACTCCCAGCGCAGGCGGCCAACAACCATGAGCTGCCCAGAATGAGCAGGGTCCAGGTGATCGTTCTCTTTAATTTCGAGGCCACAGTGAGCCCATTCTGAGCCATCATACCCCCCCACTCTCCCCAAAAGGGCAGGCTAAGGATTGATAAACCGGTTGCAGAGGTTACGGATATTTTCTGGACCGAAGATAAGAACCGGAGGAGGCAATGTCAATCCCCGCCAGGATTGGCCCCCTCAGGTCCTCGATGACACTTGCCGGGGCACGTGGCAGATAATGGGGGCAGACACCTGGCCTGTCCGCGCCTCCTGATGCGGATGTTTCCTTGCCTGCCAGGGCGGTCTTGCCCCCCGGGGCAGTTCTGCCTTATAATCCTTTCTAGGCGAGGAGGGCTCATTAGTGGACCGGGATCGCTTGTTGGGTTTAGTGAGGGTCTTGACGAAGGAGGTCATCGCCACAGCCTCTCCCGAAAAGTTGGCCGATTTCGCCGACGCTTTCGGTGATTTCACCTTGCAGGCCGGGACCTCGAAGGTGAGCGAACGGCTGGTCTATCAAGGGGCCCCGGGGTCGGGCCTGGACACCACCCTGGTGGCCGGCATGTTTTTCGAGGTCTTAATGGACGCCTCCAGATTGCCTGCCGAGCGCCGGGAGCGGGTCTCCTTTGTGCGAAAACGGGCCAAGGATTACCTGGTGAACCGCCTGGCCGGGCAGATTACCCTGTCCCAGTTCTACCGCCTTTTGAACCTCATCGAAGCGCAGGTGGGACATTATTTCGAGCATCTGACGGATGACTGGACCGCCCCGCCCCGGGGCCGGGAAGCCGCGGCGGCCTCCCCCGGGTCGGAGGCCATTGACAGCGAGGCCTTGCGCCAGGCCCTGTCCCGCCTCTCCCTGCCTCTGGAAGGCAAACGCAAGCTGACTTTCGAAACCGTGTGGGACTTTCTTCGCCGCAGTGGTGGCTGCTGGTTCCGGCTGCTCGATTTTGAGGAGCACTTTCGGATCAATAAAAAGACCGCCTGGGGCTATCTGAACCTGCTGCAAAAAGAGGGCGTCCTGGAACACAACGGGGAGAAGGCCAACCGGGTGCGCTATGCCCTGGCTCCGGCCTTTCGGGCCGAATCGGAGAAGATGCGCCCCTGCTAATACTCCTTTAGTTTCGAGTTGCAAGTGCGACAGTGGCACAGGCTGCCGGCCTCTGATCGGGCCGCGAAGTTTGGAGTTGTAGGGGCGACCCGCTGGGTCGCCCGCTTTCGAGTTTCGTTTCGGTTATTGCAAAAAATCCCACCTAATTCTTGAAAGCCTGAGTCATGTCCAGGGATGCCTGGCGTCCCAGATCTCAACGGTCCTTTCGAAAGGTTTTTCCTGGAAATCGCTTTTTGAAAAGAAATAAAGACCTTTAGATTGCAGCAGCAAATCTTTCGCCTCTTTCGGACCTGCCGGCGGGGTCTACGAATTGGTCAGAGTCAGGGCGCCAAATTATAAAAAGTATGGCGAAAACCGCCCCCAGGAGTTACATTAATAAGTTGGGGAGAGTTAACCAGCAAGCGCTGTTGGCCAGTCGCCCACCTCAAGCTCGTGAGCCCCTCTTGCGCCGATTAGATAGCCAAGGAAGATTTTCATGTCCAGAGGAAAAGAACCCCCCAAAGTGGGGCTGAAATTGGAAGTCACCGTGATTCCTGCTAAATATTTGGGATGCACCCTGGCCCAAATTGTGCGGCAGTTGGGAGCCGGGCCGCTGCTGTGGGCCGGCGGTGCGGGCCGGGCCCAAGGGATCAAGTTTGTCTCCTATGAGACCAAGAAGAAGCGGGGGCGCAAACCCAAGCCCAAGGAAGAGCAGCAGCTCACCTCGGCGCCCGGCCGGGAAGGCGCCGCCCTGGCCGCGATGTGACCCCGCACCCCTGGGGTTAAGCAGCCACCCATGCCCACCAGCAAGATCGTCATCCGGGGCGCCCGGGAACATAATCTCAAGAATATCGACGTAGAGCTGCCCAGGAACCGGTTTATCGTGATTACCGGGGTCAGCGGCTCAGGCAAGTCCACCCTGGCCTTCGACATCCTCTATGCCGAAGGCCAGCGGCGCTACGTGGAGAGTTTATCGGCATACGCCCGGCAGTTCCTGGAACTGATGGACAAGCCGGACGTGGAGTATATCGAGGGGCTCTCTCCCGCCATCGCCATTGAGCAGCGCAGCGCCTCCCGCAACCCCCGCTCCACCGTGGCCACCTCCACCGAGATCTACGATTATCTGCGGGTCCTGTTCGCCCGGGTGGGGACCCCCTATTGCTATCGCTGTGGCCGGGCCATCTCCTCCTTGAGCGTCCCCCAGATGGTGGACCAGGTCATGGGCCTGGCGGAGGGCAGCCGGATCACTGTTTTGGCCCCGCTGGTGGTGGACCGCAAGGGTGAGCATCACAAGCTCCTGGAGCGCCTGCGCCAGGAGGGCTATAGCCGGGTGCGCCTCAATGGCGACATCCTGGAGCTGGAAGAATTCCCGCCCCTGGACAAGAACCGCCGGAACACCATCGAAGCGGTGGTGGACCGGTTGGTGATCAAGCCCGACCTGGGGGCCCGCCTCACCGACTCCCTGGAGTTGGCCCTGAAGCTGGGGGACGGCCTGGTGCGGATCCTGGTCCAGGGCGGTGAGGAGCTATTGTTTTCCGAACGTTTTGCCTGCGACCACTGCGGGGTCTCCTTGCCGGAACTTACCCCCCGGCTCTTCTCCTTCAACAGCCCCCAGGGGGCCTGCCCGGGCTGCAGCGGCCTGGGCACCAGGATGGTCATCGACCCTGACCTGGTGGTTCCCAACCGCTCGCTGAGCCTCCGGGAGGGGGCGGTGCGGCCCTGGGCGCAGCGCCACTCTCTGCGCCACCAGCATATGCTGGAAGCCCTGGAGCAGCATTACCACTTCTCCATTCGCACCCCTTTCCAGGAACTGGCTCCGGAAGTCCAGGAGGCTATTCTCCATGGCTCCCGGGGAGCCCCTGTCAACTTTTTCCATGAGCGGGGAGGACGGCGTTTCTTTGAAGCCAGGAGCTTCCCCGGAGTGATCCCCCTGCTCCAGGAACGCTATCGGGAGACCGATTCTCCCCTGGTGCGGCGAGAGATTGAGGAGTACATGGGGGTGCGCCCCTGCCCGGACTGCGGCGGGGCCCGCCTGCGGCGCGAGGCCCTGGCGGTGCGCATTAACGGGGCCAACATCAGCGAGGTCACCGGCTTCACCGTTTCCCGGGCCCTGCGGTGGTTCGTCAGCCTGGACCTCACCCCCCGCCAGGCGGAGATCGCCCGCCGCATCCTCAAGGAGATCACCGAGCGCCTGGGATTTCTGGAGGAAGTGGGCCTGGACTACCTCACCCTGGATCGGGCCACCGGCAGCCTGGCCGGCGGCGAAGCCCAGCGCATCCGGCTGGCCACTCAGATCGGCTCCAAGTTGAGCGGGGTCCTGTATATCCTGGATGAGCCCAGCATCGGTCTCCACCCCCGGGACACCCGGAGGCTGCTGCGCACCCTAAAGACCCTGCGGGACCTGGGCAATACCGTGGTGGTGGTGGAGCACGACCCCGAGACCATTCTCCAGGCGGACTATGTGGTGGATATGGGCCCGGGCGCCGGCCGGGAAGGGGGCCGGCTGGTCTTCGGCGGCACCCCGAAGCAACTGCTGCGGAACGAACATTCCCTCACCGGCCTGTTTCTCTCGGGCCGGCGCCGCATCCATCTGCCCCAGAGCCGCCGGCTGCCCGAAAAATTTTTGCACCTGAAAGGCGCCGCCGGTCATAACCTCAAGAATCTAGACCTGGACATCCCCCTGGGGGTCTTCATCTGCGTCACCGGGGTCTCCGGCTCCGGCAAGTCCACCCTGATCATGGACACCCTGTATCAGGCCCTGCGCCAGAAGCTTTATGGGGCCAAGGTCGTGGCGGCGCCCTATGCCGGGCTCCTGGGCGCCGAACACCTGGACAAGGTGGTGAACATCGACCAGAGCCCCATCGGCCGCACTCCCCGCTCCAATACCGCCACCTACTCCGGGATATTCACCATCGTCCGGGAGCTCTTCGCCCAGGTGCCCGAGGCGCGCCTTAGGGGTTACCGGCCCGGGCGCTTCAGCTTCAATGTCAAGGGGGGGCGTTGCGAGGCCTGCCGGGGTGAGGGCATCAATAAGATCGAGATGCATTTTCTGGCGGACGTTTATGTCCGCTGCGAGGTCTGCAAGGGGCTGCGTTACAATCAGAGCAGCCTGGAGATTCGCTACAAAGGGAAGACCATCGCCGAGGTTTTGGAGATGACGGTGGACCAGGCCCTGGAGTTCTTCGGGCCAGTGCCGGCCCTGCGGGAGAAGCTGCGCACCCTGGCGGACGTGGGCCTGGGCTATATCCAGTTGGGGCAGGCGGCCACCACCCTCTCAGGCGGCGAAGCCCAACGCCTCAAGCTCTCCCGGGAGCTGAGCAAACGGGCCACCGGCCGCACCCTCTACATCCTGGATGAGCCCACCACCGGACTCCACCTGGCGGATATCGAAAAGCTCCTCCATGTCCTGAACCGGCTGGTGGAGGACGGCAACACCGTCATCGTCATCGAACACAATCTGGAGGTCATCAAGACCGCGGATTGCCTCATTGACCTGGGCCCGGAAGGGGGCGACCGCGGCGGCTACCTGGTGGCCGCCGGCTCCCCGGAGGCTCTGGCCCGCCACCCCGAATCGCACACCGGCCACTTTCTGCGGAAACTGTTGCCTGAAGCCCCCGAGGGTAAGGTTGCCAGCAAATAGGCAGGTGATTCTGGAAACCGGGTCTGCAGATGTCTTTAAGCGTCTGGAACCGGTTTGGGAAATATGATTTGGCTAGCAAACTCGACGCAGGCGTGGAACCACCAAGCGATATCTAGCAGCTAGGAACGCTGGGGGGCGGCTCCCAAGGCCTTTCAACATTACCACAGTCCGCACCTAAAGGGCCGCCCAGGTGCTCAAGGACTAGCAGATCAGAGAGACGGCGCCCGGTGGGGCTCTTTGAGTCCTGAGTCAACCATCAAGGCCGGGAGATCAGGGCTCCGGCTCAAAATCCGTCGTTGAAAAGGGCTCCAGAGCAATTTGAGAAGATCGAATTTCTTCATATGCCGGCTGAACAATCGCAGGAGCTTATAGGTGCGGATGGGACGCTTGCAAATGCGATGGGCAAAAAGCAAGGCGTAGCCTTTCATGCGGACCCGGTTTACCGTAGCGCTGGGCAGGGCGGTGGGGTCGATGTCCGAGCACTTGAACCATTTGTGCCAATCGCGCTCGTCGTCAATGATCCCGCGGTTGACGTACTCTTGCCATAAGGGGGTGCCCCGGTAGGCACATAATCTATTGAAACCAAAGGTGTCCAGCTTCAGCCGGGCGGCAAAACGGAAGCTGTCCAGGATATTCTTCTCGGTTTCCCCCGGAGAGCCGATGACAAAAAAGCCGTGCACCCTGGCGATGCCATGCCGCTTCGCTTCACTGACCGCGTGCTCCACCTGCTTCAGGGTCTGCTTCTTATGCAGACGGTCAAGTACTTTTTGCGTGCCCGCCTCCACCCCAAAGGCCAGGAAATTACAGTTGGCCTTTTTCATCAGCGGCAGTTGGTCCACCGCCACCGCATCTACCCGCCCTTCGCAGCCCCAGTGGAACTTGAGCTGGCGAGCCATGATGCCCCCACAGATTTCGCCGATGCGTTTCCGGTTAAGGAGAAAATGATCATCGGTCAGGTAAAGGGAACGATAGCCCATATCGTCCAGTTGCTGCATTTCTCCCAAGACGTGTTCCGCGGATCGGTAGCGCCATTTGCCTTGTGACAGAGACGGGATATCGCAGTAGATGCAGGAATAGGGGCAGCCCCGGGAGGTTTGCATAGTGCCGAATTTATCCAGGGAGAGGACCGCGGGGGCATCCAGGGGTAAGGATTCGATGTAGTCGATGGGCAGGCTGGTACGGTCGGGGTAAGGGAACAGGTTCAGGTCCCGCAAGAGTGGGCGGGGGACATTGCTAACAATCTCTCCGGCATCACGCCATACCAGACCGGCCACGGTGCCTGGGTCGTCGAAATTGTCCAGGTAGTCCGGCAGGAGTTCTTCGCCCTCTCCCACCGCCACGCAGTCCAGGTCGGGGCAGTCCTTGAGGATGTGGTCGGCATTCATGGTGACGAAGGCGCCGCCGGCGATGAGGGGGATTTTCGGAGCGGCGGATTTAAGCCGTCTGGCCAGGTTTTTGAGCGCCGGGTAGGTGGTGGTCGAGAGGCAGGAGAGGGCAACGACGTCGGGGCGCTCCTCCGCTACAGCCTGGGTGAGGTGCTCCGCTTGCATCTGTGGGTGACAGGTGTCGAATAGCCGGACCTGGTGTCCATGTTGGCGCAGCACCGGAGCCAGGGTCTGGATTCCCAGGGGAGGAAAGGCCATCGCTCTGATGCGGCCATCGTTAGACCTGGATCTGTTTAGCTCCTCGGGGAGTAGTTGGCAAAAATTTCCATCCCGGACGTACACCATAAAGACATGCATCGAACCATCCCTTGCTGCCGCGGTATTTGCGAAAGTACCCCACTCATGAGGCATGATATCATAAAGCTTCCCCGAAACCTCTCTCCGCCGTTTTGAGACGCCCTGGAAGATCATCACAGAGCTGATTTCCAGTCTCAGAACCCGAATAGCCCCGGCTGATAATGATACGAAATGAAAAGCGAGGAGAAATAAACCCTATTATCTGGTGGAGCGGATATTTTGCTATACTGAGAGGTAAGTCCAGATAGCGAATATCTTGCCAGGAGCAACAGTTATCACCGGAAAGGCGAAAGGTCCAGATATGATCTGGTTATGGGAGGTTTTCAGAACTGGAATAAGTTCCTGAGCATAGCAGTGAGCAGCAACAGGGGATTTTAAGATATAATTAAACCCTCACCCCAGGAGCCGGCTGACGCAAGCTCGTGATGTGGCGTAACCGCGCCGCTCCTCTCTATTGACCCTCCAAAGATTTTCGAAAAACCTGTCAACCCGTCAGAATTTTTTCCATCAAAAGATGTTATGTCCCATAAATATCTTAACAAGAAATTTGAGATAATCCCCCCCTCCCTGAGAGGGGAGGGGGTTGGGGGGGTGGTGGTAACATACGGTAAATAATAGATAAATTGCCACCCCCACCCGGTGTCGCCCCCTCAAGGGGGAGGGAAAAAGGCAAAGCAGTAATGCACCGTCTCCGTGGGACACAATACCAGGGCTAGGAAACGAGACCCTTTTCCCGCAGCAGCGGCCTGGGATCTGTTAAATGGCGGGGGAACCAGCCTTCATCTTCCCTCACCCCAAAGGCCAGGGCCAGGATTTCGGAGAAATGGAAGATGGGGAGCTTCTCCTTCAGGGTGCACCGCATCTCCAGGTTGAGCTGACACATGGCGCAAGAGGTGACCAGACATTCGGCTCCCCTAGCCATGGCGCTCTCCATGACCTTGTTCACCAGGGGTTGGGTCACCTCCGGGTGGGCGGTGGACAGAAAGCTGCCACAGCAGAGATTGGTGATCACATTGTCCGGCACTTTAGCCCCCAGGGCGGTCAGGACGGTGCCCAGCTCCCCCTGGTAGTACCTCTCCCGGGACAGGGCAGGGGCGCCGCGAAAGGTGGCGCAACCATAATAGGGGACAGCCTTCAGCCCTTGCAAGGGTTGAGCCAGCCGTGATTGCAGACGCTGCGGTCCCAAGCGTACCAATACTTCCATGAAGTGGACAACTTCCAAATCCGGGGAGACGGGCCGTCCCCAGCGTTGTTCCTGGGCCCGGAGAGCCTCCGGGTCTTCCCGCAGGCGCAACTGGGCTTTCCGCAGGTAATAGACGCAGAGGGGGCACATGGTCATCAAGAGGCGTTCCGGAGAGGCCAGGGACAGGTTGCGCACCGCCAGGGAAAAGCCGATGTCTTTATCCAGGGCATTGACTGACGATGAACCGCAACAGTTCCAGTCATCCAGCTCGATGAGGTTAAGCCCCAAAATCCTGGCAGCCAGCTCCAGGGAGAGCTTGGCTTCCCGGGCGGAACCCTCCAGGGCACAACCGGGGAAATAGGTTATATCCACCAGGTTCGACATATGCTCACCTTTGCCTCTGGGGAAGGAAAATCCCACTAATCTCTTTCGTTGCCTTGACCTTGGAAGCCCTGAGATCCAATTTGCGCCGGGCCAGCATCTTGAGGCCCAGGTTCAGGTCGGTGAACCAGCTGCGTACCCGGGCCTTATAGCGCAGGATGATTCCCAATTCGTGGGTTCGACCGTGGCGCCGGACGGAAGAGAAGACTTCCCGATGAAAGTCCAGGATTTCGGGCGCCGCCACCTTAACTCCTTCTTTCAAAGCCAGGTGCCGCAGGGCTTCCATGACGGCGGGCAGATCGACCTGATTGGGACATTCCGCCGCACAGGTGGAACAGCCCACGCAGACCCAGATGGCGCGCGATTCCAACGCCTGCCGGCGCAGGCCGAACTGCACCAGGCGGATAATCTTGTTGGGTGAGTAATCCATGGCCTGGATGAAGGGGCAACCAGCGGCGCAGCTTTGGCAATGAAAGCAGCGATTGAGATTGGTTCCGCTCAATCCTTGCAGCTCCCTGGCGAAGGAACGGCCTTGAATTTCGATGACGCCGCTTTCGAAGCCGCCAGGTGTTTGGAGGGCGGGGGAGGTGGTCATGGTGGGAAACCCATTTTAGGTATGGTGAAGTTAATATGCACAATATTTAAGCCAAGTGTCAAGTCTGAATGGGTAGCTTAAAAACGAGTAAATTCACTAATAACTAATTTTATTATAATTCACTTACAACTGAAAAACAAGGGTTCTACTCAAAATTTATTCCACAGAAACCCACCCTAATATCCAATATATGGCGGGGTTGATCTGACCAAGGCATTGATGGGGCACGAGGAATTGGGGACCTGATCTGGATAAGGAGGTTTTCAGGTCCTTGATAGGTTCCCAGTCAAAGCAGATATCGGTACGCAGTTCGATGTTACCCTTCTGATAGTGCCCTGCCTTTCCCGAGCTGCCCAAAGCGCTCGGTCTCCCCACTCATAATATACCATAATGCAAAACTCTGTTTGAGATAATATACATTTAAGTATAATATATCTATAGCAAATATACGTTTATGTATATTTAGTAGCATTACCCATACCTGGCACCTTTGCCTAAAAACTGTTTTACGCTAAAATATCCAGTATATACATAATTTCTTGAAACCATGGCATGATGATTGCTCCTTACATGTTCAAAATAATGGTTAGGAGCGTCGGTTATGCGCAAAATCGCAATTTATGGCAAAGGTGGTATTGGCAAGTCCACCACCACTCAAAATACGGTGGCCGGGCTGGCCGAAATGGGCCGCAAAGTGATGGTGGTGGGTTGCGACCCCAAGTCAGACTCGACCCGGCTGCTGTTGGGCGGCATGGCCCAGAAGACCGTCCTGGACACCCTCAGGGAAGAAGGCGAAGACGTGGACCTGGAGGATATCCGCCGCACCGGTTTTTCCGGAGTGGTCTGTGTGGAATCCGGCGGCCCGGAGCCCGGGGTGGGCTGCGCCGGCCGGGGCATCATCACCTCCATTAATCTCCTGGAGCAATTAGGGGCCTATGCCGACAGCGAGAAGTTGGATTATGCCTTCTACGACGTGCTGGGGGATGTGGTCTGCGGCGGGTTCGCCATGCCCATCCGGGAAGGCAAGGCCAAGGAGATCTACATCGTGGTCTCCGGCGAAATGATGGCCATGTATGCGGCCAATAACATCTGTAAGGGCATCGTCAAGTTCGCCGAGGCCGGGGGCGTGCGCCTGGGCGGCCTCATCTGCAACAGCCGCAAGGTGGATAACGAATTGGAGATGGTCGAGGCCATGGCTGCCAAGCTGGGCACCCAGATGATCCATTTCATCCCCCGGGACAACATGGTGCAGCGGGCCGAAATCCACCGCAAGACCGTTATCGAATTCGATGGCACGCATCCTCAGGCCGATGAATACCGGACCCTGGCCAGGAAGATCGAAGGTAACGAGATGCAAGTCATCCCGAAGCCCCTGAGCACCGACGAATTGGAAAAGCTGCTCATCGACTACGGGCTGGCGGGTTGAGCGGAGGAGCAAGACCATGACCATGCAAATGCTGAACAAGGGAAATAACATGAGCCTTAGCCACATACTGGCAGCGACAAGCCGCTGGTTGACGATATTTTTGCGGGAACAGGCAGAGATGTCGGCGCCAGTGGAATTATTCATGGAAGCAGTATCCTGGAGGACAGAATCATGATCATGATCAGATCAGTGGTGCGGCCGGAGAGGGTGGATGCAGTCCTGGCCGCCTTAATGGAAGCGGGGTTCCCGGCGGTCACCAAGATGAGCGTGGTGGGCCGGGGTAAGCAGCGGGGCATCAAGATCGGCGAGATTACCTACGACGAAATCCCCAAGGAGTTGCTGCTCACGGTGGTGCAGGACCAGGACAAGGATTTTGTCATCAAGACCGTCCTCAAGGCGGCCCGCACCGGCGACAAAGGCGCTTACGGCGACGGCAAGATCTTTGTGTCTCCGGTAAATGAAATTTACACCATCAGCTCCGGCATCAAGGAAGACGGCGCCGGCCAGCTCGAAGAGGTGACGCCGTGAAAGAGATAATGGCCATCGTGCGCCTCAACATGATGAACAAGACCAAGAAGGCCCTGGCGGAGGCGGGCATCTCCTCCATCACCGCCCGGGACGCCCTGGGCCGCGGGAAGGGCCTGGTGGACTTGAGCCTGCTGGAAGGCGCCGAAAAGGGTTATGAAGAGGCGGTGGCCCAGTTAGGCCATGGCCAGCGGCTGATTCCCAAGCGGATCTTTTTCGTGGTGGTTCCGGACAAGCTGGTGCCCAAGACGGTGCAGACTATCATCGAGGTGAACCGGACGGGCAAATCCGGGGACGGCAAGATCTTCGTCCTGCCCGTGGTTGATTCAGTCCGGGTGCGCACCGGCGAGAATGGCGAAGCGGTTCTGGATGAAGCCTGAACCAGATTTCCAAACCTACTCGGGAACCCAAATATATCCCAAGTTTTACTTGGGGCCTTACCGAGGCCAGGCAAAACCTGGCAGGCAATTGACCTCCCCAGCAAGGCGCGGGGATGCGATGGGCGGTTTACAGGCGAGGCGCCTGCACCGCATGGAGAAACAGACATGGCTAAATTAGCACCGGAATACCTGAGCGAGTCAGTGCTGGATATCGATGCTGAGGCAGTAAAGAAGGAACTGGTCAGCAAATATCCCACCAAGGTCGCCCGGAAACGAGCCAAGCAGATCGTCGTCAACGAAGTGGCCCCGGATCTGACCGTGCCGGAGATTCAGTCCAACGTCCGCACCGTCCCCGGCCTGATGTCCCAGCGGGGTTGCACCTACGCCGGCTGCAAGGGCGTGGTTCTGGGCCCGACCCGGGATATACTCAACATCACCCACGGCCCCATCGGCTGCGGCTTCTATAGCTGGCTGACCCGGCGGAACCAGACCCGTCCCAAGGGCCCGGAAGACCATAACTTCATGAACTACTGCTTTTCCACGGACATGCAGGATGAGCAGATCATCTTCGGGGGCGAAAAGAAGCTGCGCCAGGCGGTGCAAGAGGCTTATGACATCTTCAAGCCCAAGGCCATCGGCATCTTCGCCACCTGCCCGGTGGGCCTCATCGGCGACGACATCCACGCGGTGGCCCGGGAGATGAAGGAAAAATTGGGGATCAACGTCTTCGGCTTCAGTTGCGAGGGCTACAAAGGGGTGAGCCAATCGGCGGGGCACCACATCGCCAACAACGGCGTCTTCACCCACATAGTGGGCCTGGACGACGTCGTCCGGGAAGGCGAATTCAAGATCAACATGCTGGGGGAATACAACATCGGTGGCGACGCCTTCGAGATCGAGCGTCTCTTCGAGGACTGCGGCATCACCCTGATCTCCACCTTCAGCGGCAACTCCAGCTACGATAACTTTGCCAACTCCCACACCGCGGACCTGAACCTGATCATGTGCCACCGCTCCATTAACTACGTGGCCGAAATGATGGATAAGAAGTTCGGCATCCCCTGGATCAAGGTGAACTTCATCGGGGCCGAGGCCTCTGCCAAGTCCCTGCGGAAGATCGCCAAATATTTCGAGAACGACAAATTGACCGCCAAGGTGGAAGAAGTTATCGCCCGGGAGATGCCCGCAGTGGAGAAGGTGCGGGAGGAAGTGCGGTCCAGATGCCAGGGCAAGCGGGCCATGCTCTTTGTGGGCGGCTCCAGGGCCCATCATTATCAAGAGCTTTTCCGGGAGATCGGCATGGAGATCATCGCCGCGGGTTACGAATTCGCCCACCGGGACGACTACGAGGGCCGGCAGGTCCTGCCCGGCCTCAAGGTGGACGCCGACAGCCGCAACATCGAAGAGCTGCACATAGAAGCGGATCCGGAGCGCTTTCGCCCCCGGTTGGACGCCGCCGGCGTCGCCCGCTTGCAGCAGGAGGGCATTACGCTCAGCGAATACGAGGGCATGATGGCCGAAATGAAAAGCGGCGCCCTGGTGATTGACGACATCTGCCAGTTCGAAACGGAAAAGCTCATCGAGATCTACCGGCCGGATATCATTTGCGCCGGCATCAAAGAAAAGTACGCCGTTCAGAAGAGCGGCGTGCCCATGAAGCAACTGCACAGCTACGACTCCGGCGGGCCTTATGCCGGCTTTCAGGGCGCCGTCAACTTCTACAGGGAAATCGACCGCATGGTCAACAGCAAGGTGTGGAAATACCTGAAGGCCCCCTGGCAGGAGAATCCCGAACTGGCAGCCACCTACGCCTGGGAATGAAAAATGAGGATAACGCCATGTTACTGAGACATACACCCAAAGAAGTCAAAGAACGCAAGGCCCTGACCGTCAACCCGGCCAAGACCTGCCAGCCCATCGGGGCCATGTACGCGGCCCTGGGCATACACCGGTGCCTGCCCCATAGCCACGGCTCCCAGGGGTGCTACGCCTACCACCGCAGCGCCTTGACCCGCCACTTCAAGGAGCCGGTGATGGCGGCGACCAGCGCCTTTACCGAAGGCGCCTCGGTCTTTGGCGGCCAGGCCAATCTGCTTCAGGCCATCAATAATATCTTCAGCGTTTATGAGCCTGAAATAATTGCGGTGCATACCACCTGCCTGTCGGAGACCATCGGGGACGACATCCCCCAGATCATCGCCAAGGCCAGGGATGAAGGCAAGATTCCGCCGGAACACTACGTCATTCATGCCAACACCCCCAGCTACGTGGGGTCCCATGTCACCGGCTTCGCCAACATGGTCAAGGGCATGGTCGATTATCTGGCGGCCAAGAACGGCCACCGGACCAACCGGATCAACCTGATTCCCGGCTACGTGGAACCCTCCGACATGGAGGAGATCAAGCGTCTGGCCGGGGAATTGGGAGTGCCGACAATTATGTTCCCGGATACCTCCAACGTCCTCAACGGTCCCCAAACCGGCCGGTTCTCCATGTTCCCGGCCGGGGGCACCACGGTGGCGGACCTGATCGCCGCGGGCAGCAGCATGGGTACGGTGGCCCTTGGTCCCCTGGCCTCCGGCCCGGCGGCCCGGGCGTTGGACACCAAGTGCAAGGTACCCTGCGAAATTCTAAACCTGCCCATCGGGCTCAGGGCCACCGATGAATTTATCGACACCCTGCGGCGCATCGCCGGGGTAACCGTGCCCGACTCCATCAATATCGAGCGGGGCCGGCTGGTGGACGTCATCACCGACATGCACCAAGTCTTCTTCCACCGCAAGGTGGCCCTGGCGGGGGACCCGGATCAATTGATCTCCCTCACCCAGTTCCTGGTGGACCTGGACATGTGGCCTATCCACATTGTCACCGGCACGCCGGGGAAGAAGTTCGAGGCCAAAATCAAGGAGATCACCAAAGAGGTGCCGCACCCGGTAAACGTGCGCGCCCCCGGCGACCTGTTTTTGCTGCATCAGTGGTTGAAAAACGAACCGGTGGACCTGCTCATGGGCAATACCTACATGAAGTACATCGCCCGGGACGAGGATATCCCCCTGATCAGGTTCGGTTTCCCCATCATGGACCGCGTCGGCCACAGCTACTTCCCCACCGTGGGCTATCGGGGCGGGCTGCGGCTCCTGGAGAAGATCCTGGACGCGCTGTTGGACCGCCAGGACCGGGACGCCCCGGAGGAGAGCGTCGAATTAGTGATCTGAGTCGTGGTGGCGCGGGCTGAAGGCACGCGCCGACGCGGGTTCTTCGCAAGGGGCCTGCGGTTATTCATGAGAGGAGGCAATTATCATGGAAAAACCTGATCATCATATCCTGGTGTGTATGAGTTTCCGGGGGCTGGAGCCCAAGGGCAAGTGCATCAAGAAAAACGCCCCGGATCTACTGGGCTACCTGGAGTCGGAGCTGGCCGACCGTGGGATTGAAAACGTCATGGTCTCCACCACCGGCTGCCTGAAGCTCTGCGACCAGGGCCCGGTAGTGGTGGTCTATCCCGAAGGCTACTGGTACGCCGGGGTGGAGGGCGAGGAGGCCATCGACGCCATCCTGGACGGCCTGGAAAACGGCGGTCCGGCTAAGGAGTATTTGCTGAGTTGAGGTTACTGGCAATCAGCCAGAAAGCTGGAGTTACCCATGGAACCGGCGATTTTTAAAGAGCGTCAAGACCAAATCCACCGCAAGGGGGAAGCCCCCTTTGCCATGGAGTGTGATAAGGAGTCCCTGGCCGGGGCGGTGAGCCAAAGGGCCTGCGTCTTTTGCGGCTCCCGGGTGGTGCTCTATCCCATCGCCGACGCCCTGCACTTGGTGCACGGCCCCATCGGCTGCGCTGCCTACACCTGGGACATCAGGGGCGCCTTGTCCTCGGGCCCGGAGTTGCATCGCCTCAGCTTCTGCACCGACCTCCAGGAGATGGATGTCATCTTCGGGGCCGAAAGCAAGCTCTACCATGCCCTGGTGGAACTCATCGACCGGCACCAACCCCAGGCCGCCTTCGTTTACTCCACCTGTATCGTGGGGATCATCGGCGACGATTTGGAGTCGGTGTGTAAGAAAGTCAGCCAGGAGAAAGGCATTCCGGTGCTGCCGGTACAGTCCGAGGGCTTCAAAGGCAACAAGCGGGACGGCTATCACGCCGCCTGCCAGGCTATGTTCAAGCTGACTGGCACCGGGGACGTCTCCGGCATCAGCCCCAAGAGCGTCAATATCTTAGGCGACTTCAACCTGGCCGGGGAGATTTGGGTCATCCGCGACTATTTCTCCCGCATGGGTGTCGAGGTGGTGGCCAACATTACCGGTGATGGCCGCGTGGCCGACATTCGCCGGGCCCACGGCGCGGCTCTGAACCTGGTGCAATGCTCCGGCTCTACCATGGATATGGCGAAGATGATGGAGGAAGCCTACGGCACCCCCCATATCCGGGTCTCTTATTTCGGGGTGGAGGACATGGCCGAATCGCTCTATGCGGTGGCCCGTTTCTTTAAGGACCCGGAAATGGAGGCGCGCACCCGGGAACTGGTCCGGGAGGAACTGGCCGTGCTCTATCCCCGACTCCGGGAGTTTAAGCAAGCCCTGAGCGGCAAGAAGGCCGCCATCTATGTGGGCGGGGCCTTCAAGGCCTTTTCACTGGTCAAGGCCTTCCGGCTGCTGGGTATGCAGGTGGTCCTGGTGGGCTCCCAGACCGGCACCAAGGAAGATTATCAGGAGTTGCACGACATTACCGACGAAGGAACGATCATCGTGGACGACTCCAATCCCCTGGAGCTGTCGAGCTTCCTGAAGGAAAAGGACGTGGACATCTTCGTGGGCGGGGTCAAGGAACGCCCCATCGCTTATAAGTTGGGCGTGGGTTTCTGCGACCACAATCACGAACGCAAGGAATGCCTGGAAGGCTTCGTAGGCATGCTCAATTTCGCCGAGGAAGTCTATAAAACGGTGATGAGTCCGGTGTGGCGATTCGTGCCCCGGAGAAACGGGGCAGTGGGATGAGAACGATGAAACCCCCTGAGCCAACATACGTATCCACCACCAATGCCTGCAAGCTCTGCAAGCCGTTGGGGGCGTGCCTGGCCTTTCGGGGCGTGGAAGGGGCGGTGCCTTTTCTCCACGGCTCCCAGGGCTGCGCCACTTATATGCGCCGTTATATCATCAGCCATTTTCGGGAGCCCATGGACATCGCTTCCTCCTCCCTGGGGGAGAAGCACGCGGTCTATGGCGGCGGCTCCAACCTGAAGCAGGGCCTGAGCAACATCATGACCAAATACGGGGCCCGGCTCATCGGGGTGGCCACCACCTGCCTGACCGAGACCATCGGCGACGACGTGCCCGGGATCGTCCGGGAATTTCGCCAGGAAGCCGCCACCCTCGGGAAGTCCGAAGAGCTGCCGGAGATCGTCACCGTCTCCACCCCCAGTTATGCCGGCACCCACATGGAAGGCTTCCACGCCGCGGTGCGGGCCCTGGTGGAGCAGTTAGCCCAGGGGGGGGAGCCCGCGGCCGCCCTCAACCTGCTGCCGGGTTTCGTGTCACCGGCGGATACCCGCTACCTGCGGGAAATCCTGGAAGATTTCGGGCTGGTCGGCATCATCCTGCCAGACCTGTCGGAAACCCTGGACGGCCCGGCGCAATTGGACTATGAGAAGATCCCGGCCGGGGGCACGCCCCTGGCAGAGATCAAGGCCATGGGCCGCTCCCGGGCCACCCTGGAGTTCGGCCGCACCCTGTTCTCCGAGGAGACGGCCGGGCGTTACCTGGAAAGCCACTTCGGGGTTCCCTGGCATCCCCTGGGAATGCCCATCGGTCTCCGGGAGACCGACCGGTTCTTCAAGGTCTTGGAAGAGGTCTCCGGCAAAGCCACCCCGGCCCGGCAGGCGGCGGAGCGGGGCCGCCTCATCGACGCCTACGTCGATGGTCATAAGTATATCTTCAACAAGCGGGCCGTGGTTTACGGCGAAGAAAACCTGGTGATAGGGCTTACCGCCTTCCTATCAGAGATCGGCGTGAAGCCGGTGCTCTGTGCCACGGGCGGGAAAAGCGGCCATTTTAAGGAGGCCCTGGCCGAGGTTACCGGCGACCTCCTGGCGGAGCCGCCGCAGATCATGGAAGGGGCGGATTTTTATGAGATTGGCGAGGCCGCCCAAGGCCTGGCCCCGGACCTGCTCATCGGCCACAGCAAGGGCTATCATCTGGCCCGGCGCTGGCAGGCGTCTTTGATACGGGTGGGTTTTCCCATCCATGACCGCTTCGGCGGCCAAAGGATTCTGCACCTGGGCTACCGGGGCGCCCAAAGCCTTCTGGATCGCATCGTCAACGCCGTCATCGCCAGGAAGCAAGAGACTTCCGACGTGGGTTACAGCTACATATAAACGCCAAAGGGGCGGCCCTCGACGCCCGCTCCCGGAAATGCCGCCATGATAAACATCGATATTCATCCCTGTTTCAATGCCAAGGTCAAGGGCCAATTCGGCCGGGTGCACCTGCCGGTGGCCCCGAAGTGCAATATTCTCTGCAATTATTGCAACCGGAAGTTCGACTGCGTCAATGAGTCCCGGCCCGGCGTGACCAGTTCGGTCCTCTCTCCGGCCCAGGCCATCGCCTACCTGGAGCGGGTTCTGGAGGCCCAGCCCTGCATCACCGTGGCCGGCATTGCCGGCCCGGGCGACCCCTTTGCCAACCCCAAGGAGACCATGGAGACCCTGCGGCTGATCCGGGAGAGGTTTCCGGAGCTGCTCCTCTGCCTGGCCAGCAATGGCCTGGGGCTGATGCCTTATCTGGACGAACTGGCCGAATTGCAGGTCTCCCACGTGACCATCACAGTCAACGCGGTGGACCCGGAGATCGGGGCCAAGATCTATAGCTGGGTGAGGGACGGCAAGGTGATCCATCGCGGCCGCCAGGCTGCGGAGGTCCTGCTGGCCCGCCAGTTGGATGCCATCCGCGGCCTCAAGAGCAAGGGAATCGTGGTCAAGGTCAACACCATCATCATTCCGGGGATCAACGACCAGCATGTGGAGGAGGTGGCCAGGAAGATGGCGGAATTGGGGGTGGATCTGCTCAACTGCATGCCGGTTTATCCCAACGCGGACACGCCCTTTGGGGACATTCCCGAGCCCGAACCGGAGAAGATGGCGGCCCTTCAGGCCGCAGCCGGGAATTTTCTGCCCCAGATGCGGCATTGCACCCGCTGCCGGGCCGACGCCGTCGGCCTGCTGGACGCCGACCAGACCGAGGAATTGCGCGGCTGCCTCTCTGCCTGCGCCCAAATGCCGCCTCCCCTGGACGAGAGCCGCCCTTACGTGGCGGTGGGCAGCCAGGAGGGCATTCTGGTCAACCTGCATTTGGGGGAGGCCGATTCTTTTCAGATTTGGGGACCGGATGGACAGGGTTTCCGGATGCTGGAAGAACGTCCGGCCCCGCCGCCGGGAGGCGGCGGCCAACGCTGGTGGGACCTGGCGGAGGTCTTAAAGGATTGCCGGGCGGTACTGGTGAGCGGGGTGGGTGAAACCCCTATGGCTATTCTCAGCGAATCCGGCGCCGTGCCCCTGGAAATGAACGGCTTCATCGAGATCTGTTTGAAGGCGGTTTATGAAGGCGGGGCAGTGGCCCTCTTTAAGGGACGGAAAGGCGGCCTGGCCGTGAGTTGCGCCGGGAAAGGCGATGGCTGTCAATAAACCCGGACCGGCTACTGAATGCGAAGGCAGTGATCGGCATCGCCTCGATCCTGCTCAGGATTAGATGATCGGAATGTAAGGTAATATAAGGGATCGCAAAATGTTTCAGGCCCTGGATCTAACTCCCTTATGGTTGACTTTAAAGGTGGCCGGCGTGGCCACCCTGGTAACTTTTGTCATCGGGGTCAACCTGGCCTTCCTGGTGGCCCGGAGCAAGTTTTGGGGCAGGGAAGGACTGGACGCGTTCTGCACCCTGCCGTTGGTGTTGCCTCCCACGGTCCTGGGGTATTACCTCATCGTCCTGATCGGACGGCAAGGCTGGCTGGGCCACTGGCTCCAGAAAACCTGGGGGATTTCCTTAATTTTTACCTGGCAGGGCGCGGTTTGCGCCGCAGCCGTGGTATCTCTCCCCCTGATCTACAAGTCGGCCCGGGCCGCCTTTGAAGAGGTGGACCCTGAGCTTGAAAATGCTGCCCGTACCCTGGGCCTGTCGGAGGCCGCGGTCTTTTTCCGGGTATCCCTGCCCCTGGCCTGGCGGGGGATTCTGGCGGGGACCATGTTGGCCTTCGCCCGGGCTATGGGTGAGTTCGGGGCCACCCTGATGGTGGCCGGCAACCTCCCCGGCAAGACCCAAACCCTGTCCCTGGCCGTATACGACGCGCTCCAGGCTGGTAATGACACGGGAGCCGCAGTCCTGGTGCTCCTCATCTCGACGGTGTGCGTCGTCATCCTGGTGGTCTCCGGCAGGGCTTTAAAGGCTGGCTACATGTGAAGGGAAGGAGGCTTACATGGCTAATCTGAAATCCATCATCATACTTTTATGGGGCGCTCTGCTTATCTGTGCTGGACCGGCCCACGCCGATCAGGAACTGATCGTCTCCGGCGCCGCCAGCCTCACCAATGCCCTGCCCGAGGTGGCCGAACAATTCGAGAAGACGCATCCCGGCGTCAAAATCGTCTGTAATTTTGCGGCGTCCGGGTCCTTGCTCCAGCAAATTGCTCAAGGCGCCCCGGTGGACGTGTTTGCGGCGGCGGATCAAAAGACCATGAACCAGGCCCAGGAGAAGGGGCTCATCGTAGCGGCCACCCGAAAAAATTTTGTGAGCAACACCCTGGTGCTCATCGCGCCGGCAGGCCCCAGTCTGCCGTTGGCCGGTCTTGGGGATCTGGCCTCGCCGGAGGTAAAACGGGTGGCCCTGGGCAATCCCGAAACGGTGCCGGTGGGGCGCTACACCCAGGAGGCCTTGACCAAGGCGGGGTTGTGGGAGAGCCTGAAACCCAAGTTTATTTACGGGGAATCGGTGCGCCAGGTGCTTGACTACGTGAGCCGGGGCGAGGTGGACGCCGGGTTTGTCTTCGCCACCGACGCCGCCATTGCCAAGGGGAAGGTGAAAATAGTGGCGGCAGCCCAGGGACACCAGCCCATTATCTATCCGGCGGCCCTGGTGGCGGCCAGCCCCAAGAAGGCCCTGGCCCAGAGCTTTCTCGATTTTATGTTGAGCCCGGCCGCCCGGGAGATCTTCAATAAATATGGCTTTGGCCCGGCCTAGGCTACTAAGCCCTGTCACCGCAAGGAGCACAGGGGATAATCATGAAAATCCTGGTGGATATCAAAAAACGGTTGTCGTCGGGGCAGCGGGTCTTCCATCTGGAAGCGGCGTTTGCTTCAGATAAAGACTTTGTGGTCTTGTTCGGTCCCTCGGGTGCGGGTAAGAGTCTCACCCTGCAGACCATCGCGGGGCTGATTACGCCGGATGAAGGGCGGATCGTGGCAGGGGAGCGGATTTTTTTCGATTCCCGCCGGAAAATCATGGTGCCGTCCCGGCACCGGAACCTGGGTTACGTCTTCCAGGATTATGCCCTGTTTCCGCACCTGACGGTGGCCCGGAACGTCTCCTTCGGGTTGCCAAGGGGCTGGTCCTGGCGCCTGCCGCGGGCAGAGAGACTGCGTCTCGAGGAGGTGCTGGAGATTTTGGAGTTGACTCCCGTAAAAGATTCCCTGCCCCGGGACCTCTCCGGAGGACAACGGCAGAGAGTGGCCCTGGCCCGGGCCCTTATCCGCCGCCCCAGTCTGCTGCTCCTGGATGAACCCTTTTCATCCCTGGATACCGTCCTCAGGGCCAAGATGCGCCAGGAACTCTTGAAGATTAAAGAGCATTTTGCCATCCCGGTTATCCTCATAACCCATGACCCCGCGGACGTAGCAGCCCTGGCGAAAACCGTAGTGGTCTATGAGTTTGGCAAGGTGAGCAATATTATGTCGCCCACCGCAGAAGATTTTCCGGTCAGGGAACTCCCTTCGTCATTTCCTTTGGCCGCCACCCTCGCTCCTCGATTCCCCGCAAGCAAACCCCAAAATCGATTCCCACAATCACTTGCTGGCCGTTGCCGAGGCCTTTTTGCTAAAGCAACAGCAAAGGCGGCGCCTCCGGCCGCGGGCCGATAACCTCCAAGACCTGCCGGGGGATCATGCTGGCCGCCAGCGCCAGGAAGGGCAAACCCCGGCCGCTGGTGGCGTTGCGCAGGCCGGCGTCTCCGCCGATGGCCAGGCAGACGGCTGGCGCCCCTGGCCGGTGGCGGGTCCAGAAGACCCTGAGAGGGCAGGGGCCGCCGTCAGCGGGGCCTTGCCAGCCAATTAGGGTGTGGCTCTCTCCGTCGGGGTAATTAAGGACCAGGGTCTCCCCCCGCCAGATGGGAGAGAGCACTTGCAACTCCAACCGGGGCAGGCCTGCGGCCACGTTGCCGCCGGGAGTCACTTCATATTCCAGGATAAAAGAGAGGGTTCCCATAATGGGCTTTTTTTAGCGCCGGAGAGGGGCTGAAATTGGCGCTGGCTTAGGGAGAATCGGAACCTTCGCCGCAGTCGATCAAGAGCTTCAGTTCTGCCGGAAGCCGGGCCGTGGTGAGGGCCGCAATCCCCTGGGTCAGGGGGATGGTGCGGCCAATCAGGGGCCGGGGATCCACCCAACCCTGGCGCAACAGGCGCAGGGCCTCCGGGAAGGGGCCGCAGCGGGAGCCGAGCAGCCGCACCTCCGGCACCACCAGCGCCGCCGGGTCCAGGGGAAAGACGCCGGCATAGGTGCTCTTCAGGACCACCGCGCCCCGGGGGCGGACCCGGGCCAGGGCCAGGGTCAACCCGCCCGGAGAGCCGCTGGCCTCCACCACCGTGTGATAATCCCCGGCGGGCAGGTCCTGTTCCTGAAAGGTGGCTACCCCATAGGCGCGGGCCAGCGCCAGGCGTTCCGGGTGGTGGCCGGCCAGATGCACCGGGGCGCCCCGCAGGGCCAGAACCCAGGAGATCAGCAGGCCCAGAGGCCCGTCCCCCACCACCAGCAGCCGCTCCCCGGGGAAAATCCCGACGCTGTAAGCGACCTGCAGGGCCGCGGCCAGGGGTTCGGTGAAGACCGCGGCCTGGTCCGGGACCTCCGGGGGCACGAGATGGAGGTTGGCTGCCCGGGAGGGTCAGGTATTGGGCGAAGGATCCGTCCTGGTCCTTGAGACCCAAAACCCGGCGCCGGCGGCAGTGAGGCGAGAGGCCCTCCCGGCAGAGGTCGCAGGTCCCGCAGCCCAGGTTGATTTCTCCCACCACCCTCTGGCCCAGCCAGGGAGACCCGTCCGGGCCGGCCACCACCCCTACGAACTCGTGCCCCGGCACCCCGCGAAAGCCGTGGTAGCCCAGGAGAATCTGCCGGTCGCTGCCGCACACCCCGGCCAACCGCACCCGAATCAAGACCTCCCCGGGGCCGGCTGCGGGGGTGGGCAGCTCTTCCAAGGTCAATGAACCGTCGAAGTACAGAGCAATCATGGTCTGCCTGGGGCCGTGGCCTCCTCCAGCACCGACAGGGTCTGATTTACCGTAACCTCCCAGCTCAGGTGCGCCACCGCGGCGACTGCGGCCCGCCGCACCTCCGGGTCCTCCCCCCGGGAGAGATATTCCTCCAGAGACAGGGTCAGGCTGGGGACGTCATCAGCTCGCGCCAGGACCTTGCCGTGGCCATCGGGGCGCAGGAACTCGGCGGCGCCGTTGGCCGCGGTGGTGATCACCGGGAGGCCGGAGCCCAGGGCCTCCAGCACCACGTTGCTGCAAGGATCGTAGATGGTGGGCAGGGCCAGTACCGTGGCTGCCTGGTAAAAGGGCGCCAGGTCGGCCTGGGGTCCCCAAAACTTGACGCTCGCCGCGGCGCCTAACCGCTGCGCCTGCCGCTCATAGGAGGCAGGCTCGCCTTTGCCCACCACCCAGAGAACCGCATCTTTTTGCCGCAGACCGCCAAAAGCCTCCAAAAGATAGGTCAAACCTTTGCGGCCAAACCCGGAACCGGCGAATAAGACGATGGGACCGGCCGGCGCGCCCAGCCCGGCCTTAAGGGCCGCTCGCTGCGGCTCTTCCAGGGGCCGGAATCTCCGCCGGTCAATGCCGTTGTAGATCACTGCCAACCGCTGTGGGTCAAATTGGTAATGGCGGATGATCTCCTCCTGCACCTGTTGGGAATTGGCGATGACCCGGCGGAGGCCGGAGTCGGTAAAGAGGCGCTCCTCCAGGGCCAGCAGCACCCGATGGAACAGGCTGAGGCCCTGGAAGGCCCGGGCGGCGGGGGAGAGAAAGGGGGTGCGCAGCCTGAGCCACTCCCGGTGACAGCCGTCCCCGGCCCGGTAAACCTGTGGGGACAGTGTGCGTTCCAGGCTGAAAACCACCTGGGGGCCGGCCTTTTCCAGGAGCCGGCGGGCACCCAGGGCGTAGGAGAGGAGGCGGCCGGTCTTGCCGGGCCACACCGGCACCGGCACATAACCCACCTCCGGGCCCAGGGAGGCCCGGGCGGTCTCTGCGGTATCGCTCCCGTAAACCGCCACCTGGTGGCCCGCCGCGGCCAGCCCCCGGGCCAGGTGCTGCACGGTGGTCTCGGCCCCGCCGGGGCCACCCACCCTCTGCCTCAACATGGCGATTTTCATCGATTTCCGGTAGTACCAACGTCTCGCCCGGGCGAGTATGACATCAATTCAAGCAAAAAATCCAAGTTCCAAGGGTATTAAAGTCCCCCTTTGGAAAAGGGGGATTTAGGGGGATTTCAGGATGCCAAATTAAATCCCCCCTGCCCCCCTTTTCCAAAGGGGGGTTAAAGACCGTAGTTCGAAATGTCGTAGCAATTATTGAGCATCACGCTGGAAGTTATTGCCAAACCGGATTTTACTGTCATCCTGAACAGAATCTACGGTCATTAAAAATACGAGATTCTGCGCTTCGCTCAGAATGACATTTTTGCGCAGACCGGGGTTTTGTCATAGCTTCCAGCCGCCCCCAGGAGCCACTACCTGGTTATCGGCTTAGGTGGCGGCGTCTTTGGCAGCGGCCATGAGTTCGGCAATGGCAGCCCGCTCAAATTCCCCGGCCTTCTCCGAGCGGGGCAGGGAGGCGGCGCCCTGGATGACCCGCTGGGCCGGCGAGGTGTCCTGTTTGACCCGCTCCACCCTGACCTCCCACAGGGCCATGGCGTCGCTCATGTCCAGGCGCTCCTTAAGGAGCCGGGCGCTGCCCTGGATGCCCATCACTAAATCCTCTGCGCCCAGGATTTCCAGGGAAATCCGGCCGTCCCGTAAGAGATTGGCGGTAGTGGTGCTGGTCCTCAGGGTGCCCAGCAGCAGGGTGTGCTCGTCCTTGGCGATGATTAGGGTAACGGGACAGGTGTTGGGCGTCCCGTCGGCCCCCACGGTGCCGGCCACCGCGATGATCCGGTTGGGATTGCTGTTGAAAAGCTGCATCAGATCGATGATCTGCTCTTCCCCGGGTTTCCGGGCCACATTGACCACGAGCCGGTCACCCACTAGGCGGGCCATGGTTGCATCTCCTCTATCCTCCCTCGTTAAGTTAAAACAGGAAACAGAAAACAGAAAACGGTCACCGAAAACCGCAGTCTTCAGGGCTGGGTAGGGCGACCCAGCGGGTCGCCCCTACCGAAGTGCCGGGCCATGGCCTCCAGAACCTCCTCCGGCTCGAATTCCTCGAGACAGCGGCTGATCTTCCCGCCCTCGCAGCCGTCCCGCCCGCAGGGGACGCACTGCCAATCCTTCTGGAGCACCAGGTGGGACTCGCCCCAGGGCCCCCAGTTGAAGGCGCCGCTGGGGCCGAAGAGGGCCACCGCCGGGGTGTCCACCGCCGCGGCCAGGTGCATGGGGGCGCTGTCGACGCCGAAGAAAAACCGGGCCCGCTGGATGAGGGCGCCCAGTTCCTTCAGGGTGAGGCGGCCGGCCAAGTTGATGGGAGTTTTGAGCCGGCTCTCTCGGAGGATGGCGGCTAACAGCTCTTGCTCGTGCGCCGCCCGGCTGCCGGTGAGGACCACCTTAAGGCCCCACTCGCCTTCCAGGGCCTCCAAAACCCGGGCGTATCCCCGGGGGGTCCAGCACTTGAAGCGCCAGCCGGCCCCGGGGTGCATCACCACAAAGGCGCCGGGGGCCAATCCCTGAGAAGCCAGCAGCTCCTGGGTGCGCTCTTCCACCGACTGATCCCAATAAAACCCAAGCCGCGGCTCTGAAGGCGAGAGGCCCAGGGCCCGCACGGCCTCCAGATTCTGGTCCACCAGGTGCATCCTGACCGCGGGCCGGGGCAGGAGGCGGGTAAAGCAGCCGCGGCGCTGCCAGAAAGGCCGGCCGGGGTGGTCGAAGCCCAGCCGTTCCGGGGCCCCGGTGAGCCGGGTATAGATGGCCCCCCGGTCGCCGCCGGAGAGTTCCAGGACCAGGTGGAAGCGGCGGCGGCGCAGTTCCCGGACCAGGCCCAGGGCCTCCCCCCAGGATTCCTGGCGCCGCGCCACCACCAGCAGGTCGTCAAGTCCCGGGTGCCCGGCCACCATCTCTTCGGTCCCCTTGGGAACCAGGTAGGTCAGATGGCAGTGGGGCCAGGCCTCTTTGAGGGCGGCGATCACCGGGGTGGACACCAGCACGTCCCCGGGCTGCTTCAACTTGATCACCAGGATGCGTTTAGAACTCATCGTCCTTCCGGACCTGGCGGGGACCCATGGCCACCCCCCGCTTGGAGGCGCGGATGAAGGTCAGCAGGTGGGCCACCTCCGGAGTCAGAGGGCCTTCGGCTTCCACCTGTTCCAGGGCCCTGGCCAGGTTGGTGCGGTGTCCGAAGAGGGTCTGGAAGGCCTGGCGCAGGGGGGCGATTTGGGCCGCGGTAAACCCGGCCCGGCGCAACCCCACCAGGTTGAGGCCCTTGACCGTGTGGGTGTCGTCGATGTTGCTGTAGGGCGGCAGATCCCTGGAGGCCCGGGCCCCGCCCCGCATCATCACCAGGGTGCCCACCCGGATAAACTGGTGCAGCAAACAGTTGGCGGAGATGAAGGCCCGGTCGGCCACCTCCACGTAGCCGCCCACCAGGGCGCCGTTGACCACGATGACATGGTTCCCCAAGGTGGAGTTGTGGGCCAGGTGGCTCAGGGCCATGAGGAAATTGTGGCTGCCCACCCGGGTGGCGCTCCCGGGTTTGGTGCCCCGGTGGATGGTGACGTACTCCCGGATCAGGTTATGGTCGCCGATAACGGTGTAGCTCTCTTCGCCCTTGAAGGCGTAGTCCTGGGGCTCGTAGCCGATGATGGCCCCGAAGCCGATGAGGTTGTCCTGGCCGATGGACGTATAAGGACCGATATAGGCGTGGGCCAGGATGCGGGTTCCGGCCCCGATGGAGCTGGGACCGTCGATGGTGACCCCGGGACCCACCTCAACGTCGGGGGCCAGTTCCACGTTGGTGGCTATGCGGGCGCTGGGATCAATGGGCATCGAGGTCCTTCCCCCGGGTGAGTTCCAGCAAATAGTGATATTTCAAAAAATTGTAGCGGCTGCCCTGGATGGCCAGGGACATTCCCAGAGAACCTTCCAAGAACCCGGCCTTCAGGAAATAGAGCTTCCAGAAGGTAAAAAGAGGACGCCAGCACCGCTCCCCCGGAAGGGGGCGGCGGCCGCGGCCGGCCATCTCCAGGGCTGCCAGCCGGGCGTAGCGCTCCTGGCGCGCCGCGTATTCCTGGAGATCGTTATAGGAATAATGATCCAGGGGGGTGCGCAAGGTCCCCCGCGGCCCGGCCACGTCCACCTCTTCGTGGACCTGCCGCTCCCGAAAGCGGCCCCGGCCCCGGCGGAAAAGCCTCAAGGTGTAGTCGGGATACCAGCCCAGACGCCTGATCCAACGACCGCCCAGGTAATTCTTCCGGGGCACCCGGTAGCCGTCCCGGGGTCCGTCGGCCCGGACCACCCCCAGAATTTCCTGCCGCAGGGCCGGCGGCACCCGTTCGTCCGTGTCCAGAGAAAGGACCCAGTCCATCCGGGCCTGATCCAGGGCGAAATTTTTGGTGCCGGCAAAACCCTGCCAGGGAGCGGTAATCACCCGGTCCGTATACTTCCGGGCCAACTCCACGGTGCGGTCGGCGCTGCCGCCGTCCACCACTACGATCTCATCGGCAAAGCTCACCGATTGCAGGCAATCGCCGATGTTGGCCTCCTGGTTCAGGGCGATGATGGTGACGGAAAGGGACGGCATAGCTAGTTTTCCGTTTTCCGTTTTCCGTATTCCGTATTCGGCGGGTTTGTCAGCATTTACCGAAAACTGAAAACCGAAAACCGTCATTTCAACGGCTTGGCCTCTTCGATGAGCATGATGGGGATGTCGTCCTTGATTTCATAAAGGAGGCGGCACTTATCGCAGATGAGGCCGTCTTCCTTATCCGTCAGCCTAAGGTCGCCCTTGCACTTGGGGCAGGCCAGGATCTCCAGCAATTCTTTGTTGATGGGCATGAGACCTCCATTTATGGGTGGGGGCGGCGCCCACCCCGCATAAGTCATTTTAACCATTAAGTTTAGCAGTAAACAAGATTTTCTCGCAGGCCGCCAGCACCGTCTCCGGGGCCAGGTCCGTCAGACAGCGGGGCGCCGGGCAACGGCGCTTAAAGCAGGGGCTGCAATCGAGGCCCAGACGCAGCACCGCGTGGCCGGCGCCGCAGGGGCCGGTGCGCCAGGGCGCGGTGGGTCCGAAAAGGGCTACAACCCTGGTTCCCAGGGCGGCGGCCAGGTGCATGGCGCCGGTGTCGGGGGTCACCAGCAGAGAGGCCTGGCGCAGCAAGGCGGCCAGTTCCGCCAGGGAAGTGCGCCCGGCCAGATTGAGGGCCGGCCCCTCAAGCCTCTGCAAAATTTCTGCGGCCAGCCCCCCATCCGCGGCGCTGCCGGTGATGGCCACCCGCAGGCCCAGTCCCCGGTCGGAACCGAGCCGGTCCCCCAGGCGGGCCCAGGCGGCGACGGGCCACTGTTTGCTGGGCCAGCGGGCCCCGGGGTGCAAGACCACCAAGGGGCGCCGGTCCTCTGCAAACCCTGCCGGCAACAGATGCGAGACCGCGGTCCCGGCGCCCAGGCCCAGCCGCAGGCGGGGCGGATCGGCCGGGGCCCCCAGGTGGCGGGCCAGGTGCAGGTAACGGTAAATGGCGTGGGCCTCGGGATCGAAGGGGGCCAGGCGCTCGTTCAGGGCCAGATAGCTCAACTCCCGGGTGCGGTCATAGCCCAGCTTGCGAGGACTCCGGGCCAGGGCCACCCACACGGCGCTTTTCAAAAGGCCTTGAAGATCGATGACCACATCGAAACGGCTGGTCCTGAGACGGCCCAGCAGCCCTGCCAGCAGCGCCGGATTGGCCCCGGAGAGGATTTCTCCCGGCCGCAGCCGGGGCGCCACCCAGACCTGGTCCAGGGCCGGATGCTTATCCAGGAGCGGGGCATAGGCGGCCTCCACCAGCCAGGTGATCCGGGCCAGGGGATGGGCAGCGCGCAACGCCTCCAGGGTGGGCAGGGCGTGGAGCACGTCTCCCAGGGAGCTGAGCTTTATTATGAGGAAACGCGGATGCTCTTCAGACAAGTGACGATCCCAAAAATGGGCGGCAAAGACGCGGGCCTTCGCCGGTGCAGGTTTTATAAGATAACTCCGGGACGCAATGTTAGGGTTGTGCTTCTTAAATAGTATGGCATCAAATCAAGTGAAGGCCTAATCTCCAAGGGTATGAATCTAGGCTGCCGAATCCTCATCTTGGATTAACTTATAGATTTTCTTGGTTTTCCCCCTCTCCCCCAATGGGGGAGAGGGCAGGGTGAGGGGGGAATAATCAGTAGCCACCCCTCACCCCAACCCTCTCCCCTCACAGGGGAGAGGGGGGGCTACCGAGCTGCCCCGTCGCCTCTGGCTAAAGGTTCTGCAGCAACATTTTTCAATTTTTATTCGCCAGCCCTTATGCAATAGTCCTGCCGGACACTGCTGTGTAAGGGGCGGGTTTCAAACCCGCCCCTTAACGGGCCGCGATCAGAAAGTCAGGGCGTAGTTAAAATCAGGCGCCTCCGGCCCGCCATTATGGGTGTGGGCGACGCATCGACCGCCTCGCAGTTCAACCCTTCTCTAAATCCTCCAAAATCCAGGCGGCGGCGTCCTTAAGGTTCCGGGCCACATAGACCGGCTGCACCGGGGACTGGCTGCGGATAAATTCAAATTCCCCCCGGCCGTAGCCGGTGAGGACCAGGACACCCTTCACCCCGGCGTTGGCCGCGGTCTGGACGTCGTTATAGCGATCCCCCACCAGGTAGGAACGCGAGAGATCCAGGTCCAGGTCGCGGGCGGCCCGGAGGAGCAGTTCCGGATTGGGTTTGCGACAGGAGCAGCCGGCGCGCGGATGGTGGCTGCAGACGTAGAGGCCGTCCAGCCGGGCCCCCGCGTCGGCCAGGAGTTGGCTGAGGTGGCGCTGCACCTCTTCCATGAATGCCAGGGGAAAATAACCCCGGGCTACCCCGGACTGGTTGCTGATGACCACCACCTTCACACCCGCCTCGTTGAGGCGGCGGATGGCAGGGGCTGCCTGGGGGAAGACCCGGAAGCGGCTCAGATGGTTGATATAGCCCATCTCTTCGTTGATGGTGCCGTCCCGGTCCAGAAATACCGCAGGGTTGCTCATTTTTGTCATTTTTCGTTTTTCGTTTTCTGCTTACTGTTCACTGCTCGCTGCGCACTGGCTCGGTGAGCCAGGGCCGGGCCGCGGCCAAGACTTCTTCCACACCGATGGCCGTCAGGCAGGGGTATCCCAGGTTGCAGGTGCGCCGCCGGCAAGGGCTGCAGGGCAGGGGACGGTGCAGCACCGTGGCCTGGGGAGTAAAAGGCCCGGTGGCCGCCGGGTCGGTGGAGCCGAACACGGCCACCAGGGGCACCCCCAGAGCGGCGGCGGCGTGCATCAGGCCCGAGTCGTTGGTGACCAGCAAGTTCAAGCGGCTCAAGACCGCCAGCGCCTGCCGCAAATCGGTTTTGCCCGTCAGGTCTAGAACCGGCAGGCCCAGTTGCGCCTTCACCTGGTTGGCGACCCTGGCCTCTCCCGGCCCGCCCAGCAACACCAGACGGGCTCCGAATTCCCGGGCCAATTCCCTTCCCAAGGCGGCGAAGCGCTCCGGCGGCCAGCGTTTGGCAGGGCCGTAGGCCGCGCCGGGACTCAAGCCCACCCAGGGGCCGGAGCCGGAGCCGGCTGCGCTCAAAAGCTTCGCCGCGGCCGCGCTCTCCTCTTCCCGCAGGTAAAGGGCGGGGGGCGAGAAGGACTCCACCTCGCCCAGGGTCTTAAGCAGGCCCAAATAGTAGAAGACCGTGTGCAGCCCGGCCAGGTCCCGCCGCCCGGAGACCGCAGGCTTAAGGAGAGGACCCCGGGCGTCGGCGGCATAGCCCAGCCGCACCGGAGCTCGCAGCAACCAAAGCCCCAGGGCCGATTCCAGGGAGTTGGCCAGGGTGACGGCCAGGTGAAACCGCCCTCTGAGACCCCAGAGAACCCGCCATTTTTCCCGGCCGGCGGGGTAGGGGATGACCTCTGCCACCCCGGGCAGGCCCAAAAACAGGGGGGATACCCGCCGGGCCGCCAATATCGTGATCTCCGCCTGGGGAAAGAGGCGCACCAACCCTGAGAGCACCGGCAGGCTCATAATGGCGTCCCCCACCCAGTTGGGGGTGCGCACCAAAAGCCGGGGCGCGGGCCCCGGGACCGGTTGAAATTTGCGCGCCGGCCGCAACCGCTGCCAGCGCTGCTTCACTTCCGGGGGCAGGGGCTGTTCTTTAGACTGATAAGTTTGATTCATTATTCCTGAGGGAGGCCAGTCCCGCCCGGCGGGGCGCCGTTGCCGGCGCCGGCGAGCTTGGGCCTGGCCTGCACGCCGAATATGTTTTTATCAATAGTGGCACAGGCTTCCAGCCTGTGATTGGTTCGCCCCCGGATCAAGCTGTTTGCTCTTAATCCAGATAAAGATCCTTTAGCAGCGGCTGCAAGCAGCCCCATACCACTATTTTGGAATGGAATTGCAGCCCCCTGGCAATACGAGCCAGACTTTACACCCTCCCCCTGGAGGGGGAAGGGTTGGGGAGGGGGTGGCATGGTCTTGACCGGCAGCGCCTAGTCGGCACGCTCCCCCTAACCCCCTCCCCTCCAGGTAGGGGGAACTTTAATGCTTAGGTCCGCGTGTATCTTTAATCGGTTGGCTTTTATCCTGGTTTTGGGTCCGGCTAAGGTGATAGCCAGGGGGGTTCTCCAAAAATTTTCAGAATTATCTAATTATTATCGCACGAGGGGCACTTTAAAGGAACTCCAGTAACTCCGTAATTCTCTCCGGCTGGCTGATTTGGGCCTCCACCTCCAGGACCCATAAGGGCATGGCCTGATCCCAGCGTCCGGCCAGGCGGGCCCAATCCTTGGCGGTGGTGACCAGGGCCAGGGCGCCGGCAGTTTCCGCCTCCCGCACCAGGGCCGCCAATTCCCCGGGTTGGTAGGGGTGATGGTCCGGAAAGGCCCGGAAGCCCAGGAGCTGCACCCCTAACTCTTCCAGGGTGCGCCGGAAGACCTCCGGCCGGGCCAGGGCGGCGAAGGCCAGCAGGGCTTGATTTGCCAGGATGGCGGGGGGCGAAGGCTCGCCAGCCGGCACGAGGCGGACTGCGGTGGGGGCGATGCTGGCCGTCAGCACGGTTTTATCGGGAAACTGGCGTTGCAGGTCCGCCAACGTGCGGCGGTCCCGGTCCTCCTGAAAGCGGGTGAAAATGAGCACCTGGGCCGTGTTTTTTTGGGCAAGCGCCGCCGGGGGCTCCCGCAGGAGGCCCCGGGGCAGCAGCCGGCCGTTCCCGAAAGGGGCGGCCGCGTCCAGGAGCACGATGTCCAGGTCCCGGTGTAGCTGAAAATGCTGAAAGCCGTCGTCCAGCAGGAACAGGTCCGGCCGGAACTGCTCCCAGGCGGCCAGGCCCGCGGCATAACGGGAGGCCCCGGTGTAGACCGCGGCTCCGGGGAGGGTCGAGGCCAGCCAGTAGGCCTCTTCGCCTGCCTGGGGCGGTTTTTGGTAAACTTGCCGGCCGTCGGAGATGCAAGCGACCCCCTGGCTGCGGCCGCCGTAACCCCGGCTGAGAATGGCCACCTTGCGGCCCTGGGCCTGAAAAATACGGGTCAGACAGGCGGTCACCGGGGTCTTGCCGGTGCCGCCCACGGTCAGGTTGCCGACGCTCACCACCGGGGCCGGCAGCCGCCTGGCCCGGAGAAGGGACCCGGCATAGAGGGCGCGCCGCGTCCGGGCCCCCAGGCCGTAGAGGGCGGCCAGCCCACCGGCCATTGCCCCCAGGGAACACCGGGGCGCCGGGGCCTGGTCCCCCGCCTGAAGACCATCAAAGAGGCGGTGGAAGTAAGGACGCATGGTTTATTTACTAATATATCAGTAAATTGTATTTCTTTTTCCAAAATAGTAATTATTATACTTATTGAATAAATTATGGATAGATTTCTTTAATTTTAATATTATTAATAGACACATGGGAATTTATGGATTCGAACCCAATAAATTGTGAAAGATGAATCGGATAACCTCTCATTCTAAATCCATCGATTGGATAGCTTAGACGATGTATTTCTTCGAAAAAAGAAGCCTCGAAAACCAAATTTGGCCAACAAAAAGATAGAAATATATCAAACTCTTTTATCGGACCTGTTTTCTTCGCCACTGATACCTGTTGCAATCTATGGTCTTCAACTTTTTGTGGTTCATTTTGAGCAACAAAATAATCAATATGACATTCGTATTTGTTAACATCTAGTTCACTCAATTCCCATGGAAAAATAAGCGTAATTCGTGGATAACCAGCATGAGAGGTTGAAATGTAAAAGCGGACATCAGGATTTTTACCATCAATCAAGGAGCTATGAATATTAACATGAAAGCTAATTAAAAAATTAGAATTTAATCCGTTAGTACTCCAAATTTCACTGGGTTTAAAAATCTCTATTTCTGTCCCTTGAATATAATTATTTGCGTTGTTTGAAAGCCATTGGAGCGTAACTGATTTTGTTGAATAAAGGCTATCAGAAATCGATTTACCGAGCTTTACTTTTAAATCGATCTCATCAAGGAATATTATTAACTCCCGGCCCTGTATATCAAATGGAAATTTATTGTCCTAAATTTTCTTATAACTATCTTCGGAGCATAATAATATTAATGGTTTTTTTAGGTTATAAGCTATGCCAAGTTCTAAGAAAACATTAGGATTTTTTTGCGATAAGTCCGCTATTATCAAATTAGATTCCTCAATCATTCTTGAAATCAGGTCCATTTTTATTGAAAATGGTTCATAATAATCCCTTGCATCTTCATATACTAACCTTGTGTGGGTTTCAACTAATGGTTTCACAATTTTATCGAATAGTTTTTTCCCATCATCGTCAAATTGAAATATTCCCATACAAGTATTTTTATTTGGCACAGTAGTAACTCCAAAAGGAAAAGTAATCTTCACCTAAAGCAATTTTGCCTAAAAGGGTGTAATGACCCCGCCCCTATGTTTCCTTGGCGATAATTGCATTTTGCAGAACCGCCTGCTGGTAAAGGGGGGCCAATGGTTAGGCTGGGCATGGAAAGTCCACCTACTTCACCACCCCACCAACTTCAATTTTGGTGTAACCTCCGATGATAAATTGGGTCTGGTCATCCTTATTCGCTGAGGAGTCATCATGCCTGGTCTCCGGCGACGCACAGGCGGATACCGAGGCAATCATAATCAAGAATAACAGCCCGAAAATTAACTTTTTGGCCATTATCTTAACCCTCTAAAACGTTGGTCTGACTGCAACTCAAAGTATCGGCAATAACTGAGATAATGCGGCTCACGTTGACCGCCGCAACGCTCAGGCGGGACGACAAGGCTACCGGAGTCGGTGCGAGATTTGAGTTAATAAGTCTCCTCATAACTTCGCCGAGCCGTGCTGCCTGGGGGGGGCGCTGTCCGCCAACAGGGCCGGCTCCGTATCCTCCTTCCGGGCGAACTGCATTTCGTAGAGGCGGCGGTAGGGGCCGCCGGCGGCCAGGAGATCGGCGTGCCTGCCGCTCTCCACCACCCGGCCGTCTTCCAGGACGACGATGCGCTGGGCATTCCTGACCGTGGACAGGCGGTGGGCGATGACCAGGGTGGTGCGCCCCACCATTAGCCGGTCCAGGGCCTGCTGCACCTCCCGCTCGGATTCGGAGTCGAGCGACGAAGTAGCCTCATCCAGGATAAGGATGGGCGGGTCTTTGAGGAGGGCCCGGGCGATGGCCAGACGCTGGCGTTCGCCGCCGGAGAGGCGCACCCCTTGCTCGCCGATGACCGTATCCAGGCCCCGGGGCAGGGACGCCACAAAATCATAGGCGTGGGCGGATTTCAGGGCCGCCAGGATTTCTTCTTCCGGGGCCGCCAGCGAGCCGTAGGCCACGTTGTAGCGCACCGTGTCGTTGAACAGAATGGTCTGTTGGGTGACCACCCCGATCTGAGCCCTGAGAGACGCCAGGGTCACTTCCCGGAGGTCCCGGCCGTCGATCAGGATGGCCCCCCCGGTTACCTCGTAGAACCGGGGCAGCAGGTTCAGCAGGGTCGATTTGCCGGCCCCGGAGGGACCCACCAGGGCCACGATTTCGCCCCGGCCCACCGTGAGGTCGATGTCGTGCAAGACCGGGCGGCCCTGCTCATAGGCGAAGCTGACCCCCCGAAAGACGATTTCCCTTTGCAGGGGTGGAAGGACCGCGGCCCCCGGGCGGTCCTGGATCTCCGGCGCCCGGTCCATCAGGCCGAAGACCCGCGTGCCGGCGGCCAGACCCTCCTGGAGGATGTTCTGCACCGAGCTCAGGCTCTTGATGGGCTGGTAGAGCATGAGCAGAGCCGCCAGGAAGGAGAAAAAGGTGCCCGGGGTGGAGGTCCCCCGGATGACCGCGTACCCGCCGTAAAAGATGATGCCCGCCATCCCCAGGGAGCCCAGGAACTCCATGATGGGGGGGGAGAGCTCCCGGACCGAGTTGAGGCGCATGCGGGTGCGGAAATAGGTCCAGTTGGCCTCCTGAAAGCGCCGCTCCTCGAAGTCCTCCCGGGCAAAGGCCTTGACGATCCTCTGTCCCGCCAGGCTCTCCTGGAGCACCGTGTAAAGGCGGGCGTTGAATACCTGGGTGTCATGGGAGACGCCGCGGATGCGTTTCCCCAGCCAGAGGATGAGCGCCACTGCCAGGGGAAAGACCGCCATGGCCAGCAGGGCCAGGCGCCAATCCCGGTAGAAGATCACCGCGCTCAGGCCCAGGACGGTGAAGGTGTCCTGGAAAGCACTGGTCACCACCCGGGTCATGGCGTCCTGCAGCAGGTTGACGTCGTAGGTGAGGCGGCTCATCAGGGTGCCGGTGGCCTCGCCGTCGAAGAAGGACAGGGGCTGGCGCTGCAGCGAGGCAAAGAGTTGGTCCCTGAGGGCGGTGACGGTGGCGTTGCCGATGTAGCTCATCTGGTAGTTGTCGGTGTAGGACAGGAAGCCCTTGAGGGCGTAAAGCAGAATGATCAAGGGCGGCAGCAGGAAGAGCATGCGTTCTTTGTGCCCGAAGAAGACGTCGTCCAGGACCGGTTTCACCAGATAGGCCAAAGCCGCGGTGAGCGCCGAGACCCCCAGCATGGCCAGGATCGCCGCGATCATCCGGAATTTGTGGGGCTTCAGATAGGCTAAGAGGCGCACATATAAGCGCAGGTCGTCTTTATACATGGCCGGACGGGTCGCCAACCTTATTTAGTTTCGAGTTGTAGGGGCGGACCCAGGTGTCCGCTTTGATTTTCGAGTTTCTAGTATTCATCTCGTACCCCGGTTGCACATGGGAACGCCCTGTTAGTCAAAGGGTGGTTTGAAACCTTTTATTTCTCAATATATATCTCATAAATAAGGATTTTTCCAGCAAAAATCCGGAAGGGGAGGGGTGGCTGAGCCGCGGCGCCAGGACCTGAGTTCTAGTGGAGCGGGCGCTGCGCACCATTGCGCGTAGGGTGGGCACTGCCCACCATTTCCGTAAGGGCGGGGTTCCCCGCCCGGGCAACCCAGAGGCCAGAGGCCGGTGCTACCGAGACGCCGCCCCTACAAGTACAGACTTCCAGCCTGTGACCTCCATCCCGGTTGACAGGGGCGCCTGGGTTTGGGATAACTAGCGTAACGAACTGACGGCTCAGGATTTGCTCCCATGGTAATGGTCATTTTTTCTTTGTTGGCGGCCCTGTGGCTCTGGCCCGGGGGACTGGGGGCCGTCCCGGTGGCGGCCCCGCCCCCGGCGCCGCCCGGCGAAACGGTGCGCTTTCCCTACTTCCGGGTGCCGGAGAGCGTCTATCTCTGCGGCGAGCCCGTGCCTCTGAGCGATCCCGCAGTCAGGGAGGACCTGGACCGGGAATTGACCATCGTCATCTGGAGCCATGCCCAGACCACCATGTGGATCAAACGGGCCCCCCGCTACCTGCCGGAGGTGGAAGAGAAGCTTCGGTCCCGGCGGCTGCCCCTGGACCTGCAGTACGTAGTCGTCATCGAAAGCGATATGCGCCCCAAGGCCAGGTCTTCCGCTGGCGCCCTGGGCCCCTGGCAGTTCATGGCTCCCACCGCCCAGCGCTTTCAATTGACGTTAAACCCAGCCGTGGACGAACGCCTGGAGTTTGGCAAGGCCACCGACGCGGCGCTCTCCTATTTGCAGCGCCTTTACCAGATCTTCCACGACTGGCCCCTGGCTCTGGCGGCCTATAACTGCGGGGAAGCCCGGGTGCAGAAAGAGATGGCCATCCAGGGGGTAAACTCCTTTTACCACCTGAGCCTGCCGGAGGAGACGGAGCGCTATGTCCACCGCCTGCTGGCGGCCAAGATCGTCCTGGAGCACCCGGCCCGTTACGGTTACGATATTCCCGCCGACCAGCTCTACCCGCCGCTCGCCTATGACGAGGTGAGCATCACCCTGGCGAAGGCCGTGGCGGTGCGGCGCCTGGCAGAGGCCTGCGGCAGTTACTACAAGGCCATCAAGACCCTGAACCCCTGGATCAACGGCGCGGAGCTGCCGCCCGGGGTTTACCGCCTCAAGCTGCCCCAGGGGTCGGCGAGCCGTTTCCAGGAGGCCTGGCGGCGGGGATTGGTTGACAGTAAACAGTAAGCAGTAAACAGTAAGCAGTGAGCAGTAAGCAGTGAGCAGTGAGCGGCAGGACGGGTCTCCGGGACTGACTATCGCTCGCCCAATCCAGGTCGGTGCAGCCGCGGCAATGTCGGCGGCCACAGGCCACCTAGATGGATTGGTGGGCAGTGCCCACCCTACCCTCACAGGGAGAGAATGGCCCAGGCAATCAAAGAAAAGGCTTCCTTGCTGGTCACCGGGGCCTGGGTGCTGACCCAGAATGAGGCCCGGGAAGTCCTGGCTCCCGGGGCGGTGGCCATCCGGGGCGCAGAGATCGCGGCGGTGGGGCCGCCGGCGGCGCTCTCGGCCCGCTTCGCCCCGGAGCGGGTGCTCGATTATCCCCAGGGCTTGATCATCCCGGGATTGATCAACGCCCATACCCATGCGGCCATGTCCCTGTTCCGGGGCTTGGCCGATGACCTGCCTCTGGAGACCTGGCTTAACTCTTATATCTTCCCGGCGGAATCTCATCTCACCGGCGAATTCGTCTATTGGGGGGCCAGGCTGGCCATCGCCGAGATGCTGCTCTCCGGGACCACCACCTTTGGCGACATGTACCTGTTCGCCGATGCGGTGGCCCGGGCCGCGGCGGAAACCGGCATTCGGGCGGTGGTGGGGGAGGTGCTCTACGACTTTCCCTCCCCCAACTACGGGCCCGCGGCCGCGGGTCTGGCCTTCAGCGAGGAGCTCTGCCGCGCCTGGCGGGACCACCCCCGGGTGAGCGTGGCCATCCAGCCCCATGCGGTATATACCTGCTCTCCGGAGTTGCTGCAGCAATGCGGCCAACTGGCTGCGAGCTATGATCGCCGCCTGATTATCCACCTGTCTGAGACTGAGCGGGAGGTTAAGGACTGCCAGGAGCGGTACGGCGCCACCCCGGTGGCCCACCTGCACCGCCTGGGTTTGCTTAATCAGCGGTTGCTGGCGGATCACGCGGTGGTCTTAACCGAGGCGGATCAGGAACTGCTGGCCGACTCCGGCGCCGGGGTGGCCCATTGCCCGGAGAGCAACATGAAGCTGGCCTCGGGCCTCGCTCCGGTGGTGGACCTCTTAAGGCGCGGGGTGCCCGTGGGCCTTGGGACTGACGGCTGCGCCTCCAACAACAACCTGGATATGATCCAGGAGATGGACACGGCAGCCAAGCTCCAGAAGCTGCGCTACCTGGACCCCACTGTGTTGCCGGCTGGCGCCGCCCTGGATCTGGCCACCCGGGGCAGCGCCCGGGTCCTGGGTCTGGAAGGGCGGGTGGGCGCCCTCAGCCCCGGGATGATGGCGGACCTGGTGGTCCTGGACCTGGATCAGCCCCACCTGACACCGCTCTACGACCCCTATTCCCATCTGGTCTATGCCGCGGGCGGGGGCGATGTCCAGACCGTGGTGGTCCATGGCCAGGTGGTGGTTCAGGACCGCCGGCTCCTCACCTTCGACCTTAAGGAGACCCTGGCCCGGACCCGGGAACTGGCCCGGGCCCTGGGGGCCGGAGCGGCGCGCTAGGGGCGGTTTTCAGTTGTCTGTTTTCTGTTTTCTGTAAGGTCAAAGGCAAAATCAAAGTCAAAAGCGGTTTAGCAGAGACAGAAAACAAGAAACAGAAAACAGAAAACAGGTCTAATATGCCGTCGGCGGGCTCAACTGCGGGCCACCAGAAAGACGCCCAGGCAGATGACCAGGATGCCGCCCATGCGGGCGAGGGTCACCTGTTCTCCCATGAGAAACCGGGCCAGGATGGCGGTGAAGACGTAGCCCAGGCTGATGAGGGGGTAGGCGTAACTCACCTCCGCCTTGGCCAGGACCACCAGCCAGACCAGGAAGCCCAAACCGTAGCAGACCACGCCTAAGAGGATGAAGGGATTGAGGGCCGCCTGGACAAACACCGGCGGCAGGGCGTTCAGGGACAGGGAAAAGTTGCCCACCTTGGACATGCCAAATTTCAAAGAGAGCTGCCCTAAGACATTGAGCGCCACGTCCAGCAAGATCAGGGCCAGCACCACTTGGTTAACCATCAGGCGTTTCCTTGGGAAGAGGTTTTAGTATAATATTAAATCAAAACTGTATTTTCGGAAAAGTAAGACCACGATGCAAGGAAATAATGCAGCCGCCATTGCCCCCGGCCGGGTCATCCGGCCTCTGGATCCCCGGACCGGGCTAACCCTCCTGCTGATGAGCCTGGTCGTGGCGCTGCTGCCTTAAAGGCCGGCGGTGACGGTCCTGGGTGCGGCCGCGGTGTTGCTGCACCCGGCCCGGCCCCCGGGATTTTCACTGAAAACGGCGAAATCATGGACCTGCTGCCGCACAGGCCCGGTATGGGCCTCCCGCACCTATCCATATTTAATGGCCAACATTAACGGATTTTTGAAAAACTTTGTCCTGGTGCTCCTGGGACTGTTTCTGTCCTTGATCATCCTGGAACTCGCCCTGCGGATTTCTCCGCCCTTTGAGATGCGGTTCAAGCCGGATCGGATCGTCCTGCCGGTGAATAAAAGATATATTCTTGACAACACTGAGAAGTTCCCCACCAAACTGCCCAAGACCACGGTACACACCAAAAATTGCCTGGGCTTCCGGGGGGCGCCGCCGCCCGCCGACTTTGCCGATTACCTCACGATCCTCACCATCGGCGGCAGCACCACCGAGTGCTTCTATCTCTCCGACGGCAAGACCTGGACCGATCTCCTGGGCCAGCAACTGGCCCGGGATTTTCCCAAGCTCTGGATCAACAATGCCGGGATGGACGGCGCCACCACCTACCGCCACCTCATCTTGATGGAAGATTACGTGGTCCACCTAAAACCCAAGGTGGTCCTGTTTCTGGTGGGGATCAACGACGTGGGGGTGGGATACCTCGATTACCGGCCCCGACCCGGCTTCGGCGGCTGGATAAGATCCCTGGCCAACAAAAGCGAGGTCTATTCCCTGGGATTGAACCTCTATCGTTATTTTGTAGTCCAAAGGCGGGGCCTGCTGCATCAGGAAGTGGACCTGAAAAAGGAGGGGACCGTTGAGGTGCCCGTAGAAATCCAGGCTGAGACGCTGGAGAAATACCGGCGGCAGTTCCTGGCCTATTACCGGGCCCGGCTGGAGCAGCTCATCCGGGTTTGCCGGGATAATGGCATCGAGCCGATCTTCATCACCCAGCCCACCCTCTACGGCCCGGGGATCGACCCGGCCACCGGGGTGGACCTGGGGAAGGTCAGGCTGGGGGAGAACCTCAACGGCGCCTTGATGTTCGCGGTGGTGGACCTCTACAACGACACCCTCAGGCAAGTGGGGGCCGCAGAACAGGTCCCGGTCCTCGACCTGGCCCGGCAGATGCCGCGCTCGTCGGTCTATTATTACGACTTCCTGCACTATACCGAGCCCGGGGCCCGGGAGGTGGCGGAGATCATCTACCGGGATCTGAAGCCGATATTGACCGAACAATTCAAATAAGAATGAATCTCGCGGCCAGGCGCCCAGGGTATGGGTTCAAAGTTCAAAGTTGAAAGTTCAAAGTTCAAGGTTCAAGGTTCAAAGTTGAGACTTCTGCGAAAGTCCCCATTTTTGTCATTCTGAGGGAGCGAAGCTACCGAAGAATCTCATAAATGACAAAGTTGGTTTTCGCAGAGGTCTCAGGTTCAAGGTTCAAAAGCCCAAAGATGGGGATGTTGTTAACCTTGAACTTTGAACTTTGAACTTCTTTTCATCCCGCCATTTTTGCCCTTGCTGACAGCTTCTCACTTCGGACCGGACGCCAGGATGGCCTGGTCCACGGTACCCTCATACTGGGTGAAGTTTTCCCGGAACCGTCGTGCCAGCTCCAGGGCCGCCTTCTCATAGGAGGCGCGGTCGGCCCAGACCTTTTCGGGGAAGAGGATGTCATCCGGCACCCCCGGGCAGCGGCTGGGCACCGTCAGGCCGAAGAAAGGATCATGGTGGGTCTCCACCTGGTCCAGTTCCCCGGACATGGCGGCCCGCAACAGGGCCCGGGAATGGGCGATTTCGATGCGATGCCCCACCCCGAAGGGGCCCCGGGTCCAGCCGGTGTTGACCAGCCAGCAGGTGGGCTGGTGCCGGGTCACCTTCTCCCGAAACAGGGTGGCATAGACTGCGGGCGGCATGGGCAGGAAGGGCGCTCCGAAGCAGGTGCTGAAGGTCGCCTGGGGTTCCTTGCCCAGGCCCCGCTCCGTACCCGCCACCTTGGCGGTGTAGCCGGATAGGAAATGGTAGGTGGCCTGCTCGGGAGTCAGGCGGGCGATGGGAGGCAGCACCCCGAAGGCGTCGCAGGCCAGCATAAAGATGTGCCGCGGATGGATCCCCACCCCGGCCCGGACGATGTTGCGCAGATGGCCGATGGGATAGGCGGCCCGGGTGTTCTCCGTCAGGCTGGCGTCGTCCAGGTCCAGGCGGCGGCTGGCCAGGTCGATGCCGACATTTTCCAGAATGGTCCCGAATTTTCGGGTGCAATCGTAAATCTCCGGCTCGGCCGCGGCGCTGAGGCGGATCGCCTTGGCGTAGCAGCCTCCCTCGAAATTGAAGATGCCGTCATTGCCCCAGCCGTGTTCGTCGTCACCGATGAGCTTGCGTTCCGGGTCGGCGGACAGACTGGTCTTACCGGTGCCCGAGAGGCCGAAGAACAGGGCGGTGTTGCCGCGTTTGCCCTGGTTGGCGGAACAGTGCATGGACAGCACTTCCTTCTGGGGCAGGTAGTAATTGAGGATGCTAAACACCGATTTCTTGATCTCCCCCGCATAGGAAGTGCCGCCGATCAAGACCAGCTTCTGGGCGAAGTTGACCAGGATGAAGGCCTCGGAATTGGTGCCGTCGAGCTCCGGGACGGCGTGGAAGCCCGGGGCGGCGATAATGGTGAAATCCGGGCCGAGATGCCGGTGTTCCCGGTGATCCCCCGGGGCCAGGAACATGTTGCGGGCAAACAGGTTTTGCCAGGCGGTGGCGGTGATCAGGCGGATGTTCATCTGGTAGTTCAGGTCGGCGCCGGCGCGGCGGTCCTGGACATAGATCTCCTTGCCCTGGAGGTAGGCCAACAGCCGGTAATGGATGAGATCGAATTTTTCCGGGGTCATTGCCTGGTTTTCCCCGCCCCAATTGATCTTGGAGGCGCTGCTGGGCTCCTGCACGATGAACTTATCCCTGGGAGAGCGGCCGGTATAGGCTCCGGTGCGCACCACCACCGGCCCCTGGTGGGCGATGAGGCCCTCCTGCCGGGAAACGATCTTCTCATACAAGGCCGAAGTGGGCAGGTTCCAGTGAGCCGCGGCAACGTTTCGGATGTGGTGTTGCGTCAGGTCTTTCTTCATTTAACGCCCCCTGCTTAGTTCTCTAAGCCTCTTAATTTCTTCCTTTATCTCATTAATTATTTCACGATTATAGATTATTTTTCTTTTATCTTCCGCAATTGAGATTATATAAAAAACTCGACCACCGTATTTTTTTGAGAATAATAGGTGAGTTCTTTCTTGAAATTTTTCTTCATTAATAATTTGGGGAATATAAGCATATCCTGCTGGTTTTATTTGAATTCCAATGTAGTTGTCTATAATTTTAATGTAAAAATCTACATTGTATCCCCTATCCCATTCGTCTGGTGCGGGCTCTATTTTAACACCGAGAGCTTCTTCCAGCTGTCCATATATAGTTTGAATTTCAGATTGATATCCGTCGTATGTTCTATTAATTACTAAATTTATGATGAATTCAATACAATCTTTCTCGGTTATATTTTCAATTTCTGACCGACACACTTCGGTAATTTTAATGAATAGCCTTTTTCCAAGCTCTTCCAAATGTTGTGGTGGATATGCATTAGTATAATAATAATCCTCCCATTGTTGCAATTTTTTCGGAGAACATTTTCTAATAAGTTCTGAAACTGGGCCTACTTTACTTTTCCTAGTAAGCCCCCATCTCATATTAGCTTGGTTAAGAATCCATTCATTAGGCATTTTCACGATCTCTCATAAATTTATCAAACCTTTTTGTAAATTTATGTTCAATTGAAAGGTCAGGGGAGGCTAATCCAGATTTGATTAAATATGCATTAATAAATATTCTGTTTTTTAAATAAATATAAGCTAGTGTAATATTATTGTCATAACGATGATAGTTTATCCTATTTTTAATCAAAATCTTTTTGCCCATTAAGTGGGTCTTTAAATAATCCATCGTTTCATCTTTCCTCTCAACTTTTATACCGAGGAATTTGATAAGATTGCCATTATCAATCCTTATAATATCCTCTTTCACTATCTCGATTACTTTACTTAAATCGTCTAATCTAAAATCTTTCTCAGAATAACTTATTAAAGGATTTGCATCCGGAATGGTAGGAGTATAATCAATTTTTGGCAAATTAATAATATTTGTTTGTTTTTTATTAATTATAATATTATCTAAGAATATCGGTAACTTATTTTTAATTCCCAATTTTTCTTCAATAAGGTCTAAAAAACTCTCATTTATTTCATAACCTATCGCATTGCGGCCCCATTCCAGGGCCGCCTTGACGGTGGTGCCGCTGCCCAGGAAAGGATCGAGCACCGTGTCGCCCTGAAAAGTGAACATGCGGATGAGGCGCCGGGGCAGCTCCTCGGGGAACCTGGCCTCGTGGCCCAGTTGCCGGGCGCCGCCGAAACGCCAGTGGCCGGAAAAATATTCCTTCCATTCCTCCTTGGTCAGCCTGGAGGCTTCTTTCAGCTCTTTCGAGACCTTCCTGCCTGCCCCCGGTTTCTTGAAGATGAGGATGAATTCGTAATCGATCTCCACCAGGCCATTGGGGGGATACGGGTAGGAGCCCATGACCACCGCCCCGCCGCTGGTATTCATGGTGGTCTTTTTCTGCCAGATGATGGAGCCCAGGAAATCGAAGCCGATGCGCCCGCATTGACCGATGAACTCAGCGTGCAGCGGGATCACCTGATACCTGCCATAAACCGCGGCCCGGGCGAACTGATCGCCGATGTTGATACACAAGCGGCTGCCGGGCCGCAGGACCCGGAAACATTCGCTCCAGGTATGAAACAGGCTGGTGAGGTATTGATGCAGAGTCTGTCCATACCCAACCTGGCCGCTGACCCCGTAGTCTTTAATATGCCAGTAAGGCGGGGAAGTGACCACGAGATCGATGGTCGCGGTTTCGATCTCCGGCATGGCCCGGCTGTCGCCGATAATGATTTTGGCCTGGTTATCCATAGGAAGATGTTGGTAGCGGAAGATGGCAGGCACACCGTCCCAACAGGTTTTACTCAAAACTCGAAACTCAGGGCGGACACATGGGTCCGCCCCTACAACTCGAAACTTGGAACTCATTTGGCCAGCCATCTCAGGCCCTGGCGCAGGAACTCCTCCAGGGTCGAGGCCCCTTGGCCCCGGGCCGCTTCCAGGGCCTTGTCCGCCAGGTTCTTGGGGTAGCCCAGGTTAACCAGAGCGCTCAGGGCGTCTTGCAGGGGGCCCTGGCCGGGAGCCGCCGCCAGCCGGGTGGCCCCGGCGGCGAGCTGCTTGTCCTTGAGTTCCAGGACGATGCGCTCGGCGGATTTCTTGCCGATGCCGGGGATGCTGGCCAGGCGGCGGATATCCCGCTGGGCCAGGGCCTGGCCGAACTCTCCCGGGCTGATGCCGCTCAGGATGTTCAGGGCCATGCGGGCTCCGATGCGGGGGATAGCGAGCAAATGGAGAAACAGCTCCTTTTCCTCCGGGGTCCCGAAGCCGTAGAGATTCAGGGCGTCTTCCTGCACGCGGGTGTGGATCAGGAGCGAGATGCGGGCCGGAGGCTCCGGCAGGGCGTAAAAGGTGGACAGGGGAATGTGGACCCGGTAGCCCACCCCGCCTACCATGATAATTAGCTCGGTCGGGCCTTTGCTGATGATTTCCCCTTCCAGTAAACCGATCATGCGGTCCCCCCCGGCCAGCGTTGGTGGAAGAAGTGGCAGAGCCCCACCGCCAGAGCGTCGGCGGCATGTTCGTCAGTCACCTGCTGCCCCAAGAGTTGCGCCACCATGAGCTGCACCTGGGCCTTGGATGCCTGGCCGTAGCCCACCACCGCCTTTTTGACCACCGAGGGGGGATAATGGTAGACGGGCAGGCCTTTCTGGGACGCCAGCAGCAGCACCACCCCCCGCACCTGGCCCAGGGTGAAGGCGGTCTTGACGTTGGCGGCCAGGAAGATCTCCTCCAGGGCCAGGACCTGGGGCTGGTGCCGCAGGATCACTTCTCCCAGGCCGTCGTAAATTCGGTGGAGGCGGTCGGCCAGGGGGAGCTGGGAGCCGGCTTTGATACTGCCGGAGGCCAGATGCAGCAGGCGGTCGCCTTCCCCCTGGAAAACCCCGAAGCCGGTGTGCCGGGAACCCGGGTCCACCCCCAAAATAACGGCTCTCAAATCAAGGCCTCGAGTAATTGATCCGGGATGTCGAAATTGGCGAAGACGTCGCTGACGTCGTCGTGCTCTTCCAGGAGTTCCACCAGCCTCAGCAGTTGCTGGGCCGGTTTCTCTTCATCGATCTTCACCGTGGTCTTGGGGCGCAGCTGCACCTCAGCCAGGGCCGGCGTGAAGCCCCGGGCCTCCAGGGCCTCCTTGACCTCCAGGAAGGCGGCGGGATCGGTGAGCACCTCGAACTGGCTCTCATCGCTTTGCAGGTCCTCGGCGCCGCATTCCAGGGCGGCCTCCAGGAGTTGGTCCTCATTGACCTCGCCGCGGTCGAAGACGATAACCCCCTTTTTGTCGAACATCCAGGCGACGCAGCCCGGCTCTCCCAGGCTCCCGCCGTATTTGGTGATCAGATGGCGCACGTCGGAGACGGTACGGTTTTTGTTGTCGGTGAGGGTCTCCACCATCAGCGCCACCCCCGCGGGCCCGTAACCCTCCAGGAAGATTTCTTCCAGAATGGCGCCGCCGCCTTCCCCGGTCCCTTTGCGGATGGCCCGGGTGATGTTGTCGCCGGGCATATTTTCCGCCTTGGCCGCGGCGATGGCAGCCCGGAGGCGGGGGTTGCCGATGGGGTCGCCGCCGCCCAGGCGGGCTGCCACGGCCACCTCTTTGCCCAGTTTGCCGAAGATCTTGCCGCGCTTGGCGTCCACCGCCCCCTTCTTGCGCTTAATGGTGCTCCACTTGGAATGGCCGGACATCTGCTTGCTCCTCCCACTGGTTGATCAGAGCCTAAAACCAGTTCCCGATGGGAAATTTAACTGTAGCCGCAGGTTTTAGCCTGCGCAAGCTAAAGCTTGCGGCATTCGCTCAAAATGGCATCCAGTCGCTGCTCTGATTACTCGCTCTTGGTCCGGGGGCACCCTGGGACCGGAGGCCGGTTAGGTCCCTCCGGGGCGGGGCCGCGGCGGTCCAGCCCCAGAAGATAAAGTTCCCGGCTGGCCGCCCGGGAGCCCGCGGGCTTCACCTGCCGGTAGACGCAATAGTCCTGGCGCACGGCCGCAACCAGGCCGGGAAGGTCTGGTCCGGCAAATACCTTCACCAGGAAATGGCCGCCGGGCTTAAGCAGGCGGCGGGCCAATTCCAGGGCCTGCTGGGCCAGCGTCAGGGATCGCTGCTCGTCCACCTCCCTCACCCCGGTGGTCTTGGGGCCCAGGTCGCTGACCACTACCTCAAAACCAGGACTTATCGCGCCAATCGTCTCTAAGTCTAGACTTTCCACCTCACTCTGGAGGAAGTATAGGGGTGGGGCCGCCGGGATGGCCAGTGGGGCGGCGTCCACGCCCAGCACCAGGCCCCGGGGGCCCACCCGGCGAGCGATATATTGCAGCCAGGACCCAGGGCTGCAGCCCAGGTCCAAAACCCGCTGGCCCTGCCGGAACAGGCGGTATTTCTCATCGATCTCCTTTAATTTATACACCGCCCGGGCCACGTAGCCTTCGGCGCGGGCCCGGGTCCGGAAGGGGTCCGGAATTCCAGGGCGGGGCATGGTTCAAAGCCTATCTAAGTAAATTTACTCAATTTCTTTTAACACAGGCCCCTCGTTTTGGCAATGAAAAACGCCTGTCCAGATCTGGAAGAAGAAGTCGAGGAATAAGGGGACCAGACGGTTTTGGGGGCGTCCGAGTCCTTCCCGGCTCCCCTGAGCCTGCGGCTGCCCAGCACCAGGGTGGACCGCCGTCTCAAAATCGTTCCGGAATTTCAAGGGCTTGACTCTGAGGGGCGCCATTATCCCAAACCCGCCCCCGCCCCCGGCGGCCCAGGAACTCCCTTGGCATAGACCTTGCTCAACTCCTAGGGAGGAGGCGGCGCCGGCGGCGGCCCGCCGCTGGGGGAGGGGGCCTCAAATCCTTTTCGCCCCCGGCTCGTGGATCAATAACTCAAGGAAGAGATGGGGAAAGGCTATCATGGATGAACGGTCGTTGGTCCGGAACGAATCGGTCCCAGGCCCAGGAGCGGGTCCAGGCAATCCGGACCTGGCCCGGCAGCACCAGATGGTCCTGCAATATGCGCCTCTGATCAGGTATATCGCCGCCCGCCTGGCTCTACGCCTGCCCTCCCATATCTCCCAGGAGGATCTGATCAGCTCGGGCATTATCGGCCTCATCGACGCCATCCAGAAATACGACCTGGGCAAGCACATCAACTTCGGGACCTATGCCGAATACCGCATCAAGGGGGCCATGCTGGATGAACTGCGCAACCTGGACTGGATCCCCCGTTCGGTGCGTCAGAAGGCCCACCTCCTTGAGAAGGCTTACGCCCGGCTGCAGAAGAATCTGGGGAGGCCGGCGGAGGCTGAGGAAGTGGCCGCCCTCCTTAAGTTGGACCTGGAAGATCTTTATCATCTCCTGGATGTAACCAGGTCGGTTTGCCTGGTGCCCCTGGACTCCCATCCCCCGCGCCGGTTGGCGGGTTTCCCGGGCAGGGGGAAGGAGCCCGCGGAATTCCTCCAGGATGAGAATCTACGGGATGCCCTCCAGGCCGCGCACCTGTCCCAATTGGGGCAGATCGTCGTTAAGGCCCTGGAGGTCCTGCCGGACAAGGAGAAATTGTTGATTAACCTCTATTATTACGAAGAGCTCACCATGAAGGAAATCGGCCAGATCATGAATTTAACCGAGTCCCGCATCTCCCAGTTGCACAGCCAGGCCATGTCCCGCCTCCGGCACCGGCTCCGGGAATACGCCCGGGAACTGGAGAATTGAGCCGGAGAACGCCGCGGCGGGCGATAACTACTTGGGTCTTAGACCACATCATATTTTATATGGAAAAATTCTAAAGGCGGGAGGCGCTTCGCTTTCCCGCCCTAGGCAATATGGGCTACTGGCTGGTGGTACAGGCGTCTCGCCTGTGCGGCGCAGGCTTTAAGTATTAGATAACTGGGCTTTTAGTGGCACAGGCTTCCAGCCTGTGCTCCTAAGACACCTAGGTCGGGCTGTGCCCGCCGGATATTGGCGGCTCCAAGCCGCCCTATGGCAAGCTCCGCTTGGGCAACTTCTTGGAATATAATAATTTATTTTTTATCGATAATCTTGCAGGTGGAGCCTGGCGGAAAAATGGGTTCCCAAGCTGGAGCTTGGGAACCAGATAAAACTATTTACTTTTTGGGTAGCCGCAGGCTTTAGCCTGCGCATATTTTATTGAGTCGATTCGCAAGGTTTGGCTTACGGCTCCCTTTCAAGCACTTAACGCCTGCGTCCTCTGCGTCTCAGAAATATAGGGCGAGCTATGCCCGCTGCAACGAAAAAATCCCAAGGAAAATAACACCGGAAGACGTAGGCATAAGTATTTCCAATTCCTAAATGATGATATAGGCATTCCGCATCTTGATAAACTCCTAGCTGTTACAATTGCCTTTATGAAGGTTTCTGCAAACTGGCCAAAATTAATGCGCCTATTTAATCGTACCGTCCCCAAGCCTGGCACTCAGCAAGAACTTGATTATGACGATACCGAGTAAGAAGTTCTTACTTCTTTGGATATTCATCTACCAAAACACCATCAATATATAACTTATCTTCGCCATTTTTCCAAGTAACTATTATCAAATGACCGGGAGGCGTAGGGCTTTGCTTTAATTTATCAAAATCTTCGTATTTTAAAACAACGTTGTTGCCAAAGGTATCGCTGATTTGGACCTTAAAAATATTATCTCTGTCTCGGTAAATATGGATCGAAAAACCGTCTTTTTGAATAAGAGGAATATACTCAATAAAGGTGTTGTTTTTTTCTAACCATTCTGCTCCGGTCCCAAAGTCAAGTGATCCCACTTTGGGATCAATATAAGGATAAAACAGCTGTTTCCTATATTCCATATTATGGGCTTCTGCAGCACTATTAATGTCTTGAGGTGTCGATTGTTTTGGCGGCTCAGTAGCTTCGGGGGCGATAATGCCACCCTTCTCTGCTTGTTTGAGGCTAAAATGAAACCGGTATGGGGACTTAAACTCGCGTTGGACTCCTCCTATCTCAACCGAATATGACAACGTCAAAAGAATACTGTTATATTCCCGAGGAATCACTAAGCATGGTTGTGGCATTATATCGAGGTCTCTCCCAGGCTGAAGAGTTCTCGGCATTGTCGGAATAAACTCGTTGTCAAGTAAGTATGATGTTTGGATGCTATAGCGGAGATTATTTACTTCTGGAGAATTGACCGCGTTGTTTATGTAAATGTGATAATTGATCCATTTTTCGCTGACAGCATCAATGACGAGGCTGGCACCGATATTCGGGTGTTGGTTTGCTGGTTCAACTATTTTTCCTGTAAACCACCAATAACCACAAAGGATTGATCCACCTATAAGAAAGCAGATTGCATATCCAATCATGGAGTGCCCCCTGAGTGTTTCGCGTCTGTGTATCTTTTTGGCAAAAGCTTTTATGCCGGGTCTGTTAAGAAAATTCATTAAAACCAAGATGAAAATACCAGTAAAAATCTACCGCAGGTAGGGGTCAATGAAGCTCATATTAATCCTCTCGCTTCTCGTAAGAACAAAGGGTAAAATAATACCGAGAGCGATGAGGAGGAAGAAATCGAGCATGGCCCCAGCATTGCAAAAATGCGAAGATTCGTCAAGATTTTTGGCGAATAGTAGCGTCTACCGCAAACTGGGACATTCCGTTTTATTAAGCAGATTCACAAGGTTTGGCTTACGGCTACCTTTCAAGGACTTAGAGTCCGCGCCCTCTGCGTCTCAGTGGTGACTCCTTGAGGCGCCTTCTTTTCACCGCAGAGTCACCAAGAGAGTAGAGGAAGACAACTGCAACGGTTCCCCCCGGTCCTCAATCAACCTTGCCCGGAAAATCCTGAGTCTGGCTAACTCATGGTTGCGCCGGCCGCGCTTTTTAACTAAACTGGCCTCATTGCCAGGCGCAAAAGGGGTTTGGGGGAGGGGCGGCGGGGTTCCCCCGCCGCGCCTGGCCTGGTAATGGGAGCGGAAAAGAGATTAAATTCCCCCTCACCCTAACCCTGTCCCCCATCGGGGGAGAGGGGATAGAGCTGGAACCCCTTTCATGCTTTCCAGCAACCGGAAAGGAAAAGTTTTGGTCAGGCCCGAGGGAAGGCTGGCGCGGCGGCTGCGAGTAGCCCGGGGGGAGGCCCCGGCGGACCTGGTGCTGGCCGGGGGCCGGATTGCCGACCTCTACCGCGGCTCGTGGCAAAAAATTGACGTGGCCCTGTTCGACGGGATCATCGCGGGGCTGGGCGATTACGACGGTCCCAGAATGGAGGTCCGGGGCAGCTATATCCTGCCCGGGCTCATTGACGGCCACCTCCACCCGGAGTCCAGCATGCTCACCCCCCGGGAGTTGGCCCGGGCCCTGCTGCCGCTCGGAACCACCACGGTGGTGGCCGACCCCCATGAAATCGCCAACGTCTGGGGCACGGCGGGCCTGGACTACCTGCTGGCCGCCAGCCGGGGTCTGCCCCTCGATTTCTTTTTCATGCTGCCTTCCTGCGTCCCCGCCTCCCCCCTGGAGACCGCCGGGGCCATGCTCAACGCGGACCTCCTGGCTCCTTACCGCCGGCGCTCCCGGGTCCTGGGCCTGGCCGAGGTCATGAATTTTCCTGCGGTGGTGAGCGGCGAGGCCGGACTGCTCAGAAAGCTGGCCCTCTTCCCCCGGGGCCCGGTGGACGGCCATGCGCCGCTCCTGTCCGGCAAGGCTCTCTCGGCCTATCGGCTGGCCGGAATCGGCTCCGACCACGAATGCACCCGACTCGACGAGGCCTGGGAAAAGCTGAGTCTCGGTTTCTACCTGATGCTGCGGGAAGGAAGCCTGGCCAAAAACCTTAAGGACCTGTTGCCCGCGGTGACTGCCGCCAGCCTGCGCCGGGTCATGCTGGTCACCGATGACTGCCACCCGGAGGACCTGCTCAAGGGCCATCTGAACTCCCTGCTGAAAAAGGCGGTGTCTTGGGGGTGCGATCCTCTGCAGGCGGTCACTATGGCCACCTTGAACCCGGCGGAATACTTTCGCCTGGGAGACCGGGGGGGGCTGGCCCCGGGCTTAAAGGCCGATCTGCTGGTGGTGGGGGACCTCCAAGGGTTTCAGATCCAAAAGGTCTTTAAGAACGGCCGGCTGGTGGCGGACGGCGGCGAGCTGCTGGCCGACCTGCCCTCTCCGCAGGCGGCGGTTCCCGCCACTCCCTTCCGGGTTCGGGAGTTCCACCTGGAGGCCCTGTCTCCCCGGGCGGCCGGCGACCTGGTCAAGGTCATCGGCCTCATCCCCGGCCAGCTCCTGACGGAGAAAAGGGTCCTGCCGGCCCCGGTGCAGGGAGGGCGGCTGGCGGCGGACCCCGGACGCGACCTCCTGAAACTGGCGGTGGTGGAGCGCCACCACGGCAGCGGCAACCTGGGGCTGGGCCTGGTGCAGGGCTTCGGTCTGCAAAGGGGCGCCCTGGCTTCCTCGGTGGCTCATGATTCCCATAATATCGTGGTGGTGGGGGCCCAGGAAAGCGACATGCTGCTGGCGGTGCGGCGCCTCACGGACCTGGGTGGCGGCCTGGTGGTGGTGGACGCCGGCCAGGTGCTGGCCGAGCTGCCGCTACCCATCGCCGGGTTGATGAGCCCCAGGCCTTTGGGGGAGGTGGCCGCGGCTTACAGCAGTTTGAAGACGGCCTACCGCGGCCTGGGCGGAACCCTGCCAGACCCCTTCATGGCCCTGTCCTTCCTGGCCCTGCCGGTGATTCCGGAACTGAAGCTCACCGACCTGGGCCTGGTGGATGTTCACCGTTTTCAGGTGGTGCCGCTGTTTGGAGAGTGAGCAGTAAGCGGTGAGCAGTAAGCAGTGAGCAGTAGGGGCGACCACGGCCAGGTTTCCGGCCTGTGATCAAATCGCCCGGTAAGCAGTGAGCAGCTTTGCCTGGCTGACGGAGGACCTATGAGCCTGGTATTGACCGCGTCCGAGGTAATGCAGGTGTTAGATATGGACCTGGCACTGGCCGCAGTGGCGGAGGCCTTCCGGGCCTACGGCGAAGGGAGGGTGCACATGCCCCCCAAGGCGTATCTGACCCTGGCCCAGGGGGACTTCCGGGCCATGTACGGGGAGATCGACTTGCCCGAGGGGCACATCTGCGGCCTCAAGTGGGTCAATGTGCACCCGGGCAATCCGGCCAAGGGCCTGCTCACGGTGATGGCCAAGATCCTCCTCAACCATCCGGATACCGGGTTGGAGTTTGCCGACCTGGACGGCACCCGCATCACCGATTTTCGCACCGGGGCAGCCGGCGGCCTGGCGGCCAAGTACCTGGCCCGGCCCGGGGCGGCCCGGTTGGGGGTGATCGGCTGCGGGGCCCAGGCCCGCACCCAGGTGGCCGCCATCCTGAAGGTCAGGCCCATCCGGGAGATTACGGTCTGCGACCGCCATCCGGACCACGCCCGGGCCTTTGCCGAGAAGATTACCGCCGCCCATGGGGTCCCGGCCCGGCCGGCGGCCACCGCCCAGGCGGCAGTGCAGGGGATGGATATCGTGGTCACCACCACCCCCAGCCGCACCCCGGTGGTCCAGCGCGGCTGGCTTTCGCCCGGCGTCCATATCAACGCCATCGGCGCCGACGCCGCCGGCAAACAGGAACTGGACCCGGCCATCCTGAAGGCCGCCAAGGTGGTGGTGGACGATTGGGCCCAGGCGTCCCACTCCGGGGAGATCAACGTGGCCCTGGCCCGAGGCGAGTTCTCTCAGGAGCAGGTTTACGGCTCATTGGGAGAGGTGGTGGCTGGCAAGAAGCCGGGCCGCCTGGGTCCTGAGGAGATTACGGTCTTCGATTCCACTGGCCTGATCATCCAGGACCTGGCCCTGGGCTACGCCGTCTATCTCCGGGCCCGGGAACTGGGCCTGGGGGAGGAGAAGGATTTTTTGAAGTGAGACTGGCAGGAAGGTAAGCCAAGGTTTTCCGCAATCTTTCGAAAATTTTCGTAAATTTTTCTAAAGGTTAAGGAGATATTGCCAGACCCGATTTCACTGTCATCCTGAACAGAATCTAAGGTCATTAAAAATACGGGATTCTTGGATCTAGATGAACAGGTAGCGCCGGCGCCCTCGCCGGCGCGGGAACCGCCGAGGGCGGCGGTTCTACATTTCCCTTTGACATTGTGTCCATCAGGTCATACTGGTTCGCTCAGAATGACATTTTTAGCCAGATCGAGGTTTTGCAATAGCTTCTAGATTCTTCGCTTCGCTCAGAATGACAATTTTGGGCAGGATGAGGTTTTGCAATAGCTTCTAGCAAAAAAATCCTCAAGAGGTGGCGGCTACGGGCGGGGAGACCCCGCCCCGACATAATACCGATACGGGCGGCGGTTCTACATTTCCCTTTTACATTGTGATTATCCATTGAAAATGACTGATTTTTAATCCCCCTTTTTCAAAGGGGGACTTAACCATGCAAAATCCAGCGTTCTAGTCCTGAAATTATGTCCAGCTAATTATGGAACACTCCACTAGATTCTTCGCTTCGCTCAGAATGACATTTTTTGGGCAATAATGGGTTTTGAAGGGGAGGGCCTCGATGGACCAGTCTTGGGGCCATGACTTCATCTCTCCCCAGGGCGCCAGGAGAGCGTCTGTGCTCCCAAATCAGGGCAGGCCCAAAAAGGCCTTGATCTTCTCCAGGATTTCCGGGCGGCGGGCCGGGTCGAACTCCCACAGGGTGGATTGTTGGGGGGCGTCCTTGTCATCGTCCATGCAGTCCCCGAAGCCGCAGACCGCCGCGGGGGACCTGGGCGGGCCCAGGACCCGGGCCAGACGCTCCGCCACCCCGGCCATGGCCCCCCGTACCGGCCAGAGGTTCAAAACCAGGTGGTCCCGGCCCAAGCGTAGGTGGAGGTTGAGGGCCCCCTCCGGGTCCAGGTGTTCGGCTTCAATGCCTTCAAATGAGGTGCCGCGCCGGTCTTCCCGCACCGTGAAGTCAAATTTAATCGGCAGCGTCATGAGCTATCCTTAGGGCTTTGATGAAGGGCTATCCAGGATGGCCCGCCCCCAGCCCGAGAACCCTACGTAAATGCCCCAAAAAAAAATTATAGCAAAAATCTCGAAAATTTCCAGGAATTCCGGGATTATCCAGGATACGGCCGGCGCCCCGCCTAATTCTGGCTCGACAATAATGTATTTTCCGTTGAAATTTTTCAAAATGTCATTATATGTAGCATTACATATATAGTTAAATCCGGGATCGGCTCACTAGCGACTACCAAGGAGATGGCAAAATGGCTAAGCAAATGCAGAAAGCGGCCACCAAACGTTATTGCTATGCCTTCGAGGAAGGCGACGGCACCAATAAAAAGCTTTTGGGCGGTAAGGGCGCCGGCCTGTGCACCATGACCCAGATCGGGCTGTTGGTGCCCCCGGGCTTTTGTATCACCACGGAGGCTAACCTCGATTATTTCGGCCAGGGTTCGCATATGCCCGAGGGTCTGATGGATGAAGTGCACGATTATATGCAAGCCTTGGAGAAAAAGACCGGTAAAGGGTTCGGCGACCCGAAAAATCCCCTGCTGATTTCGGTGCGGTCCGGTTCCGCCCTCTCCATGCCGGGGATGATGGATACCATTCTCAACCTGGGACTCAATGATGAGACCGCCAAAGGCATGATTGCCCTGACCGGGGACGAACGCTTCGTCAACGATGTTTATCGCCGCTTTCTGCAGCTCTTCGGCAAGATCGGCCTGGGGGCGCAGGACGCCGGGTTTGATGAGATATTTGAGGAAGTGAAAAAGGAGCAGGGCGCCGCCGTGGACACCGAGCTTTCCGCCGAGGCCCTGTCCACGATCCGCGAACGCTTTCAGGAATATATCCGGAAAAGCACCGGCCGGCCTTTCCCTCAGGACCCCTGGGCCCAGTTGGTGATCGCCATCGAGGGGATCTTCAAATCCTGGATGGGAAAACGGGCGGTGGATTACCGCCGCCAGTTCAACATCACCCCGGACCTGGCCAACGGCACCGCGGTAAATATCTGCACCATGGTCTTCGGCAACATGGGCAACGACTGCGCCACCGGGGTGGGCTTCACCCGGGATCCGGGGACTGGAGAGAATGTCCTTTACGGCGATTATCTGATCAACGCCCAGGGTGAGGACGTGGTGGCCGGTATCCGCACCCCCCGGCCCCTGCGGGAGCTGCGCACCGACATGCCGGCCATCTACCGGGAACTGGAAAAGCTGCGCGGCATCCTGGAGAAGCACTACCGGGAGGTGCAGGACATTGAGTTCACCATCGAGCGGGGCAGGCTCTTCATGCTGCAGACCCGCAACGCCAAGATGAACGCCTGGGCCTTGTGCAAGACCTCGGTGGACATGGAGAAAGAAGGACTCATTAACAAGGAGGGAGCCCTGCTGCGGATGGAGCCGGGCATGCTGGAGCAGTTCCTGCACCGGCGCATCGACCCCAATGCCAAGATCGAGCCGCTGGGAGTGGGCATTTCAGCCTCTCCCGGCGCGGCCACCGGAAAAGTGGTTTTTGACGCCGACCAGGCGGAGCGTCTGGGCAAAGCAGGGGAGAAGATCATCCTGACCCGGGTCGAGACCAGACCTGAGGATATTCATGGGTTTTTCGTGGCTCAGGGGATTCTCACCAGCCGGGGCGGCAAGACCTCCCATGCCGCGGTGGTGGCCCGGGGCATGGGCAAACCCTGCGTCTCCGGGGTCGAGGGTCTGGACATCAACTATGATCTGAAAGAGGCCCGGGTAGGCGGTGTGGTCATCAAGGAAGGGGATATCGTCACCATCGACGGCACCAATGGCACTTTTTTCCTGGGAACGGTGCCCATGCTGGACCCGGAGCTGCCCAAAGACCTGGCCGTGCTGATGCATTGGGCCGACCAGGTGGCCAAAATAGAGGTGTGGGCCAACGCTGACACCCCGGAGACGGCGGCCAGCGCCAAGCATCATGGGGCCAAGGGCATCGGCCTGGTCCGCACCGAGCGCATGTTCAACGCATCTGAGCGCCTGCCCCTGATGCGCAATATGATCCTGGCGGACACCCCGGAGGAGCGGAAGGGCTGGGCAGACAAGCTCATGCCCATGCAGCGCTCCGATTTCCTGGAAATCTTTCGGGTCATGGACGGGCTGCCGGTCACCATCCGGCTGCTGGACCCGCCGCTGCACGAATTTCTGCCCGGCATTGAAGAGCTCCTCAACGAAACCAGCCGCCTGCGGGAGTTCAGCCAGATCATTAACGCCCTGGAGCAACTGCCCGGCATCGTGAACTTGCTGGGTCCGGATCTTTACCAGCACGTGCCCTCCGTTGAGGCGGTCACCCGGGAGCTCAGCGAGTTCAAGGCCAAGGGCCTGGACCAGAAGCTCCTGCACGACAAGGAAAAGGTGCTGCGCCGGGTGCGGGTGCTTTACGAATTCAACCCCATGCTGGGGAACCGGGGGGTGCGCTGCGGCATCTCCTTTCCGGAAATCTATGACATGCAGATCCAGGCCATCTTTGAGGCCACGGCCCTGGCCCTGCGGGACAAGATTGACGTCCGCCCGGAGATCATGGTGCCCAATGTCTGCACCCGCGAGGAGCTGGTTTGGGTGCAGCCCCGGGTGGTGAAGATCCACCATGAGGTAGAAAAGCGCTACAACGTCAAGATCAAATACAAATTCGGCACCATGGTGGAAATCGTCCGGGCCTGCGTCCGGGCCGGCATGTTGGCGCAAACCTCGGAGTTCTTCTCCTTCGGCACCAACGACCTCACCCAGGGGACCTTCTCCTTCTCCCGGGAAGACGCGGAAAACAAGTTCCTGCCCATTTACAACACTGTGGGCATCCTGAAGGACAACCCCTTCGAAACCCTGGACGAGATGGGGGTAGGCTGGCTTATGCAGCTGGCGGTGACCGAAGGGCGCAAGACCCGCCCCGACCTGAAGATCGGCATCTGTGGTGAACACGGCGGCCAGCCTGAGGCCGTCGAATTTTGCCACCGCATCGGGCTCAACTACGTGTCGTGCTCGCCGATGCGCATCCCAGTCGCCCGCATGGCCGCGGCGCACGCGGCTATTAAGGATAAACGGGGCCAGGCCGCCAGGTCCAAGTCCCTTTAAGTCCATTCCTGAAGAAACCAAGGAGGCCGGGGCTGGGTGAATCCGAGTCCCGGCCTCTTGCGTCCACCCCGGTTTGGTTCGGACCCATGGAGATCTGTTGGAGCCCAGAGCCATGTTGAGGCGCATCCACCGGATTTGGCTGGAGGCCGGGGCCCGGGATTACCCGATGACCCGGCGCATCCTGGCGCGGCTGCGCCACCTGCCGGTGACGGACATCGAGGACCGCCGGGCCTTGCGGGCCCCGGAGCAGGAGCGGGCCCGCTGGCTCCCGGAGGCCAAGACCACCCTGCTGCTGGCGGTGCAAAAGGGGCCTTTCCGGCGTCCCTGTCCCGGGACCAGGGATTACCTCTGCTGCGGCTACCAGGTGTTGCAGGTGGCGCTCAACTGCCCCATGGATTGCAGCTATTGCGTCCTTCAAGGCTATGTCAATACGCCGGCCATCACCATTTTTGTCAACCTGGAGGATTTACTGGAGGAGCTGGAGGCCGGCTGGCAGGCCGGGCCCGGGACCGGCTGGCGCCTGGGCACCGGGGAATTCGGGGACAGCCTGGCCCTCGATTCCCTCATGGGCCTCAATCAAAGGCTGATCCCCTGGTTCAAAGGCCGGCGGGCGGCCCTGGAGATCAAGAGCAAGGCCCAGGACCTGGGCGATTTACTGTCCCTGGGCCCCAACCCCCAGGTGGTCTTCGCCTGGTCCCTGAATCCCGAAGAGGTGGTCCGGGAAGCAGAGAGGTTTACGGCTCCCCTGCAGGCCCGGCTGCAGGCGGCGGCGGCCGCGGCGGCCGCGGGCTTCCGGGTAGCCTTCCACTTCGACCCCCTGATCTATTTCCCCGGTTGGGAAGCGGCCTACCGGCGCACGGTGGAGGCCTTGGGAGAAGCGGCGCCGGCCCGGAGCATCGCCTGGATCAGCCTGGGGGGGCTGCGGTTTCCGCCGGCTTTGCGGCCCCTGATCCACCAGCGGTTTCCCGGCAGCCGCTGGGCGGCCCAGGAGATGGTGCGGGCCCCGGACGGCAAGCTCCGCTATTTCAAGGACCTCCGGGTGGAAATGTACGGCCGCCTGCGCCAGTGGCTGGAGGAAGCGGCCCCGGGGGTCCAGGTCTATCTCTGCATGGAAAGCCCCCGGGTCTGGCGGGAGGTCTTTGGCTTGGCCCCGGATGCAGAGGAATTGGCCCGCTGGCTGGACAGCCGGGTCTTCCCTGCCGATTAAGGGGGAGGCCTTCCTGCGTTTCCGGCTCTGGCCGGGCGCCTCCGGACATCTTCCAGGGTGGCGGGTGAAAATGGATGACGAGAATACTGAAAAGTCCTTTCGGTCATTATGAGCGAATCATCATGACCCGACGGCCACAACGAAAAATGCCAATGTAGAACCGCCCCCCTCGGCGGTTCCCGCGGCTGGCGAGGGCTCCGGCGCCACATTTTAAGAGGAAAGCGAAGGACCCTGTATTTTCGAGTAATTACGAGATTCTGCGTTCGCTTCGCTTCCTCAGAATGGCAGTTGCGCGGCCTTCCACAGGGTTTGTGACTGCAGGCGCCCCCCCATTTATCTATTCGCCAGGTAATCCGAGAACCTTTAGAAAAAGTGAGGCGTTTCCCCAATCCTGACGATGGCCTGGAAAATCATCAGGTTTTATCGCTAAGCCGCCAGGGAACTTTAAAATCGGGGGGGCGGTGATTATTATGTTAGAAAATCCTTTAAAAGGGAGAGGCTTCAGTGATCCAACTGGAAGGGGTGAGCAAGGTTTTCCGGCGAGGGCCCGAGGAAATCCTGGCCCTGCAGGAGATAAACCTTGAGATCGCCCCCGGCGAATTCGTGGCCATCACCGGCAAGAGCGGCTGCGGCAAAAGCACCCTGCTGCACGTCATCGGCGGTCTGGAGCAAGTCAGCCGCGGCCGGGTGCTCCTGGACGGCAGGGACCTGGCCCAACTTCGGGAACCTGAGCGGACCCGCTTCCGCCGGGATAAAGTGGGGGTGGTTTTTCAGTCCTTCAACCTGCTGCCTTTGCTGAATCTGGTGGAGAACGTAGCCTTGCCCCGGGCGCTCCAGGGCGTTCCCCATTCCCAGGCCCGGGGAGAAGCGGCTCGCTGGCTGGTGGAGGTGGGCTTGGGAGCGCGCCTGGAGCACAAGCCCCACCAGGTTTCCGGGGGCGAGATGCAGCGGGCTGCCATCGCCCGGGCCCTGATCAACTCCCCGGCGGTGATTCTGGCGGACGAACCCACCGGCAACCTCGATTCCGCGACCACGGCCCAAATTCTCCGGCTTTTTTCGCAGCTTAACCGCCAGTGGCACAAGACCGTGGTCCTGGTGAGCCACGCCCCGGAGGCGGGCGCGGCGGCCCAGCGGGTCCTGAAGATGCAGGATGGCCGGCTCCTGCCATGACTCCCTGGCTCTTCCGCCTTCCCCTGCGCCATCTGCGCCAGTATCCCGGGCGCACTTTTTTGGGGATTCTGGGCATCGCCTTGGGCACCGCGGTTTATCTCAGCATCTCCCTGGCCGCGGCCAGCGCCATCGAGAGCTTTCAGGCCGGGGTTACGGCGGTGGCCGGCAAAGCCCAATGGCGGGTTCAGAGCCCCGGGGCGCCCCTCAATGAAAACCTGTTCGCCAGGCTGAGCCTTTTGCCCGGGGTCAAGGCGGCGGCCCCGGTGGTGCAAAGCGTCCTCACGCTCCGCGGCCCTCACCGGGGGCCGGTGCTCCTGTTGGGGATCGACCCCTTTTCCGAAAAGGACTTCCGGGACTATGAATTATCGCAGGATGGGGGACTGCCGGGCCGCCTGTCCCGGAAAGACTGGGTCGAGTTCCTCACCAGCCCCGATGCGGTATTGGTAAGCCAACCGCTGGCGTCCCGACTGGGCCTCAGGGTGGGCGACCACTTGCCGGTGCTGGTGGGTCCGGCCAGAAAAAGCCTCACCGTCAGGGGCATATTTCGCTCCCAAAGCGGCCTCTATCCCCTGGACGGGGCGGTGCTCCTCATGGACGTGGCTGCGGCCCAGGAGCTTTTGGACCGGGTGGGGCTTCTGGACTATATCGACCTTTTGACCACCGGGACTGAGGCCCGGCTGCCGGGGTGGCTTGAGAAAGAGCTGCCTGCCGGGGTGGAAGCGGTTCGGCCCGGGGTCCTGGAGAGCCGCACCCAGGGGCTGATGGCCGCTTATCGCCTCAATCTGGAGATCCTGAGCGCCATCGCCCTGTTCGTGGGGATGTTCCTCATCTACCAGTCGGTGACCCTGTCGGTGGTGCGGCGGCGCCGGGAGATCGGACTGTTGCGCACCCTGGGCGCGACCCCGGGGCAGGTGCTGCGGTTGTTTCTGGCGGAGGGCCTGGTGAGCGGCCTGGCAGGAGGCGCACTGGGCCTGATCCTGGGGATCGGCCTGGCGCGGGGGGTCCTGGCGCTGATGACCCGGAACCTCACCTCCCTGTACACGCCGGTGGTGGCCGCAGAGGTGGGGCTGCCCTGGGGACTGCTGCTCCAGGCCTGGGGGCTGGCGCTGGCCGCCACCCTGGCGGCCGCGTGGCTCCCGGCTCGCGAGGCGGCCCGCACCCAAATCCGGGCAGTTTGGCAGCGGCAGGAACTCGAAGAGAGAATCGACAGCAGGGCAGGCAGGATCTTTCTCTGGGGGGTCGCCGCCCTGATCCTGGCGGGTCTCGGCGCCTCCTTCAGGGTTAAGGGCGGTCCCCCCTGGCCCGGCTTCGCGGCGGCCTTCCTCATCCTCCTGGGCTTCGCCCTGTTCACCCCGTTGGCCACCCGTTTTATGGGGCGGGCCTGGCAAAGACCTTTGCAAAGATGGCCCGGGGCGGCGCTGGGCTGCCGCTACCTGGCCGGCTCTCTGAGCCGCACCGCGGTGAGTATCGCCGCCCTGGCCTGCGCCCTGGGAATGCTCATTGCGGTGACCGTGATGATCGGCTCCTTCCGGGCCACCGTCAACGATTGGGTGAGCCGGGCCATGAGCGGGGATATCTTCTTCGGTCCCGCGATCTTCTCCACCGGGGCCTACGACGACTACCTGCCTCCGGAAATTCTCCCGGAACTGCGAGCCGACCCGGAGATCGCCGGCATCTATCTCTACCGCTGCGTGCGCCTGCCCTTCCGGGGCCGCCAGATCCTGGTGATTGGCGGCAGCTTTCAGGTGCTGGCGAAATACGGCGGCCTCTGGTTCCGGCAGGGAGATTCTCAGGCGATCATGCAGGAGGTGGCAGGGGCAGGCCGGGGAGACCCGGGCGAGACGCCGTTCCTGTCAAAACCAAATCCCCCCTACCGCCCTTTCCCAAAGGGGGGTGAAAGTCCCCCTTTGGAAAAAGGGGATTTAGGGGGATTCACTGTGCCGGCCATGGGAGCTAACCCAAAAATTGAAGACGGAAAACGGAAAACGGAAAACGGCAACCCCGCGGTGGTCATCTCGGAGCCCCTGGCCGAGGCCTTTCATTACCGGGAGGGGGACAGCCTCATCCTGCCCACCCCGGCGGGACCCCAGGAACTTACCGTCGCCGGGGTCTTTTATGACTACCGCACCGACGGCCCCAGCCTCTGGATGGACATCGGCCTCTTCCGCCGCTTCTGGCGGGACCGGCATCTGAACGCGGTGCGCCTCTACCTGAAGGACCCCCGGAGGGTGCCCCAGGTGCAGGCCCGGCTGCAGGAGAAATACGGGGCCGCCTACCATCTCCTGGCCCTGTCCCATCGGGATTTGCGCCAGGGTATCCTCAGGATTTTCGATGAAACCTTTGCCTTGACCTACGCCCTGGAGGGAGTGGCGGTGGTGGTGGCGGTCTTCGGCATCATCACCACCTTCCTGGTGCTCATCATGGAGCGGGAGCGGGAGTTGGCCCTGCTGCAGGCGATGGGGGCCTCCCGCGGCCAGATTCTCGCCCTGGTGCTCACCGAGTCGGGTCTGGCGAGCTTCCTGAGTTTTCTCCTGGGCGCCGCCTGCGGCTCGGTGCTCTCCCTGCTGCTCATCCTGGTCATTAACAAGCAGGCCTTCGGCTGGACCATCAGGCTCCACTTCACCCCGGGCATCTACTGGCAGAGCCTGGCGCTGGTCATGGGCCTGGGGCTGGGCGCCGCGGCCTACCCGGCCTGGCGGGCCCTGCGGCCCAACCTGGCGGCAATTTTGAAGGAGGAATGAAGGGATTGGTGGGCAGCGCCTACCCTACAGGTTTTTGCGGTGGGCTGGGTCACGGCTCAATTCAGGGTCGCGGCCCGTTTAAGTCATAAAGGGGCTTGATTTTGATCTCCTTGGCCGATTTTTTGACTTGGGCAATGTCATACTGCACCTGAAGCCGCAGCCAGCTCTCGGGGCTACGGCCAAAGGCCTGCGACAACCTGACGGCCATTTCCGGGGAAATGCCCGCATGACCATTCAACAGCAAAGAAAGAGTCTTGCGGGCCACGCCGAGTCCTTGGGCGGCCTGCGTGACGGTCAAGCCCAGGGGCTTGATGCATAAATCCCGGATAATCTCGCCCGGATGGGGGGGGTTCTTCATGGTCATGGTGCGTTGCTCTTGATACCAGTCAAGAGCAACCCGTTAGCATACCTCCAAATGGATTCCTTCGCGGGCTTGGAGATGCTGAATGATCTGAAACAGGTTATCCGCCCGCGGGTTTCCCTTGGGGCTAAACATGCGCATGAGACTTTTGGCCGGTATGCGGGTCGCCTCGGCTAAATGGCCAAATCCAACAGCCGCGTTGATATAGTCGCGCAAAATGGCTTTGCCGGTTTCCACGTCACCGGCAAGCAGGGTGTCGATGCCTTCCTTGAGCATGGCTTGGCGGAACTCGGCGTCCTTCCGGGCGCGTGCCAGTAAGGTTACTCGAAATCCTCTTGTAAGAGCCATGATCGTCACCTTAGCACGGTTTTGGGACTAGACAATTTGATATATTTTGTCCAGTTTTCTTTGTGAGGGGCCGGTCAGCTAAAGGCATTTTGTCGTTTATACTAACTTTCTCATCTCTTCAGTCAGCTTTGCCACAAGTTCGGCAAGGCGGCTTACGGCTCCATCCTGAATGACAAGCCGCTGCCCGACGGCATAGGTAGTATCTCCCGATTTGGTGATATAATTCTGGTCAACAATGCCTTCGCAGTGGGCAAGCAGATGACGCTGCTGAAACAGTCGCAAGAGGTCATCCATTTCCGCAGGGGTTATAAGGTCTTCATAGCCCTTGCCGGTCGCTATGCGCCAAAGGGCTGATCCTTCGGTTATATTTTGAAAGACGTTCTTCCTGCGCCGCGTAGTCGTGGCAGCAGGAGTGTGGTCAAAAAAGGCTTCTGCTATCCGCTGGAAAGCCCCCACCATGCGCCCAATGCTGTTTTCAAGGATTTCCCGCGCCGTGTTCTTGGCTGCGTCCGCGTCGGCTGCCGCCTGCACTGCTACTCGTACGGCGGGCAGAGCGGCTATAGATTTCTGTACCGTCTCGATGGTCTGCGCAAAGGTGCTTTCTGCTGAATTATGGCCACAGGCAGGACAGAAGAACGCGGCTCCAAGTGATGAGTACCTGCATTGGCATTGCTCACAGGTAAATTTTTGCCTCAACTCTTCGGCGGCACTGATGGGAACAATCAGCGTAGGAGTGCCCGGTTTATAGGACATGGATATAGTAATAAAGCCGGGGCGCTGCCTGCGATTGAAATCTGTCGCGTCCTGAGAAAGCGCCCGGCCAATCACGCTTTTGATGTGGTTCATTGCCACTTGGCGAATATACTCACACTGCTGCGGCGTATTCCACTCTGTTGCTTTCGCCTCCTCCCGGCAGATCGGGCAGAACACTTGAGCGTCACTGACCTTGTGCTTCCAGTCCTCCAGCAAAACCTTAAAGTCCGCCTGACAAACATCAGAAGGGCACCGGCGGTCAAAGTAGCGATCTTTATCAATAGGAATCTGGATAGGAATTGAGACGCTCCCCTCGATCTTTTTTAGCTCTCGAAGAATATTATCAAACATCTATCGTTCTCATTATACCTCACTTTGTTTTCAACGCGAGGCGGCTTTAGGGCTGATTCGTTGATTTTTGTTAGGGGCTGTGCGTCTTCTTCATTTTTTCTACCTGTTGCAATAGCTTTTTTTGTTCTGCCTTTGGCAGATCAAAAAAGTCAGGCACATCTGAACCGATTATTTTAATGGGACCGCTACTCGTGATGATATATCCACTATCACCTTCTACCTCCAATAATGAGAACGAGCTTCCACACGAAATGCAGTAAAGCTCTTCTGTTTCGTGAGGCGGAAGCCAAACCTTCGTTGTGCCGCACATGCATCTAAGGGGAATTGGATTTTGCGAACCGACCAGACCGGATTTGATAAAGAAGTAGTATTTTGAATTTCGAGTCGCCATAGCATTTGATAAATTTTTCGCAGCACTATCTAATTGCGCAGTTAGGATTTCAGCCTGTTCCTTGAGCAAAAGCTTTTCTATGCATTTGATGAGGCTTGGGATATATAAAGCAACCAGCGCCTTGCTCGCTGTTTCGAGGATTTCATATTTAAGCTCGCTGAAATTCTCCGTGCTTGGAAGATATGGGCCATCATCATCACCGAAAATCACCTCTGTTTCGGTCCCTGATGTAAAGAAGGTCGATATATATCCTATATGTGTAAATTCGGATGAGAATTTAAAGATGTTTTTCAGATCATCGGGTAAATCCGGGTCTTGAGATGTTCCGTGAAGCGAAAAGAGAAAATCAACTTTCTGCGCGAATGTGGGGTGCGTGCATTTAGTAATATGAGACCTACTCCAGTCTCTGAATCCTAAGGCGCTGAACTCGTTTAGTGCGCTTTCAACGTCTGCATTGAATAGTGCATGGCTTAGTGATTTTGTAGCATATTTACTAAAGCTGTTTAATGAAACAAGAACATGATAATTGAGGGATTTGGGGTCGAGCAGATATAGCTGATAAGAATCGGATACAATACTATCTATATATTGTCGAGTTGCAGTAACGAGATTGTTATATTCTTCGAAACCTCGCGATAATGTCGATAAGTTTTCCATGCCGATATCAGTTCTGTCGTCTGCTCTTGTTAATAGACAGAGTTTATCGAATACGGCAAAACTATTAAGCTGCATCCGCACGACTATCGGGATAAATGCGTTTAGATCATTTCCTGATTTGTATTGAGTAGCTAAAAAGGCATCATCTTGAAGAGCCGCGGTGCTATTCTTATGAATAATTCGCATTAACCCAATTGCGTCGAAGAAGGCTCTATTTAGGAAAGCTATATTATTGCATAGAATCTTATAGTTACTGAGCGCTGCTGAACTCTTTCGGGCTGTTAGGTTGGACGATATTTTTTTTAGAACTTCGATTTCGTTCATTTCCTTGCCCTTAGCCTCCTCCATTAATCATAGAAAAATCATTTTTGCCTTCTACTTACTAAGAACACTCCAAACGATCTATTTTACTTCGTATAGAGAATAGCACAAATTGTCCAGTTTGAAAAATAATATTAGCTGGGTTTCGGCAAATAAGCCGCCCACTTCCTGCGCCACTCCTTGAGCAACCCCAGCAGCCTTAAAAGCCCATTAATGTGCCCACATTTTGGCGATTAGACGATTTATCGCGTTTTCGCGATGGGGTGCGCCAGTCAATGAAGCAAATGACGCCTGGCCAGACGCCTGGGGTGGGTGACTGGTGGCGATTTGGAAGAGGAATGAAAGGAAATGGTGGGCCGTGCCCACCCTACAGACCTCTCCCGCGGGTGACAAAAGGTGAAGGCGATGGTATGCTAACCCCATGTTGAAGCGCACCTTTATCCACCTCAACGGGGTGGGGCCGCGGCGCGAGGCCGATTTCTGGAGGCAGGGGGTTTCGACCTGGGACGATTTTCTGAGCGCCCCGCGGCTTTCCGGCCTGTCCTGGGAGCGGTACCGGCTCCTCCAGGAGGAGTTGCGGGAATCGGTGCGCCAGGCGGCCGATCCCGCCTACTTCGCAGCCCGCCTGGCTGCGGGGGAGCATTGGCGCCTGTTTCGCGCCTTCAGGCCCCGGGTCGGCTACCTGGACATCGAAACCACCGGCTCCTACTGGCCGGGGATGTCAGTCACCGTGGTGGGCCTCTATGACGGCAGCAGCCTGCAGCAATTCGTCCAGGGCCGGAATCTGCAGCAGTTCCCCCAGTCCCTGGCGGACTTCGACCTGCTGGTCACCTTCAACGGCACCCAATTCGACCTGCCGGTGTTAAGGAACTATTTCCCGGACCTGGCCCTGCCGCCCCTGCACGTGGACCTGCGCTTTCTCCTGGCCCGCCTGGGCTACCGGGGGGGCCTCAAGAAGATCGAACCCCGCTTCGGCATCCGGCGGCCCGGAGAGGTGGACGGCATGGACGGCTACATGGCGGTGATCCTCTGGGAGCGCCACCAGCGGGGCGACCGCACCGCCCTGGAACTGCTCCTGCAATACAACCGGGAGGACGTCGTCAACCTGGAGATTCTCATGGAGCAGGCCTTCCGGATGCAGCAAGAGCGGTTGTTGCCGGGAACCCGGTTCAGCCCCGAGGCCCAAAGGGCGCCAGGCAGAAATTAGTCAGTAGTCAGTAGCCAGTAGCCAGTAACTTTTCCCATCCCCCTTGAAGGGGCGACACAGGGAGGGGGGTTATCTCAAATCTTTTGGTAAGATAATTGTGGGACCTAGAACTAGAAGTGAGCAGTGAGCAGTGAGCAGAAAAGGCAGGGGTTAAGGGCCAGGGACCAGGTTTAGGCGGTGGCGCTGAACGCAGTCTAGAGGCAGACCCAAAGGCGGGACGCCTAGAAGCTATTGCAAAACCTGATTCCATGGTCATCCTGAACGATGTGAAGGACCTCAAGTCTCTCAAATTACCAGAGGGATGCTTCATAATTGCTTTGCTTTTTAAGATACGGTTTTTTAACCCCCCTTTGAAAAAGGGGGGCAGGGGGGATTTAATAACCTCTTGAAATCCCCCTTAATCCCCCTTTGCCAAAGGGGGACTTAAGTACCCTTGGAACTTAGGGTTTCGCTTGATTCAACGCCATACTAGTACGGAGCACGACATTAGATTCTTCGCTTCGCTCAGAATGACAATTTTGGGCAGACTGAGGTTTTGCAATAGCTTCTAGTGTCGTGTCTCAGATGTATCTTTATTAAATAATTCCATTATCCATGGGCATTTAAAATGTAGCCGCAAGCTTTAGCTTGCGAAATAATTAGGAAAAATGAGCGCAGGCTAAAGCCTGCGGCTACATAAACCCCTGATATTTTGTTAAGATTTTCCTGAGACACGACACTAGGCGGATTCACAGGCGTGACGCCTGTGCTACCCTGACGCGGTAGCATGGGCCTCTGGCCTGTGTGACTGAACGCAGCCTAGAGGCAGACCCACAGGCGGGACGCCTGTGCTACGATAGGGGGCACGGCAGGCAAACCGTGCCCTTTGTCTTATTCGGGGTGGCATTGCCGCCGCGGTTATGCTACAAGTTGCGAACCGGTTAGGGCGGACACATGGGTCCGCCCCTACAAGTGGTGAAAAGGCGGCGCCGGCATCCTAAGCCAGCCGCGGGAACCGCCTTGGCCCCAAAACTCCCCCTCCCTTGAGGGGAGGGGATTGGGGGGAGGGTGATAACTTTTGGAGATAGCAGAACAAATAATCACCCCCACCCTAACCCTCCCCCATCAAGGGGGAGGGAATAAAGCGGGTTCCTTTATTAAGGTTTTCCTGAACCACTACACTAGATGTTTATTTTTGGGTCATGATCCTTCGCCCAGGTTGTTAGAGGAGACTACAAACCGCTCACCGGGACAATGCGGGCGGCTTATATATATCGCCAGTCAGATGTGATAAAATTAGATCGGTTAGGGGCGTTTATGCTATTTTCCCGGATGCTGATTCCCACCTTAAAAGAGACGCCTGCGGAAGCGGAGGCGATTTCCCACCAACTGCTGCTGCGGGCCGGGATGATCCGCAAGGTGGCTTCGGGCATCTATAATTACCTGCCCCTGGGCCGGCGGGTACTCGCCAAGGTGGAGGGGATCGTCCGGGAGGAGATGGACCGGGCCGGGGCCCTGGAGGTCTTGCTGCCCGCGGTGCAGCCAGGGGAGCTCTGGCAGGAGTCCGGCCGTTGGGCGGAGTATGGCAAGGAGCTGCTGCGCTTCCTGGACCGCCACGAGCGGGAATACTGCTTCGGGCCCACCCACGAGGAGGTGATCACCGATCTGGTGCGCCGGGAGGTGCATTCCTACCGGCAGTTGCCCCTCAACCTCTACCAGATTCAAACCAAGTTCCGGGACGAGATTCGGCCCCGTTTCGGATTGATCCGCTCCCGGGAATTCATCATGAAGGATGCTTACAGCTTCCACGCGGACGAAGGCGGGGCCGAGGCCTGCTACCGGGAGATGTACCAGGCCTATAACCGCATTTTCCGACGCTGCGGCCTCCGCTTCAAGGTGGTGGAGGCGGACTCCGGCCCCATCGGGGGCAGTTTTTCCCACGAATTCATGGTCCTGGCGGACACCGGCGAAGACCTGCTGGTCTCGTGCCAGGGCTGCGACTACGCCGCCAACCTGGAGAAGGCCGAGGTTGCTCTGGGGGCGGCGGCCCCCGGCCCCCCCGTGGGGGACCGGGAGCTGGTGGCCACCGCGGGAATGCGCCGCGTTGAGGAGGTGGCCGGATTTCTAAAGATTTCCCCCCGGGAAATCGTCAAGACCCTGATCTACGAGACTGAGCGGGGTCCGGTGGCTGTCCTGATCCGGGGCGACCACGAAGTCAACGAAGTGAAGGTGAAAAATCTCCTAAAGGTCACCGACCTGGAGCTGGCGGGGCTGATCCGGGTCCAGGAGCTTACCGGGGCCGAGGCTGGATTTGCCGGTCCGGTGGGCCTGACCATCCCCATCTACGCCGATCAGGCGGTGGCCCGCCTCGATTCCATGGTCACCGGGGCCAATCGGGATAATCACCACCTGCTGCGGGTCCATCCGGGGCGGGACCTGAAGATCGCCCAGGTGGCCGACCTGCGCCTCGTCACGGCCCAGGACCCCTGCCCCCGCTGCGGGGGGGAGCTGGCCCTGCTGCGGGGCATCGAAGTGGGCCACATCTTTAAGCTGGGAGACAAATATTCGAAGGCCATGAAGGCCGTCTACCTGGACCAGGAAGGGGCCGAGCAGTATATGTACATGGGCTGCTACGGCATCGGGGTGAGCCGCATCGTGGCCGCGGCCATCGAGCAGGGCCACGACCCCCAGGGCATCATCTTCCCGATGGCCCTGGCGCCGGTGCAGGTGGGCCTGATCCCCATCTCTCTCACCGACGCCGCGGTGCGGGATTGCGCCCTGGAGCTGCACCGGGTGCTTACGGCCGCGGGCGTCGAAGTGCTCCTGGACGACCGGGATGAGCGCCCCGGGGTCAAGTTCAAGGACTGCGATCTGCTGGGCATCCCCCTGCGAGTGGTCATCGGTCCGAAGGCCCTGGAGAAGGGGCAGGTGGAAGTGAAACAACGGGGCTCCGTTGGGAATCCGGAATTTGTCTCGATCCAGGATTTGACCGATTTTCTGAAGCAGCGGATTGCCGAACAGATCGAGGCAAATGAGAACCCCTTGAACTTTGAACCTTGAACCTTGAACCTTGAACTTCTACCGTTGAACCATGGCCAACCGCATCATCCGCCTCCAGGACATCATCGAGGAAGTCCTCCGGCACTATCCGCAGGCGGATACCGCCGTCATCGAAAAGGCCTATGTCTTTTCGGCCCGGGCCCACGAAGGGCAGTTGCGCCTGAGCGGTGAGCCCTACCTTCTGCATCCCCTGGAAGTAGCGTACTTCCTGGCCCAGATGGGCCTGGGGGCGGCCACCGTGAGCGCTGGCCTGCTGCACGATACGGTGGAGGATTCCGCCGCCACCCTGGACGATCTGGAAGAGTACTTCGGCGTGGAAGTGACGGATATCGTCAACGGGGTCACCAAGATCGGCCAGCTCGTCTTTGGCGACCGGCAGACCCAGCAGGCCGAATACATCCGCAAGATGATCCTCTCCATGTCCTACGACATCCGGGTGCTCTTGGTGAAACTGGCCGACCGGGTCCACAACATGCGCACCCTGGGGTTCATGGAGCCCGCAGCGCGCAAGCGCGTCGCCCTGGAGACCCAGGAGATCTATGCCCCACTGGCCGGCAGGCTGGGAATGTTCCGGATCAAGGCGGAGCTGGAAGACCTCTCCTTCTTTTACCTGGAGCCCGAGGCCTACCAGCAGATCCAGGAGGGTCTGTCCAGCAAACGGGGGGATCTGGAGAAATACATCCTGGAGGTCTGCCAACTGCTCCGGGAAAAGTTGGCGGAGCACGGGATCAAGGATGAAGTGAGCGGCCGCCTCAAGACTTTCTACAGCATCTACCGCAAACTTCAGGCCCAGCAGATCACCCTGGATGAGCTTTACGACCTCCTGGCCTTTCGCATCATCGTGGATACGGTGCACGAGTGCTACGAGGCCCTGGGGGTGATCCATGCCCTTTTCCGGCCGGTGCCCGGGCGCCTCAAAGACTATATCGGCATGCCCAAGGCCAATATGTACCAGTCCATTCACACGACGGTGATCGGCCAATACGGCCAGCGTCTGGAGATCCAGATCCGCACCCGGGAGATGCACCAGGTGGCCGAAGAGGGCATCGCCGCCCACTGGAGTTACAAGGAGCACCGGGCCTTCAAGGAGCAAGACGCCAAGCGCTTCACCTGGCTCAAGCAGATGGTGGACCTCCAGAAGGACTTGAAGAGTCCCCAGGAACTCCTGGAAGGGGTGCGCCTGGAGCTCTATCCGGAGGAGGTTTACGTCTTCACGCCCACCGGCGAGGTCAAGGAACTACCCCGGGGCGCCACCCTGGTGGACTTTGCCTATGCCATCCATACCGAGGTTGGGAACCGCTGCAGCGGCGCCAAGGTGAACGGCCGCATGGTGCCCCTGCGCACCGAATTGCAGAACGGCGACATGGTGGAGATCATCACCTCGCCGCATCACCAGCCCAGCCGGGACTGGCTGCAGTTTGTCAAGACCACCAAGGCCAGGCACAAGGTGCGCCAGTGGCTCAAGGCCGCGGAGCGGGAGCAGAGCATCACCCTGGGCAAGGAGCTGCTGGAGCGGGAACTGCGCAAGTCCGGGGCCAGTCTGCAAAAACTGATCAAGGAAGGGGATGAGCTAAAAAGGGTGACCCAGGAGTTCTCCTTTGTGGGGGTGGATGACCTCCTGGCCGCCATTGGCCACGGCAAGCTCTCTCCGGGGCAGGTCACCGGCAAACTCTTCCGGGTGGCCCAGACCCCGCAGGAAGGGGCGCCCCCGGAGGCGGAGCGTCGGGAAATTAAGCCGGAGGCGGGCGGCAGCCTCAAAATCAAAGACCTGGACGACCTCCTGATGCGCCTGGCCAACTGCTGCCAGCCCATTCCCGGGGACCCCATCATAGGTTACATCACCCGGGGGCAGGGAGTCACCATCCATCGGGCCGACTGCTCCTACCTGGCCAGCACCGAGGAGGTCCGCCAGATCCCGGCGGAATGGGACGGCGGCGGCGCCGGGAAGGTCTACCCGGTGAAAATCCAGGTGGTTACCGTGGACAAGCCGGGCCTGCTGGCGGACATTACCAACGCCTTGAAGAGCGCCGACGTCAACGTCACCCGGGCCTCGGTGGAAACGCAGGACCGCAGGGGCGTTGCCCGGTTCACCATTCAGGTGGCGGACCAGCAACACCTGGACAAGGTCTTCGGGTTCCTGAAGCGTTTGAAGGAAGTGATTTCGGTAAGAAGGGTGACGGGGTAGGAAGAAGCTATCAGCGTTCGGCTTTAGGGTTTTGGTTTTTGGGTTTCGCTTTGAGCTTCTGCTTTTGTTTTTAGCTGACTGCTGAAAGCTGATGTCTGAAAGCCCTATCAGGCAGGTTTATTAACCAGTCCCGAGCGCAGGCAGCGGGTGCACACCCGCAGATAACGCACGCTGCCCTGGCGGACGGCCCGGACCTTGCGCAGATTGGGCTTCCAGCGGCGCTTGGTGTGGTTGTTGGCGTGGCTGACATTGTTGCCCACCTCGGGGCGCTTGCCGCAGATTTCACAGACGTAGGACATGAGCCATCCTCCTCAAACTTTTTAACTATATAAAAAATCTTCGGGAATGCAAGGGGTGTAAAGACGGTTTTCGGTTTTGGGTTTTCAGTTTTCGGTAGAAACCTTCGCATAAACAGCACATTAGTGCAGCTTGAAGCATTCGCATTTTTAGAAGGGAGAGGCGCCAGCCCGCGCTCTAACTGTAGCCGCAGGCTTCAGCCTGCGTAAGATAAATGTTTGCGGGCGCATTTTAAAAGGAATCTTGATGGGGCAAAAGAGGAAATCGACTAGGAAGAGATATTCTCTGGGTCTGGTGCTGATCCTGCCTCTGGTTTGGGGACTGGCCGCAGCATTCCCGGCCTGGAGCCTGCAAAAGACTTCCCAGGAGGAGGCGGCCCTCTTTTCTTACCGCGACCTGGGACCGGTGGACCTCGCTCCCAAGAAGCTGGAGGTGGAGGTCTATGTCTCCCCCAGCCCGGAGCTGGCCGACTGCCGCCGCATGATCTCCCTGGTGGAGGACCAGGTGCAGCAGTTTTTCGCCCGGATGGGGGTGAACCTGGTCTTTTGCCCGGGGGGGCCCAAACCCGGGGCTTTGGCCCCGGCCCAGCGGCTGCGGGTGGAGCTGCTGAGCGACCGGGAATGGCTGGAGGCGAGCTCTAAGGCCTTCGAGGTAGCCCCGCCTTTTCGCCTGCGCTTCCTCCAAGTCTGCCGGGGCAAGTGCGCCTTTGCTCATCTGCCCTTGTCGGTGACCCACATCTCCTTCAAGCGCTTCGAGGAGGTCCAGTCGACCGCCGACCCCAATGATGACTCCCTGAACCGCAACTGGCTGGCCAATCTGCTGTGCCATGAACTGGGGCACCTCATGGGCCTCTTCCACCCCGAAGAATTCGTCAACGACCCCATCCCGGTGCGGCTGCCGGACCAGGACCGGACTCCCAATTTCATGAGCCAGAAGATCGCCTTTAAAAAGGCGGTGGGTTTTGTGGAGTTCCAGCGGTTGCTGGTGCACAGCTACCTGGGGAAGGGCAAGGTCTACCAGCAATACCAGTACGTAAACTTCGACCCCCTGCGCTACCTGGACCTGGTGAAGCTCTACAACGGCTACCGGGAGCCGCTGCCCAGGGTGTCAAAATTCGCCCAGACGATGCAGCAGGGCAACCCCGAGGCCCTGGACGCAAGTGATGAGGATGATTGAAAAGGAGCGGTCAGCGGTCAGCTTTCCGTAGTCATCTTCAGACGGGCAGTAAAATGTGGGATGGCAAGCCCCCGCCTTTTATGTGCTGGGCGGCGCCCATCAGAAAACCGCTTAGACCCCGATTCTGCCTTTCAGGGCTTCTATTTGAAAATCATAGGCGTGCAAACCCTTAGAGGCAAAACTTAGACATCCGGTCCGCACCCCTAAATCCTGGGCCATGTATTCCTGGACCAGGGCCAGGCCTCCCATGTTTTCAGGCCAGCCCCCATAGCAGTCCCAGGACCTGAAATAGACGTTCATACACAGATAGTTTTTACCGTCTTCCTTAACGATCTTGGTGTCCACTATCCTCAGACAGGGACTGGTGCCTCGCTCCATCTCATTCGTGTACGCTTGGTCATAGGCAAAGTTTGATTCCGGGTAGCCCACCCCGATGCAGCAATGGTTATTGCCAAACCCCACCCTCTTATAATGGTCGAGACACCATTGCACCTGGTCGGGGACGATCACCGCAGGCGCCGGGCCCTCTTGCCTAACGCCCTCCAAGGCCAGTTTGGGTATGGCGTACCTGCCCCCCCGCAACCAGGTGGAATAGCGGTAGTGTTCATTGGGTTTAAGTTCGCTGTTCATCAAATATTCGACGAAGTAGTTCTCGATGGCTTCATCCGAAGTAGGCGCCGGAATTCCCTGGGGTACGCTCACCGCCAGGGGCAGCCTCACCCCCCCTTCAGTGTAGCGGATGGGTTCCAGGATCGTGCCGCTTACCATGTCAAACTCCAACCTCTCCGCCCCGGCAAAAGAGCCGGCATCGATTTTATATCGGCGCCCGTGGTAATAGAGTTGTCTCAATAATTCAAACCAGGTCTCATCCAGATTTTTTCCTTCCACGTGGACCGATCTGAAACCTTTCATTCCAGCGCCTCCAAGGCAAACGGTTATTGGGACTGATAATTTACTAATGGGAGCGGCAACGGCGTTAATTCCCCCTCACCCTGGCCCTCTCCCCCATCGGGGGAGAGGGAATTAAGAAGGAATCCTGCTAGCGGATTTCCAGTTGTCAGCGGTCAGCTCTGGAGTTTCGAGTTTTGAGTCGATTTTGCCTTTGCTGACTACTGACTACTGACTACTGAATGCTGACAACTACTCAATGCTTGAAACAGCGCTGGCCGGTGAAGACCATGGCCACCGGAGGTTCGGCTTCGTTGCAGGCCTCGATGACCTCGTAGTCACGCACTGAGCCGCCGGAGTGGGCCACCGCGGTGATCCCCTGGCGGATGCCCACGTCCACCCCGTCCCGGAAGGGGAAAAAGGCGTCGGAGATCATCACGGAGCCGGTGAGTCCGCCCCTGGCCTCCTGGGTGGCCACGTCGATGACCACCTGGTCGGCGGCGTCCCGTTTGGCCTGGAGGATCTCCAATTCCAGCTGTTTATAGGGTATGCCGAAGTGCTTGAAGCAGAGGGTGTCGGCGTATTTGGTATAGGCTTTGAAGACGGCGATCTCCGCCACTCCCACCCGGTCCTGTTCGCCGGTGCCGATGCCCACGGTGCAGCCGTCTTTCACGAAGATGACCGAGTTGGAAGTGATGCCCTGTTCCACCCACCAGCCGAAGAGGAGGTCGTCGTATTCCCGGTCGCTGGGCTGGCGCCGGCAGCGGTATTCCCGGCCCTGGTGCGTGGCTGCTGCTGGCTTGAAGTCCTCCCGCTTGAGGATGGCGTTCAGGGGCGACTGCTGGACGATGAGACCCCCGTCGATCAGGGCCTTGAATTCCACGGTGCGGGCGTGCACCAGGTGTTGCAGCTTGGCGAAATTGGGAACTTTGATGATCCGCAGGTCTTTCGCCTTTTTGAGAATATCCAGGACGCCGGCCTCGAACTCCGGGGCAGCCACCACCTCCAGGTAGTTTCCGGAGATGAGTTCCGCGGTGGTCTTATCCAGGGGGCGGTTGAAGACCGCGGCGCCCCCGAAGGCGGCGATGCGGTCGGCCAGGTTGGCCCGAGCGTAGGCTTCGGCCAGAGAGTCGGCCCAGGCGGCGCCGCAGGGGTTGTTGTGCTTCAGGATCACCGTCGCGGGCCGGGACTGAAGATACTTGATGATATTGAGGCCGTTGTCCAGGTCCGTCAAGTTGGTCTTCCCCGGGTGCTTGCCTACCTGGAGCATGGCCGCCTCATCGATGGCGCTGGTGAGGGCGTTGCCGGGGTCCAGAAAGTGGCAGCCCCCCAGGGTCAGATTTCCCCCCACCAGTTCGTAGAGGGCCGCTTCCTGGCCGGGGTTCTCCCCGTACCGCAGCCCCATTTCGATGACCTCCCCTTTGGCGTCGGGCAGCTTCCAGGTGCGCTTGCGATAGAGCAGCTTCTGGTCGCCGAAGCTGATGGTCATCTCCGGGGGAAAATGGTCCGCCATCACGGTGCGGTACATGGCCTTGATCTCGCTCATACGCAGTGCCTCCGAAGAAAGTTTTCTGGTTAACGTTTTCTCAGTCTGGCTTTCTGTTTATGGTAAGAGGAGGTGGGCGCCGCCAGCGGCCGCCCGCCTACGCTATCTGTGAAGATTATCTTTAACCACTTAAATATAAAGGCAATTTCCTTTTGCGTCCGAGCCGACAAGGTGGCGGGCAACCTTATTGTGCCATGTGTTGCCCTCCTTGACAAGCGACTTTGGGGTTCGCACGAGAAATTGACAGTAACCGGGAATAATGGTAATTTTTCAAGTGAGTTGTCAGTGAGGAGGCGGCCGCCGCCCAGGCTTCGGAACCGCCGCTGGCAATGGTTCCGGGTGTAAGCGGTAAATACCCTATGGTCGGTGCAGAATGAGAAAAACGCTTTTAGCGCTTATCGAAAACCGAAAACCGAAAACCGGAAACTGCCTTTAGCATGGAGATCAAGACCTTGGATTTCTTGATAGGGGTAAGCACAGGGGCGATTCTGGGCGTGGGCCTGACCCTGGCCTTCAGGTGGATCCGGGGCTGGCTGGGCTACTCCGAAGTCTCCCGGCTCCGGTCCGAACTGCGCTCCCTGAACCGCCGCCTCGGGGAAAAAGACCGGCACATCGCCCGCATGCTCACCGAGACGGAGCGTCTGGCGGAGCGGCTGCAGGAGGTCAAGGTCCTGGAGCAGATAGAAAAGAATGTACTGGATTGACGGAAGGTTGTGCAGGGGCGGGGGCGCCTGAGGCACCCTGCCGCTGAGGCGGGCGGCTCGCCCCCCCAAGCGGATTATGGTATATGAAATACGTACCCTACAATAAGGATATAATAATCCCGGAAACTGTCATCATTTCACTCTTCACAACGTTTTAAGGCAGGAGGACAGATGGCCAGCAAGAAGCTTTCCGTCAGCGGGGCCGCGGTAGGCGGCCTGGCGGGGTGGGTGGCCGAAGTGGCCTTTCAGGAGATCACCGGGCACCACATCACCAGCGGCATCTTGGAGCTGTTGGGCGCGGCGGCGGGGCTTTGCCGTCTGGACCGGCGGCTGGCCGCGGCCTTGCAAGACACCCTGGATGAGGCCCGGGGCGAGGACCGGGAAGATTACCGCCAACTGAAGGAGCGTATCCGGGAACTCACCCGGGACCTCCCGGAGTTGGGGGAGATCCTGGACAACATGGTGGACGCCGGGCTCCGGGCCCATAAGGCCTGATGCGGTTTTGGATTTTCAGTTTAGCCGGTCTCGAGATGTGATGAAATGCTGGGGTTGAGCCTGCTGGTGCGCCTGGGCCGCCGGACCCTGGCGGGCCCGCTGGCCGGGTCCGGCGTGCTGCCCGCCTCCTGGTACCGCCACCTGGCGCTGGCGGCCCTGGAGGAAGAGGATTATCCTGGGGCCCTGGGCTATCTGCGCTGGGTGCAGGACCCCCTGCTGCCCCAGCTCCTGGTGTTGCGCCTTAGGCTGCTGGCCGACCGCCACGGCCGCCGCCGCCAGGTCCTCTCGGAGCTGCTGCAGGAGGCGCCGGCGGGGGGCGTCCGGGAAAAGGGCCAGGCCCTGCTGCTGGCGGAGGAGCGGGCTCTCAAGCTCCTCAGGGCCTACGAAGCCCGGGCCCTGGGCCTGTTGAGCAAAAAAGCCAAGCCTTCAGGGGCGGGGTGACCCACTCCTGACAACCCCTGCCGCCGTCCGGGTGGCAGGTCAAGGGCATCCCCCGCTCGAGCCGATCTCTCCTGCCAATCCATCAAGGCAAACCGAGGCACGCTTGGAAACAGATGATTTTTACATGGGCCAGGCCCTGGACGCGGCAAGGCTCGCCCTGGCCGCGGGGGAGGTGCCAGTGGGCGCGGTGGTGGTGGGGGAGGGGGGTGAGATCTTGGGGCGGGGCTTCAACCAACCCATTGGCCTTAACGACCCCACGGGCCACGCCGAGGTGCTGGCGCTGCGGCAGGCCGCGGCCGCGGCCGGGAATTACCGATTGCCCGGGGTGGCCCTTTATGTTACCATTGAGCCCTGCATCATGTGTCTGGGGGCCATGTTGCAGGCCCGGGTCGCCAGGGTGATCTTCGGCGCCGCGGACCCCAAGGCTGGGGCCTGCGTCTCCCTGTTCCGTCTGCCGGATGAGGGGCGCTTCCATCATCGCCTGGCCGTAACGGGCGGGGTGCGGGAGGCGGAGTGCCGGGAGCTGCTGCAGGAGTTTTTCCGGGCCCGGCGCTGACCGGTTGGGCGAGCTACCCGCCGGGGTTTTCGTGCAAAGAAAAAATTAGGTGGCCCCAGGCCGCCATAATTCGGCGTGCACGGCACGCCCGAAGAACCTGCTCCGAATACAAGAACCGAAAACCGGAAACCGGAAACCGAAAACCGTCTTTCCTGGAGGGGTACCGAAGAGGCCGTAACGGGGTCGACTCGAAATCGACTTGGGGGCTAATCACTCCCACGTGGGTTCGAATCCCACCCCCTCCGCCAGTAGTATAGTTGTCAGTGGTCAGCAGGGTAGGGCGGACCAGCCGGTTTTAGGCGTAAAATTGAAAGCAGGGCGACAATGGGCAAAGGTCTTGATGTTTCCCTGGAGGAATTAATAAAATAACCTATAATAATACAATATAGAATGTCTAGATGGACGATGTTACTTTAAAAAGAAAGGCTCTATCCGGGCTCGCCAAATTTTTAGTGATTTTGTGTATCCTGATATTTTTGCCCACCTGGTCCTTGGCATATTGGCAGGGATGGGTCTTCTTTCTTACTTTTTCTATTTCTACGACTGTCGCAGGTCTTTACTTTCTAAAAAATGACCCGAAACTCGTGGAGACACGGCTGAAGGCCGGACCGGCGGCCGAAAAAGAGAAGAGCCAGAAAATCATCATGGCATTCATGTATTTATTCTTTATTGCTCTGGTGGTTTTCCCCGGATTAGATCATCATTTCGGCTGGTCGCAAGTTCCGCCATATCTCGTGATCCTTGGGGATATCCTGGTGGTCTTGGGACTGTTCATATATTGTCTCGCCTTTAGAGAAAATAGCTATGCCTCAGCCATTATTGAGGTAGGAAAAGAACAGCGGGTTATCTCAACCGGACCCTACGCGGTTATCCGTCATCCGGTTTACTCCGGAGCCATCATTATGCTATGGGGGATTCCGCTGGCGCTGGGTTCGTGGGGGGCGTTTTTTTTCCTCTTTCTGCTCTTGGCCGCAATCGTTTGGAGGCTGTTGGATGAAGAGAAATTCTTGGTAAAAAATTTGCCCGGCTATCCAAGCTACTGTCAGAAAATGTGTTACCGTCTAATTCCTTTTATTTGGTAAAGATAAGGAAAAATTTGCCGCGCCAGAGCAATATTAGTAGGATTTTTTCAACTACCTGACGCCGGTTAACTTTTGGCAACCGGGTACCCAAAATTTACCGGAGAGATGCCCGAGAGGCTGAAGGGGCACGATTGGAAATCGTGTGAGCGCCTAAAACGCTCCGAGGGTTCGAATCCCTCTCTCTCCGCCAGTAAATACGGTTTCCGGTTTCCGGTTTCCGGTAAAAGCTACTATTCTTGGGATCTCTTTTGTTTGGAAAATCCTCTTATTGACACAGTTTATAAAAAAAGAGAAAAAGGTCTTAAACGGTTTTTTAACCGATAACCGAAAACCGGAAACCCTCCTCTCATGGCTTACCAGGTCCTGGCCCGGAAGTGGCGTCCCCAGACGTTTGAAGAGGTGGTGGGTCAGGAGCCCATCACCCGCACCCTGCAAAATGCCCTGGCCCAAGGCCGGGTGGCCCACGCCTTCCTGTTCAGCGGGCCCCGGGGGGTGGGCAAGACCTCGGTGGCCCGCATCCTGGCCAAGGCCCTTAACTGCGTGGCCGGGCCCACCCCGCACCCCGACAACACCTGCGACGTCTGCCGGGAGATCACCCTCGGCTCCTCCATGGACGTGCTGGAAATCGACGGCGCCTCCAACCGGGGCATCGACGAGGTCCGGGATCTGCGGGAGAAGATCAAGTATATGCCGGCCCGCGGCCAGTATAGGGTTTACATTATCGATGAAGTCCACGCCCTCACCAAGGATGCCTTCAACGCCCTGTTGAAGACCCTGGAGGAGCCTCCGGCCCACGCGATCTTTATCCTGGCCACCACCGAACCCCACAAGGTGCCGGTGACCATCCTCTCCCGCTGCCAGCGCTATGATTTCCGCCGGCTGCCCACCGGGATGATCCAGGCGCAACTGGAGAAGCTGGCCGGCCAGGAAGGCTGGACCATCGATCCCGAGGGCCTGGCCCTGCTGGCCCGGGCCGCGGAGGGGAGCCTCCGGGACGCCCAGGGGTTTCTGGACCAGGTGGTGACCTTTGGGGGCGAGCGGGTTACGGCCGCGGAGATCGCCCGCATCCTGGGGGTGACCGACCGGGGGGCGCTGCTGGCCGCCCTGGGAGCCATTCTGGACCGCAACGGCCCGCAGTTGCTGGTCCTGATCGACGAGCTTTACAACCAGGGGCACGACCTGCGCCATTTCTATCAAGACCTGGTGTTCTACGCCCGGCACCTGCTGCTGGCAGGGCTGCACCCTGAGTCCCGGCACCTGGCCGCGGTGGCCGACTCGGAATGGGAGGCACTCATCGCCCTGGCCCGGAGGGCCCCCGAGGTCCATCTGCACAACCTGTTTACGGTGCTGCTCCAGGGTGAAGAAGAGTTGAAAAGGGCGGCCCAGCCCCGGCTGGTCTTGGAGGTGCTGCTCCTCAAGCTGGTCCACCTGGAGCCGGTAATGCCGCTGGGCTCCTGGCTGGCCCGGCTCGAGTCCCTGGAACAACGTCTGGAGGGCCGCGGCCCGGCGGTCCCGGATTCGCCGGCCTACCCGGAGGCCAAGGGTGTGTCCGACCCGGCCGGCGCGGCCCCGGCGTCGCCTGCGGCGGCCGCGGCCGCGGCGCCGGAAGTCCCGGATGCAGCGCCCCCGGCGGAAAACTGGCAGGCCTTCCTGCAATACGTCCAGGAGAAGGAAGGCGGACCCCTGTATGGAAAGCTCTCCCAATGCCGCCTGCTGGGGATCGAGGATCATCGCCTCAAGGTGGCCCCGGGCCGCACCTGGAACGCGGTGGGCCGGGCCCATGAGGCCCGTTTGCAGGAGCTGGCCCGGGCCTTTTTCGGGGACCGCTATGTCCTGGAAATCCTGGCCCCCGAGCCCAGGCCCCCGGGGAAGCGGGCGGCGGCCGCCGCTAAGACCTTTAATATGACGGAAATCAAACAACAGGCCCTGGAAGTCTTCGGGGGCGCCTTCATCTCCCCGGGGAAAGAGGAACCCCAGTAATGAATATTATGTCCATGATGAAGCAGGCCCAGAAACTGCAAGCCAAGATGGCGGAGATGCAGGCCGAAATGGGCAACCGCACGGTGACCGCCCAGGCCGGCGGCGGCATGGTGGAGGCCACGGCCAACGGCCGCCAGGAGCTGCTGAGTCTGCGCATCGACCCCGAGGTGGCGAGCCCCGACGACGTGGAGATGCTCCAGGACCTGATCCTGGCCGCGGTGAACGAGGCCCTGAACCGCTCCCGGGAGATGATGGCCCAGGAGATGAGCAAGCTTACCGGGGGCATGCAGATACCGGGAATGTTTTAGTGGCAGTGAGCAGTGAGCAGTGAGCAGGAAAATCTAACCGATGGCTGCTTACCGCTCACCGCTCACCGCTTACTGCTAACTGCTTACTGCTCACTGCTCACAGGAGTAAAGATGTCAGGAAACGCTTATCCTCCGGCCTTGCGGCGGGTGATCGAGGCAATCGGCAAGTGGCCGGGGGTGGGGGAGAAGACCGCGGCCCGCATGGCCCTGCACCTGCTGCGGGCCCCCCGCGCGGAGGTCCTGGAGTTGGCCCAGGCCCTGATGGAGCTCAAGGAGAAGATCCAGCTCTGCCGGCGGTGTTATGCCTTCGCGGACCAGGAGCTTTGTCCCATCTGCGCCGATCCGGCCCGCCGCCCCGGGCAGCTTATGGTGGTGGCCGAGCCCGGCGACCTGCTGGCCATCGAAAAGGTGGGCTGGTACCAGGGGAGCTATCATGTCCTGGGCGGTCTCATCACTCCCCTGGAAGGGGTGACCCCTGACGACTTGCGTATCCGGGAGCTGCTGGCCCGCATCCGGGCTGAGGCGGTGCAGGAGGTGATCCTGGCCCTCAACCCCTCGCTCGAAGGAGAGACCACCACCGCCTACCTGGCCATGGAACTGAAGCCCTTGGGCGTCAAAGTGACTCGCATCGCCTACGGGTTGCCCATGGGCGGTGAGATCAAATACGCCGACCGGCAGACCCTGAAGGAGTCCCTGAGCCACCGGGTGGAGGCTTGAAAAGTGGCCAGTGGCCATTAGTTATAAGAAACTTGTTTGCATATGAAGGAAAATATTCCGAAATCTAACGTCCAGGTTCCCTTTCCCAAAGAAAGGATTGCCGAGTTTTGCCGCAAGCATCACATCAAAAAATTGGCCACCTTCGGCTCAGTCCTGCGCCGCGATTTTCGGGAGGACAGTGATATCGATGTTTTGGTGGAATTTGAAAAAGATCACGTTCCTGGGCTGTTATTTTTTGCCATACAAGATGAATTATCGGAAATTCTTGGGAGAAAAGTGGACCTGAATACCCCCGAATGTTTGAGCCGCTATTTTCGAGATAAAGTTTTTCAAGAGGCAGTAGTGCAATATGTCGAAGGATGACCTAGTACGTTTTCGGCATATGCTCGACGGCGCCATGGAGGCCGTTGAGTTAATCCAGGGAAAATCTCGCGCCGACCTCGATACAAATCGGGTTATAAGTCTGGCCCTGGTCCGGTTGCTGGAAATTATCGGAGAGGCGGCTAACAAGGTTACCATTGCCACCCGACTGCAGTACCCCAACATCCCTTGGTCTCAAATTGTCAGTCTCCGAAATCGGCTGATACATGGTTACGATACAATTAACTTGGATATCCTTATGGAAAATCCTGAGTGATGATCTGCCACCGCTGATTGCTGAACTCAATAGGATTAAGTATCCCTGAGTTCAAAGGGTCAAAAAAAGAGACCGCGTCATCTCCTTTGGATTGCCCATGGGCGGTGAGATCAAATACGCCGACCGGCAGATCATTGTTGTATTCATAAACACTACTGACATAGCTGAACTCTGAATTTTACTGGCTACTGGCTACTGGCTACTAACCCATGTTTGACCGCCGTTTAGTACAAAACTTCGATTACCTGGTCTTGGGGCTGGTGCTGTGCATCGCCGCCATGGGCGTCGTCAATCTTTATAGCGCCGGATACAACCGGGGCGAAGGGACACCCCTTTACATCCGGCAGTGCTACTGGCTGGCGGTGGGCCTGGGTCTGATGTTCGTGACCCTGTTCTATGACTACCGGCACCTGGAGAAACTCGGCTATCCCCTTTATATCCTCAGTATCGTGACCCTGGTGGTGGTGATGGTGGCCGGGAAGACGGTGGCCGGCTCCCGGCGTTGGCTGCCCCTGGGGCCCCTTTCCTTTCAGCCGGCGGAGCTGGCCAAGATCGCGGTGATTCTGGCCCTGGCTACCTATTTCAACCGCCGCCCCCGGCTGGAGGCCATGCGCTTGAAGGATCTGCTGGTCCCGGGGCTGCTGGTCTTGGTCCCGGTGGCGCTGATCATCAAGCAGCCGGACCTGGGCTCCGGCATCCTGGTGGCCCTGGTGGCGGGGAGCATGATCCTCTTCGTCGGGGTCCGCTGGCGCACCCTGGCGGGCCTGGCCCTGGCCATGGCGCTATGCTCCCCGGTGGTCTGGATGCTTCTCAAGGCCTACCAACGCCAGCGGGTGCTCACCTTCGTCAATCCGGAAAAGGACCCTTTGGGCGCGGGCTACCACATCCTCCAGTCCATGATTGCCGTGGGCTCCGGCCAGTTCTGGGGCAAGGGTTTCCTGCGAGGGACCCAGAGCCAGCTCTATTTTTTGCCGGAGCAGCACACCGATTTCGTCTTTTCGGTCTTCGCCGAGGAGTGGGGCTTCGTGGGCTCGACGGTGCTCTTGCTGCTGTTCGCCGGCTTGGCCCTGTGGGGCTTGCGGGTGGCCCGGGACTGCAAGGACCGCTTCGGCCACTTCCTGGCCCTGGGGGTGACCGCCCTGATCTTCTGGCAGATCTTTGTAAATCTCTGTATGGTTACCGGTGTTATGCCAGTGGTGGGCATCCCCCTGCCTCTTTTCAGCTACGGAGGCTCCTCCCTGGTGACCACCCTCCTGGGACTGGGATTCCTCTTTAATATCCGTATGCGCCGCTATCTTTTCGGGGCTTAAAATTTTTTTGAAAAAAATTTTGACAGCCCGCTAAAAATAGGCTAAAAAAGGGTTCGTGAAAAGTTACACATGAGCGCAGCCGCGAAATCTAGCCCCCTATGCAGGTAAGTCTCTGTTTTTAGAGAATAAAATACGAGGTGGCAGCCAGGCATGATTCAGATCGATTGGAGCGTAGGCGCACAACTGGTCACTTTTTTGGTCCTGGTCTTTCTCCTCAATATGGTGCTGTTCCGGCCCATCCGGGAGGCCCTGAAGGCGCGCCAGGCCAGAATGGATGCCCAAAAGTCCGACATCGATTTTATGGAGACCACGGGTCAGGGAGTCGATAGGGAAACCAAGGACAAGCTGGCCGCCGCCCGGCGGGAAGGGGTCGAGGCCCGGGAGTCCTTGAAACAGAAAGGTTCGGAGGCGGAAGCGGCCCTGTTGGAGGAAATCAAACGGGAAGTGAACCAGGAATGGTCGCAGGTGGAGGAACGGATCAAGTCAGACGTGGCGCGGGCCCGGAAGTCCTTGCAGACCCAGACCCAGTCCTTCGCCCAGTCGCTGGCCTCCAAGATCCTGGGGAGGGAGCTCTCATGAACCTGGAGAACCGAACCGCTTGGCGCTGGGGCGTGGTGTTCCTAGGTGCCCTGGTGGTCTGCCTGTTGCTGGTGGGGCTGGCCCTGGCCTCGGAAGGGGCCCCCGGTGGTCAGGAGGGCATCAGCCCGGCCAAGATTACCGATTTCACCTGGCGCACCGTCAATTTTTTGGTGTTCGTCGGTCTTCTGATCTATATCCTCACCAAAAAGTTCCCCGTTAAAAACTTCTTCATGGCCCGTTCCCAGGGCATCGCCAAGAGCCTGGAGGATCTGGAGAAGCAAAAGGCGGCGGCGGCGGCGGCCCTTAAGGAAGCGGAAGCCCGCCTGGCCGAAGTGGCCAAAGAGCGGGAAGCCATTCTCAAGCAGTATATGGATGAAGGCGAGATGGAAAAGGCCAAGATCCTGGATAAGACCAACGCGGTGGCGGCCCGCATCAAAGAGATGGCCTCCCTCTCCATCCAGCAGGAGACCAGGAAGGCCACCCAAGGATTGCGGGAGGAAGTGGCGGACCTGGCCACCCAGATGGCCGCCGATCTCATTAAAGAGAAGGCAACCCTCGCGGACCAGCAAGGTCTGGTGAAGGAATATCTCAAAAAGGTGGTGGAGACCCATTGATTGATCTGACCGTTGCCCGACGCTATGCCAAGGCCTTGCTGACCCTGGGCAAGGAGGACGGCAAGTACAAGGAGTATGGGGAGGGGATAAGTGGGTTCGCCCATCTTTTGCAGCGGGAGCCGGAACTGCAGGACGCGCTTCTCAATCCGGTCCACAGCCGTGAGGACCGCCGCAAATTACTCCTCCGGATGATCGAACTTTTGCAAATGCCCCCCATGGTGAGCAACCTGCTGCAACTCATGTTCGACAAGCTCCGCCTCAACGCCCTGGACGGCGTGGCTCAGTCCTATCAGCAATTGGTGGACCAGGTGGAGAACGTCAGCCGGGCCAAGGTAAAGGCCGCCATTCCCCTGGAGGATGCCACCCGGAAGCGTCTGCAGCAAACCATGGAGAAGTTAACGGGCACCACGGTGGTGATGGAGGTGGAGGAAGACCCCAGCATCATCGGCGGCATCGTAGCCCGGGTGGGGGACTTGGTGCTGGATGGCAGCGTCCGCACCCAGCTCAATTCCTTAAGAGAATCCTTAATAAAAGGCGAGGTCTGATAAATGGAAATTAGAGCCGAAGAAATCAGCCAAATTATTCGCTCGCAGATTCGGGATTACGAAAAGAAGGTGGAAGTTGCAGAGACCGGCACCGTATTGTCGGTGGGCGACGGCATCGCCCGGGTCCACGGCGTGGAGAAATGTATGGCCATGGAACTCCTGGAGTTTCCCGGCGGCATCTACGGCCTGGCCCTTAACCTGGAGGAAGACAACGTGGGGGTCGCCATCCTGGGCGAAGATACCCATATCAAAGAGGGCGACATCGTCAAACGCACCGGCCGCATCGCCCAGGTGCCCGTAGGGGACGCGGTCCTGGGGAGGGTCATCGACCCGGTGGGCAGTCCCATAGACGGCAAGGGCCCCATCGAAACCAAGGAATTCCGCCGCATCGAAGTTAAGGCCCCCGGGGTCATCGAGCGCCAGCCGGTGAATGAACCGATGTACACCGGCTACAAGGCCATAGACGCCATGACCCCCGTTGGCAGGGGCCAGCGGGAACTGATCATCGGCGACCGCCAGATCGGCAAGACCGCCCTGTGCGTCGACGCCATCATCAACCAGAAGGATACCGGGGTCCTCTGTATTTATGTGGCGGTGGGCCAAAAGAAGTCCACCGTGGCCCAGGTGGTGGACGCCCTGGAACGCCACGGGGCCATGAAGCACACCATCGTGGTCAACGCCTCGGCCTCGGAGCCTGCCCCCTTGCAATACATAGCGGCCTTCTCCGGCTGCGCCATGGGCGAGTACTACCGGGATATCGGCCGCCATGCCCTGATTATCTACGACGATCTGACCAAGCAGGCCCAGGCCTACCGGCAGATCTCCCTGCTGCTGCGGCGGCCTCCGGGACGTGAAGCCTATCCGGGGGATATCTTCTACAATCACTCCCGGCTGTTGGAGCGGGCCGCCAAGCTGAACGACGAGAAGGGCGGCGGCTCTCTGACCGCCCTGCCCATCATTGAGACCCAGCAAGGTGACGTGTCGGCCTACATTCCCACCAACGTCATCTCCATTACCGATGGCCAGGTGTATCTGGAACCGGCCCTGTTCTTCTCCGGGGTCCGGCCCGCCATTAACGTCGGCCTGTCGGTCTCCCGGGTGGGCGGCGCCGCCCAGGTGAAGTCCATGAAACAGGTGGCCGGCTCTCTCCGCCTGGACCTGGCCCAATACCGGGAACTGGCTGCCTTCGCTCAGTTCGGCTCCGAATTGGACAAGTCCACCCAGCAGCAGCTCAACCGGGGCATACGGTTGGTGGAAATCCTCAAGCAGCCGCAGTACCAGCCGCTGTCCATGGAGAAGCAGGTGTCCATCCTCTACGCCGGCACCCGGGGTTTCCTGGACAGATATCCCGTGGATATGCTGGCCGAATACGAACAGCAGCTTTATAGCCTCCTGGATTCGAAGTATTCCGACGTCCTGGCTGACATCAAGGAGAAGAAGGAGTTTACTCCGGAGTTGGACGCCAAAATGAAGGCAATCCTGGAAGAATTCGATGCCGCCTTCCAGCCGGCCACCAGCGCCTAATACCGGGGGATAAGGATGGCAACCCTAAGAGATATCAGACGCAAGATAGGGGCGGTCAAAAAGACCCAGCAGATCACCAAGGCCATGAACATGGTCTCCGCCGCTAAATTGCGGGGCGCCCAGCTGCGCATGGAAGGCTTTCGGCCCTATGCCCAGGCCTTCTCCATGATGCTGGGCAACATAGCCGGCCGGGTGGAGCCGGAGATCCATCCCTTCTTTACCCAGGCCGCCGATGTCACCCGGGTGGGGCTGGTGTTGATGACCGCCGACCGGGGCCTGTGCGGCTCCTTCAACGTCAACCTGATCAACCAGGCGGTGAAGTTCATCAGAGAAAAAGAGGCGGCAGGCCTCGAGGTTTCCCTGACCTGCGTGGGCCGCAAAGGCCGGGACTTCTTCCGGCGGCGCAAACGGGAAATGCTGGCCCAATACGTGGACGTGTGGAATAAGTTCGATTTCTCCAACGCGGTGGCGGTGGCCCGGGAGATCATGAGCGCCTTCCTTAGCGGAGCGGTGCAGGAGGTCCACCTGATCCACTCCACCTTTGTCAATATGGCGGTCCAAAGGCCGACCCTGGTGCAGCTCCTACCCATTCAACCCGGGGCGGCCGCGGCAGAGGCCGCTGGCGTGGAGTATCTCTTTGAACCGCCCATGGAGCAGTTCCTGGAATACCTGCTGCCCAAGTACATCAACGTCCAGGTCTACCACGGCTTCCTGGAGAATTCCGCCAGCGAGTATGCCGCCCGGATGACCGCCATGGACAATGCCCAAAGCAACTGCAAGGAAATGATCACCCAACTCACCCTGGTGATGAACAAGGCCCGGCAGGCGACCATTACCAGGGAATTGATGGATATCGTGGGCGGGGCTGAAGCCCTGAGAGGCTAAGCCGCCCGGAGGAGGAGCTTTAGACAATGAATATCGGAAGAATCGCCCGCGTTATCGGTCCGGTGGTGGACGTGGAATTCGAGGAAGGCAAGTTGCCCTCCATCAAAAACGCTTTGTTGATCAGCAACCCGGCCATTGACGATGCCAAGGACAACCTGGTGGTGGAAGTGGCCCTGGAACTGGGGAATAACATGGTGCGCACCATCGCCATGGACACCACCGATGGCCTGGTGCGGGGCATGCCCGTGAAGGATACCGGCGACCCCATCATGGTACCGGTGGGCCACGAAGCCCTGGGCCGGGTGCTCAACGTGGTAGGGAAGCCGGTGGACGGTCTGGGCCCGGTGAATGCCAAAACCATGTATCCCATTCACCGTCCGGCCCCGGCCTTCGTGGATCAGGATACCACCGTCAAGGTCTTGGAAACCGGGGTCAAGGTCATCGACCTGCTGGTGCCTTTCCCCCGGGGCGGCAAGATGGGGATGTTCGGCGGCGCCGGGGTGGGTAAGACCGTGGTGATGATGGAGATGATCCACAACATCGCCATGCACCACGGCGGCATCTCGGTGTTCGCCGGCGTGGGGGAGCGCACCCGGGAAGGCAATGACCTCTACCTGGAGATGAAACACTCCGGGGTGCTGGCCAAGGCCGCCTTGATCTACGGGCAGATGACCGAGCCCCCTGGGGCCCGGGCCCGGGTGGCCCTGACGGCCCTCGCCGCCGCGGAATATTTCCGGGACGTGGAAGGCCAGGATACCCTGCTGTTTATCGATAACATCTTCCGTTTTACCCAGGCGGGCTCGGAAGTTTCCGCCCTCCTGGGCCGGATGCCCTCCGCCGTGGGTTACCAGCCCACCCTGGGCACCGACCTGGGGGAACTGGAGGAGCGCATCACCTCCACCAAGAAGGGTTCGGTCACTTCGGTGCAGTGCATCTATGTGCCCGCCGACGACTTGACCGACCCGGCCCCGGCCACCACCTTCGCCCACCTGGACGGCACCGTGGTGCTTAGCCGGCAGATCGCCGAGCTGGGTATCTACCCGGCGGTAGACCCCCTGGACTCCACCTCCCGGATCCTGGACCCCCAGGTGCTGGGTGAGGAGCACTACGCGGTGGCCCGGCAGGTACAGCAGATCCTCCAGAAGTATAAGGACCTGCAGGATATCATCGCCATTCTGGGCATCGACGAACTCTCCGACGAAGACAAGATCACGGTGACCCGGGCCCGGAAAATTCAGCGCTTCCTGAGCCAACCCTTCTTTGTGGCGGCCCAGTTCACCGGCATAGAAGGAAAGTTTGTCAAGGTGGGCGAAACCGTCCGCAGCTTCAGGGAGATTATCGAAGGCAAATACGACGATCTCCCGGAACAGGCCTTCTACATGGTGGGAAACATCGAAGAGGCAGTGGCCAAGGCCGAACGGCTGGCAGCCGCCTAAGGCAGGAGGCTGGGACCCATGGCAGAAAAGAAACTCCGTTTGGAGGTAGTCACTCCCGATCACCTGGTGCTATCCACCGACGCCGACGTGGTGGTCTGTCCGGGAGTGGAAGGCCAGTTCGGCGTCCTGGTGGGCCACATCCCCTTCCTGAGCGCCCTGGTCATAGGTGAGATGTACTACCGGCTGGGCGGCGCGACGGAACATCTTTGCATCAGCGGGGGCTTTGCCGAGGTTACCGGCGAAAAGGTGACCATCATTGCCGAAGCTGCTGAGCGAAGCTGTGATATCGACCTGGAGCGGGCCCGGCAGGCCAAAGAACGGGCGGAACGACGTCTGGCCACGGCCAAGGTCGAACAGGTCGATTATGTCCGGGCCGAAGTCGCCCTGCGCCGCGCCCTGGTGCGCGAAAAGGTGGCCGGCCGCTAAGGCCTCGTCAAATTTGACATCCAAGCCAAAGGCAAGCCTGGGTATCCGGGCTTGCCTTTTCATTTTTACAAATCCATAGTAAATTATTCATAAATGACTATCATATTGAAAAAATTGTTTGAGGATTGCGAGGGTCGATTTAAGGTTCAGGTAAGGATGTGATGTCAAGTCCGGGAAAAGGAATGAAATTTGAGCTATCTCGACATGCTCGCCAAGAAATTGATCGGCGGTCGATTCCCATTGAATACTGCAGTCAGTGTTGCAAGAGCCGCAGCAGGTAATTGAGCAACCGGACGGGAAGAAGATTTATCAATCTCAGATCGATTTTGGCGATGGCAAGATATTTTTATTACGAGCCATAGTGATTGAATTTGTCGACTATGCCTTGGTGGTTACCGTGTATCGGACCAAGAAAATAGGCAAATACTGGAGGACATCATGAAAGTAACCTATGATGCGGAAGTCGATGTGCTGCGCATTCTCTTCAGCAATGCCCCCATTGAAGAAAGCGACGAGGACAAGCCGGGGTTGATAATCGACTATGACCAGGATGGCAATGTCGTGGGCATGGAAATCCTGGATGCCACCAAGCGCATGGATAATCCCCGGGCCGTGGATTATGCGGTGATTGGCTGATGCCTTTGATGCGGTAATCTTGAACAAAAAAAAATTAGAAAAGGAAGCGGTTATCTTTGCCTGCATCGCCTATGGCGCCGAGATGGCTCGGGAACGCTATGTCGACCTTCCTTCAGAGGTTAACGCGTGAGGCTGAAGCTAGACGAAAATCTGGGCCAACGCGGGGCTGAACTTCGTAGGGTGCGTCTTACGCACCAAAAATTATGCCTGAATACCGGCGAATCAGATTAAAGGGGGGGACCTATTTCTTTACCGTGGTCGCATTTGAGCGGCAACCATTTTTGACAAACGACCAAGTCAGGGCTGCCTTGCGGGAGGAGATTCAAGAGGTCAGGAAAACCCTGCCCTTCACCATAGAGGCCTGGGTATTGTTGCCGGATCATCTGCACACCATCTGGACGTTGCCGGAAAATGACGACAATTTTGCCTCTCGCTGGGCAATTTTTAAACGAGGCCTGAGCAGGCGCTGTGGTTCTTTGGATGAAGATAAGGAACAAAATGGCGATTCCCATAGCAAACGCGGCGAGAAGAGGATATGGCAGAGAAGGTTCTGGGACCATCTAATTCCAGATGACCACGATTTTCAGTGTCACCTTGATTATCTGCACTGGAATCCAGTGAAACTTGGCTATGTGAAAAGAGTCCTGGATTGGCCTTATTCGACGTTTCATCGGTATGTCGCGAATGGGCTTTATCCTGCTGATTGGGGTGGAATCAATGACGAAGACACAATTGAAATGAAATTTGGTGAATAAGTGATAAAAAAGACCTAAAAGGTGCGTAAGACGCACCCTACTTTTACTTAATAAATTATATTGGGGTCTGTTATGTTTAGCGATTCCGCAGATTTTAGGGATTACCCCGAATTAAAAAAATTAGGGGACATCCTACGCACCTGCAATTTGGCATAAAGGGTGTATAAAAAGGAAGAAGATGGAGAAGCTGACCGCTAAGATCACTGCCATCGTCCTGGCCGCGGGGCAGGGCACCCGCATGAAATCGGCCCGGCCCAAGGTGCTCCATGAAATCCTGGGCCGCCCCATGATCGCCTACCTGCTGGATACCCTGAGGGTCGTCGGCATGGAGGACATCGTGATGGTGGTGGGCTACGGGGCGGCGGAGGTGCAGGAAGCCGTACCAGATTCCGGGGCGCGCTTTGTGGTCCAGAACCCCCAGAATGGCACCGGCCACGCGGTGCAGGTGGCCCTGGCCGCCAATTTGCCGGCGGCGGCCCGGACGGTCCTGGTGCTTTGCGGCGATGCCCCGCTGATTGCCGGGGAGAGCATCCTGGCCCTCCACCGGCTGCATCAGGCAACCGGGGCGGCGGTCACCATTCAGACCATCGAACTGGATGACGGGGCCCATTACGGCCGGGTGGTGCGGGATCGGGAGGGCCTAGTCAAGGCGGTGGTGCAGGCCAAGGACGCCCGGGAGCACCCCGAGATCCTGGCGATCCGGGAAATTAACACCGGCGTCTATTTTTTCGACGCCGCCTTCTTAAGAGTGGCTCTGCAACGCCTGCAGCCCAGCCCGATGACCGGCGAAATCTATCTCACCGACCTGGTCCGGATCGCCCGGGAGCAGGGCCGGGTCGTTGCGGTCCTGGTGGACCCGGACCAGGAAAGCCTCTTGGGGATCAACAGCCGGGCCGAGCTGGCCGCGGCCACCCAGACGGTGAAGCGCAGCATCAACGCCAGGCACCTGGACCAGGGGGTCACCCTCATCGACCCCGAGTCCACCTATATCGAGCCCGGGGTCAGCATCGGCCGGGACACGGTCATCCACCCCAACGTCTATCTCCAGGGGGCCACCGTCATTGGCGAAAACTGCGTCATTGGGCCGGTGGTGCAGATTGTCGACTCCGTCCTGGAAGATGAGGTCCTGGTGAAGATGGGCTGTGTCATCAGCCAGAGCCGCCTGGGGCCTAAGGTTTCCCTGGGCCCCTGGGCCCACCTGCGGCCCGGCAGCGATCTCCGGGCCGGGGCCAGGGTGGGCAATTTCGTGGAGGTGAAGAAATCGGTGCTCCGGGAAGGGGTCAAGGCCGGGCACCTGAGCTACCTGGGGGACGCCGACATAGGCCCTGGGACCAACGTGGGCGCCGGCACCATCACCTGCAACTATGACGGGGTCAAAAAGCACCCCACCATCATCGGGGAGGGGGTTTTCATCGGCAGCAACACCGCCCTGGTGGCGCCGGTGACCGTGGGCGCCGGGGCCTATGTCGGGGCCGGCTCCACCATCACCCAAGACGTGCCGCCGGGCAAACTGGCCATCTCCCGGGCCCGGCAGGTGAACCTGGAGCGCCGCCTCGGCGGCAAGAAAAAGAAGGAATAGGCCAGTAGTCAGTGGCCAGTTTCTTGTCTGAAATTCAAGCTGGTCTGGGAATGGGGGATAGCCGGGATTTAGCGGCCGGGTTCGTGGTCATCCATTCAGCAACCAGACTTAACGGCAATTCGCTACTGACCAGCGCTTGCTGCAAGGGAGATAATTATGTGCGGCATCATCGGTTATCTGGGGCACCGGGAGGCCATGCCCATCATCCTGGACGGCCTCAAGCGCCTGGAGTATCGAGGCTACGATTCCGCCGGGATGGCGGTGATCAGCGATCACTCCGTAGAAATTCGCCGCAGCCTGGGTAAACTGGCGGAACTGGAAAAATTGTTAAGCCGGCATCCCCTGCCGGGCCAGGTGGGCATCGGCCATACCCGCTGGGCCACCCATGGCCGCCCCTCCGAGGCCAACGCTCATCCCCACCTGGTGGACTCCATCGCCGTGGTTCACAACGGCATCATCGAGAACTATCTGGATCTCAAGGAAGATCTGATCAAGGAAGGCCACCACTTCTCATCGGAAACGGACACGGAGATCATCTCGCACCTCATCGCCAAGAATTTGCGCCAGGGGGCGGAATACCTGGAGGCAGTGCGCCTCGCCCTGGAGGCCATCCGGGGATCCTACGCCCTGGTCATAGTCAACTCCAAGGAGCCCAGGATGCTGGTGGCGGCCCGTAAGGAGAGCCCCCTGATCCTGGGGTTGGGGGAGGGGGAATATTTCCTGGCCTCCGATATCCCCGCCATCCTGCCGTACACCCGGCAGGTGATCTTTCTGGAAGACTACGATCTGGTGGTTCTCAAAGAGGGCGACTTTGCCATTCTGGGACGCGACGGGCAGCCGGTTAGCCGCCAGGTGCACCAAATCTCCTGGAGCCCGGCCATGGCGGAGAAGGCGGGCTACAAACACTTCATGAAAAAGGAGATCTTCGAGCAGCCCCTTGCCTTGATCGACACCTTCAGGGGCCGGATCGACCCCGACCTGGGAGAGGTGATCTTAGAGGAGATCGCCTTCTCCAATAAGGATATCAAGAAGCTGCGCAAGATCTTTCTGGTAGCCTGCGGCACCTCCTACCATGCCGCCATGGTGGGTAAGATTCTGATCGAGAGCCTGAGCCGCCTGCCGGTGGAGGTGGACCTGGGCTCCGAATTCCGTTACCGCCAGCCCCTGGTCGATTCCCAGACCCTGTTGATTCCTATCTCCCAATCCGGGGAGACCGCTGACACCCGGGCCGGGCTCCTGGCCGGCAAGGAACTGGGGGCCAAGACCCTGGCCATTGTCAACGCGGTGGGTTCCAGCATCGCCCGGGAGGCCGACGCGGTCTTTTACACCCACGCCGGCCCCGAGATCGGGGTGGCCTCCACCAAGGCCTTCACCACCCAGTTGGTGGCCCTCTACCTCATCGCCCTGTTTCTGGCCAGCCGCGTCGGCACGATTACCCGAGATCAGGTGCGGCGGCGCCTCCAGGAATTATTGAAGTTGCCCACTTGGGTCCAGGAGGTCCTGGACCTGGACCAACAGATCCGGGAGACCGCCCGGCGCTACATGGAGGCCCGCAACTTCCTCTACCTGGGGCGGGGGCTCCATTATCCCATCGCCCTGGAGGGGGCCTTGAAACTCAAGGAAATCTCCTATATCCACGCCGAAGGTTACGCCGCCGGGGAGATGAAACATGGCCCCATTGCCCTTATCGACCGGGAGATGCCGGTGGTGGTCCTGGCTACCCGGAGCCCGGTGCTGGAAAAGGTCAGGGGAAACATCGAAGAGGTGACGGCCCGGGGCGGGCGCGTCATCGCCCTCACGGAAACCGACAATTACCAGGTCCAGGAGCGGGTGGAGAGCGTGATTCCGGTGCCCCAGGTGCCCCTGGACCTCTCCCCGACCGTCCTGGTGACCCCCTTGCAACTGCTGGCCTATCACATTGCCGACCTGCGGGGCACCGACGTGGACCAACCCCGCAATCTGGCCAAGAGCGTCACGGTGGAATAATAAAAGACAGGGGTTAGGGGTTAGGGATTAGTGGTAAGGATTTCTAACCCAGCCCCTGACCCCTATCCCCTAACCCCTGCCTTATCGGCGCACCAGAGCGAAGCGCGGCCGACTGATAGATTCCCGGTGGCAGAGAGGGCAGCGGGAGGGGGTGCTGAGGCGCTCGCGTTTCTTGAAGGCAAAGCCGCAGTTTTTGCAGACCGCCGGTTTGGTACGGAACCGGCAACCGGGCCCCGGGGCCAGGGCGATGTGCGCCAGGTGGTCCAGCACCTCCTTCTCCGGCAAGGAGAGGCGCTGGGAGAGCTCCAGACTGGAGAATTCGCCCTCCAGCAACAATTCTTTGAGCATTTGCCGCTGGGTCTGCATGGAGACCCTTCCATCGGATCCGGGGCTACTACTGTCTGGTGATCGGGCCGCAAGCGATGCGGGCTCCGGCGCCGCCCACGGGCTGAGAGATCTGATCATCGGGATGCTCATGGATAACCAGGGAGGTGCCGCCCGCCTGAAAAAGAGAATTCTTCTCCCCTTCCTTCAGGGTGACCAGGGGCGCCAATATCTGGACAGTGGCGCGGCCATTCTGACACACCTCGATGTTGGGGAGATCCCCGGCATGGGGCCCCAAGGGATTTTTCAACCCATGCTGCTTTCCGAACGGGTTGAAGTGGCCCCCGGCGCTCATGAAGTCCGGGGGTTCACAGACCCCTTTTTCGTGGATATGAATCGCATGGACCCCGGGGTCCATATTTTCCAGAGTAAGATCGATCAGGACGCCGCTGGGAGTCTGGGTAAAATTGGCCTCGCCGACGGTTTGTCCCTGGGCGTTGACCAGGGTCGCCTGGGCCGCCGGCTCCTTGGATTCACCGCAACCCCAGATCAGCAGTGCTGTCAGAGCCATTGCCGCTGCTGCTACAAATCTGGATCTCATCTGGGCCCTCCTGTGGATGATTTCTTGCAGGCTCCCCTAAATTTAAGACGCGCCTGACCAGAATCCACCCCTGAAGGGCAATTATCTCAGATGCCTATCCGCATGGCCGCGGCAATCAGGCTAACATTTTGCTTCATCATCGCCAGGTAGGTTGACGCCGGCCCATCCGGCTTGGATAAGGCATCGGAATAGAGCGTTCCCCCCAAGGTTACGCCGCTTTCTTTGGCGAACTGCTCCCATCGTCCCAGCGTTCTCGCCAGGGACCGACGAACGTTGCCCCAAGGTACACAAAAAAGCTGAGGGAGGCGATCCAGGTGCTGGCTGGATAGCCGAAGTAATAGCTGCAACCCATACCTGCCCAGGTTTCGCTAACGCCCAATCCTGCCGCTAACAGGATCCCTGTGAGGACATTTTTGCTGAGCAATTGGGCCGCAGCAGGAGGGCCTACCAGGAGGGCAAAAATCAGCAAGGCGCCAATGACGGGTACGGCGATTGCTACCGTAACGGCCAGTAAACCGAGGAAAACGGCATTCAGCAGTTTTATGGGCACCCCCCGCCCGGCGGCGGCCTCCTCATTGAGACTCATGTACAGGAGTGGCCGTACGATAGCCGCCAGCAGGACCATGACCGCGATAGCGACCCCCACCGAGAGCCAGGCCTGACCAATGGTCACGGCCACAATGCTGCCAAAGAGAATGCTCATGGCGGCCGTGGCATTGGCGGTGTAAAGATTCAAAAAAAGTACGCCCAGACCCAGGGCAAACATGAGGATCATGCCTACGCTCACATCTCTCTCACTCAAGCGCTGACCCGACCAGGCGAGACCCAAGGCCGCCAGAAAAGTAATGGCGAAAAGGCCCACATAAGGATTCAGGCCCAAGAGGATGGCCCCGGCGGCGCCAGTAAAACCGACGTGGGACAAGGCATGTGCCGCAAAGGCCTGACGCCGCAATGTGACAAAATAGCCGACTGCCGCGGAAACTGCGCCAATGGCTGTCCCTGCAGCCAGCGCATGGCGCATAAAGGCGTATTCCTGCCCCATGATCATGGTTGGGCTCCGGGCTCGTGGCAGTGGCAGATGGTTTCGGGACTAAAACCATCACCCACGCGGATGCAGAGTATCCCATTCTGTTCGCTTACGGTGACGGGCGTGCCATAGATCTCACTGAGAAGGGGCGTGGTCAAGAGGTCGTTGATCGTGCCCATACGGCCTTTGCCGTTCGCCATATACACTACATAATCCATATAGGGGAGCAAGGGGTTGATGTCATGGCCGGTCATGAGAACGGTTAGGCCTTTTTCCTGAGCCAGGGCCTTAGCCGAATGCAGGAGTTGCTGCTGCGACCGGGGGTCGAGATTGTTGAGGGGCTCGTCTAATAAGAGTATCCGGGCGGGATTGACCAGGGCTTGGGCAATGCGTGCCCGTTGCCGCTGTCCGCCGGACAAGGATTGCAAGGGCCGAGACGCCAGGTGGGCGGCGTTTATCAGTTCCAGGGCCGAGCGCACAGCCTGGTTCAGGGCCTGAGGGCGCCAACTGAAACCCCAGCGTTCTCCGCGCCACGCGGCACCGACAAAAGCGGCCACACTCAATCGACCCTCAGCCTCTTTGGGCTCCGACTGGCTCACGTAACCGATCTGCGTGCGCGCCGCGTGCAGGTCGCTGTCCAGAATCTGCAAGGTGCCCCCCTGGAGGGGGATCAATCCCAACAAGATGCGAAAGAGAGAGGTCTTGCCAGCCCCGTTGGGGCCGAATATCCCTACGAAACTGCCGCGGGGAATGTGCAGGTCCAATTGGGAAAAAATGAGTTTACCGCCGAGCTCACAGGCGAGATCGGCGCCAACGATGACAGGACTGGGAGTCAATGGGTCACCACCCTACTCTGTTGTCAGAGCTTTATTCAAGGCCCGTAAGGTCTCGACTTGCCATTTTACATATCCCGTATGAGGCGGCACAAACTCATCGACGCCAACAATGGGTATGCCAGCCGTCTTGGCGATGTTCCGTATCCGCTGAGTGAGAGGACTATTAACCTGCTGATTATAAAACAACACGGCCACTTGATGCTGGCGCAGGCTATTCTCATAGCTGATCACATCCTGGGGAGCCGGTTCGGTATCGTTCATCACGTTGAACTGGAATTTCTGATTGATGCTGGTATATCCCAAGAACCGTAGCATGTAGCCGATTACCGGTTCCGTAGCCGTCACGGTCAAGGCGGGGTGTTGGGCGATGACCATCTGCGCCGCGTCATAGATCTGCAGGAGGGACTGGGAAAAATTTTTGAAGTTCTGGGCAAACTGGGGCGCATGGGTTGGATCGTCTTGGGAAAAAAGCTGCGCCAGCCGGGCCGCGGTGAGCAGGGCGACGCGAGGGTCATAAAAAATATGGGGATTTTTGTCTGCCATGATGAGATGTGGGTCCAGGTCGGCGGCAATCACCACCTGTCTTCCGGCCATGGGGTTGGCGGCCAGCAGTTTCTCCATCCAGCCGTCATAGCCAATGCCATTCAGCACCACCACTTGGGCCTGTGCCACTTCCCGCGCCACAGCCGGATCGGCCTCAAAGGTATGGGGATCGACATTGGGGTTGTTAATGATGCTTACCACTTTGACATCGGGACCGCCTAGGGCTTCGGCAATGACTCCATAGGTGCTTTCGGCCGCGACTACAGGGAGCGGAGCGGCCTGAGCGGCTGTAGCGTACCAGGTCCAAAAAATAATCTGAACCGCGATGATCCCCAAACCCCATAATTTTCGCATATATCTATCTTTTTCTCTCCCTGTTTTGGGTTGATGGTTATTCGTTGTGTTTCATTCCCCCTTAGGTGCTCCAAGCACTACCCAGGGAAAGATTATGCAGAGCCCTGGAATCTAAGCTCAACGGTTCCCGGGAAGTAATCATGTTGATTAGAGGCCAGCCTGGGCTGCCGATCGATTCAGGTGGCCTCGTCTTCGGCCTCGGCCTCATGGCACTTACGGCAAACTCCCGCCAGCCGAATTTCCAGGTGATCGGCACGGTTTTCCAGCGGCCCTTGCAGCTCGGTCCAGACGCGGGTCATCGGCGCCGGGTCCAGGCACTCGATTTCCTGGCAGGTGCGGCACTGGAAATGGGGGTGGGGCGGCCGGTGCTCGCAAGCCAGTTCATAATGATTCACCCGGCCTTGCAGGGATAGGCGGCGCACTATGCCCCGGCGGCAGAAATCCTCCAGGATGCGGTAGATCGTTACCTTGTTCACCCGGCGGCGGGCCCGGATGGCCGCCAGGATCTCCTGAGCCCGCAAGGCCCGGGAAGCATCTCCGAGCACCTCCAAGACCGCCAGACGCAGCGCGGTGAGCTTTAACCCCTGGCCAGCCAGATACTGGCGGAAATCGCAACTGTCACTCATGCCGATGACTCCAAAATCAACTTGGTTGCAAATATAATAGTAGCTGGCGCTTAAAAGGTCAAGTTGGTAGCCTTAACCGAAAACCATCTTTTTCTTTTTATCCAGGGTTGGCGCATCAACCCCGGCGGCGCCGGGCTTCTCCGGGGAGAAGGAATTGTCCCCCCGCCGGAGGAACTCGTCACAGGGTTGCAGCTCGATCCCCAGGGTCCGGGAAATGGAACAAAAATTTGAATCGGGGCCTAAATACGATTAATTAAAGTAAATTAAATAGATAACCATTTTTGGATCATGAACCTGGGTGACATGGTAAAAATTATTGAACCGGGGTATATGAGTCCGCATACTTTAAGTTATTGATATTTAGGCAAAAAGTACTTATAGGGCTTTTGGCATGTTTACTGCATGAATAAGTTGCAGTATATGAACGCAATTAGGGTACCTTCATCCCCCCCTTAATCAAAGTTCATATACCATTTTCTCCTTTGACCGACTGGCCGGGTACCTCCCCCACCCGGCCAGTTATTTTTTTGTTCGGGGTTTCTCGACGCCAAAAGCCGCTGCTCCCCTTAGCTTGAACGTTTCCAAAAGTCAGTTTTTCATCCAACCATAAACCTATTGAGGCCCAAAAACCTCCAGTATCGTATCCAGCCAGCAGTATTGCCCCCCTATTATCCTGTATGATTATCCAACGATTTATTTTACTTATTAATATTAGTTTTAACATCTTAACATATGTTAATAAGAATTTCGGACCGAGAACAAATTTAACTTGCTGAATTTGCTATAAATACCATTAGGCAAAGTTTTCCCCTCATTGGCATTGATATTGCTTCTTAAATTTTGGGATCAAATCTCAATTTGGAAAACTGCCAAGGAGATGAAGGATGGATCTTAATACTCTTAAGGCCGCCGCGGTGGTGGATGCTCGGGGCAGCGCCTGTCCGGGGCCGTTGATGGAAGCAAAGAAGGCCATCGGCAAGGTGAAGGTGGGAGAAGTTCTGGAAGTGCTCTCCAATGATCCGGGCACCAAGAGCGATTTACCCCTCTGGGCCCAAAAAGTGGGCCACGAGTTTCTCGGCTCTTTGGGCGCAGACGGCTATGACCGCATCTTTGTGGTCCGGAAAAAATAGATCGGAAATATTAGAAAACTGGTCTTGCAGCCCATCCCGATTCGGGGGGCCTCATGGCGGCTGAAAAAGACGCCGGGAAAATTCTGGTCCTGGCCACGGAGATCTGCGCCTACCCCGGGGCCGACGCCGTGGGCCAGGGGCATCAGAGCTATCCCGCCAATACCTATATCCTGCGGGTCAAGGACCCGGTGCTTTTTCCCGAGAAATTCTACCTCGATTGCTTCGAAAAAGGCATCGCCGGCATCATCATCATGTCCTGCGGGGTGGAGAGCCCCTACCCGGGGTCCTATGAAGCCCTGGCCAAGCGTATTGACCTGGTATATCCCCTGATGAAGGAGCGCGGCCTGGATATTCGCCGGCTCCGGCTCACCGCCATCTGCACGGTATGCACCCGGGCCTTTGTGAACGAAGTGAGGCAGATGAACGACCTGGTCACGGAGTTGGGACCTCCCGGGCGGGACCCGGCGGCAGCGGCCGGGGCCGCTTAGGCGGGTTGGGGAGGATGAGCCCATGAAACTGTTATTTGTAATCTCCAAGGGCCTGGAAAAATCCGGCAGCGCCATCCGGGCTAGGCAATTCGCCACCCTGGCGGCGCAACCAGGGAATCAGGTGGAGGTCTTTCTAATCGACGAGGCGGTGCACTGGGCCCAGGGCATCAAGGCGGCCTATGGCGAATGCCTGAGTGACTATTTAGATATGCTGGAAAGCCGGGAACACCCGGTCCACGTGTGCAAACCCTGCGCCGCTAGACGCCTCATCAGCCAGGATGACCTGATTGAGGGAACGGTTATTTCCCCGGAGCCGTTGCTGGTGGAGATGATGGCCAGCCCAGACTACCAGGTTCTAACCTTCTAGAGGTTTCCAAATGGGCAGGGGTTCTAGGCAAAGCCTAAAATTCGACGCCCTGGTCCTGGGCGGAGGCATCGCCGGGCTGGAGGCGGCCCTCTCACTGGCCGACCAGGATTTCTCGGTGGCGGTCCTGGAAAAAGACGCCTCCATCGGCGGCAAGATGATCCGGCTCTCCAAGGTTTTCCCCACCCTGGACTGCGCCAGTTGCATCACCACCCCCAAGATGGCGGCCGCGGCGCACCATCCCAGGATAACCCTTTTCACTTATTGCGAGTTGCAGACCCTGGAACGCCGGGGTGGCGACCTGGTGGCGCTGATTACCCGGAAGCCCCGCTATGTGGACCTGGAGAAGTGCATCGGCTGCCGCCAGTGCGAATACCAATGTCCGGTGCTGGCGCCCGATGAAGAGCAAGGCGGGTTTACTGGCCGGAAGGCCATTTATATCCCCTTTTCCAACGCCATTCCCCAGAAGGCCCTGCTGGATCCGGAAAATTGCCTGCTGTGCGGCAAGTGCGCCAAGGTTTGCCCCACCCAGGCCGTCAACTATTTCCAGGAACCGGAGGATTTTACCGTGACGGCCGCCACCGCGGTGATTGCCACCGGTTTTGAGATGACCCCAATGGATGACAAGACCCAGTATGGGCAGGGGAAGATTCCCAATGTGATTACGGCGTTGCAGATGGAAAGGCTGCTGGCGCCCCACGGCCCTTATAATCGCGCCCTGCGCCCCTACGACGGCAAGGAGCCGGATAGCGTGGCCTTTATCCAGTGTGCCGCCTCCAGGGACCAGAGCCTGGGCGTGCCGTATTGCTCCCGGGTCTGCTGCATGTATGCCATCAAGCAGGCCATGCTGCTGTCCGGCTCCCTGCCCCTGGCGGATCTCACCATCTATTACCTGGATATCCGGGCCTTCGGGAAGGGCTATGAGCAGTTCTTCCAAAACGCCCGGGCCATGGGAGTCAATTTCGTCAAAGGCAAGGTGGCCTATCTCGACCACGGCGACGCCGGAGCGGTGCGAGTCCGGTATGAATCCCAGGAAGCAGAAGGAGGAGTGCAGTCGGCCGAGCATGACCTGGTGGTGCTGTCCCTCGGTCTGCTGCCGGGGTGGGCCCCGGGAGGCCGCTGCGCCTTGGGCATGGGCCCGGATAACTTCATTAAGACCGTGAAACCCAAGCTGGCCCCCACCTTGACTGATCTGCCAGGGGTGTTTGTCGCCGGCGCCGCCAGCGGACCCAAGGATATCGTGGACAGCATCGCCGAAGCGGGCGCCGCGGCCATGGAGGCCTCTTGCTATCTGGCGTCCCGGACCGCCAGGGAGGCAAGTTAAGCGCCTGATTTTGTTCATGGATGGCTGATGGCTAAGAAGAAGAAAACCGACCCTGCGCCTGAAGGCAAAGTGGGGGTTTATGTCTGCCATTGCGGCGGTAATATTTCCGACGCCGTGGACGTGGCCAAGGTTTGCGATCAGGCCGGCAAGACGCCCGGCGTGGTCGTGGCCAGGGACCATATGTTCATGTGTTCCGATCCCGGCCAGGAAATGATCATTGCCGACCTGAAAAACGGCCTGGTGGACCGGGTGGTGGTGGCCTCCTGCTCCCCCAGCCTGCACGAAGCCACCTTCCGCCAGGTGCTGGCCCGAGCCGGGACCAACCCTTACCTGTATGAGCACGCTAACCTGCGGGAACAGGTGAGCTGGGTGCACCATGGACCCGCGGCCACCGAGAAGGCCAGCCGGTTGGTGGCCGCCGCCGCGGCCAAGGCCCGGATGCTTCACCCCCTGGACCCCATCAAGGTTAAGGCCCACCGGCAGGCCGTGGTAATCGGGGGCGGCGTGGCCGGCCTCAAGTGCGCCCTGGAACTGGCCGAGAGGGGCCTGCCGGTCATTCTCGTGGAGCAAAGCCCTTTCCTGGGAGGACAGGTGGCGCAGTTGCATCATCTGGCTCCCTTCGGCGAGACCGCCTCCGAGGTCATCGGCGCTCTTGCCGGCCAAGTCCTGGCGCATCCGTCCGTTACGGTTTGCACCTGCTCCCAGGTGGTGGCTTTTGAGGGCTACATCGGAAATTTTAACCTCAAGATAGGGCGCCGGCCTCCCGAAGGCGCGGCCTCTGCCGATAAACTCGAAAGGCTGAGCCAGTCCGGCCGGGGTTTGGGGGAATATGTGCCTTTTGTGGGGGTCATGCCCGCCGCGATACCGGAAAGGCCCGAAGACCTTGACGTGAAGGCCGGGATCATCGTGCTGGCCACCGGGTTTCGGCCCTACCGGCCACGGCGGGGTGAATACGGGTATGGGGAATTTCCTGAGGTGGTCACCCTGCCGGAGCTTATCCGGCTTCTGGCTGAAGCCCCGGCGGGCGGCGATACCCTGGAGCTGAACGGCCGGCCCGTCCGCCAGGCAGCCATGATCCACTGCGTCGGCAGCCGGCAGATTCCCGGTATTCATGAGGAGAATGAAGGTGGCTACCTGAACGAGTACTGCTCCCGCACCTGTTGCAGCGCCACCCTTTATGCCGCCAACCTGATCCGGGAGCGCTACCCCCGGACCCGGATTTTCGACTTTTACCGGGACATTCGCACTTACGGCCGGGGGCAGGAGGAACTCTACACCCGGGCCAGCCAAAACGGGGTGGTCTTTGGCGGCTTTGAGGCCGGCGAGGAGCCGCAAGTCCTCAAGAATCCCCATCCCACCGGACACCCGCTGTTGGTCAAAGCAAATGACCTCCTGACCTTCGGCGAGGAATTGGAAGTGCCGGTGGATCTGGTGGTGTTGGCGGTGGGCCAGGAATCCAATAATATCGCCGACTTGGTGGAGGAGATGAAGATTCCCGTGGGGGCGGATCGGTTTCTCCAGGAGGTGCACCCCAAGCTGCGGCCGGTGGAGGTGTCCGTGGCCGGCATCCTGTTGGCCGGCACCTGCCAGGCTCCCTTCGATGTGGGTGAAACCTGTGCGGCCGCGGGCGCCGCCGCGGTCAAGGCCGCGGCCCTTCTGACCCGGGGCTATGTGGAACTGGACCCCTTTGTGGCGGCGGTGGACCTCAGCAAGTGCTGCGGCACCGGCGCCTGCGTGGAGGCGTGTCTCCGGGAAGGGGCCCTGGCACTGGTGGCGATGGACGTAAATGGCCGCCAGGTCAGGCGGGCCCAGGTGAATCCGGCCATGTGCCTGGGCTGCGGCGCCTGCGTGGCGGTCTGCCCCGAAAACGCCATCGACGTCCAGGGGTGGACCCTGAAGCAGTACGAAGGCATGGTGGACATGATCATCTCGGATGAGTACCTGGAAGGAGCCTAAGTCTATGGCGGACACAACGGTAAAAAACGAGCCCCGTCCTGAGGACTTAAAAAGGCTCAAGGCGGCCCGCCGGGAACAGATTACTGCCGCCACCGGGCGGATGAAAGAGCAGCGGCGGGCGGTGCAGGCCATCAAGGGGCGGCTGGCCGGGGCCGAACTGACCGTGCCCGAGCTGGCCGCGGCCACTGGTCTGCCAGTCTCCGAAGTCCTCTGGTACGTGGCCACTCTAAAGAAATATGGAGAAATTCTGGAAGGGCCGAAGGCTGGCAGCTACTATCGCTACCGGCTGGGACAGGCCGCCGCGGCCGCAGCCGAATCCGGAGAATAGAGCCGCACCTCGCGGGGATCGGAAATGGCGCTGGTAAATCTCGATTTTGCCGAGGAACTCAAGGCCTTCGGGGTGGATACCGCCCTGGAGTGCTTCAATTGCGGAACCTGCGCGGCCATCTGTCCCTTGATCTTTGAGCATTTTCCCCGGAGGATGATCCGTTACGTCCAGGTGGGGGCCAAAGAAAAAATCCTGGAACAGGCCCAGGAACTCTGGCGCTGTCTGCACTGCGGCCTGTGCACTCAGACCTGTCCCCGCCAAGCAAATCCCGGTGAACTGATCCTGGGCTTGCGCCGCTATGTGGTGGCCTCCTGGAGGGCGTCAGATGTATAATCCCAGGGACATCATCGACCTCATCGCCGCCAATGTCCGGAAGACCCGCAATCCCTTCGGAGTGCCTGGTTCCCAATTTAATACCTGGTGGCGAGGGGAGCCCGGCTTTACCCGGCGGCCGGGGGCTGCCCTGCTCTTAACCGGCCTGATGTACCAGGCGATACCATACCTGGAAGCCACCAGCCGCTACCTGGAGCGCCTGGAGGGCAGCCGCTATGCCGACTTCTTGCGGTTCGGCCGCTTCAGCCGCTATCTCCCCGCTTTCCTGGTAGGGTGGGGGTTTTCCCTGGTGATCTCCAAGGCGGCGAAGCGGAAATCTAATGGCATCCTGCAGTCCATTGGCCGTCTCCTGACCAAGTCCGACGTGGACTTCTTCTATCAGCCGGAGTTGGACTTCTACAGCGGCATACTGCTTTACGACCTGGGGGATCAGGAGGGCTTTGTGGCGCACGCCCGCCTGGTGGCCCGGAATCTGAAGCTCCATGGCGTAGAAAGGGTCATCACCGTTGACCCGCACACCACCTATGCCTTGAAGGAGCTCTATCCGAAATATACCGGCGTCAGCTTCGAAGTGAGTCCCTATTTTGCCTTGCTCCGGACCGATGGAGCAGGCGGCGGCCTTGGCCAGCCGCCGGTCGCCATCCATGACCCTTGTTTTTACGGCAGGTATCTGAAACTCTCGGACACGCCCCGGCAGGTGCTCCGCAGCCTGGGCCAGGAGTACGTGGAAGTGCGCAACTGCGGCGAGTTCACCTCCTGTTGCGGCGGCCCGGCGGAGTCGGTGTCTCCGGCCCTGAACCGGGAAATTCTTGGCCGCAGGGCGGCCGAACTGCAGGAAAGCGCCGCCCCGGTGGTCACCATGTGTCCCATCTGTCTGGCCAACCTGCTCAAGACCGGCCTGCCGGTGGAGGACCTGGCCAGTCTGCTGGACCGCACTTGGAGGACGTAGTAGCGTAGGGTTTCAGAGGGGGGCCGCAATCGGTTCACCTCCGTTCCCAGTACCCGGAAAATTAAATCGAAAAGGAGGACAGGTATGACGGAAGCAAAAGAAAAAATGGTTATGGTAGCCACCCATGCGGCTGAAGATCCGGAGCGCGCCATCTTCCCCTTACTACTGGCCAATGCCGCCCAGGCCATGGACGTGGATGCCGTGGTGGTCTTGCAGGGGAACGGGGTGTATGTGGCCAAGAAGGGGTACGCCGCTGGCGTTACCTTCCCCGGACTGACCCCGTTGAAGACGCTGGTGGACAACTATGTGGCCAACGGCGGCACGTTTTTGGTCTGCATCCCCTGCCTCGAGGAGCGCCAGATCAGTCAGGCTGACTTGATCCAGGGATGTGAATTGGTCAAAGCGGGGCGCCTGGTGGTAGAGATGACCAGCGCCAAATCCACGGTGGTTTACTAACCTGGCAGGGCGGCCGGCAGGCCCAGGGCGTCAAGGCAAACTCCCTGGGCGCAGGCCGCCAATTTTTTCCCGGACCCCCCCGGTGCACATAGGGCTAAGCAGTAATCAGCTTCTGGACGTCGATGCCGTGTTTTTTCATGCGGTGCCAGACGGTCACCCGGGTTACCCCTAAGAGAGCCGCGGCTTTCGACTGATTGCCGCCGGTTTGTCTTAAGGCCTCCATCAGGGCAGTTTTTTCATCGGCTTCTTTGACGGACCAGGCTTCCCGCGGGTTTTCCGGAGAAGGTTCCGGGGAGCCCAACTTGGGGGGGAGGTGCTCAGGTGCGATGAGGCCGCTTGCGGCCACCACAAAGGCATACTCCAGGGCTCCCTGAAGTTCCCGGACGTTGCCGGGCCAGGAGTAGTCCAGGAAGATCTCCATGGTCTCCCCGGTGAGGCCGGAGATCGCTTTGCCGCTGCGTTGACGCAGGTTTGCCAGGAAATGCTCCACCAGCAGAGGGAGATCCCCCAGGCGTTCCCGGAGCGGCGGCAGGTAGATGGGAATGACATTGATGCGGAAAAACAGATCCTCCCGAAATTTTCCTGCGGAGACGAGAGATTCCAGGTTGCGGTGGGTCGCGGTAATGATGCGCACATCCGACCAAATGGGCCGGACCTCTCCTACCCGCTCAAATTGTTTGCTCTCCAGGACGCGCAAGAGTTTAATTTGGATGGCTGGCGGGATGTCGCCGATTTCATCCAGAAAGATGTCGCCCCGATGGGCTGCCTCAAACCGGCCCTGGCGATGGGTGTAGGCCCCGGTAAAGGCGCCCTTGACATGGCCGAAGAGCTCGCTTTCCAACAGGGATTCGTTGAGCGCCGCGCAGTTGCAGGTGATGAAAGGCCCCTCCCTTCTAGGGGACAGGGCATGAATGGCATGGGCCACCAGCTCCTTGCCGGCGCCGCTCTCCCCGAAGATGATTACCGGAGCCTCGCTTTGGGCGGCTTTTTGGGTGAGGTCAAAGACTTGCTGCATACGGGGGGTTTTTCCCACCATGCCCTGAAAGTCGCCAGCGGTATTCATCAGCTTGGAGAGTTGTTGGATCTGTTCATCGCGCTGGGCCAGTTTGGTGATGTCGGTGAGGGTTTCCACCGCTCCCAGCACCTGTCCGGTCTCGTCCCGCAGGATGGCGGCATTTTTGAGGATATGGACGTAAGAACCGTCTTTGCGCATGTACAGGCAGGGTTTACGGGTGGCCAGCCCTTGCCGGAAGAGGTCGCAAAACTGCTGAAGGCCTTCCGCACGGACGGCGGCGCAGCCATCGCACTGCAACATGGCGCAGGAGCGCCCCATGACTTCCTCCCGCCGGTATCCCATAATCTTTTCAAAGGCCTCATTGACCATGAGAATGGTACCGTCGGGGCTGACCACCATGAGGCCGTCGTTCATGGTATTGAGGATTTCTTTCAGGTAGAGGTCGATCTTGGGTTCCTGCATGCCCGCATGATTCCTTAACACTTGTTTTAACTAGATTATAGCAAATCGGTCCTGGGGCACAAGGGCCGCAAGAAGTCCCTTCCGGCCCGCCCGAAAGGTGTAGCCACACTCCATCTCAACCGGGTGGCCGTCGCCTCAAGTAAAAATCCTAAACGGAGAAGAGGATCCAGAAGAAATTTCAGGTTGGGTTGGGGTCGATTAGGTGTGCTGGAGGTTTTCGCCCCCGGCAGGGCCGCCAACTGGCCCTGGACGCTGAAATTTAGCCATTTCCGCGTCCGCCCCTGGGGTAAGGTTCATTTCTCGCTCTTGCCGGTGCTCTTCAGCACATAATCAAAGAATCTCTGGGTGATGCCGTCGTCGGAGGTCCATTCGGAGCGCAACCTGGTCCTTTTCTCGACCCTTCTCAGGGCCGATAGAAGAAGGCGGTTCAATTCCTTGGCGCTTTCTCCTTCCATACCGGCCTCTACCTGGAACTCCTCTTCCACTTCCTGCACGCGGCCTGTGACCAGGTTCTCGAGTACCGGTCTAATAGCCTGAAGATTCGAGCTGCTCACCCGAGCCCTAAGCTTGAAATATCGGTTGGGCATTAAGCACCCAAAGAAGTTTATTCGAGATTAAGGACAGCCCCGGTCACCGCTGGAGAAACACTCGTAAAATTAAAATTATTGCCATTGAATGTGATACCCGGCTACCCGCCAAGTACCGTCCTTTTCGAGCTGGGGAGTTACGGTCTCAATTCCAGATTTTCCGTTTGCAAAGGAGGTCTCGTACTGAATGACGACATAGTTTCCCTCGGGGGTATTGGGCAAAGTCGTCTTCGGAGTCTGGCTCTTGAGTTTTCTCGAAATTATTTTGCCGAGTGGTTTCCGCACTTCCTGCATCGATTGCACCCACTCCGTTTCCGTGATGGCCTTCTTAAAATATGGAGCCGCATCAGCCCAACTTTTCGCATATTCTCCGTTGTCGATTATGGCAAGCCAATTTTTTGCCGCAGCCAGGGCATCTTGTTGTTGCCCGGTTTCCGCCCCGGAGGCGACGCCCACCAAGATCATGGCCATCAGTCCAAACCCGATTAAGATGTTTCTCAGCAAATTATAGCCTCCCAGAAGAAAACTTTATTCGACTGCCAGTTCGGGAATATCCTTGAAGTAATCGAGAACTCCCGGATTGGCCAGGGCATCCCGATTCAGGACCGGTTCATTTTGGATCATCTTCTTGACGGCAATCTCCACTTTTTTCATGTTGAGGGTATAAGGTATTCCCGGCACGGCGATGATTTTGGCAGGCACATGCCGGGGAGAAGTATTGGTTCGGATAACGGTTCTTATTTTGTTCTTCAATTCTTCGGTTAATGGCAGTCCATCCTTCAAGACGACAAACAGGATCACCCTCACATCACCTTGCCAATCCTGCCCCACCACCACGCTATCCTGGATCTCCTCCAGGTTTTCGATTTGCCTGTAGATTTCAGCGGTGCCGATTCTGACTCCGCAAGGATTCAGAGTGGCGTCGGACCGCCCATGAAATATCAGCCCCCCGCTAGTGGTGATTTCAATAAAATCTCCATGGCGCCATACCCCGGGATAGACGTTAAAATAAGCGTTATGATATTTTTTCCCGTCCGGATCATCCCAAAAATAGATGGGCATGGAAGGGAAAGGGGCCTCACATACCAGTTCTCCCTTGGTATTGACTACGGATTTACCATATTCATCGTAGGCGCGCACCTTCAGGCCCAGGGCCCGGCACTGCAACTCTCCCCGATAGACGGGTCCGATGGGATTGCCGATGCCAAAGCAGCCGTTAAGGTCGGTGCCTCCTGAAATGGAGGAAAGTTGCAGGTCGCTTTTGATCTCGCTATACACAAAATCGAACTGTTCGGGGGAGAGGGTCGATCCGGTTGAGAGAATCGTTCTCAGAGGCGTCAAGTCATATTCCTTGCCAGGCCTTACCCCGGCGGCTCGCAAGGCGGCCAAATATCCAGCGCTGGTCCCGAATATCGTGAGTCTCTCATCCTGGGCCAACTTCCAAAGGGCGCCGGGATCTGGATGAAACGGGCTGCCGTCGAAAAGCACCAGGGTGGCGCCCACCGCCAATGATGAGACCAACCAGTTCCACATCATCCAGCCGCAGGTGGTGAAGTAAAAGATCGTGTCCTGACGTTTTAAATCCGTATGGAGCTTCAGTTCCTTGATCTGGTTGATAAGAATACCGCCGGCGCTCTGCACCAGACATTTGGGGAGCCCCGTCGTTCCCGAGGAATACATGATGTAGAGGGGATGGTTGAAATCGAGCTGTTGGAATTCCAGCTCAAGATTATCCTCCTGGGAGATAAAGTCCTGGTAGTGGATGCCATTAGGGATCATGCTGAGGTCCGGCTTCGCTTCCGTATAGGGGACCACAATCACCTTTTCCGTCGACGGCAACTCGCGCAGGATGTTGGCCAGCCGTTCCAGGCAATCGATTTTGTTTCCCTTATATGAATAGCCGTTGGCGGTGAAGATGATCTTGGGCTTGATCTGACCGAAGCGATCTAAGACTCCCCTAATACCGAAATCAGGGGAACAAGAGGACCAGACGGCCCCAAGGCTCGTGGCTGCCAGCATGGCGATGATCGTCTCAGGCATGTTGGGAACGAATCCCGCCACCCGGTCGCCGGGAACGACTCCGGCGTCCCGCAAGGACTTGGCCAGTTGCGCCACCTTTCCATACAGTTGGCGATAGGTCATCCTGATGGCTTCCTGGGCTTCGCCCTTGAATATCAGGGCGAGATGATCATCACGATAACGGAGGAGATTCTCGGCAAAGTTAAGCTTGGCGCCCGTAAACCAGCGCGCCCCCGGCATCTTGCCCAAATCATCGATAACCCGGTCGTATGGCTGAGACGCTTTAATTTGGGCATAATCCCACATGGCTGCCCAGAAATCGGGGATATTGTCGATGGACCACTCATAGAGCTCCTCATATGAGCTGAAATGCCTGGCGTATTTTTCGTTAACTTTCTTAATAAACTCAGTCATGTTGGCCTGCTCTATTCTTACCGGAGAAGGGGCCCACATCGGTTTCTTTTCAGACATCGGCTGCTCCTCATTTTGGTTCATCTAATTAAGTTCTTAAATTGGGACATCAATTCTCATTACCGAAGGTTATCGGGCCTCGAGGGCACCACCCCCGCAGTTCGCTAACTTCTGAGCATTCTTGGGTTTAAGCGCTGGTTTTCTGAAATTTATATTGTCACGAAGGAGGAGAGGTGTCAAGGAAAGGAACCTTTGGTCAAAGGTTGGGGCGCTCCGTAACCCGGAAAAGACGTCAACAAAAAACTTGCCTCCACCTTTAGGAAATTATTGCAGTCGTTGCCTTCTCCCTCCCTTAACACCTTCGCCAAGATCTGGCCCCGCGCACAGTTTAGAGAAACAAAAAAAGGGCTACTGGATACCTCCAATAGCCCGAAAATGCTTAAAAATACTGGGGTGAGCGACGGGACTTGAACCCGCGACCACCGGGGCCACAACCCGGAGCTCTGCCGACTGAGCTACGCCCACCATCCGCTTCCTATTTAACACAGGATTCGCCTTCTGGCAAGGGTGCGGGCTTGCGGAAAGGGGCGCACCTGCCGCTCCGCCGGCCGGTCGCCGCGTCTCATCGGCTCCGCTTCGCTGCGCGGCCCGCCTCTTAGGCCTCGGAAGCCCTTTACATTCCGGGCCGCAGGTTATAATTTAGAGTTGAGCCACACCGAGGAGGGTAATTATGGTTCCGGCGAGGTTGTGGGAAAGCCTGGAGGACCTCAAGGTTCAGTGCCAGTTGTGCGCCCATGAATGCAAGATCGACCCGGGGAAAAGGGGCATCTGCCACGTCCGGGAAAACCGGGACGGCAGCCTAATCAGCCTCAATTACGGCCGGATCATCGCCGAACACATCGACCCCATCGAGAAGAAGCCTCTCTTCCACTTCCTCCCCGGCACCCGCTCTTACTCCATCGCCACGGCGGGCTGCAATTTCATGTGCCTGCACTGTCAGAACTACGATATTTCCCAGTATCCCCGGGTCCACGGCGGCCTGATCCGGGGGGACGAGCGGGAGCCGGAGGCCATCGTAGCCTACGCCCTGGCCTCCCATTCGGCCAGCATCGCTTACACCTACACCGAGCCCACCATCTTCCTGGAGTACGCCCAGGACGTGGGGAAACTGGCCCGGGAGCAGGGCCTGAAAAACGTCTTCGTGTCCAACGGCTTTATGACAGAGCAGTCCGCGACCGCGCTGGCGGCCTTCATCGACGCCGACAACGTGGATCTAAAGAGCCTTAAGGACGATTTCTACCGCAAGGTCTGCAAGGCCCGGCTGCAGCCGGTGCTGGACACCATCGTGCGCCTCAAGCAGTTGGGGGTCTGGCTGGAGGTCACCACCCTGATCATTCCCGGCCACAACGATTCGGTGGCAGAACTGACGGACATCGCCCAGTTCATCCTGGGGGTGGGCCCGGAGGTGCCCTGGCACGTCACCGCCTTTCACCCCACCTTCAAAATGATGGACCGCCCCGCCACCCCGGTGGCCACCCTGCGCCGGGCCCGGGAGATCGGGCTCCAGGCCGGGCTGCGCTATGTCTATACCGGCAACATCCCCCCCGGGGAGGGTGGGGAAAACACCTATTGCTACGGCTGCCGGGAACTCCTCATCGAACGCCAGGGCTACACTATCCGGCGCTACCTGCTGAAAGACGGCAAATGTCCCAAGTGCCAGACCCCCGTGGACGGGGTGTGGAAGTAGCTCGTTTCTTTTCTGGTTAGGAGGCGACCCGCCCCATCAGCAGGTATCTTTGATCTCCGAACCCTTCCCTCGAATAACTTAATGAAAGTTATTCAACTTTTCTTCAATCTCCTTAAGCCTGCGATCCCGGTCCGCCACCTGCACCAGGTTGTCCTTCAGGATTTCCCTGGAAACCAGCAAACCCGCCAGGCGCTCGCCTTTGATGCTGAAATGGGAATTGGAGCGCCAATAAAGGTCTTTTTTCGAATCGAGGCGCTTTCGGGGAGTCTCGTCGGCATATTTCCGGAAAGAGGGTAGGAGGTCCAGGTAGCGGATCTGCTCTTTCTGGAGAAAGCCGCCCAGGATGCGGTTGGGGCGCTCCAGGTCGATCTGGCGGCCTCCGGTGAGAAAGGGATAGACCTGGGTGTTGGTGGGAATCAGCACCACCAGCAGCTCGGCCCCCTGGGCCGCGGCCAGTTCCTTAAAGGCCGTTAGGTTCTTTTCGTGTTTGACCCATTTCTGCGCCACCCAGGGCTCCTGGGAAAAGGCCAAAAAATCCAAGGGATTGGTGTACGAGAATTTGGGGGGCGCCAGCCGCACCACAGCATCGTTGATCAGGTTAACCAGAATGAAGTGCTGATCCAGAAAGAGGTCAACCAACCGCCGGAAACCCAAGGGGTAGTTCCCGGTCAGTTTATCCCAGAGGCTGTAAGGCCCTTCCAAGGACTTGACGTTGATCAGGTGCCCGGTCCGGTCCTTATATGGGGTGGCCACCACCAAATAGCCGTCTACCACGGTCATGTCGGGAAAGGCGCGGTCGCGGTCCAAGGCGGCCCAGAAGTAGCCCACGATGATCAGGCGGGGGCTGCGATGGATGCGGGCGATGATCTCCTGGGCCTTCAATAGCTCCTGTTTGGTGCCGTAGCCGCTGACTCCCGCCTTGATGACCCGGTAGTCCAGGAGTCTTTGCACGCGGGTGCCCCATTTGTCCTTAAAGGGGGCGTACATATGGGTGAAGCTGTCCCCCACCAGGAGGATGAAGTCCGGCTCCCCCCGGTAGGGCTCATCGAAACAGCCCAGCTCGTTGGACCAGATGTCGTAATCGACGCTCATGTCCACCGAGGTGAGCATCTTGGCCATGTTGGGGCGGATGTCGTAGCCCCTGGCGGGGTCGAACTGGTAATAGTAGCGCAGGTTCCGTTCCCGGAGCAGCAAGCGGCGGTATGGGGTGAAGTGCAGGACGGCCTCCAGCAGGAGCGCCACCGCCAGCAGGCTGGCCAGGATCAGGGTCAGGTTCGCCAGGAACCCTTTAAGCTTTCCAGTGGTCATAATGGCAACGCTAGGTTCGGTTTAGGGTGTGAGCAGCCATGCCCGGTCTCGTGGGGAAGGGGGCGGGCAGCCAACCCGCCCGGCCGGGCCCGGAAGGGCAAGAGCCAGAGCGGCCCCCGGGGGTCGCGGCGACCTCAGGTAACATTTTGCCATTGAAGGCCTGCCGCCCCCCGCTCCCTACCACTCAATCCCGCGGCGGGCCGGGACCCCGGCGGCAAAGTAGTGTTTCAGGGGCCGCATTTCCGTCACCAGGTCCGCCAGTTCGATGATTTCCGGCGGAGCCTGGCGGCCGGTGAGGACCACCTCCACCCAGGGGGGGCGCCGGCGCAGCGCCTCCAGCCCCTCCTCCAGGGAAATGAGATTGAAGGCCAGGGCCAGGTTGATTTCGTCCAGGATCACCAGGTCGTGCTCCCCAGCCTTAAGGACCTGCCGGGCCAGGTCCCAGGCTTCCCGGACCAGGGCCAGATCTTCAGGGGCTGGGGCCCGCAGGTTAACCAGGGCCCCGCGCCCGAAATGGCGCAGGGTGAAATCCGGGGCCAGGCGTTGGGCGGCGATCAAGGCCTCGCCGGTGTCCCGGCCCTTCAGGAACTGCACCATGAAGACCCGGAATCCCTGGCCGATGGCCCTGAGACCCAGGCCCAGGGCGCAGGTGGTCTTGCCCTTGCCGTCTCCGGTGTACACCTGGAGCAGCCCCTGGACCAGTCGTTCTCTGGGCATACTCTCTCCGTTAATCGATTCCTCTGATAGACTGTAATCTGTTTATATTCTCAAATTTGCTGCCAGGGGTCAACGTGAAGGACCCCAGACTCACGGAAAGGACGACTGCCACTTGGCAGACGGTGTCAATTCAGGTAACATTTTGCACGATTACTAGGGGCTATTTAAAAACTCGATTTTAGTGTCTTCTGGCAGCGGCTCTCGGAATGTCTTTAATATCTTAGCTGGTGAAAATGAACTCTGGCGGACCCTTACCGGCAAATTTCAAGGTGGCTCTGGTTTTGGGGGGCGCCCGCAGCGGCAAGAGCCGCTACGCCCTTTCCCTGGCTGAGTCTTTTCCGGCCCCCCGCCTCTTCCTGGCCACCGGCGAGGCTCGGGATGAGGAGATGGCGGCCCGCATCGCCGCCCACCAGGAGGAACGGGGTCCCGGCTGGGAAACCAGGGAGGCGCCCCTTAAACTGCCGGAGGCCGTTGGCCAGGGCCAGGGGCGTTACGGCGCCATCCTGGTGGATTGCCTCACCATGTGGCTTGCCAACCTGATGCTCCGGGAAACAGCCCCGGATGACGACTTGCAGACGGAGAGTCGGCGTCTGCTGGCGCTGCTGGAGAGGCTCACCACCCCCACCATCTTCGTCAGCAATGAAGTGGGTCTGGGGATTGTCCCGGAAGGCCCCCTGGCCAGGAGGTACCGGGACAGCCTCGGCTGGTTGCACCAGCAGGTGGCCCGGGCCGCTGACCTGGTGGTCCTGGTGGTGGCGGGATTGCCGTTGACCCTCAAGGGGAGCTAGAGAAAGATGACCACGACCAGGAGCAAAGACGCCAAGTCGAAATCGGTGCGAAAGGTAAAAGGTGAATCTCCCATGGAACAGGATTTATCCCAGATAATCGCCCAGATAGAACCGGTGGACCCCGCCTGGCTGGTCCGGGCCCAGGAGCGCCTGGACTCCCTCACCAAGCCCCCGGGCAGCCTGGGCCGCCTGGAGGAGTTGGCAGCCCGCTATGTGGCCATCCGCCAGGACCCCTGGCCAGAGCTGCAGAGGAAATGGGTGGTGGTTTTTGCCGCGGACCATGGAGTGGTGGCCGAAGGGGTGAGCGCCTTTCCCCAGGACGTCACCTTTCAGATGGTCTACAATTTCCTTCGGGGAGGCGCGGGCATCAATGTCCTGGCCCGCTATGCCCAGGCCCGGGTGGAAGTGGTGGACATCGGCGTCAACCACGATTTCGCCGAGGCCCCGGAGCTCATCTCCCGCAAGGTGGCCTATGGCTCCCGGAATATGGCCCGGGAGCCGGCCATGACCCGGGATGAGGCCCTGCGGGCCCTGCTGGTGGGGGTGGAACGGTCTGAAGCGGCTACCGCCGCCGAGGTGGACCTGATCGCCGCCGGCGATATGGGTATCGGCAACACTACCCCGGCTTCGGCCCTGGCCTCGGTCTTCACCGGCCGTCTGGCGAGCACGGTCACCGGACGGGGCACCGGCATCGAAGATCAGGTTTGGCAACACAAGGTGGCGGTCATCAACCGGGCCCTCGCCCTGCACCATCCGGACCCGAGCGACCCGTTGGGGGCCCTGGCCGCGGTGGGGGGCCTGGAGATTGCCGGGATCGCCGGGCTTATCCTGGGATCTGCCGCGGCCCGGCGGCCGGTGCTGCTGGACGGCTTCATCGCCAGCGCCGGGGCCCTGGTGGCCGCGGCCCTGGCCCCGGCGGCCACCGATTATCTCATCGCCGCCCATCGCTCGGTGGAACCGGGACATCAGTCGGTATTGGAGCACCTGAAGCTAAACCCCTTGTTGAATCTCAATTTGCGGCTGGGAGAGGGTACCGGCGCCGCCCTGGGGATGCTGCTGGTGGAGGCCAGTCTCAAGATCTACCGGGAGATGGCCACCTTCGCCGAGGCTGGGGTGTCCGAAAAGGAGCAGTAGCCTTCTCCGGCGATGGGTGACGGTGGCACAGGCGCCAGCCGGTGACGGGGCCGCCCGGTGAATCGTTTTGGCAGCCGGAGGGAGGTGGCTACCGCCCCTCAAGTCAAGTGGAAAATCCGATGAACCGCACCCAAAAAAACGCAGGCTAAAGCCTGCGGCTACCAGCCTGCCGGTCAACGTGGACAATCCGATGAAATGCACCTTTCCTCTGGCTCTCACCTTCCTTACCAAGGCGCCCTGGCCCCGAAGGCCGCCGGCCGCGTCGGGGGACCTGGCCAGCTTCCTGTTCTGGTTTCCCTGGGTGGGGGCCGTGCTGGGTCTGATTTTCCTGGGGGCCTGGCTGGGGTTATCCCGGGTGCTGCCGTTGCCGGCGGCCGCGGGTCTGCTCCTGGGCCTCAGTGTCTGGATTACCGGCGGCCTCCATCTGGACGGCCTGGCGGATACCATGGACGGCCTGGGCGGCGGCCGCACCCCGGAACAGCGGCTGCGTCTCATGAAGGACTCCCGGGTGGGCGCCTTCGGGGTAATGAGCCTGGTCCTGGTGCTGCTGCTGAAATTCGCTTGTTTTCTGGCCGCGGGACAGCAGGGCTGGCGCGCCGAGTTCATCCTTTTCCCCCTGTTGAGCCGCTGGGGCATGGTGTTCCTCGCCTATCTCTCCCCTTACGCCCGTCCGGAAGGGGGACTGGGTGAGGCCATGACCACCGTGAGCCGCCGCACCGCGGCCGGGGCCGGTCTCAGCGCCTTGGGGTTGGCGGTGCTCTTGCTGAGAGTCGAGGGCCTGCTCCTCTGGGCCGGGGCCGGGGTCCTCATCTGGCTGCTGAGCCGCTATTTTAAGAAGACCCTGGGCGGGGTCACCGGGGACGTCCTGGGCGCGGCCAACGAGGTGGTGGAGGTTGCCGTATTGGTTGGAGCCCTGCTCTTTAGTTAAGTTCAAGGTTCAAGGTTCAAAGTTGAACCTCTGCGAAAGGCCCCATTCTTGTCATTCTGAGGGATCGAACCGACCGAAGAATCTCATAAATGACAAAGTTGGTTTTCCCAGAGGTCTCAAGTTGACTATAGGCTTAGTTAACCTCGAACCTTGAACCTTGAACTATAATTGGGGCCCGGAGCCTGCCGGCTTCCCATTTCCCATTCTTCTGATAAACTTTAACCAGATTTCACCCAAAACCTTAATGGAGACGGCTCATGCTACCCGATGTCCTGGAAATCCGGGCCAAAATAACTGAATTTAAGGACCGGCTGCAACTGCTCCGAGGTCATCTTTGATCTGGCTGGAAAACAGGTGCGATTGCGCCATTTGCAAGAATTGCTGGCCGCCCCGGAACTCTGGGACGACCAGGCCCGGGCCGCGGAGATCCTCAAGGAGCGCGGTGGTTTGCTTCAGGACCTGGCAGAATGGCAAGGGAAGGAACACCAGGTAGAGGACCTGGAGGTACTCCTGGACCTGGCGGTGGAGGAGGAAGATCCCAAGGCCCTCAAGGAAGCGGCTGGCGAGCTTGCCTCCCTGGCGGAAACCTTCCGGGATTGGGAACTCAAGCTGCTGCTGGGGGGCGAGGAAGACCAGCTCAACGCCATCGTTACCATTCACGCCGGCGCCGGCGGCACCGAGGCCCAGGATTGGACCGAAATTCTCTTGCGCATGTATTTGCGCTACGCTGAACGCCACGGCTTCAAGAGCGAAACCATCGACCTGCAGCCGGGGGATGAAGCCGGGGTCAAGAGCGTCACCTTCAGTGTCACCGGCCCTTATGCCCATGGCTATCTGAAGAGCGAATCGGGCATCCACCGGCTGGTGCGCATCTCCCCCTTCGACGCCAGCGGCCGCCGCCACACCTCCTTCGCCGCGGTCCAGGTACTGCCGGAGGTGGACGACCGCATCCAGATCGACATCCAGGATAAAGACCTGCGCATCGACACCTTCCGGGCCAGCGGCCCCGGCGGCCAGCACGTCAACAAGACTTCATCGGCGGTGCGCCTCACCCACCTTCCCAGCGGCATCGTGGTCTCCTCCCAGACGGAGCGCTCCCAGCACCGCAATCGGGACTTGGCCATGAAGGTCCTCAGGGCTCGGCTCTATAACCTGGAAAAACGGAAGCGGCAAGAGAAGAAGCACGAGTTGCAGGAGTCCCAAAAAGAGATCGCCTGGGGCAGCCAGATTCGCTCTTACGTCATGCAGCCATATCGGCTGATTAAAGACCACCGGACCAAGTACGAGGCCGGCAACGTCGATGCGGTCTTGGACGGCGACCTGGACGGCTTCATCGAGGCCTATATCCTGGAAGGGGACGAAAAGAAGGAACCCCAAACCCCGGCCCGGGCTAACGGCCACTGAACCTCGCCCCCCTCCCGTGCCTTGCTTTTACCCGGCCCGGCTCCCCACGGTGGCCTCCACCAGGGTCACCGGCAGGGGATAGATGGAAGCGTTGGCGCCAGGATCGACCTGGCCTAAAGGTCCCTACCGATGGCGAAGGCCTGGCCCAGGTACTTGCCGATGCCGTGGTAGGTGCGGATCTCCGGGCCGAAGATCATGGGCCGCACCTTCTCGATGTCCGGGAAACCCTTGTCCCCCAGGACCGCCTCATCGGCCTTGACGTCCAGGATCTCACCGATGAACTGAGTGTGCAGGCCAATCTCGAGGGTATGGATCACCTTGCACTCCAGGACCAGGGGGAATTCCCCCACATAGGGGGCGTCCACCAGGGTGCTGCTCACCGGGGTGAGATGGGCCCGGTCGAATTTGTCCACCTCCCGGCCGCTGGCGGTCCCGAAATAATCCGCCTCCTTGATGTAAGCCTCGGAAGGCACGCTGATGGTGAAGGCGCCCCGGGCTATGATATTGCCGTAGGAATAGGTGGCCTTGCGCAGGGAGACTGCGATGCAGGGCGGCTTGGAACAGCAAATGGAACCCCAGGCCGCGGTCATGGCGTTGGCCTTGCCGTTGGCGTCGTAGGTCCCCACCACCCAGACCGGGGTGGGAAAGGCCATGGTCCTGGGGCCGAGTGATTTTTTCATCGTACACCTCCTGGATTAAATTTAAGACTTATATGATAAAAAACAAGAGAAAAAGGGGATACGGGTTGACGATGGGGGCTGCTAAGGGCATTACATTTTCTTCTTGCATTCTATTGAACAAATGTTCATAATAATAGGTGAAGATCAGGGCCAGGGCTTGAGGCGCGCCAGCCTATGGTCTTGGGAAAGGAAGTGAGTCCGCGCCCTTGAGGAGGAAATAAAATGCCAGGAACCCGGACGTTTCAATGTAATGATTGCCAGCACAGATGGAATGTTTCTCACGGCACGGGCAGGCCAGGGGAATGTCCTTCCTGCCATGGCAGCAATTTCTGTCGAATCGAGTCAGAAAGCGGCGTGGCCGGGGGGCCAGGCGCAGGCGGCCCTGGCTGCCGGTGCCGATGCGGGCAGAAACAGAGTTAACCTGCTGAAATCAAACATGTTTATTATAGGAGAAGGTTATGAAGATTGCAGTTGCTTCGGATGATGGCTCTGGACTCTCCCAGCATTTCGGGCGGAGCCGCTATTTTCTGGTTTTTGATGTCGCGGATGGGCAAATCACCGGCCCGGAGGCGCGTCCCAACGGCTGCACCGCCTCCGCCCAGGGTGAATGCGACCATGATGAGCCCCATGATCATCATGATCACCACGCCCACAGTCACGATGCCCTGGTCACAGTCCTCAAGGACTGCCAGGTAGTATTAGCCGGCGGTATGGGACGGCGGGCCGCTATGGATTTAGAGGCCCACGGGATCAAGCCTCTGGCGGTATCTTTTTCCGGGCCGGCACTGGAGGCCGTCAGGGCTTACCTCTCCGGATCCATCCAACCTCTGGGCGCCTGGTGCTCCAGTCATCAATAAATCGCCCGTTTAGAAAAACCCACATTCATCACAAAATAAACGAAAAGAGCCTGGCAAATCTTCCGGTTTGCCAGGCTCCCTTGGTTTTGGTTTAAAGGAATATTATTCTTCTTCCTCTTCCAGCTCGACGCCGTCCCGCTCAAACTGGGCGTCCCGGGCGGCGTGCGCCGCCTCGATCTCCGCTTCGCCCCAGGGCTCGTACTCCAGGCAATTAGCCACCAGTTCCCAGAGGTATAGGGTCTCCTGGTAGTTGCCCATGTCCATCTTACCCTTCTTGAACTCGCCGCCCAGTCCCTTCATGATCTGATCCCGGCAGTTGTGGCAGGGGGCGATCACCAGCTCGGCGCCGGTGTCCTTGATTTGATCCGCCTTCTCCTTGCCGTAAGTCAGGCGCTCCGCGTCATAGGGCATGGCCCAGGCGCCCCCGCCCGCGCCGCAGCAGAGGTTGTTCAGGGGGTCATCGCACATTTCCCGGTAGAGGCTGGGATCGATGCACTGCTGGGAGATCCAGCGGGTTTTCTCGCCGTTATTGGGGCTATCCTGATAGAGCATAAAGGATTTGCGCACGTAGTTGCAGGGATCGTGCACCGTATAAGTTTCATGATACTTGTGGGTATTGAGCTTGATCCGGCCGGATTTGATGTATTCCTCCAGCAGATCCATGACGCTGACCACCTTGAACTCGTTGAAAACTTCCGGAAACCAATTATTGAACCCGACCCGGGTTGCATAGTAGGCGTGCCCTCATTCGGGGTACAAGATGGTTTTGGCCTTAACTCGTCGAGCGTTTTCTATTATTCGGCCCACCTGTTCCTTCCAGGCCGGGTCGTCCCCGGAGAACAGCCCCCAGTTGACCCCTTCCCAGTTGGTGGACGAGACGGTCCAGTCTTCCTTGGCGGCGTAAAAGATGCGCCACCAGAATTTCATATCGTCCGGCTCGCCGAAGGGCTCCTTGGAGTTGATGGTGACGATGATGTTGGCCCCTTCCTTATCCACCGGCACGTAAAATCCGGGGCAGGGCTGCTCCTCGTCGTTTTCCATCTCCACCCCCAGCTCCGCCAGGAGGGAGAGGAAATCGTCCCGGGGAATCCCCAGGTTGTTGCCCCGCTGGAGATTCATCATGGTGCCTTTGTGGATCGGCCCGGGCACCTTGTCCCGGTCTCGGGCGGTGCGGCAGGCGCGGAAGGTCCGCATCAACTGGATGCCCATGGGGCACTGGTTCTGGCAGCGGCCGCACAGGGTGCAAACCCAGGGCCACTTCGAATCGATGACTTCCTGCTCCATCCCGAAGACGATGGCCCGGATGGCCTTGCGGGCGTCCCAGGTGCCTCCGGCGCCCTCAATGGGAACCAGGCCGGTGGCCGGGCAGCCCCCGGAGCAGGTGCCGCAGGTAAAGCAGCGATCCGCCAGTTCCGGGGCAATGGCCCCGATTTTGCGGTGCTTTCGGTCGATCCTCAGTTCTTTTTGGGCCTCTTCTGCCATGTTTCCTCCAGAGAACCTTAATAAATCTGAAATTTGCCTGGGTTGCATTTAGCAAGGGCGGCTGGTAGCCGGCCCCCCAGACCTAAGTCACGAAAGTTTATGAATAATCCCGTTACTCAGGGATCTACCTTAAATATTTATATATAAAATTATTACTAAAAAATAAAGTCTTTTTCCTGCCCACCTCGATTATAAGGCCGGGCCGGGTGGCGTTGCAACGAGAAAATGCTAAATTTCACAAAGTTCCCCGGCCAGTCCCCTGAGCTCGGCTCCCGGGACATCGGCAAGCTTAACCATTGCCCCTGCCCTTTAGGAAATTTTGTGATATTTACTAATAGATGAGGAGGATCAGCCGAAGCCGGCGCCAGCAGGGGAGGGCGTAACCCCAAAAACGAGGACAAAGACTAAATATGATAGCAGAAATGAGCGAGCGTTTGGAATCACTGGCCGAATTGGGCGAGGCCCTGGCCCGGCGCCGGGATGACCTGGTGGCGGCCCAGGGCGAGGACAATGGGGCACCCTGCACCATCGCCGGGTTGGAGGTGGACCTGGCGGCGGCCCATCTCAAGACTATGGCCGAAGAGACGCCTAATGTGGAAGGCAAATCCCCCTACGGCACGGTGGCCGCCATCTTCCCCTACGATGCCCCGCCCATCATGCTGGGCCGGGTGGGGGGCGCGGCGCTGCTGGGCGGCAACCGCTTCCGCTTCAGTTGCTCTTCCCTAACCCCCCGCGTCGCCCGGCTGTTGCAAGAAGTGGTGGCGCCTTTCCCGGGGATCGAAGCCGTCACCGGCCTGGACAACCGGGAATTCGGCAGGCGCTGCGTGCAAGACCCGGAAGTGCGGGTGCTCTTCATTTCCGGCGGCGGCGCCGTGGGAGATGTTTACGCCAAAGAGGCGCACCATTTCGATAAGCTTTTCTTTGCAGGCCCCAGCGGCCTGCCGCCGGTGATCTTCTTTAAAGACGCCGACGTCGAAAAAGCCGTGCAATTCACCGTGCGCCGGGCCTTCCTCAATGGCGGCCAGTACTGCACCACCCTGAAGCGGGCTTACATCCACCGAGACCTCTTCGATTTGGTAAAACAGCGGCTCATCGCAAAAATGGCCGACGTTCGGGTGGGCGACCCCCGGGACCCTGAGACCTGGATCGGTCCCATCAAAGTGGCCCGCACCCGCCAGCTCCTGGACCGGGCCCTGGCCGCCCTGCAAGAGCCCCGTTTCCTGGCGCCATTTCAGCGTCAGGGGGAGTGGCAGGGTCCCTTCCTGATGGAGACCGCCGCGGCGCCGGACCTGGAGTTGTTCGGCCCTTTCCTGGACCTGGTGCCGGCGGAGAGCGGCCGCGCCGCAGCGGCCACTGTGCTTCAGAGCCGCTACCCCTTCCTGGTGACCTGGTTCGGCACCCCGCCCCCGGGGGCCAAAGAGGCCCTCACTAAAAAATTTGGCATGGTTTACGACAACCCGGACTTCCTCTTCACCCCCTTGCGCCTGCCCTTCGGCGGTAAGGGCGAAAGCGGCTGGATCCTGGAAAACCGGGACGGCCGGGTGAGCAAACGGGACGGGGCCTTTATTTACAGCGGCGCATTGGTGCGGGGGTGAGGTTGCGAGACCGGGATAGATGAAAAAGAGCTGTGGTACCCTCCCCTGGCCCAGTACCTACCAGGAAGCGGTGGCGCTCCAGGAAAAGCTGAGAGAAAGGGTCCGGCTCCTGCCTTTGCCGCGGCTGCCTCGCCTGGTGGCCGGCGCCGACGCCATTGGCGACCGGGAGGACCGGCGCCTCTTCGGGGCTGTGGCGGTTTACCGGTTTCCGGAGATGGAGTTGCTGGAAGAGGCGGAGGCCGAGGCTGAGTGCCCCTTTCCCTACCGCACCGGGCTCCTCAGTTTTCGGGAGGTTCCCATCCTGGCAGCGGCGTTTCGGAGGTTAAAGAATCGGCCGGAGGTGCTGTTGGTGGATGGCCAGGGGATTGCCCATCCCCGGGGGCTGGGCCTGGCTTCGCATCTGGGCCTGGTGTTGGAGGTAGCCACCATCGGGGTGGCCAAGAGCCGCCTGGTGGGCCAGGGGCCGGAGCCAGCCGCGGAGGCCGGGGCCGCCAGTCCTTTAATTTATCTGGGAAAGATGGTGGGCTTGGTCCTCAGGACCCGAAAAGACACAAAACCCCTCTACCTCTCTCCCGGGTATCGCATCACCCTGGAAGAAAGCCGCGAGATTACGCTGGGCTGCGTTGCCAGGTACCGGATTCCCCTGCCTTTGCGCCGGGCGGATCAGCTAACCCGCCACCTGCGGGCCGCGGCCCTTGGGGCCGGCCGCTAAACCGGGGCTCCCGGCGGCGTCCGGCGCTTCCAGGCTGAAGAGCCGCTCCCGATAGCCCGGGCAGACATGGCCATGGGAATTGCGGCATTCATGCAAGGCCGCATCCCATTCCCACCACAGGCAATTTTCGCAAGCCCCCTGCCTCTCCTGGTTGAGGCAAATTTTCCCCCACTCCCCGAAGTCGAACATATCCCCCCCACCCCCATCCCCAAGGGTTGCCGCCGGCGTCCCGGAAAGGAATGATCATCCTTCCGAAACGCGCTGAATTACCATTAAACCCAATTTTTACATTAGTCAAATCTTTTTTGAGGGGGCCGCGGGAGCCGCCGCGACCGGTCCGGGGAGGAAGGAAGTGAGGGATGATGGGGCCGGCTCTCAGGCTGCCGGCGGCATCAGAAAAAATCGCTCTTTTTAAAGACCAGGGGTTGGGCCTGGGGGTGGAGGATCCGGGCCGCCACCACCTCCCCCAGGAACAGGGTATGGTCACCGGCTGGGAAGGTGTCTTTAAGCTTGAGGTCCAGGAAGGCGTAAGCCTGGGGCAGGATGGGGGCCCCGGTGGCCGCGGTGGTCCAATCCAGGCCGGCAAATTTGTCCACCTGGCGGCCGCTCTTGAAGCCGAAGCGCTTACCCAGGTCCTCCTGGCCGCTGGCCAGGACATTGATGGCGAAGATGCCGCTTTCCTTGATGAGGCCATGGGAGAAGCGGGGCGGGGCAATGGAGACCATCACCAGCAAGGGCTTGAGAGCCACCTGGGAGACCCAGGCGGCGGTCATGCCGTTGACCTGGTCCTGAAGGCGGGTGGTGATCACATAGACCCCTTGAACCAGGGCGGTAAAAGCGACTTCTTGCATATCTGCGGCCTCCAATCGTCAACAGGGGGCAGGCCTGCCTCAGGCCGCCACCAGGGAAGGTTACGAATTCCCGGAGCGGGTCCCGGGATGGCCCGGGGGCGCCTCGGTCCACTCGGCACAGTGCCAGAACTTGCCTACCCCCTGGCCGAGGCGTTCACATAACCCCTTGTACTTATAGACCCAATGGCGGCAGGTGTGGCAGACCTTCAGGGGACGCGGTTGATCTTGTTTGGCCATGGAAATGGGCAGTTCCTTTTCTAAGATAGCAGTGGTTGGTAGCTGACCAAAGACCGCATATTCATGTTAAATTGCTTCGTTCTCCGGGTCAAGGTGGAAATGGTCATATCCGGCCCCGGAGATATCCACCGCGCCCGCGGCGTCAATTAGCAAGACCCGGTCGCCTGCCACGATCTCTCCCAAAAGCAGAGGAGGCGGCAGCCCGACCCCGGCGAAGGCCTGGTGCAGCCGTACCGCCTTGCGGGGAGGCGAGGTGAAGAGGAGTTGGTAGTCTTCGCCTCCCATCAGGGCCAGCCTCAGGGGGTCGGCCCGCAGGTAGGGAGCGGCGGCCAGCACCCGGGGTGAGATCGGCACCGCAGCCGCGGGAATCGCCGCCCCCACCCCGCTGGCCAGGCAGAGGTGATACAGGTCGGAGGCCACCCCATCGGAGGTATCGATGGCTGCCGCGGCCAGGCCCTGGCCGGCCAGGAGGCGCCCGGCCGCCAACTGCGGTTTGGGGGCCAGGTGGGCCGCCACCAGGGCCGCCTGCAGGTCGGCATCCAGCTCCGGACGCCGCTTCAGGACCAGAAGCCCCGCCGCCGCTTCTCCCAGTTCCCCCGTAAGATAAATCAAGTCCCCAACCCGAGCGCCGGCGCGGCGCAACATGCGCCGGGGGGGCGCGACGCCGGTAAGCGTGATGGTCACCGCCACCTGCCCGGGAGAGGCTACCGTGTCGCCGCCGATGATGGCCACCCCGTACTCCCGGGCGGCCTGGGCCAGACCCTGGGCCAGCTCCAGGGCCAGGGCCAGGTCCCGCTCCGGGGGCCAGCCCAGGGAAAGCAGGGCATAAAGGGGCTCCCCGCCCATGGCGGCGATATCGCTCAGGTTCACCGCCATGGCCTTCCAGCCCAATTGCGTTAGGGTGGTGTAGGCCAGGGAGAAATGCACTCCCTCCACCAGGGTATCAACGGTCCAAAGGAGATTGCCTTTGACTTCCTTGAGGCTCACAGCGGCGCAGTCGTCGCCGATGCCCAGGACCACCGCCCTGGGCGGCGGCCCGAAAACTTCGGCCAGGGCGCCGATGAGGCCGGTCTCCCCGGCAAGGCGGCCGCTCTTTCGTTGTCCGGCTGCGGTTTCCAGGTTATCGCTTCGGCTCACGGCGAGGCTGCTTCCTTGACGCTGGCGGCGGTCATTCTTACCTTCACCATATCCTAAGCGAACTTGGGTGGCAAGCGGAACGAACCCTGGGCGCCCTTTAAGCCAACGAAAGCTTTTTCCGGAGAGGAGGCAGGCAATGAAACCGCTGAAAGCCAAACGGGCCTGGGCAGTTGCCTAATGGGCCTGGGCAGTTGCCTACGATCCCCAGTATTTTCTGCAGATGGCGGAAGAATATGACGAGGACCGCCTGGAACAGTTGAATGAATGCCTGGGCAAAGGCGATTATGCCCTGGTGAGCGAAGATACCCAGGGTTTTGCCGGAGACCTGGTGATCGATTTCAACCTTGAACTCACTGAGCCTTACCGGGCCCTGATCATGCTTTGAGGGCGCCCTATTCCCGGCTCCTCAACTTCATCAGCAAATTGAGGATCTCCAGGTAGAGCCAGATGAGGGTGACCATCAGGGCGAAGGCGCCATACCATTCCATGTATTTGGGCGCCCCTTGCAGGGTCCCCTGCTCGATGAAGTCGAAGTCCAGGACCAGGTTCAAGGCGGCAATGGTGACCACGATCAGGCTGAAGATGATGCCCACCGGTCCGGCCCCGTAGATCAGGGGCATGCGTATCCCGAATAGGCCCAGGAGAAAACTGATCAGGTAAAATAAAACGATGCCGCCGGTGGCCGCCACAATGCCTTTCTTAAAACCCTCGCTGGCCCGGATCAATCCCGACTTGTAAGCCAACAGCAGCGCCAGGCAGGTCCCGAAGGTGAGGCCCACCGCCTGGATGACGATCCCGGGGTATTGGGCGTCGGCGATGGCGGAGATGCCGCCAATGAAAAGGCCCTCCAGCAGGGCATAGAGGGGCGCGGTCACACCGGCCCAGGCCGGTTTAAAAACCGTTACCAGGGCCACGATGAAGCCGGCGATGGCTCCTATCGTCACCAGGGGCAGCACCGCCTGCGGGTTCCCGGCCCGGGAAAAGCTGGTCCAGATCCAGGCGGCGCTGACGCAGACGCACAGCAGCAACAGGATGGCCTTGTTGGTGGTTCCCTGGATGGACATCCTTTCCCCGGTTCCGGCAACACTGCCAGACCGGGAAAAGGTGAGGGCACTGAGCGCGGGGTTGCCCGTCCTCATGGTGAGATCCTCCCAAGCGGCTATTGGAGATTTTTACCGGAGTGTACCAGCAATCGGGGCGAGGCCCAAGGAAAATGGCCCAAGGAGCCTCGGTCCGTTTCAGGCCAAGGGTCTGGGTTCGGAAATATGGTCGGGGGTATCGTAGTCGGCGATGTCCGCCCGGTTGACGAAATAGGTCTGGCAGATGGAATCCAATTCTTTGGCGCCGAGGCGGGGTGTCTCCCCCAGGAAGCGGGCTCGATCCACCAGGTTTTCCACCAAATCCCGGGGATGACAGGCGGACAGGGGACGGGCGGCGACAAGGTAGTAACGGTTCATTATCCCCCGGACGATTTTTTCGTCGAATTCAATATCCCGCTCCTGACAAACCCGGCGAAAGATGGAAAGATACTGTTTCGGGGTGACGTAGCCGATGAAGATCTTGTGCCGGATGCGCCGTAAAAAGGCTTCGTCCGCCAGGCTCAGGGGGTTCAGATTGGTTGAAAAGATGATGAGCTGGTCGAAGGGCACCGCGAACTGTTGCCCGGTGTGGAGGCAGCAGAAGTCCTGGCGGGTTTGCAGGGGATACATCCAGCGATTGAGGAGTTGCCGGGGGGACATCTTTTGGCGGCCGAAATCGTCAATGATAAAGACACCGTTATTGGCCCGCAACTGGTGGGGCGCCTCATAGAATTTCAGAAGTGGGTTGAACCTGAGTTCCAGGGCATCTTCCGTCATCTCGCCGCCGACGATAACCACCGGCCGCTGGCACAGCACCCAGCGGGGATCATGCTTGGGCACCTGGCCATTGCCGGGCACCTGCCGATGGTTGACTTGATCATACAGGCGGATGATGTTGCCATTGACATACAGGGCATAGGGGATGTAGACCGCGTCCTCGAAGGCGTTCCCGATGGCGTTGGAGATCACCGTCTTGCCGTTTCCCGAAGGCCCGAAGAGGAATATGGAGCTGCCGCTGTTCACCGCGGGGCCAATCTTGAGCAGGAAGCCGGGGTCCAACTCCAGATCGGAAAAGACCTCCTTTAGACGGGGCATATTCACATTCACCTGGTGGATGGTCTGGCGTTCCACCCAGTCCCAGTAGTCATCCAGGGACACCGGGGCCGGGCCCGCATAGCGGTTGTCTTCCAGGGCCTGCTCGGCAGAGGCTCTGCCCTGATCGGTCAGGGCGTAATACATCTCCATGGACAAATGGCTGGGATTGCCCATCAGGTCCCGGGGCCTGGCAAACAGGAGATTTTGAGCCTTGAGGTAAGCGATCAGGGGCTCCAGCAGTTTGGGGACGATCTTGATATCCCGGCTCATCTCCTGGGTGGAGAAGGTGTCCCGGTAGTAGGCATGCTTGAGCAAAAGTTGGATCAGCATGGTTTGGCTAAAGCCGATGTCTTCCAGGGTCTCGGGGATGGGAGGGTCAGGATGAAGGAAAGGCTTCAGGACCTCCGGCTCCACTATTTTGAGGTCCAGGAGATGCTTGGATAAAAAGGCGCGGTTTCTCCTTTGCTGGTAGAGAGCTGGGGCCAGTTGTTCCGGAGTGAGCACTCCGGCCTTGAGAAGGCGTTCCGCCAGATTCATGGTATCTCCCAACCAGTTGGCCAGGTTCCGGTCCGCCCTGGACCCGGGAGCGACGTCCGTCCACGGGCCCTGGCGCCGGGGCTGCGGTAGCCGCAGGTTAACTCCCTGCGGCTGAGTTGTCGATCAGGGTGAGCCGCTCGCAGCCATCGCAGGGCGATGGAGAGAGCCTCCCATCTCAGCCAGGACAAGAAGAGTTTGCGCGGCCCAGGGTCAAGCCCTGGCCTCCTCTGCTGGCGCCTCTACCTGGGACTGGCTGGCGGAGGGGGGCAGCATGGACTCCTTGATGATTCTTAAGGCGAGGTGGGCCAAGGGATCGGCAGCCTTGCTCTTCTTCTCCCCCCAGGGAAAGATCTTCATGCTATTGACCGCGGCTTCGATGACCGGGTCGTAGGGCACATACCCCATGATTTCCGGATGCAGGTTTAAGAAGTCGGTACATACCGAGCGGAGGATCTCCGGGACTTTCAAGTCGGCATTGGACTTCACCATGTTGATCAGCAGGTGGATATGGTAGTCGGCGAGCAAGCGGCAGAGGCGGTCATATTGGCCGGGAGCCCTTGCCTTGACCTGGGCTAAAAGTTCGTTAACAGTGCCGATGTCTCCCAGATTCTCCCCTTTCTCGTCTTCCGGGAAAAGAATGTTAGTGATCTCTTCGTCTTTGGAGAATTCCCGGGAGATCTTGCGGTACAGGGCACTCTTGATAAACCCGTAGGCGTTTTGGAGGGAGGTGGTCTGGGGACTGAAGAGGACGATCCTTCCCGGAGAATAATTAAAAAAATCGAGTAGATTGAAGGCGGTGCCGGCTCCCAGGTCCAGGAGGATATACTGGGCCGGCAGGGCCTCGATCTGGTTTAATAACCTGATTTTTTGGGAGTAGGTGGGATTAGCCGCGCCCAGGAGGTCGTTGGCCCCGCAAATCAGGCCGATGTCCTCCACCTGGGTTTGAATTATGGTATCTTCCAGCCGATCCACCTTTTTTAACAGGAAATGCTCCAAGGTGACGTGGGGATAGCGCACCCCCATAAGGGTGTGCAGGTTGGCGCCGCCCAGATCTCCGTCGATAAGGATCACCTTTTTTCCCAGGTGGGCCAGGCTGATACCCAGGCCAAGGGAGATCACGCTTTTACCGATGCCCCCCTTGCCGCCCCCTATGCTCCAGAGTTTGATTCTACTATCGGACAATGTCTCCCCCTTGAGGATGTCCTTCACTTAATTGGAATTTTTCATACCTTTCCAGAGAAGCAGTATCTGGCCCAAAACCCCCAGGGTACCCGTCAGGCAGAACGTCAAGGCAAGTAGTGGATGGGGCATGGCCCCTACGGTATTTATGAATAAACCGCAAAGAAGCAAGGTCACCCCAACCAAACCTAAACGGAAAGAAACGGCAGCTCGTTGGGAGTCAGGTTGCCGGGCCTGGTCCCAACGTTCCCACAATCCTTGGATATCGGGCTGGTGGCCGGGGATGTGCTCGTTGAGCAGTTCCTGGGCTGCTGCGGTAGGCCGGCCCAGGACCAGGTCAAGGCTCAACAAGCCTTTGTCCCGGCCTCGGGCGAAGTGGCGGACCCGAACCACCTTCCCCGGGAAGTTGCCAGGTTCCCCGCCCCCGTTGGCTGGTATGTACAGGCGGCCACCCTGACCCTTGAGACCTTTCCATTCCTTTAGGTCCCGCGGGTTGGTTACTTCCAGGCTGACCAAACCGGCCCTCAGATTCCGGATCACCGCGGGAAATTGCCGCGTCTCCTTCCCGGGGCGGCCGATTTCTAGAATCACGTCCGAGGAATGCCGGGATGATCCGCTGGTTTTAGAATGGCTATGCTGGTAATCGAGCGGCATAGGCTGCCTCAATTGGCGGCGGCGCTGTCCGGGGCCGCCGCTGCTGCTAAAGAGTTCCCCGGACCTCCATTAATGGGCCTTGGCGGAATGTTTCAGGAAACCCCTGGCCATGCGGCCAGCTTCCTCTAATTTCTCCTGAAACGACATTCCGGCAAAGTCGGGGTCGATGCTAACGTAGTTTTTGAGGCAAAAGAGCACCATCTGCACGTTATCCTGGTCTTCGGCCAGGTCCGGGTTCTTACTGAGGAAGTCCTTGACCATGGACTTCACCTCTTGGAGCTTCTTGGTTGTTTCGGGCGGCCGGGCCATTGACACCGCCCAGGGAAATTCCAGGAGACCGCGTTCCCGGGCTGGGGGGAGACCCTTGGCCTCAGGGCTGCCAGTGTCAGGAGAGGCGAAGCATCGCTCTATTTCCGCCATCACCCGATCCATTTCAGTGACCTTGGCTTCCAGCCCCGAGAGAATCGTTTCCTGGCGGCAGCTCTCGGCGATCACCTGCTCTCCCAGGGTGGCCAGCAACTTAAAATACTGCCCGTATACCGACTGTTCGAACTGGGGGCGGCTGGGTTCGGAATCCTGATCAGCGGGTAGCTGCAGGATCAGATCCTCTCCACCTCCGGCCAGGCCGTTGGATCTGGCCGGCGCCAAGGGCTGGGGCTCCGGCCCGGGCCGGCCCTCTCCGGGAGAGGCGAGCCCCGCGGCCCCGGTGCCCGATTCCGGCCCGAATTCCGGCGCCAAGAGCTGATCTTCGACCAGCAGGTTTTTCAGGAATTGCCACCTTTCTTCATTAGTGCGGGCGTCCCCGTGGGGGGCGTGCCACAACAAGCCCAGCAACAGCCGCCTGTCTCTCAGGCCCGCCGACAAGGAAGCTATCAGAATATCCCGATAATACTTGCCCATGGCTACGGACGGCGCTCTCAAGGCCTTGAGCACTCCTTCCTGGAGGGCGATGGCCTGGTAGACTTCTTCCCAACTGAGCATTTCCTGTGATTCAGGGCCGGTCTTGCCCTGCTGTTCCCGGAGGAATTGCCAGACAGCCGCTTTCGGCGCCTGGGGCGGGCTCACCCAGGGGGGTTTAACCCAGCGCCACGGTTCCCCGGTTTCCGGCTCGATGGAGGTAGGCGCCAAAACCAGGCCCCCTTCCCCATAAATCGAGACCTCACCGGCCGAGAAGGAGGCGGGCGGCTGCTTCTCCGAAGGCAGGGCGTAATAATGCTGTTCCCGGCCATTCACCAGTTCCGCTACGCACTGGGCCCGCCAATCCCCCAGCAGGTCCAGAGAAAAAGTCCCTTTTCCCTTGTTGACCTCCAGGACCAGCAGGCGGGAAGCCCGGCCGGTTCGAACCGCCAGGTTAACCTGGACGCCATCCAGTCCTAAATCCGCCAGTTGTTTCCACCAGAGCTCCTTGGGCTGGCTCAGGTCCAACTTCAAATTGACTCCGTCCTGGACGCCGATGACCGCCAGGGTCCAACCCAGATCCCGGTAGCGGCTCATATGGTCCCACAACTGGCTGTGGTGATCCAGATTCTCTTTGCGATCCAGGATGTAGCCGATCTCGTCCTGCCCAAGCCTGATGGTGAACTCTTTGGTGACCATGCTATGACCCTCTAACCCATGGAGGTTATGGAGAACCGGACCCAAACCCGCAGATTCGGCAACTTCGACGGCAGGCCTCTCTATGGATAACCGTGTTATCGACATTCTTAATTACAACGCCAATCCGGACAATCGGGGTATCCCTGATTCTGAGGCTCGATTTCCCCCATTTTTACAGGTGCGATTTGAAGGAAAGCGGACATAGGGCAGGGAACCAGGAGGGAGGCGCAGTGCGGCCTCTGATCGAGGTGCAGGCACCCTGCTTAAGATGGGAAAGTTGGGAATGAGGGGGGCGGTTTAGGATTTAATCGCCCGTTGCAGATTGTGGAGCTCGCGGCAGCGTCCCTGGGGGTCGATCTGGAACAGCACCCCCTGAAGCTGAATATTGCTGCTGGCCACCTTGAAAGGCTGGGGGAGCTGGCTCCAGAAACGCTCCAGGATGATTTCCCGCTTCATGCCGATGACCGAATCCACCGGGCCGGTCATGCCGGCGTCGCTGAGGTAGCCGGTGCCTCCGGGCAGGACCCGGCCATCGGCGGTCTGCACGTGGGTGTGGGTGCCCACCACGGCGCTCACCCGGCCGTCCAGGAACCAGCCCAGGGCCTGCTTTTCGCTGGTGGCTTCGGCGTGCATATCCACCAGGATAACCTTGAGCTCCTTGGGCAGGAGCCCCAGGATCCGATCCACGGTGCGGAACGGGCACTCGATGGTATTCATGAAGACGCGGCCTTCCAGGTTGATGACGCCCACCTGCTCCCCGGCCGCGGTCTCCACCACCGCATAGCCCCGCCCCGGCGTCTCCGGGGGGTAATTGGCGGGACGCAGCAAGCGGTCGGTCTCCTCCAGGTAAGGCAGGATCTCTTTGTGCTTCCAGATGTGGTTGCCGCTGGTGAGCACGTCGATGCCGTAGGAGAAGAGTTGGTCGGCCACCGCGGGGGTGATGCCGATGCCCCCGGAGGCATTTTCCCCATTGGCCACCACCAGGTCGATGAAATATTGGTCCACCAGCCGGGGCAGGAGCTCTTCCACGGCCCGCCGCCCCGGGTTGCCAACGATATCGCCGATAAACAGAATGTTCATGCCGGGTGCCGCCTCAACGGGCGTACTCTACCGCCCGGGTCTCCCGGATGACGGTAACCTTGATCTGGCCGGGATAGCTGAGGTCCTGCTCGATCTTCTTAGCCACCTCCCGGCTCAACAGTGCGGCTTCCTCGTCGCTAACCTTATCCGATTCCACGATGAGCCGGATTTCCCGGCCCGCCTGAATGGCGTAGGATTTGCTGATGCCGCCGAAGGAGAGGGCCACCCGCTCCAGATCCTCCAGGCGCTTGACATAAGTCTCCAGCATCTCCCGGCGGGCCCCGGGACGGGCGCCGGAAAGGGTATCTGCGGCCTGGACCAGGACGGCCATGATGCTCTCCGGCGGGACGTCTTCGTGGTGGGAGGCGATGGCGTTTACCAACTTGGGGGTTTCGCCGCAGCGCTTGGCCAAATCGGCGCCGATCAGGGCGTGCACTCCTTCCGCCTCCTGATCCACCGCCTTGCCGATGTCGTGCAGCAGGCCGGCCCGTTTGGAGAGCTTGGCGTTGAGGCCCAATTCCGCGGCCATGATACCGCACAGGTAACAGACCTCCACGGAGTGCTGGAGGACGTTCTGAGCGTAGCTGGTGCGGTATTTCAACCTGCCCAGCAGCTTGATGAGATCCGGATGAAGGCCATGCACCCCGGTATCGAAGGCGGCTGCCTCACCAGCCTCCCGCATGCTCACCTCCAGTTCCGCGTTGACCTTTTCCACGATCTCTTCGATGCGTCCGGGATGGATGCGGCCGTCGGAGATGAGGCGCTCCAGGCTGCGGCGGGCCACTTCCCGGCGAATCGGGTTAAAAGCGCTGAGGATCACGGCCTCGGGGGTGTCGTCAATGATGATGTCCACCCCGGTGGCCGCCTCCAGTGCCCTGATGTTCCGGCCTTCCCGGCCGATGATCCGGCCCTTCATCTCTTCGTTGGGCAGGGCCACCACCGACACCGTCTGCTCGGTCACATAATCGGAGGCGTAGCGTTTGATGGCCAGGGCAATGATCTCTTTGGCCTTGCGGTCGGCGTGCTCCCGGGCCTCGGTTTCGATGCGTTTCACCATGCGGGCGGCGTCGGCCCGAATCTCCCGCTCCATGGCCCTCAGAAGGAAATCCCTGGCCTCAGTGGTGCTCATCCCCGCCAATTGTTCCAGGCGAGCGTTTTGCTCTGACAGCAAATGCTGGTAGCTCTCCATCTGGCCCTTGAGTTCCTCCTCCCGCTGGGCCACCTGCTTGTATTTCTTCATGAGATCCGTGTCACGTTCGTCCAGGACCTCTCCCTTCTTCTCCAGGTGTTCCTCTTTCTGGAGCAGGCGGCGCTCCAGTTGGCTGAGTCCCTGACGCTGTTCCTGATTCTCCTTTTCGAAGTTCATCTTCAATTGCAGGTACTGATCCTTGGCCTGCAGCTTCGCCTCTTTTTTGATGGTGTCCGCTTCCTTGCGGGCCTCATCCAGGATCTTCTTGCCCAGGGCCTCCAATGATTCCTGGTGGGTGTCCATGACGTGTTTGCGATAGAAGAAGCCGGCGGCGAAGCCGGCGGCAATGGCCAGACCTGCAACCAGGACTTGTGCCAATATCCCCATGGCATTGCTCCTGTACTTATATAGTTAACCGTGGCGAGCGCCACCCGCCGTTAAGGGGCGCCACCAACGGGTGCGGCTCCTGCGTCAACGCAGGCCGAGTCCTAGAATTGGGGCTGAGGAGCGGCACTTGAGGCCGCCGGGAGAGGGGCGCGGGCGGAAATTGGGGTGTGGATTGGCTGACCTAGGGGGTCAGGTTGGAGTTAAAGGTAATGATCCAAATCCATAACGGAGAAGAGGTTCCTTCAGGTCTGGTCCCTTTCCTCCCTTTCAGTAGCTTATCGCTTCCCGGGGTTGACCCGGAACGAGACCTCTCCTAATCATTTCACCTAAGTCAATATTTCTGACCGGTGCCCTCCTATCTTGAATCCGCCCGGATTGTGCGCTGCTCTTCCCTTTCACCCCACCCCATGCCGTTCCCCCTGGCTAAAGAGTTCCACCTCCGAGAACCTCCGGGGTGTGCTTCTCAAGGACCGGGAGGGAAATAAGAATCGTGGGTCTCCAGCATTTGAATCAACATTTTCGACCGTTGTTCGATCTCGGCATGGAGTTGTTGATAATCCTCCTTGCTCTCCAGGCATTCATATGCCAGGTTAAGTGCGGCCAGAATTGCCAGGTCGGCCAGGGGGCTGGCGGGGAAGGTCCGCTGCAGTTCCCGCAGTTGCTCATCCACACGGCGCGCCACGGCTTGCAGGCCGTCCGGAGAGATACTCCCCTTCAAGGTGAAGGTGCGCCCCAATATCTCCACTCTGACCGGTTTTGGCTCTTGACCCGGGTTTATGCTGATTCTCCCGTATCGATGACTCTTAAGCGATTCAGGATCTTATCGATCCGTTGGCGAATCATTTCCCGCTCCTGGGTAAGCTTTTCCAGGGCGGCCTCGGCCTCCTTGAGGGCTTTTTCCTTTTCAGCCAGGGTCTTCTCCAGGACTGTGTTAACCTCCTTTAGCCTGGCGGTCTGGCCGACGACCATCTCCAATTTTTGTTCCAGTACCGTGAAGAGATCTGTAACCACCAATACCCCCCCCTATTATTTTGATTGTGCCCTTGCGGGCCTTAAATGTCAAGCCTTTTTGCAGTCTTAGTCGGGGCCAGGGCTTCCCGCAGGCGAGGTGCCAGATGGGTGTAGCGCTTAATGGGCCGGTCATTGTGAATGGCCATCGCCAGGGCCCGTTTGCTTCCCAGCAGCACCACCAGGCGGCGCCCCCGGGTGAGCGCGGTGTAAAGCAGATTGCGTTGCAGCAGCAGGTAGTGGTGGGTGGAGAGCACCAGCAGCACCCCTGGGAATTCGCTACCCTGAGCCTTGTGGACCGTCACCGCGTAGGCCAGGGTGATCTCCTCCTTCTCACCCGGTTCGTAGGTGACCACCCGGCCTTCGAAATCTACCTGGAGCTGGCCGGTGGCTGGAAGATAGCCGCAGACCTGGCCGATATCGCCGTTGAATACCTCTTTATAATAATTGTTCCTAAGCTGCATCACCTTGTCCAGGCGGCGGAAGGTCCGCCCTCCCCAGGGCCAGGGGTGGTTATCCGGATTAAGTCGCTGTTGCAGCTCGTGGTTCAGGTTCTGGATGCCCACCGGCCCCCGGTGCATCGGGGTGATCACCTGGAGGTCCCGCATGGGGTCAAGACCGTACCTTTGGGGAATCTCCAGGCTCACCAGGTCCAGCAGCCGGCGTTTCAAATCCTCCGGTTCATCCGATTCGCTGAAGACAAAATCGCCCTCCCCCAGCTTGGTGGGCAGAACCGGGAAAACCCCCTGGTTGATCCGGTGGGCGTTGACCACAATGAGACTCTCCCGGGCCTGGCGGTAAATCTGGGTGAGGCGCATTACCTTGATGACCTCCGAGTCCATCAGGTCCTTGAGGACGTTGCCGGGTCCCACCGCCGGGAGTTGGTGGGAGTCTCCCACCAGCAGGAGGCGGGCGCTGGCGGGGATGGCCCGCAGCAAGTGGTACATCAGGTAAATATCCACCATGGAGGTTTCGTCCACCACCACCACCTCGGCCTTGAGGGGTTCGGCGGGATTCCGCCGGAAGCCGCCGGTCTGGGGGGAGAACTCCAGGGCCCGGTGAATGGTGGAGGCTGCTGCCCCGGTGGTTTCATTCAGGCGCTTGGCGGCCCGGCCCGTGGGGGCCATGAGCAGCACCCGGGCTCCCACGCCCTGGTACAGAGCCAGGATGCAACTGATGATGGTGGTCTTGCCGGTGCCGGGGCCGCCGGTGATCACCAGGACCTTCTCTTTGAGGGCAGCGGTCACGGCCTGGGCCTGCTCCTCGGAGAGGGTTATATGGAGGCGGGTCTGCGCTTGGGCCAGTAGCTCCTCCAGTTGCAAGGGTGGCGCAGAACCGGGGGCGGTGGCCAGGCGTCCCAAGGCCTGAGCCACCCCGGTCTCGGCCACCCAGGCGGCCCGCTTATAGACCCCGCGGCCCCCTGGCATCTCCGGCAGGGTCAGCCGCCCTTCCCGTGCCTGAGATTCCAGGGTCTCGAGCAATGGCTTCCGATCCACCTGGAGTAATTCCTCGGTGTGGCGCAGCAGTTCTTCTTCAGGAACATAGACGTGGCCGTCGCCAGCCATGGTGTCCAGGACGTGGAGCAGACCCGCGGCCAGGCGGGCCGGGGCCAAGGGGTCCAGATTGAGGCGGCCGGCCAGGCGGTCGGCGGTGAAAAACCCGAGTCCCTGGATATCCAGGGCCAGTTGGTAGGGATTGGCGGTGGCCACCTCCAGGGCCCGGGCTCCGAAACGTTGGTAGATTTTGCCGGCTTGGGCCATGCCCAGCCCCAATCCCTGCAGGGCCACCACCGTATCGCGCATCTCCCGGCGACTCTGCCAGTTCTCGCGGATCTGTTCGATCCGCTTGGGCCCGATACCGGACACCTCCAGGAGGCGCTCCGGCTGCTGGTCGATGGTGCTCAAGGTTTCGGCCCCGAATTGGGCCACCAGGCGTTGGGCCAGCTCCGGGCCGATTCCCTTGATGAGCCCCGAGGACAAATACTTGGTGATGCCCGCCATGGTGGTGGGGAGCACCGCATACCACCAGACCACCTTAAACTGCTCGCCCCACTTGGGGTGTATCTCGTACTTGCCCTTGAGGTGCAACTGCTCCCCTTCCTGGACTCCGGCCAGAGGTCCCACCACGGTGACGGGTTGGCGGACCCCGTGAACCTTGAGGCGCACCACCGCATAGTGGGTATCCGGGTCGGCGAAACTGAGGCGCTCTACCGCACCCTCCAGGGTTTCCAAAGACTGTTGGGAAAATTCGGCAGGAATGGGCGGATCGAAATTGGCCACAATGATTAATGTTATGGGAAAAAAAAGTGGAAGTCTATGGATTAATAAACTTAGGGACGTTGGGGGAAGGGGGGGCGCGGCAGATGCGGGAGCCGGTGGCACAGGCGCTTTAGCCTGCGCTCGCAACCCTGCCTCGCCCCTGCTCCATACCTTCAGTCGGGCAAAGGTTCCGCCAGGATTTTCTGGCTGATGCCCCGGCCCAGGGCGACGCGGCCGCCGTTGATGCCGATAATGATGAGCCCCCGGTTGTTTTGCAGGACCTCCACCTCCTGGCCCAGGTTGAGGCCCACTGCCAACAGGCGGGCCCGGAGCATACGGCCGCCCTGGTGGCCGGTAATGCGCACCCGCTGGCCGGCGATGGCCGTGGCCAACGAAAGTTGCGACGATTCCGCTTCTTCAGCGGCGATTTTCAGAGGACGTTTAAACATCCTGGTTTCCCCAATCCTTCTGCCGGCAGGCGGCACAGTAACCTTGCACCTGCAACTGATGGCCTTTGATCTGGTAGCGGTATTTCCGGCTCAGCCGCTCCTCCAGGAGCTGCAACCCCGGCTCTTCGAACTCCTGAACTTCTCCGCAACCCAGGCAGCGAAGATGGCAGTGAAGGGCATGGCCGTAGATATGCTCGTAATGCCAGTGGCCGTCCCTGAAGTCCACTTCCCGGATGAGACCGCATTCGATGAACAGGGGCAGGGCCCGGTAAATGGAGGCCTTGGAGACCTTGGACCCCTTGCCTTTGAGCTTGAGATAGAGCTCGTCCACGTCAAAGTGGCAGTGCATCGCGAAGATTTCCCGGAGAATCTCCTCCCGCTCCGGGGTCCGGCGCAGCCCCCGCCGGCGGATATAATCCTCGAATATCTGGAGTTCCGAGGTCATCATCGATGAACACCTGATGTAATTGCGACTTAATCACTATAATAACCCAAAGGGGGGGGAAGTCAAGAAACTTTAGGAAAAGGGAGCACCTCGAGACTGTCGATCAGAAAAAACGGTAGGACTGGCCGAGGGGCGACACCGGCCAAGGCGGCGGGTGCCGCCGGGGATCGGTTCTTCTTGCCGGTTTTTCTTGCTCGTTGGGTTTTTTTGTTAGAGGTGGCCCCGGACCAGGAAGATGCCCCAGCCGACGACCATGGCGGCGGCCATTAATGCATCACCATGCGTGGTTTCTTGGGAAATAGACGCTGCCAGACGTGGCCGACCAATTTTTCCTGCAATTCCGGGGAGAGATCGTAGGTAGCCCTTTCCGGGAGGGCGCCCAGGGGCTCCAAGGGTTTGCCGGCAACAGAGGGGATCTCGCCCATCAAAACCACCGGGGACTCTTGATAAAGCCGCAAGCAACTATCCACCACCGCGGGGTCATAGAATATGCCCCGTTTCTGGGTGATCTCCTCCATGGCCTTTTCAATGCCCAGGGCCGGGCTGTAGGGCCGGTGGCTGCACATAGCCTCCACTACATCCGCCACCGCCAGGATCTTGGCTTCCATCATGATCTCCCGGCCCTCGAGGCCGTGGGGATAGCCGGAACCGTCCAGGTGTTCGTGATGCTGCATAATGGTCTGGGTGATCCCTTCGGGAAAATTCAGCGGTTTCAGGATATCGGAGGCCACCTGCGGATGGGTCTTGATAATGGCGAATTCCGGGTCGGTCAACCGCCCGGGCTTGCAGAGAATCTCCATGGGCACTGCGATCTTCCCCAGATCATGGAGTCTGCTGGCGACGACCAGCGTTACGAGGTTTGCCGGGGAGAGACCCAGGTCTTGGGCAATGGTTGTGGCAATATGGGTCGTCCGCTTCTGATGCTCAACCGTATACGGGTCCCGGACTGCGATGGTCGAGTCCATAACCTGAATGATAGCCTGCATGAGCCGCTCTTTCCCCGCAGCGGCGTTTAAGCCGCTGGCCGATTGTCCTGATCCTTAATTATCTTCCCAGGTTTTGAAAAGAGGATATGGTTAAAGCCAAAACCAGACAATAAGGGTTTTCCTGATTTTGAAAGTGAAAACCCTGATTTTCAGGCAGCGCCCCACTGGGCGGGCCGGGCCGGGTTTCGCCGGGCGCGGCTTTGTGAGGGGCCTGATGGCACGATAACCCTTAGAGCCTCGCCCGCATCCGTGTCTCCTCTCCGAGGGTGGCCGGGAATCGCGGCAGCAAAGGTTTTCCAGTTATTAATCCAAGGATCATGCCAAGGGGGTCAAAAAAATATCTCCTGAAATTACCAATGGTTAGCCAATAGGGGCCCGAGCCGGAACTACGCCGGTAGTGGAAAGGTCCGAAATTTTCTTGGAAAATGATAAGAATTCTTTCAGGATTAAAAAATCCGGCCCCGGAAGCGGCGGCCAGAGAAAGGATGGGAATCATTTTGTCCAGTTTAGATCAGGCGTCCGCAGTTGCAAAATACCCCCGGGGGTGAGGGCCGTCTTGTTGATTGCGAGAGGGTCTGAGATGGGGGGGGCAAACTACTTGGGGGGGACGCCACTTTTTTTGGGGCCCGGTGCTTCCCTTGGGGCCGTAATTGCGGTATCTCTCAGGCGAGTCTTAGCGCTGTTTCATCCCTTCCGCCAAGGAGCTAAGTGAGCATTGGGACCGGATAATAATCCCTCAGGCAGCCAGTCGCCGCCGGCGACCGGGCGCCAACGGCAACTGGAGAAACTGGCCCGCCTTTTGGGCCATCGCTTCCGGGACCTGGACCGGCTGGACCAAGCCCTGCGGCACAGTTCTTTTGTCCATGATAACCCGGAGGCCGCCCCCAGCAACGAGCAGCTGGAATTCCTGGGGGACGCGGTCCTGGACCTGACGGTGAGCACCCTGCTGATGCAGCGTTTTCCCCGGAGTTCCGAAGGGGAGTTGTCCCGGGGGCGCGCCGCCCTGGTCAACGCCCGGCGCCTGGCAGCCCTGGGAAGGGAACTGGAACTGGGCTCTTACCTCCTCCTGGGCCAGGGCGAGGAACTAAGTGCCGGCCGAGAGAAATCCTCCCTGCTGGCCGATGCCCTGGAGGCGGTGGTGGCTGCCGTCTTCCTCGACGGCGGCCTCAAGGCGGCGGCAGCACTGACTCGCCGCTGGTTTGAGCCGCTGCTGGGAAGTCTGGCCGACTCTTTCTGGCAAGACTTCAAGTCCAGGCTGCAGGAACTCATCCATGCCGGCTACAAGGAGTCGCCTGTT